>Ga0255334_1000002_pt1 | contig 447665 bp, 400 predicted proteins | sample EtOH5_35cm_T3_12_FD_202080 | JGI IMG/M metagenome (GOLD analysis project Ga0255334, IMG submission 202080) | Sandy soil microbial communities from University of British Columbia, Vancouver, Canada - EtOH5_35cm_T3_129 | ecosystem: Engineered > Artificial ecosystem > Sand microcosm >... | reverse complement strand
TGAAGGACGCGCTCGACCCCGCGACCCAGACCGGCATCCACGCCCACCACAACCTGAGCCTGGGGGTGGCCAACTCCCTGGTCGCGGTGGAGGAGGGCTGCGACCGCATCGACGCCAGCCTGGCCGGGATGGGCGCCGGCGCCGGCAACGCGCCGCTGGAGGTGTTCGTCGCCGCGGCCGAGCGGCTGGGCTGGGACCACGGCACCGACCTCTACACCCTGATGGACGCCGCCGACGAGCTCGTCCGCCCGCTGCAGGATCGGCCGGTGCGGGTCGACCGCGAGACCCTGGCGCTGGGCTACGCCGGGGTCTACTCCAGCTTCCTGCGCCATGCGGAGGTGGCGGCGCGCAAGTACGGGCTGAAGACCGTGGACATCCTGGTCGAGCTGGGCCGGCGGCGGATGGTCGGCGGCCAGGAGGACATGATCGTCGACGTGGCCCTGGACCTGCTCGCCGCCGGGCGCAACCACTGAGCGGCGGCCGGGAAACGGCCGCCGAAGTACCTACAACAACAATCAACAAGGTACGGAAACCATGAGCGAATACTCCTCGCAAGACCTTGCGGCGCAAGCGTCCGGCCAGCGGACCTGGACCACCGTCGCGCTGTGCTTCGCCGTCGCCCTGCTCGAGGGCATGGACCTGCAGGGCCCCGGCATCGCCGGACCGGGCATGGCCGCCGAGTTCGGTCTGGACAAGGTGTGGATGGGCTGGATCTTCGGCGCCGGCATCCTCGGCCTGCTGCCGGGCGCTCTGTTCGGCGGGCGCCTGGCCGACCGGATCGGTCGCAAGCGCGTGCTGATCGGCGCGGTGGCGCTGTTCGGCCTGTTCTCCATTGCCACCGCTTTGGCCCGCGACACCTCCGGCCTGCTGCTGGCGCGTCTGCTGACCGGGGTCGGCCTGGGCGCGGCGCTGCCTAACCTGATCGCGCTGTCCTCGGAAGCCGCGGGGCCGCGCCTGCGCAGCACGGCGGTGAGCCTGATGTACTGCGGCGTGCCCCTGGGCGCCGCGCTGGCGGCCACCCTCGGCATCGCCGGCTTCCCCGGCGGCTGGCAGACCGTGTTCTACGTCGGCGGGGTGACGCCGCTGCTGATCGCGCCGCTGCTCGCCCTCTGCCTGCCGGAGTCGAGCGAGTTCCGCCGCCAGCAGGCGCAGGGCGGCGCGGCGCCGCGGATCTCGCTGTGGCAGGGGCTGTTCCGCCACGGCGCGGCGCTGCCGACGCTGCTGCTGTGGGTCGCCTATTTCTTCACCCTGCTGGTGGTGTACATGCTGATCAACTGGCTGCCGAGCCTGCTGATGGACCAGGGCTTCCGCGGCGAGCAGGCGGGCTGGGTGATGTTCGCCCTGCAGATCGGCGCGGCGGTGGGCACCCTGGCCCTGGGCGCGCTGATGGACCGTCTGCGGCCGCTGGCGCTGGCGGCGCTGATCTACCTGGGCCTACTCGCTTCGCTGGCCGCCCTCGGGCTGTCCAGCCAGTTCGGCAGCATGCTGCTGGCCGGCTTCGTCGCCGGCCTGTTCGCCACCGGCGGGCAATCGGTGCTCTACGCCCTGGCGCCGCTGTTCTACCGCACCGAGGTGCGCGCCGGCGGGGTCGGTTCCGCCGTCGCGGTGGGCCGGCTCGGGGCCATGAGCGGGCCGCTGGTGGCCGGCCAGGCGCTGGCCCTGGGCGGCGGTACGGCGGGAGTGATGCTGGCCTCGGCGCCGGGCATCGTGCTGGCCGCGGTGGCGGTGTTCTACCTGCTGGCCCGGCGCGAGCGCAGCGCGGTGCCGGCGCACGCCTGAGCGAGGCGGGCAGGGCGCGTCGCGCCTCGACGCCCGCGACGTCTCCCGCGCGCGGTGGCCCGGCCATCGCGCCTGCCATTCACTTCTAGGAGAATCGCCATGTCTGCCATGGCCAACCCGCGGCGGCTGATCGTCCTGCTCGCCGCCCTGGTGGCGTTCGGGCCGCTGTCGATCGACATGTACCTGCCCAGCCTGCCGCTGATCGCCGCCGACCTGGGCGCGCCGGAAGCGCAGGTCCAGTTGAGCATCGGCCTGTTCCTCGCCGGCTTCGCCCTGGGCATGCCGGTCTACGGGCCGCTGTCCGACCGTTTCGGCCGGCGCCGGCTGCTGCTCGCCGGGATCGCCCTCTACATTCTCGCCAGCATCGGCTGCCTGCTCGCCGAGCGGGCCGAGCAGCTGGTGCTCTGGCGCCTCCTGCAGGCCTTCGGCGGGGCCGGCGCCTCGGTCCTCGGGCGGACCATCGTGCGCGACCTGTTCCCCCTCGGCGACGCCGCCCGGGTGCTGTCGCTGATGCACCTGGTGACCATGGTCGCGACCCTGGTCGCACCGCTGATCGGCAGCTACCTGATGCGGGTGGCCGGCTGGCGCTCGATCTTCGCGGTGCTGCTGGCGTTCGCCGGGCTGTGCCTGCTGCTCGCCGCGCGGAAGATTCCCGAGACGCATCCGCCCGAAGCCCGCGGGGCGTCGGTGGCGGCCGCCTTTCGCGCCTACGGCGCCATCCTGCGCCAGCCGCGGGCGCTGGGCTACATCCTCAGCATGGGCCTCGGCTTCGGCGGCATGTTCGCCTTCTTCACCGCCTCGCCCTTCGTCTACATCGAGCACTTCGGCGTCTCGCCGCAGGACTACGCCTGGCTGTTCGGCCTGAACGTCGGCGGCATCATGCTGGTCACCCTGGCCAATGCCCGCCTGGTCGATCGCGTCGGCCCGTCGCGCATGCTGCTCTGCGGCGCCGGCATCGCCGCCCTGGCCGGGCTGGCGCTGATCGTCCTCGGCGGCAGCGGTACGGGCGGGCTGGGCGCGATCGTCGTCTGCCTGCTGTTCTACGTCAGCGTCACCGGCCTTCTGGGCGCCAACGCTATCGCCAGTCTGCTCGCCCTCTATCCGCGTCAGGCCGGGGCGGCCGCCGGGCTGGCCGCAGCCGTGCAGTTCGGCCTGGGCACCGCCCTCAGCGCACTGGTCGGCGTCCTGCACGACGGCAGCCCGCTACCGATGTGCCTGGTGGTCGGCTTCGCCGGCATCGGCTGCCTGCTGGCCCTGCTGCCCGGCCGCCTGGCGCAGCGGTCGGGCGTGGCGGTCAGTCCGGCCGACTGATAAGGACAGCCTCTGCTGGCCGCAGGCGCCCGCCGAGCGTTCGAATTTCATACGTCCGATGGAGGAGGCGTTCGCCTGCCGAACGCCCGGTCTGCCTCCGTTTTCGTTGCCGTTTCCAGTAAGTCCTTCGTTTTCAGCGAGTTGCCTTTCCTGTCGGGATTGGCACAGGTGCTGCTATGGGGAAGAGGCGGGCGTGACGACCCCGCGCTGGGACAAGAACAACAACGGAGAACCCCATGGACATGCAACGTTCGAAAGTCCAGGTGATGGGCATCGATGCCGGCGGCACGATGACCGACACCTTCTTCGTCCGCGAGGACGGCAACTTCGTGGTCGGCAAGGCGCAGAGCAATCCGGCCGACGAATCCCTGGCCATCTACAACTCCTCCCTCGACGCGCTGTCCGCCTGGCAGCTGGGCGTCGACGACGTCTACCCGGAGCTGGTGACCTGCGTCTATTCCGGCACCGCCATGCTCAACCGGGTGGTACAGCGCAAGGGCCTGGACGTCGGCCTGATCGTCAACCGGGGCTTCGAACAGACCCATTCCATGGGGCGCGCCATCCAGAGCTACCTGGGCTATGCCCTGGAGGAGCGGCTGCACCTCAACACCCACCGCTACGACGCGCCGCTGGTGCCCTATTCGCGCACCCGCGGGGTCACCGAGCGCACCGACGTGCAGGGCAGAATCGTGATTCCGCTGCGCGAGGAGGAGGTGCGCCAGGCCACCCGCGAGCTGGTCGAGGCCGGCGCCAAGGCCATCGTCATCGTGCTGCTGCAGTCGCACAAGAACCCCACCAGCGAGAAGCGCGCCCGCGATCTCTGCCGCGAGGAGCTGAAGCGCCTCGGCGCGGACCTGCCGGTGTTCGCCTCGGTCGACTACTACCCCTCGCGCAAGGAGAGCCACCGCGCCAACACCACCATCCTCGAGGCCTACGCCGCCGAGCCGTCGCGCCAGACCCTGCTGAAGGTCAGCGAGCGCTTCAGGAAGCACGGCGCCAAGTTCGACCTGCGGGTGATGGCCACCCACGGCGGGACCATCTCCTGGAAGGCCAAGGAACTGGCGCGGACCATCGTCTCCGGGCCGATCGGCGGGGTGATCGGCTCCCGGCTGCTGGGCGAGGCGCTGGGCTACGAGAACATCGCCTGCTCGGACATCGGCGGCACCTCCTTCGACATGGCGCTGATCACCAAGGGCAACTTCGCCATCGCCTCCGACCCGGACATGGCCCGCCTGGTGCTGTCCCTGCCGCTGGTGGCGATGGACTCGGTGGGCGCCGGCGCCGGCAGCTTCGTGCGCCTGGACCCGTACAGCGGCTCGCTCAAGCTGGGCCCGGACAGCGCCGGCTACCGGGTCGGCACCTGCTGGCCGGAGAGCGGCCTGGACACCGTGTCGGTGACCGACTGCCACGTGGTGCTCGGCTACCTCAACCCGGACAACTTCCTCGGCGGCACCATCAAGCTCGACGTGGAGCGCGCCCGCCAGCACATCCAGGCGCAGATCGCCGGGCCGCTCGGGCTGTCGGTGGAGGAGGCCGCCGCCGGGGTGATCGAGCTGCTCGACCTGTCGCTGCACGAGTACCTGCGCTCCAACATCAGTGCCAAGGGCTACAACCCCACCGACTTCGTCTGCTTCTCCTACGGCGGCGCCGGGCCGGTGCATACCTACGGCTACACCGAGGGCCTGGGCTTCAAGGACGTGGTGGTGCCGGCCTGGGCGGCGGGCTTCTCGGCCTTCGGCTGCGCCTGCGCCGACTTCGAGTACCGCTACGACAAGAGCGTCGACATCGCCCTGCCGCCGGACAGCGGCGAGACCCAGCGCACCGAGGCCTGCGCGGTGATCCAGGCGGCCTGGGACGAGCTGGCCGCCAAGGTCATCGAGGAGTTCGTGATCAACGGCTTCAAGGCTGAGGACGTCACTCTGCTGCCCGGCTACCGGATGCAGTACATGGGCCAGCTCAACGACCTGGAGATCACCTCGCCGATCGCCAGGGCATCCTCCGCCGCCGACTGGCAGCAGATCACCGACGCCTTCGAGGACACCTACGCGCGGGTCTACGCCAGCTCGGCGCGCTCGCCGGAACTGGGCTTCTCGGTCACCGGGGCGATCATGCGCGGGCTGGTCGCCACCCAGAAGCCGGTGCTGCCCGAGGACCCGGAAGCCGGCCCGCAGCCGCAGCCCTCCGCCCACCTCGGCAAGCGGCCGTTCTACCGGCACAAGCGCTGGGTCGACGCCGACATCTGGCAGATGGAGGCCCTGCAGCCGGGCAACCGCATCGTCGGGCCGGCGGTGATCGAGTCCGACTCCACCACCTTCGTGGTGCCCGACGGCTTCGAGACCTACCTGGACAAGCACCGCCTGTTCCACCTCAAGGAACGCGCCCGCGGCTGAGCCGGACTCCATAACGACAAGAAGAAGGAACCTCACATGAACATGCTGGCCAAGAACGCGCCCGGCTCGCTGCTGGGCAACGGCAAGACCCTGCAGGCCTTCCGCGGCGAAGTGATGCAGCGTACCAAGGAAACCGGTTTCTACAACGGGCTGAGCAGCCTGCCGTTCCGCGAGAGCGACCCGATCGGCTACGAGAAGCTGTTCTCCAAGATCCGCGGCGGCCTGGTGCACGCCCGCGAGACCGCCAAGAAGATCGCCGCCAGTCCCATCGTCGAGCAGGAGGGCGAGCTCTGCTTCACCCTCTACAACGCGGTGGGCGACTGCATCCTGACTTCCACCGGGATCATCATCCACGTCGGCACCATGGGCGCGGCGATCAAGTACATGATCGAGAACGACTGGGAGAGCAACCCCGGCATCGCTCCCGGCGACATGTTCACCAACAACGACTGCTCGATCGGCAACGTGCACCCCTGCGACATCGCCACCATCGTGCCGATCTTCGCCCACGGCAAGCTGGTCGGCTGGGTCGGCGGCGTCACCCACGTCATCGACACCGGCGCGGTGACCCCGGGCTCCATGTCCACCGGCCAGGTCCAGCGCTTCGGCGACGGCTACCAGATCACCTGTCGCAAGACCGGGGTCAACGACCAACCGCTGCGCGACTGGCTGCACGAGTCGCAGCGCTCGGTGCGCACGCCCAAGTACTGGATTCTCGACGAGCGCACCCGCATCGCCGGCTGCCACATGATCCGCGGCATGGTCGAGGAGATCATCGCCGCCGAGGGCCTGGATGCCTACGAGCGCTTCGCCTTCGAGGTGATCGAGGAGGGCCGCCGCGGGCTGCAGTCGCGGATCAAGGCGATGACCCTGCCGGGCACCTACCGCAAGGTGGCCTTCGTCGACGTGCCGTTCAAGCACGAGGACGTGCAGACCTCCTCGGCCTTCGCCAAGGTCGACACCATCATGCACTCGCCGGTGGAGATCACCATCCGCCCGGACGCCAGCTGGCGGCTGGACTTCGAGGGCGCCAGCCGCTGGGGCTGGCACACCTTCAACGCCCACCACGTGGCCTTCACCAGCGGTATCTGGGTGATGATGACCCAGACCCTGGTGCCGACCCAGCGGATCAACGACGGCGCCTGCTTCGGCACCGAGTTCCACCTGCCCAAGGGCGCCTGGTGCAACCCGGACGACCGCCGCACCGGCCACGCCTACGCCTGGCACTTCCTGGTCTCCGGCTGGAGCGCGCTGTGGCGCGGCCTCGGCCAGGCCTACTTCAGCCGCGGCTACCTGGAGGAGGTCAACTCGGGCAACGCCAACACCTCCAACTGGCTGCAGGGCGGCGGCATCAACCAGGACGGCGAGGTGCACGCGGTCAACAGCTTCGAGGCCTCCTCCTGCGGCACCGGCGCCATGGCGATCCGCGACGGCCTGAACCACGCCGCGGCGATCTGGAACCCGGAAGGCGACATGGGCGACATCGAGATCTGGGAGATGGCCGAGCCGCTGCTGTACCTGGGCCGCAACGTCAAGTGCAACTCCGGCGGCTACGGCAAGTACCGCGGCGGCTGCGGCTTCGAGACTCTGCGCATGGTCTGGAACGCCGAGGACTGGACCATGTTCTTCATGGGCAACGGCTACATGAACTCGGACTGGGGCCTGATGGGCGGCTATCCGGCGGCCGCCGGCTACCGCTTCGAGGCCCACCGGACCGGGCTCAAGGAGCGCATCGAACTGGGCCTGTCGCTGCCGCTGGGCGGCGACCGCGACCCCGCCGAGCCGGCCTACGAACAGCACATCGCCGCCACCGCGAAGATCAAGCGCGACAAGCAGTGCATGACCACCGAGGACTGCTACGAGAACCACGACCTCTACCTCAACTACCTGCGCGGCGGCCCGGGCTTCGGCGATCCGCTGGAGCGGGAGATCGCCGCCATCGCCGACGATCTGAACCAGGGGTTCGTCCTGCCGGCCTACGCCGAGAAGGTCTACGGCGCGGCGATCGCCCAGGACGCCAAGGGGCACTGGTCGGTGGATGCGGCCGGCACCGAGGCACGCCGCCGGCAGATCCGCGCCGAGCGCCTGCAGCGCTCGCAGCCGACCCGCGAGTGGATGCGCGAGGAGCGCGAGCGGATTCTGACCAAGCACGCCTCGGCGCCGGTGCAGCAGATGTTCGCCAGCAGCTTCGCCCTGTCGGAGAAGTTCCTCGCCGAATTCAAGGCCTTCTGGGACCTGCCGGCGGACTGGACGCTGAAGGAGGAGGAGCTGGGCGTGCCGGTCTACGGTTCCAAGCACCGCATGGACCTGTCCCTGCTGCCCGACGTGCATACCGTGGTTCAAGTGGAAGAATGAGGAGCGCGAGATGAGCACCTACACCAAGGAACAAGTGAAGAACCTGGTCGACGGCCGCCTGGACTGGGACACCACCACCCGCATGCTGACCATGCCCAAGGACCGCGAGCGCTTCGAGCTGTATCTGAGCGTGCTGCAGGAGCGGGTCGCCTGGCCGGATCGCATCGTCCTGCCGCTGGGCCCGGCGCTGTACATCGTGCAGTCGGCGACCAGCAAGCAGTGGGTGACCAAGTGCCGCTGTGGCCACGAGTTCTGCGACTACCGGCAGAACTGGAAACTGCACGCCAACATCCACGTGCGCGACACCCCGGAGAGCATGCAGGAGGTCTACCCGACGCTGCTCGCCCCGGACACCCAGTGGCAGGTCTACCGCGAGTACTACTGCCCGCACTGCGCCACCCAGCTCGACGTCGAGGCGCCGACCCCGTGGTATCCGGTGATCCACGACTTCGAGCCGGACATCGACACCTTCTACCGCGAATGGCTGGAGATGCCGCTGCCCGAACGCGCCGCCTGATCCGATCCGCCGAACCTTGAGCTGCGCCGCCGCCCCGGCATCCCCGGGGCGGCGGTTTTTGCCGTTGCGCTGGTCTAGAATGGAATCAGCCTGAACGGCATCCCCTCGCGGATGGCTGTCCGTCGCCCAGGCCCGACCACAACAATAAGAACAGAGGTGACGGTTGATGACTTCCCTGATACCCCAAGGGGTATTCGCCTGCCCGGGTGACAACCCGCGGATCATGGCCGCCTGGCACGCGTTCCTGCGCGGCGAGGAGCCGCCCCGCGAGCTGGTCCGCTTCCCCATCGACGACTCCTGGCGCCGCTGTCTGAGCGGCGGGGTCGATCCGAGCCTGCAGCACGCCCCCGACCCTCTCTCCGACGCTCAGCTCGACGCTATCCGCCAGCGCCACCAGCGCCTGCTGGAGGGCAGCGTGCCGGCGATGGACATGGCCGAGCAGCTGATGGCCGAGAGCGGCGCCATCCTCATCCTCACCGACAGCGAGGGGATGATCCTCGAGTCCCGCGGCGACCCGGCGACCCTCGGCCGCGCCGAGCGCATCCGCCTGATGCCCGGCAGCCCGTGGAGCGAGCAGGCCTGCGGCACCAACGCCATCGGCACCGCGCTGCGCCTCGGCGGGCCGGTGCAGATCCACGCCGCCGAGCACTTCTGCGAGGGCATCAAGCACTGGACCTGCTCGGCCGCGGTCATCCGCGACCCGCGCGACGGGCAGGTCCTCGGCGCCCTGGACGTGTCCGGCGCGCCCAGCGACTTCAGTCGGCACACCCTGGCGCTGGCGGTGAGCACCGCCAAGCGCATCGAGGAGACCCTGGCTCGGCAGGAGATCGCCAGGCGCTTCCGTCTGCTCGAAGCCAGCGTCGAGCAACTGCTCGCCGAGCGCAGCGAGGGGGTGATGCTGTTCGACCCGCGGGGCTTCCTGCTGCGGGCCAACGCGCGCCTGCCGGAGGTGCTCGCCGCCCGCGGCATCGCCTTCCAGCCCGGCACGGCCTGCCGGCTGGCCGCCCTCGACCTGTGCCGGGGAGGCGGCCAGGCCGGCCCGTTGCCGCCTTGGCTGGCGGCGGACTGGGTGCAGGCCATCCGCGCGGACGGCGAAGCCCTCGGCACGCTGGTGCGCATCCCGCCGCCTTCCCGGGTAGCGCGGGCTCTGGCCCTGCCGGCGAATCCGGGCGAGCCGGAAGTCGGCTTCGACCGCCTGGCCGGCGACAGCCCGGCGCTCGCCGAGGCCCTGGGCAAGGCGCGCCAGCTGGCGACCTCGCGGGTGCCGGTCCTGCTGCACGGGGAGACCGGCTCGGGCAAGGAGGCCTTCGCCCAGGGCATCCACCATTCGGGCATCGGTGGCCGCGGTCCCTTCGTCGCCATCAACTGCGGCAGCCTGTCCCGCGATCTGCTCGCCAGCGAGCTGTTCGGTTACGCCGAAGGCGCCTTCACCGGCGCCCGGCGCGGGGGCATGAAGGGCAAGATCGAGGCGGCCCAGGGTGGCACCCTGTTCCTCGACGAGATCGGCGAGCTGCCGCTGGAGCTGCAGAGCCACCTGCTGCGCGTGCTGGAGGAGGGCGAGCTGTACCGCCTGGGCGAGAGCGAGCCGCGTCGGGTCGATTTCCGCCTGGTCGCCGCCACCCACCGCGACCTGCGCCAGGAGGTGGCCGCCGGGCGCTTTCGCGAGGACCTGTTCTACCGGGTCGCGGTCACCCGGATCCGCATCCCGCCGCTGCGCGAGCGCAAGGAGGACATCCCGCTCCTGGCCCGGCACATCCTGCGCCGCCAGGCCGAACGCCACTGCCGGCCGCTGCCGGAGCTGGAGCCGGACCTGCTGGCGGCGCTGGCCGCCCATGGCTGGCCGGGCAACGTGCGCGAGCTGCGCAACGTCCTCGAAGGCATGCTGCTGTTGGGCGGCGACCGGCTGAGCCGCGAGGACCTGCCGGACGAGTTGCGCCGGGCCGAGGCCCCGAGCGTGGTGGGCGACCTCGGCGAAAGCGAGCGGCTGGTCATCCGCCGGGCCATCGAGCGTTGCCGCGGGAACCTGACCCAGGCTGCCAGGGCCCTGGGCATCGCCAAGAGCACCCTGTACCTGCGGATGAAGAAGTACGGCCTGTCCCGCGACGGGGCGGTGCGGTGAGGCGTCGCCTACTGCTGCTCGAGCTGCTTGCGCAGTTCGCGGGCGGTGCGGATAAGGCCCGCCAGATAGGGGCGATCCTTGAGGATATGGGGAGCACGCAGGCCGGGCGGGGTATGGCGGTAGCTGTCGGAGCCCCAGCAGTCGGCCATGGCCTGCTCGTACTGCTCGATCAGCCAGCGGAAATAGGCCTCGGCCTCGTGCCGCTCTAGCTGAATGGAAACGGTGATGTCGCGCATAGGGTCACCCAAATGATGCTGCCTCTTCTTCCTCCGGCTGCCCGGGCGGGAAGTGCCGCCGGGGCAGGTCGGGAGCCGCGGACCGGGCAGGCCGTCGTCGACGCGGGCTTCGGGGAGAGACGGCCGCTTGTCCCGACCGGATCGCCGGCTGTCCGCCGGGCATCGGCGCCCCGCCTGGGGCGGAGAGCGGGGGCGTCCGGTAGCGGCGAAGGCTCGCGCGCGAAGCGTTCGGCCGGCCGCAGGTCGAAGGGAAAACGGCGGAACTTGTCGCTATCTTCGAGCAGACAGTCATGTATCTGACGTTTGCTCATGTCGCTGCGCCTCGGTCGGAGGCTGGGTTCCGTGCGCTAGAGCGCCGGCATCGGGAAAGCAGAACAGGACCGTATGGTCCAGGCTTGGCGGAAAGTATGAGTTCCTTTCATAGTTTGGGCGTTCCCACTTTAGTTAATATGTACGCGTTGCGCATAAAGTTATCTATTCAATATGCGTATGTCAAATGGAAATCCGCCAAATGCGTAAGAGTAGCTCTGCAGATGTCATCTCGCGCCTAAAATTGGCGATCGGTACGAAAAGTGATTCGGAACTCGGGACTGCCCTGGGAGTTCCGCCCCAGACGATCAGCAGCTGGAAAAGTCGGGACAGCGTCCCCTACGCGAAATGCGTAGAAGTGGCGGAGGAAAGGAACATCTCGCTGGACTGGCTGCTGACCGGCGACGGCCCGATGCGCCGCGGCGAGCCCGAGACAGGGGTGCAGGAGGCGCCGGCCGCCTATGTCATCAGCCCGCACGAGCGGGCCATCCTGGAGCTGTTCCGCTCCCTGGACGAAGAGGCTCAGCGAGAGATCCAGAGTGTCGCTGTGGAAAAGAAGCGGCTGCGGGACATGGAGCGTCGCCTGCAGCAATTGATCGAGGCCATGGATGGCATACGCAAGCCGGCCTGAGCGGCTGCGCACGCCGCTCCCGATGCGTGGCGGCGGCCCCTGGCGTTCGTTCTCAGTGGGGCGTGACGGGCCACTGCGCCTGGCTCGCCAGCGCCAGCAGCTCGCGCTGGCCGGAAATGCCCAGCTTGCGGTAGAGGCGCTTGATGTAGGTGGCGGCGCTGGAGCATTGAATGCCCATGCGCGAGGCGATGGCGGCCACGTCGCAGCCGCCGAACAGCAGCCTCAGCAGCTCCCGGTCGCGCCGGGTCAGTTCCGGGTGCAGTCTGACCACCCGTTCGCCGAGCAGCGTCGGCATCTCGTTGGCTTCCACGTAGGCGCGGTAGTGCAGGCGGACGACCTGCATGACGAAGGGCGCCAGCGTTTCGATGAATTCGATCTCGCCGGACGAGAACCGGCCGTGCTCGCGGCCTCGATAGAAGTTGACCGACAGCCAGCGCCCGCCGTCGCAGTGGCCCAGCAGCGCGACCCGCTCGGAGATCTGCGGCTGCTCGTAGCAGATCCGCCGGTAGTCTTGGTGGGCGATGTCGTCGGTGGCCTGGCGCTGCACCATGATCCGCTCGGCGCCGGAGGCGGGCGGGCGTCCGGCCATCGCCTGCTGGTTTCCGTCCAGGCTGTAGAAGCGTTCCGCGTAGTTGGCCGAGATGTTCGGCAGCTGGGCCATCCGCGCGCGATCGGCGAAGGAGACGATGTGCGGGTTGCGCTGCTGCGGATAGGCGAAGATGGTGCACTGGGCCAGCGGTACCTGGGTGCAGACCAGCTGCAGCAGATCGCTCGCCAGCAGCCGGCTGCGGTTCTCGCCGACGCGGGACAGCAAGGCGGCGGCCTGTCCGGCATTCAGGCGGTATTCGGACCCGGACGATCGCAAGGGCCAATATTGCATCCTGCACTCCCTGTATCCCCTTTCCCGGGGCTTGCTCGTATTGGGTACTGGCTCTGGCGCCGCGAGGTGCGGCGTCGGAGCCTGCCTGCACTGTAGCGGCTTTCACCCCTGCTCCATAGCCCGTTCAATCGGCGTCCGGCTGGTGCTCCGGGGCGGCGCGCTGGAAGGCTTCCAGGCTCTGGCAGCGGGCGACGATGGCGAGGATCGTCGGCATGGCGTCGAGTTCGCAGCCGAAGCGCCGGGCGTTGAACACCTGGGGCACCAGGCAGCAGTCGGCCAGCGTCGGGCGGTCGCCGTGGCAGAAGGCGCCGGTACGCGGATCGTCGGCCAGCAGCCATTCCATCGCCCCCAGTCCTTCGCCGACCCAGTGCCGGTACCAGGCGTTTTTCTGCTCCTCGCCGAGGCCCAGGGTACCGCTCAGGTACTGCAGCACCCGCAGATTGTTCAGCGGATGGATCTCGCAGGCGATGCTCTGGGCGATGGCGCGGACTCGCGCCCGGTCGGCACTGCCTTGAGGCAGCAGGGGCGTCTGCGGGTACTGCTCCTCCAGGTATTCGAGGATCGCCAGGGACTGGGTGAGGGTGTGTCCCCGATCCTCCAGCGCCGGCACCAGCCCGGCCGGGCTCACCGCCCGGTAGGCCGGCCGGTGCTGCTCGCCGCCGTCCCGCAGCAGATGCACCGGCAGGGTGCGGTAAGCCAGCCCCTTGAGGTTGAGGGCGATGCGCACGCGGTAGGCGGCGGAGCTGCGGAAGTAGCTGTAGAGGTTCATGGTCAGGGGTTCCCGAGGGAAGGTTCTCGGACGGGCTGCTGATTCAGTATCCGCCGGGACGAGGGAATCGGCAGCAGGAAGACCAGCAGCGCCCCGACGACCAGCAGCGCAGTGGCGTAGCCGAGGCCGGTGGTGAAGCTCTGGGTCAGGTCCCTGAGCCAGCCGACCACCAGCGGATTGAGCGCCGAGCCGAGGTTGCCGACGGCGTTGATCGCGGCGATGCCGACCGCCCGCGCCTGGAAGCTCAGGGCCTGGTCCGGGGTGGTCCAGAAGATCGACATGGCTGTGTAGGAACCGCTGGAGGCCATGCATACGCCGAGCAGTTGCACTAGCGGATGGCTCGACCAGGCGGTGCACATCCAGCCGGCGGCGGCGAACAGCATGGGCAGCACCAGATGCCAGCGACGCTCGCGGGTGCGGTCCGAATGCATGCCCCAGAGCAGCATGCCGACGATGGTGCAGATCTGCGGGATGCTGGCCAGCAGGCCGATGGTGACGTTGCTGCCGGAGGCGTTGAAGCTCTTGATGATCAGGGGCGTCCAGACCGCGATCATCGCCAGGGTGTTGACCAGACAGAAGTACACCAGGCTGAACAGGATCACCGTCGGCGACAGCAGTTCGCGCATCAGGCCGACGGGTTTTTCCGCCGGCCGGGACGCGGTCGGCGCATCGGCTGCCAGGGCCCGGGCCAGGTTCCGTTTTTCCTCGGCATCCAGCCAGTCGGCCCGCTGCGGCTGGTCGTCGAGATAGCCGAAGACCACCAGGCCCATGACCACCGAGGGCATGCCTTCCAGCAGGAACAGCCATTGCCAGCCGTGCAGGCCCCAGGTGCCGTCCAGGCCGAGGATCAGGCCGGATACGGCCGAGCCGAAGCCGGCGGTGAAGGGCATGGCGATCATGAACAGGGCGTTGGCGCGGGCGCGGTAGGCGGCCGGGAACCAGAAGGTCAGGTACAGCAGCACGCCGGGCAGGAAGCCGGCTTCGGTGATGCCCACCAGGATCCGCAGCAGGTACAGGCTGGTGGCGTCGCTGGCGAAGAGGGTCGCGGTGGAGGCCAGGCCCCAGGCGATCATCAGGGTGCCGATCCACCTGCGTGCGCCGATCCGGGCCAGGGCGATGTTGCTGGGAATGCCGCAGGCGATGTAGGCGAGGTAGAACAGCGTGGTGGCCATGCCGAACTGGGTACTGGTCAGCCCCAGGTCGCCCATCATGGTGAGGCCGGCGAAGCCGATGTTGATGCGGTCGAGGAAGGACAGCACGAAGCAGAGGAACAGGAACCACAGCAGATGCCTGGATACCTTGCGGATCACCTGCTGCTGCGCGGCGGTCTGGCTGTCCGGTGTGTCGAAACGGCTGGTCCCGGCCGGGGACATGGCGGAGCTCTGAGTCATCGTTGGCTTCCCGATTATTATTGGAATGGGGCCGCATCGCCGACGCGGGCGGTGGTGCAAGGCTGCCGCCCGGCGGCCTGGTTGGCGGCGGACCTCGGCTCGCAAGGCTGGTCCGCCGGCTGGGGCGTCACAGGTCCTGCAGGGCCGACCGGGTCAGCTCGGCGAAGACCCCGGCATCGCCCAGGGCCTGGGCGCTCAGCAGGGCCAGCTTGGTCAGGAACAGCTCGGCCTTGGCCGGGGTGGCCTGGTCGAGCGCTTCGGCCAGCAGGTCGTAGACCCGTTCCAAGTCTTGTACGGTCAGGGTGTTCATCCTCGAATCCTCAGTGATGGCCCAGGGCCTTGGTCATGGCGGCGTGCAGTCGTCCGGCCGACAGTTGCAGCCAGCGGGCGCAGACGTGCTGGTCCGGGCGGACCAGGTAGGCGCCGCCGGTTTCGATGCCGTACCTGGCGCGCATCCGTCCCTCGACGTCCTCGATCCACTGGTCGGCGCCTTCGATCCGGTCTTGCCCGGCGGGAGCGACGGCCAGGATCTGGAAGGGGATGCCGCGAGCGCGGATGGCCTGCGCCTGCGCTTGCAGCTCGGCCGGAACGGCGCCGCCGTCGCCGAAGTAGAGCAGATAGAAGGCGGCGCCGAGGCGGTCGAACAGATAGCGGTCCTCGCCCAGCCGGACGTTGGCCAGCGGTGCGCCGTCGCGCGGGCCGGCCCGGAAGCGAGCATCGTCGTCGTCCCGGCAGTTGAGCGTCGATGCGGCGTAGTCGTGGGGCCGGGAGGTGCGCCAGTGGTACAGCGGGCGGACGAATTCCTGGCTCAGGGACAGCGACAGGACCGCATCGCGTACCCGCCGGTAGCCCGCGGTCGGTGGGGTCATGAAGCGGGTGCTCTTGCCGGCTTCGTGGATGATCTCGCGGGCCGCGGCGACCCGTTCCTGGCTGTAGGAGGGCAACAGCCCATCGCCCGCCCAGCCGTTGACGGTGAAGGCCAGTTTCCAGGCCAGGTCGTGGCAGTCCTGAAAGCCGGTGTTGGCCCCGCGCACGCCGAAGATCGGCAGCAGGTGCGCGGCGTCGCCAGTGAAGATCACCCGGTCGTGCACGTATTCCGGCAGGGTCAGGGCGCGGGCGGAATAGACCGAGCACCAGTCCAGCTCCCAGGCCGGGTTGTCGATGCCGACCATCCTCAGCTGGGCGTCGATGCGGCTGCGCAGGGACTCCGGCCGCAGCGCCTGCTCCGGGCTCTCGCCGGCCGGCAGCTGGTAATCGATGCGCCAGATGCCGTGCGGCTCCCGATGCATCAGCACGGTATTGCCGGGGTTCCAGGGCGGGTCGAAATAGGCCAGCCGCTCGGTGGGCAGGTTCAGCTCGGTCCGGATGTCGGCGATGACGAAACGGCCCTCGTAGGAAGCGCCCTCCAGCTTGAGGTTCAGCAGGTTGCGGATCGCCGAGCGGGCGCCGTCGGCGGCCACCACCCAGTCGGCCTCCAGGGTGTAGAGGCCCTTGGGCGTATCCACCTGCAGCGAGGCGGACTCGCCGCTCTGCTCGAGCCCGACGACCTTGTTGCCCCAGCGCAGCTCGATCAGCGGATTGGCCGCGACCGCTTCGACCAGGTATTCCTCCAGATAGGGCTGCTGCAGGTTGGTCATGGGCGGGAAGCGGTCGTCCGGGTCGTGCGGGGCCTCCATGCGGAACACCAGTCGGTCGCGGTAGAAGGAATTGCCGAAACGCCAGCCCAGGCCCGACTCGCTGACACGGTCGGCGATGCCGACCTGCTGGAGGATTTCCAGGGAGCGACGGGTGAAGACGATCGCCCGGCTGCCTTCGCTGACCTGCTGTTCGGATTCGAGGATCACCGAGGGCACGCCGTAGCGGGCCAGGTCCAGGGCGGTGGTCAGGCCGATGGGGCCGGCGCCGACCACCACGACCGGCTTGCGCTCCACGAGCCGTGTTTCCGCGCTGGCCGTGAAGGCCGGAAAGACCCGGTAGCGGTAGTAGATCGAGAAGCGTGGATCGGTATTGGGTTGGTGCATCGCAGTGCGTCTCCGGATCGTTCTTGTTATCCCGGGGATGACTCTAACCACTGCGAGGGAGGCGGCATGTCCCCTGGAGGGGACAACTTGCGAGGCGAATACGCGGTGGACGCGGGGCAGGGCGTCCGTCTCAGGTCGGCATCTCGATATCGCCGCCCAGCCGCGCGCTGATCTGCCGGGCGTGGTCGCGAAGCCTCAGGGCTGCCGGGCCGTGGGGATCGGCGGCGAAGGCCGGCGCCGAGCCCACCACGGTCAGCACGCCGGCCAGTTTCCGGCCGACGCCGAAGAGGGGCGCCGCCAGGGCGTTGCCCCCCTGCATCAGCTGGCCGTGAATGCAGTGGATGCCGGCGCGGCGGATTTGCTCGCTCTGTTCGGCCAGGCGCTCGGACGTCAGCTCGGGCGCCCGGGCCAATTCCTCCAGACGCAGGGAAGCGGTTTCGCTGTCCGGCAGGTGGGTCTGGAACAGCATTCCGGTGGCCGAGCCCAGCAGCGGCAGGACCGAGCCGACCTGGGTCACCAGGGTCACGGCGCGCACCGCCTGCTCCACCAGCACCACGGTCGGCCCCTTGTTGCCCCATACCGCCAGGAAGCAGGTCTCGTTCAGGTCGTCGCGCAGTCGGACCAGCCAGGGCGCGGCGACCTTCACCACATCCAGCCGGCCTATCGCGGCGAGCCCGACGAACAGCGCCTGGCGACCGAGGGCGTAGTGGTTGGTGGCGGGGTCCTGCTCGGCGAAGCCGCTGGCGATCAGTGCCTGCAGGTAGCGATGGACCTTGCTGGCCGGCATGTCGAGGTGCTCGGCCAGCTTCGACAGCGAGGTGGCCGGTGCCAGTTCGGCCAGGGCCTTGAGAATGTCCGTACCGACTTCCGCCGACTGGACTTTCTGGCGTCTTGGGGTGGATGCGACAGAGTCTGGGCTTTTCATCGGCGGTCCTTGGGATGAAGGGAGCGGCAATTCTAGCGCTTGACGGTGGATGAATCGTCTGATTACGTTAATCGTAAATGGATTACGCATAACAAGAAAAGGAGTGAGCCATGAGTTCCCAATGCTGTACCACGCCCTTGTCGTACCAGTCCGGGTTCGGCAACCAGTTCGCCAGCGAGGCGCTGCCGGTCGCCCTGCCGGTCGGCCAGAACTCGCCGCAGAAGCCCGCCTACGGCCTGTATGCCGAACTGCTGTCCGGCACCGCCTTCACCGTGCCGCGCGCCGAGGCACGGCGTACCTGGCTGTATCGCTTGAGGCCCTCGGCCAACCATCCGAAGTTCGAGCGGCTGTCCCGGCAGATCGTCGGCAGCCAGACGGGGCCGGCGACGCCCAACCGTCTGCGCTGGAATCCGCTGGCGATGCCGGAGGAGGGCACCGATCTGATCGCCGGCCTGCACCGCTTCGTCGCCACCGCCGAGGCCGGCCAGGCATCCGGCGTGAGCATCTATCTGTATGCCGCCAATGCCTCCATGGAGCGGGTGTTCTACAACGCCGACGGCGAGTGGCTGATCGTCCCCCAGGAGGGCCGGCTGCGTCTGGTCACCGAGCTGGGACTGCTGGAGGTCGGGCCGCTGGAGATCGCCGTGATTCCGCGCGGTCTGAAGTTCCGCGTCGAGCTGCCGGACGCCGAGGCGCGTGGCTACCTCTGCGAGAACCACGGCTGCGCCCTGCGCCTGCCGGAGCTGGGGCCGATCGGCAGCAACGGTTTGGCCAACCCGCGGGATTTCCTCGCCCCGGTGGCCTGGTACGAGGACCGCGACGAGCCGGTGGAGCTGGTGCAGAAGTTCCTCGGCGAGCTGTGGGGCACCACCCTCGACCACTCGCCGCTGGACGTGGTCGCCTGGCACGGCAACCACGTGCCCTACAAGTACGACCTGGCCCGTTTCAATACCATCGGCACCGTCAGCTACGACCATCCCGACCCGTCGATCTTCACCGTGCTGACCTCGCCCGGCGCCGTGGCCGGCCAGGCCAACGTGGACTTCGTGATCTTCCCGCCGCGCTGGATGGTGGCGGAAAACACCTTCCGTCCGCCGTGGTTCCACCGCAACCTGATGAACGAGTTCATGGGCCTGATCCGGGGTATCTACGATGCCAAGGCGGAGGGCTTCCTGCCGGGCGGCGCCTCGCTGCACAACTGCATGAGCGCCCACGGGCCGGACGACGCCACCACCAGCCAGGCCATGGCCGCGGAGCTGGCGCCGCAGAAGATCGAAGGCACCATGGCTTTCATGTTCGAGACTTCCCAGGTCCTGCGCCCGAGCCGGTTCGCCCTGGAATCGCCCACTCTGCAGGCCGATTACGACCGGTGCTGGGCAGGATTGGGCAAGCACTTTCAAGGAAGCGGAGACTGACATGACCGATACGTCCCGATTGCACAGCTGGATCACCTCGGCCAACCAGCATGCCGATTTCCCCCTGCAGAACCTGCCCCTCGGGGTGTTCAGCCCGGTCTGCGGCGAACCCCGCGGCGGCGTCGCCATCGGCGAGCTGATCTTCGATCTGAAGGCTGCCGTGGCCCACGACCTGTTCAGCGGCGAGGCCGCCGAAGCTGCGGTTCTGGCCGGCGGCGACAGTCTGAATGCCTTCTTCGCCCTCCCGGCTGCGATACGTGGTGCATTTCGCCGGCAACTCACCGAGTTGCTGGCCGAAGGCAGTCCGCAGCAGGCGCGGTTGGAGGCGCTGGGCGAGGAGCTGCTGCACCCGGCCCGCGACTGCCGCATGCACCTGCCGGCGAGGATTGGCGACTACACGGACTTCTATGTGGGCATTCACCATGCGCTCAACGTCGGGCGCCTGTTCCGTCCGGACAACCCGCTGTTGCCGAACTACAAGTACGTGCCGATCGGTTACCACGGGCGTGCCTCGACCATCGTGGTTTCGGGCACCCCGGTGCGCCGCCCCCATGGACAGTCGCTGCCGCCGGGGCAGAGCGTGCCTGTGTTCGGCCCCTGCCGTCGGCTCGACTACGAGCTGGAGCTGGGCATCTGGATCGGTGCGGGCAACGAACAGGGCCAGCCGATCCCGATCGGCGAGGCCGGGGAGCACGTGGCCGGCTTCTGCCTGCTCAACGACTGGTCGGCCCGCGACCTGCAGGCCTGGGAATACCAGCCGCTCGGTCCCTTTCTCTCGAAGAACTTCGCCACCACCATTTCTCCCTGGGTGGTCACCGCCGAGGCCTTGGCCCCTTATCGCAAGGCGCAGCCGGCCAGACCCCAGGGCGATCCGCAGCCGTTGGACTACCTGCTGGACGCCCGCGACCAGGCCGAAGGCGCCTTCGACATCGAGTTGGAGGTGCTGCTGCAGACCCGCTCCATGCGCGAGCGCGGCCGGCCGCCCGAGCGCATCGCCCTGAGCAATACCCTGCACATGTACTGGACCGTGGCGCAGATGGTGGCGCACCACACTGTCGGCGGCTGCAAGCTGCAGCCTGGGGATCTGTTCGGCTCCGGCACACTGTCCGGTCCGGAACCAGGCAGTCTGGGCAGTCTGCTGGAAACCACCCGGGGCGGCAGGCTGCCGCTGCCGTTGCCCGGCGGGGAGCAGCGCACTTATCTTGAGGCCGGCGACGAAATCATCATGAGGGCCCGTTGTCGTCGAGAGGGCTTTCCAAGTCTGGGCTTCGGCGAGTGCCGGGGGACGATCGTCGATTGATCCGCGAAAAGGCGATTCGCCCATCAAAGGGCAGTCGCCTTTTCAGCGGTAACAGTTCAAATGTTCCGATGGTAGTGAGGGGGGGCGCGGCTGAGTGAACTTCGATGCCTGTTATAACCAGCGGAGAAATAGGGGTATCGGGGGAAGTGAAGTGCCACAAGTTTCCGCTGTATTGATCGGCTGTGGTTTTGCACTGAGGAGATAGGGGACGTCTGGTGCACGCTCTCGAAGTTTTACTGCCGGTCTTTAAAGCGCAAGGTCAGTAAGGGAATGGCACGGCTTTGTATCCGCTCACTCTTAACTTGGTCTGAGTATTCAGTTCTGAAGTTATTCGAGCCCGTGACGAAATATATGATCCCAAACGGATTCAACCGCTCGGCCATTTGAGATCGAAATGTACGCCAAGGACGAACCGGCGGGTCTGGGCCTGATAATCCCAACGCTCGACCCGCACCTGCTTGCCGTCCCGGGTACTGATATAGAGCCGATTGAACGAGTTCGGCAAGCGGCCGCGTAGACGGGACGAGAGGGTCGTACCGGCCTGGACGATCCAGATTTCCCGCGCCAGGTCAGGGTACTGACCACTCAGGGGAAGGACGTAGGGGAGATGGATGTGTCCGCCCATCACAAGGTCCAGCCCGCTCTCTGCCCAGCGCATCAATGCCTCGCGTGCGCCATGTTGCAGGTTGCGCAGATCCGAGGGCGCCATGGAACCGAAGGGTTGGTGAGCTACGACGATACGCAGCTTTGCCGGATCGCAGCGGCTCAGCCGCTCGCAGACCGAGTGAATCTGCTCTTCTGTTACCTTGCCATCCTTGCGGCGTTTGGGATGGGTCGTATTGAGGCCGATGGCTAAAAGCTCATCATTTTCGAAGACTGGCTCGAGTTGTTCGCCGATGAATTGGCGGTAATTTTTGTAAGGGCAGAGAAAACGAGTGAGGAGATTGTGTAGCGGAATATCGTGATTGCCGGGAACTATTAGCTTTTGTCGGATGCCACAGTCATCCATGCGGTGAATGAATGCTTGGGCGGCGGCAAACTGGTTCCGTCTCGCTCGTTGGGTAATGTCTCCGGATAGCACCAGCAAATCGGCTCCATGTTCACGGGCATGCGCTTCCAAGGCTTCTACTACAGGTTGCTGCTCGGTGCCGAAATGAGTATCCGAAATATGCAAGATGCTCGTCATGTTAGCGAGGTTTGCCTTCATACCATGGAAGAGGAAGTTGCACGTTCCATGGCTTCGATTCGGATGGCATCTGGAACATGGTGATACGCTTGTGCTATGAGTGAGTTATGTCAATAATTTTACGAGCGAGTCAGAGCACAATAATCCGCACTCGCCGGTCAAATAACAGCATGAGGGATGCATGGCTTTTTTTGCACTTGAAAATAGTTCGGCAGTGCGGAAGTTGTTCAAATCAGATCATCAAACCCGAGCCAATCGGCCGTTGAACTCTTCCATTTCCGTTTCCAACAACGGCAGCACGGGGGTTCCGGCAGGGGTGCCGATCATAACGCCCGTCGTCCTGGATGCCCAGCCTGGTTCGCCTGAAGCCCCCGCCGTACGCATCTTCCTTGGCACCCAGCCGGAGCAGTACCGCGCCGAGCGGATCTTCTTCTATTCCTTGCAGCGGGTGCGCGATCCCAACCGGCGCTACGAGGTCTATCGCATGACCGGCCTGCCCGGATTCGAGCTGCGCGGCTGGCGCACCGGTTTCACCAACTATCGCTTCGCTATTCCTTATCTCGCCGGTTGCCATGGCAAGGCGATTTACACCGACGTTGACCAGATCTTCACTGCCGATCCCGTCGAGCTGTTCGATCAGCCCATGGGGGAGCACGGCTACCTGGCGTTGTCGCCCCAGGACACAGCAGTGATGCTGATCGACTGCGAGCGCATGGCCCGTTGCTGGACCTTCACCAAGGCCTGCCGCGAAACCAAGAAGAGCCTGTGCGCCGAGGCGGCCGCCGAGCCGGGGCGCTGGGGCGCCCTCGATCCGGACTGGCACGCCCGGGACCTGGAGTACCGCCATGGCCAGTCCAAGCTGCTGCACTACACGGCGCTGCACCTGCAGCCCTGGCGACCGACACCTGACCAATACTCCTACCACATCAACCCGTTCGCCGAGTATTTCCTCAGCCTAGAGCAGGCTGCCGACGCCGAGGGCTATGAGATCTACACAGCCGAGCAGCCGACCCCGGCTTTTGCTTCGGCCTGCGCTCCTCAGGGGTGGGGGCCGGAAGCGCTGTCCGAGGAACTCTATCGGCAGGCCCGCGAGTTCGGTGCCGAGAGCTTGGCCCTGATCGGTCCCTGGCATGAGCTGCAGAACCCTGGCCTGGAGCTGCTCCACTGGCTTCCCGATCAGCTTCGGGGGAACGAGCTGGCGCCGCAGGACGCGGTCGCCGTCTGTGGCCTCGAGCGGCTGCCGGTGGAGGATCTGCCCTGGGTGCTGGACCGGCTGTTTCGTCTTTCCCGCCGAGCTGTGTTCGTCAAGGCCGAACCGGGGCCGAAGGGCTCGATGGTCGGGACTGTCGCCGGCTGGCGTACCCTGCTGAGACGTATCGCCCTGCGCTACCCGGGACACAGCTGGCAGCTCGACTGCCGCGATCCGGAAGGCAAGATCAAAACTTATCGGGCTGACTACGCCCAGCGTAGCGAAGGCGGGCAGCCGCCGCGGGTCTGGGTGCTGGAAGGCAAGCATGCCGGGGACAACGCCCAGCTGCTGCAGGTCGCCGAATCCCTGGGATGGCCCTATGAGATTAAGCGTTTCGGCACCTGTGCGAAGGAGTTGAGCGCGCCCTGGCCGGACCTGGTGCTGAGTGCCGGCAAGCGCACGGTGTCGCTGTCCCAGGCGATCCGGTGCCGCTCTGGCGGCCACAGTCGCCTGGTGGTGCTGGGCCGGCCCTGCGCGCCGCTGTCTCAGTTCGATTTGGTGGTGACGACTCCGCAATACGGCCTGCCGCTACGCGACAACGTGGTCGATTTGCCGGCGCCCTTCGTCACCGAGCAGATGCTCGATCCCACCGACCTGAATGTTTGGAAGCAGCGCTTCGCCCATCTGCCGCGCCCTTGGGTCGCCGTGCTAGTGGGCGGCAGCAAAATGCCCTATCGACTCGATATACAGGCTGCCAGGGTCCTTGGCCTTGAGGCCAGTGCGGCCGTACGGGCCAATGGTGGGTCTTTATTGGTGTCGACCAGTCCGCGTACGGGGAATGATGCTACCGATGCGTTGTTGGGCGCTCTGGATGTACCGGTATGGAGCTATCGTTACGGTAGCGGCGAGGAAAATCCCTATCGTGCACTCCTGGCTCTTGCCGATGCCTTCATCGCGACCGGAGAAAGTGTATCCATGGCCACCGAGGCCGTTATGACAGGACGGCCAGTCGCGGTTTACCCTCTGCCTATGCGTCGGAATTGGCAAGCCAAGCTGCTTCATGCCATCGAGAAACGCTTGGGTGTTGTCGACCGGGTGGCCGGTAGCCGTGGCGTACCACGGCAGCAGCATATCCTGGGACGGTTGTACGACCGGGTGATCGAAGCAGGCTGGTTCAACCGAGAGCGGCGGATTGAGGAGGTCCATCTGTCTCTGGGCATAAGCTCCTTGCCGCATGGACTGGAGCGGTTGCCGGGACTTACTCCGGACCTTCTCGCTGCATCTCGAGCTCGTGCCTTGCAAGCGATTCGGTGTGTAGTCGAGGCTGAAAGGCTTGTCTCCTGATCGATAGCCGATCAGGGGGAGAGCAGGCTCGCTTAAATGCAGGGAGGGAAACCAGATTCCCTTCCTGCCATGAAAATCTTATCCGTCCTTGCGAGAATCAGGCCTTGCATCATCTGTCGGATAAGGTTTGATCCTTACTCTTCAGGGGCCGTTCAAGATCTTCGCATTGAGAAAATCCCCATACGAAAGACGTACTATCCCGACGGTATCAGTCAAGTCAAGCCGCTATTCATGGTGTGGAGCAAGTCCCACATGTATGAGTGTTCTACCGGCTCGAAAGCGGCTGCCGGTGGCGCCTGTTGCCCAGCTACTCTGTTCAAGTGATTCATGCCGCGCTCGTACTGGGGCGAGCCGGCCACTGGATAAGGTTAGTGCTCGGGGGCGGCGCTTAAGGATCAGGCAGTGCGGCCTGTACTAAACAGGCAAATCTTGATAAGCCTTCTGATCTGATCTGATCTGATCTGATCTGATCTGATCTGATCGTTGACGTGAATGGCGTGAAGAGTTCGGATCGCGCTAGTGAGTAGGGCTGCGATGCCGGAAAGAAATTGTCTGGCATCAGGCTCTAGATTGCGTTGGATACGAAAGGACTGTTTTGCGCCATCCCCGCGACGAAGGAGAGCATGCCGGATCGCTAGGTTCGGTGAGCTGCCATGCTGAGTGTGCTTGGTCGCCAGTTAGAGCGGTACAGGGGGGCTGTGGAAGAACTGCCAGCGAAGCTCGACGCCAGCTTGCAGTTCATCCACTTAGCCTTTCCCATCCTTCTGCTTAGATAGGCGTGAAAAGCTAATAGGTTTCCGGTTGCACACAAAGCGATAACTAGCGCTCGAGCCCTTGTTCCCACGCGCGATGATTGCGGCGTGCGTCCTGGATATAGGGAGACCAGCGGATAAGCTGCAGGATAATTCGATTGAGGAGCGAACCCGGCCAGGCCAGTGGTCGTTTGATATCCAAGAAAAGAACGACACGAGTGCCATCGGTATCGTTCCAAACCTGATGTCTGTAGGTGTCGTCAAAGACCATGCACTTGCCGGTTTCCCAGTGCTGGGTTTGGTCGCCAACCTGAATGCGGCATTTTTCCTTCGGCTCGGGCACGATCAACCCCAGGTGTGCACGTAGCAGCCCATTGTAGGGGCCACGATGTGGCGGAATGTGTTTGCCTGGTGCTAGAACCGAGAAGAACGCGGTATACATCCCAGGAACAGACTCGACGAGCTTGGTGGTTTCAGGGCAAAGCGCGCAGTTGCCCTCCATCTTGTACCCATACCCATAGAGAAAGAATGTTTTCCAGCGGTCATCCTGAGTAAGGTTTTTCTGATCCTTGGAGATGTCCTGGAAGTTGGGAATGCGATCCTGATTCTTCAGAACTTGATCCAGTTCCTTGCGCACAGTTTCCCAATTGGCTTCGAGTTTAGGTACCCAAGGAAACATCCGGGGGTCAAAGAAAGGAGTGTTACCCACGGTCGAAGCCGAGTAATGCCGAATGGCTTTTTCCAAGCGCTTGATGATCCATAGGCCGATGGCAACGCTAGGACGATGCTTACGTTTACGCTTTGGCGCAGGGACTACGACGCTTTCATTGGTATTTCCCACTTTCTTTGTACCTCCTGCAGATACATTGAGCGGTCAGAACTTGCGAGACCGTTACTGAAATAAGCCAGACGCATCATGCTGCAGCACAATGATTTTCGTCATGATTTCTGTCATGACTCGGACACGATACTCCCATGCATGTACATCAGGAAATCATGTCCATGTCTTCCAAAGTTTCACCGATTGCCTGCTCACTCGATGCCTAGGTGTCGCGCTGGTAGTCGGCCACATGTCCGAGCTGAGCAAAGTTAATGCATGTTTAATGCAGGCGTCGATCTTTAAGCAGTCGCCAAAGTAGGGGCCAGCCGAAGATAAGGGGGAAGCGGCGTAGGCGAGGAGTAATTTCGATGGGTTCCCCGAGATGTCGTTCCAGTTTCCACACCACGTAATCAACGCCATTCTCGAAGGTGAAGAATGATTTCACCAAGCGCGCCACGTTTAGAACTCGGCCCTGCAAGCGCCTCAATTTCCAGCGCTTGATATTCTCTTCGCAGGAACCGGGAGGCAGTTGGCTTCGATAGGTATCTGTCTGACCAGAGACGAGTTCCAGTCCGGTAATGGCCGGTACGGCTGCACGGGTCAGACTTCGATAATAATCTTTGTAATGCTGTGCGAGTTGTGTGGGGCGATTTGCCGACTCTGGGCGTAGCTCGGTGCCGTAACTCAGTGCCAAGGCTCGCTGCCAGAGGGTCTGGCTATCAAATTGCCCACTTTGGCAAGGCAGAGTTTGATTCAGAAGGGTTATGACTGCTTGAGCCAGGGCGCGATGTATACGCTGCTCGACGTGACCATCCCGGCAGTAGACTAAACGGGATGGCTGAGCAAAACGCCCCCAAAGATAGCTCTGGAACCAGGAGCTGGTCCCTTGCTCGAGATCCTTCAAGGACAATACGGCACATTTTGCTTGCAATACACGCTTGTCTTCTGTGTGTGCTTGCAGCAGGAAAACGTTGGGTGGGAGCCAGGCATTCGCCATTTGCAGTAAGCGGTTCGCATGCGCGTGAGAGTAGTCGTCGACAACGGCATAGAGATCGACTAGCCCCTCGGTCGGATCGCCGCTGCGCAGGCACGAACCATAGAACAGGAGCGCTACGAGGCCGTCGCCGAAACGAGAGCGCACCTCTTGGCAGAGCGTGTGCAGCTCCTTGGCAACGGGCTGAGCGCATTGCTGGGCAACTTCAGCGAGCAAAGGCGCCGGAGGTGCTGTCTGGGATAGGGGGGTACGCATCGGCTTGGCTCAGAATGTCAGGAAGCTGAGAGGTTCAGTAGCGGAGACTCGTATAGGTTCATGCGCTTTGAAAAGCTCCCCATCGAGTATGAAATCGGTTACATCGGTCAGTGTCAGTGAGCTGAGATTGTGGCTGATGTATCCATCTTGCTCTCGAGCCACTGATGCACCCCGTCCAGCCAATAGTGATGGCAAGACCCTGAAGAGGCGCTGGGGACGATTGATTACAGCCGTGAAGTGAACCGGACCTTTCTCTGATCCCCAGTAGGGGCGAGAGCCAACGAGTAGGCGGTCAAGCGTTGAGGCCAATACCAGCAGCCAATCATGTTGCCAGTTCGCATGTTCAGTGCCGACATGGGCCGGCATGGCCGGTAAAAGAGGGTGTGGCTTGTTGCGAAGCAGTGAGAACAGTAGCCGTCCGAGGGCCAATGCCGGCCCCAAGGACCCACGCACACCAGTTGGGCGGATCTGCTGATGGAAATAGCGCACACCGCTAACGACGGCGCCGACTCCAAAGAACATCCCGAATTGTGGGCCGGGGCTCGTCCCGGCATCTACTCTCAAGATCGCGCGCTGCATGGTTTTGGGGGGCTTTCCGCTACCATGCAACCATGCGTTGAGGGCCTGTAGTGCGGGAACGGGCTTCAGGCGTGCGCCAATATCGGCAGCGCTCATGTTGGTTGTACCACCAGGCACGACCACCAATCTTGGAAGGCTGCTGGCCTGATCCAGTAGGAGCGTTGTCAGCGTTGCCTGGAGGGTCCCATCTCCCCCCATGATCACTAAGAGATCTAGGGGGGTTAGCTGCCAACGGCACAGCGCATTTTCCATCTCTTGGGGAGTGGATACTTCCTGCAACAATGCACCAGGTATCGAGGCTGAGAGCATCCGTAGGGTAGAGAGATGCTGTTTATTACGCCCGCTGTGGGGATTTAACAAGATTCCCACACGAGAGGGCGTCCATTTTGCTGTGTCAAGCATCGCTCAGTCCGGAACGTGGAGCGAAGAGGCGAACAACAGGACGACATCCCTCGGCCTGGAGGTCGATTTGGCTCAACCATGGTTGAAGTTTCTCTCCGTGGCTACGGAGAGTGATGCCTTGGATCACTCGAACCGCGAGTACTAGTGTCGAAATGACAGTCCATGCCATCACCAAGAGTAAGCCGACATCACTGGCATTCGCTTGCCAGGCAAGAGTCATGATCAACAGGTTCGGATTGCGACGCGCGGTTATCAGGCGATTCAGTGAGTCGAAAGGTTGCCAGATGAACAGAGAGAAGGGGGCGGCAAACTGGAAAGCACCTTCACATAGGCGCCCACCTACGTAACCGATAAGAATGATCCAGAACACCGCTGATAGGGGAATGCTCCAGTTCCAAGTCGCAGCCATTCCCATGCCCCAAGCTATATACCAGAGCGGGGGATGAACGAGATCCAGGGCGTGGTCGAAGATATTACCGAAGCGGGTCGAGGTGACCGTGACACGTGCCAGCTTGCCATCCACCGTATCCAGAAATGTCATGATCCAGCCCGCGAGCAAGCCCAGCCCATAGTACCCCTGCCAAAACAGGCAGCCAGCGAGGAATGCCAGCACGTAGCTCGCCCCGGTGACATGGTTCGGGCTCAGCCCGAGGCGTATGCATAGTGCAGTAGCCCAGCGCGCGGGAACAGGCCAAACGCCTCTTGTAATGAAGTCCGTGACGCCTTTATAGGCACCATTGAACAGCGATTTTTCCAGACGTTTACGATTGCTATCGGTGATACGGGCCACCCATGGCTGATCGAACTTGCGTAGCTGTTCTTGCATGCCTGAGGCGATCGTGTCGGGGCGAACCGTGCGCAGACTTTCGATGGCGGGACCTGCAAGCTGGGGTGTATCAGTCAGTTTCTGGACAGGCAGATGTGCTGCGACGATTGTTCCATCGCGGGGATCTTCCAAAGCAACATCCTCGGTGTCTAGAAGCCCTTTCAGGACCCGATCGTCATACAGATAGTCTTCGCGTAAGAGCAGGACACTACCATCCTGGGGGAGGGATTCGTTTTCTGCGGACAATAGGGCCTTAGGGAACTTCTTGAGAGTGCGTTGCAGCCGTTCCCTGGAGGTGAGTCCCCACAAACGAACATTACAGTTGCCTACAAGGTGAACACGTATTGTCATGGTTTAATACTTCGGTCTATAGGGCGCAATAGTTATAAGCATTAGCTGGCGAGTATGACTGCATTTTTCTCTTAAAGACATTAGGAATGCCCGCGGTCAAATCGGTGCACTATGGCTACAGCCGCTGCAAGCAGAATGAGTGCAGGCAAGATGGCAACGGCGAGGGCATTAAATTTGAGTAGCAAGCCAAGATTTACCACGATCTGGTTTGACACATAAATCAATAGCCCCACGATTGCGCCGAGCGCAAGTTTGCCCCCTAATCCTGTTGAACGCACCTGTGCAAAGGTGAATGGGACCGAAAAGAGAATCATTGCCAAGGTCAGAAGTGGAAGACCCAATTTTTGCCATAAAGCAACTTCATATTGCGCAGCAGGCTGCCCGGTGTTCTTCAGGAATTGCACGTAGCGATGAAGTTGGCTGGCCGAAAGACTCTCAGCAGGGAGGGTGACCTCTTTCAGCCGGGTATCACGAAGAACGGACTGCCACGGCATCTGGTCAAGTTGTTGGATACTCTCCTTTCCGTCGCTCCAGCGTTTCAGCTGGACATTATTGAGTCGCCATATTCCATCCGGTTGGATGTCCGCATAATCCGCAAAAATATATTCCTCTAGCCGGTCGGATTCATCAAAGTTGAATATTTCTATGTGGGTTGGAATGCGCCCAAGGCGCAAGTTTCCAATTCTCACTACTTGTTTGTCTTTTCGAGCCCATACGCTACCTTCCTTGCCGGAACCCTTGTCTGCAGAGGCGATGGCTTGGGTGCGAAGCTGCAGAGCTTTTTGTTGAAGAGGTGAAGCTATGAATTCATCAGCTGCACCGAGCATCAGTGCCAAGACTGCTCCTGCGGCCAAAGTCGTAAGCCCTATACGCGTGGCGGAAATCCCCGCTGCTCGGAGTGTTGTCAGCTCTTGGCTCAAGGCAAGCTGGCCGAGTGCTGCGATACCACCTAGTAGTGCGATGAAGGGCCCCAACTCCACTGCTCGTCGGGGCAGGGTCATAATTACGACCTCGACTGCCTGTATCAGCCGATAGCCCCCTTCGCTGACATCATCCAGTTCGCTGACCAGATCCAAAGTACTGAACAAGGGGAGCAGCAATGCAGCTGCTGCTGCGAAGCCAAGAAAAATATTTACAAAAAGATACTTGTCGATAATTTTCATCTGAACCGGATCCGGGCATTGAGCACATCGCGCGCTATGAATAGAGTCAGCGCGATCCCCATCAGAAGTGGGATTGACCATAGCCCGGGTGACAGAGGCAAATTGCCTTTGGCTACGAGATTCTTACAAATATCGCCCGCATAGAAAACTAATGCGAATACCACCGCAACGGGTAGTAGAGTGGAAAATCGCCCACGCCGGGGTGCAGTCCGGCTAAGTGGCACAGCAAGCAAAGCCAATAACAGCGTACTAAGTCCGCGGGACTGGCGCCATTGTAGTTCGGCTTTGTCTGCAAGTTCCCTTGAGCTTTTTAGGTTGTTAGACGAGGCTGCCTTCCGCCGAAAATCTGCTGTAGGCTCGATGGGGGCGAGGCGCAGCGTCATTTTGTCGAAGGACATCTGCTGATCTCGAGTGCCGATGTGCTCGAGCGAATAAGTATTGCCTTTCTTAAGCTCCAGAACCGGGTTGCTCGGATTAGGGTCTGCAATCCATGCTTCCTGGGCTCGGAAAAGGTGCGTACTTTGCTGTCCTGCGTCAAAAATCAGGATGTCTTGAAGTCGTCCCGTATTGCGATCAATTTGATCCGCTAGGATCATGCGACCGTTTTCTTCGTTGACGTTAAAGCGTTCTGGTAGCAAATGCTTAACATCGAGGTCGGTTTTAGATTGTTGTTCGAGATCATATGCATTGGCATAAGCCCATGGTCTGCCGTACATGGATAGCAATGCTACGGCAATCGCAATAGGAATCGCCAGCAGGGTGATCGCTTGATAGATGCGCGCTGGGCTTATTCCTGATGCAGACATGGCAGTCATTTCTGTATCGTGATATAGCCTGCCTAGGCTTAAAACTACTGTTACATAGAGTGCAACGGGAATTAAAACCTCAAGTGCAATCAAAACCTTGTAGAATACAATATCCATGACGACATCTAGTGCCAAAGTTCCATTCGCGGCTTCTGCGAGATAGCGCTCGGATGAATAGCTAGCAAAGATGAAGGTGAGAATTCCCACCATGACCATCAGTGGTCGGCGTGTTTCAGAGATGATGTAACGCTCAATCAGAAGCATGAACTCATGAGCCTTTTGGGGGGCCAAGCGCGCGCTAACTGTGCCCGTCTAATGTGCGAAATGCCAATTCGCCAGCATGAGTACCTGCCTGCATGTGGGTTCGGCTGGCGTCACAGCATAGCAGTATGTCAGTATGGGCGGCCAACCATCCTATCAGCTAGGTAGTGTGCTGAGCCAGCTTGCTGGCACGAGTGGCGAATCATCGTACCAGTATGTCAGTATTGTGGCGAGCTATCTGGGTAGCCCATCTTGATCAGCTGCTAATGGTGGTTGAGTTCTTTCAATGCAGGAGACGGCATGAATCAATTCGAGCGGAGTGAGCCCCGCAGGGCAATAATTTTAAGTGCTGGCCAAGGACGTCGCCTTCTTCCTTTCACTGAGAGTAGGCCTAAGTGTTTGATTGAAGTCGCAGGGCGTACCGTCATTGAATGGCAGGTCGATGGGTTGCTCGCTGTTGGCGTGCGGCATATTACGGTGGTAGTTGGCTACGGGGCTGATCAAGTTGAGCGTGTGCTGAACGACCGATATGGCGAGGGCTTCATCTTTACATTATTCAACCCTTTCTTCGAGGTGGCAGACAATCTTGCAAGTTGTTGGATGGCTCGCCAGGCCATGCAGGATGATTTTATTCTCTTGAATGGCGACACCCTCTTTGATTTGCCGGTTTTGCAGCGTTTGTTGGAGACTCCTGCCAGGCCTATCACGCTTGCGATCGATAAAAAATCTAGCTATGACAGTGATGATATGAAAGTCTGTCTGGATGGAGATAGGCTGACACGGGTTGGAAAAACATTGCCTCTCGATACTGTCGATGGTGAGTCAATAGGCATGATGTATTTCCGCCCGGAGGGGGCGGCGATGTTCCGAAAAGCGCTCGAGGAAAATATGCGCAAGCCGGAAGCGCTTAAGCGTTGGTACCTGAGCATCATTGATCAGTTGGCTCAGGCCTCGGGCCAGGTTTTTGTTCAGTCCATCGAAGGGCTAAGTTGGGGGGAACTAGACTTTCCGGGCGACTTGGAGTCAGTCCAGATTAAGGCTCGCCTCTGGAGAGGGGTAAAAGAGGCTAGCAACTAAGGGTGGCAATCTCGCCTGATCGCCTTCTTCATCGGATTATTTTGCTAATGATCCGATGATCTAGGCTCTAAATAAATTCTGGCTATTCTGCTTAAATAGTTTATGTTCAGTATTGAGCCTCAATACATTAGTTGGAGTGGCTTCTCTGGTGTCGAGTAAGTTGGCAAGCGCAAGCAGAACTATCGTGAGTGCTTCCTGGCGAGGCTGAGGCGGGTTGCACATGAGGCTGCTTACTCTTATCAAGCAAGTCTTTCTCTGCAATCTGTAAGTATTCTCTATATTGCTACAATCCGCCGCAGTGAGGGCTTGGCCTGAGCGGTCTGGCGAATTGGGGGGGGGGGCTCTGCTCGCCGGCCAAGATTATTTAGACACTCTGGGCGGCGAGCACAAGGGTGATTAGTGTTGGGTTGAAGGTTGCACGGATTCCTCGGCCAAGACTTTCTCAACTAAAAAAAGATCGGCTGTTGAATCTACATCAACGGCAGCTTCAGCAAATGGCAGGATGACCGCTCCGATTTTAACATCGAGCTTGCGGGATAGTCGTGCCAGCGCTTGCTCTAGTGTCAAACTCCCAAGTAGATAGCGTAAAGCGGCACTTACACCGAGTGCTCCAGCAATTACGCGTCGTGGGTGCTTGCGTTCCTGTTCTATTTTTCGCCAAAAAACCGCAAGGTTTCGGCTTCGCTCATTTACGAAAGCAAACAGATTACATCCGCAGTAAGGCCCGCCTCGGAGTTTCGTAGCGGTTCTTTTGGTATCGGGGAAGCGTGCTTGAACGGTTTCCAGTCGGGCTAGGCCTACAACGAAGTCGCATCCGCTGGCATTGGCCTGCTCGAGAAAGTAGTCGACGATTGCTGGTCTGAGAAGTGCGTGATCCGCTGTTGTGATGAGAACTGGTTGATGTGGGTCTTCCCTTTCTAACGCTCGCGCGGCGCTTGTACTTGGGGAGGCGGCATTCTCCAACCAGCCTAGCTGGCTTGTTGCTAGGAGATTTTCGATTTTAGCATCTTTGCGAAGTAGCGCGCGGGAGGGGCCGACTAAGGTGATGCGATTGACAAGGCTGCTCATTTGCAAGGTTTTTATAACCCTGTGGACCATTGGTACGCCACCAACTGGTGCCAATGCTTTACACTCTGCCCCGGTCGCGGCAGCCACCACATCTCCGGAATGCCTATCTGCCGCCAGTACTAAGGCGGCATATTTCTTTTCATCAAATTCGCTTTTCATAGACACGATAACGTTTGTAGATATAAGCACCGATGTGTTCAAGAATATTGCGCATGCCGGTGTTGCTTTCTAAAATCCAAGACATTTCAAGTGATTGAATCCCATGTTTGACAAATGGGGTATATAGGGCCTCGATCAAAAGAAGTGCCAAGGTGGGGCCGAGACGGCTGTGTTGGTGCATCTGGCGGACGCCCATTAATGGTACTCGGGCAGTGCTAACACCTTGTACCTTCATTTTCCATAGTAAGCGTAGCCAGCCGAACGGCAGGAGGCGTCCTTTCAAGGGGGCAATCGCTTCGTTGATGTTGGGTAGCGCCACAATAAAGGCGCTCGGTTCCCCATCGACCTCGGCTATATATAATAAATCGCCTGGTACAAGTAGTTTTAAGTTTTTTCCTAGTTCTTCAAATTCGGCCTCGGTGAAGGGGATGTATCCCCAGTTATTGGCCCAGGCATCATTGAAAATGTCACGTAAAATTTTGACTTCAGCTTGGAAGCTTTTGCGATTAAGTGCTCTGATGGTTACGCGATCGCGTACTCGATCCATCATGCGGCGAATGGGGGGTGGGAAATTTAGTTCGTCCGTCCGCATCCAGTAGGCCAATAGATCCACAGCTGGTTGGTAGCCAAGGCCTTCTATCCTGGTTCCATAATATGGCTTGCTGTGTCCCATTAGTGCGCATGGGGGCTCATCAAATCCTTCGACCAGTAGACCGCTTTCTTCGTTAATGGTTAAGTTGAAGGGGCCGGTTATTCGGTGTGCGCCCTCCTGTCGGAGCCAGCTTTCCGCTGTAGACATGAGGCTTTCAAAAATGGCGGGGTCGTCTATGGCCTCTAGCATGCCAAAGTGGCCTGTATCATTGCCATGTAATTGGCGATGCAGGGTGTCGACCTGGGCGGTGATGCGGCCTACAGGTTTGTCGCCTGCCCATGCGATCCAGGCTTGCCATTTCAGGTGACCGAAAACAGGGTTCTTTGGGGAAAGATGTTGACGGCGTTCGAAATGAAGAGGCTCTATCCAATGGGGGTCGTTTCGATAGAGCAAGCCTGGCAGGCGAATAAAGAGATCTAGGTCAGACTTACTCAGTACGGGCTTGATGACGATCAATTGATTGCCTCTGGGACGGATCTGGTCCACGCGCGAAACCCTCAGCACGTTATCTTCTGTGGCAAATTGGAAAACATCCAGCCGGATGGTGGGGATGGTTGTATAGCGAGAATTGGACTGGCTTGACGCTATTATGCGGTAGTGTCACTCCTTCTGTCATGGTTACTCTGCTGTCATTTCGAATGCACTTGGTCGTTGCGCTCTGTATAGCAAGATATCGGCGCTCCGGGTTTTTTGGATTCTGCTGGTTTCGTATTGCTTGGGATGGTGCTTTGTTGTATTGAGCTGTGCTTTGTTAGGTGTGCTCGGTGGGTTGTTCGCGTGCTGAGAGCTTCTGCATCGAATTTTCTGTATAGTCCGTACCCTGATTTTTTGTCTGTGTCGGGTGGGGGCTAAGGGTGTGGTACGGGAGGCGGCTGTCCGTATCTGGATGTTTGCGTCCCTACATAGCAGCTATCTGGGGATGAGGCAATACGTTTGCGCTCGCTTGGTTGGAGAGGCTTTATCGCGGTGTCATATTAAGGTAAACTATAGGGGCTGGATGATGGCCCTATTGATTTGTGCTTTTTGTGATTTTTATTGCAAAGAGGCGTTTTAGGCAGATCTGACCGGCATGCTGCTAGCCTCGCCGATTGGCTTGCTGCATTGTATAGTCGTTGCGCTGGACTGAACTGATGGCCAAACTTTATATGTCTGCGACTCTAACTCAACACGTTCTGCCTCAGCGGTTGGCGGATTTTTCGACTCTTGCAGAGGCTCTTGATTACGCGGCGCTTGGGCATACTGGCATGAATTTTTATGACGGTCGTTGTCGTCTGACGGCTGTCGTGCAATATGCTGCTTTGAGGCGGGAAGCATTGGCTTTGGCTAAGCGCCTTCATGGCCTCGGCTTGAGGAAAGGCGATCGAGTTGCGCTCATTGCTGATACTGATCCCGGCTTCATGGAAGCCTTCTATGGTTGTCAGTATGCCGGCTTCATCCCCGTGCCTCTTCCTATCCCTTCAGGCTTGGGTAGTCATGCTTCTTATGTTGAGAAGCTCAAAGGGTTGCTAAAAAGCTGTGAGCCATCCGCAATACTTGGGCCTGCAGATTGGATGCCTTTTGCTCAAGAGGCGGCTGCGACTTTGGCGCCGTTATTCATAGGTTCTGTCAAAGATATAAAAGCTCTCGATGTTCCGTGTGTGGAGCTTGAGACTCCGCAACCTGACGATATCGCCTACCTTCAGTACACGTCGGGCAGTACTCGTTTCCCTCGCGGTGTGGTTGTGACGCAGCGTGCAGCAATGGCGAACCTGCAAGGAATGGTGCGGGAGGGGTTGGGTGTGCGCCCTTCCGACCGTTGCGTGTCCTGGCTGCCCTTTTATCATGACATGGGGTTGGTAGGTTTCGTCCTCGGCCCTATGGTATCGCAGCTGTCTGTAGACTATCTGCGTACCCAGGACTTCGCGATGCGTCCGCGGCAGTGGCTTAATCTGATCAGCCAAAATCGTGGCACCATCTCGTTCTCACCGCCTTTTGGCTATGATATTTGTACCCGCCGCGCCCGTGAGAGCGAGGCCTCACGCTTTGATCTGTCTTCTTGGCGTGTGGCTGGTATTGGTGCCGAGCCCATTCGCGCCGAGGTCTTGGAGCGATTTGCTGAGCAGTTTGCTCCTTCTGGGTTCGATGCGCATGCCTTCCTGCCTTGCTATGGCCTAGCTGAAAGTACTCTCGGTGTGACTTTTGGTCGCCGCGGTGCAGGCGTACAGATTGACCGAGTCGATCGTTGGGAGCTGGAGCATCACTCCGTTGCTGTGCCATTTGCCAACGGCGATGAGATTAAAGCCAGTACATTTGTAAACTGTGGTTCGATTCTTTCTGGGCATAAGCTTGAAATCCGCGATGATGCTGGGCGTCCTTTGGCCGAACGCCAGGTTGGGAAAGTCACGCTACAGGGGCCCAGTTTGATGTCGAGTTATTTCAGAGATGAGGAGTCGACCCAGTCCGTGAAAATCGGAGATTGGCTCGATACTGGCGATCTCGGGTACTTGAGTAATGGGGAGCTTTTCATCACTGGGAGACGAAAAGATCTTCTGATTGTCCGCGGTCGCAATATTTGGCCCCAAGATATTGAATACCTAGTTGAAACCCAGCCTGAGGTCCGTCCTGGGGACGTTATCGTTTTCCTCATACCAACGGATTCGGACCCGCAAGTAGTTGTTCAGGTCCAATGTCGCTTGACAGACCCGGAAAAGAGGGAGCGCCTCGTCCAAACTTTGGTTGGGATGATAAGCAGCGAGTTTGGTCTTATCGCGAAGGTTGAGCTTGTCCCGCCGCATTCTCTTCCGCGCACATCATCGGGTAAACCTTCCAGGGCGGAGGCTCGTAAGCGTTATCTTGAGCAGCTTCAGTCCGGGGCAGGGCTGTCGATGGCAGTCGGTTAGACCTTTATGGCTCGGATTGTTGCCCTGACCGGGGCGACCGGCTTCATAGGTAGTGTCCTGCGACAACGTTTGCTCCACTTGGGTGTTCACGTTCGAGCCTTGAGCCGCCATTCCGGCGGCTCAGAGGATGCTACTGAGTGGGTGCATGGCGGGCTTGGAGATATCGATGCGCTCGATGAGCTCGTTGCCGGTGCTGATGCGGTTATCCATTGTGCAGGAGCAGTACGTGGCGCTTCCTCTGATGAGTTCAATCAGATTAACACTGAGGGTAGTGTGCGTCTGATTGAGTCGGTTCGGAACGCTGGTACATGTGAGCGCTTTCTATTAATGTCTACGCTCGCTGCAAGGTATCCGGGTCTTTCTTGGTATGCTTCCTCCAAATACGCAGCAGAGCAGCAGGTCAGGAGTGCTGCCGGAGATGTTGCTGTGACCATTTTTCGGCCCACAGCGGTCTATGGGCCAGGCGACCGAGAAATGCGGCCGTTATTCGAGTGGCTGCTCCGTGGGTGGTTATTCACCCTTGGTGAAAGTGAATCCAGGCTTTCCTTCATACATGTGGAGGATCTGGCCAATGCTGTGCTGAAGTGGCTTGTGGCGCCGGAAGCGCCGTCCGGTACCTACGAGTTGAACGATTGCCAACAAGGTGGGTATGACTGGAGCAGCATCGCGGCCATTGCGGCGGGAATTCGAAATGGCCCAGTACATCAGCTCAGCATTCCGACGCCTCTGTTGAGAGGTTTGGCGTGGTTCAACCTGTACTTTTCGCGACTTTTTCATCGTGCTCCGATGTTGACTCCTGCGAAGGTGCGTGAACTGACGCATTCTGATTGGTCTTGCAGCAATGGTCCCATCCAGAAAGCATTGGGATGGGAACCGCAGATCTTGTTAAGCCGGGCCTTGCAAGAACGTTGGTTCTAGTCAGGCAAAAGGCACATCTAGAACCTGAAGGATTTCACGATGATTTCCCAAGAGAAGATACTGGAACGGCTATTGGTCTACCTGGAACGTCTGGCTCCGGCCGGAAAAGCCATCTCCCCAGATATTGATCTGGTGGAAGACCTAGGATTGGAGTCCATCAAGATCATGGATCTGCTGATGGAACTCGAAGATGAATTTGATATTTCCATACCACTGAACATCCTGACGGACGTGCGTACTCCTGCCCAACTGTCTCAGGCGGTGTTTTCGTTGATGGAGGGTGATAATGGCGTTGTTCGATAAGTTTGAGAAGCTGGCTCAGGACCGTGCCGCCTTGGTCCAGAGCGGACTCAATCCCTTCGGTACTCGCATAGACGAGATTTTTTCTCCGACTGAAGGGCGTATCGGCGACTTCAAGGTGGTATTGGCTGGCACCAATAACTACTTGGGGCTGACTTTCGATCCCGAGAGCATCAAGGCTGCGCAGTTGTCATTGGAACATGAGGGTACCGGCACTACTGGTTCTCGTATGGCTAATGGTAGCTACGGCAGTCACATGGCGCTTGAGGTCGAGTTGGCCGATTTCTTCCAGCGCCGCTCAGCGATGGTTTTTTCGACCGGTTATCTCGCGAATCTAGGCGTGATAGGGACTCTAGCCGGGCCCGGTGATCTGGTATTGCTCGATGCAGACTGCCACGCCAGTATTTATGACGCTTGCAAGCTTGGCGGGCCTGAAATCATTCGTTTCCGTCATAATGATGCTGCCGACTTGGAGCGCAGGATGCTGCGCCTGGGTGAGCGTGCTCGGGATGCCATCATTATCGTCGAAGGCATCTATAGCATGCTGGGCGATCAAGCGCCGCTGAAAGAAATCGTCGACGTGAAGCGTCGTCTCGGCGGCTATTTGCTGGTTGATGAGGCGCATTCTGTTGGTGTCCTCGGAGCTCATGGTCGTGGGTTGGCCGAAGAGCTGGGCGTCGAAGCGGATGTGGACATCGTCCTGGGCACATTCAGTAAGAGCCTGGGTGCCATTGGTGGATTCGCGGTTAGTCACCATCCGGAAATGGACCTGCTGCGCTATGCCAGTCGCCCGTACATCTTCACGGCTTCTCCTTCTCCTTCATCCATCGCTTCGGTCCGTGCATCCTTGAAGACCATGCGAGCTCGGCCTGAGCTACGCGAGCACCTGTGGTCCAATGCTCGTCAGCTCTATAAGGGGTTGGCGGATCTTGGCTATAGGCTCGGTCCGCAAGCTAGCCCGGTTATTCCGGTCATGCTGGGCTCCCCTCAGGAGGGGGTAGCCTTCTGGCAGACTCTTATCGAGCATGGCGTGTATGTGAATCTGGTGCTTCCGCCGGCATCCCCAGGGGGGCAGGCACTGGTGCGTTGCAGCGTGAGCGCTGCACATACGCCTGAGCAGATCGACCGCATTATCCGGGCTTTCGACGAGTTGCGCCCCATTTTTCCTGCTGCCGTTGCTGGCAACCAGGGCTGATTGATCCCTTGATCCGACAGTAAGAAGAGCGCGAGTGGAGCAAACCGGTTCCACTCGCGCTCTTGCTGGTTGGTACCACTCTATCAGTGTCGAGCTGCTTCGTTGCGATCAAGTCTGTCCTGCAGCGTGTCGGCTAACTGGTGACAGGCCTTAACAAGTGCTCCATGTTGCCTAGCCTCACCCAGGAAGCCCTTCTCACTCTCTGAACGATAGCCATGCGTATTATTGTTGCTTTTGGTCGGGCTTATCCGGCACGTACGTTGCTCATGCTCATCAGTCTGCTACTGGCTGGTGTCGCTGAAAGCGTCAGCCTAACCACCATGCTTCCTTTGTTATCGGTAACTCTGGGGGATCAGACTCACTCATCATTTGCTCAGAAGGTCGTTGATGTCCTGCACTGGTTCGGTTTGGAACCGACCGTTCTAGTCATGTTGTCCGTGATTGTGCTCGGTATGACTGTCAGCAGCACATTGATTCTGCTCGGCAACCGGCAGGTGGGGTATACCGTAGCCCATGTCGCTACCGATCTGCGCGTCAATCTGATCCGCTCTCTGCTGGGAAGTCGCTGGGAATATTATCTGCGACAGTCGACCGGAGCTTTGGCCAATGCAGTAGCGACCGAGGCATATCGTGCTTCGACTGGCTATGAACATGCTGCCAATATGTTGGCCCTGTGCATTCAGGCCGGCGTCTATGCGTTTATCGCGCTTTTCGTGTCCTGGCAAGCCACTCTCGTTTCGTTGGTAGTGGGCTTCATTTTGCTGATCGCATTGCAGCGATTGGCAAAAACCTCACGTCGGGCAGGTAAAAGCCAGACCCGTCTGATGCGGGATCTGCTCACCCATCTGACTGACACGCTGAGCTCAGTGAAGCCTCTCAAGGCCATGGCTCGAGAGGATATCGCCGACTCGTTGCTCAGGAGCCAGGCTGCAGAGCTCAACAAGGCCATGGAACGGGAGGTCATGAGTCGCGAGACTCTCCGGGCGCTGCAGGAGCCGATGCTCGCAATCCTGGCCGCTGCCGGGCTCTATGCAGGAGTGGTGGTGTGGCACCTGCCACTGTCCCATGTCATGGTGCTCATCTTCCTCGTCGTGCGGGTGCTGGGGCTGATGCACAAGGCCCAGCAGCGCTATCACCGTATGGCTGCGCAGGATAGCGCCTATTGGGCGCTGCAGGAGGCGATCGATACGGCAGCAGCGGATGCCGAGCCTTCAGGCGGTAACCGAACCCCGACGCTACAGAAGGACATCGTCTTCGAAGGGGTGTCATTCACCTATGGTGCACGCCAGATTCTGGATGCAGTCAATCTCCGGATCCCCGTTGGCTCATTCACCAGTCTGGTTGGCCCCTCGGGAGCCGGTAAGACGACCATCCTCGATCTGATCTGCGTTCTATTGGCCCCGCAATCCGGCAAGATATTGGTCGATGGTGTGCCGATTGAGGAGCTGGACCGCCAGCGCTGGCGTCGGATGATCGGTTACGTTCCCCAGGAAACTCTGCTTCTGCACGATACGATTCTGGCCAACGTTACGCTGGGAGATCCGGCACTGACTGCGGAGGATGCCGAGCGAGCACTCAAGCAGGCTGGAGCCTGGGAGTTCGTAGAAAAATCTCCCGCCGGTCTGCAGACCATCGTGGGGGAGCGGGGAGGCAAGCTTTCCGGCGGGCAGCGTCAGCGTATCGTGATCGCCCGGGCACTGGCGCACAATCCGCGTCTGCTGATTCTCGATGAAGCTACCAGCGCGCTGGATCCGGAGTCGGAAGAGGCGATCTGTTCCACGCTGAAGGCGCTATCCCCGGCGATCACCATCATCGCCGTTTCGCACCGGCCTGCCATGATTCATATCGCTGACCAGGTCTACCGCCTGAATGAGGGCAAGCTCAACCTCGTAGAGGTTGAGTCTGTAGAGTAATCGCCTGACCCCGCCCAGTAGCATGAATGGTCTCGTCTATTCTGCTAGTGGGCGGTTTTTTATGTTTACCCAGGCTGCAAGTCAGGTCAGCTCTCATTTCTTTCAGTTGCCCATTCCGTCCCTTGCAATCCTGCGAGGGCGTTCCTTGCTGGCTGATAACCGGGTACTCGGACCGTGCGGTGAATGAGTCGCTTCAGGTCGTTTCCTCCGCAACGGAGAGACATGGGCGTCCCGTTTCGCCATGAAGCCGGCAATAGCCTGTTTGATCCTAGGATTCCACGACATTCCTCACGACGGGAAAGGCCTGTCAGTAGTGGAAATGGGCGATAGTTTTTACGGCTTTTTTACAGCATGACCTCGGCGAACGGGGGATACTGAAGTCCCACCCATCACGTGCTTCACCCATGGTCCGCATGATTGATGCATCCCTCCTCGTATCCGCCTCGGGCTGCAATCCGCCCGTATCCGGTCAGCAGGGCGGCTACGGACGGCTCAAGCTTTATCTGGGAGCGGCGCCGGGCGTCGGCAAGACCGGCGCCATGCTGCAGGCCGCCTGGGAGCTGCAGCGTCACGGGGTGGATGTACGGATCGGCGTGGTCGAATCCGATGGCTCGGCCGAGGTGGAGGCCCTGCTCGCCGAGTTTTTGCCCACCCGCTCGAAGATCAAGACGACAGTCCTGGACCTCGAGAAGCTGCTGGCCAGACCGCCGCAGGTTGCCCTGATCGCTCCGTTGGCGCATGGCAATCCACCCGGCAGCCGGCATGCCAAGCGTTGGCAGGATGTGCAGGAGCTGCTGGCCGCGGGTATCGACGTGCACGCCACGCTCAACGTCCATCACCTGGAAAGCCTGAAGAACCAAGTCGAAGCGACGGCCGGTCTGGTAGTCGACGAGACCGTTCCGGATTGGCTGCTGGACGAGGCGGATGAGGTGGAGCTGGTCGATCTGCCTCCCCATGAACTGCTCGAGCGCTTGCGCGAGGACAGGGTGCACGGGGAGAAAGGGGCGGAAGGTCACGGTGCGAAGCCCATCAGTCTGAGCAGCCTTGCGACCTTGCGCGCTCTGGCTTTGCAGGTGGCGGCGGCGCGGGCTGATGCCGAGCTGCATCGGCGCTATCGCCAGTCTGGGCGCGAAACCCCGGTGGTGCTGGGCCGCCTGCTGGTTGCGGTGGATGGCGATCAGCAGGCCGAGAGCCTGGTTCGCCACGCCTGTCGGGTGGCCCGGCGACGCCAGCTTCCCTGGAGCCTGGTGCACGTCGATACCGCTCGTCCCCGCAGCGAACACCGGCGGCAACTGCTGCAGTCCGCTCAGCAGCTGGCTGAACGTCTCGGTGGCGAGGTCATCGTCCTGCGGGCCGACGACGTGGCCGAGACCCTGCTGCAGCATGCCCAGGAGCGGCGCGCCAGCGTGCTGCTGGTGGGCCATGGCCAGCCGTCGCGTCGGCGCTGGTTGACCAAGGGTCTCGTCCCGCGGTTGCTGCGCAGCGGGAAGGACCTGGAGATCGATGTGCTCACCGGCGGTGAGCACGGCCCGCTGCCCCAGCCTGCACCGCGGCGCCACCTGGCTTCCCTGTGGGCCTACTTGCAGGCGCCGCTGGCGACCCTGCTGGCGAGCGGCGCAGCCTGGGGCATCTCCCTGTTCCTGGAGCTGTCGAACATATCCTTGGTGTTCCTGGTGGCGGTCCTGCTGGTCGCCGTACGTGGCGGGCTCGGTCCGGCCCTGCTCTGCGCAGTGCTGTCCTTCGTCGCCTACGACGTTCTGTTCATTTCGCCGACCTTTTCCCTCAGCGTGCATCACCAGCAGGACGTACTGACCCTGCTGTTCTTCCTCCTCATGGCGGCGTTGACCGGCAACCTGGCGACCCGCCAACGCCGGCAGATGGAGGCCCTGCGCGATACCCAGGCGGAAACGGCCGCGCTGCTCGACCTCTCGCGCAAGCTGACCGCCGCCACCGACCGTCAGGCGGTGCTGGACGCCGCCATGCAGCAGTTCGCCCTCTGGCGCGATCTGGACATCTGCCTGCTCGGCCCCGATGGCGCAGGCGGACTGCGCGACGAGGCCGGCGTGCCGCCCAATCTCAGCGACAACGAACGAGCCGCCGCCGAGTGGGTATGGCAGCACGAACTGCCGGCCGGTCTCGGCACCGATACCTTGCCGGAAGGGCGCTGGTGGTGGTGGCCGCTGTCCAGCGAGGAGGGGCCGCTGGCCCTGCTCGGTGTCATGCCCAACGACGGGCAACCGCTGCCGGCCCAGCGCCGACGCCTGCTGGCCGCTCTCGGCCGACCGCTGGCCCAGGCGCTGGCGCGGGCGCAACTGGCCGAGGCGCTGGAGAAGGCCCGCCTGCATGGGGAAACCGAGCAACTGCGCAGCGCCTTGCTCGCCTCGGTATCCCACGATCTACGCACGCCGCTGACGGTGATGCACGGTGCCATCGACAGCCTGCTGACTCTCGACGGGCAGATCGGCGAGCAGGATCGTCGCGAGCTTCTGGAAAGCACCCGCGACGAAGCCGGGCGGCTGGATCGCTACATCCAGAACCTCCTGGACATGACCCGGCTCGGGCATGGCGGGATCAAGCTGGAGCGCGACTGGGTAGCGCCGGTCGATATCGTCGCCAGCGCCCTGCAGCGCCTCAAGCCGGTCCTGGCGCCTTTCGCCGTGGAGACGCGGATGGCCGACGAGCTGCCGCTGCTGTTCGTGCATGCGGCGCTGATCGAGCAGGCGCTGGTCAACGTCCTGGAGAACGCCGCGCGTTTCTCGCCGCCGGCCGGGCATCTGCGGGTGACGGTGGAAAGCGACGAGCGGGAGCTGCGCATCGCCGTCAGCGATCAGGGGCCTGGCATTCCTCCCGGCGAGCGGGAGAAGATCTTCGACATGTTCTACACCGCGGCCCGCGGGGATCGCGGCGGCCAGGGCACCGGCCTGGGGCTGGCCATCTGTCAGGGGCTCGTCACGGCCCATGGCGGCCGGGTGACGGTGGGCGACGGGCTGGACGGGCAGGGTACGACCCTGACCCTGCATATCCCCCTGCAGGCGCAGCCGCGGCTGGGCGACGGGCCGGAAGACGAATGACGAAAGGCGACATGAGCAAGCCGCAGATCCTGGTCATCGACGACGAGGCGCAGATCCGCAAGTTCCTGCGCATCAGCTTGGCCGCCCAGGGCTACCGCGTGCTGGAGGCCGGTACCGGTGGCGAGGGGCTGGCCCTGGCCGGTCAGGCCCGGCCCGACCTGTTGGTGCTCGACCTCGGCCTGCCGGACATGGACGGCAAAGAGGTACTCCAGACCCTGCGCCTGACCTCCCGGGTGCCGGTGCTGGTGCTCTCGGTACGCGCCGGCGACGGCGAGAAGGTGCTGGCCCTGGATGGCGGCGCCGACGACTACGTGACCAAACCCTTCAGCATCCAGGAGTTCCTCGCCCGGGTGCGGGTGCTGCTGCGCCGACCGGTTCCCAGCGACCAGGCGCGTACGCTGGTCGATTGCGGCCCGCTGCGGGTGGATCTGGCCTCTCGGCGGGTCACGCTGAACGGCGTGGACATCGCCCTGACCCGCAAGGAGTATGCGGTCATCGCCATGCTCGCCGGCGCCCTGGACCGGGTCGTGACCCAGCAGCAATTGCTGCGGGACATCTGGGGGCCGACCCACGTGGAGGACAGCCATTACCTGCGGGTGGTGATCGGCCACCTGCGCCAGAAGCTCGGCGACGACCCGACCGCGCCGCGCTTCATCGTCACCGAGGCCGGCATCGGCTACCGCCTGCGCGAATCTCCCCCATGACCGATGGCGGTTTCGCGTCGATAATGACGGAGAAGGCTCCTATCCGAGCGTCACCCTGATTCCTTCCGCCAGGAGCTCTCGAATGAGTGAATCCACAGCGTCATCGGCAGCCGGGCACAAGGCACCCTCCGCGCTCGGGCTGCTGGTCGCGGCCGCCGGCGTGGTCTATGGAGACATCGGCACCAGCCCGCTGTACACCCTGAAGGAGGTCTTCGCCGGCCACTACGGGGTGCAGGTCAATCACGACGGGGTGCTCGGTATCCTCTCGCTGATCTTCTGGTCGCTGATCTGGGTGGTGTCGATCAAGTACGTGCTGTTCATCCTGCGCGCCGACAACGAGGGGGAGGGCGGCGTCATGGCCCTGACCGCCCTGGCCCGCCGCGCCACCGCGGCCTATCCGCGCCTGAGCGATCTGCTGGTGCTGCTCGGTCTGTTCGGCACCGCGCTGTTCTACGGCGACAGCATGATCACCCCGGCGATTTCCGTGCTGTCCGCCGTCGAGGGCCTGGAGGTGGCGCTGCCGGCCGTCAGTCACTGGGTGCTACCGGTCACGGTGATCCTGCTGATCGGTCTGTTCCTGATCCAGAAGCACGGTACCGCGCGCATCGGCATTCTCTTCGGTCCGGTGATGGTGGCCTGGTTCCTGGTGCTCGGCGTGCTGGGTATCCGCGGCATCCTCCAGCAGCCCGAGGTGCTGCATGCCCTCAAGCCCTGGTGGGCGATGAATTTCTTCGTCAGCCACCCGGGGCTCGGTGTGGCCATTCTCGGAGCGGTGGTCCTGGCCCTGACCGGTGCCGAGGCGCTCTACGCCGACATGGGCCATTTCGGCCGCCGGCCGATCACCCGTGCCTGGTTCCTGCTGGTGCTGCCGGGGCTGGTGCTCAACTACTTCGGCCAGGGCGCGTTGTTGCTGAGCGACCCCAGCACGGCGCGCAATCCCTTCTACCTGCTGGCGCCGGACTGGGCGCTGATGCCGATGATCGTGCTGGCTACCCTGGCGACCATCATCGCTTCCCAGGCGGTGATTTCCGGCGCCTTCTCCCTCAGCCATCAGGCGATCCAGCTCGGCTACGTGCCGCGCATGCTGGTCCAGTACACCTCCAGCGCCGAGCAGGGCCAGATCTACATCAGCGTGGTGAACTGGATGCTAATGGTCGGCGTGGTCCTGCTGGTTCTCGGCTTCGGCTCCTCCGGAGCCCTGGCGGCAGCCTACGGCGTGGCGGTGACCACCACCATGCTGATCGACACCCTGCTGGTGGCCTCCGTGGTGCTGCTGCTCTGGCGCTTCCCGCGCTTGCTGGCGATCCCCGTGCTGCTCTGCTTCCTGTTCGTCGACAGCCTGTTCTTCACCGCCAACGTGCCCAAGGTCGTCCAGGGCGGCGCCTTTCCGGTGATCGCCGGCATCGCCCTGTTCACCCTGATGACCACCTGGCGACGCGGCAAGCAAGCGCTGATCGAGCGCCTGGACGAGAGCGCGTTGCCGCTGCCGACCTTCATCGACAGCGTGCGGCTGCAGCCGCCGCACCGCGTCCACGGCACCGCGGTGTTCCTCGCCGCGCGGCCGAATGCGGTGCCGCACGCCCTGCTGCACAACCTGTTGCACAACCAGGTGCTCCACGAGCGGGTGGTGCTGCTCACGGTGCTGACCGAGGACAGCCCGCGAGTCCCGGCGGAGCGCCGCTTCCAGGTGGATTACTACGGCGAGGGCTTCTACCGGGTGATCCTGCACTTCGGTTTCATGGATGAGCCGAACGTGCCCAACGCCCTGCGCCTGAGCCATCTGGAAGACCTGGACTTCAGCCCGATGCGCACCACCTACTTCCTCAGCCGGGAAACCGTGATCCCCTCCCGGGGCATCGGCATGGCCTACTGGCGCGAGGCCCTGTTCGCCTTCCTGCTGAAGAACGCCAACAGCAGCATGGCCTACTTCCAGTTGCCGGCGAACCGGGTGATCGAGTTGGGGACGCAGATCGAGATCTAGCCGAAGCGTGCCGGCGCGCGCCATCAGAAATGCATCTTGAGCAGCAGGCTGGTGCTGCTCTCGTCGGTATCGAACGCCTTGCTGCTCTTGATGCCGTACTTGTTCGCCCAGTAGCTGTACTCGATCCCGACGTAGAGTCGCTTCGGCTGGTAGCTCAGCGCCTTGCCCAGGTCGTACTTGATCTGCGGGTTGATGTGCAGGTTATGGTGCATGTAATTGCCCGGTACGCTCCTGTGCCCGGCATCGTTCATGCCCCAGTCGATGTAGCCGTCGATCAGGATGTCGGAGCCGGCCACGGGAAGGGTCACCGACGAGACGTGGGTCAGCTGCCACTGGCCGGAGGGCTTGTTGCCGTAGCTGCCGTCGGGCTTGCGGTAATAGAAGTTCAGCTGGAAGTAGTCGAAGCCGGGGACCTTGAAGTCGAAGCCCGGGCCGAACAGGTAGCTCTTGTTGCCGTGTTCGCCGCGCTCGAAGGTGGTGGCGAGCAGCACGTCCTTGACCGGGCCGAAGGAGAAGTCGGTGCGGAAGATCTTGCCCAGCGAGAAACGCGGGGTGATCTCGCCGTAATAGGTGTGGCCGCCGTCGCTCGCCTGGCCGTTGAACCACTTGTTGTCCCAGAAGATGAAGAGGTCGCCCCAGGTCCAACTGCTGGCATGCTCGAAGGTGAGGGTCTGCTGGATGTCCCCGGCATCCACCTTGAAATGTTCGCCCCACAGATAGGTCAGGCTATTGGTTTGCCAGATCAGGGGGCTTCCTGCCAGGGATTCCCCGCTGGCGAATAGGCCGGCTGCCAGAGCGGTACTGCGTAGAACGGCTTTCATTATTGGGCTAGCTCCTATTGCACGCGGACGGATGTTGTCCAAGTTGTCAGGTTTCCGCGTGAGCAATAGTTGCGCCAAGAGGCTGTGCCGAGCCGCTCGTTTTGTATAAGTCCATGATTATCAATCGGATAGTCGAATGGCTTGCGCAGGTGCCAGGCGCCATCCGGATGAACGCACGTATCGAGATAATCTGATCGGATGGTCAATTATGGTGTGCGTCGGAGGTTTGCTGCCTCTTTCTGTTCCAGCAGGAATCTAGGGCCGCACAGAGCGTGGAGAGGGACGCCCGGTCGAGCCGGGTAGAGCGGATGGATCAGTCGGCCGGCAACCGGTCGAGCTGTGCGCCGTGGAGGGACGGGAGAGGGCGATGCAGGGACGGGAAGCGGGAGAGGCAGACGCCGGTCGGGTCTGCCTCCTGTTCCCGGTGGGTTACACGGCGGGCTTGAAGTACAGGGTCTCGCCGCGGGCCAGGGCGACCAGGCCGGGATGCTGCTTGCTCACCTCGGCCTCGATCAGCTCGTCCTGGCCCTGCACCTGCAGGGTCACCCGGGTGATGGCGCCGAGCGGGCGGATGTCGCGCACCTGGGCCGGGCGGTGATCGGCCGCGGCCTGACGCGACAGGGAAACCTCGTGCGGACGGAACAGGATGTGCCGGTCCCCGCCCAGCTCCAGCCGGTTGGAATCGCCGAGGAAGTGGTAGACGAAATCGCTGGCCGGATGCTCGTAGACCTCGCCCGGCGCGCCGATCTGCTCGACCACGCCCTTGTTCATCACCACGATGCGGTCGGCGACTTCCATGGCCTCTTCCTGGTCGTGGGTGACGAACACGCTGGTCAGGTTGATCTCCTCGTGCAGGCGCGCCAGCCAGCGGCGCAGCTCCTTGCGCACCTTGGCGTCGAGGGCGCCGAACGGCTCGTCCAGCAGCAGGATCTTCGGCTCCACCGCCAGGGCGCGGGCCAGGGCGATGCGCTGGCGCTGGCCGCCGGAGAGCTGATCGGGATAGCGGTCGGCGAGCCAGTCGAGCTGCACCAGGTTCAGCAGCTCGTGCACCTTCTCGGCGATCTTGGCCTCGCCCGGCCGCTCGCGCTTGGGCTTCATGCGCAGGCCGAAGGCGACGTTGTCGAATACCGTCATGTGGCGGAACAGGGCGTAGTGCTGGAACACGAAGCCGACGTTGCGCTCGCGCACGTCGCGACCGGACACGTCCTCGCCGTAGAAGGCGATGTTGCCGCGGTCCGGCGTCTCCAGGCCGGCGATGATCCGCAGCAGGGTGGTCTTGCCGCAGCCCGAGGGGCCGAGCAGGGCGACCAGCTCGCCGCTGTGGATGTCCAGGTTGATGTCGTCGAGAGCCTTGAAGGCGCCGAACTGCTTACTGACGTGACGGACTTCGATGGACATGGCTTATTCCTCGACGGGCTTGGACTTGAGACGGGACAGGCGGGACTCGCTCCACTGCTTGAGCAGCAGGATGGCCAGCGCCAGGAGCAGGAGCAGGCTGGCGACGCTGAAGGCGGCGACATGGTTGTACTCGTTGTAGAGGATCTCCACGTGCAGCGGCAGGGTGTTGGTCATCCCGCGGATATGCCCGGAGACCACCGATACCGCGCCGAATTCGCCCATCGCCCGGGCGGTGCAGAGCACCACGCCGTAGATCAGGCCCCATTTGATGTTCGGCAGGGTGACGTGCCAGAACATCTGCCAGCCGTTGGCGCCGAGCAGGCGCGCGGCTTCCTCCTCTTGGGTGCCCTGTTCCTGCATCAGCGGGATCAGCTCGCGGGCGACGAAGGGCACGGTGACGAACAGGGTGGCCAGCACGATGCCGGGCACGGCGAAGACGATCTGGATGTCGTGGTCCTGCAGCCACGGACCGAAGTAGCCCTGGGCGCCGAACAACAGCACGTAGATCAGGCCGGCGATCACCGGCGAGACCGAGAACGGCAGGTCGATCAGCGTCACCAGCAGGCTCTTGCCGGGGAACTCGTACTTGCTCACGCACCAGGCGGCGGCGACGCCGAACACCAGGTTCAGCGGCACCGAGACGCCAACCGCGAGCAGGGTCAGCTTCAGCGCGGAGAGGGCGTCAGGCTCGAGGATGGCCGAGAGGAAGGTGCCGAAGCCCTGCTTCAGCGCTTCGCTGAGCACGACCACGAGCGGCAGCAGCAGGAACAGGACGAACGCCAGCCAGGCGCCGGCGATCAGCAGCCAGCGTCCCGGGTGGCGCTCGCGACGGGCGGCCGTGGCCGGAGCGGCGGCGGTCAGGGTGGTGGACGACATGGGGGCCTCCTCAGGCGCGCGCGAGGCGCCGTTGCAGCAGATTGATCGCCAGCAGCAGGACGAACGAGACCACCAGCATCAGCACGCCGATGGCGGTGGCGCCGGTGTAGTCGTACTGGTCCAGCTTGACCATGATCAGCAGCGGCAGGATCTCGGTCTTCATCGGCATGTTGCCGGCGATGAAGATCACCGAGCCGTACTCGCCGACGCCGCGGGCGAAGGCCAGGGCGAAACCGGTCAGCCAGGCCGGCAGCAGCGCCGGCAGCAGCACGTGGCGGAACACCTGCCAGGGCTTGGCGCCGAGGCAGGCCGCGGCTTCCTCCACCTCGCGGGGGAAGTCGGCGAGCACCGGCTGCAGGGTGCGCACGACGAAGGGCAGGGTGACGAAGGTCAGCGCCAGGGTGATGCCGAGCGGGGTATAGGCGATCTTCAGACCCAGCTCGCCGGCGAGCCGTCCGACCAGGCCGGTCGGCGCGTAGAGGGCGGTGAGCGCGATGCCGGCCACCGCCGTCGGCAAGGCGAAGGGCAGGTCGATCATCGCCTCGATCAGCTTGCGTCCGGGGAAGCGGTAGCGCACCAGCACCCAGGCCAGCAGGGTGCCGATCACCCCATTGAGAAGCGCACTGGCGAAGGCGGTGGAAAAGCTCAGCTTGAGCGCGGCGAGCACCCGCGGCGCTGTGATGATGGCGAGGAACTCGCTCCAGCCGAGCTGGGTGGTCTTGAGAAACAGCGCACCCAGGGGAATCAGCACCAACAGGCTGAGATACACCAGGGTGTAGCCCAGCGTCAGCCCGAAGCCGGGTATGACGGGGGAGGTACGTCGCGACATTGTGTGTCCTTCTCTGCGTTGAAACGCTCAAGCCAGAACGGTGCGCCAAGCGCACCGTTCCGCGGCCCGAAGCCGGTTGCGGCTGTCACTGGGCCTTGTAGATCTGGTCGAAGATCCCGCCATCGCTGAAGAACTTGGGCTGGGCGCTCTTCCAGCCGCCGAACTCCCGGTCGACGGTCACCAGTTCGAGCGTCGGGAACTGTTTGGCGAACTCGGCCGCGACCTTCGGGTCGCGCGGGCGGTAGAAGTTCTTCGCGGCGATGCGCTGGCCTTCGTCGCTGTACAGGTACTTCAGGTAGGCCTCCGCGATCTTGCGGGTGCCTTTCTTGTCGACGTTCTTGTCCACTACCGCCACCGGCGGCTCGGCCAGGATCGACAGGGACGGCACGACGATCTCGAGGTCCTCCCCGCCCTGTTCCTTGAGGGCGAGGAAGGCCTCGTTCTCCCAGGCCAGCAGCACGTCGCCGATCTTGTTGTTGACGAAGGTGATGGTCGAGCCGCGGGCGCCGGTATCCAGCACCGGAACCTGTTTGTAGAGCTTTTCGACGTACGCCTGGGCCTGGTCGTCACTTCCGAATTGATGCTTGGCCCAGGCCCAGGCGGCGAGGAAGTTCCAGCGCGCGCCCCCGGAGGTCTTCGGGTTCGGCGTGATCACTTCCACGCCCGGCTTGACCAGGTCGCCCCAGTCCTTGATGCCCTTCGGGTTGCCCTTGCGCACCAGGAACACGATGGTCGAGGTGTACGGCGTGCTGGCCTGTGGCAGGCGGCTCTGCCAGTCCTCCGGGAGCAGCTTGCCGAGCCGGTACAGCTCGTCGATGTCGCCGGCCAGGGCCAGGGTCACCACGTCGGCGCGCAGGCCGTCGATCACCGCCCGGGCCTGTTTGCCCGAACCGCCGTGGGACTGCTGGATCTGCACCGGGTCGTGGCCCTCGGCCTGCCAGTGCTGGCTGAAGGCCTTGTTGTACTCGACGTACAGCTCCCGGGTCGGATCGTAGGAGACGTTGAGCAACTGGGTCTGCGCCTGGACGGCACCGCTCAGGGTGAGGCCGGCCAGGGCTGCCAGGGCGAATCGACGGATGGACATGGGGTACTGCTCCTGAATGCTGAATAGAGGGTATGGCAGGGGCTTTCTGGTTATCGGGCTTCGCCGCGCATTCGCTCGCGGTGGCCGCAGGGGCGCTGCCGCGGCTGGGGCGAAGACCTGTTCGTGTCGGTGCCCATGAGGCATACCCTCCGGTGGTCCAGTCGGGTCGTCGGCTCCTGGAATGGGTCAGGAGGCCTTCTGGCTCTGGGCCTGGAGACGGAACTTCTCCTTGCGCTCGATCTGCACGACCTGGCCGTTGTGCACGGTGATCTCCACCGACCCGAAGCGCAGACCATGCAGGGCGGCCCGGATTTCGCGCAGGATGGTGGCTTCGTCGTGACCTTCTAGGCTTCTGATGGGGGCGCTCATTCTCGTTCTCTCCTTGATGAAAGATCGTCGCCCAGGAAGCGGGCCAACGTGTTGGGCGGATACTAGGGTGTTCGGTAATATTCTTAAAAATATTGTTTAGAAATTTTTATATTATTTCTGGCAATAAGGCGGGGCGACTGAGTAATTGGATTAGTTCGAATAAATAAATAATTTTTAATTCTTTTTAGTTCTTACTGGGCTGCCCTAGACTGGCCGGCGTTCATTTAGGAAGGAGGCCCTATCCATGCGCCGAAGCCTGAGTTACCTGATTCTGCCGGGCTGGCGAGGTTCGCCGGAGGAGCACTGGCAAAGCCACTGGCAGCGCTGCCTGCCGAACGCCGCGCGGGTCGAGCAGGAGGACTGGGAGCGTCCCGAGCCCTCCAGCTGGATCGCCGCGCTGGACAAGGCGGTCGGCGCGCTGCAGACGCCGGCGATCCTGGTCGCCCACAGCCTGGGCTGCATCACCGTCGCGCGCTGGGCCGCCCAGGCGACGCGACCGCTCCTCGAGCGGGTGCGCGGCGCGCTGCTGGTGGCCCCGGCCGACGTGGAGCGGCCGACCTGCCACGAGCTGCTGCGCGGCTTCGCCCCCATCGTCCGCGAGCCGCTGCCTTTTCCCAGCCTGGTGGTCGCCTCCGACAACGATCCGGCCGCCAGCGCCCCGCGCGCCCTGCAGCTGGCGCAGGACTGGGGAGCCCACGCGACCCTGCTGAGCGGCGTCGGCCACATCAACGTGGACTCCGGCCATCACCAGTGGGAGCAGGGCTTCGCCCACCTCTACCGCCTGCAGCGGCAGATCGAGCGGCTCGAGAGGCGCTGTCTGTGAACCTGTCCGGTTGCCGCTGGCACCCGATGCGGAGGCCCCACGCCGCCGTCCCTTGCCATTAGTACCGAGCCTGCCCTGGCGGCGGCTCGGGCAGGAGAACACCATGAATCGCCGTCCTTCCGACCAGCCCCTGTTGACTTTCCCACCCGCCGACAGCAGCCCGCTGAGCATCCGCGCCCGGGCGCTGGTGTTCGTCGATCCGCGCACCCGCCGGCTGCGCAAGGTGGTCGAGGGGCTGGCGCCGACCAGCCTGCCGTTGCTGATCCGCGGCGAGACCGGTACCGGCAAGGAGCTGCTGGCGCGTCACATCCACCGCGAGAGCCAGCGCAACGGCCTGTTCGTCTCGGTCAACTGCGGCGCGCTCAGCCCCACCTGGGCCGAGGCCGAACTGTTCGGCCATGCCCCCGGCGCCTATCCGGGGACGGCCTCCAGCAGCCGGGCCGGCTGGTTCGGTTCGGCCAACGGCGGCACCCTCTACCTGGACGAGATCGGCGACCTGCCGCGGCCGCTGCAGGACAAGCTGCTCGCCGCTCTGGAGAACCGCGAGGTGCTGCGCGTCGGCGCGGCCCAGCCGAGCCCGGTGGACGTGCGCCTGGTGGCGGCCACCAGCATCGACCTGGCGCGCGTGGTGGCGGCGGGCAAGTTCAGCGAGCGGCTCTACCGCTACCTGGACGAGGGACGCCTGGAGCTGCCGCCGCTGCGCGAACGAACCGGCGACATCCTGCCGCTGGCCGAGTACTTCCTGGGCATCCACGCCGAGCGCCTGAGGCTGCCGCTGCCGACCATCAGCCCGGACGCCCAGGAACTGCTGGAGCACCATTTCTGGCCGGGCAACATCCGCGAGCTGGAGAACGTCATCCACTTCGCGCTGCTCAGCAGCGTCGCGGAAATCCGTCCCGAGCACCTCGGCCTGCCCGAGTACGGCCTGGCGTGAATTCCCGCTCGCCGGCGGCTCCCTGCCGCCGGCGCTGCCCGTCGGCCTCAGCGGCCGGCGTTTTCCTGCGGTTTCCAGATCTCCACGTCGCGGGCATCGATCTTCGCCGGCAGCAGGCCTTCGGCATGGAAGGCGTCGGCGATCTTCTGTTGTTCGGCGAGACTTTCCGGCGTCACCGCGCGAACCTCGTAGCTGCGCTTGCCGTTGGCCTGGATCACGGTGACTCTGTCCATGCCGCCCCAGAGCGGGCCGAGCACCGTCGCCGCCTCCTGCGGATGGCTCTTCAGCCAGGCGCCGCTCTCGCGCAGGGCATCGAACACCGTGGCGAGGATCTGCGGATGGGCCTTGGCGTAGGGCGTCGAGGCCAGGTAGTAGCGGCGGTAGCTGGCCAGGCCGCGGCCGTCGGCGAGGGTGCGGGTCTTCAGCTGGCGCTGCACGCCGCTGAGGAAGGGTTCCCAGGTCACCCAGGCGTCGACCTTGCCGTTCTCGAAGGCGGTGCGGCCGTCGGCCGGGGTCAGATAGGCCGGCTGGATGTCGGCGAAGCTCAGGCCGGCCTTGGCCAGCGCGGCGATCAGCAGATAGTGGCTGCCGGCGGCCTTGGTCACCGCGACCTTCTTGCCCTTGAGATCGGCCAGGCCGTGCAGCGGCGAGTCAGCGGCGACCACGATGGCCTGGGCGGCGGGCGAGGGCGTCTCCTGGGCGAAGTAGGTCAGGCGGGCGCCGGCGGCCTGGGCGAACACCGGCACGGTGTCGGCGACGTCGGCGGAGAGGTCGACGTTGCCGACGTTGAGCGCCTCCAGCAGCGGCAGCCCACTGGCGAACTCGTGCCAACTGATCTTAACGTCCTGCCCGGCCAGCCGCCGCTCTAGGGTGCCCTGGCTCTTGAGCAGGGTGATCAGGGTGGAGGATTTCTGGTAGCCGATGCGCAATTGGGGCTCGGCCTGGGCCAGGCCTGCCGAGCCCACGGCCAGGGCCAGGGCGACGCCGGCCAGCAGACGGCGTCGCAGGGAATGGAGCGATTTCGGATGCTTCATGGATCTCATCGGGGTTTCTCTCTTGCGTCGAATGCCCGGTGGACGCCCCGGCTCGCCGGGGGCCTCCATCCGGGCCCGCTGTTGCCCGTCGGGCGGGGAAGGAACTAGAACTCGGCTCGGCCGCTCGCCCGCGGGTAATTCCCAGGCTCGCCGGCATTCTGCGAAACGGTCGCCGCGCCGGCCGGCGCGGCCCCGTCCAGGGCGAAGCCGCGGTCGAAGGTGGCGCGGACCTCCAGGCGCTGCGGAATCAGGCCGTGGGCGTGGTAGAAGTCGGCGGTCGCCTGCTGCTGGGCGACGGTCTCCTCGTCGAGGGATTGCCAGCGCGAGTGGCGGCGCTCGAAGGACAGGCGCGCGGCGTCCTCGGGGAAGCCGATGATCTCGGCCAGGCGCCTGGCATAGTCGTCGAGGTGGTCGTAGGCCCAGCGCTGGGCGCCGTCCAGGCGGCGCAGGTAGTCCTGCAGGGCTTCGCGTCTGGCCGGCTCGGCCAGCGTCCGTTCGGTGGCCGCCAGATAGGTGTTGCCGGCCCAGAGGCCGCGGCCGTTGACCACCACCCTGGCCCGGTCGACGGTTTCCGCCAGCGCGGTGTAGGGCTCCCAGGTCGACCAGGCGTCCACCGAGCCGTTGGCCAGGGCCATCTTGGCGTCCACCGGGCCGAGGAAGCGGAACTCCACGTCCTTCTCGTCGAGCCCCGCCGCGGCCAGCGCCTTGAGGGCGACGAAGTGGCCGATGGAGCCGCGTCCAGTGGCGATGCGCTTGCCCTTCAGGTCGGCGGCGCCGCGCAGCGGCGAGTCGGCCCGGGCGATGACGGCGGTGCCGTAGGGATCGGACTTGTTCACCGCGATGGCCTTGACTCGGGCGCCGGCGGCCAGGGCGAACAGCAGCGGTGCGTCGCCGATGATCCCGGCGTCCACCGCGCCGGCGTTGAGGGCCTCGGCCAGCGGCGCGGCGGCGGGGAACTCCGATCACTGGATGGCGTAGGGCAGGTCGCGGAGCGCATCGGCTGCCTCCAGCTGGGCGCGCATGCTGCCCTTCTGATCGGCGATGCGCAGGGTCACCGGCTCGGCGGCCGCCGCCAGGGAGGCGTGCAGGACGAGCGCGGCGAGGAGGGCGAATGGGGCGCTGAATCTCATCGAGGGCTCCTCGGGGTCAAAGGACGAAGGACGGATCGTCGCGCTCGAGCTGGCGCAGGTAGGCGTCCCAGTGGGATTTCTGCCGGCCGTCGGCGATGGCCTGGTCGAAGCCCCGCGCGGCCTTTTCCGCCACCGCCGCCGGCGGCACGTGCAGCGCCGCGCCGCCGGACTGGGCGGCCAGCTGCGCCACGCAGGCGCGCTCCAGGTAGTAGAGGTTGTAGAAGGCCTCCTCGATGTCCCGGCCGCAGGCGAGCAGGCCGTGGTTGCGCAGGATCAGCGCGTCGTGCTCGCCGAGGTCGGCGACCAGGCGCTGCTGCTCGTCCAGGTCGAGGGCGATGCCCTCGTAGTCGTGGTAGCCCAGGCGCCGGTGGAAGCGCATGGCGTGCTGGGAAATCATCAGCAGGCCGCCTTGCTGCGCCGAGATGCCGATGCCGGCCGCGGTATGGGTGTGCAGCACCGCATGGGTGTGCTCGCGGGCGCGGTGGATGGCGCTGTGGATGACGTAGCCGGCGCGGTTGTAGCCGAGCCCGGTGGGGTCGTCGAGGATGTTGCCGTCGAGATCCAGCTTGATCAGGCTGGAGGCGGTGATCTCGTCGAAGGTCAGGCCGTAGGGGTTGATCAGGAAATGCCGGTCCGGCCCCGGCACGCGCAGGGAGAAGTGGGTGTAGATGTGGTCGGTCCAGCGCAGTCGGGCGGCGAGGCGATAGCTGGCGGCCAGCTTGACGCGGGCCTCCCATTCCGCGGCGCTGACGCGGGGCTTGACGGAGGCGATGCGGGTGATGGCGTTCACGGAGTCTCTCCTTGTCCTCAGGTGTAGGCCCGTACCGGCGGGTACTGGCCGTTCAGGGCGTATTCGCCGACTTCCAGCACCTTGTGCGCCAGCGGGTCGTGCAGGCTGTGGGTGCGCGCGTCGCGCCAGAAGCGGTCGAAGGCGTAGCGGTTGTGGGTGGCGCGGGCGCCCATCACCTCGAACACCCGGCTGGTGACGTCCAGCGCGGTGCGGGCGGCCAGCACCTTGGCGCTGGCCACGGCGACGGCCGCCTCGCCGCGCAGCTCGGCGGTGAAGGCCTCGTCGGCGGCGAGCAGCTCGTCGACCTTGAGCGCGGCGCGGTCGGCGAGGGCGATGGCGCCCTGCAAAGCGATCCACAGCTCGCCGAACTGGCTGACCAGCAGCGGGTCCTGGTGGGCCTCGGCGACCCCGGCGTGCAGCCAGGCGCGGCCTTCGCGGTGGACGTAGGCGCGCGCCGCGCGCAGGGCGCCGAGGGCGTTGCCGAGGTAGAACTGGGTGAAGGCGGACTGGTTGACCGGCGTGCGGATGGCGGCGGAGAAGTCGCCGCCGTCCTCCAGGTCGTTGACCAGCACCTCCTCGGCCTCGGCGCGCACCGCGTCGAGCACGAAGCTGCCGCTGTCGCTGCGCTCCAGGCCGAAGTGGTCCCAGTCGTCGGCGTACTGGAGTCCTGGGCGCTCGCCGGGAAGCAGGACCATCAGCCGCTCGCCGCTCAGCGCATGGCGGGCGCTGACGCTGAGCAGGTCGGCGAATGCCGCGCCGCTGCAGAAGCCCTTGCGCCCGTCGAGGCGGAAGCCCGTGCCGTCCGGCGTGGCGAGGATGTCGTCGTCACGCGGGTTGACCACCCCGGCCAGCCACAGCCGGCCCTCGGCGATCGCCTGCAGCAGCCGGTCGCGGCGCGGTTGCGGCTCGCGGCGCAGGTTGACCACGTTGAGCTGGTGGTAGCCGTAGAGCATGCCCACCGAGCCGTCGCCGGCGGCCAGCTCGCGGATGGTGCGGACGATCAGCGACCAGGGCTGGCCGGCGCCGCCCAGCGCGCGGGGAATCGCCAGGTTGGTCAGGCCGCTGTCCTTCAGGCGCCGGAGCTGGGCGTCGGGACGGGTGCGCGCGCGGCTGCGCTCGGTGACATCGCGTTCGAATTCCGCGCCGATCGTGCGCGCCAGTAGCAGCCAGTCGGCGCAGGGTTCGGGGGTGTCCATTCAGTCCTCCAGCGGGCCGAGGCCCAGGTGTTCGCGCAGCGTCGCGCCCTCGTAGGCGCGCCGGAACAGGCCGCGGCGCTGCAGGTGCGGCACCACGCTTTCGGCGAATTCGGCGAAGGAACCCGGCAGGTAGCCGGGCGAGACGATGAAGCCGTCGCAACCGCCGCCTTCGAAAATCTCTTCCAACTGCTCGGCGATTTGCGCGCCGGTGCCGACCAGCTGCGGCACCCGCACGCTGCCGGCGTAGAGACGGCCGAGCTCGTCGAGGGTCAGCGCCGGCCCCAGGGAACGCAGCTTCTCGGCCACCGCGGGCGGGGTGTCGGAGCGTTCGGCGATGGCCTCCAGGCGCGTGCCCAGGGCGAAGCCGGAGAGGTCGAAGTTGAGCTGCGCGGCGAGCGTCACCAGGCCGATCTGCGGGCGCGCCAGGGCGTTGTGGCGGTCGCGCCGGGCGCGGGCCTCGGCTTCGCTGCCGCCGACGAAGGGCATGATCGCGGTGAGGACCTTGCACTGGTCGGCCTCGCGGCCCTGGGCGACCACCTGTCGGCGCACTGCCTCGCGGAAGGCGCGCATGGCGGGCAGGTCGGCCTGGATGGTGAAGATGGCCTCTGCCCAGCGTGCGCCGAAGCGCTGGCCGCGGCCGCTGGAACCGGCCTGGATCAGCACCGGGCGGCCCTGCGGGCTGCGCGGGATGTTCAGCGGCCCCTCGACCTTGAACCACTGACCCCGGTGGGCGACGTCGTGCACTCCGGCCGGGTCGGCCAGGATGCCCCGTTCGCGGTCCAGCTTGAGCGCGTCCGGCGCCCAACTGCGCCAGAGCTTGAGGGCCACCTCGACGAACTCGTCGGCGCGGTCGTAGCGCAGGTCGTGCTCCAGGTGGCGCTCTTTGCCGAACAGGCGGCCCGCGCTGTCGTTCATCGAGGTGACGATGTTCCAGGCCGCCCGCCCGGCGGAGAGGTGGTCGAGGGTGGCCAGCGCCCGAGCGACGTGGGCGGGCTCGTAATAGGTGGTGGAGCGGGTCACGCCGAGGCCGAGCCGGCGCGTCTGTCCGGCCAGGTAGGCGAGAATCGGCAGCGGGTCGAGGCGGGTGGCGTCCTGGGCGCCGTGGCGCAGGGCCTGCTCGCGGGAGCCGCCCATCTGGTCGCCGACGGCCAGGCGGTCGGCGAAGAACAGGAAGTCGAACAGCCCGTCCTCCAGCACCCGGGCGCTGCGTGCGTAGTACTGCGGGTCGAGGTAGTCGCCGAGGGTCTCGGGATGGCGCCAGAGCGCATGGCTGTGGACGACCGGGCCGGCGAGCAGGAAGCCGGCCAGGTGCAGCTGTCGGCTCATCGGGAGGCCTCGCTCGGGTGGGGTTGCAGGTAGCGATTGAAGCTCTGGTCGTAGAGCGGCGTGACCTCGTAGGGCGTGCTTAGTACCCCGGCACGGACCAGGAAGTCGGCGGTCTGCTGGCCATCCTTCAGGGTCTGGGCGCCGATCGGCTCGACCCAGGTGGCGTCGCGGCGGAACCAGCTTTCGGCGATGGCCGGGTCCGAGTTGTTCTTCTTCGCCCAGGCCTGTGCGTACACCTCGATATGCTGGCGCGACCAGTCGCGGGCGCGCTGCAGGCGGGCGATGAAGTCGCCGATGGCCGCGCGGTTCTCCTCCAGATGCGTGGTGTTGGCGACCACATAGATCGGCGCCGGCATCAGATCCTTGGCGTTGCGCAAGATCCGCCCGCCCTGGCGCTCGACCATGCTGACGTAGGGTTCCCAGGTCGCGGCGGCGTCGAGCTTGCCTTCCGACAGCGCGGCAATGGCCTCCGTCGGCATCAGGTAGCTGTAGCGAGGGGCGTTGCTGGGCAGACCGGCCTGCTCCAGGGCCGAATAGGTCAGCTGCTGGCTCCAGGAGCCTTTCCAGATGGCCACGCGCTTGCCGGCCAGGTCGGCCACCGTGCGGATGCCCGAATCCTTGCCGACCACGATGGCAATGCCGTCCGGCCGGCTGCGGGTCACCGCCACCACCTTGATCGGCCCGCCGCGGGCGGCCAGGGCGATGACCGGCGTGTCGCCGACGATGCCGACGTCGATGGAGCCGACGTTGAGGGCTTCGACTACCGGGCCGCCGGCGTTGAAGCGTTTCCAGTGGATCTCGTAGGGCAGGTCCTTCAGCTCGCCGGCCTGCTCGAGCAGGGTGCTGCTGTAGTAGAACTGGTCACCGATGGTGAGGGTCACGGCCTGGGCGCTGCTGGCCAGGAACAGGCCGAGGAGGCTCGCCAGGGCGAGCGTGGGCTTGATCATGAAGCGGTCTCCACCAGGGGCTGTGGAGCGCTCCGCTGGTGCGGTCGCGCGGGGCTGGGCGCGGGCGGGGTTCAGGCGCTGCGGCTGGTCTGCTGGCGGTCGCGTTCGGCGACCTTGGCGCGGATCAGCGGGATTAGCTCGCGGCCGTAGTCGACGGCGTCGTTGAGCGGATCGAAGCCGCGCATCAGGATGTTGCGCACGCCCAGGTCGTAGTAGTCGAGCAGGGCGTCGGCGACCTGTTCCGGGGTGCCGACCAGGGCGGTGGAGTTCTGCCCGCCGCCGACCAGCCCGGCGATGCCGGTCCACAGCCGCTTGTCCACCCGCTCGCCGCGGGCCACGGTCTGGCGCAGGCGCTGGGCGCCGACGCTCTGCGGCTTGGCCGCCAGCACCGGGCCGGCCTGCGCCTGGCGCTCGCGGGCGCGCTGGAGGATGGTGTCGGCCTTGGCCCAGGCCTCCTCCTCGGTGGCGGCGATGATCGGCCGGAACGACACGCTGAACTCGATGCTGCGCCCGTGGCGGGCCGCCTCGCCGCGTACCCGGGCGAGGATCTCGCGGGTCTGCTCCAGGGACTCGCCCCACAGCATGTAGACGTCGGCGTGCTTGCCGGCAACGCGCAGTGCGGCGTCCGAGGCGCCGCCGAAATACACCGGGATGTGCGGCTTCTGCTCGCTCTTGATCGCCGAGAAGGCCTGCTCGACCCGGTAGAACTCGCCCTGGTGGTCGAACGGCCGGTCCGCGGTCCAGACCTTCTTCACCACCTCGAGGAATTCGTCGGTGCGCGCGTAGCGCCGGTCGTGGTCGAGGAAGTCGCCGTCCTTGCGCTGCTCGGCGTCGCTGCCGCCGCTGATCACGTTCAGCGCCAGGCGGCCGTCGAGCAACTGGTCGAGGGTGGCCAGCTTGCGCGCCGCCAGGGTCGGCGCGACGAAGCCGGGGCGGTGCGCCAGCAGCAGGCCGAGGCGGCTGGTGGAGAGGCCGGCCAGGGCGGTGACCAGAAAGCCGTCCGGCTGGTCGGACCAGTAGCCGACCAGGATGCGGTCGAAGCCGGCGTCCTCGTGGGCCTTGGCGAAGCTGCGGATGTAGTCCTTGTCGAATACCGGGCCCACCGGGGCGATGGTTTCCGAGGACAGCCGGTGGCCGATCATGCCGAGAATCTGAATGCTCATCTGTGGGGCTCCTGCCCGATGCGAAGAAAAGGGAACGACGGGAATGCGGCGGCTACCAGCTGCTGCCCAGGCCGAGCAGCTCCAGCGCCTGCTGGCGCAACTCGACCAGGTAGGGATCGTCGCGGTGCCGCGGGTAGTCGCGCTCGACCTTGAGTTCGGCGAGGATGCGCGCCGGCCGGTTGCTGAACACCAGCACCCGGTCGCAGAGCAGCAGGGCTTCCTCGACGTCGTGGGTGACCAGGAGCGAGCTGTAGCGCTGCTGCTGCCAGAGGCGGATCAGCTCGCCCTGCATGGCGATGCGGGTCAGTGAGTCGAGCTTGCCCAGCGGCTCGTCGAGCAGCAGCAGGCGCGGCTCGTTGACCAGCGCGCGGGCCAGCGCCGCGCGCTGAGCCATGCCGCCGGAGAGCTGGCGCGGATAGGCGTCGCGGAAGTCGATCAGGCCGACCTTGGCCAGTGCCATGTCCACCCGCGCCCGCTGGCTGTCGAGCAGGCCGCGGGCCTGCAGGCCGAGGGCGACGTTGTCCCAGACCGTGCGCCAGGGATAGAGGGTCGGGTCCTGGAACACCAGGATGCGCGACGGATCGGGCGCACCGATCGGCTGGCCGTCGGCGAGGAGCTGCCCGGCCAGCGGCGTCTCCAGCCCGGCGACCAGGCGCAGCAGGGTCGACTTGCCGCAGCCCGAGGGGCCGATCAGGGCCACGCTCTCGCCAGGCTCCAGGGTCAGGTCGACCTTGTTCAGCACCGGCAGGCTGGTCTTGCCCAGGTCGAAGGCATGGCTCAGGTTCTTCACTTCCAGGCGCAGGCCGTTGCCTTTGGCCTGCTCGCGGGGGGCGGCACTCACCATTTCACGGCTCCTTTCTGCCAGGACAGGACGCGGTCGCGCACGAGGAACAGCAGGGTGATCAGCCCCGAGCAGAGCAGGGCCATCACCAGCAGCGCCGCGTACATGTTCGGGTAGGCCGCCCAGCCCTGGGCCCATTGCAGGTACCAGCCGAGCCCGGCCTTGACACCCATCATCTCCGCCACCACCAGCACCGAGAAGGAGGCGCCGAGGCCCATGAACAGGCCGACGAAGACGTGCGGCAGGGCCGCCGGGATGGCCACGCGGAAGATCAGGAAGCGCTCGCTGGCGCCCAGGGTGCGGGCCACGTCGTAGTAGGCGCGGTCGACGCTGGCGACTCCCGACCAGGTCAGCACCGTGACCGGGAACCAGGTGGCCAGGGCGATCAGGAACACGCTGGCGCCCCAGCTGCTGGGGAAGACGAAGAAGCACAGCGGCAGCAGCGCGGTGGACGGCACCGGGCCGAGGATGCGCAGCACCGGGTGCAGCCAGTAGCCGATGCGCTGCGACCAGCCGATCGACACCCCAGCGACGAAGCCGAACGCCGAGCCCAGCAGCACGCCGTTGGCCAGCAGCCAGAACGAGTGCAGCAGGCTCTCGGCGAGGCGCGGCCAGTCCTCGGCGTAGACTTCCAGCAGGGCCTGGGGCGGGGCGAAGAAGGGCACCGGCAGCAGCGCCAGCTTGGCCGTCGCCAGTTGCCAGAGGCCGAGCAGCAGGGGCAGGGCGATCAGCCACTGGCCGGCCGGGCGCAGGCGGTTGGCCAGCCGGGTGGTCGGGCCGGGCAGCAGCGCAAGCAGGGCCAGCAGCACGGCGATGGCGATGCTGCCGTGGGTCAGTTCGCGGGTATAGGGCCAGGTCCGCGTCGCGTTGGGCGCCAGCTCGCAGTACAGGGCGAAGGCCAACCAGGCCGAGGCGGCCAGCAGTCCCGTCGCCCACAAAGAAAACGGCCGGCGCCGTTCCTCGCGCAACTCGCGCAATATTTCAGCTGAATATATCGGCATGGATGCTCTCCGCGAAGGCCAGGGGATCGGTGCTCGGGCGCAGCACGTCCACGGCCTTGAGGTCGCGGGCGTAGACGGCGATTTCCTTGACGAAGGCATCGCCCACCGAGTAGTGCGCGTGGGTGTGCTCGTTGAGGATGGCGCTGACTTCCTCGGCCGTGGTGTTGATCGAGTGGGCGAGGAAGGCCTTGGCCACGGCCTCCGGGTGCTGCGCGGCCCAGGCGTGGGCCTGGAGGATGGCGTGGGTCAGGGCGGCGGCGACCGGCTTGTCCTTGCGCGCCAGGTTGCCGCCGACGCCGACCACGCAGCAGCTCAGGTTGGCGTAATCCTCGACCAGGTTGGTGGACAGCTCGCGCTTGCCCGGCTGGTTCCTCAGCCGGTACATCATCGGGTCGGAGCCGCTGGCGGCCTGGATCTCGCCCTTGTCCAGGGCGGTGCCGAGCAGGTCGATGGGGTAGACCCGCCAGGTGACGTCGCGCACCGGGTCGACGCCGTGGCGCTTTAGCATCAGCGAGAAGAAGTTCTTGTCGGCGCCGGCCATGTCGGTGACGCCAATGGTCTTGCCCTTGAGCTCCTCGTAGGTGCGCGGGCCGTGCTCCTGGCCGATCAGGCGCAGGCAGCCGCCGTGGGTGCCGGCGGTGAGCTTGACGTCGAAGCCTTGCTCCAGCGCCTTCAGCCAGCGCAGGGCCATGCCCACCGCGGCGTCGGCCTTGCCGGTGGCGAGGGATTCCAGCAGCACCTCGGTGGAGTTGCCGAAGTTGACGAATTCCACGTCCAGATTGTGGTTGCGGAAGAAACCCTGGTCGTCCGCCACGGTCACCGGCGCGATGCAGACGGCGTTGAGGTTGATCGCCAGCTTGATCTTGCGCGGCTCCGGCAGCGCCCAGCTCTGGGCGTCGAGGCGGAAGGCTTCGGCGGTCGGGGCGGCCTGGCCGTGGTGGGCGTGGCCGTCCTCGGCCAGGGCGAGGCGACCGAAGGCGGCGGCTGCGGCGAGGCTGCCGGTCAGGCCCAGCAGGCGGCGACGGGAAAGGTTCGGGTTGAAGGGCATGCGAGTCACTTCCAGAGGTCCATGTGATTTCTGGCAGGCACCGCGTGGTCGGGAAGCTGCGTCGTTGGGGGCGGGGTGGTTGGACGGCCGTCCGGGTGGTGGTATCGGACGGCCGCTTCGGTTCAGGCCAGGCGCACCGGCGCCTCGGCGTCCCTTCCGGGGGCGCGGGCCAGGGCGGCCTGACCGGCCTTGGTCAGCACCACGTCGTTCTGCGGCGTATGGATGCGGCTGCAGAGCACGTTGCGGTAGTGCCGCTCCAGCGCACCGGACCTGCTCAGCCCGGGATTGCCGGACACCTCCAGAGCGCGCTGCACCGCGCGGATGGCGTTGTCGGTGACCAGGTACTTGAGCTGGCCGCTGGCGCCTTCCGGCAGGCGCTGCGTGCCGGCGGCCCCCAGCAGGGTGCGGTTGACCAGCAGCAGGCTGTCGATCTCGCCGACCGTCTGCTGGAAGCGCGACAGGCTGGCCAGCGGCGCGCCGAGGTTGGACGGCGTGCGGCTCTGCAGCCATTCCACCAGCCAGTCGCGGGCGGCGCGGGCGACGCCGTCGTAGATGGCGCCGAGCAGGGCGGCCATCCACAGCTGGCCGGTGGCGTCGAGTTCGCTCTCGCTGCTGCGGCGGCTGGCCGGAGCGACGTTCACCGCGTGGTCGAGGGGCAGCGGCACGTCGTCGAAGTCGATGCGGTGGCTGCAGGTGGCGCGCATGCCCAGATGGTCCCAGTCCTCGACGATGCGGATGCCGGGGCTGTCCTTGTGCACCAGCCAGACGCCGACCAGCGGGTCGGCATCGTCGCTGCGGGCGAACACGCTGTACCAGGTCAGGCCGTAGCTGCCGGTGGAGTAGAGCTTGCTGCCGTTCAGGCGCCAGCCATCGGTCGTGCGCCGGGCGACGGTGGCCGGCAGGCCGCCGCGGGACGGCGAGCCCAGCTCCGGCTCCACGCGCAGGGCGTTGATCAGGGCACCGTCCTCGATGGCCTCGCGCACCACCCTCTGGCGCAGGTGCTCGGGCCATTGCGGGTTGTCGTGCAGGCGGCCGTGCTGCAGGTACTGCATGGCCAGGATCAGCGCGGTAGAGGGATCGCCCTGGGCGATCGCGCCGACGGTCTCGACGGCCTCGGCCAGTCCGCCGCCCAGCCCGCCCTTCGCCGCCGGGATGGTCAGGGCCAGCAGGCCGTGCTCGTGCAGGCGGATGAAGTTCTCGTGGGGGAACTGGCCGGTGCGGTCGTAGTGCCCGGCCCGGCGCGCGAACTCGGCACCCAGTCCGGCGAGCAGCTCGGTGAACTCCGGGCTGCCGGGCTTGACGGGGGGTCTGGCGACCCGGGGGGCATTGGCAATCATTCTGGCACTCATCGGAAACTCACCCTTGGGCGACGGCGGGATTCGTTGTCGTCCGGTGGTCCGGTGGATCCATCCATTCATGCGCCGGTTCGGAAGGCTTCTGCCGCTGGCAGGAAGGTCTGCCCCCATACTGGTCGCATAAGAAACAAAACTGAAGTTCTATTTGGTTATAAACAAATATTCCTTCGTTGTAACTTGGTTAATAATAAATATTCAATAAACGCATGTTATGCGAGGCAGGTCTTGCCTGCCGCCCGTCGCTCAGGTTCAGGCGTTCGCCGACTGCGGCGATTCCAGTTGTCCGGCGATCAGGCTGCCGAAACGCTCGATGGCCGCATGCAGATTGCCGACGAAGCGCGGTCGCAGCAGCCAGAGTTCGACGCTCGGCTGGAAGTCCGCCAGCGCGACGACTTCCAGCCGGTCGCGGTAGCGGCTGGCGTTCAGCAGCGGCTCGGGAACCAGGCCCAGCCCGAGATCCTTGGCCACCAGCCCGAGCTGCAGTTCGCTGCCGAAGGTTTCCAGGTTCACCTGCAGCTTCAGGTTCTGCTCCTGCAGGGCCTGCCGCAGCCCGGCGCGGAAGCCGCAGCCGTCGGGATTCAGTACCCAGCCGCGGCGGCAGCAGTCGGCGAGCCGGCCGTCGCGGCGCTCCAGGCTGCCGCGGGCGGCCACCACCAGCAGCCTCATCCGCGCCAGGGCGGTGCCAGCGATGTCCTCGGCAAACGCCTTGCCCGGCGGGAACAGCGCCGCCACGGCGTCCAGTTCGCGGTTCTCCAGGCGCGCCAGCAGGGTGTTGCCCCAGCCGCTGGAAACCTGGGTCTGCAGGTCCGGGTAGGCGGCCCGCAGGCGCTCCAGGGCATCGAGCAGGACCAGATCGCCCAGGGCCTGCGGCACGCCCAGGCGCAGCAGGCCGCTGGGCGGGGCGTCGCGGGCGACCATCTCGCGCAGGACGTCCATGTTGCGCAGCACCTCGCGGCACTGTTCGTAGACCCGCAGGCCCAGGGCGGTGGGCTTGAGGGGCTTGGTGTTGCGGTCGAGCAGTCGCGCGCCGAGGGCCTCCTCGAAATTCTGCACGCGGCGGGTGATGGCCGACTGAGTCAGCTGCAGGCTGTCGGCCGCCAAGCTCAGGGACTGGCAGCGGACGACGGCGACGAAGGCTTCGAGATCATCTGTTTTCATGCTAAGCAAGTATATTAGCTTATGAATAAATTGAATTTAGCGAATGATAGGCTGCTTGCTAACGTGGCGCCATCTTGTCACGCAATGGAATCCAAGGATGAGCAATGCCCCCCTGCGCCTCGAGCGCCTGCGTCACTTCGTAACCGGCCTGGCCGAGGTCCTCGAACGCCACGACGACGAGGCGTACGTCCTCGATGAGGGCAAGCGCCTGCTCGGCGAGCTGATCCGCCACGACGACTGGCTGCCGGAAGCCTTCGCCCAGCCCGATCCGGACCGCTACCAGCAGTTCCTCCTGCACGCCGATTCGCGCCAGCGCTTCTCCGTGGTGTGCTTCGTCTGGGCGCCGGGACAGACCACGCCGGTCCACGACCACCGGGTCTGGGGCCTGATCGGCATGCTCCGCGGCGAGGAGATCTCGCAGAACTACGCGCTGACCGCGGAGGGCCTGCGTCCCGACGGTGCGCCGATCCGCCTGCGGCCGGGCGACGTCGAGGCGGTATCGCCGCGCATCGGCGACATCCACCAGGTCTCCAACGCCCTGAGCGACCGGGTGTCGATCAGCATCCACGTCTACGGCGCCAATATCGGGGCGGTGCGCCGCGCCACCTACCAGCCGGACGGCACGGAAAAGCCGTTCATCTCCGGCTATTCCAACGACGTCCTGCCGAACATCTGGGACCAGTCCAAGGAAGGGGGCCGAGCATGAGCCGGATCGCCCGCCGTTCCTTCGCCGAAATCCGCGCCGCCCTGCTGGCACGCCAGGAGCTGGCACTGGTGGACGTGCGCGAGGAAGCGCCCTATGCCGGCGGCCATCCGCTGTTCGCCGTCAACATTCCGCTGTCGCGTCTGGAGCTCGAGGTCTACGCGCGCATTCCGCGGCGCGGCACGCCGGTCACCGTCTACGACGACGGCGAGGGCCTGGCCGAGCGCGCCGCCGAGCGCCTGCGCGAGCTGGGCTACGGCGACGTCGCCCTGCTGGAGGGCGGCCTTGCCGGCTGGCGCGAATCCGGCGGCGAGCTGTTCATCGACGTCAACGCGCCGAGCAAGTCCTTCGGCGAACTGGTGGAAAGCCGGCGGCACACCCCGTCGCTGGCCGCCGAGGAGGTCAAGGCCCTACTGGATGCCGAAGCCGACGTGGTGGTGCTGGACGCCCGCCGCTTCGACGAATACCAGACCATGAGCATTCCCGGCGGCATCAGCGTGCCCGGCGCCGAGCTGGTGCTGCGGGTGCGCGAGCTGGCGCCGAATCCGGCGACCCGGGTGATCGTCAACTGCGCCGGACGCACCCGCAGCATCATCGGCACCCAGTCGCTGATCAACGCCGGCATCCCCAACGAGGTGGCGGCGCTGCGCAACGGCACCATCGGCTGGACCCTGGCCGGCCAGCAGCTGGAACACGGGCAGAGCCGCCGCTTCGGCGAGGTTTCGGCCGGGACTCGCGTCCTGGCCGCCGAATCCGCCCGTCGGGTCGCCGACCAGGCCGGCGTCAATCGCGCCGGACTGGCCGATCTGGCGCGCTGGCGGGAGGAGGCCGGACGCACGACCTACCTGTTCGATGTGCGCACGCCGGAGGAGTACGAGGCCGGGCATCTGCCGGGTTCGCGCCCGACCCCGGGCGGCCAGCTGGTGCAGGAGACCGACCACTACGCCAGCGTGCGCGGCGCGCGGCTGGTGCTGATCGACGACGACGGCGTGCGCGCCAACATGAGCGCTTCCTGGCTGGCGCAGATGGGCTGGGAGGTGCACGTGCTGGACGGGCTGGGCGCCGCCGACTTCTCCGAGCGGGGCGCCTGGGCCGCGCCGGTGCCGCCGGCGCCGGCGAGCGAGGACGTCGCCCCCGGGACCCTGCGCGACTGGCTGGCGGCGGACGACACCCTGCTGCTGGACTTCACCACCAGCGCCAACTACGTCAAACGGCATATCCCCGGCGCCTGGTGGGCGCTGCGCGCGCAACTGCCCCAGGCGCTGGAGAAGCTGCCGGAGGCGCAGCGTTACGTGGTCACCTGCGGCAGCAGCCTGCTGGCGCGCTATGCGGTGGACGAGCTGCGCGCGCTGACCGGCAAGCCGGTGTTCGTCCTGGCCGGCGGCACGGCCGCCTGGATCGCCGCCGGCCTGCCGCTGGAGACGGGGGAGACCGCCCTGGCGGTGCCCCGCACCGACCGCTACCCGCGTCCCTACGAGGGCACCGACAACCCGCGGGAGGCCATGCAGGCCTATCTGGAGTGGGAGTTCGGACTGGTGGAGCAGCTCGGGCGCGACGGCACCCATGGCTTCTTCGTGATCTGAGGCGGCGGGCCGGCCGCGGCGGTCGGCCCTTCGCTCAATTGGCGAACAGGTAGCCCAGCAGGAGCAGCCCCAGCGCAGCGACCACCAGGTTGATCGCCGGGCCGGCGTTGACGCTGTAGCCCTCGGGAATCTCCACCGGCTTGAGCGTCCGTACCACCTTGCGGTACTGCCAGGACGAGCTCAGCGCCACCACGGCCCCCAGCAGCAGAAAGCCCAGCCCCATCCAGAACGAGGGGCCGCGCTCCAGATCGGCGTCTCCCGGCCGCAGCATCAGGTGCATGAACAGGCCGAAGCGCTCGATGACGAAGCCGAAGGCCATGAGCGACAGGCTGGTGCGGTTCCAGGCCAGCAGCGTGCGTTCGGCGGCGAAGAAGACCCGCGGGTCGTTGAGGTCGGACATGCCGATACTCCGTTGGGGAAGGGCGATCCGGGACGCCGGTCGGCGCTCCGGCCCGGCAGTCACGGCGCCGGATTGGATGGCTCGATGTGGATGCGCTCGATGCCGGCCGGCGGCTCTTCGCTCGGGCGCAGGTCGATCCGGGCGAGGGCGACGGCCTCGTCGTTCCGCTCGCTCCAGGTCCTGCTGTCGAGCGCCGGCGCGCTGAGCGGGAGGTCGGTCCTGACGAGTGGGCGATAAAGCATCGCAAACTCCTTTCATATCGGGCGTATGCCGGTCAGGTTACTCGAAAGAGCGCCGGTGGCGCAGCGGGGCCTCGGTTCCGTAGGCTTCGGCGGGAGGGTAGGGCGGCCGAGTCCGGATCTTTATTAATAACTGTCCAGCGACGTTGAGTCGCGCCCTAGTGCGACGCTATGTCGCAAATACAAACATTATTCCGGATTACGTCATGACAAAACGATATCGTTGGGGGATGATGAGACTTTCGTCTCATTCATCAACCGCTAGGCTTCCGCGCGCACGCGAACTCAGGGCGAAGCGCAGGCCAGGCACCGAGTAAGAGCGTCTCAGCGGCCTCGCCTCAAGGGTAACGGCATGTCTCAAATCGAAACCTTCTATGACGTGATGCGGCGTCAGGGCATCACCCGTCGCAGCTTTCTCAAGTATTGCAGTCTGACGGCTGCCGCGCTGGGCCTCGGGCCCACCTTCGCGCCGCAGATCGCCCATGCGATGGAAACCAAGCCGCGTACCCCGGTGCTCTGGGTGCACGGACTGGAGTGCACCTGCTGCTCCGAGTCCTTCATCCGCTCGGCCCACCCGCTGGTCAAGGACGTGGTGCTGTCGATGATCTCCCTCGATTATGACGACACCCTGATGGCCGCCGCCGGCCACCAGGCCGAGGCCTCCCTCGAGCACACGATGGAGAAGTACAAGGGCGAATACATCCTCGCCGTGGAAGGCAACCCGCCGCTGAACGAAGACGGCATGTTCTGCATCGTCGGCGGCAAGCCCTTCCTCGACCAGCTCAAGCGCGCCGCCAAGAACGCCAAGGCGGTGATCGCCTGGGGCAGCTGCGCCAGCTGGGGCTGCGTGCAGGCTGCGCGGCCGAACCCGACCCAGGCGGTGCCGATCCACAAGGTGATCCACGACAAGCCGATCATCAAGGTGCCGGGCTGCCCGCCGATCGCCGAGGTGATGACCGGGGTGATCACCTACATGCTGACCTTCGGCAAGCTGCCGGAGCTGGATCGTCAGGGCCGGCCGAAGATGTTCTACGGCCAGCGCATCCACGACAAGTGCTATCGCCGCCCGCACTTCGACGCCGGCCAGTTCGTCGAGCACTGGGACGACGAAGGCGCGCGCAAGGGCTACTGCCTGTACAAGGTGGGCTGCAAGGGGCCGACCACCTACAACGCCTGCTCCACCGTACGCTGGAACGAGGGCACCTCCTTCCCGATCCAGGCCGGCCACGGCTGCATCGGCTGCTCCGAGGACGGCTTCTGGGACAAGGGCTCGTTCTACGACCGTCTGACCAACATTCCCCAGTTCGGCATCGAGAAGAATGCCGATGAGATCGGTACCGCCGTGGCCGGCGGTGTCGGTGCCGCCATCGCCGCCCATGCCGCGGTGACCGCCATCAAGCGTCTGCAGAACAAGGGAGACCAGGCATGAGCAACCAGCTGAACGCCAGCCAACTCGACAACTCCGGCCGCCGTATCGTGGTCGACCCGGTGACCCGCATCGAGGGTCACATGCGTTGCGAAGTCAACGTCGACGACAAGAACGTGATCCGTAACGCGGTGTCCACCGGCACCATGTGGCGCGGCCTGGAAGTCATCCTCAAGGGTCGCGACCCGCGCGACGCTTGGGCCTTCGTCGAGCGTATCTGCGGCGTCTGCACCGGCACCCACGCGCTCGCCTCGGTGCGGGCGGTGGAGGATGCCCTGGGCATCCAGATCCCCTACAACGCCCATCTGATCCGCGGGCTGATGGACAAGACCCTGCAGATCCACGATCACATCGTGCACTTCTACCACCTGCACGCGCTGGACTGGGTCAACCCGGTCAACGCCCTGAAGGCCGATCCCAAGGCCACCTCGGCCCTGCAGCAGTCGGTCTCGCCGGCCCATCCCAAGTCCAGCCCGGGCTACTTCCGCGACGTGCAGACCCGCCTGAAGAAGTTCGTCGAGAGCGGCCAGCTCGGCCTGTTCTCCAACGGCTACTGGGACAACCCGGCGTACAAGCTGCCGCCGGAGGCCGACCTGATGGCCGTGGCCCACTACCTCGAGGCGCTGGAGCTGCAGAAGGACATCGTCAAGGTCCACACCATCTTCGGCGGCAAGAACCCGCACCCGAACTACATGGTCGGCGGCGTGGCCTGCGCCATCAACCTGGACGACGTCGGCGCGTCCGGCGCGCCGGTCAACATGGTCAGCCTGAACTTCGTCCTCGAGCGCATCCGCGAGGCCCAGGAGTTCACCCGCAACGTCTACCTGCCGGACGTCCTGGCCATCGCCGGGATCTACAAGGACTGGCTCTACGGCGGCGGCCTGGCTGCCCAGAACCTGCTGTCCTATGGCACCTTCACCCAGATCCCGGGGGACAAGTCCAGCGACCTGCTGCCGGCCGGCGCCATCGTCGACGGCAACTGGAACGAGGTGCTGCCGGTCAACGTGCGCGACCCCGAGGAGATCCAGGAATTCGTCAGCCACTCCTGGTACACCTACGCCGACGAGACCAAGGGCCTGCACCCCTGGGACGGCGTCACCCAGCCCAAGTTCGAGCTGGGCCCGAACACCAAGGGCACCCGCACCGACATCAAGGCGCTGGACGAGGCGCACAAGTACAGCTGGATCAAGGCTCCGCGCTGGCGCGGCCGCGCCATGGAGGTCGGTCCCCTGGCGCGCTACATCATCGCCTACGCTTCCGGTCGCGAGTACGTCAAGGAGCAGGTCGACCGCTCCCTGGCCGCCTTCAATCAGAACACCGGCCTGAACCTCGGCCTCAAGCAGTTCCTGCCCTCGACCATCGGCCGCACCCTGGCCCGCGCCCTGGAGTGCGAACTGGCCACCGACGCCATGCTCGACGACTGGAACGCCCTGGTCGCCAACATCAAGAACGGCGATCGCGCCACCGCCAACGTCGACAAGTGGGACCCGAGCACCTGGCCGAAGGAGGCCAAGGGCGTCGGCATCAACGAGGCGCCGCGTGGCGCGCTGGGGCACTGGATCCGGATCAAGGACGGCAAGATCGAAAACTATCAGGCTATCGTGCCGACCACCTGGAACGGGTCGCCGCGCGACCACCTGGGCAACATCGGCGCCTACGAGGCGTCGCTGCTGGGCACCCCGATGGCGCGTCCGGACGAGCCGGTGGAGATTCTGCGCACCCTGCACAGCTTCGACCCCTGCCTGGCCTGTTCGACCCACGTGATGTCCCCTGATGGCCAGGAACTGACCCGGGTGAAGGTCCGCTGAACCGGAGGAATGTGCGATGGCACTGGAAAAAACCCTGGAAACCGCCGACGGCCGGCAGAAGGTCCGCAAGCAGACCGCGGTGTACGTCTACGAGGCGCCCCTGCGCCTCTGGCACTGGGCCACGGCGCTGTCCATCGTCGTGCTCGGCGTGACCGGCTACTTCATCGGCGCGCCGCTGCCGGCGATGCCCGGCGAGGCGAGCGACCACTACCTGATGGGCTACATCCGCTTCGCCCATTTCGCCGCCGGCTACGTGCTGGCGATCGGCTTCCTCGGGCGGGTCTACTGGGCCTTCGTCGGTAACCATCACGCCCGCGAGCTGTTCATCGTGCCGGTGTTCAGCAGCCGCTGGTGGAAGGAGCTGCTGCACGAGGTGCGCTGGTACCTGTTCCTGGAGAAGGTGCCGAAGAAGTACATCGGTCACAACCCCCTGGGGCAGCTGGCGATGTTCTGCTTCTTCGTGATCGGCACCATCTTCATGAGCATCACCGGCTTCGCCCTCTACGCCGAGGGCCTGGGCCGCGGCAGCTGGGCCGACCGCCTGTTTGGCTGGGTCACCCCGCTGTTCGGCCAGAGCCAGGACGTGCACACTTGGCACCACCTCGGCATGTGGTACCTCGTGGTCTTCGTCATGATCCATGTCTATCTGGCCGTGCGCGAAGATATAATGTCCCGGCAATCGCTGATCTCCACGATGGTCGGCGGCTGGCGGATGTTCAAGGACGACAAGCCGGACTGAAGCGTCCCGGCAGGTCGTTTTCCACCGCCCGGGCCGCACCCGGCCCGGGCCATCGCCATCAGGGACGAACGCAGGTTGACCAGGGCTCGGGCCGGACGGCCCCGGGCGGCAACGGTAAGTAATCCATGACGACTCCCAACATTCTCATTCTCGGCATCGGCAACCTGCTCTGGGCGGACGAAGGCTTCGGGGTGCGCTGCATCGAGCGGCTCAACCAGGGCTATCGCTTCCCCGAGGGCGTAACGCTGATGGACGGTGGCACCCAGGGGCTCTACCTGGTCCAGCACGTCCAGCAGGCCGATTGCCTGATCGTCTTCGACGCCATCGACTACGGCCTGCCGCCCGGCACCCTCAAGGTGGTGCGCGACGCCGACGTGCCCAAGTTCATGGGCGCCAAGCGCATGAGCCTGCACCAGACCGGATTCCAGGAAGTGCTGGCCATCGCCGAGTTCACCGGCTCCTTTCCCCGCGAACTGCTGCTGGTCGGCGTGCAGCCGGAAGAGCTGGAGGACTTCGGCGGCAGCCTGCGCGAGCCGGTCCGCGCCCAGGTCGAGCCGGCCCTGGCCATCGCCCTGGAATTCCTCGCCGAGCGCGGCGTAATCGCCGTGGCGCGGGAGGACGCCGCCGAAGAGCTGGCGCCGGAGCAACTGGCTCTGGAGCGCTACGAGGCGGAGCGGCCGACCGAAGACGTGGCCTATCGCTACGGCGACATCCGTTTCATCCCCCAGACCGACGAGCAATAGCCATGTGCATCGGCATCCCCATGCAGGTCCTGGAAGGGGCCGAGGGCCGGGCCCTGTGCGCCGACGGCCTGGAAACCCTCTGGGTCGACACCCGGCTGGTCGACCCGCCGCAGCCCGGCGACTGGCTGCTGGTATTCCTCGACGCCGCCCGCGAGCGCCTCGACGCCGAGCGCGCCGCGCAGATCCGCGACGCCCTGCGTGCCCTGGAGGCCGCCATGGCCGGGGACCTGGCCAGCGTCGACCAGCTGTTTGCCGATCTCGACCGCGAACCGCAGCTGCCGCCCCATCTGCAGGCGCAGCTGCCCGCCAAGGAGCAGTAATGAATCACCCCCTGTTCGAGCGCCTGGTCACCCTGGGCTATCCCCGGCTGGACGCCGACAACTTCGAGAGCCGGGTGCAGGCCCAGGCGTTCTCCGTGCTTTTCTTCAGCGAAGATCCCAACCGCTTTCCCGAATCCCTCGACGTGGCAGTGATCCTGCCGGAGCTGGTCAAGGCCTTCCCCCAGCTCAGCCCGGCGCTGATCGACCGCAGCTTCGAGCGCCCCCTGCAGGAGCGCTACGGTTTCAGCGTCTGGCCGGCCCTGGTGTTCCTCAAGGAGGGACGCTATCTGGGCACCCTGTCGCGGATCCTCAACTGGCAGGAATACCTCGAGCAGATTCCGCAGATCCTCGCCCGCGAGCCCCAGGATCAGCTCATTCCCTTGCGCGCGCTGGACAGCAGCGGCGCGCGCAGCTGCGCACAACCCACGGAAGCCAGCTAACCATGACAGGCCAGATTCCCGTACTCAACATCGGCATGGGCCCCGGTTCTCAGGTCGAGGACGAACTCAGCTACATGCCCATGCCCCACGAAATGAACACCTTCGAGGTGCCGGTGCTGCCGGAGCCCGAGGAGGTCGGCGAGTGCCCGGCGGCTCTGGAGCTGCTGACGCGCCTGCAGGAGGCCCTGGACGGCTACCGGGTCGGCACGCCCGGCGCGGTGCTCGAGCTCGATACGCTGCCCGAACAGGCGCTGACCCTGCTCAAGCAGATCCTCGGCGAAGGCGAGGTGGCGATCCAGATCGGCGGCCAGCGCCCGGCGCGCATCCAGGAAACCGTCCTGGCCGGCGTCTGGTGGATCCACCAGCAGCCGAACGGTGCCGACGGCGTCGCCCGCCAGTGGCTGGAAGTAGCCGACGTTCCGGCGCTGGCCGTCGAACAGGCCTTCGCCGCCGCGCGCTGGCCGCAACTGGACGGCGCCGACCTGCCGGCCGATCTGCTCAATGCCGGCCCGGTGCTGGTCGAACTGCTCGACGTCGCCCGCCAGCATGCCCAGGCGCCGCGCAGCCTGCCCCACGTGATCAACCTGTCGCTGCTGCCGTTCTCCCCGGAGGACCAGCGCTACCTCGCCGCCCAGCTGGGCGAGGGCGGCGTGGCGGTGCTCTCGCGCGGCTACGGCAACTGCCGGATCGGCAGCACGGCCACCCCGGGCATCTGGCGCGTGCAGTATTTCAACAGCACCGACCAGCTGATCCTCGACACCCTGGAAGTCACGACCATCCCCCAGGTGGCCTGCGCCGCCCAGGAGGACATCGAGGATTCGGCCGAGCGGCTGCGGGAGATCCGCGAGGTATTGCTGTGAGCGCGCACTTCGAGGGCAGCTACCTGGGCGACGCCTCGCGCCTGCCCGAGGACGCGGTGCTGGAGTGCAAGATCTGCTGGTACCAGTACCACCCCGAGCAGGGCGACGACGTCTGGCAGATCCCGCCGGGCACGCCGTTCGCCGCGCTGCCGGAGCACTGGCGCTGTCCGAACTGCGACGGCGACCGCGAGCAGTTCATGGTGGTCGATGACTGAGGCGGCGATGCTGACGGGCGAAGCCATACTGGCCTATTACCGGGCGGTGGCCGAGCGCATGGCCGGGTTGCCGGTGTACAACCCGGCGCTCGCCGTGGAGCTGCGCGGCTGGCGCGAGGTGGCCGGGGTCGGCGGCGTCGGCGTGCTGATCACGCCCTGGTGCATGAACTTGTTCTGGCAGCCCCTGGCCGAGGCCGAGCTGCCCGGCAAGGGCGAGCAGGCGCTGCTGTCGCTGCCCAGCGGCGACTACGAATGCACCCTGCACGAGGACCCGACCCTCGGCCGCTTCGCCAGCGCCTCGCTGTGCTCGCCGATGCAGGACTTCGCCGACCAGGCCGGAGCCCAGGCGATGGCCGACGAGGCCCTCAGGCTGGTGTTCGCCGAGCCGGCTCCTGTGCCCGAGCCCGCCCCCGAGCCGGCGACGCCGGTCAACCTGGGGCGCCGGGCGCTGTTCCGCCGCGCCCTGGGCGGTGCGCCGTGAACGATCTGAGCGCGCTGGCCGGGCGGCTGCGGGTGGAGGTCTTGCTGCGCGACGGCCGCATCGAGGCCGTGGAAACTCGTCTGCAGCGACCGCTGGTGCAGATTTCCCGGTTGCTCGTCGGCCAGGCTCCTGAGCAGGCCCTGGCGCGTCTGCCGCTGCTCTTCGCCCTGTGCGCCGGCGCCCAGCAGGTGGCCGCGGTCCGGGCCCTGGAGCAGGCCGCCGGCTGGCAGCCCGTGGCGGAGGTGGAGGGCGGCCGCACCCGGCTCAGCGAGCTGGAACTGCTGCGCGAGTCCCTGCTGCGTCTGGTCCGGGACTGGCAGCTGCCGTTGCCGGCGGAGCGCCTGAAGAGCCTGCTCGGGTTCTGCCAGCGCGGGATCGCCCTGCTGCAGCCGCTCTGCGCGATGGGCGCCGCGCCGCTGGCCTCCGACGGGCGGCTGGCCGACATCCTCGGCGAGCTGGCGGAATGCTGGCGTACGCTGGAGCTGCCGATCCCCGACGACTGGCTGCAGTCGCGGCTGCTGCGCTGGCGGGAGGTGGCCCTCGGCGGTCCCTTGCCGGCCGTTTTCGAGCCGGCGGACATTCCACCCCTGCTGGAGCGGCTGCGCGCCGGCGAAAGCGAGGCGAGCATCGCCGGGGAGCCGCGGATCACCGGACCTGCGGCCTTCGCCGACGGCGGGGCACCGGCCGCGATGCAGATCGCCCAGCGGGTCGCCGCGCTGCTGCGGCGGGCGGAACAGGCCGCCACCGGTCAGCCGGTCCGGCCACCGGTCGCCGAGGATCTGCTGGCGGAGGAGGGCGTCGGTCTGGCGCAGACCGCCCGCGGCTGGCTGCTGCACCGGGTCCGCTTGTCGGCAGGGCGCGTCGCTGTCTGGCAGTTCCTCGCGCCGACCGACTGGAATTTCCATGCCGACGGCCTGCTGCGCCGTCAGCTACTCGGCGTGCAGGTGGCCGAAGAGGAATGCGAGGCGCTGCTGCGCGAGCTGATCCTCTCGGCCGATCCCTGCGTCGCCTTCGAGGTGAGAATCGCCCATGCATGAGATGTCCATCGCCGAGGGCGTGGTGCAATTGCTCGAGGATCAGGCCGCGGCCCAGGGCTTCGCCCGGGTCAAGGGCGTGTGGCTGGAGATCGGGCCGCTGTCCGCGGTCGACGCCAGTGCCCTGCGTTTCTGCTTCGACGCGGTGACCCGCGGCAGCCTGGCCGAGGGCGCCCGCCTGGAGATCATCGAGCTGCCGGGACGCGCCTGGTGCCTGGGCTGCAACACCAGCGTGGCGATCCGCCAGCGCTACGACAGCTGCCCGAACTGCGGCAGCCACCAATTGCAAGTCACCCAGGGCGACGAGCTGCGGGTCAAGGAACTGGAGGTAGAGTAAGCATGTGTACCGTTTGCGGCTGCGCCGAGGGCGAGACCCGGATCGAAGGCGAGCATCAGCACCATCCCCACACCCACGAACACGGGCATGCCCATCCCCACGAGCACTCGCACCTCGACCACGCCTTCGTGCGCCGTCCGGCGTCGGTCGAAGGCGGCGCGCTGCGCGTGGAGGGACTCAACCTGCACTTCGGCCAGGGCCCGGCCCGCGCCCATGCGCCGGGCCTCAGCCAGAGCCGCATGGTGCAGATCGAGCAGGACATCCTCGGCAAGAACGACCGCTACGCCGCCGAGAACCGCGCCCGCTTCGACGCCCAGTCGATGTTCGTCCTCAACCTGGTGTCCAGCCCCGGCTCGGGCAAGACCACCCTGCTGACCAAGACCATCGAGCGCCTAGCCGGGCGCTGGCCGCTGGCGGTGATCGAGGGCGACCAGCAGACCGACCACGACGCGGCGCGCATCCGCGCCACCGGCGTGCCGGCGGTGCAGGTCAACACCGGCAAGGGCTGCCACCTCGACGCGCACATGGTCGGCCACGCCCTTGAGCGCCTCGCGGGCCTGGACGGCGGCCTGCTGTTCATCGAGAACGTCGGCAACCTGGTCTGCCCGGCGGCCTTCGACCTCGGCGAGGCGCACAAGGTGGCGATCCTCTCGGTGACCGAGGGCGAGGACAAGCCGCTCAAGTACCCGGACATGTTCCATGCCGCGGACCTGATGCTGCTGAACAAGATCGACCTGCTGCCGTACCTGGACTTCGACGTCGAGGCCTGCATCGCCTACGCCCGCCGGGTCAACCCGGACATCGAGGTGATTCAGGTCTCCGCGCGCAGCGGCGAGGGCATGGACCAGTGGCTGGCGTGGATCGAGCGCCAGCGCGGCGCCCGCCTGCGGGCGCGGATCGATGCCCTCAAGGCCCAGGCGCAGGGGCTGGAGTCGCTGCTCTGAACGAAGCGGCAGAGGCGGGCGTGCGCCTGCTGCTCCGCGGCCAGGTGCAGGGGGTCGGCATGCGCCCGCTGGTGCATCGCCTGGCCACCGCCCTCGGTCTGCGCGGGGAGGTCTGCAACACCCGAGAAGGCGTGCGCATCGACCTGCAGGGCCTGGCCCCGAGCCTCGCCGCCTTCGAGGAGCGGTTGCGCGCCGAGCTGCCCCCCCTGGCCCGTCTCGACGCCCTGCGCCGGGAGGCCTTGCCCGACGACCGGCGCTTCGCCGGCTTCTCGATAGTCCCGAGCCGGGACGAGGCCGCCGCCGGCGTGCCGGTACCGCCGCCGGATGCCGCGGTCTGTCCGGCGTGCCTCGAAGAACTGCTCGATCCGCGGGATCGCCGATGGCGCCATCCGTTCATCAACTGCACCCACTGCGGCCCCCGCTACAGCCTGATCCGCGCGCTGCCCTACGACCGTGCCCGAACCAGCATGGCCGCCTTCGACCTGTGCCCAGCCTGCCGCCAGGAGTACGAGAATCCGGCAGACCGCCGCTTCCACGCCCAGCCCATCGCCTGCCCGGACTGCGGGCCGAGTCTCTGGTGCGAGGACGCCGCCGGCCGGCGTCTGCCCGGCGATCCCGTCGAGCGGGTGGTGGAAGCCCTGTCGCGCGGGCGGATCGTCGCCCTGCGCGGCGTCGGCGGCTTCCACCTGGCCTGCGACGCGCGCAACGCCGCCGCGCTGGAAGCCCTGCGCCAGCGCAAGCGCCGGCCGGCCAAGCCCTTCGCCCTGATGGCGGCCAATCCGGCCTCGCTGGAGGCACTGGTCGAGCTGAACGACACCGGCCGGCGCGAGCTGACCGGGACGGCCGCGCCGGTGGTGCTGCTGCGCAAGCGCGCCGGGGCCGACCGCCTGCTCGCCCCCGGGGTGGCACCGGGGCTGGCCTGGCTCGGGCTGATGCTGCCGCACAGCCCGCTGCACTGGCTGCTGTTCCACGAGGCCGCCGGTCGGCCGGCCGGCAGCGCCTGGACCGGTGCGCCGCAGGAGCTGCTGCTGGTGATGACCAGCGCCAATCTCAGCGGCGAGCCGCTGATCACCGACAATGCCGAGGCCCGGTGCAAGCTGGCCGGCATCGCCGACCTCTGGCTGCTCCACGACCGCGAGATCGTCAACCGCTGCGACGACTCGGTGGTCGACGCCCGCACGGCCGAGCCCTTCGTCGTGCGCTGCGGACGCGGACTGGCGCCGCAGACCCTGCGTATGGCCAGCAGCGGTCCGCCGCTGCTGGCCTTGGGCGGCTACTTGAAGAATGCCGTCTGCCTGACCCGCGACGGCTACGCCTATCTCTCCCAGCACATCGGCGACCTGGACAACGCCGACAGCTGCCGTGCCCTGGAGGGTACGGTGGAGCGATTAGGCGGGCTGCTGGACATCCGCCCGCAGGGGATCGCCTGCGATCTGCACCCGGACTTCCACGCCAGCCGCTTCGCCCGCGATCTGGCCGGTCGGCTCGGCGCACCCCTGCACGAGGTGCAGCACCACCATGCGCACATCGCCGCGGTGATGGCCGAGCACGGCCACACCGGTCCGCTGCTCGGCCTGGCCCTGGACGGCTTCGGCCTCGGTGCCGACGGACGGCTGCGCGGCGGCGAACTGCTGCGGGTGACCGCCGCGGGCTGCGAGGCCCTCGGCGAACTGCTGCCGCTGCCTCTGCCCGGGGGCGACCGGGCGGCCCGCGAGCCCTGGCGCATGGCCGCCGGAGTGCTGCACGTCCTCGGTCGTGGCGCGGAGATCGCCGCGCGTTTCGCCGACGAACCGGGCGCCGCCGCCGTTGCGCGGATGCTCGAGCGCGGTTTCAATTGTCCCCCGACCACCAGCGCCGGACGGCTGTTCGACGCCGCCGCCGGGCTGCTCGGGCTCGGCGCGGCGCAGCGCTACGAGGCCGAGGCGGCCATGCGGCTGGAGTCCCTGGCCGGCGCCTTGCCGGTTGAGGTGCCGCGGCTCTGGCGTATCGATACGGACAATCGCCTCGACCTGCTGCCCCTGCTGGAGCGACTGGCCGACCTGCGCGACCCGCAGGCCGGCGCGGCGCTCTTTCACGGCGTGCTGGTCGAGGCCTTGGCCGCCTGGGCCGTGCGCGCCGCCGAAGACGGCGGCCTGCACGAGATCGCCCTCGGCGGCGGCTGTTTCCTCAACGCCATGCTTCGCCACGGGCTCTGCGCCCGCCTGCGCGCCGCCGGCCTGGAACCGCTGCTGGCGCGCCGCGCGCCGGTCAGCGACGGCGGGTTGGCGCTGGGCCAGGCCTGGGCGACGCACTTGGCGTTGGGCAATCCATCAACATGAGGTAACTCCGGATGTGTCTCGCGATTCCGGTTCGCATTGAAGAACTGCTCGACGAGCAGACCGCCGTCGCCTGCATCGGCGGCCTGCGCAAGACGGTCAACGTCGCGCTGCTCGACGACCTCAAGGTCGGCGATTACGTGATCCTGCACGTCGGCTTCGCCCTGCAGAAGCTCGACGAGGCCGAGGCGCAGCGCAGCTTGGCGCTGTTCGCCGAAATGGGGCAGCTGGCCGAGGCGGAGCGGGCCGCCCTGGGAGAGATGCAGTCATGAAGTACGTCGACGAGTTCCGCGACGGCGCCACCGCGCGCCAGATCGCCGCGCGCATCGCCGCCGAGGTCGATCCGGGCCGCGAATACAGGCTGATGGAGTTCTGCGGCGGGCACACCCACGCCATCTTCCGCTACGGCATTCCCGGCCTGCTGCCGGACAACGTGCGGCTGATCCACGGTCCGGGCTGCCCGGTCTGCGTGATGCCGATCGGCCGGCTGGACATGGCCATCGAGCTGGCCCGCCGTCCGGAAGTGATCCTCTGCACCTACGGCGACATGCTGCGCGTACCGGCCTCCGGGCGCGTCAGCCTGCTCAAGGCGCGCGCCGAAGGCGCCGCGGTGCGCATGCTCTACTCGCCGGTCGAAGCACTCAAGCTGGCCCAGGACCATCCGGACAAGCAGGTGGTGTTCTTCGCTATCGGCTTCGAGACCACCACGCCGCCCACCGCGCTGGTCATCGAGCAGGCTCAGCGGCTCGGCCTGGCCAATTTCACCGTGTTCTGCAACCACGTGCTGACGCCGGCGGCGATGCACGCCATCCTCAATCTGCCCGAGTCCGCCGGCCCGCTGCGCCTGGACGGCTTCCTCGGGCCGGCCCATGTCAGCACGGTGATCGGCAGCGCCGCCTACGAGCCGTTCCCCGCCCAGTACGGCACGCCGGTGGTGATCGCCGGCTTCGAGCCGCTGGACGTGCTGCAGGCGATCCTGATGCTGGTCCGCCAGCTCAACGAGGGCCGTGCCGAGGTCGAGAACGAGTTCACCCGCGCCGTCACCCGGGAGGGAAACCTCAAGGCCAAGGCCCTCTGCGAGCGGGTCTTCGAGACCCGCGAGAGCTTCGAGTGGCGCGGCCTGGGGGCCGTGCCGCACAGCGCCCTGCGCATACGCGAGGCCTACGCGGAGCTCGATGCGGAGCGGCGCTTCGCCCTGGAGCAGCGCACCGGCCTGGAGAACAAGGCCTGCGAATGCCCGGCCATCCTGCGCGGGGCGAAGAACCCGCGCGACTGCAAGCTGTTCGGCAATCCGTGCACCCCGGACAACCCGCTCGGCTCCTGCATGGTTTCCTCCGAGGGCGCCTGCGCCGCCTACTACAGCTACGGCCGGCACCGCGAAGCGGCCGTCCAGGCGGTGGAGGTGCGCTCGTGAGTCGGCTGGATCTCAAACGCGGCACGGTGGAGATGATCCACGGTAGCGGCGGGCGGGCCTCCGCCCAGCTGGTCGCCGAGCTGTTCGCCAGGGCCTTCCGCAACGAATGGCTGGATCAGGGCAACGACCAGGCGCAGTTCGATCTGCCGCCCGGCCGGGTGGTGATGGCCACCGACAGCCACGTGATCTCGCCGCTGTTCTTCCCCGGCGGCGACATCGGCAGCCTGGCGGTGCACGGCACCATCAACGACGTGGCCATGGCCGGCGCTCGTCCGTGCTATCTGGCCGCCGGATTCGTGCTGGAGGAGGGCTTCCCGCTGGCCGATCTGGCGCGCATCGTCGAGTCCATGGCCGCTGCCGCCCGCGAGGCCGGGGTGCCCATCGTCACCGGCGACACCAAGGTGGTGGAGCGCGGCAAGGGCGACGGGGTGTTCATCACCACCACCGGGATCGGCGTGGTGCCGGAAGGGCTGCGGCTCTCCGGCGACCAGGCGCGATCGGGCGACCGCATCCTGGTCTCCGGGAGCATCGGCGACCACGGCGTGACCATCCTCTCCCTGCGCGAGGGTCTCGGTTTCGAGGCCGACATCGGCTCCGATTCCCAGGCCCTGCACGGCCTGGTGGCGGCGATGGTGGAGGCGGTGCCGCAGATCCGCTGTTTGCGCGACCCGACCCGCGGCGGCCTGGGCAACACCCTCAACGAGCTGGCCCAGCAGTCGCGGGTCGGCATGCAGCTGGACGAGCGGGCCATCCCGATCCGCGAAGCGGTGCGCGCCGCCTGCGAGTTTCTCGGTCTCGACCCGCTGTATGTGGCCAACGAGGGCAAGCTGATCGCCATCTGTCCGGCCGAGCACGCCGAGCAGTTGCTGGCCGTGATGCATGCCCATCCCCAGGGCCGCGAGGCGGCGATCGTCGGCACCGTGGTCGAGGACCCGCAGTGCTTCGTGCAGATGCAGACGCAGTTCGGCGGCAATCGCATGGTCGACTGGCTGAACGGCGAGCAGTTACCGCGGATCTGCTGAGCCTCTCCGTGGGGCCGTCTGGTTCTTCGCCAGCGGTCCCCGTCTTCCGAGCCTCTTTTCCGAGACGAAAAAAACCGGGCCCTGTGGCCCGGTCTTCGGCTTGCCGGAGGTCTTAGCGCATCAGACCATCATCAGCGCACCGCTGGCGGCGATGGCCAGGCCGGCGCCGCGGGACAGCAGCGGCAGGCGGCGCTGCACGGAGGCGGCGAGCAGGCCGCCGCCCAGGTGCAGGGTCAGGCTGGCGGCGAGGAAGCCGACGGCGAAGGCCGGCAGGCTGCCGCTGGCCTCGATACCGTGGGCGTAACCGTGGAACAGGGCGAAGCCGCCAGCCAGGGCCAGGCTGACGGGAGCCGGCAGGCGGGCGGCGGAGGCGATCAGCAGACCGAGCAGCAGCACCGACAGGGCGATTCCGCCCTCCACCAGCGGCAGGCCGCTACCGGCCACGCCGAGGGCGAAGCCGCCGAGCAGCATGGCGAGGAAGGTGGCCGGCACGGCCAGCTTCATGGCGCGCGGCTGCAGGGCCGCCCAGATACCGATGGCGAACATCGCCAGCAGATGGTCGAGACCGCTGAACGGGTGCATCAGACCGGCCATCAGGCCAGCGTCGCCGTGGCCGCCGACGTGGGCGAAGGCTGCGCCTGGCAGCAGGGTGAGGGGGAGCAGGGAGAGCAGGTGGGACTTCTTCATGGTGCAGGTCCTATTTTTACGGAACCGGTCCGGGCGGGCTGTTGCCTCGGCAGAAAGGAGCATTGTAAAGGCAGCGTTTTTCTATTGCCATTGGAGCTGGCATTTCGCTACGTCGAGTGACGGCCACGGATCGGGGAGGGGAACGGCGAGCGCGACGCAGAGGGCGCGAGGGAGGACGGGGCGGCTGGCTGAGCGGCATTCTGCCGGTACTGCGGGCGTGTGCCGCCAGCCGGGGTCTGGTTCAGTCGTTGGCACTCCAGAGGAATTCATCGATACCGTTCATCAGGTAGGAATTGCTCCGGATGTTGCGGGCGATGGTTTCGGCTTCGTCCTGGCTGTAGCCCTGCAGGGTGAAGCTGGTATTTCCCGCTCGGCTGCCCCGATAGTACAGGCGTACATCCAGCCGCCAGGCCTCACGGCTGGTCAGGTCGGGCAAGAGGCGCAGGTACGCCTTGCGCTTGTCCCCCAGCGGGACGATCAGGTTTAAGACTTCCTTGTTTGATGGGTAGGACTGTCCCATTTCTTATTTCCTCCTTGTCCATTGCAAAGCGGCGCATCCGTGCCTGGCTTTTCCGCAGCCGAACAGCCGATGGCAACCCATTAAACCAAATCGTCATCAGACCATGCGAGTGCCAATCGCAGCCGCCGGCCGCTATCGATTACCGGACGGGTTTGCGATCATCAGTTTAGTGAATGGCGACAGGTTAGGGATGGGATCATGAACATTTGGGCGCTGGACAAACATCAGGACATCCGCCACGTGCTCCTGCTGCTGAACGAGCAGCTGGGACCGGATGCCTTCGACATCGATGCGGCGACCTCCCTGGACCCGCGGGCGGTCTACCTCCTCCATGGCCGCGAGGCCGGGGTCCGCGCCTGGCTGCACACCCTGGGCCAGGGGCCCGGGCGTTACGGCGTGCATCTGGAATACCCGAACGCCACCGACACCCAGGAAAACCTCGGCCTGGCGGAGCTGGTGGCGATCCTCGCCGTGCATTTCGACGTGCCGAGCATTCGCCCGCTGCCCTGATCCTTGCCGCTACGGGGCGTCCAGCTGCCCGGCCAGCCACGGCAGCACCCGCTCGCAGGGCAGCTCGATCTTCTGCCGCAGCAGGTCGTCCGCCCGGGTCCTTCCCATGTTGACGGCCATCAGCGGCTTGCCCCGATCGGCCATCGACCGGCACAGGCGGAAGCTGGAGTAGGTCATCAGCGTCGAGCCGACCACCAGCAGCGCCGGTGCCTGGTTGACGCTCTGCACGGCTGCGGCGGCCTGCTCGGCCGGCACGCCTTCGCCGAAGAACACCACGTCCGGCTTGAGCAGGTCGCTGCCGCAGCAGGGGCAGCAGGGCACGCGAAAGCCTTCGAGCAGGGCATCCGCCAGCAGGGCGTCGCCATCCGGCGCCAGTGCGGCTTCGACGTCGCGAAGCTGGGCGTTCTGCGCCTCCAGCAGGGCCTGCACGTCGCTGCGCGGCAGGCCCTTGCCGCAGTCGAGGCAGCGCACCCGGTGCAGGTTGCCATGCAGCTCGATCACGCCGTCGCTGCCCGCTTGCTGGTGCAGGCCGTCGACGTTCTGGGTGATGAGTCCGGCGAGCCGGCCCGCGGCCGCCAGCCGGGCGAGGGCCCGATGCGCCGCGTTCGGTCGCGCCTGCCACACCCTGGGCCAGCCGATCATGCTGCGTGCCCAGTAGCGGCGTCGCGCGGCGGCCGAGCCGACGAAGTCCTGGTAGAGCATGGGCGCCCGGCCATGCCGGACTCCCTCCTTGTCGCGGTAGCCGGGGATGCCCGACGCCGTGCTGACCCCGGCGCCGGTCAGGACCAGTAGCGGTGCCCGGGCCATGAGCTCGCAGAGTTCGAGCAGGGTCGCAGAGGGGTGGAAGTCGTGCATGGAGGTCTCCCGGTATGTCTGGTATCGCCGTGTTTCTCCAGACCGGCAACGTGCGCGGCTCGGTTGCTCCGGCCGGGCGGTTGCGCCTGGGACGGAACGGCAATCGGGCGCAGGGGAACACTATAGGAAATTTTCTCACTGAGAACTTATATTCCCAATGGTTACTAAAAAATAAAAATATATTCTTTTTGTTTTTTTGCCGTCCTGCGCATAGTGGCAACCCATCAGGACATCACAGCAGGAGCAACACCCATGAGCATCCGCCTGGGCGACATCGCCCCCGACTTCGAACAGGACTCCAGCGCCGGTCGCATCCGTTTCCACGAATGGCTCGGCGACAGCTGGGGGATTCTCTTCTCCCACCCGGCGGACTTCACTCCGGTCTGCACCACCGAGCTGGGTTTCACCGCCAAGCTGAAGGACGAGTTCGCCAAGCGCAACGTCAAGGCCATCGCCCTGTCGGTCGATCCGGTGGAGTCCCACGTGAAATGGATCGAAGACATCAACGAGACCCAGCAGACCCGGGTGAACTTCCCGATTCTGGCCGATGCCGACCGCAAGGTCTCCGACCTCTACGATCTGATCCACCCGAACGCCAACGACACTCTGACCGTGCGCTCGCTGTTCATCGTCGACCCGCAGAAGAAGGTCCGCCTGATCATCACCTACCCGGCGAGCACCGGCCGCAACTTCCACGAGATCCTGCGGGTGATCGACTCGCTGCAGCTGACCGACAACTACAAGGTCGCCACCCCGGCCAACTGGCAGGACGGCGACGATGTGGTGATCGTGCCTTCGCTCAAGGACGAAGCCGAGCTCAAGCAGCGCTTCCCCAAGGGCTACCGGGCGGTGAAGCCTTACCTGCGCCTCACCCCGCAGCCGAACCGCTGATCTAGGCCGCTCCGTCATAAGGAAATTCCCATGTTGGTCGTTTCCCTAGCCGGCAGTCCCTGCCAGCGCTCGCGGTCCGGAGTGCTGCTGGAGTTCGCCCGCCAGCGTCTGCGGCAGCGCGGAGTCGAGGTGGTCGACTACCAGGTGCGCGACTTCGCCGCCGAGGATCTCCTCTTCGCCCGCTTCGACAGTCCGCTGATCCAGACGCTGCAGGCCCACGTCGCCCAGGCCGACGGCCTGTTGATCGCCACGCCGGTGTACAAGGCGTCCTTCTCCGGCGCCCTCAAGACGCTGCTGGACGTGCTCCCGGAGCGCGCCCTGGAGCACAAGGCGGTGCTGCCCATCGCCACCGCCGGGAGCAGCGCGCACATGCTCGCGGTGGATTACGCCCTCAAGCCGGTGCTGGCGGCGTTGAAGACCCAGGAGATCCACCAGGGCGTATTCGCGGTGGACCAGCAGATCGCCTATGCCGACGAAGGGCGGCCAGCACGTCTGGAGCCGGAGCTGGAAGCCCGTCTCGAACAGGCACTGGAGCAGTTCCACGCCGCGCTGGCGCGTCGCCCGCAGCTGCTCGATCCGGCGCTGCTGCCGCAACGCCTGAGTACCGCTCGCTGGAGCATCTGAACCGCGCATTACCCGGACGACCTCCGGGCCGCGCTTGAAACACGCCGCCTCATCCGGCGGCTCTCGACAGTCTTACTCGCCCGCCAACGGGCAAGCAGGCCGTGAATCCGAACCCCATGCGAAGGAGAGTGCCATGCGCACCGCAACTTTGCGCCGAGGTCTGGTCGCCCTGTTTGCCGCGGCCCTTTCCTTCGGCGCCATTACCCAAGCCCAGGCCGAGACCCTGCGGATCGGCTATCAGAAATACGGCACCCTGGTGCTGCTCAAGTCCCACGGCACGCTGGAGAAGCGGCTGGGCGAGCAGGGCGTCGACGTGCAGTGGACCGAGTTCCCCGGCGGCCCCCAGCTGCTCGAAGGGCTCAACGTCGGCTCCGTCGATTTTGGCGTCACCGGGGAGACCCCGCCGGTCTTCGCCCAGGCGGCCGGCGCCGACCTGGTCTACGTAGCCCATGAGCCGCCGGCACCGACCGGCGAGGCGATTCTGGTGCCGAAGGATTCCAAGATCCGCTCGGTGGCCGAGCTGAAAGGCAAGAAGGTCGTCCTTAACAAGGGCTCCAACGTGCACTACCTGCTGGTGCGGGCCCTGGCGGATGCCGGACTGAAGTACGGCGACATCCAGCCTGTCTACCTGCCGCCGTCCGATGCGCGCGCCGCCTTCGAGCGCGGCAGCGTCGATGCCTGGGTGATCTGGGATCCGTTCCTGTCCGCCGCCGAGAAACAGCTGCAGGCCCGCATCCTGCGCGACGGTCAGGGGCTGGTGGACAACCATCAGTTCTACCTGGCGACCCGCACCTTCGCCGAGAAGCATCCGCAGGTGATCAGCGCCCTAGTCGAGGAGATCCGCACGGTGGGCGAGTGGGTCAAGGGCAACGAGGCCCAGGCCACCACCCAGGTCGCACCGTTGCTGGGTCTTCCCGAGGACATCGCGAAGCTGGCGGTCGAGCGCCAGGGCTACGGGGCGCTCTTCATCTCGCCGCAGGTGACCGAGGCGCAACAGAAGATCGCCGACACCTTCGCCGACCTCAAGCTGATTCCCAAGCGCCTGAGCGCCAAGGACGTGATCTGGACGCCGCCGGCCAAGGTGGCGCGGCAATGAGCTTTCGCCGCCAGGGATGGCGGCGCCCGACGATAGCCAATCCGCAGCGCCGGCCCCGTGCATTCGCCGGGCGACGGCAGACGACCCGATTTCACAAGGAGACCACTCCATGAGCCTCAATATCTTCTGGTTCCTCCCCACCCATGGCGACGGCCACTACCTGGGCACCTCCGAAAGCGCCCGCACCGTGGATCACAGCTACCTGCAGCAGGTGGCCCAGGCCGCCGACCGCCTCGGCTTCGGCGGCGTGCTGATTCCCACCGGGCGCTCCTGCGAGGATTCCTGGCTGGTCGCCGCCTCGCTGATTCCGGTGACCCAGCGGCTGAAATTCCTCGTCGCCCTGCGTCCCGGCATCATCTCGCCGACCGTGGCCGCGCGTCAGGCTGCGACCCTCGATCGGCTTTCCGGCGGCCGCGCGCTGTTCAACCTGGTCACTGGCGGCGCTCCGGAGGAGCTCGCCGGAGACGGGCTGCACCTGTCCCATGCCGAGCGCTACGAAGCGGCCGACGAGTTCACCCGTGTCTGGCGCAGCCTGCTGGTCGGGGAGACCGTCGACTTCGCCGGCAAGCACATCCAGGTGGAGGGCGCCAAGCTGCTCTATCCGCCGATCCAGCAGCCGCACCCGCCGCTGTACTTCGGCGGTTCCTCGGAGGCGGCCCACGAGCTGGCCGGCGAGCAGGTCGACCTTTACCTCACCTGGGGCGAGCCGCCGGCCGCGGTCGCGGAGAAGCTCGCCGACGTGCGCCGGCGCGCCGCCAAGCACGGCCGCAAGGTGCGCTTCGGCATCCGTCTGCACGTGATCGTGCGGGAAACCAACGACGAAGCCTGGCGGGCGGCCGAGCGCCTGATCAGCCATCTGGACGACGAAACCATCGCCCGTGCCCAGGAATCCTTCGCTCGCTACGACTCGGTCGGCCAGCAGCGCATGGCCGCGCTGCACGGCGGACGTCGCGACAAGCTGGAGGTGTCCCCCAACCTCTGGGCCGGGGTCGGCCTCACCCGCAGCGGTGCTGGCACCGCCCTGGTCGGCGATCCGGAAACCGTGGCCGCACGGATCCGGGAGTACGCGGATCTGGGCATCGATACCTTCGTGCTCTCCGGCTATCCGCATCTGGAGGAGGCGTACCGGGTCGCCGAACTGCTCTTTCCCCGTCTGGATCTGGTTCGCCCGCAAGCACAAGGGGCCGCCGGACTCGCGCCGGTGGGCGAGATCGTCGGCAACGACCTGCTGCCCAAGACGGCGGTAGTCGGTTGAGCTTGCCAGCCGACCTGCACGGGGAATCCTGAAATGAGCCTTATATCCCTCGACACCCTGACCCGGCGCCTGGCGCCCTGGGCCTTGCCGCTGGCGCTACTGGCGATCTGGCAGGCCGCGGTGAGCACGGGTTGGCTGTCCAGCCGCATTCTGCCGGCGCCGAGCGCGGTGCTGCAGGCCGGCTGGGCGCTGCTGGCGAGCGGGGAGATCTGGAACCACCTGGCCATCAGTGGCTGGCGAGCCGGCGTCGGCTTCGCCATCGGCGGCGGATTGGGGCTGCTGCTGGGGCTTGTCAGCGGGCTGTCGCACTGGGGCGAGCGCCTGCTCGACAGCTCGGTGCAGATGATTCGCAACGTGCCGCATCTGGCGCTGATCCCGCTGGTGATCCTCTGGTTCGGCATCGACGAGACCGCGAAGATCTTTCTGGTCGCCCTCGGCACGCTGTTTCCGATCTACCTCAACACCTACCATGGCATCCGCAACGTCGACCCGGCGCTGCTGGAAATGGCGCGCAGCTACGGGCTGACGGGCTTCGCCCTGTTCCGCCAGGTGATCCTGCCCGGCGCGCTGCCGTCGATCCTGGTCGGCGTGCGTTTCGCCCTCGGCCTGATGTGGCTGACCCTGATCGTCGCTGAAACCATCTCCGCCAGCTCCGGCATCGGTTATCTGGCGATGAACGCCCGGGAGTTCCTGCAGACCGACATCGTGGTGCTGGCGATTCTGCTCTACGCGGTGCTTGGCAAGCTGGCCGACGTCGCCGCTCGCGCTCTGGAGCGTGCCTGGCTGCGCTGGCATCCGGCCTACCAGAGCAAGGAGACCGCACGATGACCGCATTGCACTCCCTCAATCGCGGCACCTCGCTGAGCTTGCGTGGTCTGCGCAAGGACTTCGGTGAGCGCCGGGTCCTCGCCGACATCGACCTGCAGGTGCCGGCCGGACAGTTCGTCGCGGTGGTCGGTCGCAGCGGTTGCGGTAAGAGCACCCTGCTGCGCCTGCTGGCCGGGCTCGATCAGCCCAGCGGCGGCGAACTCAAGCTGGACGGCGGCTCGCTGGCCACCGCCCGCGACGGTATCCGGCTGATGTTCCAGGATTCGCGCCTGCTGCCCTGGAAGCGGGTGATCGACAACGTCGGTCTGGGCCTGTCCGGCAACTGGCGGCCGGACGCGGAGGAGGCGCTCGCCGCGGTGGGCCTCGCCGACCGCGCTGGCGAGTGGCCTTCGTCCCTGTCCGGCGGGCAGAAGCAGCGCGTCGCCCTGGCCCGGGCGCTGATCCATCGGCCCCGCCTGCTGCTGCTCGACGAGCCGTTGGGCGCGCTGGATGCGCTGACCCGCATCGAGATGCAGCAACTGATCGAGAACCTCTGGCGCGAACACGGTTTCACCGTGCTGCTGGTGACCCACGACGTCAACGAGGCGGTAGCGGTTGCCGACCGGGTGATCCTGATCGAGAAAGGGCACATCGGGCTGGACCTGCCGGTGCGATTGCCCCGTCCCCGTCCCCGCACCCGCGGCTCGGCGGCGCTCGCCGCGCTGGAGGCCCGGGTTCTCGAACAGGTGCTCGGCCAACCCGCTGCGCCCCAGGCCCCCGAACCCGTTTCACCGCTGCCGAGCGAACTGCGCTGGGCGCTTTAACCATACCCCCACACTGAGGAAGACCCCATGACCATCAAAGCCATCAACGTTCGCAACCAGTTCAAAGGCACCGTGCGTGACATCATCGAAGGGCCGGTGCTGTCCGAGATCGATGTGCAGACCGCCGCCGGCATCGTCACCTCGGTGATCACCACCCGTTCTGTCCGCGAGCTTGAGCTCACGGTCGGCAGCGAGGTGATCGCCTTCGTCAAATCCACCGAGGTGTCCATCGCCAAGCTGTGAAGCGCCGGGGCTTCGGCGTGCGGCGCCGGATCAGGCGCCGTGCCGCAGCCGTTCGGCTGCCCGCAGCAGCAGCCGCTCGGTTCCGTCCCAGCCCAGGCAGCCGTCGGTGATCGATACCCCGTAGCGCAAATCGCCGGAAAGCGGCTGGCAGCCATCGAGCAGATGGCTCTCCAACATCACCCCGCGCAGCGCGTCCTGCCCGGCCAGACGCTGGTCGATGACGCTCTCCAGCACCGCCGACTGGCGCAGTGGGTCCTTGCCGCTGTTGGCGTGGCTGCAGTCGACCATGATTCGCGGCGTTATGCCGGCGCGCTCCAGCGCGGCCCGTGCAGCCGTCACGCTCGCCTCGTCGTAGTTCGGCCCGCTATGCCCTCCGCGCAGGACCAGGTGGGTGTCCGGGTTTCCGTGGGTCATCACCTGGGCCGGCCGGCCGTGCAGGTCGAGGCCGAAATGGCCATGGGGATGGGCTGCCGAGCGCATGGCGTCGCAGGCGATGCCCAGGCTGCCATCGGTGCCGTTCTTGAATCCCACCGCCAGCTCCAGCCCGCTCACCAGTTCGCGATGAATCTGCGATTCGCTGGTACGCGCGCCGATTGCCGCCCAGCTCAGCAGATCGTCGAAATAGCCGGCCACCAGCGGTTGCAGCAGTTCGGTCGCCAGCGGCAGGCCGAGTTCGAGCATTCCAAGCATCAAGCGTCGGGACGAGGCCAGACCATCGGCCATGCCACCGCTGCCATCCAGCTGCGGGTCGTAGACCATTCCCTTCCAGCCGACCGTGGTACGTGGTTTTTCCATGTAGGCGCGCATGACCAGCAGCAGCTGGTCGTCGACCTGCGGGGTCAGTTCGGCGAGTCGCTGGGCGTAGTCCAACGCGGAATCCGCATCGTGGATGGAGCAGGGGCCGACCACCACCAGCAGGCGCGGGTCGTCGCCGTTGAGTACGGCGCGCACGGCTTGGCGGTCAGCCCGTACCTGGTCGGCGAGCGGCGCCGAGAGCGGTAGACGCTGGTGAAGCTCAGCGGGTGTGGGCAGCGCCTGGATCGTCTGGCGACCGCGGGATGGCAGGGTGGGAGTAACGTGAGAATTCATTGATGGTCATCCTCGGCCGGCGCGGTCGGCAGCGAACCGCGCACGGCGCTCTATCTGTGTTTTCGACTCGATGTAATGAGGTGATCGGCGCTGTCGCAAAATCGCCAGTCGGATTGGCGAAAGTCATAAAGGAGGTATTCGGCGTACATGGATCGGTCCTCTGTTTCGTCTCGCTCGATTTGTTCAGGCCCGGAAAAGCAAAACCCCCGGTGGGGGTGCCGACCGGGGGTTCGTGAAGCTTCGGTTGGCGACCCCTGCTGAGGTGGGCCGCCTGTCTGGGTATCAGGCGCGCCCTTGGCGAAACCAATACCCATAGAAGAAATATCCTGCTGCGGTCGCCATTCGGGCATGCGCGCCTGCGATCAAGGCGCGAACGGCCTTGGTGTGGGCGAATGGCTCAATGTGGGCGAAGTGCGGCATGAATCATCTCCGTTGATGGACATTAACTTACTGCATCGAGCGCTGTGGATCAATGATCGTGCGACCGACCCTCCTGTCTTGGGGGCCAGTGCCGAAACCCCCGTCCTAGACCGGATGTAATGAATCGTTAACCGACCGAACGGTACTATCCCCCGTCTCCCATTCGCTCGATTCTCTGTTACCATCGACGCGCTTAAAACAATGAATTCCATCTGGGTGGCTCTGCTGTTTCTGAGGAAACTGGGGCGGCTGTAAGAGGCATGGTGTCTGGGTTGTGTGGGGTTCTGCCGGATCGGTTAGCAAGCGAACGGCTTTGCCTCCGCCATCTTCTCGTCGAAATAGGATCGGTCTTGTCTGATCGATCCCTCAGAGTCGAGCGTTCTTCCAATAGGCCGCCTTCTGCGGTGTTGACGCGATACGAGGTGTCCGTTGATTAGGGTGCTTGTGGTCGACGACCATGATCTAGTGCGAGCCGGTATAACCCGAATGCTGGCTGATATGGATGGCCTGAAAGTGGTAGGGCAGGCCGAATCGGGCGAGGAAGCCCTGAAAAAGACCCGCGAACTCAAGCCGGATGTGGTCCTGATGGACGTCAAGATGCCTGGCATCGGCGGCTTGGAGGCTACGCGCAAGCTGTCGCGCAGCAATCCTGACATCAAGGTCATTGCGGTCACCGTCTGCGAGGAGGATCCGTTTCCGACCCGTCTGCTGCAGGCCGGTGCCGCCGGCTATCTGACCAAGGGAGCGGCGCTCGAGGAAATGGTCCAGGCCATCCGCCTGGTCTTTGCCGGGCAGCGCTACATCAGTCCGCAGATCGCCCAGCAGCTTGCTCTCAAATCCTTCCAGCCGCAGCAGAGCGGTTCTCCTTTCGATCTGCTGTCCGAGCGGGAAATTCAGATCGCTCTGATGATCGCCAACTGCGAGAAGGTCCAGAGCATCTCCGACAAGCTCTGTCTGTCCCCGAAGACGGTCAACACTTACCGTTACCGGATCTTCGAAAAGCTTTCCATCACCAGTGATGTCGAGCTGGCGCTCCTGGCGGTTCGACATGGCATGGTCGACGCTTCCGCCTGATGTCCGAGTCCTTCGATAGCTCCGCCTTCCTGGCTTCCTGCAGCAGTCGTCCCGGTGTCTACCGGATGCTGGACAGCGAGGCCAGACTGCTTTATGTCGGCAAGGCGAAGAATCTCAAGAAGCGGCTTTCCAGCTACTTCCGCAAGACGGGGCTGGCGCCGAAGACCGCCGCGCTGGTCGCCAGGATCGCGCAGGTCGAGACTACCATCACCGCCAACGAGACCGAGGCTCTGCTCCTGGAGCAGACGCTGATCAAAGAGTGGCGTCCGCCCTACAACATCCTGCTGCGCGACGACAAGTCCTACCCTTATGTACTCCTGTCGGACGGCGACTTCCCGCGGCTCGGCCTGCATCGGGGCGCCAAGAAGCAGAAGGGACGCTATTTCGGTCCGTATCCCAGCGCCGGCTCGATTCGCGAAAGCCTCGGCCTGCTGCAGAAGGCTTTCCAAGTCCGCCAATGCGAGGACAGCTATTTCAAGAACCGCACTCGTCCCTGCCTGCAATACCAGATCAATCGCTGCAAGGCGCCCTGCGTGGGGTTGGTCGATCCCACTGAATATGCCGAGGATGTGCGCCATTCGGTGATGTTCCTCGAGGGACGCAGCAATGCGCTGGCTGAAGAGCTGTCGACCGGCATGGAGCAGGCCGCTGCGCGGCTGGATTTCGAGCGCGCTGCCGCATTGCGCGACCAGATCGCCTTGCTGCGTCGGGTTCAGGACCAACAGAGCATGGAGGGCGGCAGCGGCGATGTGGATGTGTTGGCCGCCGTGGCCAATCCGGGGGGGGGCTGCGTTCACCTGATCAGTGTGCGCGGTGGGCGGGTCCTCGGCAGCAAGAATTTCTTCCCCCAGGTGGGCATCGAGGAAGGGGCAGGGGAGATACTGGTCGCCTTCATTGCCCAGTACTACCTGGGCAATCCCGAACGCGATCTGCCGGGCGAGCTCATCGTCAACGCCCAACACGAGGATTTTCCGACCCTGATTGCCGCCCTCGGGGAGGCACGCGGTCGGGAACTGCAGATCAGTCAGCGCGTGCGGGGCACTCGTGCGCGTTGGCAGCAACTGGCCGTGACCAACGCGGAGCAGGCGCTCGGAGCACGACTTGCCAATCGTCAGCACGTAGCGGCCCGGCTCGAGGCGCTGGCCGAGGCCCTTGGCCTGGACGAGCCGCCGCAGCGCATGGAGTGCTTCGACATCAGCCATTCCAGCGGTGAGGCCACCGTGGCGTCCTGTGTAGTCTTCGGCCCGGAAGGGCCACTGAAGTCGGACTACCGGCGCTACAACATTGAGGGCGTCACTGCCGGCGACGATTACGCTGCTATGCACCAGGCTCTGACTCGACGTTTCGGCAAGATCAAGGCAGGCGAAAGCAAGTTGCCGGATATCCTGCTGGTGGACGGCGGCAAGGGTCAGTTGGCGATGGCTCGGGAGGTCATGCAGGAGTTGGCGGTTCCGGATCTGATCCTGCTTGGCGTCGCCAAGGGGGTGACCCGCAAGCCGGGGCTGGAAACCCTCTACCTCAACGATGCAGCCCACGAATTTACTCTTCCGGCCGATTCGCCGGCACTGCATCTGATCCAGCAGATCCGCGACGAGGCTCATCGCTTCGCCATCACTGGGCATCGGGCACGTCGTGGAAAGGCTCGGCGCACCTCCAGCCTGGAAGATGTCGCTGGGATCGGCCCCAAGCGCCGTCGCGAGCTGCTCAAGCATTTCGGCGGCCTTCAGGAGCTTTCCCGGGCCAGTGTCGACGAGATCGCCAAGGCCCCCGGAATCAGCAAAAAGCTTGCAGAGTCAATTTATGCGACTTTGCACAGCGAGTAGAATTCTCCGTTTCCTTCTGCTCAGTAGTGCCGATGAATATTCCTAATCTTCTTACCGTTCTGCGCGTTCTGCTGATTCCGGTTTTCATATTCCTCTTCTATCTGCCGTTCGCCTGGAGTTATCTCGCGGCCAGTGCCGTCTTTGCGCTGGCGGCCATCACCGACTGGTTCGACGGCTATCTGGCCCGGCGCTTGCAGCAGAGCACGCCTTTCGGCGCCTTCCTCGATCCCGTCGCCGACAAGCTCATGGTCGCCGTGGCGCTGGTCCTGCTGGTGGAAGAACATGCCAATGTCTGGCTGACGCTGCCGGCCATGATCATCATCGGACGAGAGATCATGGTATCGGCGCTACGTGAGTGGATGGCCGAACTGGGCGCCCGGGCCCAAGTCGCCGTCTCCAATCTGGGCAAGTGGAAGACCACTGCCCAGATGGCGGCCCTGGTGCTCCTGTTGGCCAATCCGCCGGTAATGAGCCTCTGGGTCATTCTGGGCTATGTGCTGCTGCTCGTCGCCGCGGCACTTACGCTATGGTCTATGTTCCAGTACTTGCTGGCTGCCTGGCCCCATCTCAACGGATCTGCCAATAAGAAATAAACGGTTTTTGAATCAAAGGCTTGACTGGCACTTTCGAATCTATAGAATGGCGCCCGTCACCACGCGGGAATAGCTCAGTTGGTAGAGCACGACCTTGCCAAGGTCGGGGTCGCGAGTTCGAGTCTCGTTTCCCGCTCCAGTTTGTTTCGTTGAGTGCAGTAGTAGGGCGCTTAAACGTTTGAGGCCGGGTGGCAGAGTGGTCATGCAGCGGATTGCAAATCCGTGTACGCCGGTTCGATTCCGACCTCGGCCTCCACTATGAAAGCCCCGTAGATTCAGGTCTACGGGGTTTTTTCATTTCTGCGCCAAGGCCATGTTGTTGCATTAGTTTTCACACGCGTGCGAAAACTTTTGCTATTTCGATGGTTTGGCGATGGCGCCGACGCGCCTATAGACACGCATTGGTAATGCCCTCGGTCGAGTGCCCGAGCAGCACGCTTGCGTCTGACAAGTCTCGAATTTCGCTGGCAGCCTTTGGCCGGATATCCCGGAACTGGAACTGCCTGATCCTCACAGCCAGCTCTTGCTCACCAGCTTCTGCTGCCTTGATGGCAGCCGATTCACGAGCATTGTCCCAGCGATTCCGAAGCATCGGCCATGACACGCGCTGGCCGCGTCGGTTGATGACCAGGAACGGCGAAAGGTGCTCGGCATTCCCTTTATTGATCCTCTCGACCAGCTTGCCGAGGCTGTTGGGCTCGCCATCGACCTCGACCTGGATGCGCAGTTTCTTGTCGGTCTTTCCCTGCCGCACCAGCAGGTAGCCGTCGACAATGTCGTCGCGGCGCATCGCGAGCACGTCAGCCGGTCTTTGGCCGGTCAGCAGAGCCAGATCCATGGCATCACGTAGCTCATGGCAGGCCTGCGCATAGACCGCTTTCCAGACTGCATCATTGGCGTAGTAGTCGCGCGGTTTTTCCTTGTTCTTGCGTACCCCTTGACAGGGGTTGGCCTGCTCGCACAGTCCCCATTCGCGTGCGATGTTGAACACGTGGGAGAGCAGTGCGATCTCGCGGTTCGCCCGGGTCTTCGCCGATCGTGCATCGCGATACTGAGCGATCATTGCAGGCGTGATGGCCTCAATTGGCGCACTGTCGAACACCGCCCGCAGCTGTTTCAGCTCAGCCTTGTTGTCTCTCTGGGTGCGCGGTGCTTTGTAGGGGATGATGTCGCGCTCATAGCGATCGAAGATGGCCTGCATTGTCTTGAGGTCGGCTGGCGCTTCCTTGGCCTCGAGTTCTGCCCAGCGCAACCGGGCCTTATTTAAGTCCCGGCCCAGCGGAATGACTTTCCCGTCAGATCCGCGGTAGTAGTAGCTGATCCAGACCGTTCCGTTCTTACGCTGCCGACAATGGCGATACATATTGATGGGAAGGTCTCGATTATCTGGATTGCGCGGTCGCACTTCAGTTCACCTTGGAAAAGTCGGGTGTCCAGGTTGGTTTTGGTTGCGTGGGGGCTGATGGCTGTACCGCTGGAGTACCAAGCATCTGGCGGGCATATAAGCGCCCAACGAGGGGGCGTCCTCCGCGGCTCTGGACGTAGTGCCATTGGCGCTTATCCAGCCAGCGACGTTGCCAGGCGCGCTCTTTATAGCCGGTGATTTCCTCTAGCTCTTGTTCGGAAAGAATCTCGCTTTCCATGGGCGATACTTCTCCTTCCTGGCGTCGGCCGGGGAGCGTTATTTGATTGGGGGGAATAATCCGCAGGCGCTGCGCCAGGCTTGGCAAGGCCTGCGTGTTTGATGGGGGAGTTGGCTCGGCTAGTTTGCTGTCATACGCGCCATATGCTTATTCAGATCGTTGCATGGGTAGATCATCACCTTCACGTCGATCTCCACCTCCTCAGTGTCTAACAGGTGCCGGCTGACCTTGCGCATACCCTTGGTCAGCCAGATCAGCGCCTGATTCCGGCAGTTAGGTGCCCGGCGAACCCCGTATAATTGGTAATAGCGACGATCCGTTGTGGTTTGCCGCCATTTGCGACGCCTGCCGGCAGCCTTCATTTCGATCAGCAGATCAAGGTCGTTGGGGGCCTTGCTACCCTTCACGGTGGAGCCAAACACCCATATACGGCTGATCCGCACTGCCTCGCTATCGCTAAGCGGCGTAGCTAGCAGACCATTAACCGAGCGCACGCGAGCGGCGACGCTGTTGGCGTAGCGAAGCGCAGTTTGCAGTTTCATTGAGGTGCGCCTCGTTACTTGATGGCGGTTGCGATTCTCTCCAGCTTCCCGCCCTTTTCCAGCTCGGCCAGCGTGGACATCGCGGTTGCCGCACGTTCCAGTAGATTAACCATCCGCTCAAGACGGTCGAAGTTCGCGGCCTTCTCGACCTTTGCAAGCCCTTGCGCGAGCTTCTCTGCGGAATCCCTGACGCTTCCGCCAATCGCCTTGGTCTTTTTGCTGAGGTCGCCTTCGACCATATTTAGCCGGTCAATACGCTGACCAATGGCATTGATCATTGCGTCAATTTTGGCCTCAGCTGCCTGAACTTCTTTCATGTCTTCGCTCATGATTGTCCTCTGGGAAAAGTAGATGCCTTGATTGATGGAGTTCACCACCACTTTGGTTACTTCACGGGAGTCGAAAAGCTCCCCTCTCTTGTCGCGTTTGACTGGATTCAGATTCGCTTTCATTGCTGGGGTCTGAGTGTGGTGCTGTAGATTTCGGCCGTTACACAGGCCGGTCGATAGTCGGTGTGGTAGGGGCAGTCTGGTGAGGCATGGAACCTGCCGACACTGCAGTTGGCGACGGCCTCGACAGGATCTCCCAGCCAAACGTCGGTCTGGAGATTCGCTTGGTGCATGCTGATCGCAGCCGGATTGTGATTGATGGAGATATGCGCTGGTCAGCTGAGCTCCATCTACAAGCCGGTGCTGGCGCACTGCCTCCCGATCTGCAGTAGAACTTCGGCTGGGGGGGGGGTCTGTAGAGCCCCTTAACTGACTTTCAAGAGGATGGAACCCCGTGAGTCAATCAGTAAGAAGCTTTCGCAAGACCCTGGATTCAGTGGCAGCCGACAATGAGTCGGCCGCCATCGAGATGATGCGCGCGGTTGATCAGGTAGGTGATCAGGTGCTTCGGCAGCGGCTGCTGAATGTCGTCCATCGGCTGAACCGTGATGCCGAGAAGCTGCGGGCCATCCGTGACGATATGCCGGGAAATGTTCAGCTCAGGGCCTGAACCTTTCCAAGACAAAGTCGCCGCACCTTTCAGCGGTGGCTCATGATGTCGCGAGGGCTTGGCGTCAGGCGGGAGAGGGAAGCTTCCCCTGACGCTCCAGTTGTTCGCGCAGTGCGCCGAGAATGATCTGTAGCTCTGCGTGCTGATCCAGATAGCTCTCCAGCGCCTGGATGGCGAGGGTGTTCATGCTCTCATGCCGTGCCGCGGCAGCATCGGCAAGGCGCCCGCGCAGTCCGTCTGGTAGACGTACCACGAACTTGTCGGCGGTTCGGGAATTGCTCATGGCGTTCTCCTCATGCAGCCGCACTGACGGGGGTACTTTCGACAGTACCCCTCTCAATCCAAACGGCATTGATCTCGGTCGGTAGTGCAGCAGGTTTCGCTTTCAGGGTGCCTGACACGATGACGCTGTCGATTTCGCCAGCCTTGGCCATCTGGATCAGCAGGCCGAGCAGTTGGGCCCGGCTGGGCAAGTCCAGCACGTCGAAACGATCCAGCACGGCCAGGCGTAAGCCCGATGCCTGGGCGATAGCCAGGCCGATCAGGGTATTGCAGCGCCACTGCTCTGACTCGGAGAGCAAGACGTAGGTCCGGCCGTTGGCAGTCACTTCCATGTCGCTGCTCACCGATACCCCTGGCCAGCCGGCGCGACTGGATAGGGCATGCAGGGTGGCATTGATCGGGCTCAGGGCCTTGGCCAGCATCTCGGACGGAATGCCATCGGGCGCCAGTGCATCACCGATGAGGGTCCAGGCTTGCACGTCGGCATGGTGTTTCGCAGCCTGCTGGATACAACTGTCGTGCTGGGCAATGGCCTGGGATGCCGCCTGCAGAGCCTCCACCTTGGCGCGCAGCGTGTCGCGCTGCTGGCGCAGCCCGTTAATGAGCTGCTCGGCATTGGCGATAGCATCTTCGCTGGGGGCCGCATCCAGTTGGGCCTTCAGCTCCGCGGCCTGGGCTGCGGCGCTTTCTGCCGCGGTCAGATCGCGCTGGCTGTTGGCGACGGTACGGGTGAGATTGTCCACGTACTGCCGGAACTCCGGTACCCGCTTGGTCTGATCCGGATCGCTGCTCTCGCTGCTCTCGCTGCCGAGCGGGCCATGCTCTTCGAGGTAGCGGTCCATCAGCAGGTGGAGACGGTCCATCTCGCCGAGCACGAGCCAGGGCGTAGTCGGTCCGTTCTTCTCCTTCACGCCATCCGTTCGCTTGGCCAGCGCCTGCCACTCGGCCAGGTTGCGGGCCATGTCATGCACCAGCCCTTGTTTCCCCCCTGCGCCGGCCCCCTCGGCTGCAGCCAGCTGGCTTTTCCAGTGCTGGAGGTCAGCTTGGTCGTGGTCCAGCTTGTTCTGCCGGCGCTGGACGAGCCCGGCCAGTTCTTCGAGCTCGGCGATGCGCGTTTCCAGGCCGGCATGATTGCTTCGAGTGGCCTTGTGGGCGCCCAGGGTTTGCTGGGCTTCCTCCAAATCAGTCTCGATCGCCTGCAGCGCCTTCCGGCTCTCTGCGAGCTCTTGCTCGTCGACCTGCGTGGTGGGGAGCGCCGGCTCCCAGCCTTCGGCCTTCTTATCGCCGTAGGTCTCGCCGGTCACTCCCCGCCAGGCGCCCTTGGCTTCGGTGGCGCGGGATTTGGCTTCCTTGCTGGCGCCCGGGAAGCCGGAGAGCAGCAGCGGCTTGATGGCGGCGACCTTGGCTGGATCGGCCCCCAGCTCGATCAGCCGCGCCTCGATGGCATCTGGCGTCGCGCGGCAGCCGGTCAGCTGAAACAGCAGTTTGCGGCGCTCATCGGCCGGGGCCGTGGTGAATGCGGCTGCATCCAGCACGAAAGGCAGGTACTGCCAGCCATCTTGCGGGTTCACTGCATGGGTATCACTGGGCAGCACGAGCTCGCCGAGCGGCTCGCCATCGGCCCATACAGCTGCCAGGCCTTTCTTGGCGCCATCGGTAACCAACTGCCCGATGTCCTTCTTCAGGCTGACGCGCTTGGGTTTACCCAGCAGCGCCATGGAAATGGCGTCTCCCAGGCTGGATTTACCAGCCCCATTGGGGCCGGCGACGAGGGTGATCGGAGCGGTTAGCGCCAGATCGGCATGGCGCAGGCCCAGGATGTTCTGGACCAGGATGCGGTCGAGTTTCATCTGTCGCTACTCCACGCTGAGGTTGTCGCTGAGGACGCAGTAGACGGTTTGCATCTCGTCATCGTGATGGGTGCCGTCCAGCGCAACCACGTTCCGCTCAAGAAGCTGGGCGATCACCTGGAGCGCTTGGTCGCTGCTCAGCGCATAGCGGCTCTGCAGGTAGTTGGCATCGATGGTTTTCTTGCGGTTGGCGATGTCGGTGGCCAGCTCATCGATCGTGCGGCCGCCGAAGGTTTCTTCTGGAGCAGGGGCTGCGAACTCCCGCTCGGCGCGCGCCACTTCCTCTTCGAAGTCTCCGTCGCCGCCATTGAGATCCAGAGGCGACTGGTCGGGATCCGGCTTTACCTCCTCCATCCCGCCCAGGTGATCGGCTGCGCTGGCCACCACCAGCAGGCAGACCTTGTTCACGGAGTCGATCAGATCATGGCGCCCGGGGTTCGTCTGGCTGACCTTGAAAGTCGCCTTGATGCCGTCTTTCACGGCAACCGACTCCAGAATGCCGTCGATGGTGGGGCGGTTGTCTGCCGCCAGGATTCGAACGGCCATCTTCACCGAAGAGGCGATTCGGGCCGTCAGGCGTTCGATGACGTCGGCCTGGCAGTGCTCGCTCAGTTTGGGCCAGACCTCGGGCAGGTTGCGCACTTCCTGCAGGCAGCCCTGCAGCAGGTCGCGACCGAGGGTCTCGCTGGCCATCTGGATGGGCTCGAGCTCTTCGCTCAGGTCGATGTCGGTCAGCTGGGCGCTTTCCAGCATGTCATCAAGGGCGCGGTCAATCGAATGGCTGATATGGTTCATGGGCGGGGCCTTATGCGTTGGCAATGCGTTCGAGGGTTTCGTGCTGGGCGTCACTGAGGTAGGTGTGCGGGCCGTAGCGTTTGAAGTTGGCCTGCAGGTCGGTGACGAACTGTTCTTCCCAGTCGGTGCTGGCATTCAGCTCGGCTGCGCCGAGGAGGCAGGTGAACTCCTCGACGCGATCGAAGATTTCGTCGACAGTCCGGCTGAGCATGGGCTACTCCAGCTGCAGGCTGACGGTGGTACCAGGCTCCTCGGCCAGGCCGACGGTCTCTGCTACCGGTTCCGGTTGCCTGGTGATCTCGCCGGTCTGCAGGTTCACCTGCTCGGCTGGCTCATGGGGGAGGGTGGTATGCCCATCATCGGCATCTGGCACTGGTGGCGGCGCGGGCTCATCCCCGGCCCGACTCTGCAGATGGTCGAGGTTGACGGAGTAGCCTCCTCGACCATCTGGTTCGGCCTCGATGAAGTCCTGCGTTTCTTCGACCGTCTGCAAGCCCATCAGCAACTCGGGGGCATAGAGACGACCGAAGAAGCTCGCGCAGCGGTAGCGCAGCATCAATTCGGGAATCGTTTGCCACTTGCTGCCATTCTTCGTCAGCCAGCCTTCGTCAATCGCCATTTGAATAGACACGATGGGAGACTCAAGGCGCTCACCGGTTTCCTTCTCGATCACCCAGGCTTTGCAGGTCTGATGGCGCACGGTGGCCTTCTTTTGGATGTCACGTTTCTTCTTCTTGTTGCTACCGGGCTGGGAAACCCACTCAACCGCGGTGTACTCGAGCTCAAACGGCCTGCTTGGCTCGCTCAGCTCGAAGCGCAGAGGGCTGTAGCGACCGCAGTTATTGATTGCGGCGATGATGAAGGTGCTCGACCAACTCGGTCGTCCTTCAATGATGTGAAGGTTCTGCATCACCATCAGGGGATCCGCGCCCATACGCTGCGCCATGTTTAGCGCAACGATGCAGTTTGGAAGGCCTGCTGCGTTCGGCTCATAACCGACAACCTGTCCGAACTCTTTCACCTCTTTGAAAGCGCGGTAGGCGGTCGGGACGAGGGTCGAGCCAGCGAGAACTTTGGCAGCGCGCTGCATCAGCTCAAAGCTTTGCAGGCTGCCGAAGCCCATGGTCACCATGGGCATAGATGCCTCGCGTGGAGCAGGATTCTTGAGCTGATTTAGAGTGGCGGTACTGGACATGTCGGCTCCTTGTGGTCAGCCCTTGAAGCGGCAGGATTGGTAGCGGGGGCAGTAGCGGGCTGAGCACAGCACCGACTTCGGGTTTCCGTAGAACGACCCGCCATGGATGATTCGGGCGGCGTGCTGGAGCAGGCCGGGGGAGTCTTCATCGCCGACCAGGGCAGCGCGGGCATTCTCGACGGTGCCAATTCCTACCTTCTGGCTGTTGGCCGTCTTGCCGGTCTGCATGCCGATGATCTGGGCCGGAGCCGTGAGCGGCTGGCCAAGGGCGAACTCGGCGAGCAACTCGTACACCCCCAATTGCGGGCCGTGGCCTTGGGTGACGGCATGCCCGTCGCTGCCTACCGCCCGCCCGCCAGTCTTGAGATCGGCAATCCCGAGCTGGCCGTCCACCCGGCGAATCCGGTCGGTGGTTCCCGTCAGGGCAAGGCCGATGTCGGTGATTTCGAGACGCTCGCAAGCGACCTCGATCCCGATGTAGTCCTGCTTCGGTGCAATCTCGCTGCAGTAGCGGGCATGCAATGCCAAACCAATTGGCTCGACTGCTTTGGGGCTGGAGTCTTCCCAATCCACTTCCTGATCCGGGTGATAGAGCGCATCGACCAGAGCCCCAGCGGCCTCGCAGGCGTTGATGGGATTGCCATCAAGCTGCGCTTGGTCGAACAGGGCGGTAGAGGCGTGGACCGCAGTGCCGAGTAGGGCTGCCCCGGAAGACGGGTTACGCATGCCGAGCAAATGCTTGGCTTCCCAGCGCGCCGGGCAGTCGAATAGCTCCGCAAGCGAGCTGGCTCGCACGGTTACGATTTCCATGATGGTGATAACCTCAGGAGGTGATTTGGCCGGCGAGACCGCCGAGGATGGAGAGAAGGGAGAACACGAAGAGGGCGATGGCGAAGCCGCGCCAGTAGGCGTAGCGCCTTGCGCGCTGGTAACGACTGCTCATGCCGCCTTGTCCTTCTTCTTGCGCTTCACCACCCGCTGGTACTTGGTCAGATCGGCGACCAGAAAAAAGCCCTGGCATTGCAGGGCTTTGGCGAGATCCTTGTAGGTTGGAGCGATCGTTTTCATGAGGAGCTCTCCCGGGTGTCGAGCAGGACCTCGATCTCGAAGATCTGGATCATGATGTTGAACTGGGTGGAGATGGCGCGCCGGGCGGCGGCGGTGTCATGCTTCGGGGCATGCTTGCGGAGTAAGCGCATGTTGCCTCGGTGGCAGCGCAGATGCGCCTGCAGCTCTGCACGCGGGATTTGGTGGTAATCAATCATGCGACGGCTCGCTCCTCGATGGTTGCGGTGTTGATCTTGCTCTGTCGGTGCCGGCGGCTACCGCCAACTCCAGCCGGCGCTGCCAGTAGCCAAGGCGTGCGTCTCCGATCAGGCCCGTGGCGTAGGCCATCTGGATCAATCCTTCGCAGAAGTGGGGAGTTGGCCAGATGGATTCGCCAACCCTATCGATCATCTGCCGGATCAAGCTGTCGGCCTTCGCTTTTGCCCACTCCATTTCTGATGCGTTCATGCCGCCCTCCGGGTAGTGTTCACGACCATCTTCCGGGCAACTGCATCCAGCGGGGTGTCGAACTGCTCGGCCAGGCTCTGTGCTCTTTCCAGGTCACCTCGACGGACTGCGATCAGTATCCGCAGGATGGTGTTATCGGTGTCGGCATCTGCATGCCAGAGCGCCTCCGTAGCGGCTTCTGCGAAGTTGTCAGCACCGCGAATGCCGGCGAACCAGACATGGTCGGCGTCGTGGCCGGAGAGCAGCAGCTCGACTTGGTTGTCGATGTAGCCGGAGCGTCCGCTGTCATCGGGTGGGTTGGCGCCATCTGCTGTGCGCTGGGTAGAGCGCATCGCAGCGTCGTTGCGCTGGGCTAGTGTGGGCATGTCGATTTCCTCGAGGCTTAGGCACACATCAGGCAGCCGCCTCCGCTCATTGCAGGTATTGCGGGACCATGCGGTGAGTAGGAAGGAAGCGGCTGTCTGGATGGGTGCGGTAGAGGGAGGGGGTGCAGGTGGCTGGCGCTGATCTCCAGCCATGAGAGGGCGTGATTTGTTAGTTAGTGCGGATGCCCGCGGCGTGAATGGCGGCGCGAACCTCGTTGGCATCCATGAGTGTCGTGTCTTCAGCTGGTTGCGGCAGTTCCACCGCAATTGCCGAACGCGATGCCCTCCAGCACGCCCAGTCTTCCTGGATGGCGTGCATCGAGTAGCTCTGGGTGGCTTCATTCCACGAGTAGCCAGGTTGGAACCAGTACGGATCGGTCCTGCCGGACTCGACCTGCCAGGTTTCAAACTCCTCGCGCATCTTATTGCTCATCTCGATACCTCCGTCCTCAATAGCGCTTGGCTGGGCGTTCGAGAAATGGGCCGGTTACGCCGGCCAGTCGTCTGCTGTGTCGCCACGGTCGCAGCGGCCGTTAGGAGGCTTGTCACCTTGGCTTCGGGTTTACTCGAACACGAGCGCGCTTTGAGCCGGGCCGTGAGACCTGCTCTGCTGAGATGGGGCTGCAGCGCTAACGCTCGTGCATACCGAACCCGTGGCGGGTTGCTACATCAGGCGGCCTGCAGTTTGTTCGGCCGCGTGCGAAGTGTTTTTCCCTCGATGTCGATTTCAGCATAGACGCCCTTGCCGCGGCCCGGACCCAGGTCAACCTCGCCGACATATTTGCCGGTCCGTACCTGGCCCCTCGGGTTGGTGAACTTCACCGGTTGGCCTTTCTTGAACTCGCTCATTGGTACTCCTGATGGTGGTTGTTTCCCCAAAGCGCCCTCGGTGAAGGCGCTTCAGTGAAAACTTCCTCTGTCCGCTGTTACACGCCACCTGCGGCTGGGCGATTGCTTTCTCGGGGGCCCTGTGGGCCCGACAGTCGGCCACGGCTGCTCGCCTGCCGACTCTCTTTTATGCGGTTCTCTATCCTGCGAACCCGGGGTGAGGCCTCCCCTGTACCGGACTTTCTGGCGCCGGCTCGTTGCCCTTATCGATGGGCCTGGTAGGCCCTGCCGCTGTGCAAGCAGACTTGTATTTATAAAAGCATGCTTGCTTTTAATGTGCAAGCAAGCTTGCAAAAAATATTTGAGACAGAAAAAAACCCGCACTTGGCGGGCTCGGATCGGAGAAAGGGGATGGATCAGAAATCGGCCGGTTCTACATACCAAGCCAGATGGACGCCTCCATCCTCGCGTGCGCTCATGGTCACGCCTTCGGCGTCCCGGATTTCCTCGAGGAGCCGCTCCCAGTCCTGGGGCGACTCACCACTCTGTCGATAGATCACCGCCTGGTGCTCAATTTGGGCGCGGGGCGTGGCGATGATCGTTTGCACGCGGCGGGTGAGGGCGGTGTAGGTGGACTGAGTGGTCTCCATGATGCTTCCTTACTACTGCTGTTTATCTATACAGTATTTGTCGCATGCGGGGAGATCAAGCACTCAGGCTGGTGGCCTTTGGTCGCATGTAAATTTTTCAGTCAGATAGAAGTATCGTGTAGTGCTCGTGATCGACTGCCAAAGATAATCGGCCAAAGTATGACTTGTGGGTACACATGCCCCAATATGACGGGGTGCTGCGGTGGGCAATATGATGAACATCATGCCATCCAATGCCCCCGTCTGATCCTTAAATTACTGTCGGTGAAATGATTTATGAAAGACTGGATTTCTTTTCTCTTGGGAAGTGTTTTGATGCTCTCTTTGGGCGAGGTCTATGCTTCAACCGTTCGCTGCGGAACAGAGATTGTCAGTACAGGAGATTCGATTGATCAGGTTTTAGCGAAATGTGGAAAACCCACTAGGCGAGAGGAGTGGGGGCCTGCATTGAGAAATAATGGCGTTCCCAAAAAGGGGGCTGTTAGTGAGGCGACGCTGGTTTATGGCCCGGATGGCGGTGCCTATAAGTATTTTCGATTTGTTGAGGGGGAGCTTGTTGAGATACGTACTGAGCGAGAGTAAGAGACATCGTCTTGTTGGTTATCAGGGATCTATCTTGTAGAGGTCTTGCTCTTCTTCTCGGTTCGGTCGATAGGTTATCGTGTTTATCACCTGGTTATCCGAGAACCTTATTTGGGTTACGGCACCATTTTTAGGACCGTAAAACCATAGAGTGATTGCTGCATGAGGGTATTGGCTGTTTGATGGGGCGTTTTGAGCAACTTGTAGAATCGTTTCGTGATCAGGTTTTCCGCATTTTTTCTCAACAGCTTCGTAAGAGTCGCCTACCGACACGACGCCATGGCTACAAAGAGATGATGCAGATGCATGGCCGCCCATAAGAGTTGCGGATATTGTTAGAAGCATCATGCCCGCCAGCGGTGAAGGTTTTTTCATCATATAGTGCTTCGTATGGCCGAGTAGTTGCTTCGAGTAAGATAAATCCAGGCGGTATCTTACCTATAGACTTAAATCAGACCTGGCGCTGGAACAGCTAAAAAACAGCCACCAGTTGCATAATGGTTTGCGCATTCCCTACGAGAGCCGGATGGCGGGTGCTGCTTAGTTTCCCCTCCGTGGCTCAAGACGCACCAATGACTGCCGATACTATTCGTAGTAGTGGGCTTACAATGCCCGTCGTAGAGCGGTCGCTTTAGACCGCCGTTCTTTTCAGGTAGGTAGCTATCATGGTGAGTATCGCCGCAGTAACGCCCCAAGTTGTTTCTTCGTACAGCCAGACCCCCGGCGATGTGAGCAATGTCCAGGGCAGTAACTCCCGGGGGCCGAGTGGCGGCGCAAACTCGAGCGCAACCATTAACGTCCAGACGCTGGCCGGTAGTGGCAAAGCAGGCGGCATCGGGGGTAGTTCGGAATCCAGCGATAGCAGCGACAGCCAGGATCCCACTGTCAAAGCACTCAAGGAGCAGATCGCTAAACTGCAGAAGCAGTTGCAGGAGTTGCAGCAGCGCTTGCAGCAGGTCGAGGCGTCTAACCAGGACGAGCAAACCAAGACCATTACCGAGACATCGCTGCAGGCGCAGATCGTCACTCTCAACGCATCTATACAGCAGGCCTACGGCCAGCTCTCCGAAGCACTGAAGAGCGGAGGCTCTGGCAGCTCGGGCAATATGGTATCTGCCACTGCTTAAAGACACTTGAATGAGAAAGGCCCCGGCATTAGTCGGGGCCTTTTCTTTGGGGGCTTCATACCCAATGGGGCTGTTCATCGAAAGCCGGCGTCGTACCTAACACCGGTTTTCCCTGCCGACCATAGCAGTCAGCGACGCTGAGCGAGCGGGAGGATATCGCGCTGTGTGTGCCCAGTGTACAGCTGGCGCGGGCGGCCAATCTTGTACGGTCCGGAGACCATTTCCTTCCAGTGCGAGATCCAGCCGGCGGTCCGAGCTAGGGCAAATATGGCGGTGAACATGTTGGTCGGGATCCCGACTGCCTTGAGGATGATTCCCGAGTAGAAATCGACGTTCGGGTAGAGGTTGCGCTCGATGAAGTATTCGTCGTGGCGGGCGATCTCCTCCAGCTTCATCGCCAACTCCAGCAGCGGGTCGTTGATGCCTAGCTCGCTAAGTACCTCGTCGCAGGTCTGCTTCATGACATTGGCGCGCGGGTCGAAGTTTTTGTAGACGCGGTGACCGAATCCCATCAGCTTGAACGGGTCGTTCTTGTCCTTGGCCTTGGCCACGTACTGCTCGATGTGTTTCACGTCGCCGATCTCATTGAGCATCCGCAGCACGGCTTCGTTAGCGCCACCATGCGACGGGCCCCACAGCGCGGCGATGCCCGCAGCGATACAGGCGAACGGATTGGCTCCCGAGGAGCCGGCCAAACGCACAGTGGAAGTCGATGCGTTTTGCTCGTGGTCGGCGTGCAGGATGAAGATGCGGTCCATGGCCCTGGCCAGCACAGGGCTCACTGGTTTCGACTGGGCTGGCGTATTGAACATCATATGCAGGAAGTTTTCTGCATAGCTCAGGCTGTTGACCGGGTACATCATCGGTTGGCCATGCGAATACTTGTAGGCCATGGCCACCAGGGTTGGCATCTTGGCTATCAGGCGAATCGCGGAAATATCCCGGTGCTGCGGATTAGTGATGTCCAGGGAGTCATGGTAGAAGGCCGAGAGTGCCCCAACTGCACCGCATAGTACAGCCATGGGGTGGGCGTCGCGGCGGAACCCGTTGAAGAAGCTGCGCATCTGCTCGTGGACCAGCGTGTGGTCTTTCACTTTTGCGACGAATTCTGTCTTCTGCGCGGCGTCCGGCAGTTCGCCGTTCAGCAGCAGGTAGCATGTTTCCAAGTAGTCAGAACGCTCGGCCAACTGCTTGATGGGATAGCCACGGTGCAGCAGGATGCCCTTGTCGCCGTCGATGTAGGTGATCTTCGACGAGCAGGAGGCGGTGGACATGAAGCCCGGGTCGTAGGTGAAGCATCCCGTACTCGATAAAGCCCGCACATCGATGACATCTGGTCCGAGTGTGCCAGACAGGACTGGAAGCTCGACCGGCTGCCGGCCTTCGATGATCAACTGCGCTTTCTTCTCAGTCATGCTATCTCCAGGGGTGAAACAGCGCCGTTCGGCGCACGGATGAACATCGCGAGCCCGGATGGCGCTTCATAGCCCCTAGCGTGGCTCGCGAGGATGGCCTATTGAGGGCGCTTGCAGGTGTTGTAGCAATTCGCCTAATGGTTAGTGGGCAGGCTCGGCACTATCCGGGCACGCGCATGGAGGCATAGCTCTACAGGCCGGCAGATACCGTGCACGACAGGCCGTAGTTGACCTACAGCGGATTTATCAACGCCCGGCACGGGGCTGCAGCCGCTTTTTAGGTACGAATCAGTAATGGTCTTTTTGCTATCTCTTCCCGATGGAGTAGAGGCCTGGAGGGGCGGCTGCCTGGTGATTACCCATTGGATCTATGTGTGATTTGTCACAATTTCAGGCTGTATTTGTCGGAAATATGACAAGACACGGTTAAATTGCAGTCATGACACTACCAGGGACGATCTAGCGATGACCGACCTCTTTTCATTGTTTCTCGGTTGTTGCGGTTTATTTATGACAGGGCTCTGCTGGGAGAGGGTGATGCGCCCTGCTGTGCTTTCGGGGTCAGAGGATCAGGATGCACAGGACGGGGAGTGGCTATTCTGGGGATGGGATTCTCTATCTCTATCGGAGCGGCGCTTACGCCTCGCGTTGTTTCTGCGAGAGGTACAGGCGCAGGTTGCAGAGCAGGAGCGGGTATGGCTGAGGGCGCAGTTGCAGGAGGCGAGAGCTCACATCGAAATTAGGAACTTGGCTGAGCAAACTCCCCAGTAGCCCAGCGATGCTCGAACTCACGCTTAGCCTTCATCATATCGTTCTGGCATTGGACCATGTGCTGGTCACTCCTCCAGACATCACACCCCCTCGGCGCTTGGTAGAACTGCTCCCAGGCCGCATCTTTCAGCCTCTGCTGCTCGACCTGCTGTCTTAGGGCATCGGATCTGCCTGGCTTGTTGGGAGCAGTGGGCTGCTGCACCTCAGACACGGACATTGTCTGGCGCTGCTGGGGCGAATGTTGCCGAGCGGCCTGCTGAGCTTGAGCCTCCCTCATCTTCGCCTGGGCCTGCGTTTGGGCCGCTCTGTTGCTGGCCAGCATGTCTTCCTGCATGGTCGTGAACGTGCGGGTAATGACCTGCGCGGCTACGAGCCACATGAAGAGACCGAAGCCGGCCGCTAGGGTTAGGCGTAGGCAAATGTGGGAGAGGGAATCGGGATTGCGGCGTCGTGCCATGCGGAGCTCCTTGCAGATAGAGGCAAAATGCTATCTCAGAAGGAGTGGTCGGGAAAGTAGAAATAAAAAGCCCCGCTGGGGGAGCGGGGCTAAATGGAAAAGCACAACCCTTGTAGGTTAAGGGTAGGTGCGTGAATGTTTCGTCATGTTGGCGTTATGAAAACGAGAAGCCCTGCCCTGGAGCGGGGCAGCTGTAGTGCTCGCTTTTAGTGCAAAAAATTCTATTTTGCCCTTAAGAATTCCTCATGTATGCCGATCAGTCGGGCATAACAAAGATATTCAGGTCTTGGTGTCCATCGATCCAAGACGCAGGAATCAACCCCCACAACCTTTCCCTTCTTAAGAAGCTCAGGCGAGCCAGTGACGCTGGCGATCGCTATCGACTGTTATTCCCCAATGAGACTGATATGAATCTCAACGACATGAAAATCTCAACCAGACTCGAGCTCGGGTTTGGCATCCTGACACTACTGATCATCCTGATGGGCGGTGTCTCACTATTCAAGGCCAATCATGTAGACGCCACCTTCGACACGGTGGTGCACGACCGTTATGTGAAAATCGCTGCGCTCAACAATGCCAAGGACGGTTTAAATCAGATTGCTCGTTACCTGCGTAACACGCTGCTCATGGATGACCCTGCGGATATCAGGGAGCAACTCAAGCAGGTCGAGTTGGCCCACAAGGGCATCACCGAGCAGTGGGGAGTGCTTGAGCCGCGAGTTCGAACTGAAAAAGGGAAGGCATTGCTTGCCAACTCCGTGGACAAAAGCCGCAAGTTCGTGGCATTGGAAGCTAAATTCGTTGGCCTGATTGTCGATGGAAAGATCAATGAGGCTAAGGGAGTGTTGTTGGGCGAGGTGCGCCCAGCCCAACTGGCTTACCTTGCGACGCTGGATGACCTGATCGCTTTTCAGAACAATGCGATGGAGGAGTCTGCGAATCAGGCGTTCGGCGAAATTGCCAGCATGAAAGCCATCATCTGGCTGTGTGGTATTGCGGCAGTGGTGATCGCTGTATTCATGGCTATGTGGATTATCCGCTCCGTTACTCGTCCGCTAAGCAAGGCCGTGGAGATCTCGCGCTCGGTGGCCAATGGGGATTTGAGTCTGCAGTTCGATGCCAGTGGTGAGAATGAGACTGCCGAACTGCTGCGAGCCCTGAAGGACATGCAGGCGAGCCTGGTCAAGGTTGTGTCTAGTGTTCGCCAGAATGCGGAGGCAGTGGCGTCTGCAAGTGAGCAGATTGCGAATGGCAATACCGATCTGTCCCAACGGACAGAGGAGCAAGCTGCCTCGCTGCAGGAAACAGCTTCGAGTATGGAGGAACTGACGAGCACGGTTCACCACAATACCGATAATGCGAAGCAGGCGACCGCGCTAGCCATTTCCGCTTCGGATATCGCGCAGCGTGGTGGCGAGGTGGTTGGTCGGGTCGTTGAGACCATGCAAGGGATCTCGAACAGCTCGACCAAAGTGACCGAAATCATCAGCGTGATTGAGGGTATTGCGTTCCAGACCAACATCCTGGCGCTCAATGCAGCCGTTGAGGCGGCGCGTGCGGGTGAGCATGGACGCGGTTTTGCCGTAGTGGCTGGAGAGATCCGCACCCTTGCCCAGCGTAGCGCAGCGGCGGCCAAGGAGATTCATGACCTGATTCACGAGTCGGTATCGCGAGTTGGTGTCGGCTCAAAGCTCGTCGAGGAGGCGGGTAGCACGATCGGCGAGGCTGTTGAGGCGGTGAAGCGCGTGACCGACCTCATGCAAGAGATTGCGGCAGCATCGGAAGAGCAGAGCTCCGGCATTGGTCAAATCAATACGGCCGTGGTCCAGCTGGATCAGGTGACGCATCAGAATGCTGTTCTGGTCGAGGAGGCTTCGACTGCATCACAGTCACTGGTTGAGCAGGCGGAAGAGTTGCGTGCTGCAGTTGCAGTCTTCAAGGTTGGCAGCAGCGAATCGTATCGCCCATCTATGAGGATTGCTGCTCCAACGAGGCCGACTACTGCGAAGACCAAACTGGTGGCTGCACCGGTTGCCGCAGAGTCGGACTGGGAGACGTTCTAAAACAGTCGAGGCAGGCTAGCTGCGCTGCGAATACGGGCTGGCCTGCCTCGATGTATCCAAGGGAGGCGTTCAAGTAGGTGCCTCAGGTGGTACGAATGCCGGCGGCCGCAATGGCATCGCGGCACTCGTCGATTCCGTTGCTTCGCTCAAGGCTCAGGTCATCGGCTGGCAGTTCAATAACGAGCATTGCACGGGAGGCTTGCCAGGCATCGAAAAGTAGCGATCCACATTCGCTCTGCACTTTTTCGATATTTACGCCAAAGCGCTGCTCCATCCAAGCTTCGAACTCTTCGCGCATCTTTTTGTGGTTAATCATCTGCGTGCCTCCTATCTGAGCCGTGCATCAGAGGGCTCTTTCACCTCATAGTTTCATTTTCGCTTCCTTCACAACCCCGATCAGTCGGCAATTTCCGTCGATGGGGATCACTCGATAAGCAGGGTTCAGCGGCTTGAGATAGAGCTGGCCAGCATCGGAAACCAACTTCTTGAAGGTGGCTTTCTCTTCGGTATCAAGCTTGGCGACCACCAGATCGCCTGGTTGTGCGGTTAAGCCGGTATCGACCAGCACGAAGCAGCCCTCTGGAATGCTGGGCGGCGTGAGAGAGGTCATCGAGTCGCCGTTGACCCTCAGCCAGAAGGCAGGACCTCGGGCCTGGTAATCGGTCAGTTCAAATTGATCTTCTGCACCCGGCTCATAGGGCTGAACGGCATCAGTCCACGCGCCGGCCTGCACTTCGCTGACAACTGGGTAGCGATAGAGGCGCTCTGGTTGAGTCACAGGCAGGACGTTGCTGGGCTCTTCAGCACTCCTGAAAGGAGGCTCGCCCTCTCCCGATAGGAGCCAATCAACAGTCGTGTCATAGCCTGCAGCGATGGCGAGCAGGTTCTCGTTCTTGATATTTCCAGTATCCCCTGCAAACCACTGGCGCACCGCTTCGTAGCTGATACCGCAGGTCTTAGAGATATCCCGCTTTACGCCGCGGACCCCGATTTGGGGCCTTCTAGCGAGTACGAGCTTTTCAATTCGTTCAGTGATGTTCATTGGCTCAATGTACAAGGAGGCTTGCAAAGCATGCTTGCTTAATAAATACAAGCATGCTTGAATTTGGCTTGTGAGTATTGGAGATCCTTTATGAAACGCCAGACGGCAATTGATTACTTCGGCTCCATCCCAGCGCTGGCCCGCGCTCTTGGCATCACTTATGAAGCTGTGCGGCAGTGGGGGGAGGAGGTACCTGAGCTCCGACAGTACCAACTGGAAAAAATCACGAATGGAAAGCTGAAGCCAGGAATCAGCCCTGATGCTCAGGCTGAGCCAACTCAATCAGTTGCCTGACCCCTTGCCGCGCCATCTGGCGCCACCTCCACAGGAGACAAACCATGAGCGGATTAAGCCCCGAGCAGGATGCAAGGGCACGGGATTCCGAAGCCCTGACGTTAAAGCGACTTTTATCGGTAGGGCAAAAGACCGTGGCCGATGCAATCGGCGTGAGTGAGTCGACGGTGAGCCGCTGGAAGGAGGGTGAGATCGAGCGTTGGTGCAGGGTGCTTGCGCTGCTCGGCCTGCGCATCGTTCCGAGCGATGTTCAGTGCCATCCGCCGCAGTACATCCAGGCGCTGAAGACGCTGGCCGAGCTGGGCCTGCAGGCAGAGAAGAAGCGCCCGGGACCGTTGGGGTGGGACTGATTCGTGCCGGGCTTCCTGATCAATGACGCCGAGTGGAATGCACTCTTCGATGAGTCGCATCACCTGCTGAAAGTCTATTGCGGCATTCGCCGCTGCATGGACTTCAAGACGGGTATCGCTGGTCTGGAGAGGCGCCTGAGTGAGCAGATGCTTCGAGAGCTCCTGAGTACACCCGCGTCCCCTGGAAGGCCTGCCCATAAGGCAAGCAGGAAGGAATGCCGTTACGCGATCGACTACCTGATTCGGATTGGGATGCTGATCGCTTGCCCGGAGATAAGCCCCTTCGTTTTCAGACTCCCCCTCGCATCGTCGGACAAATCCGTCTCGGGGAGGTGGGGCCAGAGGTTGGCACCAGGAGGGGCCATAGGTGGGGCCTTAGAGGAAATGCCAGAAGCCCCGGATTTACAGGCTTTCAGCGGAGTTGACGAAGAAGCTGGGGCCGCAGGTTTTCCGGAGGTGGGGCCAGAGGTGGGGCCCACCTCCGGTCTTCCTCCTAATCCTCCTACTTCTTCTTCGCGCGTGAGAGCTGAAACCGATCTGCGCTTCCCGATGCACGACGACTGGACACCAAGTCCGCGAGGCTGGAAGGCAACGATCACTCGCAACGGCATCAGCCCAGGCGACCTGACCGATGAGCGCCTGATGGAGTTTCGGTCGTACTGGGTCAACCGTCCTGACAAACACCAATCCCAAGGCCAGTGGGAGCACGAGCTGGCACAGACGATCAAGCGTGCCACGCGTTACGAACAAGCCGGTCGGAGCACAAGCCATGGACCAAGAACCGAACAACCCGAGCATAGCCAGGCCCATCGGGGACCTAATCAGCGAGGCTCTCTTTCCGCCGTTGACCGAGTCAAAGCCGACATCGCCCGCCGAGAAGCTGCCCGACAAGCTGCTGGAGCGCCTATGGCTGAAGATGACGGAGCTCTACGGCCACCGCTGGACGTCGAGTTTTGGCGCATCAGCTGACCCCGCTAGCGCCTGGGCTTCGGCTCTGAGGGGGATCAACGGTCGGCAGATTGCGCACGGACTGAACATGCTCGTCGCGCTGACGTACAAATGGCCGCCGTCTGCGCCTGAATTCCGAGGGCTGTGCTTGAACGTCCAGCCCGAGGCCATTGGCTTGCCCGATATCGAAAGCGCATTTCATCAGGCCTTGGCACGGCGCTATAGGCACTTGGTCGTGAAGGCCGCAGCAGCTGCGACTGGGCTGTATGACCTGCACCGTGGAGAGCTGACCGACGAGAGTCTGCGCAAGCGCTTTGCATTCCAGTACCTGACCATGGCTCGCCGTTATGCCAATGGCGAGCCGCTGGACGCCCCGGTTGTGTGTGCCCTCGAGCATGACCTTGGCAGGAGTATTCGCGAGCTGGCTGACGAGTTTGCCGAACGCAAGATGCGTGAGCGCCTGGAGCGGCAGGGGCTCGTCGATGCCACCGCAGTCCAGGCCCGCAACCAGCTGCTGGCCAGCCTGCGGATCCATCGGGAGGTGCGGGCTGTATGAGCATGACACCGATCAGTTTCGTGGTTCCTGGCGAGCCCATCGGGAAGGGACGGCCCAGGGTCAGTGCTCGGAATGGCTTTGCGCGCATGTACACGCCGGGGAAAACCGCCAACTACGAGGGCCTGATTGCCCTGGCAGGCAAGGAGGCCATGGGCGAGCGCGCATTGCTCGAAGGGCCTGTCCTGGTCGAACTGCGGATACTGCTTAGCATCCCTCAATCCATGTCGAAAAAACGGAAGTCCATGGCGCTGGCCGGCGAGCTGCTTCCGGCGAAGAAGCCCGATGCGGACAACGTGACCAAGGCCATTTTCGACGGCCTCAACGGGGTGGTCTGGAAGGACGACGTGCAGGTAGTCGATGCGCATATCTCCAAGCGGTACGCCGAGACGCCCTGTGTGCGTGTCCGGATCGTGCCGCTCCAGGTGCTGGAAGTTGGGAGTCGATGATGTTGTGGAGGGGGAAGGGGATGAGTAACACGATTTGCGCAACCAACACGTTGGTGACCTTGGGTGGGGTGACCAAGACAGCAATCGATTGGGCTGAGAAGCGAGGTCTGAAGTGGCAGACGGTCCGCATGCGCCGTTACCGGGGTTCGAGTTGGGAAGAGGCGTTGCGCCCGGGGCTTCGCAGGGTTCGGTGGATGGACAACTGGTGCCGGGAGGGATACCGCCGGGCCTGCAGTCTGTGAGGTCGGGGGAGCGGTGCGGCGATCAGGGGCTGTCGTCCCGCTGGCTCTCCCAATGTGTTGAAGAGGGTTGTCTGGCCCATGCAGTCACATAGCGTCCGCCGTGGCACTGCATGGGCTCCTATGCGGAGCCGATCATCGACCCCAGCATAGGCTGTACCCCATGAGCGATAACACCAGCACCACGAATGTCCTGATCGAGGCGGGCAAATCCGCACCGGCCGTTGCCGCCAGCGGCGTTGTTCTTACCAGCGGACCGAGCCTGGCGGACCAGGCCAGCATCATCGTCAGCGTCCTGACCGCGCTTTATGTGCTGATGCAGATGGCATTCCTGCTGCGCCGCGAACTTCGGGCGCGCAAGGCACGCCAGCAGGAGGTCAGCACGAAATGAAGGGTCGAATCGCCATTACCGCGCTAACCCTCAGTGCGGCGGCCTTCGCCGGTATCCTGACCCGCGAGGGCTTCAGCCCCGAGGCCTACCCGGACCCCACCCGCGGCGAATCCCTGCCGACCCTCGGCTTTGGCTCGACCTCCGGCGTGCGGATGGGTGACACCATCACGCCGGTCGCTGCGATCAACCGCAGCCTGCGCGAGGTGACGGAGTTCGAGGGGGCAGTCAAACAGTGCGTTCACGTCCCGCTCTACCAGGCCGAGTACGACGCCTACCTGGCCCTGGCGCACAACATCGGCCCGGGGCGCTTCTGCGGCTCGACCATCGTCAAGCGCCTGAGCGCCCAGGACTATCGCGGCGCTTGTGAGGCGATCCTGCTGTTCAAGTTCTCGAATGGCTACGACTGCTCCAGGCCGGGCAACCGGATCTGCCCCGGACTGTGGGCTGACCGTCAGCGCGTCTACCAGCAGTGCATGAGTGCGCAGCAATGATCTTCCCCGTGGATGGACTGCGCCTGCTGGCCTATGCGGGCTTGGCCGGCGCCGGATTCGCCTGTGGCTGGCAGATCCGCGACTGGCAGGCCGACAGCGCGGAGCTCGTCACGATCCAGCAGCAGGAACACCAGCGCGCCCTGGTCGCCGACGTAACCCGGCAGACGCTGAGCGCGATCGGGAATATCCGTATTGAGCAGCGGACCATCTACCAGAAGGCCGAAAAGGAGATTGTCCGTGATCCGGTTTATATCAATTGCCGTGTGCCTGCTGATGGTGTGCAGCTGCTCAACGCAGCGCGGAGCGGAGCAGATGGACGAGGGGCTGCTGCAGGAGTGCCCGCCGATGGAGGCGATACCGACCGCTGAGGACGGTACCGCCCCTATGGGGGACGTGGTGAAAGCCGACATCGCCCTGGCCGGCCAGTACGAGGAGTGCAGGACGCTGCATAACGGGCTGGTCAAGGCGCTGAGGCAAGGGGACGGCAAGTAGCGGGCTCTCTCCAGCGCGTCCGCTGTAAGCCATTGCCTACAGGAGATCGAGAGCTTTCCCAATATGTTCGAGGCCGGCTCTTGGATATAGTGAATCCCATAAAGCGTCGAAGGAACGATGCGGGCTGACCAAGGATGGCGGCCGTGGAAAGTCGCAGGATAAGCGGCTGCTCGTCAGGATGATGAGCAAAAGGAAAACAGGGAAAAATGAACGGCGAGGCTAATACCCTCGCCGTTTTTGTTTGTGCCGGAAAAAGTTTCACCCCGCCTGATGCAGGCCACTTCCGCAGTATCAATTCTTCTCCAGAGCTATAGCGCTTAACGTTGCGCCAAGTCAGAATCGCCATTGCCCTAGCATGATGTTATTGAGACATCAGTGAGCTCGTTCACAATATGGGAATCAGACAGGCCGCAAAGTAGCGGTAGCTGGAGCAGTATCTTGATCACGGAAGCAGTACTTTTGCCCTTATGGATGGGATTGATGTTGCCGGTGGCTGTGTGGCTCATCTGCGGTGCGATTGATCGGTATCGCTGGAGGAATAAGCCATTCAGCCCGACGACAACGGATAGCTGCCTCGGGCGTCGTCTGAATGAATGGGTTGTCATGCATCCCGCCATGGTCATCATCGGCTCATGGTGCGCCCTTTTCGCCTTTTACATGCTTGATTGCTGGGTATGCGCCTGACAGGCGCCGGAATCGCACCCAGTTTTTACTAAGGTCGAGAGCGCCAACCCGCCCGAGCCTCTCTCCTTGCGCTCTCTGCGCAGTCACATAGCGTCCGCGGCATTCCTACCGGAGTGCCAGCATGACCGCCCCCACCTTCGACCTGACCATTACCAAGGGTAAGACCCTGGCGCAGTCGTTCGGCTACCACGACGAGCAGCTGGTCTACCGCAACATCACTGCCATGCCGAGCAAGGCCCCGGTGCGCCTGACTGTTACCGGCCACGGCGTGCCGGACAATTGGGCCGTGCGCATCGAGCGCACCCGCGCGCCGGCCGAGCTCAACACGCCCGAGGGCGAATACTGGACGCCCCTCGTCGTTGACGCCGATACCCTGGAGTTCGACCAGCTGGACATGGTGGGCGCCAGGGCTTTCGCGCCGCCGAGCGTGTTGGTCTATCCCAGGCCGGCCGATCTGGAGGGCTGGAAGGCCCGCATGCAGATCCGCGACCGCATCGGCGGCGCTGTCCTGCTGTCATTCAGCTCCGACCCGGCCGACCAGGCGGATGGCACGGTCGAGGTGGACGTGGCCAACAGCGCCTTCGTCATCGGCCTGGATGCGGACCAGACGGCGGCGATCGCCTGGAGCAGTGGCACCTACGATCTGGAGGCCATTCGGCCCGATGGCGCCGTGGTCGCCGTGATCGGCCCGAGCCGGGTGGTGATCGCCCCGGAGGTGACGGTATGGGCCTGATCGTCATCCAGCGCAGCGGCGGCGTCATCGTCGGTAGCGGCGGCCTCCGCGGCCGGTCGGGCGGTGTCGAGTCGGTGAACGGCCAGACGGGCGCCGTCGTGCTCAAGGTCGCTGACGTGGGCGCTGATCCCGCGGGCACCGCCGCCGGCCTCGTTGAGGCGCTGGCCGAGACTGTCACCAGCCAGGGCCAATCCATCGCCGCCCTGCAGCAGGCGCTCACCGCACAGGCCCAGCAGCTCGCCGCCCTGCAGCAATCCGACGCCTCGCAAAGCACCAAGCTCGCCAACCAGGCCGATTCGATCGCCTCGCTGTCGTCTCGCGTCGCCGCCCTGGAGCAGGGGACTACCCCGTCTGTTCCCGCCAATGCCCTGACCGATGCCAGCGGCAACCTTCTCACCGATGGCGCCAATCAAGTTCTAACCACTGGAGCAGCAGCATGACCGTCCAGCACATCGTACAGGGAGCGGGCGCGCCCACGTCTGTGCCCCCCAGCCTCACTGCCCATTACACCGACACCGAGAGCGGCGACCAGTACATGGCGAAGGGGACTGCCTCCGCCGCCGATTGGGTGCTGGTGGAGAAGGGCGGAGCTGGAGCGGCGGCCGTCAAGGCACACGAGCAGGCCTACAACCACGCGGAATTCGTCACCACCCAGGCCATGACCCAGGCCCTGGCTGCGAAAGTCGACGCCGTAGACGGTAAAGGCCTGTCGACCAATGACTTCACCACCGCCGAGAAAACCAAGCTCGCCGGCCTGGAGAGCAGCCACTTCAAGGGCACCTATGTCGACCTCGCCGCCCTGCAGGCCGTCGTGGCCTCGCCGATCGCAGGCGACTATGCGGACGTGGATGCCGGAACCGGCGCCGATGTGATGCGCTACCTATGGGATGCCAGCGATGCGGCCTGGAAGCCGCAAGCCAGCGCGACCAGCCTCACTGCCGCCCAGGTCAAGGCACTGTACGAGGCGAACGCGGATACCAACGCCTTCACCGATGCCGAGAAGACCAAGCTGGCGGGCATTGCCGAGGGCGGCAGCAGTGGCGGCGGCGGGGGCAACAGTGCGGTGGCCACCTCGACCACGACCGCCGTGAGCCTGACCAGCAGCCATGACAGCAGCTATCTGGTATCCGAGACGGCAGACCCGGCGGTGCTGACCATCGCTGACCAGGCGACGGGCGGCTGGGCTGCCAATGCCGAGCTGGAGATCGAGCAGGCCGGCGCGGGCGCGGTCAAGTTCGCCGCGGGCAGTGGCGTGACGCTGCGCCTGCCGGGGGACTGCGACCCACGGATCGCGGAACGCTACGGGGTGGCCAAGCTCAAGCGCATCGCCGAGAACATCTGGACGCTCTCCGGCCGGCTGGCCGATTACAGCCTGCCGAGCGCCCTGTACGTCGGCGTCGGCGCCTCCCCGTATCTACGGGCGTTCAGCCCGAGCGACTGGAGCGAGATCGCGCTACCGGCGCTGGTGAGCACGAAGGTACTCAAGATCGCGGTGAGCCCTGACCGGACGATGATTGCGCTGGCCCGCGAGAGCGCATCCGGCCCTCTGACCCACGTCCTGTCCGTATTCCGGGTGAAGGGGTGGAAACTGCTGGCTGAGTGGGCAGGCAACGGGAGCGAAACGATCACGGACGTGGCGTTCAGCCCGAACAGTGGGCGGCTGTACGTCATCCATTCGGCCAGCCCGTACCTGACGGTGTTTGATACCGCGTCCTGGGCGGCAACGGGAGGACCTGCGCTATCGGCGGCGCCAACTGCTATTGCCGTGAACCCGGCTGGAAATACCGTCGTCCTTGGGACCGCTGAAACCCCGTACCTCGCGATCTATGACACGGCTACCTGGGCGGCCAAGCCGGCGGTGGACACGGCACTGCCAGGGTACGCCAACGCGGTTGCCTTCGATCCTCACGATGAAATGTTCTCTGTAGCACACGGCGGGGCCCCGTACCTGTCGACCTACGCGCTGGACCCCAACTCGAGCGTGTACAAGTCCATGCCGTTCGCTGCACTGCCCGCGTCCAACGCGGTGGCGGTCGCGTACAGCCCGAACGGTGAGCTGATGGCGGTGTCGGTGGCCTCGGCGCCGTACCTGCTGATCTACAATAACCTCACCGGCGACAAGCTCGCTGGCCCGGTTGCACTCCCGACCTATCCATACTCCAGGCTGTCGTTCAGCCAGGATGGCAAAGTCCTGACGCTCTCCGCCCCTGACATGACGCCGAGCGTGTTGAGCTACAACGTCTCCGACTGGAGCAAGCGCGCAGACGCCACCATTGCGGCGATCAGCGGCGGCCAGTGCGCCACGTTCAGCCAGGACGTGGCAGTGACCGTGACCCCGTTTCCGTCATCGTAGGGCGCGGCTGATTCATCTGCTTCGACCAGCCCGGCCACGCGCCGGGTTTCTTATGCCCGTTGCCAGGCCGTGCCAGTCACATAGCGTCGCCTTCCTATCTGATACAGGAGGGCAGGGTGAGCGAGAAGCCCGAAAACACAGCGCCGGATTGGGAGCGCATCGAGCTGGACTATCGGGCAGGCATCAAGACCTTGCGCCAGATAGCAGCCGAGCACGGCATATCCCACGGAGCCATCAACAAGCGTGCAAAGCGTGACGGATGGGAGCGCGACCTGTCCGCGAAGATCCATGCCAAGGCGGATGCACTGGTATCCAAAGCGGCGGTATCCACGCCGGTATCCATGGAAACCAAGGTCGCCGAGCGGCAGGTTATCGAAGCCAATGCACAGGGCATAGCTGAGGTTCTGCTCGGGCAGCGGCGAGATATCCAGCGGGCCAAGACTATCGCCATGCGCCTGCTGGACGAGCTTGAGCTGCAAGCCGGCCGGGAGAACGTCGAGCTGCTCGAGGCCTTGGGCGACCTGCTCAGGGATGAGGACGAGCACGGCCGCGACAAGCTCAACGACCTGTACCAGCGGATCATCTCCTTGCCGGAGCGAGCCAAGACCATGAAGGCGCTGGCGGACTCCCTGCGGGTGTGCGTGGACATGCAGCGCCAGGCATTCGGCCTGGACGCCAAGAGCGCGATTCCGGAGGGCGGCAGCGCTGGCGCCAGGATCGCACTGGAGTTTGTGAAGCCACGGCCACACCCGGAGGATGACGACGAATGATCGAGCCTCCGATTTCCAGACTACGGCTACCGGAGAAGCTGTCTCCGTTGTTCGATCCTCGCCGCTACAAGGTCATGCATGGAGGTCGCGGAGGCGGCAAGTCGTGGAGCGTGGCCGGCGTGCTGCTGACCATCGCCGCGGACAGACCGCTGCGCATTCTCTGCGCCCGGGAGGTGCAGAAGTCCATGCGCGACTCCGTGCACCGGCTGCTCAAGGACCAGGTGGTCAAGTTGGGAATGGAGTCGTTCTACGAGGTGCTCGATACCGAGATCCGCGGTGCCAATGGATCGCTGTTCCTGTTCACCGGCCTGCAGAGCCATACCGTCGACTCCATCAAGTCGTTCGAGGGTGTCGACATCGTGTGGGTGGAGGAGGCGCACGGCGTCAGCAAGAAGAGCTGGGACGTACTGATTCCCACCATCCGCAAGGAAGGTAGCGAGATCTGGCTCACCCTCAACCCGGACATGGACACCGATGAAACCTATGTCCGCTTCATCGCCACCCCCAGCGACGATACCTGGGTTTGCGAAATCAACTGGCGGGACAACCCCTGGTTTCCCGAAGTCCTGAACCAGGAGCGCCTGAAGGCCAAGCGTGGTAGCTCGAAGGAGGACTACGAGCACATCTGGGAAGGCAAACCTCGGACCGTGGCCGAGGGCGCCATCTACCGCTACGAGATCGAGGCGCTATATGCCGATGGCCGCGTCTGTCCCGTGCCATACGACCCGACCCTGCCGGTGCACACCATCTGGGATCTCGGCTGGAACGACGCCATGACCATCGGCATGGTCCAGCGCGGCCCTCAGGACGTGCGGCTTATCGACTACATCGAGGACAGCCACCGCACGCTGGACTGGTATGTCGCCCAGCTGGAGAAGCGGCCCTATCGCTGGGGCACCGACTACCTGCCACACGATGGCCGCACCCGTAACTTCCAGACCGGCAAGAGCACCGAGGAGCAACTGCGTGCCATGGGGCGCCGAGAAGTCGTGGTGCAGGCTGCAACCAGCGTGGAGGAAGGCATCAAGGCGGCCCGCATGCTGTTCCCACGCTGCTACTTCGACAAGAACAAGACGGCCCGGCTGCTGGAGTGCCTGAAACGGTATCGGCGAGACATCCACACCAAGACCGGCGAGCCGATGGCTCCACTGCACGATGAGTTCAGCCATGGCGCCGATATGTTCCGCTACATCGGCCAGGCCGTGCCGCTCATGAAAAACACCTTCGATACCGACTACGACGAAGCCCCGCCACCCGACTGGCGAGTTTGAGGACCATCATGGACGCCATGACTAGCACGCAACCCAGTATCGGCCAGGCTGACGAACTGGCCTTGACCGTCGATGAATACGCCGAATTCATGCGGGAGATCGAGGAACAGCCCAAGTGGCGGCACACCGCCGACAAGGAGATGGAGTACGCGGACGGCAACCAGCTGGATTCCGAGCTGTTGAAGCGGCAGCAGGCGCTCGGCATTCCGCCGGCCGTGGAGGATCTGATCGGCCCGGCCCTGCTGTCGATCCAGGGCTATGAAGCCACCATCCGCACCGACTGGCGCGTGACCCCGAGCGGCGGCATCGGCGGGCAGGACGTGGCAGATGCCCTGAACTACAAGCTCAACGAGGCCGAGCGCGAGAGCCGGGCCGATCGCGCATGCTCCGATGCGTTCCGCTCGCAGATCGCCGTCGGTATCGGCTGGGTGGAGGTGCGTAAGGAAACCGATCCCTTCAAGTATCCCTATCGCTGCGGGATGATCCATCGCAACGAGATCCATTGGGACTTCAAGGCCCAGGAGCCTGACCTGTCCGATGCCCGCTGGCTGCGGCGGCAGCGCTGGCTGCCCAAGGAGCGCATTGCCCTGGTGTTCCCCGAGCACAAGGAGGTGATCGAGGCGATCGGCACCCACGGGCCGAGCTGGTGGGCCGAGCGCGGCATAGAACTGCTGGACGGCGGCACCTCCACCGGCCTGAACAATGCCTGGGCCGACGCCCGCAACTGGACCGTGCAGGAGGACCGCTGGTACAACCCGACCAACAAGGACATCTGCCTGGCCGAGGTCTGGTACCGGCGCTGGGTGAACGTGCCGGTCCTGCGCAGCCCGGACGGACGCGTGGTGGAGTACGACGAGAACAACCCGACCCACAATGCCGCGGTCCTCAGCGGCAAGGTCGAAACCTTCCGCGCCCTGGTCGCCCGGGTGCGGCGCAGCTACTGGCTCGGCCCGATCTGCCTGCATGATGGTCCCAGCCCCTACACCCACCAGCATTTCCCCTATGTGCCGTTCTGGGGCTTCCGCGAGGACACCACCAGCGTGCCCTATGGCTATGTGCGCGGGATGGTCTACCCGCAGGACAGCGTGAACAGCGGGATCAGCAAGCTGCGCTGGGGCATGGCGGCGGTCAGGACCGAGCGCACCAAGGGCGCGGTGGCCATGTCGGACGCGCAATTCCGCCGGCAGGTCGCCCGGGTGGATGCCGATATCGTGCTGGACGCCGCGCACATGGCGCAGCCGGGCGCCCGGTTCGAGGTCAAGCGCGACTTCCAGCTCAACTCCCAGCACTTCCAGTTGATTCAGGACGGCCGGCAGTCCATCCAGCGGGTGTCGGCGGTGACGTCCGGCTTCATGGGCAAGGAGGGCACGGCCCGCAGTGGTCTGCAGGAGCAGACCCAGGTGGAGCAGAGCAACCAGAGTCTGGCCCGAATCATGGACAACTTCCGCTTCGCCCGCTCCCTGGTCGGCGAGATGCTGCTGGCGATGATCGTCGACGAGCTGGGCGAGCAGCAGCACGTCATCGTCATCGAGGGCGACGCCGTGCGCGCTGATCGCACCGTGGTGCTGAACCGGCCCGAGGTGGACCCGCACACCGGGATTCCCTACCTGTCCAACGACCTGCAGCGTACCCGCCTGAAGGTCGCGCTGGAGGACGTACCGAGCACGGCCAGCTACCGCGGCCAGCAGCTCAATGCCATGAGCGAGGCGGTCAAGTCGCTGCCGCCGCAGTACCAGGCGGCGGTCCTGCCGTTCCTCGTCTCGCTGATGGACGTGCCGTTCAAGAAAGACGTGGTGGAAGCGGTGCGCGCCGCAGCCCAGCAGGAGAGCCCGGAGCAGATCCAGCAGCGCATCAACCAGGCTGTGCAGGATGCCCTGGCCAAGGCCGGCAACGACCTCAAGGCCCGCGAGCTGGCCCTGAAAGAGCGCAAGGCCGAATCGGAGATCCGCAATCTGGACGCCAACACCGTGCAGACCGGCGTGCAGGCCTCCTACAGCGCCATGCAGGCCGGCGTTCAGGTGGCGCAGATGCCGCAGATTGCGCCGATCGCTGATGCCGTCATGGAGGGGGCCGGCTACCGGGCGCCGAACCCGGGAGGAGACGATCCCAACTTCCCGACGCCGGCCGGTCTCCAGCCCGCGGGAAGCGTGCCGGTGGAAGCGTCAGCCGGAGCCCAGCCGGTGGAAGCGCCGGGCGTGCACCGCAACACCAGCCCGGCATTCCCGCCGGTTCCCCAGCATGGCGCCTCGCCCATGCACGGCATCGAGACACCGACCCCCGCCGACAACCTGCAGTGAGAAAAGGCCCGCCGAGTGCGGGCTTTTCATACCCGGCGCGCTTGCGTACCCCCGCCAGTCACATAAGTTCGCCACGCATCGGCAGGCAAGGCGCCCACCGAATGCCTGGCAGCTGGCCCCTGCTGGGCGTCCATGAACCCCCATGCGGCCACGGCGATATGTGGCGGGATAGGTATGACAACCACAGCAGAGTTTTTCCAGCAGCACGCACCGGATGGAAACCTGACTCCCGAACAGGCGGCCCAGCTCTTGGAGCTGACCGAATTGGGCGATACCGGAGCCGCCGCAGGCGGTACCCCGGACACTGGCAGCGCGCCCAGCGCTACCCCTGCTCCCGAAGCTCAGACCCCAGGTGCTGCGCCGACCACCGAGAACCCCTCCACTGATCCAGCGGGGCAGCCGCCTGCAGCCACGGACCCGGCCAGCGCCGTGATCCTGGCGAAGGACGGCAAGCACACGATTCCCTACGAAAAGCTCATCGAGGCGCGGGAAGGGGAGAAGCAATGGCGGGACAAGGCCCAAGCGGCACTGCAGGAACTGGACGCCATCAAGGCCCAGGCCCAGCAACGCGCCGATGCCGGCCAGGCCCCGACCCAGGCTGACCAGAACCTTGCCATCGCCGAGCAGGCGATCGACCAGGGTGCAGACCCTGACCTGTTCGGGGACTTCTCCGAAGAGGCGATCGCCAAGGGGGTGCAGTCCCTGGTGGATCAACGGGTGCAAGCCCTGGTGGACGAGAAGGTGAAAGCGGCCCTGGCCCCACTGCAACAGCAGCAGGAGGCCGATCTGCAACGGCAGCAGGCCGCCGCCACCGAGGCGCACTTCCGGGCGATCTACGAGAAGCACCCGGACGCCGACTCCATTGCCGAAAGCCAGGAGCTGGCGAACTGGATCAAGGCTCAACCGAGCTTTGCCCGGGCCGGGATCGAGACCGTTCTGCAGAAAGGCAGCGCGGCCGAGGTGATCGAGCTGCTCGATCAGTTCAAGGGAACGGCTGGAAAGACTCAACCGGCGGCCGACGACGCAGCAGCGAAGGAAGCCGCCAAGCAAGCCATGGCCAAGGCGCGTGCGCCGGTACCGGGCAGCCTCTCGGATATCCCGGGCGGCACGGCCGGGCCGGCCTCGCGTGATGAAGCGCTCGCCAAATTGAGCGCCCCGGACATGGCGGACGCAATGGCGAACATGACCCCGGCTCAGATCGAGGAATTCCTCAACCGGAGCTTGTGAGCCCATTCCCGACTGAACTGATTAGGAGCTGTAGATGAGCGGATCTACCAACATGGCGTATGGCGATAAGGTCGCCATGGTGCAGCAGGCCGTGGGCCTGTTCGCCACGCACAACCAGCGCAACACCACCCTGAGCCGCCTCAGTGGCCCGATGCCCAAGGGCACGGCGGGCGCCGAGGCTACCCTGCGCAAGCAGTCCACCCAGCACATGCCGATCGTCAAATGCCAGGACCTATCCAAAGGCCGGGGCGATGAGGTGACGTTCCACCTGCTGAACCCGGTCGGCGGCAAGCCGATCATGGGCAGCAACCGGGCGGAAGGCCGCGGCGTCGGCATGAAGCTGTCCGAGGACAAGCTGCGCGTCAACCAGGCGCGTTTCCCGCTCGACCTGGGCAACGTGATGACCTCGATCCGCAGCCCGGCCGACTTCCGCCGCCTGGGCCGTCCGGTCGCGCAGGGCCTGGCCGACAAGTACGTCGACCAATCCCTGCTGGTCCACATGGCCGGCGCCCGTGGTTTCCAAGACAACATCGAATGGGTCGTGCCCACCAGCGACGACCCGGAATTCGCGGAAATCATGGTCAACCCGGTGCGGGCCCCGTCGAAGAACCGCCATTTCATGGCGGACGGCACCCACGGCATCGTTCCGTTCTCCGTCAATGCCGGCGCGGTGTCGCTGGATACCACCGACCTGCTGCGCATGGACACGGTGGATGGCATCCGCACCTACATGGAGCAGATTGCTCTGCCGCCGCCGCCGGTCATCTTCGAGGGCGACAAGGCCGCCACCGACAGCCCGCTGCGCGTGCTGCTGGTATCGCCGGCTCAGTACAGTGGTTTCGCCACCGATCCGAGTTTCCGTCAGCTGCAGGCCAGCTCCCTGGCGCGCGCCCAGCAGGCCGGCGGGCACCCGTTGTTCCTGGGCGAAGCCGGTCTGTGGAACGGCATCCTCATCGTCAAGATGCCGAAGCCGATCCGCTTCTATGCCGGCGACACCATCCAATACTGCGACTCCTACAGCTCCGAGGCCGAATCGAGCTGCAAGGTGCCGGATTCCTTCGGCACCTCCTTCGCCATCGACCGCGCCATCCTCCTGGGCGGCCAGGCGATCGCCGAGGCCTGGGCTGCCAGCGATAAGACGCAGATCCCGTTCTTCTGGAGCGAGAAGGAACTCGACCACGGCGACAAGGTGGAGTTGCTGCTGGGGCTGATCCGCGGCGTTTCGAAGATCCGCTTCGAAATCGACCACGGCGGCAGCACGCAGATCACCGACTACGGCGCCACGGTGATCGACACCGCCGTGCCGATCATCGGTGCGCGCAACTGATGGGCCGGGCCGGGTGATCCGGCCCGCCTCTGTTGAACCCACATAGGAGCCCATCATGGCCCAAGTGACGCTTAACCAATTCCGTGCCCGCCAGTTCGGCACCACGGTTCCCTACGGCAACACCACCACCTTGCGCTACCTGCTCAAGACCGGCGCGGCCGGCGGGGCGATCGGCGCCGACTCGTCCGCCGCCCTGGCCGAGGGCGATGTGGTGGACCTGGGGCCGCTGCCCGCGGGGTTCAGCCTGGATGACTGCCAGGTGATCGTCTCCACGGCGATGACCGCCGCGGTGACCGGCTCGCTCGGCTTCGTCTACGAGGATGGCGCGGACAGCGCTGAGGTGCCGCAGGATGCCGGCTACTTCGGTGCCGGCCTGGTGCTGAACACGGCCGGCCGTCTGCGCGTGGCCACCGCCAAGCCGCCGGTCCTGCTGCCCAAGCCGGCCCGTCTGATTCTGACCCTTGCCGGCGCCAACAACGCCAAGGCATCGCAGATCGACGTGCTGATCCAGGGCGAGCTGATCGGCCCGCGCTGATGAATAGGGGGAGGGCTTCGGCCCTTCCCTTTGCCTACCGGGAGTGACCATGCAGAAACCACAGCAAGCAGTGAAGTACACCGGCCGCAAGCCGTTCAAGGACCGCCTCTACCGCTCGGGCCTGACGTTCGAGCCCGGCCAGTGCCGCCTGGTGCCGGCTGAGCTGGCGCGCAAGTTCCTGCGCCATGCCGATGTGTTCGAGGCCGCCACCGAGGCAACCGAGCGGAGCAAGAAGAAAACCAGCACCGACGATACCGCCGAGCTGCTGGAGCAGGCCGCCAAGGATGAGGCCCAGCGCACCGAGGATCAGAACAGCCTGCAGGATATGTTCGATCGCGTCAGCCAGATGGATAAGGAGGCCCTGGGCCAGTTCGCCAAGATCAACTACCAGCAGGATCTGGACATGCGCTACAACGTCGAGAACCTGCGCGGCCAGGTGATTTCCCTGATTGATCGCTTCGGACTGGTCTGACGATGACCCGTGACGAGCTGATCCAAGAGTTCCGGGTGCAGACGCAGGATCTGATCGACCCCTACCTGTGGCGCACGCCCTGGGTGGCCAACTGGCTGGAGGAGGCCGAGGCGGAGGCCTGCATCCGGGGCCGGCTGCTGCATGTGGCGGACGACCCGGCCCTCTGCGAAATCGCCATCGCGCCCGGGCAGCGGGTCTATCCGCTGCATCCGATGCTGTACGAGCTGGACCACCTGGGCATCAAGGAGGCGGGCGAGGCCCGGCGCCGGCCGGTGCGCCTGGTGTCCACCGAGTATCTGGACGCGCACCTGCCGGATTGGCGCGATCGCAGCGGGCGCGTCGAGTACGTCGTGCAGGATGACACCTCGCTGCGCCTGGTTCCCACCCCAACGGCCGCGGGCACCCTGCTGCTGGAGGGCTACCGCCTGCCGCTCGGCTCGCTGGCGGCCAGCGGCTCGGCCAGACCGGAGATTAACGATGCCCACCACCGGCATCTGATTGATTGGGCGCTGTTCCGGGCGTTCAGCATGCCCACCGCGGAAACCCTGGACCTGACCCGTGCGCAGGTGGCCGCCCAGGCCTTCGAGCGCTACTTCGGCCCGCGCCCCGACAGCGACCTGCGCCGCATCACCCGCGAGGACGTGGAGCACCACAACACGGCGTGGGTATAGCTGCCGGCGTGGGCATAGCTGCTTGCGTCGCGCCGGCAGTCACATAGGTTCGGCACCCGTTACCACTTCCCAACGGGTGATCCATGCGTCCCCTCATCCAAAACCAGTGGACCGGCGGAGTCGATAACCTGACTCCGGCCGATCGCGTACCCAAGGGCTTCGTCCGCCGGGCCGTGAACGTCGATGCCACCCCCGGCGGCGAGCTGCATCTGCGCTCCGGCTACGAGCAGGTCTATGCCGGTAACGCCGTGCGCGGCGTCCTGGCCCTGGGCGACAAGCTGTTGATCGCCGATGGCCCCGAGCTGATCGAGTTCGACCCGCAGACCCAAGGCGCGCGCGTGCTGCGCACCATTGCCGGCGCCGGCCAGTTCATCGGCGCCGTGTTGAACAACACCCTGTATTTCCAGACCGCCAACGAAAGCCTCGAGTATGACGGCCGCCGCGTGCGGGCCTGGGGCGTGCCGGACGTGCTGGCCCAGCCGTTGCCGGCCGTCACGACCGGCGGCGCGCTGCGGGCGGGTATCTACCGCCTGGCCGTGACCTTCACCGACGCGGACGGCCGCGAGGGCGGGACCGATACGCCGCTGCTGGTGACGGTCCCCGAGGGCGGCGCCCTGGACGTGGAGCTGCCGGCGCCGCCGGAGGGCGGCCGGGTGAATCTCTACCTGGGCTACCCGAACAGCCAGACCCTCTACTTGCAGGGGCAGGGCAGCGCCGCGACGCCGCTGCGCGTCACCAGCCTGCGCGACGACACCCGCACCCTGACCACTGCGCGCCTGCGGGCCCCGGTGATCGGCAGCGTGATCTGCGCCCACGGCTCCCAACTGGCGATCGCCCAGGGCCGCGTCGTCTGGCTGACCGCGCCCATGCGCCCGCATCTGCTCGACCCCCTGCGCGGTTTCCTCCAGTTCCCGGCCGAGGTCGGGGAGCTGATGAGCGATCAGACGACGCTCTATGTCAGCAGCGACGTGAGCTACAGCCTGAGCGATGTGGCCGGGGACACCCCCAGCCAGCGCGAAATCCTCAACTTCCCGGCGCTGCGGGGCTCGGCCGTGATCCTGCCCGACGAGCGCTGCGCCTGGATGACCCGCTACGGCCAGGCCGTGAGCGTCGGCGACGGCAGCGGCGGCCTGCAGCTGGTCAACCGCCAGCACTACGCCCCCGAACTGACCGCGCAGGGCGCCGCCGGGGTCATCGAGCACAACGGCAATCAGTTGATCGTCACCACCACCCGCGGGCCGCAGGGCGCCAACCAGCTGGCCGCGACGGACTTTTTCATTGGGGAGGTAGTTCGCCCATGACCCTGCTTGGCACTGGCTTTACCTACACCACCGAGATTCAGCGGCACGACGGCCGCATTGAGCGCGCCGAGGATCACAACCTGCTGCCCCAGGAGGCCATCGACTTCGTAGCCGGCCTGCTGCGCGGCAGCGAGGCGGCGATCGGCAACTGGTATGTCGGCCTGTTCGAGAGCAACACCGTGCCCGATGCCGCCTTCAAGGCCGCCGACCTGCCCAGCCTCCTGACCGAGTGCACCGCCTACGACGAGGCGACCCGGCCGGCCTGGACCCATTCCTACGACGGCAAGGCGGTAATCGACAGCCTCGGCAACAAGGCGACGTTCACCTTCAACCAGGCCAAGCGGATCTACGGCGCCTTCATCGTCAGCACGTCCACCAAGGGCGGCTCTGGCGGCCGGCTGCTGTCGATCGCCCGCTTCGCCAGCCCGAAAGACATCGATGCCGGCGAGCCCTTCACCCTGGCCGCCGGCCTGACCCTGATCCCCACCAGCCTGTAAGGAGCCACCATGTCCCTCAAAATCAGCACCGGGCTGGCTAATGCCCTGCTTTCTTCCGGAAGCCTCAAGACTGCGCTGACCGGCCTGCACCTCTTCATCTACGCCGGTACCGAGCCGGCCAGCGCCGATGCCGCGCTGCCGGGCGATGCCGTGCTGCTCTGCGACATCAGCGGCAACGGCGATGGCTCCGGCCTGGCGTTCGCCGCCAATGCCGTGGGCGGCACCCTGGAGAAGGACGCGACCCAAGTCTGGCAGGGCACCGTGGCAGCAGCGGGCACGGCGACGTTCTGCCGCTTCGCCAAGCCGACCGGCACGGGCGCCGCCAGCACCACCGACGTGCGCCTGCAGGGTGATGTGGGAGTCGCCGGCAAGTTCCTGAACCTGAACAGCGTGGCGCTGGCCAAGGATGCCATCCAGAAGGTCGAGTACGTGGCGCTGACCCAGCCGCTGCAGTAAGGAGCCGCCCATGGCGAACCGCTTGAAGAAGCTGGCCCAGGCTCAGTACACGCCGAGTTCGCCCTATCAGCCGGGCAGCCCGGCGTACTGCGTCACCACGGTCATCGGCTATCAGTCCACGTCGGGCCTGTCGGGGTACGACGTGGGCCTGGTGGACGGGAACGGCGTGACTACGGGCTTCGGCAGTGTCAGCCCCGGCCAGGTACGCGATGCGCTCAGCGACCTGGCGAGCGGCGGCTTTGCCGGGGTGATGCTGAACACCGAGAGCGGCAACGACGAGCAGGTGCCGATCACCCGGCGCGTCTGCTACCCGGCGGTCGCGGCGATACCGGCCGAGCCGGCGAAGCTCACCTACACGGCCATCGATGGCTGGAACGGCGGCGCGCGCAGCATCAGGCCCCTGGTCGGCGACGGGGCCTTCACGTTCGAGGTGGGCCCGGCGGCGATCGGCGTCGTGGTCGGCCTGGTGGGCGCCGACGAGTCCACCTCGCCGGCCGAGCCGAGCCACGCCTTCTACGTCCACCAGGGCGTGGTCGCCGTCATGGAATCCGGGGTGGTGGTGGCCACCGCCCCGACCCCGCACAGTGCCGGCAAGCGTCTGGCTATCAGCCGTTCCCTCGGCCAAGTGACCTATCTCTACGATGGCTGGGCCTACACCAGCGCCGTTGTCTCCCAGGGCGCGCCGTACCTCGATGCGACCATCTACGCCTCGGGCGATTACGTCGATAACCCGCAGCTGGTCGCCGCCCTGGTGCAGAGCGGGGAAATCCGCGCCACCTTGCCGCCGCTGGTCGGCCTGCTGACCGATCGCGCGTCCTATGCCTTCGGTGGGGGCCGGCTGCCGTCGCTCGGCGGGCTGGCGTCGGGGATCGGCGGCGGGATAGGGCGGATCGAGGGGAGCCTGCCGGCGCTCGGCGGCCACGCGGCAGACCATGCCTACAGCGAAGTGCGGGGCACGCTGCCGGCGCTGGCGGGCACCCTGAACGGCGGATTCCCGCAGGTTTCCCGCGCTACCGTGGTCGGCATCCTGCCGCCCCTGTCGGGGCTGCTCCGCGGGCTGACGGGTTCGGTGGGGCGCATCGAGGCGGCGCTGCCGCCGCTGCAAGGCCTGGGCGCCGATCATGCCTACGCGGAGGCCCGCGGCACCCTGCCGGCGCTGACCGGCGCAGGGCTCACCTTCGCCCCCACCGACTACGGCAACGCGCGCGACAACTTCCTCGTGGTCGCCGACCTGTGGGTGGCCAGCCGCCGGCAGAGCGCCGTGCTGGCCGAGCAACTGGGCCTGAGCAGCGGTTTCACCCTGGGCGTGGTGATCGACGGCGCCCTGTTCGAGGCGCTGGCGATCAGTAGCGAGGTCAGCGCCTACCGGGCGCTGTCGGCCGTGATCCAATCCGGCCTGCTGCTGGGCGGGACGGCCGATGCCGGTACCGCCGCGTCCGTGCAGTACGCCGTCAACGTCCTGACCGGCGCCCTGACCACCTACAGCGGCTTCGACTTCGACGCCTTCGCGCTGGCCGACAACACGCTGTACGCCTGCCGGCCGGATGGCCTGTACCGCATGCGCCCGGGGGACGACGACGGCAGCCCGATCGCCGTGACCCTGGACTTCGGGGCGACCGACTACGGCGCCGTGCAGGCCAAGACGGTGCAGGAGGTTTTCCTGGGCCTGACCACCGATGGCGAGGTGATCGTCACGCTGCGCGCCGATGGTGTCGATCGCAGTTACCGGGCGGTGGCGCGCGGGCCGATGATGCGCGCCGCGCCGGCCCGGGGCGTCGCTGCCCGGCGCTGGAACCTCACCCTGGAAGTCACCGACGCCACCGAGTTCGAGCTGGACACCATTGAGCACATCGTCGCCGTGGCGGCGAGAAGGGGAATGCGGTAATGACGACGAGCAACTACAACGCCTCGACCGACTTCCTGCAGAAGCTGGCCAACTCGGCCATGCTGCAGGTCGACAACACCCGGTCGATGATCTGGAACCTGATCGAGCCGACCAACGACTTCGCCTACCTGCGCGAGCCGGACTTCACCTACTCGCTCAGCAAGCCGAGCCTCGGCACGCCGCCGAAGCTGTCGGATGTGCTGGACCTGGGCGATACCACCGATACGCGCCTGGAGAAGCTCAACGCCGATGCCGCGGCCTGGATGGACAAGTTCTTTCCCTCCATGGACAAGTGCCTGCGCGAGCTGCCCGAGGACTGGCTGTGCGGCGTGATTTCCGGCGTCAAGCCGTTCGGCCAGGATGCCACCGTGTTCGAGCTGGTCTGGCACCGGGCGCGCGATCGCGCCTATCGCACGATGGCCACCGAGCAGCGGCAGCTGGAGGCGGCCTTCACCGGCCGCGGCTTCACCCTGCCGCCGGGGGCCATGGTCGCGGCCCTGGGCGAGGCCGCCGAGCGGGCCGACACGGCCATCCTCGACGTGAACCGTGAGCAGGCGATCAAGGACGCCGAGATCAAGCTGGAGATCCTGAAATTCGCCGAACAGCAGGCCCTGACCTACAAGCTGGGCATCCTGCAGGCGCTGGCCGACTTCTACCGCCAGTGGATCGCCCTGCCGGATCAGGATCTGGAGCGCGCCCGGCTCAAGGCGCAGGCCCTGTCGTCGCTGTATTCGGCGCTGTCCTCCTACTACAACGTCGAGGTGGCGTTCGAGGAGCTGGGGCTCAAGGCCAAGCAGGCGGACGTGCAGACGGATCTGGAGGTCGATCGCAACCGGATCACCAACCGCAAGAACAGCGATGCCTCGGGCAAGGCGGCGGCGCTGGCCAACGCCGCCCGCGCCTTCGGCGATGTCGCGTCCCAGGCGGCGGCTTCGGCCGGCACCCTCACCGCGGAAATCGAGACCCTGTAGCGTGGCCAAGATCATCTACCGGCCGACCAGTGGCGCCGCGGCGAAGCTGCGCCAACAGGCCCGCCGGCTGGGCGAGAAGCTGGTGCGCCGCGGCGGCGGCGTGATGAACGAGCTTCACGACGGCTTCATCCTGCGCGCCGTGGCCAAGGGCGATGTGGTCCGGGTGACGGCGATCGAGCCGCCGGCCGACTGGCTGTTCTGCGATCGCTGGGGCGCGAGCAGCGCCTTTCCCCACCTGGCCCGCCACCTGACCCGCGGCGACCTGCTGCCGACCCTGGAGCCGCCCGCGCCGCCCGAGGTGCTGACCATCACCGGCGAGAACGTGCTGATCGCCACTGCCAGCGGTTTTGCCTCGACCGGGGATATCCCAACGCCCTACGGGGCCGGCGCCGGGCAGACGAATTGGAACAGCGGCTATGTCATGGCCACCGAGCGCTCGATGGACCGGCAGACGGCCGACGAGAACACCAGCTACATGGTGTTCGCCCGGGCGGTCAACGGCCGCACGCCGATCAACAAGCAGACCACGCCGCGCCTCGATGCGCAGATGAACTACCTGTTCACCGACGCCTTTTTCCAGCAGTGGGCCGGGGACGCCTTGTTCACCTTCCGCCCGTATACCAGCAACTCCCAGGCGACCAGCGCGCCGCGGATCGTCACCGACGACAGCGATGGGCTGGAGTACGAGGAGGTGGTGATCGCCGCGTCCTACTCCCGCTACGACAAGCAGAAGAGTGCCGAGAAGGGCTGGGACGTGCTGGAGCACGGCTGGATGGTGGGGCTGTTCCGGGCCCGGCATGCCGTTCCCGAGGGCGAGGGGGATGTACTGAACCGCTGGCTGCTGCCGCGCTGGGGCATCTTCGTGCCCGCCTCGCAGAACCCGAACCCGGATCTGCGGCCGGTCCCCGATCCGCTGGATGGTTCGCTCTGGCTGGATCATCGGATCGCCGATGTGGGCATGGCCGACGCGGACGATCGCCTGGTCGCCGTGGTCAGCTCGGTGCGGCGGGCCGATGCCGGCGCGTACACCTACACCGACACCATGGGCACGCAGCTGGTCCGTATCAACCGGCAGACCGGGCAGTACAGCGTCACCACCATCGCCAAGGCCAGCGCCGCCTACCAGCAGACCCTGACGGGCTACGTGCTGACTGGCGCCGCCGCGCTTCCCTTCATCCTGTCGCTCAACCGCCTGGAGTACCGACGCCCCGCCCAGGACGGCGAGGAGACGGTCACCACCCTGGCCTGCGTGCAGTTCACCGCCAGCGGCGCCGCCGGGGAGGCGGGCACCATCATCCAGCCGGACACGATTCAGCTGGTGTTCTTCACCACGACCGGCGACCAGTTGACGACCGGGCTGGGGGCGGCCGGCTACGCGCCGTTCTGGCCGCGCCTGTCGTGGGCCTACAGCCCCTGGGGGCACAAGGACAACCTGGGCTACTCCAGCGCCCCCCAGCACTGCGTCGCGCAGTACCTGGGCTACGGCCTGATCGGCGTCGTCGCGGCGCCGCGCAGCCAGGCCGGTACCCGTTTCGCCGAGATCGACTGGCAGTTGGTCGTCCTGCGCGCCAGTGACCTGTCATTCGTGGAAAGCCGTGGGCTGATCGGCACCTTGCTCGAGCACGACAACACCAACGTGTGTTTCACCGTGGTCCAGCCGGAAGCCGAGAGCAGCCCCGCGGTGCTGATGGCCTGGGTTTTCTCCTACTACGGGGAGCCCACCAGCCAGTACAAGCTCAGCCGAGACGGCGGGCGGACCTGGCAAACCGTGATGGCCGGCGCGACGGGGCCGGCCTTCTACCTTGGCAACCCGCTGCGGGATATCAGCATCTGTAGCGGCCTATGAGGATCGTTCATGGATAAGCCGTATCTCTTTTTGCTGGCAACCATCAGCACGGGCAAGGTGCTGGTGCGGATGGACCCTGCGACCCGGGAAGTCCTGGCGAAGTCGGCGATCGCCGGGGCACAGCTCGACGCCTCGCTCGGGGCCGACGTGGACGGCCTGCTGGCGCAGCATGCCGGCGCCGAGACGACGCTTCGGGTTTCGCAGCTGGTCGGCGCGAATGGCAACGTGGCGCGGATCGTGACGCTGTCGGGCGTGGCCCTCAACGGGAGCACCTACTACCGCACGCGCCTGCTGGAGGTGTCGGCTACGGATGTCGTCGAGCTGGCGGGCATGGTCGGCTCGGTCACCTACCGAATCGCCAAGAGCGCCATCGTGGCCACCCCGGACGGTGCCTTGGTCGCCCTGCGGCGGGTCGATGCGTCCACTGGGATCACCTACCCCGACCCGGCGGTCATCACCCTGAGCGCGGACGGCTCGACGCGCGTCTCCACGCCAGCAGCCGGGGGCAATGCCGCGTTCGGCGATACCAGTGCGCTGGTGACGACCGGCGAGGGCGAGCGCCTGGTCGCCATGGAATACATCGATACCCGTGCACTGTAAGGAGGCCGCAACATGGCACAGCTGAACCGCGAAATTGATGGGCTCTGGCGCAAGGTCGGCGAGGTCGATCCGGTACCGGGGGACTACACGAACTATTGGGGCCAGCTGCCGGTGGCCTCCATCGACACCCTGGCAGCCGACGCCGGGCTGGCGGCGGCCGTCATCAACGGGCGCAACTGGTGCGGCGTCGGCTCGCCCTACACGCTGGATGCCGGCGACGCCTACGGCCTGGTCTTTCGGGATGCCACGGCAAGCTACTCGGTCGACCTGAACTGGTACACCCTGGCGATATGGGGCGGCGATCGCCACTCCCTGTCGATCGCCAGCCCGGCCGAGGGGGACAAGGTGGACGTGACTGCGCTACTGACCGAGGCTCTGGGCGAGGAGCCGTCGCTGCTGGAGGCCGTGTTTCAGGTGGCGCCGCCGCTGCCGGCGTTCTGGACGAACTTCACGAACACCGCCGAAATAGTCTGACCCGGTGTGCGGCAAGCCTCGGCGTCAGGCCTCGCACCTGCTCAAGCGTGCGTCGCGCCATCCTCGGGAAGCAGGCGAATCTCGACGCGCCGCTTCAGCGCACGCGCGGCGCTGGCAAGGGTGGCGAGGGTCATGCCGGAATCGTCCTCGTCGAGCGCGCGATCCACGGCGGTGCGGCTAGTGTGCATGCGCTCGGCCAGGGCCTTCTTGCTGATGTGCTGCGCTTTCATGGCCTCGGCGATCTGCCAGGCGATGACGCGTTTGAGTGCGGCGGCGGAAACCTCTTCCGACAGGCCTTGTTCGGCGAGGAAGTCATCGAAGTCGGAGCCGATGTGCGGGTTCATGCTGTACCTCACAGTTTGGATTTGCGCTGCCTGGCCGTTTGTAGGTCGACTGCTGGGGTTTTCTGGCTCTTCTTGATGAAGCCATGGAGCAACACCATGTCGGCGCCTACGACGGTAAAGATGACGCGGGCGATGGTGTCGCCGAGGTTCGTCCTGACCTCCCATAGTCCGCTGTCGAGCTTACGGACTACCGGCATTCCGATGGGCCAGCCGAGCTGGACGGTTTTGATGTCGGTGCCGACCTGCCGGCGCTGCTCCCTGGGGAGGTCGGCTAGCCATTCGCGGACAGGCTCGTTCCCCGCTTCGGTGCGGAAGAATTTGACGCTGAGGACGGCAGGGGTGTCTGTCATGGGGATGGTGTACCAAAAAAGGTACTTTGGGCAAGGCGAAGCAGGCGGTTGCCCTTGCCGATCGTCGGCAGTCACATAGGTTCGGGCGCTTCCGTGACAGGAGCGCCCCATGGCTACCGATCCGAACCCCCTCGAAGAGAAACGCCGCGCCCAGCGCGCGGCACAGCCCACCGGCCTTGGCCTCACCCCACGCTCTGCAGCCGCGCCGAGCGTACCCGCCACATCCAATGCACCAGCTCCCACGCTGGCCTCGGTCGCCAATGGCGGACCGGGGACCGTCTCCGTTGGAGGCTTGCGCGTCTCGCACCTGCCCGACTACAGCAACCCGCCGGGCGCGGCAGATGCCGGCAACTATGACCAGATGCCCCCGGATCGCGTGCGGCAGGAAATCAGCGGCACGCCCCTGCCGGTGCAGTCGGGTGGCCAGCCCGGTACCGCCCAGCAGGTCATCGACTCCGGCCTGAATGTCGCCAGCGGGCTGGGCAAGCTCGCGGTAGGCGGGCTGGGCGCCGTGGCCGCCCCAGTGCTGGACACTGCCCGCAACGGTATCACCCGCCTGGCCGGCGGCAACCCCAACACCCTCCCGGGCGGTACCAGCGGCTTCCACAACTCGGCCATGCAGACCCTGCGTGAGGGCTGGCAGCCGATCGCGGCCGGTGGGCAGCAGATCGGCCGCGGTCTGCTGTCCGCCCTGGGCGCCCAGCCGGTGGGCGCCGGGGCTGAGCAGGGGGCACAAGGCGGTAGCCAGCCACAGGCCAAGGCCCAGCCGCAGGCGCCGTCGCGCCCGGCCTCCGTCACTGGCACGCCTTCGATGGATACCGGCGGGGCCAATGGCGCCCCGACCGAGCAGGCCAGCGCCCCGGCCGCCGCCCAGGGCAACGGCTTCCAGCAGACCGGTATCGGCGGCATCGTCGGCCGGCGCAATAGCCAGGGCGTGATGGAGTTCAGCAACGCGCAGGGCGACGTGGCCGGCGCCGCCGGCACGCGGCTGGTGGACGGCAACATGGGCGACGGCATCGGCGGCTTAAGCGTGGGCCAGGCGGGCGACGCCCAGCAGGCGATCGAGCGCGTCGACCGCGCCAATGCCGAGCGGCAGCGCATGGTGGACGCCAGCCGCGGCGGGCTGGGGGATACCGGCAACTTCACCGTGGTCGGCGACAACACCCGCGGCTCTCTGTTCGGGCAGGAGCTGGAGGCCCGCCGCCGTCGCCGCGACGGTACCGACCAGGCGATCGCGGAGAACCGCCTCAAGGCCCGCGAGCTGAACCAGAACAACGCCAATACGCAGGCGGAGCTTGGGCTTCGGCAGCGCGAGGTGGTCAACGCCGAGCAGACCGGCGCCCTCGATCGCCAGAAGACGCAGCAGGAAATCCAGAACAACCAGCTGACGCTGGATCAACAGCAGCAGGTTCAGGCCATCCGCACCCGGCTGGCCGACCCGAGCCTGCCCGCCAACGAGCGCGCCCAGCTCGAACGCAACTATGCGGCCCTCACCACCCCAGCCAAGGACCGCTACGTCCTGCAGGACGTGGTGCTGGGCCAGGACGCGACCGGCGCCCCGATCACCGGCAAGGCCGCGGTGGACGTGACCACCGGGCAAGTCGTCGGCCAGGGCCTCGGACTGACCAACCCGCAGATGCAAGCCGACCTGGCGCAAGCGCGCCGTATCGTCGCCGCCGACCCATCGAAGCGGGCCGAGGTGGAGAAACGACTGCAACAAGCCTACAGCCGTGGTCTGGAGAACTGAGCATGGGACTTTTTGACGATCTGGAGCCGAAAGGCCAGCAAACCACCGGCACCGAGGGCGGCAGCGGCCTGTTCAACGATCTGGAGCCGAAGAAATCCGGGCTCATCCGCCGCGGGCTGGGCGACACCGGCATCTCCCTGCTGAAAGGGACGATCGCGGTACCGGAAACGGCAGTCGGTCTGGCCGATATCGCTACCGGCGGCGCCGCCGGCAAGACCGCCGAAGGCCTCGGCTTCCGCCCCAAGGAGGCCAAGCAGATCCTCGACAGCTACCTGAGCCCCGAGCAGCAGGCCGCCAATCGCAACGTCGCCCAGGCGGATGGCTTCGTCGACACCGCCAAGGCGATCGCCGACAACCCGAGCGTGATCCCGCACACCGTTGCCGAGTCGCTGCCTCCCATGCTGGCCGGCGGCGTGGCCGGCCGGGGCATCAGCGCAGTGGCGCCAAAGCTGGCGCCCTGGGCGGCCGGCGCGGCGGGCGAGGGGACTGTCATGGCCGGCTCTGCCGCGGAGAACATCCGCCAGCAGACCCCGGACGGCCTACTTACCCCCGAGCAGCAGCTGGCCGCGGCCGGCACCGGCCTGATCGGCGGGGCGGTCGGCGCGGGCGGGGCGAAGGTCGGGCAGAAGCTGGGCCTGGGCGATCTGGATACGGCTCTGGTTGAGGGCGCGAAGAATGCCGGAGCCCGAGGCCTGCCGGCGCGCCTGGCCGGCGGGGCCGCGGTCGAGGGCGCCCTGCAGGAGATGCCGCAGTCGGTCGCCGAGCAGGGGCTGCAGAACTATGCGCTGGGCAAGCCGCTGGGCGAGGGCGTCGGCAATGCGGCGGCTACTGGGCTGGTGACGGGAGGTGCGATGGGCGCCGGCTTCGGCGCGCTGCCGGCCGCCACGCCGAAGACCGAGGACAGCGTGCAGCCGGCGCCGAGCGTGGAGAACCCGAGCCCGGCCCCGGTGCCGCGGCCGAATCCGAACAACGGCCCGCTGTCGCGCGCCGCGAACCTGCTGCCGACCCCGGCCCCGGTGCTGGACACCCAGCGAATCGACCAGGCCGCCGGCCTCACGGCGCCGCCGCTGCTGGATGCCGCGCGAATCGCGCAGCAGGTGGATCTGAACACCTCCCAGCCGGACTGGAGCGCCAAGGCCCCGGCGGTCGACCCGCAGAAGGTCAGCCAGCAGCTGTTCGCCAAGGCCGGCAGCCCGGTGGGCTGGCAGAGCGCCCCGCCGGTACTGGACACCGGCAAGCTCGGTCAGCCGGACGCCCAGCCGCAAGGGCAACCAGTGGCCACCGACGCCGGGACGCCCGCGCCGGCCGCTGCCGCCCCCTCCCAGCCGGCCACGCTGGCGCCGGACGATAGCGAGGCGCGGACCACCAAGGCCCGCTACCTGAGCCGCCAGGGCGCCGAGAGAGCCCGCGCCAAGCTGGATGCTGCCGACGAGTACAAGGTGGTGCAGGACGGCAACGCCTGGCGCGTCACCGGCAAGACCGCTGCCGAGCTGCTCGACCAGCCGGTACCGGCCGACACCGCGAGCTCCGCCGAAGCGCTGCGCCGCCAGGAGGCCGAGGCGCGTCAGGCGGCGAAGGCTGCCCGCCTCAATGGCGACAATGCCGAAGGGCGCCGCCAGCGCAGCCTGGAGCTGCAGGCCCGGGCCCAGCGGCAGCAGTTGGAAGGCCAGGCTGTCACCGATGGTCAGCAGCAGCGGCTCGATGCGGCTGCTTCCCGCGTGCAGGAGGACCAGCAGGCCCAGCAGGAGCAAGCGCTGCGCGACCAGCTCGCTTATGTCGAGAACCAGGCCCGCACGACTGGCGGCTGGAATACGCACCTGAGCAAGGAGCGCGCCCGCTTGCGCCAGGCGCTCGAGCCGTTCGAGGCGGCCAAGGCGCCGCAGCCGGCCACCGATCAAATGCCCGTCAACGACGCGGCACCCGACACTGTTGGCGCGAAAGCCGAAACTCCGGCAGTCGATCAAGAGCCCATTAAGCAGCCCGAGCAGCAGGCGCCGACCACCAGTGAGCCCGAGCAGCCGGGAGGCCAGCCGGCGCCAAGCTCTGCAGAAGAAGCCGATTCGCGCTCGGCCGAGATAGACAACGCCGCGCATGAGGCGGCCACCTCGCCGCACAACGATCTGCCAGAGCCCAGCCACGCCCAAATCGAGGCCGGGAACTACAAGAAGGGGCACTTTCGCATGCAGGGCCTGGATATCTCCATCGAGAATCCCCGCGGCTCCGAGCGCCGCGGCATGCGACCTGATGGCACCGAATGGCGCCACACCATGAGCGACCACTACGGCTACATCAAGCGCAGCGTCGGCTCCGACAATGAGCAGGTCGACGTGTATGTCGGCCCGCAGCCGGAGAGCGATCGAGTATTCGTCGTCGACCAGCTCCACCAGCAGGACGGCAGTTTCGATGAGCACAAGGTCATCCTCGGCTATCCGGATGAAGCGTCGGCCGTGGCCGCCTACCGCTCCAACTTCGACCCTGACTGGAAGGTGGGCCCGGTCGCCTCCCTATCGGTACAGCAGTTCAAGGATTGGCTCGCTGGTGGGGATCTTTCGAAGCCGGCAACCTCCAGCGAGGTGCCGTCGACCGATCAACAGCCGCCCGCCACCAAGGCCGCGCCCCTGAGTACCGTGGAGAAGGCGCCGGCCAAGCCGAAACCCCGTGGTGTGCTGGCGAAGAAAGCGGAGGCCGAAGCCAAGGCGCGCGCCGACTACTACCGCCCCGGCAATGTGGTGAAGAGCTACGGTGGGCATGACCGCGTTATCGCCTACACCCCGCCAGATCCCGAAGGGCGCTGGAGCGTCACGGTCCGCGCAGTCGAGAAGAACGGGGACGCCTGGGTGGACGTGCCGAACGAGCACGAGCGCACCCATGCCACGCCGCCGGATGCTCGAGACCTGAAGGCTGGCCCGGTGGATCGTGTTGCAACGCCGGAAGCGCAATCAATCGCTGAGTTTCCGCTGAATGAGGCCGCCGCCAGCTACTCCGGCATCTCGCACAATGGAAACAGCCGCGCCAAGGCGGATGCCGACGAGTTCAACACCTACATCGACGTGGCGCGCGATGCCGGCATGGCCATCGCCCACACCGATGCGCAGAAGGCCGCTGCCGAGCAGGCCGTCACTGCATTGCGCGAGGAGTACCTGCAACAGTACCGTCGCCTGATGAATATCCGTGCCGGCACCTATAGCGGCTTCGTAGCCGGGCGCTCTGGGTTGAATAGCAAGCAGGCGGCCAACCGCAACAACGCCTTGGATCGCGCCATCGATACCTTCGTGAGCTGGCAGAAGGCGAACCAGGACCGGGTGCGCCAGGCCGTTCTGGATGCGCGAACCGACGAGCAAAAGGCCGCCGATCAGACTGCCACAGAGAGGGCCCGGCAGGACAAGGCGCAGCACAAGGAGGACAGCGACCGCCGCCTGATGCGTAAGATCCTGTCGTGGAAGAAGGGCGGCGAGCCGGTGGCGATCACCAAGACCGCGAACCTGGCCGGCGTGAACCTCGGCCGCGACGGTTACCCGACCAGCATCAAGCTGGCGCCCACCGATGGCAGCGTGCTGACCGACGACAAGTTCGACCTGGCAGCCCTGTTCCGTGAGCGCGGCATGAGCGTGCCTGCATCCAAGCGCCGCGTGCGCGAGCTCGTGGACGCAGTGCGTGCCGAGAATGCCGCCCAGGCCACGGAAGAGCCTGCCACGACGCCTCCAGCCGAAACCGCTGCGCCGGCCAAGGCCAGTGATTCGAAGACCCCGACTTTGGATGCGCATGTCGCCCTGATGAAACGCGTGCGCAGCGGTGAGGCTAAGGCTGACGAGTTCAAAGCGTCTTTCGAGCGCGCCGAATCCAGTCGCGAGGCGATCACCGCTGAGCTGAACACCATGAAGAAGGACGACCTGCTGCGCTCGGGGGGATACAGCTTCTATCACCGCTACCGCGACGATAAGAAGGCCGAGATTATCGAGGCGCTGGTCGGTCGCATCCTGGATGAGTACGCGCTGGGCCGCAGCTATGGTTCGAGCAGCTTCGTGATGAGCGCTGCCGGACTGGCTGCGCACCGTAAGGCCCAGGACGCTGCGCTGCGCGAGCTGGTGGCCAACACCACCGATGCTGACATCCAGGCCTACGCCAAGGAGATTGCCGAAGCGCGCGCCGAGTCGGCCGCCCGCAAAGAGGCCACGCAGAAGGCCATCAACGACCCGCAAAGCCTGTCCGACTTCCGTTCGGCGATCAGCCATTACATGGAGGCCAACGGAGAAACCCGGCAGCAGGCGTATCTGCGCCTAACCCCCGAGCAGCGTCAGCGCTACGACGAGCTGGAAGCCGACAGCACCAAGACCCAGCGCGAGCAGGCCAAGGCCAGGCAGCGTGCGCAGGTGGCCACCGCCGGCCAGCTGACCACCGGGCAGGTGATCGAGACGAAGCACACCAAGCACGGGCATGACCTGTTCGTGGTGCAACTGGCCGAGCGGGTGAGTCGCGAGGACTACGACACCCTGAACGCCTCGGCGAAGCGCATGGGGGGCAGCTACAGCAGTTATCGCGGAAACGGCGCAGTGCCTGGCTTCCAGTTTCGCACCCGGGAAGCGGCTGACGCCTTCAGCAAGCTGGTGGCCGGCGATGCTGCAGACGCTCAAGCCGTGGTGCAGGCTCGCCGCGATGCCTTCGACGATGACCGCAGCCAGAGCGCAGTTCAGCGTCTGCGCACCATGGCGGATGCACTGAACGAGCGCGCCGACGCCTCTCTGGCAGTGGAGCGCAAGGCCAATACCGCACGCCGAGCTCGCATGGCCAGCAACGCCGAAGCAGCTGCGCGCGCCGACAAGGCGCTGGCTGGCACCATGAGCAACCTGGCCGATGCCATCGAGGGCGGCAAGGCCAAGTACCTGGACACTGTCCGGCAGAAGGTGCAGGTGGAGTTTCTGGCGCGCGAGCTGCGCAACGCCAAGGACGCGCAGATCCGTGCGAAGTACCAGAGCTATGCCGATCAGGAACGGCACCGGGGTGAGCCGGTGGACGCGGAAACCGTGGACCACGCGACCTTCCCGAGCTACACCGCCATGCGCTCGGACCTAGCCGGCATAGCCCGTCAGATGCTCGAGGTGGACGGCACCAAGAAGCTCGGCGCGCGCCTGATGAGCGTCGCCGATGACGTGACCGAGGCATACACCGACTGGGCCAAGCAGAACCTACTCGAGGTCAGCCGCTTCGGCCGTGCCGGAGAGCTGGCCGAGTTTCGCAGCCGTGACGATGCCGAGCGCGCCATTCGCCGCTCGGGCATCACCGACAAGGCCATCGTGTTGCCGATCAAGCGCGGCGTGAACCGCGTCATCCTGTCGCCCAGCGAGGCCATGAAGCTGGGCCTGTGGGCCGGCGATGGCGACAAGCGCATCACCCTGAACGCCGATTTCGGCCGCGAAATGGTCGAGGCCATCGGCCGCCGTGCGAACGGCAAGATCAAACTGCCGTGGGCGCTGGAGTCGGCCTACGAGAAGCGCAAGCGCCTGGAGGGTATGGGCATCTTCACCGCCAGCGAATACCGCGCCGCGCTGCGCGAGTTCGCCGGCATTCAGGAGGCGATGGCCACCCCGGACAAGATCAGGGAAATGGAGCGGGCGATGATCGGTCGCCGCGCCGATGGCCTGGACTTCTTCCCGACCAGCGAGGCGGTGGTGGACAGCATGCTGGACGCGGCCGAGATCGAGCCAGGCATGGCGGTACTGGAGCCATCCGCCGGCATGGGCCACATCGCCGACGCGATCCGCGAGAAGACCGGTGTGGAGCCGGATGTGGTGGAGCTGTCCGGCGAGCGCCGCGAGCTGCTGGAGGCCAAGGGGTATCACCTGGCCGGCGACGACTTCATGGCCATAGAGCCGCGCGAGTTCTTTACCTACGGGGACGTGTTCCGTGCTTCGGATGGTACCGAGGGCATCATGCACGGCGGCCCGGCCTGGAGTGGGCGAGCCAGCCTCCATGCCGTCAATGAGGACGGCAGTGAGGGCCGCATGCTGGGCTGGTACGACCGCGAAGACCTGACCGGAGTCGAGCAACGCGGCTCCTGGAGCGGCTACGACCGCATCATCATGAACCCGCCGTTCTCCAAGGGGCGAGACATTCAGCACGTCATGCACGCCTATGGGCTGTTGAGGCCGGGCGGCCGGCTGGTGGCGATCATGGGGGAGGGGGCTTTCTTCCAGAGCAACAAGGGTGCAGAGAGCTTCCGTGCCTGGCTGGATGACCTGGGTGCTACCAGCGAGAGGTTGCCGGAGGGCTCCTTCACGGATCCGGCGCTGCCGGTCAATACCGGCGTCAATGCGCGCATGGTGGTTATCGACAAGCCCAAGGGAGATCCGGTCACGGCCACGCCCGAGGACGAGTCGGCGGATGCGCGCTATTCCCGCGCCGGCCTGTCGCCGTCCAGCGTGGTTATCGGCAATGTGCCGAAGAATCCGATCAGCGTGGCGGAAGCCGAAGCCGTCTGGCAGCAGTTTCTTGCCGATTACAATGGCAATATTCCGCTGACCCCGTTGATTAGGAAGACTCAGTTTGAACTGTACGGACCCAAGGGAACCATCGATCGAATCGGAGTCGTCAAGGGAGCCTACCACCCAGGACGAGGAGTTTTTACCCTTGCCGCCGATCATCTGTCGGATACCACCGATGCACGAGAAACCATACGCCACGAGATACTCGGACACTTCGGTCTGGATGCGTTTAAGGCGGCTGATAAGGAGGCTTTTCTCCAGAGAATCCTAGACAGCCGCAATGAGCCCAGCCTGAAATCGACCTGGGAGTATGTGGAGCGCATCTACTCCGACAAGAGCAGGCTGGTGCAGGCCGAGGAAGTGTTCGCGCACATCGCCGAGCTGGAGCGCAGCACGGCATTGCGGATCGTCGACAAGCTGCGCCTGGTGCTGACGCGCCTTCTGCGCCTTGTTGGCCTCAAGAAGCGCGGCATCCTGACCCGCGAAGAGCTGTTGCGTGAGGTTGAGGTCATCGCCAAGGGAATTCGGCAAGGCCGAAACCTGCCGGATGGCAATGGGTCTGACTCGCGCTATCGCCGCGACATAGTCGCCGAGGCCCTGCCTCTTCCCGAGGTCGGCGCCGAAATCAACGGCAAGCAACTGGAAGACTTCGCCCGCGCGCTCTACGACAGCCAGGGCACCGAGTCGGCCTTTTTCCGCCATTGGTTCGGCGACTCGAAGATGCGGACCAAGGATGGCACCCCAGTCCCGTTCTATCACCGCAGCTTCGACCCGCGCGAGCGCTTCTCCAATGCCCGCCTGGGTGGCAAGACCGGGACCGCTACGGCCCAGTTGGGGCATTTCTTCGCTACCCGCGACGTGGGCAACGTGGAGCGCTACGGCCCGTTCGTCGAGCGCTTCTTCATCAAGATGGTGAAGCCCAAGACGTTGAACATGATGCAGTTCGAGGCCATGGGCGACTGGTCACCGGAGCGAGTGCGCACCTACCGCGAGCAGCTGCAGGCCGATGGTTATGACGGCCTCTGGATCAAGGGGCTGAATTGGGCGGTTGCCTTCGATGGCAAGGACGTGAAGGCGGTAGCCAATATCGGCACCTTCGACGACAGCGATCGCGTGCGCTATTCCCTGTCCGCCATGAAGAGCGTGGAGGCCAACATCCGGCGAGGCCGCGAGGCTCTGGCGCATGCCGTGATGGACAAGACCAGCGTGCATCGTGCCATGTTCCGCAACGGGCTTGGCTGGCTGGACTTTGTATGGGGCAGTACGGGCCGGGTTAAGCCATCGGGCAAGACTGCCGGCGCAATGGGGTTGTCGCACATTTTCGAGGCCCGCCAGCGCAAAGATAAAATGACCGAGCCAGAGGTAAGCCATCTGCTAGACCAGATCATTGAGACGATTGCCCGGGGCCAGGAGATCAAGCGGGAGGAAATGAATGGCAGCCAGACGGCAAAGATCCGCTACAGGGAAACCGAGGCGATTCTCACCCGGAAAGCGGGCAGCAATCCGTGGCTGGTAACTGGTTGGGTGATGAGGCCAGATGCGGGCATGGCCGGTTCCGGTGCGCATACCCCTACGCATGATTCCCCTACGCCTGCCCAGGGAACCATGGGCGCTGACCTCTCGACCTCCGGCACGCAACGGGACACTTCAAGGAGTGGCAGCCCGCACGACACGGAAGGTACTGACAAGAATGACGCAGAAATGGTCGATGTCAATACCGACACCCGGTTCCGCCTGGCCGACTTCACCCCGGACTGGATCGGCGGCAAAGCGCCGTTCCAGCTGGAGAAGCGCAACATCGCCCGAGGCCTGCGCGGCAAGCTATCCGACCTGAAACCTGCGCTGCTGGGAGCCTTGCCGCTTTCCTACCTGCGCGACTTCGCGCCCAAGAGCATGACCGCCCTGGATCAGTATCTGGAACAGAAGCGCGCCATGGATGCCGACCGCAACGAGCTGCACACCGAGTACGACGCGATCGCCCAGCGCTGGCTCAAGCTGCGGTGGACCGATCGCCAGGCCGAGCACGCCCTGTCGGACCTGATGCACGCCGCCACCCTGGCCGGCATCGACCCTAGCAAGCCGTTCGGCAGCCGGTACAACCCCGACCAGCGGCCGGAGTACGACCGCCTGCGGGCACAGTACGAGGCGCTGCCGGAAGGGCACCGGGCCATGTTCAACGAGGCGCGGGACGCCTACCGGGGGCAGATCGGCCTGCTGGAACGTGTCATCGAGGAGAACATCCGCAAGAGCGCCGAGTTCGCCAAGCGGCGCGCGCGCCGCGATCGAGGAGGCCCGCGACGAGCTGACCGGCGAGGATCTGGACGAGGCTATCGAGACGGCCGAGAAACGCTACGCGCGTCGCGTGGCGGCGGCCGAGAACGGCAACAGCGCCAAGATCCTGTTGCTGCGCAAGCGGTTTGAGAGCATGCGGGTGGATGAGCCCTATTTCCCGCTCAAGCGCTTCGGCGACTACTTCGTGGCGCTGCGCGACGGCAACAAGCTGGTGTCGTTCAGCATGTTCGAGAACGCCGCCGCCATGGAGGCCGCTGCCGAGGAGCTGCGCAAGACCTACCCGGGCCTGGAGGTGAAGGTCGGGCGCCAGTCGATGAAGCAGCAGCTCGTCGGCGCCGTCGACCCGGGATTCGTCTCGGACCTGCAGGAGCTGGTGGCCGAGCAGCCGAATGCCCAGGAGCTGGGTGATCAGATCTGGCAGCTGTACCTCGACACGCTGCCCGATTACTCAATGCGCAAAGGCTTCATCCACCGGAAGAAGGTCGCCGGCTTCAGCCGCGACGCACTGCGGTCCTTCGCATCCTCCATGTTCCACTCGTCCTACCAGATCGCCCGCTTGAAGCACTCGCTTGAAATGGGCGATCTGGTCGACCAGATGGAAGAGCAAGCCAAGGACGCGGCCGACCCGGTGGATGCCATGACCATCGCCAACGAGATGCGTCAGCGGCACGAGTGGGTGATGGCGCCGAAGGGCAGCAAGCTCGCCCAGCGCATCACCAGCGCCGCGTTCATCTACCAGCTTGGCATCACGCCGGCGGCCGCCCTGGTGAACACCACGCAGACGTGGATGATGGGTATCCCGATCCTCGGCACCCGCTTCGGCAGCGAGGCGAAGGCCCTGGCGGCGCTGACCAAGGCCTCTGCGGACTTCGTGACCGGCCGCGGGCACATCGAGAACAAGCTGGAGGGCGACGAGGCCAAGGCCTTCGCCGAGTTCCTGCGCATGGGCCTGATCGACAAGACCCAGGCGCACGACCTGGCCGGCGTCGGCGAGACGGGGGTGGAGTACAACCCGCTGCGGCAGAAGGTGATGGGCTACATCAGCTGGGGCTTCCACAACGCCGAGCGCTACAACCGGGAAGTCACCGCCATGGCGGCGTACCGGATGGCTCGGGAAAGCGGCCTGAGCCATGAGGCTGCGATCAAGGAGGCGGCCGACCTGACGTGGACCACCCACTTCGATTACTCGAGCGGCAACCGAGCCCGGTACCTGCAGAACGACACGGCCAAGGTGCTGTTCGTGTTCCGGCAGTATTCGATCAACATGCTGTCGCGCCTGGTGATCGACCTCAAGGATGCCATGAAGGGCGAGAGCGCCCAGGTGAAGAACGCCGCGCGCCGCCGGCTGGCCGGGATCTTCTCCATGTTCGCCCTGTTCGCGGGCGTCATGGGCGTTCCGGGGATGCAGACCATCCTGCTGCTGCTCAATGCCCTGGACGATGACGACGAGTGGACCGCGGAGGACAAGATCAAGCGGACCCTCGCCGAGACGCTCGGGCCGGATCTCTCCCGGGTGATCCTGGGCGGCGTGCCCGGGGCGGCGCTGGATATCTCGCTGACCGATCGCCTGGGGATGGGGAACCTGTGGTTCTACTCGCCCAGTCGCGAGCTGGAGGGGCAGGACGCCTACTACTACTGGATGGAGCAGGCCCTGGGCGCCGCTCCGGCGATGGTCGGCAATGCCTTCACCGGCATGAAGCAGATCGGTGAGGGGCATGTCTGGCGCGGCCTGGAAACCATGATGCCGAAGGCGGTCAAGGACGCGATGCGCTCGGGCCGCTATGCCAGCGAGGGCGTGCAGACCATGGCTGGCGATGCGCTGGTGGACGAGGTGACGATGTGGAACGTGCTGTCGCAGGCGATGGGCTTTACCCCGGCCCATATCACCGAGCAGTACGACCGCAACAATGCGCTCAAGAACGCAGAGCAGAAGATCCTCAGCGAGAGGCGCCGACTGCTGAACCGGTACGCCATGGCGACCAAGGCCGGCGACACCGAGTCGCGCCAGGCGCTCCAGGCCAAGATCGCCGACTTCAACCGGCGGTTCCCAACGGTGGCCATCACCGGCAGAACCTTCCTGCTGTCCATGAAGGCCCGCGCCCAGCGGGATGAGCGGACGAAGGGCGGCTTGGCACTGGATAGCCGGCTGGGATATCTGCAGGGGGCTTTGTGAAAGCGAAGGGAATGAAGCGAGGAGCGAGGAGGGGCTTTACAGGGTGATTTCGGCCAGGCTGCCTGGTTGGGTACTGGAGGTGCGGCGAGTGGAATGAATAGGCCCCGGTGTTGGGGGCACCGGAGCCTACCCCCTTTTCACGCAACGTATTTGACGGCCAAGAAAAACACGTCGGAGTCATCCTAACATGGCTAATCGCCATTACCGTGGCATATGACTAAAGGAGGTTGGGGGGAGTTTGTTGCCATATGGACGAGCCCCTTGCGGAGGGGGCGATAGCCTAGAGGCCAAAGTGCGTGGCTGCTAGCTGAGTGCAGTCCATACGGTAAGCCGAGGCTGGTCTCGCTCGCCGTCGGTCTGATTGGCTTGTTTTGGCTTATGCCCCAATGGGGTGCAGGGATATGCACTGAGATAGTGTCTTTGTGACATCATTATGACAGTTGCCCGTCCGGCTATGGCTTCGATAACCGAGCAGACAACCTGCCTTTATCACATCAGACCGCGAATGTTCTTATGAATCCTAGAGTTAAGAGTTCGTCATCCGATACGTTCCAAGCTTATCGTGCTCGCATTGACCGCCTTGAATGGCTTCCGGCACTGGCCATGCTGCTGCTCTGCATGGCCGTTGGCATCTTCCAGGGACGCTGGCTGGAGGCCTCTCTCATCGTCCTGCTGGCCGGGACGACGAGCTATCTGCTGATGCGCAAGTACCCCGGCACCTTGCTTAGTTCGGCCACTATGGCCGTCCTGATGATGACCGCTTCGGCGCTGCTCATCGACCTGAGCGATGGTCAGATCGAAGCGCATTTCAGCATCTTCATCCTGCTCTCCGCGTTGATTCTCTATGCCGACTGGCGAGTGATCCTGATCGGCGCCCTGTTCATCGCGGTGCATCACATACTGTTCACCGTGTTGCAGGACTATGGGCTGGTGGAAATCTACGCTCTAGGCGGCGACCACTCGGGCCACTCCCTGAAGACGGCACTGGTGCATTGCTTGCTGATGCATGCCGGAGCGGTGGTTGCCCAGGCTGCGGTACTGGCCTACCTGAGCCGTGTGCTGAAGGGCGTGGTCGGGGATGGCCTATCGGTCACCGAGTTTGCGCTGAGCGCACGCGAGGGCGACCTGGCCGTTGAGATTCCCCAGGCGCAGCGTCAGCGGCCAGCTCTGGCGGCGCTTGCCGGCATGCAGGAATACCTGAGCGCCACTTTGCAACAAGCGCAGCAGGTGGCGCGCCAAGTCAGCGATGGCAGTCGGCGATTGAGTTCAAGCCAGAGCGAGCTTGCCGATCAGGCTAGTCAGAACGCCCTGCAGATCCAGCGCATCGCCGAGGGTAGCCAGCACCTTCGCGAAGCGACCCGTCTGGCCGGCGAGCAAGTGCGTCAGACCAACCAGCTCACTGCCACCATAGAACAGCGTGCCGGCAATGGGATGGAAACCATCGATGCGCTGGAAAGCGTTATCGGCGACATTGCTCGGCATACCCAGTCCATCGCCGGCCTGCTCGGCAGCATCGACGAAATCACCACCCAGACCAGCCTGCTGGCATTGAACGCAGCCATCGAGGCCTCGCGGGCGGGTGAGCAGGGTAGGGGCTTTGCCGTCGTCGCTGGAGAGGTGCGTTCCCTAGCCGGTCGCACGACCGAGATCGCCCGACAGATACGGGATCTGGTCTCTACCGCCGAGCATAGCGTGAGTGGCGGGCTGGAGCAGACCCGCAACTCGGTGCAGATCATGCAGGAAATCCTGGCCGCCTTTCGCAAGGTTGCCGAGCGTATGCAGGAAATCGACCGGACGTCCCAGCAACAGCATGCCGATATCGAGGCGCTGGGCGATGCGGCCGTGCTCATGAACCAGTCCCAGGTCGCCAGCAATGACGCGATCGAGTCGAACCGCCAACTGGCCGGCGAACTGCTCGAGACGGCCAGCAAGCTTCTGGAGACCATCGACCACTTCCGACTGGGGGGAACAGAGCTGCTCGTCAGGGCGCCTATCAAGGCAATCCCAGCATTGACCTAGCCTGGGTGCGAGGCACCGGCTAGCCCCAAACCAAAAGCCCCTGTCACACCGACAGGGGTTTTTTGCGTTCAGCACTTCGGCTCGCCGATCTTCAGCAGTAGTCCCTACTGCAACGACTACAGATCCCTCCGCCTACCACAGTCCGGATCGGCTGCCCTCTGCCCTCATGCTGGCTGCCGGCGCGCTCAGCGCCGCAAACCAATGACGACTGGCGCGCCGCTGTCGATGCGCTGGAGGGGGGGCTGAGCTGCGTCGGGCAAGTGCTCGAGTGCATCGATCGGCAGCGTCTGCAGGCCTCTTCCTCTCCCATCGCGCAGGAGGCGTCTGCGCGGTGAAATTGATTGTTCATCCTCGAAAGTCGTGACAGGCCGTAGGCGACCCAAAGCGGACAGTGGCGACGGGCAGGATGCGGCCAAAAGCAGCCGCTCCTGGCCAGAAACAGCAGTTTGAAGGCGTCTACGAATCTATGGTCGATTCACGCAATCAATTCTTGCGTCGGTGGCTCTTTGCTCTGCCCAGGCTCCCAAGCGCAAAGGACATCGCCATGGAGGTCTTCCAAGTCGTCCTTCAAGACCATATGACGTGAAGCGGGCACTGAATTTGCCTCCAGCCCCGATCTTGCCTGTCATTCAGGTGGTCAATCGCGAATCCGGCGCGATGTCATATATTTTCTCGAGCTGAAGCCACTTGGAACGCTATTTCAACACCGATAGACCGGCAGTAGCTTTTTTTGTAAGCCGCTGGACTTCCTCATCCATGCTTTTTCTAAACTTATTAGCCTCCCCCTGCGATTCCCATTTCGCAGTAAAAATCTTATTAAATTCCGTAATTTTTGCATTAGACAGGCCGACCTCATAGTTATTTTTATAAATTGCTCTTTTTGAATCTCCCCATACGCTCTCCCAGTCGCCGTACTCAGCCTTAACTTTCTTTATTTCCGCATCTTTTTCCACTCGCGCAGACTGGATAGTGGACTTTAATTTACTGATCAAATTCTCAGGCTTACTTGGAGGGCTCCACTTCTCAGCTCTGATCACCTCCAAATTAACTCGCAGCTTTGAAACCACTTCTTTAACGGTTCCTGAAAATTGAGGGTTTGAGGCGTTCGCTTTTTCAAATTTGACCGCTAACTCTTCTAGGCACTTCGCCGCGCGTTTAGCCGGAATAGCAGTTCCTTCCTTTCGCCATAACTCTATTTCTTTCTCTGTAAAGGGAAAAAATTCGCTACCCTCTTCGGACTCCTTCGCAAAATACTGGCTTGGAAAAACGTCGTCCGTCCTAAATTCGCACTGCCATAGAGTGCCTCTTGCGAAATTCTCGCGGACCTTTAATTTCTGAACCTCGAGAACTTGAGCTGAAGTAGTTGCAGGCCTTCCATCTGGCAAGTGATACATATAAGCCATATACTGAGTTTGATCCTCGATTTTCTTTTTCTCAGCCTTTGCCAATAGCATTTCTTTCTGGGCTTTAGATATCTCTGATATCAATCGTTCTTTTTCTGCGTTAAGTTGATTTTTTTCTGACCGAAGCCTATTTGACTCGACAACCAAACTTTCAAGCTTAGGCTTCTGCTCTTTTATCAATCCCTCAAATTCCGCCACTTGTTCTTCCAATCTATCTTTCTGATAAATCGGGCGGACCGTATAAAAATATCCAAATACGGCTACTACTACCAATATTATTTGTGCCAATTCTCCCAGTAGCGCAACTTTCTCACGCCACCCACTACTGCTAGTCTCCTTTGAGCTGATATTTGGGGTCGCCTGCCTACGTGACTGTAGTCGTCGGTAAAATGCTGAATCTCTTTTCACCACCATGGCATCTTCTCGTATCCAAATTGTCCTTTTCAAAGTTAGTAGGACGGTAGCTTGGAGGGGCCACAAGCAAAGTGCTCCGCCCCTAACCAACCCCATGCTTACTAACGGTAACGCCAAAGCGCTCCCAAGCTTTTATGTAACTCCTCCGACCTAGATAGGCTTCAACTGAGTAATCAAGTTGTACGATGTAAACCAAGGGCGCACGGCAGTGGCACCGTGCCAGCCTAACGAGAAATTATCCTTGTAGGACATTTGTGTCGAGGGAGATGTATAGCGATTATCTGCTAGTGGCCGATTTCTGCCGGGCATGACAGGCCGCTTAGGACCACGAGCGGCGTGGAACCAGAACTTTCCTGTCCTGGCCGCCTTGCTCTCTGCGCGGTGATGTTTACGCTTGGTGTAAAGCGTTTCTGCAAGGGATAGTGTTGTCCGGACTGGAGAGGATGAGCCGCTTCATTCCGCTCGGCAGACCGGCGCTTCGGCCTTCGACTGATCAGTCATCACCAATTTCACGCCAAAGCTTGCGCTGCGCCCGCACCAGCTTCTTGTTATCCAAGATCGGCAACAGTTCATTCATGGCCTGCTCTGCTGATATTCCATCTGGCTCAAACCATCTGGCGAGAATGTCCTGGGCCTGCTCCAGGGCGGATAAGACGCTCTTACTGCTGGTGGTCATGGGCGTTTTCGGTGGCAAATTGATAGCTGTCTAGGGTAGCAAAGTGAGCGTTTCTACAGGAGGGAATTGATTGCCCGGACGGGCGGAGGAGGGGCAAAAAAGAGTGCTAAAACTCAAACGGGGAGGCCCGTAGAATGGGGCCTGCAGAGGCGTTATTTTCTTTTCGTTTTAGCACGCCGCTTCGCCTGTAAGCCGCGTGATGCCTGGCTTTTTATATCGGATTGCAAATCCGTGTACGCCGGTTCGATTCCGACCTCGGCCTCCACTATGAAAGCCCCGTAGATTCAGGTCTACGGGGCTTTTTCATTTCCAGCTTGTGCAGATGCGATTTCCATTATTTTGGGATCGTTTCCACTATGCGGACGTCAGCGGGTTGGGTTCACAACTTCGCCGACACGCCGGTAAACCGTCTTGGTGATCTGCTCCTTGGTGTGTCCAAGAAGCCGGCTAGCCTCGGTCAAGCTATCGATTTCACTGGCCGCCTTCGGCCGGATATCACTAAAGCGGAACTGTTTGATCCGCTGGGCCAGGGGCTCGTCGCCGTTCGCCAATGCAGTGGCTGCAGCCTTCGACCTGGCCTCGTCCCATCGGTTACGCATCATGGCGTAGCTCAGGCGCAGACCTCCGGCGTTGGTGATCAGCCTGGAGCTGGTTATGCCTGCAAGCTTGCGCCTTTCCAGCAATCCGTCGATGAACTGGCCAAGGCCTGTCGCCCGCTCCCCATCGTAGAGCCGGATACGGAGCTTTTTGTTCGTCTTGCCCTGGGCCACAAGCAGGAACTCTCCACTCAGATCGCCAGTGCATGCCTTTAGGGTGTCGGCAGGCCGCTGGCCCGTGAGGTAGGCCAGATCCATCGCATCGCGCAGTTCCTGGCAGGCCTGGGCGTAGACAGCCGACCAGACGTCGTCCGCTGCGTAGTAGCCTCTGGCTTTTTCCTTGTTACGCCGCACGCGAGCGCAGGGGTTTTCCTTGTCGGTGTGGCCCCACTCACGAGCCATCGTGAAGACGTGGGACATCAAGGCGATCTCGCGGTTGCCGCGGGTTTTCGCTGAGCGACCATCTCGGTACTGGGCAACTATGTGCGGCGTGATTGCCTCGATAGGAGCAGAGTCAAACGCCCTACGCAGATTCTTCAGTTCGGTCCGGTTATCGGCCTGGGTGCGGGGAGCCTTGGTGGGAATGATCTCGCGCTCATACCGGTCGAATAGCTCCTTCATGAAGCGGACGACCTTCGGAGTGGTTGTGCGCTCCAGGCGTGCCCACTCGATACGTGCCTCGTTGAGGTCGGTCCCGAGAGGGATTTCCTTGCGCTTGCCGTTCTCGTCCTTGCCCAGGTAGTAGTATGGGTGAAGGTGCCGCTCAGGTTCAGTTGAGCCCTGAGACGCACGCCGGCATTGGCCGATAGCTGAAGCCTGCTCATGCGGCGAACCCTCCGTCGTTCGGGTCGAAGGGGGCGGGCAGGGGCGTCTTGCGCTCGCTGAGCCTGGGCTTGCCGCCGCGAACGACGACGAGACGGCCGGTCGCGGCCTGGAGGCGCTCGATCAGTTGGCGGTTGGAGGCGCACGCCGGATGGACGTGCAGGGTGGCGGTGGTGTGCATGGTGGGCCTCATCTCTGTGGTGGAGAGAATCGCGATCTGTTAGGTGCTGATCGCCTGCATGACCTACTATATCCGCCGGTTATTTATATATCAATTCCGCAGGTAATTAATTTTTCGAGAGGCATGAAAAGTCTCGCGCTTGGCACGCTGGGGTAAGGCCAAGCAGGTGCCCTGTCCTGTTCAGAAATAGGCGGTGTGGCGGGTGTAAGTGGAGATGGCGTGAAGGGGGAGTGGTGTCTGGAAAGCGAAAGGCCCGGCGGGGAGGGGCGGGCCTTTGAGCGGCTGTGTGGCGGTCAGTCGTAGGGTGGATAACTCGCGTAGCGATTACCCACCGTTGGCATCGGTAGACAAGGCTGTGCCGTTGTCTACCCTACTTGCTTGCTTGAATTCCGTGTTAGCCATCAAACAGCGCATTACTTTCTCGTGAGAGCCAATGCAGCGTGGTGGAGTTTGATACAGAGAGTGGCTGTAATTACTACGTAAAGAAAGGCCAGAAACAGAGATCTGTAGGAAAAGGCAATAATGACCATCGGCAAGAATACGATAGTCCCATATAGGAAGGCGTGGTAAAGCTTCCCGATGGGGCGATGTATCTTCTCATACCAATTGTCCCAGCAGTGTGCGATGTTAAATGCCTTTGTCGATTTATTGGGAGAAAACTCGATCATTTCAGTCTCAATATCGTTCAATCTTTCCATGTAGTAACGAATCAGGGAAAGCTTCAATAGTGAACGGGCTTCCATGATTACGACTAAAGCGGCAATTGCTAAGAAGCCCAAGAAAAGCACTATGGGTTTCTTTTCTGAACCACTAAAACTATCTGCGATGGGCTTCCAGGCAAGGAGGGCACCCAAAGCGGCAAAGAGTTTGAAATCATCAAATGTGCCAGTGGAGTACGCGTCGACTCTCGCAGCCATGGCGGTATATTCTTGGTGTAAATGCCTAAAATATGGGCCGTTGTTCGTTGCCATGTATATCTCCCAGGGCAGATGGCCAAAGAGACTAGCGATTAAGCTAACAGGGAAGCCAAAGCGTAGCTTTTGATAGTCCAGTTAGCGAGGCGAACGATAGGATGGTCTGTCCCGGAGCTCGTTGGCGGACACAGACCGCCGTTAGAGCGGTTTTCTGTGTCCACGGGATGGCTTGCACCCATTATGGGCGGGCCGTTTGTGGCGGTCTCTCAGCCTGTCGGTCCCTGTACCGGTCCGCCAACCCGCACGGTTCCGCTCACCCAAAAAACAAGGCTGCGTCCTTATTTAACCTACTTGCTTGCTAACCGTTAGGAACGGTAGACAAGGCTGCGCCGTTGTCTACCCTACTTGCTGTTCAGCAAACGAAGTGACGGCAGTTATATGTATTGTCTTATTTCAGTCCTTTGAGTATGCGGCCTTGTAGATCAAGTTTCCGCCAATGCTTGCGCCAAATATGTTAGAAAAAAGGGCTGTGAGGTCTATAAGGCTTTTCATGGATAGGAGTGCACGCTCTTCAAGAGAACCTCTTTTGCCATCGGATGCTATTGTTAAGTAATTCTGGTGGTCGTAATATATTTGGCTGGTGTAATAATTTAAAAGGACTGTTGCAGTTAAAAGGCAAATTCCTGCGATAAGCATTCTTGTGGTGAGGGTTGTGAAATATTTGGATGGCTTTCTTGTGCTCCAGATAATAAGTGCGCTACTGATCATCCAGGCTATAAAGGCAGCAATTACTTTATCATGCATGTCCAAGCGAGATTTCCTTCGAGATACAATGATCCTTGGGTACTAATTAGTGCCTGACTCCCTAGGTGGGCGCAGTGTATGAGATTTATTATCACATTTACTTCCTCTATCTAGTCTCGAGTGTCGAAGACTTTCTGACTACGGCCGGCAGTTATACATCAGGGGTGGCTGATCTAGCCATATCAATGAGCTACTACGCATAGGCAGCGATTGATTCTCAGCTCTCCGCCAGCTAGAGGTTCGCCCGTCGCTTTCTCTCCAGCGAGCACACCTACCGCACCCAGGTGGCCTGAAGGGGGGGATGGAGAGAGCGAAAGGTCCGGCGGGGAGGAGCGGGCATTTGGGGGCGTGGTGATTAGCCGTAGGGTGGGTAGCCCGCGGAGCGATTACCAACCGTTGGCATCGGTAGACAAGGCTGCGCCGTTGTCTACCCTACGCGCTTACTACCCTGTCTGCTAATTTTCTTTATTCTGAGGGGCAACAGGTCCTGCACTCTCTAGAGTGCTCAAGAATAGTTTTTTCATGGCCTCTGGTCTGGCGGAGAATATTTGGTACCCACCCATGGCCAAAGATAGAAGCAAGGCAACTATTGATATCCAGAAGGATTTTTCAGAGTCGCCAAGATATTCGTCAACTAAGATGTTCTGTCTGTATAGCTCTTCGGCTAGTCTGTTTAAGTCGTTGGATACCTTAGGATACTCGTCGTCAATTTTGGCTATTATGTTTTCAAAGTAGTCCTTTTGGCCTGGTTGGAGCTTGTCGAATGGGTTTGTCTTTTCGTTCTCGTGAATCAGCGGTTCCAAAGTGCTTAGGATCTCAGTATTTCCACTGCGAAATGCATCAATCCTGATGTCTGATAAGACTGATGAAAGTGGTATGTCCCGGCTATAAAGTTCGGATTTTCCTGGGAAGAAAACTGCCCAGGGCTTTGCTGTTGGGTAGGACTGAAGTGATCTTTTAACTGCTGACAAGTCGCCGCCGTTAATGATGATTGTGGATATGTCTCTTTGGAGTCCACGCTTCTCTATCAGTTCTTTTCCTTGTAAAAGGATGGCGAACAGTGCTGCCATCAGGGAGAAAAGCGGCATTGCTAAGGATATAAAAATTAGGCGCCTTCTCCTGTTTTCGCGCTCCATTCTCAAGAGCAGAGCCTTGTGATAGTGAAGCTCTCTGTTTCTTAGTTTCACGAATTCTGTAGGGTTTTCTTGCATTTTGCTTGTCAAGGTAAAATCTATATTGTGGATTGGAGTTGGTAGGGTGGCTAGCTCGTGCAATGATTACCTATCGTTGGCATTAGTAGGCAAGGCTGTGCCGTTGTCTACCACCACGCGCTTGGCAGTGTTTCTGCTATTCAGTCCAAAATGGACCAACTTCGCAAAGAGTGCTGCTGCTATTGGAAAAAGCATTGAAGCAAAATGCCCCCAGGCGGCGTGCTTGTAGTCACTGCTTACACCAGGGAGAACATGCGAAGGCGGTTGAACACCAACCTTGGAAAGCGCAGCATCTTGTAATTCGTTGATGCCTAGAATACCACCGAGAAGCAACAATCCAACGGGTATTAAATACCAAAGCATCCATTTGAATTCGAAATCATCAGCATTTACGGACTGCATTAATGCACCGGTCAGTGTGACCAAGGTGGTGAACACTGAAACCGCAAAAAGCAATTTATTCGTAAGCCATAGCTCGACAGCCCGCACGACACCATAAAGGATGGCTGAGCCCATCAGAATAAGGTAGGTTGGCAGATGCATATGGATAGATTCCTAACGTTTGGTTAATGGGCCGGCTTTAGTCGGTCCCAGTGAGCGAGGCGAGCGGTTTGAACCAATTGTTATGCGTTGCTGTGAGAGGTGAAGGCGTGGGCAATGAAGTTACCTCCTACTGCTTCGCCGGTAATAAGAATTAACTGGGTTGCTGTTTCTTGAGCAGCTGTTAGCCCTGTTGAAACCAGTGTTATCAACCCGATCACTGTGAGAACGCTACCGGTAATCATTGTTACGTCCGCCCAGAAAAATGCTAGCGAACTATTTTTTTGAGAAGTACCGCAAGGCAAGCTATTACGGTTAATACCTAGGCGATAATTAAACTCTCGATCATTTATTTTCTTCTTGGTTCCGCTGGGTTGAGTGTGTTTTTGGCATAACGTCGAAGCTCAGGGGCGCGCCGCTTGCGGCGTCTCTTGGAATCTAGTGTTAGGTTTCATGCGGTTCGCCTCCACGGCTGATAAGTTGAACCACTAGTCGTAGGGTGGGTAAATGGCGTGGTGATTACCCACCGTTTGCATCGGTAGACAAGGCTGCGTCGTTGTCTACCCTGCGCGCTAACTCGCGAAGATTAAGGTAATGGTCTAAACGACTCAATGTTTACAGAAATCCCCTCTGCAATCGAAGATAGGTCCCTCAAAGATATTTGCTCTAATGAGCCGATGGTGATTTTAGTGACCGCCTTCATTGTGCCATCCTTCAGGATCAGAGAGGCTCTATTATTTGTCTTGGCATATATTGCTCCAGAGAATTCTTTGATCAATTCATTTATAAATTCTTTAATCTCGCCTCCAGAGACTTCCGCTAGGTATCTGTAAGGAGCTTCCGAGTAATTAATGAAGTTTTCGATGGGGGCGATTGAAGAACGGTCGCCGGAAATACTGCTGTTTTTAATCTCGCTCAAGGCGCTCTCAATATAATCAAGCTTCTTGAGTAGGAAACCCTGGGTGTCATCCCCTTGAACGGCTTCTCGCATAACTCGTGCTTGCGAAACTCGATAAACCGGGTTGTCAGGCTCTCCCTCAGATAAAGCAGTTTCTATGGTGTCTGTAAGTCTTGGCCTTAAATCCATTGTGCCATGCATGTCATTTCGGAAGAAAATGGTTCTCTCGTCAGAAATGTCAAAAGGAAGTTGTGTGCCTGTTTCTGCTAAAGCAACAATTGGCAGGCCAGTGCAATGCCGTACCGCTAGTTCATACATTACGTTTGGGTTGAGCTCAGTCAGATTTGCAATGACAAGATCGTCATAAAGTATGTGTTCAATTACCTGTTTTGTAATTGATCCTGGATTGGAGATCTCATGTGCAACATGCACCTCAAACCCCATTTCAAATAACACTGGCTTTATTACGGCGCTTATCAATCCATCTGCGGCTCTACGAGTTGCTGAGTTATCTCCCCCAATTGGTGTAACAACGAAGCATTTCTTAGCCGAACTACCATCAGCACCGTCATCGACAGGCTTCACAACTTCCTTTTTTGCTGCCATAAGTCCCCACAGAAAACCTTGTTGGATGCGCTAGATAATGGCATATCGCTATTCGCTTGACATCCCCAACATAGGCGGCTAGCTTCACACCCGCTGCCGCCAAATCGGCAGCCTGGGATTGGCGTCCCGGACTCGTTGGCGGACACAGACCGCCTCAAGCGGTTTTTTTGTGCCCGTCGCATGGCCGCATCCGTTATGGGCGGGCCGTGTGTGGGGGTCTCACGACCCGCCGGTGCCAACGACCGGTACGCCAACCCGCACGGTTCCGCTCACCCAAATTGGCGTTTGGGCAGCGGATTCCACCTCAATTCGTTGGAGATCCGCCATGAAGGCCATTGCACCTGCTGTTGCCCCGGTTCTTGTCGAGCTGACTGATGGTCAGCCCACTACCACCAGCCTCGATGTTGCCGCCCACTTCGGGAAGCGGCACGATCGCGTGCTGGACAAGATTCGCAACCTTGAATGCTCCCCCGCGTTTTACCTCCACAATTTTGTGGAAGCATCCCAAGAGGTCGAACAGCCGAATGCCGGCGTGGCCAAGTACCCGATCTTCCGCCTGACCCGCGATGGCTTCACCTTCCTGTGCATGGGCTTCACCGGCAAGGAGGCGGCGAAGTGGAAGGAGGCATACATCAACGCCTTCAATGAGATGGAGCGCGCGCTGAGCGGCGCGGTGGCGAATCCGGCCGCGGCCAACGGCCCGAGCGTGCCCGCCGAACCGATCCACCTCACCTACAAAGACCGTCCGTTCCGCATCGTCCTCGAGGGAACGGCGCTGTGGTTCGTCGCCGCAGACGTGGCCCACGCTCTGGGCCTGCGCGATGCTTCACGCATCACTCGCCACCTGCGCTCCGAGCACCGGTCGAAACGGCAGGTAGGCCGGCAGATGCTCAACGTGATCGACCGCCGTGGCTTGGACATCGCTCTGCTTCACGCCAGCCCGGAGCGCTCCGAGCCGCTGCGCCTGTGGCTCAATGCAGCCCTGGAGCAGTTCGTGTCTGTCGCGGCGCCACGTGCGCTCCCCAACGGCCTGTCCGGTGAGCAGCAGGGCGTAATCAAGGCCGTGGTTGCGGCGCGCATCGAGGCCTTGCCCAAAGCCCGGCGCAGCAAGGCCGCCATCGCCTGTTGGTCGGCACTCAAGTCGAAGTTCGGTTGCCGCTACGAGGAAATCGCCCCGGAACAGTTCTCCGAGGCGGTGAGCCTGGTGGCGGGCCTGGCGTTGGAGGGCGAGTGGCTGAGGAAAGAAGAGCGGAAGGACGGCACGATACTGACCGGGGAAGATATGGCCATGCTATATCATTTCTGCGCCGATGCCCTGGATATGGTGCAGACCGGCGAGCAACTGGTGCCGGCTCTGAAGGCGTTGCGCGCGATCGCGCTGTACAACGTGCCGGCGCATCTTGAGAATTTCAGGATAATCATTGGGCACTTCTACCAGCGCTTCGGGCAGCGGATGGAGGAGGAGGCCAAGAAGTACAATCTCTACGATAACCAGATCAATCTGGCCGCTGCCGCGGATCGCAGCCAGTCCATCATTCGAGCGGCCTGATGCCGTCAGGCATCCGCGAGAATCTTTCTGGCAAATGGCCGGGCGGCTTCTTTGAGATCTCCGCCGCCATAGGCTACCTCGAACCCTACTTTGGCCTTTTCGGCGGCGTAGGCGAGCTCCGTGGTGTAGGAGTCGAGGTGGGCTTCTTGGGAGGGCGTCAGGTCGCGGCGAGGTACCCAGATGCCGAGCAGCAGCTCGTCATGGTCGTGGCCGATCTGGATGTCGCGCAGGCGTAGCAGGTGCGTGATTTTGCGTTGTGCCGTGGCGCATTGATAGGTGGCATTCGCCGTTGGATCGAGTGTGCTGAGGTTGATGGCCAGGTGCGTGCCAACGTAGCTGATGGTGGCTTTTCCCTTGCGGCCATAGAGCTCCATCGGGCGGTTGAACCGCTCCTTGAAGCCTTCTCGGGTGCCGATGACGAGACGTTTGATTTCCTGATGGAATTTGCCGAGCGACTTGTCTTCCACTTCTTCGTTGGGCTTGTCGTTGCCCTTGGCGCTGAACAGGGAGGAATGGGTCTGTGCCGACCGGACAACGGCTTCCAGCGAGCTGTTGCGCGTGGGGATGATCGAGCCTGCATACACGCCCTGCATGTTTGGCACCCAGTTTTCCAGCTTGCCGCCCGTTGCCAGGAAGCTCTGTAGCTCGGCGTTGACCGTTCCGGCCAAGTTGAACAGGTGCTTGCCGTACTGGCCAAAGACGTGTTCGAGAGGCTCTGCGCGCAATGTGCCGATCACTCTGGGCGCCGATCCGTCATCGGGCACGATGGCGATGCCCGAGGTGATGCGCTCTCCGGAGAAGGTGATGGGTTCGATCTGCACTGCCATCCAGCGCGCCTGAAACAGGCTGCGTTTCGGGCGATCCTTCAGGAAGGCTTGGGCAGCGTCAAAGGTAGATGCCCCAGTTGTAGGCGATTGCATAGCAGTGGCACCGTGTGTTGGATGCGTTCGCGCAGGAAACCGATTATCTCCTGCCTGTCCGTGGCAGCGTCAATTTTGGTGAAGTGTCCATCCTGGTCAAGATCGTCGAGACAGAGTTGGGCGCATTTGTTCACCAATTCACGGGCTCTGCCGAGAATGGTGTTGCGCTGTGCTTCGTCCCAGACTGCTGCGTTCTCATCGGCGAGCAGGTTGCGCACGGCAATGGCCGGGTTGTCCAGCCCCCATAGCTGCCAGTAGTTCCCAGTCAGAGCCCGGCCATGGTCGATCAGCCAGAATTCCTGTTTGCCGGGGGTATAGATGATATTGCCCAGGTTCCGGTCATCGTTGGCCACCAGTTCGTCCAGGGCAATGGTGCCGGCCAGGTCGAACTTGCCGTCGACTGCCTCGATAAATGCTTTGTCGGGGCTGTTCAGGCCCCGCTCCAGGCTGTAGCTACGGCTGCCGGCCTGTTGGCTGGCGAAGCAGACCATGATGCCGCGGTTGGCGAAGCTCGATTCGAACTCGGGGCGCAGATCGGCGGTGTCGAGCAGCACCACGTAGGGGCGAGGAATGCGTAGGCCGAGGGCTCGGCCGACCTGGGCAGTGGCGAGTTCGGCGATGATCTTGCGAGGGTCCAGGGTGAGTTTGACGTAGCCGGTTACGGCATTTCCGTCGTCATCCAGCAGCTCTGCCTTGTAGGTCTCCCCGTCGTTGCCTTCGTCCATCCTGCCGAGGAGGGTGCAAACGTCTGCGGTCCGAACGGGTTCAAGGTTGTTTGGTGTTGAGTTCTTCAAGACGCGCTGCAATCCCTTCCAGTACAACAAGATCGGCTTCCTTCAGGAAGCCCTGTAGAGCCGCTTTCTCGATGCGAGCAAGTGCCTCCATGCCCCGCCTGGTGAGCATGCCCCTTAGCGGCTGCAGGGCGGCCATATTGTTGATGGGGGCGGTGCCTGCGTGCGTTTGGGAGGCTGGAGGCGCCAATGCGGTCTGCGCAATACGGGCGATCTCTGCGGCAAGGCGCGGGCTGAATTTCTCGACGGGAATGCCGATCAGCCCGGCTATAACCCCGGCGACCCTGGCATTCAAGGCGTTGTAGCCGTTGAGGTAAGAGCTCACTGCGCCCTGGCTGATTTCCAGAGCGTCAGCGATTTTGCCTTGGGTAAGGCTGTCCTTCCTGCTCTTGCCGGCGTTGAAAGCATCCAGTTCGGCCTTTAGGGCCGCGCATTCTGCTTTTTCCCAGTCTGTGATTTCGCGCTTCTTTTCGGTCATGTGGCAATCCTATTTCCGCCGGGAATAGTTATCCATTGCCGCCGGGTTTGATATTCTAAAATCCGCCGGTAATACTGCGCGAAATCACCCAACGGAGAGAGACCGATGAGGCGTATCCCCCTACATGAATTCGCTTCGGAAAAGGGCCAGGGCCAAGCGGCGGTCTTGCTCGGTTTGTCGCAAGGCGCGCTGAGCAAGGCCATTCGTCTTGGTCGACGGATTTTTGTTAACTGCCACGAAGGTGGTGCTTTTTCGGCTGAGGAAGTGCGTCCGTTCCCATCCCAGAACCACCAGAAACGGGCGGCCTGACCATGGCCGCGCTCCAATCCATACGGTAGAAACCTTGCGGCCCGAAGGCCGCTCGGTCCTCCCGGCGCACACCACCACAGTGCCGCCGGGGGATGCAGGAGAACGAGGGGAGCACACCACATACCGCCCCAACCTCCTGCACCTTGTCCAGAGCACGGATGCTCTGGGTTGCCTGCCTCTCCACCACAGAGTTGCAGGCTGTAGCGGCGGGGTCATGCGGAGCATGGGCCTCGCCACTGGAGTGCAGCCGGCTTATCCAGCACAGAGCGGCCGGCTGCTGTGACCACCATGCAAGTGACCACGGCGCGACTTTACCAGAGCTCCTGCGCCGCGGCACTGGCAGACTTCGGGGATAACTGCCATGAGCCGAGCCGATTCGGGCCGCGCCGACCGGGCCCAGCGGGAGATTCTGCCGCTGCGCCTTGCCCTCTACCACGCCTGCCGGGAGTTCCCCGGCGGCACCGCGGCCATCGCCGCCATCTACGGTCGCAACCCGACCACCCTCCAGCACAAGATGAGCCCGACCCAGCCCACGCACTCGCCGAACCCGGACGAGATCGAGGAGGTGACGGCCGCCACCCGCGACCCGCGCATTCTGGATTCGCTGATCGAAGCCTTTGGCGATGCGGCCTGGGTGGACCTGCGCGCACTGCTGCAGGGCTTCGACCCGCGGCAGGATTTGCCGGGCGTGCTCAAGGCGGTGGGGGACACCCTGCAACGCCAGTCGGCGCTGACCGACTCCATCGCCCGCCACCTGGCCGACGACGGCCGCATCGACCGCGAAGAACTCGCCGAGTGCAAGCTGCACCTGCGCCGTACCCAGGGCGCACTGCTGGCCCTGGAGCGGATGCTGGAACGCGAAGCGGAGGCGTGCCATGGCTGAGCGAATGGACGAGGTTCTGGATCAGTTCCGGCAGTTCGGCCTGGAGGTCGAGCTGCCGCTGCGTTTCGGCAAGCTGACCCGGGTGAAGGCGGAGGGCGACAAGGGCCGGGCCCGCACGGGCTGGTACATCGCCCACGAGTACCGCACGGAGAAGGGCGAGACGCTGGTCTTCGGGGCCTTCGGCAACTGGCGTCTCGGGGTGACGGAGAAGATCAAGCTCAAGGGCGTGAAGCTGACCGAGGAGGAGCGCGAGCTGATGCGCGCCCGCCAGGAGGAGGCGAAGCGCCGGGCCGCCGAGGCGCAACAGCACGCTGCGCGGCGGGCGGCGAAACGGGCGGCGTCGCTCTGGCCGAGAATGGCGGAGAAGGGCGCGAGCGCTTACCTGCAGCGTAAACAGGTAGTCGGCTTCGGGGTGCGCTATGCGCCGCGCAGCGGGGCGCTGTTGGTGCCGATGCGCAACGCCCGGGGCGATCTGGCCGGGCTGCAGGTGATCTATCCGGCGGTGCAGGCGCAGCTGGGCCGGGACAAGAGCTACTGGCCGGCCGGCATGGCGAAGGAGGGCGCGTTCCATCTGATCGGCCCGCATCCCGAGCCGGGCGAGCCGCTGCTGGTGTGCGAGGGGTACGCGACCGGCGCCAGCCTGCACATGGCGACCGGTTGCGCGGTGGCGATCACCTTCGACGCGGGCAACCTGCTGCCGGTGGGCAAGGTGCTGCGGGAGCAGTTCCCGGGCCGGCCGCTGATCTTCTGCGCGGACGACGACTGGAAGACCACCCGCCCGAATGGTGAGGCCTGGAACCCTGGCTTGGAGAAGGCCACGAATGCGGCCACCATCCTCGGCGGCCAGGTGGTGGCGCCGACGTTCGGCGGCGAGCGCGAGGAGAAGTGGACCGACTTCAATGATCTGCACGTGGCCGAGGGGCTGGAGGCGGTGCGCCGGCAGGTGCTGGCGGTGGTTCGCCCGCCGGCGGCCGGGGGCTGGAAGGACAAGCTGCAGCGCAGCGAGACGGGCGCGCTGATCGCCCATGCCTTCAACGTGGCGCTGATCCTGGGCAACGACGAGCGTTGGAGTGGGGTGATTGCCTATAACGCCTTCAGCTCGAAGATCGTGAAGCGCCGGGCCGCGCCCTATGGCGGCGGCACCGGGGAGTGGAGCGATCTGGACGATGCGCGGGTGGTGATGTGGCTGGCCGAGCAGTACAACCTGCGGACGAAGGCGGCCGGCGTGATCGAGGCGGTCAGCGTGGTCGCCAACGATCATGCCTTCCATCCGGTGCGGGAGTATCTGCAAGGACTGGAGTGGGACCGGGTGCCGCGCCTGGAGGGCTGGCTGTCGCTGATCTTCGGGGTGCCGATGTCGCCTTACACGATGAAGGTGGGCAAGCGCTGGATGATTTCGGCGGTAGCGCGGGTGATGGAGCCCGGCTGCAAGGCCGATGCGGTGCTGATCCTCGAAGGGGCGCAGGGCGCGGGCAAATCGACGGCGCTGGCGATCCTGGGCGGCGACTGGTTCATGGATACGCCCTTCAACCTGGGGGACAAGGACGGGTTCCAGGTGATCCGCGGCAAGTGGATCATCGAGCTGGGCGAGCTGGACAGCTTCAACAAGGCGGAATCGACCCGGGCCAAGCAGTTCTTCTCCGCTTCCGTCGATACCTATCGGGAGAGCTACGGCCGCCGGGTTCTGGACGTGCCACGCCAGTGTGTTTTCGCGGGGACGACCAACCAGGAGGAATACCTGAAGGACACCACCGGCAACCGGCGCTACTGGCCGGTGACCTGCCAGAAGGTGGAGCTGGAGGCGTTGCGCGAGCTGCGCGACCAGCTGTGGGCCGAGGCGGTGTTCCGCTACCAGGCCGGCGAGTGCTGGTGGGTGCAGCGGGAGGAGGCCGACCAGTTCGCCGAGGAGCAGGATGCCCGCTACACGGTGGATGCCTGGGAATACCCGATTCGCGAGTGGCTGGAGGACCCGGCTTCGGGCGAGACCGTCACCGCCGACCGCATCCTGCAGGGCGCGCTGAAGCTGGACTACGGCCACTGGGGCCGGCCGGAGCAGATCCGGGTCGGCTACATCATGCAGCGGCTCGGCTGGCGGCGGGAGCGGCTGGCGGCCTCGAAGAAGAGCGGCGTCCGCCCTTGGGGCTACAAGCGGCCGGAGAGCTGGCGGGTAGCAGCGGCGGCCGTGGTCGAGGAGGAGCCGTTTTGATCCGGGAGATCGACGACCTGCTGCGGGCCTGGGCGGAGCAGCGGGCCATCCGTGAGGCCTTCCCGGGCCCCGGCAACGTGCGCTGCACGCTCGGCATGCTGATCGACAGCCAGGGCGTGGTCATCCCGACGACCAAGAGTTCCCGAGGCCTGGACGATCCGCGCTTCCCGGTGACCGAGCTGGTGGTCAACGGGTTGCGCCACGATCTGAAGGGGCTGGTCTACGAGCACTACCTGCACCACCCGCTCAGCACGCCCGCCCAGAAGGCGCGGGCGTTGGGCTATTCCGGGACCAGCGCCTATTACCGGGCGCTGGGCACGGCGCACGAGCACGTGCGGGCGGCGCTGCGGCAGAGGATGGCGGCGTGATGATTGAGGCCCCGGATCACGCCCGTTTTTTGTCTTCGTGCTTGTCGTTTCTGACGCTCAACAGTTCCTGCATCCGTTCGGTCATGGCGATCAGGTCCCTTGCTTCTTTGGAGGGGCGGCGTTTCACATCGACTTTGACAGACGGCTTGGAGTGTTCTGCTCGAGCACTGGATACAAAGGCTTCCAGTATGTCGTTCATCCGAGTCTGCCAGCCGGCCCCTGTGCTCTTGAAGAAGCCGACTACCTCGGGGTTCAAGCGCAGTGTTACCTGGGTTTTCGGGTTGGGTTTGCGCGGGCGGCCACGGCGGATAAGTTTGTCGCCATGGAACAGATCGGCCTCGGCAATCCAGTCATCGGTAATTTCCGGCGCATCGTCCGGATCAATCCAAGAGATGGCGGACTTTTCGTTGCTCTTTTTCATGCATGTGCCTCATCGAGATGATGCGGCGCGCCTCGCCGCGAGGGGTCCAGGTTACGGCGACCAGGCGGTCGTCATACCAGCCGACGGTGTTGTAGCGATCTTCACCGTAGTCTTCGCGGTCATCGCGTCTGGTCAGATGTTTTCCTTCGAAGATTTGGCCGGCTCTGCTGAAGTCGAGCCCGCGCTCTTCCATGGTTTTGGCCGCTTTGGCGGAGTCGAATTCGATTTCCATGGCTTATTTTCTGTAACTACAAAAATAGTCTATAGCCATGGAGTAAGCGGAGCAAATCTGATCGATGTGATAGGGCTACGCAGATGCTGGGCGGCCAGTGCATGCTGCTGCTCGGCTATAGGCGCGTACGCCTGCCTGTCAGCCGCCCGAATGGCCGGGGCTATCGCATGCCGGAGGGGCGCGCTTGATGTGTCTCTGCGTCTGCCTGTGTCCCGTCTGTCCCATCGAGCGGAGCGGGTTGGGACGGGGGCAGGGCGCGCCATTGTTGGCGTGGTCCCATGTCCCATCGAATGCGCCTGTGCGCGCATAGGCGCCCGTGACGAATACGCGCGGGCGCGCAGCGTGTGATTAACCTCCCTCTCTATATAAGGGGGGATTTGATGGGACATAGGACAGAGCCTTAGGAATCAAGGCGTTTAGCTGTCCCATCCGATTGGATCGGATGGGACGAACAGGACAGCGGGGGAAGGAAGAGCAAGCCAGGGAGGGAGAAGTCGGATATTGCGGGGATTTTTCCGGGACGTTGGGGGGATTTTGTGGGGGTGGCAGCGGCAAGGGCTTGCTGCCATGGGAATCGGGAGGTAAAAAGTCGTCATTCTTGTATAGGTGCGACCGCCGCAGACGGCGCCCCGATCCCCCGAAACCCGGCCCCCGCGCCGGGTTTTGCGTTTCTCCGGTGCTGTGGGGTTCCCCGCCCTGGTCACCAGCACCCGCCGGCGTCAGCCGGCACCTATCGCTCCTTCGTTGGGAGAGCCATTGCCCGCCGCGTGCGGGCCTTTTTATTCCTGCGGTCCTGCCCCGGCGATGACGGGGCGCTGGACAACTATTCGCCCGAGAGGGCTATCGAGCATGCAGACAATGACTGAACGCGGCCATGAAGCGCTGGCAGATCACTACGCCCCGGCGGATTGCCGCCTTTCTCGCCCAGATCGGCCATGAGTCGAGCCAGCTGCGCTACACCCGGGAGCTCTGGGGGCCGACGCCAGCCCAGGCGCGCTACGACCTGCGTACCGACCTCGGCAACACGCCGCAGGCGGACGGCGACGGTAGGCGCTATTTGGGCCGCGGCCTGATCCAGATCACCGGGCGAGCCAACTACGCGGCGGTGAGCATCGCCCTGTTCGGCGACGACCGCCTGCTCAAGACGCCCGAGCTGCTCGAGCAGCCGGAATGGGCGGCGGAGTCCGCCGGCTGGTTCTGGTGGGTGAAGGAGCTGAACGGCCTCGCCGACCAGGGCCGGTTCGCCGACATCACCCGCCGGATCAACGGCGGGCTGAACGGGCAGCAGGACAGGCTGGCCCTGTGGTCGCGGGCCACGGAGGTGCTGGCATGAGCCTCGCCGATCTGATCCCCGTGCAATACCGGCTGCTGGCTGCCGGCGGCTTCGCCTTGGTCCTGCTGCTGGTCGGCGCCGGCCTCGTCTGGTGGGGGCTGTCCCCACGCATCGGCCTGCAGTCCGCCCGGGCCGATCGCGCCGAACAGGCGCTCGCCGACTCGCAGCAACTGGTCGAGCGGCAGGCCGACGTGCTGGCCGAGCAGCAGAAACAGATCGGTCAGGTCACTGCCCTGGACCAGCGCATGCGCGCGCTCGAACAAACCGTCACCCGTAATGCCCAGGCGCAGAGCCGCGCCCTCGAGGAGCTGAAACGTCATGACCAAGCCGTTGCCGACTATCTCGCTGCTGCTGTGCCTGCTGCTCTTGGCGGGCTGTACGAGCGGCCCGAGACCGCCGACCCCGCCGCCTACCACGGCCCGGATCGACTGCCCGCTGACCCCGTGCCGGCTGCCGGCGCGGCCAGGGCTGCACACTAATGACGACTGGCGCGCCGCTGTCGATGCGCTGGAAGGGGAGTTGCTGAGCTGCGCGGGGCAGGTGCTGGAGTGCATCGATCGTCAGCGCCTGCAGGCATCTCCAACGTCTGCACGGTGAAATTGGCGGCCCATCCTCGAATGTCGTGGCAGGCCGCAGGCGGCCAGTGGCTGCCTGTCACAAACGACCGCTACTGGCAAACCAGTCCCGACTAAGATCTTGCGATATATAATAAGCAGCATGCAGCCAACAAACGGCGCCTTCCCCAAGCCCAAACACACAGCAGCCGCGAATTGACATGGCAAGAGCAAAAAAAGAAAGACCAGTTCTTGATGCAACCAGTATTAGCCTCGAAGAGTGGCTTTCCATGGTTTTCGCTTACGAAGAAAAGAGAAAATATAGATTCATAGATTTTCGATTTCCAACAGACGCCCATGCAGCAGAATATCTGGCTTCAGCTGAACTAAGGTCGGATTTTGAAACCAAGCACCTAATACGTTCATTCTTGATTCCCCCAGGGGTTAAAGGACATGATCATCAATTTCTTCACCATTGGATAGACAATGGTGACCTTGCCCAGATGATTGATACGAACGAGTACGCTCGTCGTCTTTTTAGAAATGAAGGATGGGAAGGTTTGACTTGGATATTAGATCTCCTCCCCGATTGGCCTCAACAGGCTCTCGATGCACTGAACGCTTTCATACGGGCGCATACACTCTACCTCTCCGATGACCGTATATGGGGCCTGTGTGACGCGATTTCGATAATTCGCCACAAGTATCTACTTTCATCTAATCCTCGCGACATACTCAACGATATTTCTTCAAGGGATTTTGAGTTTCTCATCGCCGCATTGTTTAGAAGGCAGAAATATCACCCAAAAGTCACTAAGCAGTCACGGGATGGAGGGGCAGACATAATATGCAGCTCACTCGACACCCCCATAAAACAAAAAGTGCTGATTGAGTGCAAGCACCACATTGGTACCGTCGGCGTTGAAGTAATTCGTAAGCTGGCAGGAGTTGTGAGTGAAACCGGAGCCACGAGCGGCTGGGTTGTGACCTCTAGCAAATTTAGTTCGCCAGCGGTGAAATTTTCTAGTGCTACAGGGAGGATTCAGCTCTTGGATTACAAGGCGTTGAACCTAAAATTTAACGAGTATTTCGGTGCACGATGGAGTGAGCGCTTACCATCTCTAATCAGTGAGGAACAGCGAAATCAAGTCAAGCATGCCTCTGAATTAAGTTGAAAGCGGTTAGCGAGTGATCGAGCAGCTTCCGGCCCAGACTGTGTGAAAACGCCGGTCTCGCCTAGAGTTGCTGAAGCGACGTCAGCGGGGGCGAAGTATGAAGCGATTCATCGAGGAAGCGAGCCGGACCCAAGTCAGCTTGTTGCCTGAGTGCCTGGATGCCTTCATCACCGAAGACAACCCAATCCGGGTCGTCGAAGCCTTCGTCGAACAACTCGACCTTACGGCGCTGGAGTTCGACGGAGTGGTCCCAGCGGCAACCGGTCGGCCGTCCTACCACCCTGCAGTACTGCTGAAGATCTACCTCTACGGTTACCTCAATCGCATCCAGTCCAGCCGGCGCCTGGAGCGCGAATGTCAGCGCAACCTTGAGTTGATGTGGCTGTCCGGACGACTCGCGCCGGACTTCAAAACCATCGCCGATTTCCGTCGTGACAACGGCAAGGCCATTCGCAATGTTTGCCGGCAGTTCGTCGTGCTCTGCCGCCAGCTCGATCTGTTCTCCCAGTCGCTGGTGGCCATCGACGGCAGCAAGTTCAGGCTGTGTGAAAACGCTGTCCCTGATTTGAACACCGCGCTTCTACGTAAAATCTGCGAGCGTTCGGCTAGTGAACAGACCTGGATTTTGCGTACAAGCGAGATATTTGCTCTGCTTTTGAGCGCTTCAGATGCTCGGCGGCGCTTTCACACAGCCTGGGTCGAGAGTCGCCGGTCATGAGAGGCGACTCTCGACCCACTTCGGTCGTTCAAGGCAGCGTTGCTTCTACGGTTGGTATCTGAGCGGAGCGGTCGCCCAGAGTGGCAGCCCAGAGGCAGCGGGTCGCTCTTAGGGGACCGCGATACCAATGTGCTAGCATGGCTGTTATCGGCCCGCAAAGAAGCCACATAAACGAGGGGAGCTCAATGTCTTGGGGCATTACCGAGCATATCAACCACCTGCAGAAACTACTGGTCCCTGGTGTCATCGGAAACTACAACAGCTTCGAAGTAACGGAAATATTTGGCCTCCGCAAAGATAGGCCGGGACAGATAACAAACTTCATGAGCCTGCTGGTTGCAGAGCCAAGCGCCCCACCAGCAAGTCAGACCGCCAGGCCAAACTTTCTCAATGGTAATAGGCGCATTGAACTGCGTGGAACCCCGTGGAAATTTGGCATCGCGCGCTATCGAATCTCTACTCAACAAGTTCTGCAAGCGCTTCAGAATCTCGGCACCACTCGCGAGTGGAAGCCTGGCACTTCGGCGTTGAATGTCGGGACACTTACCCCTTTGCCCCCACAATTTGTTCCCTCTGATGCTGTAGTACCGCACCCATGGAACGGTGTACTCAAAAATAATTTCTGGGAAGGCTCCCATGTTCTTGAGCTTTTCGACGAACAGAAAATAGATGTCAAATTCCTTTTGGCCGAGCCGAAGCTTCTCAAGCAACTGGCGGAGAACATCACGACCTTCGTGAAGATAGGCATTGATGGTTTGTCCGACCGACTTGGAAATGTTCTCATCCAATTACCCGTAACCGTCGTGACGACAAAGGTGTCCAGTTCACCAACCGGGGATTTTCTTGTACAGCCAATCTGGCACAACGGAACCCCCGCACGGCAGTTAAGGGTGTCATGCGAGAAGTATGAAGACACGACGGTGGAAGGTTACGGTTCCGAAGATGTCGCCGGTTCGCAGGCGACCTTCCCGATTTACTCTCCCGGAGGTGGGGCTCGATACGTACTATGGGATGACCAGCATCAATTAGTGCTGGGAGCCTCTGCGCAAACTGCGTTCATCACGAGTGTCGGCATGAACGTCCATGTTGTGGGGGAAAGCATCAGCCCCCGGGAGTTCTACCTCCCTTTGCCAAATGGAGCACTACAGCCGGTCACCATCCCGCTCATTGAAGAACGGGCCCCCAACATTATTGGCACCCCCACTTCGACCCCCCGTGAGCCATGGCGAGAGAACAGAGTTTTCAGAGATAGCTTAAAGAGCATCCGTGAACGGAGAGAGTTCGTCCAATACGGCGGAAGCTCCGGTGCAGGCATGGAAGATGCGCTCAAGGACATTCACACACTGCTTCGAATACATGGCAAGACCGGGGCGTGGTTGTGGGACCCGTATATTGATGCTAGAGACATTCTTGCGACGCTCTTCTACTGCCCACATAAAGGGGCGGACTTGCGAGCACTCACAGCTGGTGCGGAACCTCCGGCATTAAAGGAGAAAGAGAATCACTCCAAGACCATCGCCTTTTGCCAAAGGGCAGAAAAATGGCTTCGCAATCGCCCCTTTGCAAACTGGATAGGGCTCAAGCCAGAAGCAGCACCACCTCCCAAGCAATCTTGGAAGGATAAACAACTTGAGACGTTCAATAACTCGATGGGCAACTGCAAAGACCTGCGCTTAGAGTTCCGCAGACGCGAAGGTGGCGCAGGCTGGCCGTTCCATGACCGCTTCTTGATATTCCCCTCTGAAACAGGACCGGCGACAGCATGGTCCCTTGGAACATCGGTCAACAGCTTCGGCCAGAAGCACCACATCCTCCAAAAGGTCGCCGATGGAGAGCTGATTCGACAAGCGTTTCTGGACCTTTGGGATGAGCTGAGCGGTAGCGACTATCTCATTTGGAGCACGCCATGAACCCGACTGCAATGAGCCTTGCGCAGGCTCGCTTTCAAGCAGCCTTGAGTTCTGGCACCTCCGCCGCACCGCTAGCACTAAGCGAACTGCTTGCTCAGCTAAGCACCGACTCTCAGTCGCACGCCTTTGACGCCGAACTTATCGAGCATAGCACTGCTGACGAATTTCCATTTTTACGCAACATGGTTGCGTTGGGGACGCCGCCCGATGCAGCCGCTTCTGCAGCTTGGGAGGCCGCGGTGCGTTGGGTGCTGAGCGCACTTCGCAACTGGGCTTCCAGCGAAGTAAATTCGCTCAACAAGCTTCGCGCGCTGCTCGGAGCCGTAACGGCGCTAGATGCAAACCGGGCAGGACTCTCCAGTGTTGCGGCTCAAGTAGCTTCAAACCAGCTGACTGCGGGGTTACAACGTTTCATTGAGAGCACCGACGCAGGCCCTGGATTCAATGAACGACGATTCCCTGAACTTCGTCAGCAAATCGAATCCCTGGCTAACAGTGGTAACTTAGAACAGCTGTGGCATATGGTTCGCTACATTAATTTCTTCCCAGCTCCAGATTTTTGGACAGCAGTTGTATTCATGTACACCGCTGACCCAGCGGCACTTGCCGGTATTGTCGAGAGGCGAAATGACGTACTTTTTTCGCTCATGATTTGCACCGTACTCGAAACTCAAGCCATAGCCCTTGCATCCAGGGTCAATAACCTTGTCTTCAAGTTCGTTAGCGTTGCAAATTTCTGGCAAGAACGTACGGTAGGTCCACTGCAAAGCTCACAGAGCACACTGCAGGCTCTGCTGGTTCAAATAGCGCGAACGTCTGCCGCAGACTGGTACGCATGGATGCAAGCGTTGTTCAAGTATCCGGGCAATAACCCCCCCTTGGATGCCGCCTTAGCAGCGGCGCTGCAGCAACTGTCGCAAGAGCACTGGACAGCATTTTTCAAGGCGCTATCGCTCAGCTATTCACACAGAGCAGCCGCACCAGTTGCAAATATCCTTATCCCATTTGCCAATTCGACCAACGCGGGAGGAAAGACCTTGATGTGGACCACCGCGTATCAAGTGTGGTCTGACTGGAGCTATGGCCAGCATGAAAGTGACGGTGCAATGTTTGCACCTACCGCCTGCGCCTTGGACTTTCCTGTAGCAATGTATTACGCATCACTGACAAGCGATGAGTGTTTAGCAGCGGAACGCAATCTTCTCGAAGCCATCGAGATGGTGGAGCAACAGTGGTTTAACTCTGCGACGGACTTGGTAACTGAGCGGAACAGGCTGAAATCCCGTCTGCGCCTTGTGCAGCACGGGATAGCGCTTGCAAATGGGAGTGCCCAGCCCCTGCCGCCTCCCATTCAGCCGGATGCGGACCTTTACGCCTGCACAAGATATCACTACTACGACGTAAATATCATTTGAGCCGCTTCTTGGCGGTGGCACTTCTCAATAAGGGTACAGCTAAACCTGTGCTTTTTTGACCATAAAAATGGCAGCCAAGAGGTGGTAAGAACGGCATAAAGAACAATTGAGCTAGCCTACAACTTGATGCGTACACAAGGATCCCTACATCGTATCAATCTGGCTACCGGCTGCTAAGGCGCATGTTGCGCGCGTAGGTTATTCGGCAGGTTACTGAACGAACCAGCCGCTCGAATGGCTGCTTTATGTGAAAGGTAACCGACAGCTGTTGGCCGATTTCTGCCGGGTCTGACAGGTCACTTAGGACCAATGAGTGACGTGGAGCCCGCGCTTTCCTGTGCTCTCTACGTGGTGATTTTTGCGCTTGGTGTAAGGCAACTACTTGCAAGTGATTGAGATTGCCAAGACGGGCGAGGAGGGGGAGAAATTCGTCCAGAACGGGGGCCTAGAATGTGGGGGAAATCGTTTCCACTTGGGGAAAGCGAGGCCGCGTGGCTCTAGGGCTGTAAGCAAGACAAAATTTCCCAGTAGTGGAAACGGGATGTTGCTAACCTATTGATATAAAAAAGAAATAGTATCGGATTGCAAATCCGGTTCGATTCCGACCTCGGCCTCCACCTCCACTATGAAAGCCCCGTAGATTCAGGTCTACGGGGCTTCTTATTTGCGCGCCGGAAAGCTCCCTGTGACAGTTCATTTGGGGACGCATCCCAAAACTCTTCTATTTTGCGGACTACGTAACAGTTCCGCCGCGGCTGTAGTTGCGCTTTGCTGGGTGCTTTTTTTCTCTGGCGCGAGTCGTGGGACTCCTGGCTGCTCGTAAGGCCGAATAGCCGCAGCGGCTTGATGGCGGTGACCTTGGTTGGCTCTCTTCAAGAAAGTCGAGGCTTGACCTCTTGATGCGCTCCCGCAGCACTTTATGGCGCTGCGAGGCTTCGTGGCGGGTGTTCAGTGCTGAGCTGTAGCATCCGGTCCGTGGGGCGGCATCGGTTTCGCTGCGGCCGGTTCAATCTCTGCACTCGGATTGGCTAGCTCGCGTTGCAGGCGCTCGCTGTCTAGCTGGCCGCACCATTTGGCTACGACAATGGTGGCTATTCCATTACCGATCAGGTTGGTCAGCGCCCGGGCTTCCGACATGAATCGGTCGATGCCGAGAATCAGCGATAGACCAGCTACCGGTAGACCGCCCACGGCCGATAGTGTGGCAGCCAGCACGATGAAGCCGCTGCCGGTGACGCCGGCGGCGCCCTTGGAGGCGATCATCAATACCGCAATCAGCGTCAACTGGTGGGGCAGATCCATCGGGGTGTCGGTGGCCTGGGCGATGAATACCGCGGCCATGGTCAGGTAGATGGAAGTGCCATCCAGGTTGAAGGAGTAGCCAGTGGGGATCACCAGACCGACCACCGACTTGTGGCAACCGAGCCTCTCCATCTTATGGAGCATGTGAGGTAGCGCCGACTCGGACGATGAGGTGCCAAGGACAGTCAGCAGCTCGTCACGGATGTACCTGATGAAACGCAGGATGCTGAAACCGTTGGCTCGGGCGATGCTGCCCAGCACCATCAGAACGAACAGGATGCAGGTGATGTAGAAGCACAGCATCAGTTGGCCGAGCTGCACCAGGGAGCCGACGCCGTACTTGCCGATGGTGAAGGCCATGGCTCCGAAGGCGCCGATGGGCGCCAGCTTCATGATCATGCCGATGATGCCGAACATCACTTGGGCGATGCCGTCGATGAATTCCAGTACGGGCTTGCCGTGTCTGCCCATGCGCTGCAGGGAGAAGGCGAACAGCACGGAGAAGAACAGCACCTGGAGGATGTCGCCCTTGGCGAAGGCGCCGATCACTGTCTCGGGAATCATGTTGAGCAGGAAGCCTGCGGCGCTCTGCTCGGTACCAGGCTTGGTATAGGCAGCGATACTGCTGGCGTCCAAGGTAGCAGGATCGATATGCATGCCGGTCCCCGGCTTGATCAGGTTTACCACCACCAGGCTGATGGCCAATGCGATGCTGGACACGATCTCGAAGTACAGCAAGGCGAAGCCGCCGGTCTTGCCCACGGCCTTGATGTCCTGCATGCTGGCGATGCCGCTCACCACGGTACAGAAGATGATCGGCGCGATAGTCATCTTGATCAGTTTGACGAAACCGTCGCCTAGCGGCTTCATGGTGGCGCCGATTTCCGGATAGAAAAAGCCCAGTGCAATACCGATCGCGATCGCGAGCAATACTTGGGCATACAGGCTCTTGTAGAGCGGTTGACGAGACACGCAGGTTCTCCTCTGAGGCAACTCCGAGCAGCTCCCTGCGCACGGAAGTCACCGAACATTTCCCTCGGTACAGGGACATGGGTTCCTCTGAGAATGTTACGCCTCAGGCTCGGGCCCTGCGTCAATCTTAAGGCGTAGTCGGCGGCTGAGAGCGCCTAGTGGCGGGCAGGAGGACTGGCTGGAGTTCATCGTTCCTGACGCTCTTTTGGGCTCTGTGGCGCGGTGATAAGGCGCCTCTACCGGGCAATCGGGACCCAGCAATCCAATAGGTGAGGGATTACAGTATCAATGAATCGGGAACGTTTATGACCGTGCCGAGACTTGCGCTAACTATCACTCGGCAGGCGGCGATCAGCGGGGTTTCTGCGGTGCAGCTATCGAAACTGACGCTGCCATTCTGGTCGGAAATGCGGATGGTCGCTTCCCATTTTTCTCCGATCACTTCGATCCGACACACTTTCTCTATCAGCGGTCCTCCCTGGCCCCAGTCGCAAGATGGCCTGTAGCTGCCGCAGAACTCCAGGCTTGATACACCCACAGCGGCTTGTGGCCCGACGAAAACCACGGGCGGTCTCGTTCCAGCGGCTGCTTCGGCAATGATGTGCGGATTGTCGCTTTCTTCCAGCCCCAAGCCGATGGCAACGGCCCAGTCGAGGGGTGGCCCCAGCAGATCGCACGTTTTTATCGGAACCCTTGCCATAGGGAACTCCATGCAGACTTGGCTATGGCGGTGATGTGATAAGGATAGCTCTAGATCATGCCAAGGTGCGTTGACACCGCCTGTGTCTCTGGGCATCTACTTGTTCTTGGGGCTGAGCCAATAGGGCCTGTTTGCCGCTGTGTCGACTCCTTCAAGTCAGGCTGCGGCCGATCAGCGGTAGAACTTCGGAAGGGGGGTGGCGGTCTGTTATGGCCCAACTGACTTTTCGAGAGGACGGAACCTGTGAGTCGATCAGTGAGAAGCTTTCGCAAGACCCTGGATTCAGTGGCTGCCAACAATGAATCGGCCGCCATCGAGGTGATGCGTGTGGTTGATCAGGTGAGTGATCAGCTGCTTCGGCAGAGACTGCTGAATGTCGTCCACCAGCTAAACCGGGATGCTGATGATCAGCGGGTTATTCGTGACAATGTGCCGGGGCAGGCTTTGCTCCGGGCCTGATCCCAGAGCAAGGCCGCCGCATCTGTCGGCCGGCGGCATGCTGATGCGCGGGGAGTTGGCATCAGGTGGAGGAGGGAAGCTTCCCCTGGCGTTCCAGTTGTTCGCGCAGGGCACTGAGTATGATTTGAAGCTCGGTATGGCCGTCCAGGTAGCTTTCGAGCGCCTGGACTGCGAGGGTGTTCATGCTAACGTGCCGTGCGAGAGCCGCATCAGCAAGGCGGTTGCGCATTCCCTCTGGAAGACGGACGACAAACTTATCGGTATCACGGGAAGTAGACATAGGCTCCGCTCTTCAAATCAAGGGCGACCAGGGGCTGATCGCAACGTCACTGGCACCGTGAAGCCTTCTTTTTAAGTCGCTCGGGCTTATCGATGCCGGTTCTCTATTGTACGGATCAGCTGATCCCTTTTAGAACCTTGTTTCATAAAAATGGTGGCTGGATTTTACTGCGAATGATTCAGCGCTTTCCCGATATGGAGTTCGCGACCAGCGCGTCCCTGCAATGATTGCTATGTGGCTCCAGCGCTGATCGAGCGATTGCCGGCAGCTGAGGTCATCGTGGTGGACACGAGTTGCGGCAGCGAGCGTATCTTCGAGCGATTCGAAGCCGGAGCGCCTGCTTCGTCGTTTCCCCGGGTGGAATTCGCTCTAGGCAATGCGGATCTGGATCGAGGGCTATATCGCTACCGGCACCTGGTCGAGACGGTTTTGGCTCGTCGTAAGCGGTAGCGGGCTTCGTCGTTCTCCGATACGAGAAGCTATAGCAAAGTTGTGAGGGCAGGGTCCCGATGGCTTGTTCGCTCCGTCGCGAGACCCTGGGCTGGTACGTGATTTGCAGCGTGCAAGGTGTGGTTCGAGGTATCCTTCCGCCCGCTTCCTTGTTGTTGCTCATAGGAGATTGCAGTTTTGGTACATCACTGGCTTGTCGTTGTATGCGAGTGGTTGCTCGTGGGGTCGTTCCTGCTCACCGTCGCATCGACTGCGCAAGCGTCGTCCAGCAAGGGTAAAGCCAGCGCCTATCCCCATATCCCGGAGCCAATGGTCTTTGACATGATTCGTCCGCTCGGTGCGCACCAGGGCGAGTTCGAGACCAATGCGCTGGCCACCTCCCCATTGTCCGGATCCGATCGGGTGACTCACTGGGCTCCGGAGGCCGAATTGGCGTTCGCTGATGGTATGGCCATCGAGTTCGAATTTCCCTTTCAGGATGACCGGTTGACCGAATACAAGCTGGGACTGCAATCCACGTTCGGCACCTTCAATCATGGCCGCTCCGTCCATGGCGTCCAATATCTGGGCATTTACGATCGTGAGCGTCACACCTATCTCAATAGCCTGGTCTATATGCTGGGCAACCGTTTCAACAGCCGCTGGAGCACCATGAGCATGATCGGACTTGCCGATATCAGCTGGTCACGCTCCAGTCGGCGCAATGATCTGATCCTCAACCATTCGACCTTCTACGATGCGACCGACAGCACTGTTCTCGGGCTGGAGGTCAATTATCTGACCGGCCATGATAGCCATATCCTGTTGATGCCCCAGATTCATCGGCGGCTCACTCGGCTGGCGAATATCCAATTCGGTCTCGGGGTCAACAAAAACTGTAGTGAATCGGCACGCCCCGAAGTCGGCATGCGCCTCATTCACCAATTCTGAGCGAGAGCTACCCCGACAGGGACGTCGGCGTGCGGCTTTCGTGGCTTGGATCAAGCGCTACACCAAGCCGGGCTGTGGAGCGGGCAGGTCGAGCTGCTGCTATATGCTGTTGCCGGTGAAGTTTGAAAGGCGCTACTTCCAGACTCTGAAGAATATCTAGGAGAGCCAGTGACTCATCCTGGCACGTAGAGATTCTGGGCCGTCAATTGCAGATACCCGCAATGGCAACCGGCCCCCTCCAAGGCAGAAAACCCGCTGCTGAATCCCAGACATGACAAGGCCCCTGCCGGAATAGCAGAGGCCCTTGTCAGAAGGGGCAACGGCATTCACTGATTCGGGGAGCATCAATAATCCTCGAATCAGCAACCATGCCCACTCCTGTGCTCAAGTAGCGGGCGTGGCTCTGTATCAGCGCAGGAAACGCCGTACTAACCGCGCTATCTTCGGCATGAAGGTCGGACGCAGCAGGCGCGAATCGTAGCCATCCAGCCGGCGCCAATCCTCTGCCAGGCACAGCTCCAGTAACTCGGACAGATTGAGATCAATGCCGATCTGTTGGTGGCCGGTGAGAGTGAAATTGGCATCCTGCATTTCACCACCGTTATCCAACCCTCTGGCGATGCCGATGCGCTCCCAGATCAGGAAGGCCCATACCCGGGCGACCTTCAGCTCGAAGGCGATTCGGCGCCACCAGGACAGCTGGCGACGATGCCAGGCGATCCAGTTGGCGAAGAACAGGATGTGCCGGGCCTCTTCCTGCATGACTGGCTCGAACGTTTCGACGAGCTCCTCCGGGAAATAGCCGGTCCGTTTGGCAGCTTCGAACAGGCCGAAGGCGAAGAAGCTGTCGATGCACTCGCTGTAGCCGGTGACCAACCATCCCCATTCGATATCTTTGGGCATTTGGTAGATCGGCTCTGGGGCCAAGGGGATGCCGTAGGCTTCGACCAGCTTGCTGAGAACCACCTTGTGGCGCTCTTCTTCACCGCCATCCATGATCATCGCTTCATGCAGGAGCGGATCTCTCACCCTCTTGGCGTAGGCGTGTACCCGCAGCTGGGCCCGGCCCTCAGTCTGCACGGCGATGTCCCAGATCGGCAGCGAAGTAATACGCTTCAGCGCTTCGGGTTCCAGCTTCGGCCAATCCATCACCGCCGGCTTATAGGGGTTGTGGGTTTCCAGCAGCATGCGGCAGAACAACCGCTTGTGCTCCTCGCTGCCAACCCAGATCCAACCCGGCTCTTCACTGCGCCAAAAGCGTGACTTGCGGTCGATTTCGGCTGCTTCTGCATCAGTTGGACGCAGAGGCTTGCTTTCCTCTGCCTCAGATACCTTGCTTTCCTCTGCCACTAGCGTATCACTCAAAACGAGTACCTCTTTTCTTTGAAAAAATCACCTACGCCGCTGAGAACAGCGTGCGGGCCGCGTCGCTGGGTTCTTTCGTCCGCCAAGCGGGCTGATGGCAATGTATTTCCCAACATTGGTGCTTCGCCATAGCACCAGTGTCGGACGCCAGGCATACGGAAGGGGATGCAAAGCCAGGATCAGGTATCAGGCCTATGGCACATCACTCTGAGCAAGGGCAGATCGCAACGGCAGCCAATCGTTGGAAATGTACTAAAGTACAGCCTTGGTTGTTTGACTGGAGTCAAAGCCCAGGCCGTTCATTCGGCACGGTATAGGGCTCGCGACTGGCCAAAATGAATGTCTGATGTCTTTCACACCAGGTTGACGTGCTACCACCGCTCTGCATGGCTGCGCTGATACGGTAACGGAAGCTAGTTTTTTCGATTCAGGCCGCATCGATCTCGATCGCAATACAGCGGCTTTTTAGGTGCCCGGCACCAAAAAGCTGTTTTCTTTTGCAAATCAGTTGGATAGAATGCGCCGCCCGCATGCATTGCCCATGTAGCTCAGCGGTAGAGCACTCCCTTGGTAAGGGAGAGGTCGGCGGTTCAAGTCCGCCCATGGGCTCCATCTCACGCAGCTTGGCAGTTACCTGTCAGCGCGATCTCAGCGTAATCTCCTGCATCTCCCATTCATGTCATCGAATGCCTACTCAAGACAGGCGAAGCCTGTATGAGTATTCCGCAGCCTTCAGCGCTTCTGAACCGGCGCCGTAGTGCTTGCAGTGCATTGATTCAGGCCAAGCCTTCCCCTAGTAAATGAGGGTAAATTGCTCTCGCTGAAAGTCTATCGCCAAGGATGGCTCACTCCAGCACGATCTTTTCGCTAGCTGTCATTTCTCTGCAGGTTCTTCACACGAGGCCGGTCCGGCGATTCAGGCCGCAATCATCGACTTCAATCTGCGATTCCTAACGATGGCCATCTTCAGTCGGATCATCCCGCTATCCAAGACGGCTCGAGCTCTGCCCGCTCAACACAGCAAAGAGGCTGCGCATTAGGTGATCGACTGGGATACCGCAGGAAGCTTTGTGAGTGCGACGAAGCGGCCAACTGGCCAAGCCTCTGCTGATATCAGAAAACGAGTGTGCCTAATGAGTTTTTTGCTTCGCGGAGGCGTTGGGCGCCGAGTTGGTCGAGAAAAAGCTCCGCATTGCGTATGAAGTCGATTTCCTCGCATGGCAGCTGACGGGCTTGGCCTGTTGCCAAGTCGAGTTCCATCAGGCTGCGCATCAGGATGAGGCTTCGCAGCTGGCTATCCAGGCGTTTGACGATCTTTCCCGGCTCTTTATAGAGCCCCCACTTATGCTCGTAGAAATCGTCCAGCACTGCTCGGGTATCGCAGACGAGTCTATCCAGGCGCGCCTTGAACTGAGGGCCGAGAGGCGCGTCGGTTGGGGTTGATCTTGTTGCTGGCTGTTGAGCGGGTTGCCTGCTCTTGGTTAAGAACATGCTCATGCAGACGGTGTCCATGCGGTTCTAGTGTGAACTGCATCACTGTATCAAGTCTTTGCTTTATGGCGAAGGGCCATCATTGGAGTTTATAGGGATTTTTCGCTTGCTGAGGGATTGCCTGGATGAGAGAAGCGGGTGCATCTGTGCGATGGCCCCAGTCCGCATTATTCGCGGCTCTGGGGGGGGCGCTGGCCGATGGGAGCTCCTGTTTCAAGCACCTGTCGGCCGAGCAATCGGGGAACTGGCAAAACCGGGAATCGTCCCTGTTGCTTACAGCTTCGGTTCATTCAACCTCGTCGAGTAGTAATCCCGAAGCTGCTCTTCTAGAGCGCACAGCATCTCCTTGTCGATTCTCACGCAGCCTTCTGAAAGGAAAATTGCGGAGCCTGGCAGATAGCCTCCTGCAATGAGTGCATTCATGGTGTCTCGGGCATGCTGCTCGATCGTTTTGTCGGTCATATCGGCCTCCAATATCTCAGTGGCAAGTAAAGGCGAAACCATATCACGCCAATCCCGCACTGAATTGATTGGGAGCATGGGGGCTTATGGTCAGGTCGAGATGGAGGCGGTGAGTCGCCTAGATGTGCAGAGAAAAAGGGGGGCCGATCTAAGCAGAATTGTGGACCAGAATAGATGTTGCCTGATTTGCTGGAACCCGCGTAATTACTGGTGCCCGGAGCCGGGATCGAACCGGAACGCTGTTGCCAGCGCTTGCCTCGGCCTTATCTGTGCCTGCCTTGGCCCGTAGGTCCCTCATCTGGAATGCCGATTTATCGATACCCGCCTTCGCCCGGGCGGCATCAAACCTCGACCTCAGCTTGGCATAGGTCATGGGCGAACCATCCTCGCAGACGATCAGCCGAGTCGATCTGATCTTGTGCCCTACCTTCCTGGCCATGATCCTTTCGATCAGGTTCTTCAGCTCTCCCGCTATCTCGATCCTCCGCTTGGCTTTGGTCTTCTGCTGAGTGATCCAGATATGCCTATCCTTGATATCTCGCTCATCCATCCGGAGCGTGTCGCCCACCCGCTGGCCGGTTAGGTAGGCGAGGTCTGTAGCCCAATGTCAGCCTTGTCGTGCACAGCCTGGTACACAGAGTCCTCAATGTATGCGTTGCGCCCGGTCTCCTTGTTGCCCTTGATTCCAGCGCATGGCCAGTGCTGTGTAGTCACACTGCCTGGCGTAGTTCAGATGGCAGAGAGTAAAGCCTTTTCTCGATTGGCGCGTACTGGTGCCGATTTTCTCCAGCGCAGGTACTGATGGACGTGCTGTGGCTGGATAGCTTCAAGCGATGCCGGCGGGTCGTTGAAGAATGACAGCAGTTGCTTCAGCTCCCGAGCATTATCCTTTCGCGTAGCTGCAGATTTGGTTGGGACTACCTCGATCAGGTAGCGCTCAGTGACATAGCGTAGGATGGCAAGCATTTCTTTGATCCGTTGAGTACAGCGAAGGGGCAATTGCGCACGATCCGGCGCAGGATCACTCGGGGTGTAACCTCTGGCGGTCCAAGGCCGGATCAATGCCAGAGCCATATCTTGAGTTAGTTGGTTTACTCGGAGGCGTCGAGCTTAGTGGCCTTTGCGGCGCCATCCCGGTATAGCCTAAGCGCCACGTTTTTGTTATCTCAAATTCGTGGCGTAGAGCGACGAGCGTTGTAGTGCTGTGCGCAGATGACCTGCGCAGCTTTGGAGAGCTCGGTCATGCAATATCCTTCCATTCCGTGCTCGGCGCCTTTCGCTTCCCCTTGGCCTCCGGCTGCTCGATCTTCACCCGGACCCGGATCTTTAGGTCTCGCGCCTTTCCCGACTTGCGCAGCAGTGCGATGAACTGCTCGGCGAACTGGGGGGACGTCGGACAGGGCGCTGAGCTGAGCCACTCGGGCGCCTGCCATTACCTGCTCGACGCGGCGCTCGACGGCCGCCAGCCATTGAGCTTCTGTCAGCTGGGTCTTTCCGACGTTCGTCGGCGTCTTCTCGCGAGCTTCTTCGTGGGCGAAGTGTCCCGTCATTCCAAATACTGCGAAGGGGCTCATAGTTTTCTCCAAGCAAAGCTTCGGCTGCCGACCTGCGGCAGAACTTCGGCTGGGGGTGGCGGTCTGTAGAGCCCCTTAACTGACTTTCAAGAGGATGGAACCCCGTGAGTCGATCAGTAAGATGCTTTCGCAAGACTCTGGATTCGGTGGCTGATGACAGTGAATCGGCTGCCATCGAGGTGATGCGTGCGGTTGATCAGGTAGGTGATCAGGTGCTTCGGCAGCGGCTGCTGAACGTTGTCCATCGGCTGAACCGCGATGCCGAGAAGCTGCGGGCCATCCGTGACGGTATGCAGGGAGATGTTCGGCTCAGGGCATGAACCCTGGCCTGGACAAGGCCGCCGCGTCTTGCAGCGGCGGAGTGGTGTGAGTGCGTGCGAGGACTTGGCGTCAGGCGGGAGAAGGGAGCTTTCCCTGGCCTTCAAGCTTCGCGCGCAGGGCGTTGAGAGTGATCTGTAGCTCGGTATGGTTGTCCAGATAGCTCTCCAGCGCCTGGATAGCCACGGTGTTCATGCTGGTGTGCTGAGCATCCGCTGCATCGGCAAGGCGACTGCGCAATCCGTCTGGCAGGCGCACCATGAATTTTTCATTCAGGTTGTTCATTTCTCTTTCTCGTACCTTGTCCCATTGCTCCTGCAGAAGAAGTACCGCCATTCCGCGCGCGGTAGGTCGCAATAGGGTGATGGGTTATGCGTCGTCGTTTGGCGTCGGAACGAACTCGGCCAAGCGGCGCGCCACCTTCGGGGGAAATCATTATTTCGTGGCGCGAAATGAGTATCATTATATAATAGCCTTCGGGCCCTGCCGCGTGGGCAGTCACAATCAGCGACTCGACCACCAGTCCGATGATCTGCGGATCTCCACCCGCTAGCGATTCGAGCTTGGCGACCAGGCCGCCGCCGTGGATCCCCAGGTCAATACCGACACCCTGCGCGACCTGCTCAAGGCCCTAGGCCATGACATCGGCGACGTGTGGGACGATGTCGTGAAGCTGGCCAAGAAGGCGATCTGATCGAATGGCGAGCCCGATTGAAATCTCTGTCCGGGCGGACGTGAAGGCGATCAGCCGCAGGCTGTCCGATCTGGCGCAGAAGCAGTTGCGGTTCGCCACCGCCCAGGCGCTGACGGAGCTGGTCAAGGAGGTCAGGGCGGACGAGTCGCAGAACATTGCGCACACGTTCAACCGCCCCAAGAAATTCACGGTCAACTCAATCGGCGCCCACGGCGCTCGCAAGGACACCCTGACTGCCAAGGTTTATGCGAGGCCGGTGGCCGCCAAGTACCTGCAGCCCTACGAGGACGGCGGCTCGCACTTCCTGCCCGGGCGAGCATTGCTGAACCCGAAGAACATCAAGCTCGACAAGAATGGCCAGCTCCCGCGCCGAGTGCTGGATCGGCTGAATGCGCGGAAAGACACCTACATCGGCAAGGTCAAGACCAAGAGCGGCGAGGTCAATGGCGTGTGGCAGCGAGTGCTGGCGGCGAAAGGAAAGTCGGCGCACATGAAGTTGCTGATCCGCTTCGGCGATGCCCTGGCGGTGAACAAGCGGCTGAACTACCGGAGCCGCGCCCAGGCACTGATCAATCGCTGCTTCAATGCCGTGTTCGGTGCTGAGATGGCCAGGGCGCTGGCGACGGCGCGCTGACTGGAGAATCAAAGCGGGGAAGATTGGGAAGGCTCAGGCTGAACGAAACAAATATCGATGCCGTACATATTGTTAACGGCATGCGATCTGTGTGCCGATCTGCATGCCGATCTGCGACTATGAGAAAGAGCCATTTGAACTACCGGATGAGACTGCTAGCAGAATTCGGGCTTTTGTAATGGCCTACCAAAATCTGCACAGCCCCGCGATTAAAGCATAATCGCGCAGATGCAAGTGGCTCAGCGCCTGCATCAAAGATACCGTCGTCACGCCATTGCCTGAAGCGCTGGTACAGCGTTTCCCAGGGGCCATAGCGCTCAGGTAGATCACGCCTTTGGCCCCCAAGCGCAGGATCCAGAAGAGGCCGTTGAGCATCTGGCGATCATCCCGTAACGGCCTGACATGGTTGGCTCGGAGCGATGGGGGGGGGGCGAGATTTTAGCCAGGCGGACTTTTCAGGCAAACCCTAAATGCAATGGTGGCCAATTGCTCGCGCCGTGGGTTATTGGCTAATGGTATCATCGCTAATTAATGGTAGCATTTTGGTATTAGTGCCTAATAATCGAGATATCCATGAGCCTCTCAATTCTGGTAGTCACCTACAATTGCTTCTTGGAGCACTCACAAACCGTCCATTCCCTATCCGCCTCCGGCGTTCGATTCGATGGAGTCCGTTTATGTATTTGGAATAACGGTCCAAAGGAGATATCAGTTGCTACTGAGACGCTCTCAGCACTGAGAGAAAAAGGTTTCGAAGTAATAATAAAGCAAACGCCGTGGAATGCGCCAGCTGAGCTGGATATATAACTATTTTATAGAGAAAAATCCCGCTAATCGGTATGTGATAATAGATCACGACTCGCTCTTGTCAGAAGAATACCTAAAATGCCTTGTTGATGATGGGGGTATATTTTTAGGGTTGCCGATAGTTAAGATTAAGGGTGTCCCTCGCTACCCAAGCGTAAAAGACCAATTTTCTATTGGTCCATATAGCAAAGGAAATAAGGTGCGCTCGTTGGGAAGTGGATTGCTGATAAGCCAAAAAGCCATTGATGCAGTTAAGTCTTCGTATGGTGATGTGTTCGACGAAAACTACGCTCTGTATGGGATTGATACTTCGTTCCTTCAGCGTGTTCAGGAAGTGGCGTTAGGTGATGAGCTTCAGTGTATTCCTTATATAGAGCACTCGCTGTCTGATTTTGAAGAAGAAAAAAAAGAAGTAAAAAAATTTAGAAAAATAGAAAGGAGCTATGCTTTCGGCCTGCATCTAAGGTATTACCCAACCAAGAAAAGGGTGCGTAAGCTAATAAAGCAAATTTTTAAAAGTATTCTTGGAAAGAATAAGATATTAATCAGAGAGGTCGTCAAGGCATTCATCCAAGGTCGTCATGAGCGGTGTAAGCAAGCTAGGCTACACACCATGATTAAATAAGGGCCTCTCTACACATTACACATCCTGTATTGGTGAAGGTTTTGGATACACATTCCGAGTTAATCAAGAGCCGTCTCAAGCGCGCAAAGCCATATACCCGCTTACGTTGTACGATCATGGCAGGCTGCGATAGGTGCTCACATTTTTTTTGCCTGATTAGTGTGGCCCTTGGCGGTCTAATTATTTGATTTTTGGGGCTGTTGATGAGCTATGTTGCTGGTGGGCTTCTCTGTTATGTGGTTTCAGTTTTTCTTTTGATATGCATGTTTAAAAGTGACAGGTTTTTGAGTGCTGATATACTTGAGAGATCATCTCCGCTTGATGCTCTTCGTGGCATACTTGCTACGTCAGTTGTGCTCCATCATTTTTTTATTACTTACCAGTGGAAGATTTCTGGGGTTTGGGTTAGGCCCCAGAGTGATATATTGAATAATATGGGGAGTGTTCCGGTTTCTTTATTTTTTATGATAACCGGTTTTTTGTTCTTTGGTAAGATCTACAAGAAGAGGCCCGATTTTTTAATTATTTTAAAGTCAAGAGTGTTTAGGGTTTTTCCTCTTTACTTTTTTTTGGTTTTTTTGGTTTTTTTGGTTTTTTTGGTTTTTTTGATTAGCTTTGCTGAGACGGGGTTTTCCTTTGTTGAGGGTGGAAACCTTATTAAAGAGTTATCTAAGTGGGCCCTTTTTAAAGGGGGATCGCTTAATGGTTTTCCCGATGCGAGGCTTGTTGTGGCGGGGGTGCCATGGACACTCAGATATGAGTGGTTTTTTTATCTGTCACTTCCAATTTTGGCGATGATGGTTAACGGGAAAGCCTCTGGATGGTATCTGCTTGGTAGTGTTTTGATGGTTCTTATGTTGTTTTCTGGTCTGAAGGTTGAGTTGCTTTTTTTATTTTCTTTCGGGTTCGTTCCTGTTGTGGTGGGAAGAGAGTTTCCTGGTGTTTTGGGCGTGGTGAGAGGTAAGTTTTTTTCTTGTGTTTGTATGGCTCTTGTTTTCTTGGCGATGATGCTTGGGGCGTACTCTGCCGTGCAAATGATAGTGCTTGGTATTGCTTTTTTAATTATTTCTCTTGGGAATAATGTTTTTGGGGTTCTAAGAAATAGTGGGCTGAAGTTCTTGGGGGAGATAAGTTATAGTGTTTACCTGCTTCATGGTTTGGTGTTGTATGTTTTGTTTTCTATGGCTGGTGTATTTGATTTTGAGCGCTGGTCGTTATTGGCGTATGTGGTGCTCTTCCCTGGAGTGCTCTTGATTGTTGTATTGGTGTCTCTGTGTACGTATCGGGTGATAGAAAAACCCTTTATGGGTGGAAAATGAAGGGCGGTTACTAAAGCTGAAAGCAATACAGGGCTGCCGCCAAAAATTGAGTGCAACACCTGATTGTCTCTATAAGGTGTTGCTATGTCCTATCACAAACCCTAATTACAGAAGCCGTAAAGGCATTTGTCAAAGACCGCCATGAACGGTGTAAACGGCCTCGACTGCACACCTTGATCGAATAAGTATCTTTCTACATCCCAACTCCACCAAGCCCGCCATGTGCGGGCTTTTTCGTTTTTGGAGAGCCTCATGCCTCGAATCATTGTCGCCACTGCCGGCGGCGCCAACCTGTGCGCCTTCCTCGACATGATCGTTTGGAGCGAGGGAACGGATAACGGTCGCCAGCCGACCCGCGACCATGGCTATGACGTGCTGGTGGGAGGAGACCTGTTCAGTGGCTACGCCGATCACCCGCGAAAGCTGATCGCGCTTCCTACGCTGGGCATCCGCTCCACCGCGGTTGGCCGCTACCAGTTGCTGGCACGCTACTGGGATCACTACCGCCAGCAGCTCGGCCTGCGTGATTTCGGCCCGATCAGCCAGGACCACGTCGCGCTCCAGCAGATCAAGGAGCAGGGCGCGCTGGGCGACATTAGCGCCGGCCGGATCCAGGCAGCTATCGCCCGCTGCCGGAACATCTGGGCCAGCCTCCCGGGCTCCGGCTATGGCCAGCACGAGCATCAGGCGGACGACCTGCTGGCCCAGTACATCGCTGCGGGCGGGGTGATGGCATGAGCCTGACCGACCTGATCCCCGTGCAATACCGCTTACTGGCCGCCGGCGGCCTTGCCCTAGTCCTGCTGCTGGCTGCCGCTCCGGCCGGCTGGACCGTCAATGGCTGGCGCCTGGGTGGGCAGATCACCGCTATCCAGCGGAAGAGCGCCGAGCAGATCGCCAAGAGTGAGCAGGTGGCCAATGCCGCCTTCCGCGAGCAGCAGCAGGCCCGTCAGCAGCTCGAAAACAAACTCTCGCTGCTCGACCAGCAGCACTACGGAGAACTGAAGAATGCCCAAGCTACTACTGATCGCCTGTCTGCTGACCTCGCTACTGCTCGCCAGCGGATGCGCGTCACCATTGCCGCCAGCAGCTGCCAGCAACTGTCCGGAGCAGGAAAAGCCGCCGGTGCCGGCCGCGTGGATGATGGAACCATCACAGTCGAACTTCTCCCAGCGACTGCAGCAGATCTTGCCCGTCTCGCCGGAGACGCAGACGCCTGTGCAGTGAAACTGACCGCGCTCCAGGGATGGGCGCGAGAGATTACGAAGGGGGATTGAGATTGCCCGGACGGGCGAAGATGGAGTGCTAGAAATACGAATTGCGGACCAAGTACAGAATTGCGGACCAGACTATATTTTGCCTGATTCGCTGTAACCCGCGTAATTACTGGTGCCCGGAGCCGGGATCGAACCGGCACGCTGTTGCCAGCGAGGGATTTTAAGTCCCTTGCGTCTACCAATTTCGCCATCCGGGCGGAGGCTGGGGATGAGTACCCCAGCGGCGAGAGGCAGGAATATATACAGGCGTACCCCACGAAGCAAGCGGCCATGTTTGCGAATGAGGGTGGTCTATCCAGCCGAAGCGGAATCAAAAGGTTCGATGAATCAGTCGCATACGAGGTTTTCCGGCAGTAACGCTGTTTCCGGGCTAACTGGGCGGGATCTCTGCCACCCTTGAGTCGACATGCCATCGGCCGTCACATTCCGCCTCCAACTCATCTTTCAAACAGGCCTGGTCCTCTACTGGCGATCCATTGGACGGCCGGCAGCCCGAGTCTGCGAACGCCAAGCCGGATGAACCCTCTCACCTACATGGCCAATCCATGGGCCAGTAAGGAGGTGCGCATGGCTGATCCAAATAACCCGGATGAGATTCCGGTCGAGGGTGAGATTCCCCGGTCGCGGGACGAGAAGGGCGAGCGCGAGTCCGAAGAGGTCGCGGAGGTGGAAAGTGGGCACAGTCCGGACGACATCGATACCGAGGGTGATTTCGGCGGCGAATCCGTAGTCGATGCCGAGGGTGTCGCACTGGGCATGCCCGAGGGGCCGAGCCTGGCTGGGGCGTCACTGTCACAGGAGGATGACGGCGACGAGTATCTACCCGATCCGGATCTGCTGGTGGAGGACAAGACGAAGGGTGTCCACGCCAGCCGGCGTTGAAGCGGCCGGACTCTCGATGTCGCGTACGGGGCGGGGCTCCGAGCCGGGCACGGAATCAGTCCAAGGCTTCGGGCTGCTTGACTGCCGTTGCCCGGCCCTCGGCTTCCGCCAGCGCGGCGCGGCAACGCTCCTCGGCGGTATTCAGTTCCAGCTGCATCTGGCGGATGTCCAGCAGTTGCTGCTCCAGATGGCGGTGCCGTTCGGCGATCAGGGCGAGCATCGTGTGGAGCTGTTTCTGGTTGCCGGTCTGCGGGTCGTAGAGTTCGATCAGCGTCTTGCATTCGGCCAGGGAGAAGCCCAGGCGCTTGCCGCGCAGGATCAGCTTGAGGGTCACGCGATCCTTGGGGCTGTAGATCCGCTCCTGGCCGCGGCGGGTGGGGGCTAGCATGCCTTGTTCTTCGTAGAAACGGATGGTCCGGGTGGTGACATCCAGTTCTTGGGCCAGTTCGGAGATGCTGTAGGTCTGCTTGTTCACCGGATTTCCTGATACTTCATAGGGAGACCCCTCCGCCGGGATCATCTGCGGCGCGGTCGGCATGGCCTCAGTCCTGCTGGCAGCGCCGGGCGCGGGCGACCCGCGAGCCGTTTTCCCGGCCGAGCACCGCGCAGATGCGCTCGCCGGCCGCGATCAGCCGTTCGAGGTCGATGCCGGTGTGGATGCCGAGTCCGTTCAGCAGGTACAGCACGTCCTCGCTGGCCACGTTGCCGCTGGCGCCCCTGGCATAGGGGCAGCCGCCCAGACCGGCCACCGAGCTGTCGAAGATCTGGATGCCTTCCAGGAGGCTGGCGTAGATGTTCGCCAAGGCCTGGCCATAGGTGTCGTGGAAGTGGCCGGCGAGCTTGTCGCGCGGGACTTCCCGCGCCACCGTCTCGAACAGTTGGCGAGTCTTGCCGGCGGTGCCGGTGCCGATGGTATCGCCGAGCGATACTTCGTGGCAGCCCATGTCGAACAGTTCGCGCGCCACTGTGGCGACCCGCTGCGGCGCAACTTCGCCCTCGTAGGGACAGCCGAGTACGCAGGAAACGTAGCCGCGCACGCGGATGCCCTGCTCGCGGGCAGCGTCCATCACCGGCACGAAGCGATCCAGACTTTCGGCGATGGAGCAGTTGATGTTCTTCTGGGAAAAGCTTTCCGAGGCGGCGGCGAACACCGCGACTTCCTGCACGCCGGCGGCCATCGCCGCCTCGAAGCCCTTGAGGTTGGGCGTCAGCGCCGCGTAGGTGACCCCCGGTCGCCGCTGGATGCCGGCGAGCACCTCCGCACTGCCGGCCATCTGTGGCACCCACTTGGGCGAGACGAAGCTGCCGGCTTCGATGTATTCCAGGCCGGCGGCGGTCAGATCGTCGACCAGTCGCACCTTGTCGGCCACGCCGATCGGCTGTTGCTCGTTCTGCAGGCCGTCGCGGGGGCCGACTTCGACCAGGCGGACGTGGCGGGGCAGGGCAATGGTTGTCTTCATGGATCGGTTTCCGTCTCGACGTACAGGTTCGGTGGGTCGAGTAGGGTGGACAACGGCGTAGCCTTGACCACCAAGGCGGGGCGATGGTGGAAAATCGCTGCGCGAGTTTTCCACCCTATCGGCCTAGGCTTCCTCCAGCTCCACCAGCGCGGCGCCCTCGCTGACCATCTCGCCCTCGCTGCAGTACAGGCCCTTGACCACCCCGGCCTGCGGCGCGCGGATGCTGTGCTCCATCTTCATCGCTTCGAGCACGACCAGGGCGGTACCGGCCTCGACGCGCTGGCCGGCTTCCACCAGCACGCGGACGATGCTGCCGTTCATCGGCGCGCTTAGGCCCCCGTGCTGGGCGTGGCTGGCCGCCGTCTCGGCGATGGGATCGACGCGGGTCACGGCATGCAGTTCGCCCTGCCATTCGAGATAAAGGGTCTCCCTCTGGCGAATGGCACGCAGGCGGCGTTGAACACCGGTCGGGGCCGACTCGCTCGCCCCGGCATCCTGACGAGCGATTTCGCCGGGGCATGAGAGCCATTGGCCTTCGAGTCGGGAGCTGCCGTCGATGCGGACTTTGCGCGTCGCCCCCTCGCAGGCCAGCTCCAGCATGGTCTGCGGCGGAAAGCCGGCTCTCCAGGCCATGCGGGACGACCAGGGGGACTGCGGATCGTCGCTGCGCAGGCCGGGTTTCCCGCTCTGGACGAAGGCCTCGCCGGCCAGTCGCCAGAAAGCGTCCGGCAATTCGCCGGACAGGGGCAGCAGCTGCGCCTGATGGCGCGGGATGAAGCCGGTGTCCAGCTCGGCGCGGGCGAAGGCCGGGTGGGCGAGCACGCGGCGCAGGAAGGCCAGGTTGGTCCTGACGCCGCCCACGGCGGTTTCGGCGAGCATGGCCAGCAGGCGTTGGCGCGCTTCCTCGCGGCTCTCGCCCCAGGCGATCAACTTGGCCAGCATCGGATCGTAGAAGGGGGAAACCGTATCGCCTTCGGCCACGCCGCTATCCACCCGGCGGCCAGGGCCGGCGACCGGCTCGCGGTACAGGTCCAGGTTGCCGGTGGCGGGGAGGAAGTCGCGCTCCGGGTCTTCGGCGTACAGGCGCACCTCGATGGCGTGGCCGTTCAGCGGCACCTGCTCCTGGCCGATCGGCAGCGGCTCGCCGCGCGCGACGCGGATCTGCCAGGCGACCAGATCGAATCCGGTGATGGCCTCGGTGACCGGGTGCTCGACCTGCAGGCGGGTGTTCATTTCCATGAAGAAGAACTCGCCGCGCGAATCCAGCAGGAATTCCACGGTGCCGGCGCCGACGTAGCCGATGGCCTTGGCCGCCTTCACCGCCGCCTCGCCCATGGCGCGGCGCTGCGCCGGCGACAGGCCCGGGGCCGGCGCTTCCTCGACCACCTTCTGGTGGCGGCGCTGGATCGAGCAGTCGCGCTCGTTGAGGTACAGGCAGTTGCCGTGCTTGTCGGCGAACACCTGGATCTCGACGTGGCGCGGCTTGAGCACGTACTTCTCGACCAGCATGCGCGCGTCGCCGAAGGCGGACTTGGCCTCGCGCCGCGCGGAGGCCAGCGCCTCGGCCAGTTCGCTCTCCTGTTCGACCACCTTCATGCCCTTGCCGCCACCGCCGGCGGCGGCCTTGAGCAATACCGGGTAGCCGATTACCTCGGCGGCGGTGCGGAAGGTCTCGTAGTCCTGCGCCTCGCCGTGATAGCCGGGAACCAGCGGCACGCCGGCCTTCTCCATCAGCGCCTTGGCCGCCGACTTGCTGCCCATGGCCTCGATGGCGCTGGCCGGCGGGCCGAGGAAGATCAGCCCGGCCGCCTCACAGGCGCGGGCGAAGGTGGCATTCTCGGAGAGGAAGCCGTAACCGGGATGGATGGCCTGGGCGCCGCTGGCGCGGGCGGCGGCGATCAGCTTGTCGATCTGCAGGTAGCTGTCGGCCGGCCTGGCGCCGCCCAGGTCGACGCGGAGGTCGGCTTCCCGGGCGTGGCGGGCTTGCGCATCCACGGCGCTGTGCACCGCCACCGTGGTCAGGCCCAGCGCCTTGGCGGTGCGCATCACCCGGCAGGCGATCTCGCCGCGGTTGGCCACCAGAAGGGTGTCGATGGGCTGGCTCATGGCTGGCTCTCCTGCCAGGCCGGGCGGCGTTTCTCCAGGAAGGCGCGCAGCCCCTCCTGGCCTTCGGGACTGACGCGCAGGTGGGCGATGGCGCTCTCCGTGCAGCGACGCAGTGCGGGGGCCAGGGTGCCGCTGCCGACTTCCTTGAGCAGGTCCTTGGTCGCCCTCATCGCCTTCGGGCCGTTCTGCAGCAGGGTGGCGATCCAGTGCTCCAGCGCGGCATCCAGCTCGGAGGCCGGGTAGCACTCGGCGAGCAGGCCTAGCTCGCGGGCGCGCTCGCCGCTGAAACGTTCGCCGGAGAGGGCGTAGCGGCGCGCGGCGCGTTCGCCGATGGCCTGCACCACGAAGGGGCTGATTACCGCCGGGGCCAGGCCGATGCGCACTTCGGACAGCGAGAACTGCGCGTCGCTCGCGCCGATGGCGATGTCGCAGCAGGCCGTCAGCCCCACCGCGCCGCCGAAGGCGGAGCCCTGCACCACGGCGAGGGTCGGCAGCCTGAGGTGGTAGAGGTTGTACATCAGTTCGGAGAGGATCTGGGCATCGTGCAGGTTGGCGTCGTAGTCCAGCTCCGTGGCCGTGCACATCCAGGCGAGATCGGCGCCGGCGCTGAAGTGCCTGCCCCGCCCGCGCAGGACCAGGAAGCGCAGCGTGGGGCTGTCCTTCACGGCGTCCAGGGCGCGGATCATCTCGCCGATCATGACGGCGTCGAAGGCGTTGTTCTTGTCCGGGCGGTCCAGCCAGAGGGTGGCGAAGCCGCGCGGGTCGAAGTCGAGCTGGATGGTTTGGATAGCGCTCATGGTCAGGTTCTCTCACATGCGGAATACGCCGAACTGGCTCGGCTCGATGGGGGCATTCAGGCTGGCCGAGAGGGCCAGGGCCAGCACCTCGCGGGTCTGCGCCGGGTCGATCACGCCGTCGTCCCACAGCCGCGCGCTGGAGTAGTAGGGATGGCCCTGGCGCTCGTACTGCTCGACGATGGGCCGCCGGATCGCTTCCTCCTCCTCGGCGGACAGCGCCTGCCCGCTGCGTTCGGCCTGTTCGCGCTTGACCTGGGCCAGCACGCCGGCGGCCTGCTGGGCGCCCATCACGCCGATCCGCGCGTTGGGCCACATCCACAGGAAGCGCGGGTCGTAGGCGCGCCCGCACATGCCGTAGTTGCCGGCGCCGAAGCTGCCGCCGACGATCACGGTGAATTTCGGCACCTTGGCGCAGGCCACGGCGGTGACCAGCTTGGCGCCGTGCTTGGCGATGCCGCCCGCTTCGTATTTCTGCCCGACCATGAAGCCGGTGATGTTTTGCAGGAACAGCAGCGGGATGCCGCGCTGGCAGGCCAGTTCGATGAAATGCGCGCCTTTCTGCGCCGCCTCCGAGAACAGAATGCCGTTGTTGCCGAGGATGGCGACCGGATAGCCGTGCAGGCGGGCGAAGCCGCAGACCAGGGTGGGGCCGAACAGCGCCTTGAACTCGTCGAACTCGCTGCCGTCGACCAGGCGGGCGATGATCTCGCGCACCTCGAACGGCTGCTTGGCATCGGCCGGGATCACCCCGTACAGCTCGCTGGCGGAATACAGCGGTGCGCGCGGTTCGTCGGCTTCCAGACGGCCGAGCTTGCGCCAGTTGAGATTGGCCACGCAGCGGCGGGCGATGGCCAGCGCGTGGGCGTCGCTCTCGGCGTAGTGGTCGGCCACCCCGGAGGTCTTGCAGTGCACGTCGGCGCCGCCCAGGTCCTCGGCGGACACCACCTCGCCGGTCGCGGCCTTCACCAGCGGCGGGCCGGCGAGGAAGATGGTGGCCTGCTCGCGCACCATGATGGTCTCGTCGGCCATCGCCGGCACGTAGGCGCCGCCGGCGGTGCAGGAGCCCATGACGACCGCGATCTGGGGAATCCCCATCGCGCTCATGTTGGCCTGGTTGAAGAAGATTCGCCCGAAGTGCTCGCGATCGGGGAACACCTCGTCCTGGCGCGGCAGGTTGGCGCCGCCGGAGTCCACCAGGTAGAGGCACGGCAAGCGGTTCTCCCGGGCGATGGCCTGGGCGCGCAGGTGCTTCTTCACCGTCAGCGGGTAGTAGGTGCCGCCCTTCACCGTGGCGTCGTTGGCGACGATCATGCACTCGACACCCTCGACGCGGCCGATACCGGCGACTACCCCAGAGGCCGGTACGTCCTCGCCGTACACCTCGAAGGCGGCCAGCGGCGAGAGTTCGAGGAAGGGCGAGCCGGGATCGAGGAGGGCGTCGATGCGCTCGCGAACCAGGAGCTTGCCACGCGCGCTGTGGCGCTTCTGCGCCTCCCGGCCGCCGCCTTCGGCGATGCGTGCGAGGCGGGCGCGCAAATCCTCGACTTGGGCCAGCATGGCGTTGCGGTTGGCGGCGAAGTCGGGGCTGTTTCTATCCAGGGAACTGGTCAGGATGCTCATGTTCACCTCAGCTCGGCGTGCCCAGGTAGGCGAGAGTTTCGTAGTCGAAGCGCACGCGGCCCCCTTGCTGGTGGCGCTCGAACAGCGCCCGCAGGCCTTCGCGCAGCGACAGGTAGCCCGGCTCGTCGGGGCCCGGCACGTAGGACGTGGAATGCAGGCGGGCGAGCAGGGCCTCCCAGTCGTATTCCAGCGGGTTGGCGAAGGCCAGCAGGCGGCAGCCTTCCGGGCCGAAGAAGTGCGCGAGCACGGCTGGATGGAGGTTGCGGTGCTCCACCTGGGCGTAGTCGGTGCCGTGCTCGCGCAACAGCGCCTCGTAGCCGCGCATGAAGTCGCTGCTGTCGGAGAGGCGGTCGTTCCAGACCAGGGCGAGCTGCCCGCCGGGGCGCAGGATGCGCAGGAACTCGCGGCGGGTCGCCGCGCGGTCGAACCAGTGGAAGGCCTGGCCGACGACGATCAGCCCGACGCTGGCCGATGCCAGGCCGGTGGCCTCGGCGCGACCGTTGCGGATCAGGACGCCGGGCTGGCCGGCGAAGCGCCGTGCCGCGGCCTCGCGCATCGCCGCGTTGGGCTCGACCGCATGGAGCGGGTGGCCGCGCTCGACGAAGGGCTCGCCGAGCAGGCCGGTGCCGGCGCCGATATCGGCCACCACCGCCGACTCCGCCAGACCGCGGCACAGCCGGTCGATCAGGGCCCGCGGATAGCGCGGGCGACCGCGGTCGTAGGCGGCGACCCGGCCGGTGAAGCGTTCGCTGCTGTCCATCGGGCTTCCTCAGCGGGTTTCCTGGAAGAGTTCGCGGCCGATCAGTATGCGGCGGATCTCGCTGGTGCCGGCGCCGATCTCGTAGAGCTTGGCGTCGCGCAGCAGGCGCCCGGTGGGGAAGTCGTTGACATAGCCGTTGCCGCCGAGGATCTGGATCGCCTGCAGGGCCATCTGGGTGGCGGCCTCGGCGGTGTAGAGGATCACCCCGGCGGCGTCCTTGCGGGTGGTCTCGCCGCGGTCGCAGGCCTGCGCCACCGCGTAGAGGTAGGCGCGGCTGGCGCCCAGCTGGGTGTACATGTCGGCCACCTTGCCCTGGATCAGCTGGAATTCGCCGATGGCCTGGCCGAACTGCCGGCGCTCGTGGATGTAGGGCAGGACCACGTCCAGGCACGCCTGCATGATGCCGACCGGGCCGCCGGACAGCACCACGCGCTCGTAGTCGAGCCCGCTCATCAGCACTCGCACGCCGCCGTCGATCTGGCCGAGGACGTTTTCCTCCGGCACCTCCACGTCGTCGAAGAACAGCTGGCAGGTGTTGGAGCCGCGCATGCCCAGCTTGTCGAACTTCTGGCCGCGGCTGAAGCCCTTCCAGTCGCGCTCGACGATGAAGGCGGTGATGCCGTGCGAGCCCTTGTCCGGTGAAGTCTTGGCGTAGATCACGTAGGTGTCGGCGTCCGGGCCGTTGGTGATCCAGGTCTTGCTGCCGTTGAGGACGAAGCGATCGCCCTTCCGCTCGGCGCGCAGCTTCATGGAAACCACGTCTGAGCCGGCGTTGGGTTCGCTCATGGCCAGCGCGCCGACGTGCTCGCCGGAGATCAGTTTGGGCAGGTAGCGGGCTTTCTGCGTCGGATTGCCGTTGCGGTTGATCTGGTTGACGCAGAGATTGGAGTGGGCGCCGTAGGAGAGGGCGACCGAGGCCGAAGCGCGGCTGATCTCCTCCAGGGCGACCACGTGGGCTAGGTAGCCGAGGCCGGCGCCGCCGTACGCTTCGGGCACGGTGATGCCCAGCAGGCCCATCTCGCCGAACTTGCGCCAGAGGTCGGCGGGAAACTGATTCTCGTGGTCGATGGCGGCGGCGCGTGGCGCCAGTTCGGCAGCGACGAAGGCGCGTACCTGGTCGCGGAGCATGTCGATGGTTTCGCCGAGGGCGAAATTGAGGCTGGAGCAAGTCATGGAACCACCTTGTCTGTCTTGTTGTATCGGTGCTGCCGACTTGGCAGGGCGGGCCGGAGCCACCCCGAGCGGCGCTGTCTCGCCTTGACGCGGCAGCGTTCGCCGGTCATTGCTTATGGGGTCGTCAGGTGCCTTGGCATCCTTGTTTGGTTATTACCTTTACGTTAACGTAAAGCTGTCTTCGGCCGGCTGTCAACCCGTTCCAACGGCACGAGGGGCACGAGGAAGTCTGACGATGTGAAGTAGTAGTACGCCCGATAACAACTATAAGACCGAGGGATTCTATGAACCTTCCGAGTTACACCTGCGGAGCGCAGGACAAACCGCTATTGGCCATGACCATCGGCGAGGCGTTCGACCGCACGGTCGCGCGCTACCCCGAGCGCGAGGCGCTGGTCGTCCGCCACCAGGGAGTGCGCTACACCTGGAGCGAACTGGCCGAGGCGGTGGATGGCTGCGCCCGCGGCCTGCTGGCGATCGGCATGCGACCGGGCGAGCGCCTCGGCATCTGGGCGCCGAACTCCGCCGAGTGGTGCATCGCCCAGTTCGCCAGCGCCAAGATCGGCGTGATCCTGGTCAACATCAACCCGTCCTACCGTCTCGGCGAGCTGGAGTTCGCCCTCAAGCAGTCCGGTTGCCGCTGGCTGATCAGCGCCGACACCTTCAAGACCTCCGACTACCACGCCATGCTCGCCGAGCTGCTGCCGGAGCTCGCCGGCGCCTCTCCCGGCGCCCTGCAGAGCCCGACATTGCCGAAGCTGCGCGGCGTGATCAGTCTCGGCCGCCAGCCGGGCGAGGGCATGCTCGGCTGGCGGCGGCTGCAGGAGCTGGCCGAGCGGGTCGGCCCCGAGCAACTGCGCGAGTGCGGCCGGCGGCTGCAGTTCGACGAGCCGATCAACATCCAGTACACCTCGGGCACCACCGGCTTTCCCAAGGGCGCCACCCTCAGCCATTACAACATCCTCAACAACGGCTATCTGGTCGGCGAGAGCCTCGGGCTGACCGAGCTCGACCGGCTGGTCATCCCGGTGCCGCTGTACCACTGCTTCGGCATGGTGATGGGCAACCTCGGCTGCCTGACCCACGGCAGCGCCATGATCTACCCGAGCGCCGCCTTCGATCCGCTGGCCACCCTGCGCGCGGTGGCGGAGGAGCGGGCCAGCGCACTGTACGGGGTGCCGACCATGTTCATCGCCATGCTCGACCGGCCCGAGCGCGCGGACTTCGACCTCACCAGCCTGCGCACCGGAATCATGGCCGGCTCGACCTGCCCGGCGGAGGTGATGAAGCGAGTGATCCGCGAGATGCACATGGCCGAGGTGCAGATCGCCTACGGCATGACCGAGACCAGCCCGGTATCGACCCAGACCGGCCCGGCCGACGACCTTGAGCGTCGCGTCACCACCGTCGGGCGCACCCAGCCGCATCTGGAGAGCAAGATCATCGACGAGCAGGGGCGGGTCGTGCCGCGCGGGCAGATCGGCGAGCTGTGCACCCGCGGCTACAGCGTGATGCTGGGCTACTGGAACAACCCGGAGGCGAGCCGCGAGGCCATCGACGGCGCGCGCTGGATGCACAGCGGCGACCTGGCGGTAATGGACGAGGAGGGCTACATCAGCATCGTCGGGCGCAACAAGGACATGATCATCCGCGGCGGCGAGAACATCTATCCGCGGGAGATCGAGGAGTTCCTCTACACCCACCCGGCGGTAGCCGACGTGCAGGTGGTCGGCGTGCCGGACGACAAGTACGGCGAGGAGATCGTCGCCTGGGTCAGGCTGCATCCCGACCGGGCGGTGGAAGCCGAAGCGCTGCGCGCCTACTGCAAGGAGCGCCTGGCCCATTTCAAGACGCCGCGGCACATCAAGTTCGTCGACGACTTCCCGACCACCATCAGCGGCAAGGTGCAGAAGTTCCGCATGCGCGAGATCAGCTCCGCCGAACTGGGGCTCGCCCCCCTGCATTGAGCTGGCGCCGTGCCGTCACGCTCCATTGCCGCGCTCCGTCCGGCGCGCGGTGCGGTGCCTCGATCGCGGATATACCGGGATCAAGGCAGGCCGGCGTCCGCTGGCGGCCAGGTGTCGGTAGACACCCATACCGGCAGCAACGGCATCGAGTCGTTGTGCCAAGCAATCGGCAACTTGGCCGATCGCTCCCGGATATCATCGGCACTTTGCCGATGCCGCCTGGCGATCGCCCCCTCACTGCCTCATCGAGAATCTCCCGCCAGATGCCGAGCAAGACGCCTTCTCCCCCCGCTCTGGTCCATGCCGCGCTGACGGTCGTGGGCCGCGTGCGCCAGCATAACGAAGATGCGCTGCTCTGCCAGCCGCGCCTGGGCCTGTGGGCCGTCGCCGACGGCATGGGCGGGCACCGGCGCGGCGAGGTGGCCAGCGCCCTGGGACTGGAGACCCTGCGCAAGCGGATCGCCCGGGGCGACGACCTGCTCCGGGCGATCCACTGCGCGAACGAGGCCATCCTGAGCGCGGCGAAGGAGGATGACGGCAGCCGCGGCATGGGCACCACCCTGGTCGCGGTACGCTTTCAGGGCGCCGATTTCCAGCTGGCCTGGGTCGGCGACAGCCGCGCCTACCGGGTCGGTGCCGGCTCCATCGAGCAGCTGAGCCGCGATCACAGCTGGGTACAGGCGATGGTCGACGCCGGCCGCATGACTTCCGAGGAGGCCGGCCGGCATCCCAGGCGCAATGTCGTCACCCAGTGTCTCGGTCAGGAGGGATTGGATCTCGACGTGGATTCGCTGGAGGGGACGCTGGGCCGCGACGAGCTTCTGCTGCTGTGCAGCGACGGGCTGACCCGCGAGCTCAGCGATGCGCACATCCAGGAAGTCTGCGCCCGTGCCGGCACGCTCGAGGAGCTGGTGTCGGAGCTGGTGGACACGGCCAACCGCATGGGCGGCAACGACAATATCTCCTGCATTGTGCTGGGACTGGCTCCGCCGTCGTCTGAATCCCTGCCCGAGCGGCCGCGCGGCTTCCTCGACAAACTGTTCAAACCCGCTAAAACCTGATTCGGCGCCCCATCCATGAGCGACAGCGCACTCGAAATTCCCGGCTACACCCTGCATGGCCTCCTGGGCAAGGGCGGCATGGCCGAGGTGTATCTAGCCACCCAGGAATCCCTGCGACGCAAGGTGGCGATCAAGGTCCTGAGCAACATCGAGGACCGGGCCTACATCCTGCGCTTCATCAAGGAAGGCCACCTGGTCGCCTCCCTGCATCACCCGTCGATCATCACCATCTACGACATCGACCAGTTGGCCGACGGCCGCTACTACCTGGCCATGGAGTACCTGTCCGGCGGCGATCTGACCCGCAACAAGGGCGAGGTCTTCGAGCCGGAGCGTGCCCTGGCGATCATCCGTCAGATCGCCAGCGGCCTGCAGGTAGTGCACGACAAGGGCCTGATCCACCGCGATGTCAAGCCGGCCAACATCCTGTTCCGGGCCGACGGCACCGCGGTGCTGACCGACTTCGGCGTGGCCAAGGACGTCGATATCGACAGCGAGCTGACCCATTTCGGCATCGCCGTCGGCAGCCCGGCCTACAGCAGCCCGGAGCAGGCGCAATGCGAGCCGCTGGATGCGCGCAGCGACATCTACAGCCTCGGCGTGATCTTCCTGGAGATGCTCACCGGCAGCAATCCGTTCCGCGGCGGCAGTTACACCCAGACGGTGATGAACCATCTGCAGATGCCGGTGCCGGAGCTGCCCCAGGCCCTGGCGCCGCTGCAGGGCGTGCTCGAGTGCATGCTGGCTAAGGAGCCGGCCGAGCGCTTCGCCGATTGCCGGGAGCTGCTGGCGGCGCTGGACGAGAGCGAAGCTCACGACCTCGGCAAGACCCGCATCTCGCCCACCGCAGCGGCGTCCCGGACGGACGGCGCCAAGCGGCGCGGCCGGCTGCTGCCGATCTCCCTCGGGGTTCTGCTGCTGGCCGCCGCCCTGGCCAGCGGGGGCCTTTACCTGCGCCAGCAGATGCGGATCGACGACCTGCTGGCCCAGGCCGAGTTGCGCCTGGGCCAGCACCAGCTGGTGGAGCCGGTGCAGGACAGCGCCGAGCACTACTTCCGCGAAGCGCTGAGCCTGGACAGCGACAACCCCGAGGCGCTGGCCGGCCTAGAGCGGGTGCGCCAAGCCCGCATCGACGACTGGCTGGCGCTCGGCGAGCAACGCCTGGCAGAGGGCCGTCTGGTGGCGCCGGCCGACGACAACGCCGATTTCTACTTCCGTCAGGCCCTGGCCCTGGAGGACGGCAACGCCAGGGCGCTCGACGGCCTGCAGCGGGTGCTCGAGGCCCGAATCGCCGGCAACCTGGCGCGGGCCGAGCAGCGCATCGCCGAGCGGCGCCTGCTGCAGCCGGAGGAGGACAGCGCCGTGCATTACTACCGGGAAATCCTCGGCTGGGTGCCCAATGAACCGCAGGCCCTGGCCGGTCTGCAGCGCATCGCCGCGCTCTTCCGCGACCAGGCCAACGGCGCCTACCGGCGCGGCAACTTCCCCGAGGCGCTGGCGATGATCGAGCGCGGGCTGCAGGTGCAACCGGAGGATCCCGATCTGCTGGCCATGCAGCGCGAGCATCGCCAACTGCTGGCGTCCGCTCGGGCCGAGAAGTCGGCCCGGGCGCGTCGCGCCGCCGCTATTCCTGCCAAGGCCACCGAGCCCGAAGAGGCCCCCCAGGAAAATCCCATCAAGCGCGTCTGGAACAACCTGTTCGGCAACTGACCGGCAGCGCCGCGGACACGGCGACTGCAGACAAGAAAAGAGTTCACTGCCCATGCTCAAGCTGCATTTCAAGGACAATCGTCAGGCCCCGATCTGGCTGGTCGAGGGACGCTTCACCATCGGCACGGACCGTCGCAATCACCTGGCGGTCAACGACCCCGGGGTCGGCGCCTTCCATGCCGAGATTAGTCACCGCGACGGTCAGCACTACCTTTCCGACTGCAACAGCGCCAGCGGGACTTTCGTCAACGAGCAGCGCATCACCAGCCAGTACCAGCTGCGCTCGGGGGACTGGTTGCGCCTCGGCACCCTGGAGCTGCAGCTGCTCGCGCCGAGCCAGCCGCGGCCGATGGTCGGGATGGGCGCCACCGTGCGCTGGTACCTGCAGGTGCTCTCCGGCGAGCAGGTGGGCAAGAAGTTCCAGATCCAGCCCGGCAGCATGAGCCTAGGCCGCTCGACCAAGTGCGAGCTCTGCTTCAGCGATCCCGAGCTGTCGCGCCGGCATGCCGAGTTCTTCCTCAAGGACAATCTGCTTGAGATCAGGGACCTGGCCTCGGTCAACGGCGTCTTCGTCAACCAGAAGAGGATCAACACGGTCCTGCTGCAGCCCGGCGACCAGGTTCGCACGGGCTCGGTCACCCTGCTGGTGATCGGCCCCAGGGTGGAAGTACCGCAGCCCGAGGACGAGGACGCCACCCTCTTCGTGCCGATGGTCGATCTGCCCAAGCCGGCCAGACCCAGGTCCTCGGGCGCGGACGTGGCCAATCCGCTGCGCGCCGCGGCGCAGGCCACTGCGGCTCCGATGCCGGAGGCCAGAACGGGGAGCGCTCTGCCCTGGGCGGCCTGGGTGGGCGGCGGGGCGTTGGCGATCGGGCTGGCGGTAGCGGCGGCACTCTTGCTGTAGCGAGCGACTCCCTCCGATCAATGCAATCCCCAGTGGCCCGCAGTTCGCCGTGGGCCACTCCGCTCAGCAGTGGCATGACCACTCGCTCGAACTACATGGCATATCCCAATTGCGTATCGGCAATCCATTCGGTTGTATCGCACTGCGACTCGATATAACTCCCGCTCGATAAAGAAGTTTTTCTTCGAGTGGGATGATTGAACTTCCTATATGTTAGTTGGTATTCCGTCGATATCCATCTGCTTCTTATGGTTGGTCTGATATTTCCTTGATACTTGAATGATGTTTTATAAGGATGCTTTGCCGCCATGTGGATGGTAACTGCAGTGGCGGTTCATATATATGATCTTCTACTGATATCGTCCGATGGCGGTCTGCGAATATTTATAAAGTGATGAGCGGCGCGTCCGGGTGTTGAACTCGCCATGGATGAACGGCCCTAACTTGGTAGTTAACTATGGATATCGGAATGGCGCAGTGTCAGTGGCCTCATGGTGATGTTAACTAGTTGATCTGGCGGGATTTACATGTTTGCGCTTGCCCGGTCGCCAGGTTTGCGGTTTCCTCAGGCTCGTGTCATGCGGGCGCGGTCGAGGGGTGTTCGGCAACTACGGCGATAGTCTTCAGGCGATAGCAACCCATATGCCCAGAACGATCTTGGCGGTCGAGAATCACTTTCCCGTTACATGGGAATAAAATCCGGCGATTAGTTCAATGTGGTCTATGATCGTATTTACCGCTTCAAGACAAGAAGAAGTGGTCGTGAAGTTGGCGACCATTGTGCCTGGCACAACTCCATGTAAATGAACGGCCGTTGAGTAGGCCGGTTTCTCTTCACCTTGGCTCGCCAGTCCGGCAATGACTGGTTCTGTAAATTGGACTTACAACCCCGTATCCGGTCGCGATATCGGCCATTCAGGTGCGCGATGCGGTTTGTATTCGACTCGGGGCACGAACAAAAAACCGTGCACTGGTTGCACCCTTTTTTGAGAGCAGGACGATCACATGCCTAGTCATATCTCCGTAACACCTGTTGGGTGCCTCGATCCTCGTATTGCCATCGCTGCCTGTCGTGCGGGGGAAATCGGCATCCTCGATCTCGGATGCCACAACGCCCCGGATGTCATCCGGGACGCCGTGGACCGCCTGGCCGGCGCCGCCGGGACGGGCGCCCAGTGGGGCATCCGCTGGGACACCCTGGGCTCCCCGCAGCGCGGTCTGGCGCAACTGGCGGAAATCGTCAGCAAGCGCGTGCCGATCCTGGTGCTCGCCGGGCTCAAGCCGGACGACCTGGTGTTCGCGGGGATGCAGCCGAAGGAGCGGGCGGTGCTGAAGAAGCGTCTGAAGCGGCTGGCGCGCAAGATCTTCGTCGAGGTCTGGGATCTGCCCTCGGCGATGGCCGCCGAGGCTTCGGGCTGCGACGGGCTGATCGTCAAGGGCCACGAGTCCGGCGGCTGGGCCAGCCGCCACTCCAGCTTCATCCTGCTCCAGGAGCTGAACGGCCGGGTCAACATCCCCTACTGGATCCAGGGTGGCATGGGCCCGCACAGCGCCGCCGCGGCGGTGCTCGCCGGGGCCAGCGGCGTGGTGCTCTGCGAGCAGCTCTGGCTGGCCGACGAGAGCCCCTTCGCCGGTGCTCCGCAGGCCAGGACCTGGGCCGCCCTGGATGGCAGCGAAACCGTCCTGCTCGGGCCGGAGCAGCGGCAGTTCCGCCTGTTCAGCCGCAGCGCCCGCGAGCAGCTGGAAGCGCTCGAACAGGCGGTGATCAAGGGCGAGCCCTGGGAAGAGCAATTGCTGCAGCAGCTGCAGAAAGGCGTCGAACTGCAGCCGATGGGCGAGGACATCGCCCTGGCCGCCGGTCTGGCGAGTCGCCACGGCACCGTCGGGCGGATTCTCGCGGCCTTCGCCGAGACCATCGACGAGGCCCTGCGTCAGGCCCGCGGGCAGCAGGCGCTGGGGCCGGATTCGCCGCTGGCGCGTACCCACGGCACCCGCTATCCCATCGTCCAGGGCCCGATGACCCGGGTCAGCGACGTGGCCGGCTTCGCCAAGGCGGTGGCGGACGGCGGCGGCCTGCCGTTCATCGCCCTCTCGGTGATGCGCCAGGACCAGGTGCGCAGCCTGCTGGTCCAGACCAAGGCCGATCTGGGCGGGCAGCCCTGGGGCGTCGGCATCCTTGGTTTCATGCCGCTGGAGCTGCGCCAGCAGCAACTGGAGGTGGTGCGCGAGGTGCGACCGCCGTTCGCCCTGATCGCCGGCGGCCGTCCCGGCCAGGCCCGCGAGCTGGAGGAGCTGGGCATCAGCACCTACCTGCACGTGCCGTCGCCCGGGCTGCTCAAGGGCTTCGTGAAGGACGGCGCGCGCAAGTTCATCTTCGAGGGCGGCGAGTGCGGCGGCCATACCGGGCCCCTGAGCAGCTTCATCCTCTGGGAGTCGGCCGTCGAGACCCTGACCGGCGCCGACATCCCCGACCCGGAGAACGTGCAGATCCTCTTCGCCGGCGGCATCCACGACGAGCTGTCGGCGGCCATGGTGTCGGCGCTGGCGGTGCCGCTGGTCGCGCGCGGCATGAAGATCGGCGTGATCATGGGCACCGCCTACCTCTTCACCGAGGAGATCGTGAAGTCCGGTGCCATCCTGCCGGAGTTCCAGGCCCAGGCCATCGCCTGCCAGGAGACCACCCTGCTGCAGTCGGGCCGGGGGATGTACACCCGCTGCGCGGTGACGCCCTTCTGCGAGGAGTTCAACCGCACCCGGCGCGACATGCTGCTGGCCCTGGAGGCGCCGGAGAAGGTGCTCAAGGTCCTCGAACTGTTCAACATCGGTCGCCTGCGCATGGCGTCCAAGGGAGTCAGCCACAACGCCGATCGCACGGAAGGCGCGTCCCGCTACGTGCAGATCCCGGTCGAGGACCAGCGCCGGGAGGGCATGTACATGCTCGGCGAGGTCGCCCGCCTGCGCGCGCAGACCCTGAGCATCGCCGCCCTGCACGCCGCCGTGTCGGAAGGCTGCGACAGCGCGCTGGCGCTGGCCGACCGGTTCCTGCCGCGCAAGCGCGGGCCGCGGCGCGTGCCGGCCGAGAGCGACATCGCCATCGTCGGCATGGCCTGCCTGCTGCCGGCCGCCCAGGACCTGCGCAGCTACTGGCAGAACATCCTGCACCGGGTCAACGCGATCCGCGAGGTGAGCGAGGACCGCTGGCGCCCCGAGGACTTCTTCGATCCCAAGCGCGGCACGGCCGACAAGTCCTATTCCAAGTGGGGGGGATTCCTCGACGACGTGCAGTTCGACCCGTCGCTCTACGGCATCCCGCCGGCCAGCCTGAAGTCCATCGAGCCGATCCAGCTCCTGGCCCTCGACGTGGTACGCCAGGCCCTGGCCGACGCCGGGCTGGACCGCCGCTCCTTTGCCAAGGACCGCACCGCCACCATCTTCGCCGCCGGCGGCATCAACGAGCTGGCCTGCGACTACATCTTCCGCGGGATGCTCAGCCATTACCTGCCGCGGGTCGAAGGTCTCTCCGAAGAGGCTCGCCGGCAGGTGATGGAGGCGCTGTACGAGCACGAGCTGCCGAAATGGACCGAGGATTCCTTCCCCGGCATCCTGGAGAACGTCATCGCCGGGCGGATCGCCAACCGCTTCGACCTGCGCGGTACCAACTTCACGGTGGACGCGGCCTGCGCCTCGTCGCTGGCGGCCCTCGACGCCGGCATCCGCCAGCTGCGCAGTCACGATGCGGACGTCGCGGTGGTCGGCTCGGTGGATGCCTCCAACAACGGGGTCGGCTTCCTCTGCTTCGCCCAGACCCACGCCCTGTCCCCGCGCGGCCGCAGCCGGCCGTTCGACGACGGCGCCGACGGCATCGCCCTGGGCGAGGGCATCGTCTCCCTGGTGCTCAAGCGCCTGGGCGACGCCGAGCGCGACGGCGACCGCATCTACGCGGTGGTCAAGGGCATCGGCGCTTCCAGCGACGGCCGCAACCGCAGCCTCACCGCGCCGCATCCCCAGGGCCAACTGGCCGCCTTGCAGCGGGCTTACGAGGACGCCGGGGTCGATCCGACCAGCATCGGTCTGATCGAGGCCCACGGCACCGGCACGGCGCTGGGCGACAAGTCGGAGATCGAATCGCTCAACCTGGCCTTCGGCAAGACCCGCATGGCCCGGCAGTCCTGCGCCGTCGGTTCGGTGAAGTCGATGATCGGCCACACCAAGGTGTCCGCCGGCCTGGCGGCGATGGTGAAGACCGCGATGGCGCTCAAGCAGCGCGTGCTGCCGCCGACCCTGGGCGTCGAGGTGCCGAACTCGCGGATCGACTTCGAGCGTTCGCCGTTCTTCATCAACACCGAGCCGCGGCCCTGGCTGAATACCTCCAATCATCCGCGGCGCGCCGGGGTCAGCGCCTTCGGCTTCGGCGGCACCAACTTCCATGTGGTGCTGGAGGAGTACTCCGGCGCCTACCGCGACAGCGACGTCCTCGACCTCAACCCGCGCGATGCCGAGCCGTTCGTCTTCCACGGCGAGGATCGTCAGCAGGTGACCGAACAGGTCCGGCGACTGCTGGACGGGCTGGAGCATCCCGAACAGGTGGACGTCGCCCAGCTCGCCTACGCGCTGCACCTGGAGCAGGGCGGCGCCGCGGCGGCATCCGCTCGCCACTGCCGCCTGGCCCTGGTCGCCGCCTCCGGGGCGGACCTGAAGAAGAAGCTGGAGCTGGCGCTCAAGGTCCTGGCCGGCAACGAGACGGAGCTGAAGCATCCGCAGGGGCTGTACTTCCGCCTCGGCAGCGCCAGTCCGAGCGGCGTCTGCTTCCTTTTCCCCGGTCAGGGCTCGCAGCGGATCAACATGCTGGTCGACCTGGCCACCACGCTGCCCGAACTGCACTGCCTGTTCGAGCATGCGGACCGGCTGCTCGCCGAGCATCTGGAGCGTCCGCTGTCGAGCTACGTCTACCCGGTGCCGGTGTTCAGCGACGAAGCCCGCGCCGTCCAGCAGAACGAGCTGAACGCGACCCGGGTTGCCCAGCCGGCGCTCGGGGTGGTAGAGGCCGCGGCGCTGCGGGTGCTCGGCGATTTCGGCCTGAAGCCGGACTTCGTCGCCGGCCACAGCTACGGCGAATACGTCGCCCTGCACGCGGCCGGGGTGATCGGGCTGGACGACTTCATCCGCCTCTCGGAGATCCGCGGGCGGCTGGCCGGCGAGGCCGGACAGAAGAACCCGGGGGCCATGGCGGCCATCGACGCCGACGAGACCCGCGTCCGCGCCCTGATCGAGCAGTTCGATCTGAAGGTCAGCCTGGCCAACCTGAATGCGGCCGACCAGACCATCGTCGCCGGCTCCGTGGAGGGGATCGAGGCTGCCACGAAGATTCTCGCCCGGCAGTCGCTGCGGGTGACCCGCCTGCCGGTCAGCGCCGCCTTCCACTCCGCGGCCATGGCCGACGCCCGCGACGGGCTCGCCGAGGCGCTGGCGAAGATCGAGTTCAAGCCGGCCCAGGTGGAGGTCTACAGCAACACCACCGGCGAGGCCTATCCGGAGGACCCGGAGAAGATGCGCAACCTGCTGGTCGAGCACATGACCGAGCCGGTCAACTTCGTCAAGGAGGTCCAGCAGCTCTACGACGCCGGTGCGCGAATCTTCATCGAGGCCGGGCCCGGTCTGGTGCTGATCGGGTTGGTGGATCGCATCCTCGGCGACCTGCCGCATACCGCCCTGGGGGTCGAGGTGGCCGGGCGCGGCGGCTGGGTACAGCTGGCCCATGTCTTCGGCCAGCTGTACGCCCTCGGCCTGCCGGTGGATTTCGCCCGCTGGTTCAAGGGCCGCGGCTACCCGGCCCTGAGCGTGGCCGAGGTGTTCGCCCGGGCGAGCGCCAGGGCCAACCCGGGAAAAATGATCTGGCGCGTCAACGGCGCCCGGGCCGTCTCCTGGCATGCGCCGGCGAAGCCCCGTGCGGTCGCCGCCGACAAGCCGGCCACTGCGCAACCGGCCGCCGGCACGGCTCCCGCCGCGGTCCCTAATCCGAAGTCGGCACAGGCCGGTCCTGTGGCGACCGTGACGCCCATCAGCCATACCCGTCCGGCGGTTTTGCCGGTCAACAGCCCACGCCACGCGCCACATCGGAGGTACAGCATGGCAAATGACAACGCACTGCGCGCAGGGATGGAAGCACCATCGCTGGTGGATGTCGCGCAGGTCCAGGAAGTCATCGCCCAGTTCATCGCATTGCAACGCGAGCAACAGGAGTCGCTGCGTCGCTTCCTCGACTTCCAGTGCAGTCTCGCTGGAGGCGAGCGGCCCGCCGTGGCAGCGGCACAGGGCCTGGCCCAGGCCGTGCAGCAGGCCTCGGCGGCCCCAACGGCGATACCGGCCGCGCCGGTGCTGCCGGCCCAGGTGCTGTCCCTGCACAGCGCCAGCCTGCCGGTCGGTCGTGCGTCGCAGCCGTCCGCCGCCGAGCCGCAGCCGGCCGCCCAGCCCCGCGTCGAAGCCGCCCAGCCGGCTCCGGCCGCCGCTCCGGCGCCCGCGGCCAAGGCCGCCAGTGTCAGCATGGCCTCCACCGAGCAGTTCAAGGCCGATCTGCTGCAGGCCGTTTCCGAGCGTACCGGCTATCCGGAGGACATGCTCGACCTGGACGCCCACATGGAAGCCGATCTCGGCATCGACTCCATCAAGCGCATCGAGGTGCTGAGCCAGCTCAAGGATCGCCACAACCTGGCGGCCGGCCGCGACGAGGAGACCATGTTCGAGGAGCTCGCCGGGCTGAAGACGCTCAACGAGATCGTCGCCTGGTACGACAAGCTGCAAGAGACCGTCGGCAAGGCGCCGGCCGGAGACGCCGGCTCAAAAAAAGCCTCGGCTCCACTGTCGGCATCGCCGGCTGAGACAGTGGAGTCCGCAACTGCAGTTGCGCCGGAACAGGTGGTGCGGGCCTACGGCCTCAAGGCCGTCGCCGCACCGCTGGGTAGCGTGGGGGCCGAGCGGCCGGCGGCCGGTCTGCCGGTCCTGCTGGTCGGCCCGGAGTCGGAACTGGCCCGGGCCTTCGAGTCCGCCCTGGGAGCGGCCGGGCAGCGGGTGGTGCGGGTCCTGCCCGGGCAGGCGACCCGTGCCCTGGGCGATGGCCGCTTCGAGCTGGATGCCGGCTCGCTGGAGTCGGTCCAGGCCCTGCGTGCGCTGCTGGGCGACGGGGCGGGGCCCGCGGCGGGCACCCTGATCAGCCTGCTCGGCATGCCCGCCGCGGGGCAGGACGAGGGGATCGCCCCGGCCAAGGTGCTGTTCCTGCTGTGCAAGGTGTTCGACCGGGACCTCAAGGCCGCGGCGAAAAGCGGCGCCGGCTGGCTGCTCAGCCTCAGCGCGCTGGACGGCCGCTTCGGCCTGGCCGGTTCCGCCGAGCTGCCCTTCGAGTGCGCCGGCACCCTGGGGGTCGCCAAGTCGGCGGCGCGGGAGTGGGGCGACGAGGCCTGCGTGAAGTGCATCGACCTGGCGCCGTCGCTGGCGCCGCAGGAGGCGGTCGAGCGGGTGCTCGGCGAGTGGGCCGGCCGGGCGCCGGTTCTGGAAGTCGGCTACGACGGGGAGGGGCGCTGGCAGCTGGAGCTGGTGCCGCAGGCCGCCGCGCCGGTAGAGGACCGATCCGGCCTGGACGAAGGCTCGGTGGTGCTGATCACCGGCGGCGCCGCCGGCATCACCGCCGAGATCGCCCATGCCCTGGGCAGCCGGTATCGCCCGCTGCTGGTGCTGCTGGGGCGCAGCGCGCTGCCGGAGGAGGAGGCCGAGGACACCCGCGCCATCGCCGATCCGGCGCAGCTCAAGCAGGTGCTGATCGCCAGGCTGCGCGAGGGCGCCGGGGGCAAGGTCAAGCCGGCCGAGGTGGACCGGGTGTTCAAGCGCCTGCTCAAGGACCGCGAGATCCTCGCCAACCTGGAGCGGCTGCGGGCTACTGGGGCCCGGGCCGAGTACCACGCGGTGGACGTGCGCGACGGCGAGGCCTTCGGCGCCCTGATCGATACGCTGTATGCGCGCCACGGTCGGATCGACGGGGTCGTCCACGGCGCCGGGGTCATCGACGACAAGCTGATCCGCGACAAGACGCCGGAGTCGTTCGCCACCGTCTACGACACCAAGGTCATCGGCGCGCGCATCCTGGCCCGCCGGCTGCGACCGGAGACGCTGAAGTTCGTGCTGTTCTTCTCCTCCATCGCCGGACGCTTCGGCAATGCGGGGCAGAGCGACTACAGCGCCGCCAACGAGGTGCTGAACAAGCTGGCCGACAGCCTGAGCCGGGCCTGGCCGGGAGTGCATGCCCTGGCCATCGACTGGGGCCCCTGGCGCTCGGGCATGGTGGGCGACCAGATGCTCCAGTTCTACGCCGAACGCAACATCCATCCGATCCCCCTGGCGATCGGCACCGGACACTGCCTGGAGCAGATCCGGCGCGGCAGCGGCGGCGACGCGGAGATGGTGATCACGGCGAGCCTCGAGCAGATCGTCGAGCAGATGCAACCGCGCAAGCGGCGCGACACGGGCAATCAGACAGCAGCCGAGAAAGCCCCGAGCTAGCCTTGTCCGCGCGAGGGCGCGGCAAGGCAATCGAGGCATCGCTCACTCAAGGAGGAACCCATGAGCAATTCGAACAGCGCCGTCATCGGCGGCTTCACTCCCGTGCAGTTGGCCAAGCACGTCCCACAGCGCCTGACCCTCGAGGTGTCCGCCTTCGCCGTGGCCAAGGCCCAGTGCCTGATGGACCGGATCGAGGACGAGGAGACCCTGCGCCAGGTCTACGCCACGGTGAAGGAGAAGTTCGACAAGTACGCCCTGTCGCCGGCGCAGATCAAGCAGCGGCAGCTGATCTTCTTTCCCAAGCTCACCGACCTGAGCTTCGGCGAGAACGGCGGCTTCGACATCGCCGATCCCGCGCCGGAGGAGGCGCACCTGCGGGTCTTCGACATCAAGCACGATCCCCACGGGGCCGATATCAAGAGCCGCCACGAGAGCTATGCCAAGGTGGTCACGCAGACGCTGGAGCGCATGTTCGAGGGCGTCGAGGCGCCCGACGATCTGATCCACGTCACCTGCACCGGCTTCATGGCGCCCAATCCGGTGGAGCGCATCGTGTCCCAGTGGGGCTGGCGCGACACCACGGTGAGCAACTGCTACCACAAGGGCTGCTACGCCTCGCTGCCGGCGATCAAGATGGCCCACGGCCTGCTGGCCCTGTCACAGCTCGGCTTCACAACGCCCAAGCAGCGGGTGGATGTGGTGCACACCGAGCTGTTCTCGGTCCACAGCAACCTGCTGGAGCCGCGGGCGGACAACATCATCGCCATGACCCTGTTCGCCGACGGGCTGATGAAGTACTCGGTCTACACCGAGGACGAGGCGCGCCGGCAGGGCATCCACGGCTTCAAGATCCTGACCATGGACGAGAAGGTGCTGCCGGACTCGGCCGAGGCCATGACCGGGATTCCCGGGCCGTACCAGCTGAACATGGGCCTGTCGCCGATCGTGCCGGTGGTGATCAAGCGCCACGTCAAGGCCTTCACCGTCGAGCTGCTGGCCCGAGCCGGGATGGACTACGAGCAGGACAAGCCCAAGCTGAACTTCGTCATCCATCCGGGCGGGCCGAAGATCGTCGAGCACGTGCAGAGCGAGCTGGAGCTGAACGAGGAGCAGGTGGCGATCAGCAAGCGCGTCTTCCACGAGAACGGGAACATGTCCTCGGCGACCATTCCCTACATCCTCATGGACACCCTGGAGCACGTGGCTGTCGGCTCGCGTGTCGTCTGCCTCGGCTTCGGTCCGGGGCTCACCATCGCTGGACTGGTCCTGGAGAAGATATGAGTAGCGATCCGCTTTCCCATCTGGTTATCGACGCGGATGGCGACATACCGGTGATCGCCCGCGTCTATGAAGTCGAATCCGCCGAGGAGCTGCGGCGGCAGGATGCGTTCGACGAACAGCCCGAGGCGCCCGCCGCGCCGCCGCCGGAGGAGGCCCAGGCGCGGGTCGCCGAAGTCGAGGCCCCGGCCGTTCCCGGCTGCGAGCCGCTGGAAGAGGGCGGTCTGCCCTTCATCGGCAAGGTGCTGTCGTTCGAGCCCAACCAGTCCATCGTCGTCCAGCGCACCCTGGATCTGGCCGAGGACCTCTATCTTGCCGACCACGCCTTCGTCCATGCGGCCGGGGTCAAGCCGCTGTCCGCCTGCATGCCGGTGCTGCCGCTGACCATGAGCCTGGAGGCCATCGCCGAGGTGGCGGCCTGCCTGACGCCGGGCCTCGGGCTGATCGGCTTCGAGAACGTCAAGGCGGTGCGCTGGATCGAGGTCTCCGACCGCGACAGCGAGGTGATGAACATCAGTGCGCAGTTGCAGGAGATCGACGTGGAGCGGCACGTCTGGCGCATCGGCGTGGAGGTCCGGCTGGCCGGCCAGGAGATGCCGACCACCACGGCGACCGTGCTGTTCTCCACCGTCTACCGGACGGATCTGGACTTCGCCTTCGGCGGCTTCAGCAACGCCTATCGCGGAGACAAGACCGGGGAGGATATTTACCGGGAGCGGCACATGTTCCACGGGCCGCGCTTCCATTGCCTGACCGGCGAGATCCTGATCGCCGACGAGGGTGCGGTGGCCCAGCTGCTGACCAGGCCGCAGGACGACCTGTTCCGCTCGCTGCGCCAGCCGCAGTTGCTGCTCGATCCGGCCCTGCTGGACGGCGTCGGCCAGCTGATCGGCATCTGGGCCGGCGAGCAGGACCGCTACGTGCTGCCCATCGGCTTCGCCAAGCTGGAGATCTACGGTGCCACCCCGCCGCCGGGCACGCTGGTGCCGATCCGCATCGAGATCACCCGCGACGAGGCCCTGACCCTGTACGCCGATGTGGAGGTCCAGGACGGCGCGGGCGGCGTGTGGATGCGCATCAGGGACTGGGGCAGCTTCAAGTTCCGCTATCCGTCGCAGGCACTGGACTTCCGCCGCCATCCGACCCGCTACCTGCTGAGTCGGGGGCTGGAGCTGACGGGCCTGCCGGCCGGGGCGGTGAGCCATCTGGTGTCCAAGGCGGACGTCAACGGCTTCGACGCCATGCTGCTGGCCCGCCACGTCCTGCATTTCGACGAGATGCCGCTGTTCGTCGAGAAGGGCGAGGTGCCGCAACGGCAGTTCCAGTGGCTGCTCGGCCGGGTGGCGGTCAAGGACAGCATCCGTGCCTGGCTCGCCGCTCGCAGCGCTACGGACGGCCTGCTGCACCCGGCGGCGCTGCTGGTGGCCAACGAGGAGAGCGGCCAGCCGGTCAGCGTCCCGGTGGACGGCCAGGCCGCCGTGCCGCGGATCAGTCTGTCCCACTGCGAGGACCGCGCCGTGGCCATCGCCAGCGAGCAGCCGGTCGGAATCGACATCGAGATCGTCCGGCCGAGGGAACCTGGCTTCGTCGATAGCCTCTGTACCAACGGCGAGCGCGAATTGTTGTCCGCGGTGTGCGGCGAGGACGACGAAGCCTGGAGCGAGTGGCTCAGCCGGTTGTGGTCGGCCAAGGAGGCCGCCGGCAAGCTCTTGGGGCAGGGCCTGAACGGCTCGCCGCATCGGATCGAGGCGATCACCCTCAACGGCAGCGGCAGTTTCATCGTCCAGATCCAGGAAAGCGACCGGCTGATCGGCGTGAACAGCGTGCGCGATGGCGATTTCGTCATCGCCTACACCACGGGACAACGGACGGGGATGTTCGGCTGACCCGCAGCACGTCCGGGCGTCGGCGGTGCGACCGCGGCCCGGCCGTGTCCGGTTGCCGGAAGCTGGTTTTCGACAGTGGCTGCGCCCGGCTCGTCGTGGGAACGGGCTGCACGGGCCACCAGGGCATGGGACGAATAGGGAAGACCGACCATGAACACGCTTAGCAAGATTGGGATGGTGCCGCTGGTGGAACTGCGGCGGGTCACCAAGCGCTACCAGATCGGCGAGAAACCGGTCATCGCCCTCAAGGGCATCGACTTCGTTATCCAGCCACGGGAGTTCGTCGCCATCTGGGGCCCGTCGGGCTCCGGCAAGTCGACCCTGTGCAACCTGATCGGCATGCTCGATTCGCCGACCACCGGCAACGTGCTGATCGACGGCGAGGAAGTGAACGGCCTGACCGATAACGCGCGCAGCGAGCTGCGCAACCGGAACATCGGCTTCGTCTTCCAGAGCTTCAACCTGGTCCCGGTGCTCTCGGCGCTGGAGAACGTCATGCTGCCGCTGCAGATCGCCGGCGCCCCGGTCGCCGAGGCCCGCGAGCGGGCCCTGCAGCGCCTGGCCGAGGTGGGCCTGGAGGAGCACGTCGCCCACCGCCCGGCCAAGCTCTCCGGCGGCCAGCAGCAGCGCGTCGCCATCGCCCGGGCGCTGGTCACCGATCCGGCGCTGGTGATCGCCGACGAGCCCACCGCCAACCTGGATTCCGGCAACGCCCGGCGGATCATCGAGCTGATGCTCAAGATCAACAGCCGCCAGGGTACCGCCTTCGTCTTCTCCACCCACGACCAGCGCCTGCTGGAGAGCGTCAAGCGCCGCGTGCAGATGGAGGACGGCGTGATCGGCAGCGACAGCATGCCCCCGCGCTCCGCGCAGACCCGAATCGCAGGTACCCATCCATGATGACCTGGCTCAAGCTCGCGACCCGCAACCTGTTCCGCAACGGCCGCCGGTCGCTGTTCACGGTGATGGCGATCGGCCTCGGCTTCGCGGCGGTCAACGCCCTGGGGGGCTTCACCTCGTACATCTTCACCAACCTGGAGGACTCCTACATCCACATCCAGGGCAACGGCCACCTGTCGATCTTCAAGAAGGGCTTCCTCGACGAGGGCAAGCTCGACCCGACCCGCTACCTGCTCAACGAGCAGGACGTCGGGGCGATCCGCGAGGTGCTGCAGCAGCACCCGGAAATCGTCGTCGCCACCCCGGAGCTGAACATCTCCGGCCTGGTGAGCAACGGCGAGGTGTCGACCATCTTCCTCGCCAGCGGGCGGATTCCCGACGACGTGGCGCTGATCCGCAGCCGCTCGCGGACCAAGGTCGGGCGGATGAAGCTGTTCGACGGCGAGCCGCTGGCGAACGATAAGATCAACGGCGTCGGCATGAGCAAGGGGCTGGCCGACCAGCTCCGCTTCGGCCTCGGCGACACCGTGGTGGTGATGGCGCCGACCGTGGACGGGCAGATCAACGCCCTCGACGGCCAGCTGCGGCAGACCTTCAACTCGCCGGTGGAGGCCCTGGAGGACAAGCTGATGCTGGTCACCCTGGAGTTCGCCCAGAGCCTCTACGACACCACCAGCGTCGACCGGATCAACGTCCTGCTCAACGACGGCCTGCTCACCGAGCCGATGCGCGCGACCCTCGGTCGCGAGCTGGCCGCCCGCGGGCTGAACGTGGAGATCAAGACCTGGAACGAACTCTCGACCTTCTACACCAAGGTCAAGGACATGTTCGACGTGATCTTCCTGTTCGCCTTCCTGATCGTCTTCACCATCGTGGTGATGAGCGTGATCAACACGGTGGGCATGGCGATCATGGAGCGTACCCGCGAGATCGGCACCCTGCGCGCCCTGGGCGTGAAGCGCCGCGGCATCGTCGGCCTGTTCGCGGTGGAGAGCATGCTGCTGGGCCTGATCGGCTCGCTGGTCGGGGTGATCCTCACGGTGATCGTCTGGACCGTCATCTTCACCGTCGAGCCGACCTGGGTGCCGCCGCAGATCACCCGGCGCATTCCGCTGGAGGTGTATCTGGTGCCCCGGGAGATGCTCTGGAGCATGTGCGCGCTGTTGCTGCTGTCCCTGCTGGCGGCCAGCTTTCCGGCGCGCAAGGCCGCGCGCATGGAGATCGTCGGCGCTTTGGGGCACGTGTGAACCGGATCAGGGAATAGAGGTTTCAGGCAATGAAAGGGATCGTCAATTTCGCATCGGTGCTGTTCCTGCTGCTGGTCATCACCGCCTCGTCGCTGGTGGATGCCGATACCGGCGACCATGTCGCCCAGGTGGAGCGCCACGGCTTCTTCGGTCGGCTGTTCTCCTTCGGTTCCGACTCCGAGGCCGAGGCGGAGCGGCCCAAGCCGGCGCCGAAGCCGGTCCAGACGGAACCGGCCGGGGGCAAATCCAGTCAACTCAACGGCGGCAGTCAGGTACGGATCAGGCCGGTGGCCGATAACACTCTGGCCCTGGCCAAGGCTCCGCCGGCTTCCAGCTTCGCCGATCCGGTGGACGCCTACGCGATCCTCAAGCGGGCCGACGAGTCCCGCGGCAATCTGCAGGGCATCGCCTGGAAGGTGGAAGTGGAATCCAACGAGAAGGGCCGCAAGGACAGCATGCTCTACGACATCAAGGCGCGCGGCTTCAACATCTCCGGGACCAACATGGCGCCGCCGAAATCCAAGGGACAGAAGCTGCTGATGCTCGACAACAACATGTGGTTCCACAAGCCGGGGCTGAGCAAGCCGATTCCCATCTCTCTGCGGCAGAAGCTGATGGGGCAGGCCTCCTACGGCGACGTGGCCTCGACCAACTACGCCGAGGATTACGAGGCGACCCGGCTGGCCGACGAGACCGTGGACGGCGCTCCCTGCTACGTCTTCGACCTCAAGGCGCGCAACTCCCACACCACCTACGACCGCATCAAGTACTGGGTGGACAAGCAGCGCCTGGTCGGGGTGAAGGCCGACTACTACACGCTGTCGGGCAAGCGCTTCAAGTCGGCCAACATGAATTACGGGAGCACGGTGATGATCAACGGCGAGGCGCGGCCGTTCATCTCCCAGATCGCCATCTTCGAGGAGCTGATGAGCGGAGACGTCACCACCCTCAGCATGACCAAGCCGCAGCTGATGCCCTTGCCGGACTACATCTTCAACCTGAACCTGTTCATGAAATAAACGAAGCCTGGGATGAGTACAAATGACATGGATGTCACTAAGGGTACGGAGGGGGCTCTGGGTATCGCCGTTGCTGGCGGGTTTTGCGATCCAGGCGGGAGCGGCTGAGCCGGCCGGTACGCCGCAGGTACTGCCGGCACTGGCCGAGGCGCCGATGAGCCTGGCCAACGAGCTGAGCAACGGCTTCTATTCGCGGATCAACCTGCTCGCCTACTCGATGGTCCAGAAGCCTACGGACTCGACGATCAACGTCGACAACGCGGCGGAAATCCCGCGCTACCAGGGGGTGTTCAACCCCCGCGCGGATCTGCTGCTCAATTTCCGCCGCTGGGAGTTCGGCTTCAAGCCGCGCGCCCTGTTCGTTTGGGAGGAGTGGGAAGATGGCGCGCGGGAGGGCGATACCCGCTGGAGCTCGGACTACTACTACAACGAGGGCTGGGTGCGCTACCGGCCCTTCGACCAGCTGCTGGTCTCCTACGGCCGCGAGAACCTGCAGTGGGGCCCCTCGGTGATCATCTCCACCTCCAACCCCTTCACCCGCGACAACGGGCGCAACAACCCGCGGGTCGAGGTGCCCGGCCGCGACTACGCCCGGGCGGTGTGGATTCCCAGCGAGAACTGGTCGCTGTCCGCCATCGCCAACACCGGCGAGGGACGGGCGAACAACGTCCAGAGCTTCACTGCCGGGAACATGATGTACAACGGCCTGCTGAAGGAGGAGTTCGAGAAGGTCTATGCGCTCAAGCTGGACTACACCGGCTCCTCGACCTACTTCTCGCTGATTCCCTCCTATCGCGAGAGCGACCAGTACCGGCTCGGCTTCTTCGGCGGCTGGAACGCCACCGACGCCATGCTGCTGTACGCCGAGGGCAACTCGCGGGAGAAGGGCAAGACCGACTACCAGGTCGGCGCCTCCTACACCCTGGAAGCCGGACCGACCATCAACGTGGAATACCTGCGCAACAACAACGGTTGCGAGAACGAGCCCATGTACCAGTGCTTCTTGAACCGGAAGGTCTCGCTCAGCGACGTTCTCTATCGCAAGAACTACGGGATGATCCAGTACACCGATACCACCACGGTGCGGGATATGGAGATCAACCTGCGCTTTCTGCGCAACCTGGACGACGATTCCAACCGGCTGATCGCTATTTTTCAGTACGACGTGAACGACAACGTGCAGCTCTATCTCATCGGCAACGGCTTCACCGGCGGCAAGGACGACGAGTTCGGCAGCCTCATGAGCTATTCGGTGTTCACCGGGGTGGGCTACACGTTCTGAAGACCGTCGGCCAGACAACACAACAGAGGGAAACCGGGGGCTCCGGCAGTGCCCCGCGCCTCCCGCGGACGGAAGGCTGGAAAGATGAGCGGCAAACCGACCTTCGCTTTCGTCACCATCGGCGGCGGCCTTCATCCCGGCCCCGTGGTGCGTGATCTGACCCTCGCCAACCGGCTCCACCGGCGTGGTTTCAAGGTGCACGTCTACTGGCTGCTGGAGGGGCGCCGCGACCTCGTCGACCCGGGGATCGAGCAGTCCCTGCTGTGTCATGGTGCCCGCTATCGGTTCGGCCGGCCCTCGGAGATCATGGACCGGCTGGGCCTGCTGGCTGCTCTGCTGCCGGAGGGGCTGGGGCAGCGGGCGGTTCTCGGCCGTGAGGGCGGCGAGCGCAGACTGGTCAACCTGCTCCGGGCACTGATCGGCACGCCCGAGAGCGATGCCGCGCTGGCCCGCCGCCTGGGCGATTTCGTCGCCCGGGACGGGATCAGCTACCTGATGCTGGGCTGCGCCACCCTGGGGCAGCTCGCCCTGGCGGCGAAGCGCCTGGGCGGGGGCTCCTTCGAGTACGCGCTGACCTTCCAGGGCGACGCCCGCTTCGCCGACTGCGCCCGCGATCAAGGCCTGTTCGAGCGTTACCGGGAATGCCTGCAGGCGGCGGCGAAGGGCTCGCGCTGGCCGGCGCTGGTGGCCAGCGCCGACGGCCTCAAGCGGGTCGCTGTCGAGCTGGGGATCGCCGGGGAGCGCCTGCGGGTGATCCACAGCGGCGTCGAGGTGCGCCGCCAGGCCGTCAGGCCGCCGCTGTGGATGCTGAAGAACGTCTTTCCCGGACTGGTCGAGGACGTGCCTATCGTCACCTGCTTCGGCCGCCAGGACGCGGGCAAGGGCCACGACCTGCTGCTTTATGCGCTCAAGCAGCTGCGGACCCGCGGCGTCCGGCTGCAGCTGGTGATCTGCGGCGGTAGCACGGTGGCTGCCTCCGGCGGCCGGGCGATCGTCGATCTCGCCGGGCGGCTCGGCGTCGCCCTGCACCATGCCGGCCCGGTTTCCGCCGCGGTGCGCGACAGCCTGCTCGCCCATAGCCACTGCTTGGTCTATCCCGCGGTCGACCGCGAGGCGTCGGGCCTGGTCGTGGCCGAGGCCATGAGCCATGGCACGCCGGTTTTGATTCCGGACCATGGTGGCATCACCGAGCTGATCCGCGACGGCGACAGGGCCGGCGGTCTGGTGTTCCGCCGCTGGGACAGCGGCGATCTGGCCTGTCAGCTCGGCTACCTGCTGGCCAACGAGGTGCTGCACCGGGAGCTGGCCAGGAACGCACGGGCGATCGCCGAACGCTACGACGCCGAGCGCATGGTCGACCGCGTACTGCAGCATCTCGGCGTTCCGTCCCCGACGGAATGCCCCGAAGTCGACGGTGTGCCTTCCGCCGTGGCGCGCTGAATCCGGGCGGTCCGCCCGCCGTGGCGGCCCGTGTGCACGGGCCATTGACCCATACAGGGAGGTTCTCCATGAGCCAGGTTTCCAGACCCAGCATTCTGTACGTGTTCCCCGGGCAGGGCTCGCAGTATGTCGGTATGGGAAGCGACATCCACCGACGCTTCTCCAGCGTCCGCGAGCTTTACGAGCGTGCCAGCTCGACCCTAGGCCTCGATGTCGCCCGGCTCTCCTTCGAGGACCCGGACGACCTGCTCAATAACACCGAATTCACCCAGATCGCCCTGCTGACGCACTCCATCGCTTGCCTGGAGGCCTTCCGCGAACTGACCTGCGACGAGTGGGCGCCGAGCGTGGTCGCCGGGCACAGCCTCGGCGAGTATTCCGCCCTGGTCGCCGCCGGCGCCCTGACGTTCGAGGACGCCCTGAGGCTGATCCGCGTCCGCGGGCATCTGATGTCCTGCTACGGGCGCGGCCAGATGGCGGCCTTCCGCCTCGACCTGGAGTCCATCAAGCCCCTCGCCGAGGCCCGCTACTGCGGCATCGGCGGCTGCAACCTGCCGGACCAGACCGTGGTCTGCGGCTTCGAGAACGATCTGGAAGCCCTGATGGAGGACGTGGCCGCGCGCTTCGGCCGGCACAAGACAGGGCGCTATCTGAAGACCGAGGGCGCCTTCCACACCTACCTGATGATCGGCGCCGCCGAGCGCTTCCGCCCGCACCTGGACGAGACGTCGCTCGAGCCGCCCAGGGTCCGGGTGCTGTCCAACTACACCGGCGACTACCACCCGGACGATCCGGAGCAGATCCGCGCCTCGCTGTTCTTCCAGATGTTCCACCCGGTGAAGTGGATGGCCGGCCTGCAGCGGGCCCTGGACGACGGCGTCAGTCTGGCCATCGAGTTCGGCGGCGGCATCGGCCGCGAGCAGCCGGGCCGGGCGCCGTCGCCGGCGAGCCGCAAGCCCAACCTGGAGAGCATCATGCGCAAGGCCTACCGCAGCGCCAACCGGCCGGGGCTGTACCTGCCGGCGATCAGCAGCCGCAGCCTGCAGCAGAGCGTGCGCCTGCTGGAGGTGTTGCGCCAGGCCGACTGCGCCGCCAACGCCGCCCGGCCGCTGGATACGGCCTGGGTGGACGAGCGCCTGTTCTCGCTCTACCTGCCCGCCGCCCTGGGCGTCGCCAGCCAGAGCGCGCTGGATCTCGGCACGCTGGTGCAGGACCTGGGGCTGGGCGCCTTCGTGCGGACCCTCATGGAAGCGGAAGAGAACAGCCTGCAGACCCTGCAGGCCTGCTGCGATCCGCAACTGGCCAGTGCCGAACCCTATCTGGAGGTCATCGTCAGCGGCCAGACCGGCGCCTTCCTGCATTACCACGGCGAAGACATCCGCCACGAACTGGCCGGTTTGGCGCACCGGCTGGCGCGCCCCGTTCTTCGGGTATCGGCAGGAGACTTGCGATGACCGCTCTCGATCTGATCTGCCGTCCGAGCCTCGTCCGGCGGCTCTGCGTGTGCTGCGCCTTCCTCGCCTTGCTCGCCTCCAGCGCCGCGGCCAGCGCGATGGACAAGGATCAACTGGTCGGGCTGTGGCTGGTCAAGGACCACCGCACCGGCAAGCCCCGCGCGCTGCTGCGCATCGCCAAGCACCGGGACGAGTACCATGGCGTCATCGAGAAGGGCTTACGCGAGCACGGCAAAGAATCGCCCTACTGCGATAAGTGCAAGGGCGAACTGCGCGGCCGCCCGCTGATCGGCATGACCATCATCCGCGGACTGAAGAAGAAGGGCGATTCCTACGGCGGCGGCACCGTTCTCGACCCGGACAGCGGCAAGGTCTACGACTGCCGCCTGACATTGATGGACGAGGGGCGCAGGCTGAATCTGCGCGGCTACGTCGGCAACCCCATGCTCGGCCGCAGCCAGATCCTGGAGCGGATCGAGTAGGGGCTGAGCGCCAGCACGGGCAATGAAAAAGAAAAACGCCGGCGCGAGGCCGGCGTTCGGGGGGCGCACCCTGGCCGTCAGGCCGGCGCCGAGGTGCGGATCAGGTGGTCGAAGGCGGCCAGCGAGGCCTTGGCCCCTTCGCCCAGGGCGATGACGATCTGCTTGTACGGCACCGTGGTCGCATCGCCGGCGGCGAACACGCCGGGCAGCGAGGTGGCGCCGCGCGCATCGACGATGATCTCGCCGCGCTCGCTCAGCTCCAGGGTGCCCTTGAGCCATTCGCTGTTGGGCAGCAGGCCGATCTGCACGAAGACGCCTTCCAGGTCGAGGCGGCGGGTCTCGCCGCTGACCCTGTCCTTGTAGAGCAGGCCGTCGACCTTCTGCCCGTCGCCGGTCACCTCGGCGATCGGCGCGTTGAGGATCACCTGCACGTTCGGCAGGCTGTGCAGCTTGCGCTGCAGCACGGCGTCGGCGCGCAGCTGTGCGCCGTGGGTCAGCAGGGTGACGTGGGCGACGATGCCGGCCAGGTCGATGGCCGCCTCCACCCCGGAGTTACCGCCGCCGATCACCGCCACACGCTTGCCCTTGAACAGCGGGCCGTCGCAGTGCGGGCAGTAGGCTACGCCCTTGGCCCGGTATTGCTCCTCGCCGGGCACGCCGAGAGCGCGGTAGCGGGCGCCGGTGGCGAGGATCACGGTCTTGGCCTTGAGCGCGGCGCCGTTCTCGAAGCGTACCTCGTGCAGGCCGTCGGCCCCGGCCGGCACCAACTGGGTGGCGCGCTGCAGGTTCATGATGTCGACCTCGTACTGGCGGACGTGCTCCTCCAGGGCGCGGGCCAGTTTCGGTCCCTCGGTCTCCGGCACCGAGATCAGGTTCTCGATCGCCATGGTGTCCAGCACCTGGCCGCCGAAGCGCTCGGCGGCGATACCGGTGCGGATGCCCTTGCGCGCCGCGTAGATGGCCGCCGAGGCGCCGGCCGGGCCGCCTCCGATCACCAGCACGTCGAAGGCGGCCTTGGCGTTGAGCTTCTCGGCCTCGTGCGCGGCGGCGCCGCTGTCGAGCTTGGCGAGGATCTGCTCCAGCTCCATGCGGCCCTGGCCGAAGGGCTCGCCGTTCAGGTAGACGGTGGGCACGGCCATGATCTGGCGCGCCTCGACCTCGTCCTGGAACAGCGCACCGTCGATGGCCACGTGCTGGACGCGGGGGTTGAGCACCGCCATCAGGTTCAGCGCCTGGACCACGTCCGGGCAGTTCTGGCAGGAGAGGGAGAAGTAGGTCTCGAAGCGGTACTCGCCGTCGAGGTGGCGGATCCGTTCGAGGGTGTCCGCGTCGGCCTTGGACGGATGGCCGCCGACCTGCAGCAGGGCGAGCACCAGCGAGGTGAACTCGTGGCCCATGGGCAGGCCGGCGAAGCGCAGACTGATGTCGCCGCCGAGGCGGTTGAGGGCGAAGGAGGGGACGCGGGCATCGCTGCCGTCGGTGCGCAGGGTGATCTTGTCACACAGGCCGGCGATGTCCTGCAGCAGGCCCAGCAGTTCCTGCGATTTCGGGCCGTCGTCGAGGGAGGCGACGATCTCGAAGGGCAGGGTGACCTTCTCCAGGTAGGCCTTCAGCTGGGATTTCAGGTTGGCGTCCAACATTTCAAGGTTCCTCGGCAGGGGAAAGATTCGATGGAATAACAGTATCCTGCCGAGGGTTTTTTCTGAAATCGATTAATTATTTCAGGCCCATCGTTTTTTTCTATCCAAGGACGCGCCACCCGGGCTCAGCGCAGGGCGGTCTGCCAGGCGAACCGATAGACCTTGGCGGCCTCGCCGCGGCACTGGCCGTTGTCGGCATCGGCGCCCACCAGCAGCCACTCGGCCCGCGAGGTGTCGCCGACCTTGTGCGCCTTTTCCGGATCGAAGCAGCGTGCCAGCTCCCGCGCCGGCACCAGGGCGAAGGTCCCGGGTTGTTTGCGCAGCCATTCGGCGGCCTTGTCCACCGAGGCATCGGCGTCGAAGCCGAAGTGCACGATCGGCTGGCGGGCGAACAGCCAGTGGCCCTCGCGCCAGTGGGTCAGCACCAGATCGGCGCCGCCGGTGGATTCGGCCACCTCCCGCATGATGGTCTCGTGGGGGTTGCTGCCGTCCTTGAGCGGCTCGACGAAGCCGCGGGCGAACCAGGCGCAGAACCAGAACAGGGTCAGGCCGACGAAGACCTGGCGCCCCCGCGGGCGCCGGGCGAACCAGCGGTGCAGCAGCCAGGGCACCAGGGGCGCCACCAGCAGGACCAGGCCAGGCAGCGCCGGGAAGATGTACAGCTTGCGCTTGCCGCTGCTCAGACTGAAGAATAGCAGGACCAGCACCACCCAGCCGAGCAGGACCAGCACCCGGCCGTCGCGCTTGGCCAGTTGCCGGCGCCAGGCGGGAACCAGCCAGGGCAGGGCGAGGATGAGGGGCAGCCAGTACTTGGGAATGACCTCGGCGAAGAAGTACCAGAACGGCTCGCGGTGATGCCAAGCGTTGGCGTAGCGCTGGGCGGTCTGGCGCAGGAGGATTTCCCGCACGTAGGCCAGGCTGTCGGCGTCGCCCGTGAGCGACACCGTCACCAGCAGGGGCACCAGCCAGACCGCGATCGCCGCCAGGGTCGCCGCCAGGCCGAGCGCCCAGGCGCGGCCCCGACCGGGCATGGCCACCACGCCCGGCCAGCCCTTGCGCACGGCATAGACGTAGGGAATCAGGATCAGGCTCGGCAGAAAGCCCACGCCCTTGCTGATGATGCCGAAGCCCATCGCCGCGCAGGCCAGGTAGAACCAGTTCCAGGCCGGGCCGAGCAGGAGGTGGCGGATCAGGCCGTACAGCCCGAGGCTGGTCCATAGGCAGAGGAACCCGTCGATCTGCCCGGCGCGCAGCACGCTGTAGGTCTGGTAGGTGGCGAGGAACAGCAGCGCGGCGATGGTGCCGATGCGGCGGTTCCACAGCCGCCTGCCCAGGTCGTACAGGCAGAGGGTGGAGACCACGCCGGCCAGCAGGGCCGGCAGGAACAGGGCGATCCGCGGCGCGCCGGTGAGCTGCGTCAGCGAGGCGACCGCCCACATGAACAGCGGCGGCTTGTCGGGGTAGATCTCCCCGGCGCGGTGGGGAATGAACCAGGAACCGCTCTGCAGCATCTCCAGCGACACGCCGAGAAAGCGCTCCTCGTCCACGTTGAGCGGCTGGCGCAGGCCGAGGCCGGCGCCGACCATGAGCAACGACAGCAGCGCCAGCCAGATCCAGTTGCGCCGCTGCGCCAGCATCGACTTCATGGCTGTTCCTTCTTGTTCCGGGCGATCAGCTGCAGGTTGCGCAGGTAGACGACGAAGCCGAAGGACTGCCCGAGGATGAACACGGGGTCCTCGCGGTAGATCGCGTAGGCCAAAAGCAGGGCGCTGCCGATCAGGCTGAGGTACCAGAAACCCACCGGGATGAGGCTGCGCTTCTTGTATTCGCTGTACAGCCACTGCAAGGCGAAGCGGCCGGTGAACGCCAGTTGGCCGGCGAATCCCAGCGCCAGCCAGAGAGATTCTTTTCCCATGTCAGCTCTTTATCTCGCGGGGGGGCAACTCGAGGCGGGTACGCTTGATCAGCCACCACACGCCGAACAGATCAAGGATGCCGACCAGAGCGCGGTCCAGGTTTCCGTACTTGGAGACGCCGGCGGTGCGCGGCCGGTGGTTGACCGGATGAACGACCATGAGCCCGTTGTGGCGCTGGATCAGCGCCGGCAGGAAGCGGTGCATGTGGTCGAAGTAGGGCAGGCGCAGGAAGGCGCTGCGTTCGATCAGCTTGAGGCCGCAGCCGGTGTCGGGGGTCGCGTCCTTCAGCAGATGGCTGCGCAGGGCGTTGGCGAAGCGCGAGGCCCAGCGCTTGCTGGCGGTGTCCCGCCGGTTCACCCGGTGCCCGGCCACCAGCTTGATGCCGTCGTCGGCCCGGCTGCGCACGATCTGCAGCATGCCGGGAATGTCCGCGGGGTCGTTCTGCCCGTCGCCGTCCAGGGTCGCCAGCCAGCGGCCGCGCGCGGCCTGGGCGGCGTGGTAGAGGGCGGTGCTCTGGCCGAGGGAGTGGCTGTGGCTGAGGATACGCAGCTGGGTGAAACCCTTTTCCCTCAGGGCGAAGAGCTCGGCGGCGGTGCCGTCGGTACTGCCGTCGTCCACGACGATGACTTCATAGGACTCGTCGGCCAGGGCGCGGCGCACTTCCTCGAGCAGCGGCGGGAGATTGCCGGCTTCGTTCTTCGCCGGAATCAGAACGGAAACGAATACGGAATCGCTCAGGTCGGGACGATGAAGAGAGTGGTGGTTCTCGATAATTGGCTCGCTGTAGCGCATTCCGATCCTCATTGGTGGCATGTCTTGTCCGGTAGACCGCGCAATTCTCAGGTATTCCGTGGCATCGGTACAAATTTGTGGATGCGGGTCAGGCAAAAACAGCGAAAGAATGTGATCGGACGACGAATCCGCACGAGCGAAATGAGGCCGGTAGGCGGGAATGGCGCGGATGCGCTGATCGCCAGTCCCGCCTCTGGCCTCCCGAGCGCGACCTCGCTGCCGGCCTGGGCCGCTTCGTCCCGACGGCGGCATGGCCGAGCTTCAAGCATCAGTTGTCGTCGGGCAAGAACGACTCCACGAGTAATCCGGAGCGTACAAAGCACCCTGTCGCAGGCGGGGCATTGAAGGGGATGGAGATGAAACTTTCATGACGGGCGCGGCTTCGGGCTGTCTATCCCGGCACGGACGTTTACCGGGAGGAGATTCCCGAAAGATGAATACCCTCGGCCGGGCCATCGTTTTTCACGCGGATTTGACAGTCGGGTAGGGCATTTCGATTACCCTCTCGCGCATCGTTTCCCGTGCCACAAGGTTGCTCGATGCCCCGGCTCCATTTCGCCCAGCTGCGCTATCTCTCCATCATCCTGCTCGCCTGGCTGGTGGTCTTCCTCCTCACCCGGACCGCGCTGCTGGTCGGCCATCTCAACGATGCCCATGCCAGCGTCGGCGAAATGCTCGGCCTGTACGGTATCGGCATGGTCTACGACCTCGGCTTCCTGCTCTACGCCAGCCTGCCGCTGGCCGCCTACCTGCTGCTGTGCCCGGCCTGGCTGTGGAAGCGCTCCTGGCACCGCGCGTCGCTGCAGGGCCTGGTCGCCGTCTCCCTGTTCGTCATGCTGTTCGTCGCCGTGTCGGAGTGGCTGTTCTGGGACGAGTTCGGCGTGCGCTTCAACTTCATCGCGGTGGACTACCTGGTCTACTCGGACGAGGTGCTGAACAACATCCTCGAGTCCTACCCGATCTATCGGCTGCTGGGGGCGCTGGCGGTCCTCGCGGTCGTCGGGGCGCTCCTGCTGCGCAAGGCCGTCGGCGCCGCCCTGGACGCGCCGCTGCTGTCCTGGAAGGGGCGCGGCTCGGCGCTGGCCGCGGCCGGCGGGCTGGCGCTCCTGACCGCCCTCGCGCTGAGCCAGGACTTCCCCCGCGGCTCGGGCGGCAACGCCTACCTGCGCGAACTGGCCGCCAACGGCCCGTACCAGTTCTTCGCCGCCTTCCGCAACAACGAGCTGGACTACCCGCAGTTCTACGCCACCCTGTCGCGCTCCGAGATCGAGCAGCGGCTGCGCGAGGAAGTCGGCGAGCCGAACGCCCGCTTCGTCGGCAGCGATCCCCAGGACATCCGCCGGCTGATCGACAACCCCGGCGAGCCGCGCAAGTTGAACCTGGTGCTGGTGACCATCGAGAGCCTCAGTGCCAAGTATCTGGGCAGCTTCGGCGACCCGCGCAACCTGACCCCGAACCTCGACCGGCTGCGCCAGGAGAGCCTGTTCTTCAACAACCTCTACGCCACCGGCACGCGCACCGACCGCGGTCTGGAGGCCATCACCCTGTCCGTGCCGCCGACCCCGGGGCGCTCCATCGTCAAGCGCCTGGGACGCGAGTCGGGCTTCGCCAGCCTCGGCCAGCAGCTGAAGGACAAGGGCTACGACGCCGTGTTCGTCTACGGCGGACGCGGCTATTTCGACAACATGAACGCCTTCTTCGGCGGCAACGGCTACCGGATCGTCGATCAGAGCAGCATTCCCGAGGAAGAGATCCGCTTCAAGAACGCCTGGGGCATGGCCGACGAGGACCTCTACGCCCAGGCCCTGAAGCTGGCGGACGCCGATCACGCCGCCGGCAAGCCGTTCCTGCTGCAGCTGATGACCACCTCCAACCACCGCCCTTACACCTATCCGGAAGGGCGCATCGACATCCCCTCCGGCGACGGCCGCGAGGGCGCGGTGAAGTACACCGACTACGCCATCGGCCAGTTCCTCGCCCAGGCGCGGCAGAAGCCCTGGTTCGACCAGACCCTGTTCGTCTTTGTCGCCGACCACACGGCCGGTAGCGCGGGCAAGGAGGACCTGCCGGTGGCCAACTACCACATCCCGCTGTTCATCTACGCGCCCGGGTACATCCAGCCGCGCGAGTTCTCCGGGCTGACCAGCCAGATCGACCTGGCGCCGACCCTACTGGGCCTGCTCAATCTGGACTACACCTCGACCTTCTTCGGTCGCAACGTGCTGCGCGAGGACACCCCGCCCGGCCGGGCGCTGATCGGCAACTACCAGCACCTGGGCCTGTTCGACGGCAAGGATCTGGCGATCCTCAGCCCGCGCAAGGGCATCCGGCGGCACGACGACGCCCGCGGCCAGAGCCGCGAATCCGAGGCTACGGTCGCCGACCCGCTGGTCCAGCGCGACATCACCTACTACCAGGGCGCCAGTTACGGCTACAGCCGCGGGCTGCTGAGCTGGAAGCCCGAGCAGCAGTCGCTGCCGGTCAGCGAACGCTGAAAGGGAGATTCAGGTTCATGTCTAGCAGACCGTTCGATTTCCGCCTCGGCCTGGGGATTCCGCTGGGGGTGATGGCCCTGTTGTTGCTGCTCGACCCGGGCCCCGTCGACTTCGCCATCAGCAACCTGTTCTACGTGCCGGGCGAGGGCTTCGTCGGCCGGCACAGCTTCTTCCTCGAGGATTTCCTGCACGACCGGGCCAAGCAGCTGGTCATCGTCATCGGCGTGCTGGCCATCGCCGGTTTCCTCCTCAGCTTGCTGCCGACGCGCCTGCGCCGCTGGCGCCGGCCGCTGGGCTACGTGGTGCTGGCGATGGGGCTTTCCACGAGCATCGTCAACCCGCTGAAAAAACTGACCGAGATGCACTGCCCGTGGAGCCTGGTGGAGTACGGCGGCAGCGAGGCCCATTCGCCGCTGCTCGGCCCCCGCGCGCCCACCGAGGATCCCGGGCGCTGCTGGCCGGGCGGGCACGCTTCGGCCGGCTTCTCGCTGCTGGCGCTGTTCTTCGTCCTGCGCGACCGCCGCCCGCGGCTGGCCCGCGCCGCGCTGGCCTTCGCCCTGGGGCTGGGCACGGTGTTCGCGGTCGGCCGGGTGATGCAGGGCGCGCACTTCCTCTCCCACAATCTCTGGACCTTCCTGATCGACTGGCTGATCTGCCTGATCAGCTACCGGCTGATCCTCTATCGCCCGGCCGTCCGGCTGGCGGGGGCACCGGCCGCGGTCGCCCCGGCGGCGGCGTGATTCAGGCTCTCGCCAGCTCCCGCAGTACCCGGGCGAACGCCTGCGCGCTGCGGACTTCGTCGGCATGTCGGCCCTCGCGCACACGCCAGCGGCCGGCGACCATCACGTCGCGGACCTGGTGCGCGCCGCCGGCGAACAGCCAACGGTCGAGCAGCAGCTCGGCTTCCGTGTTCGCCAGATAGGGATCGTCGCCGTCCAGCACCAGCAGATCGGCACGCCGGCCCACCGCCAGCGCGCCGACCGGCTGCCCGCAGGCCTGCGTGCCGCCGGCCAGGGCGCTGTCGTAGAGAGCGCGGCCGAGCCTCGGCCGGTCGGCTCGGGCGAGACGGTAGCGGCGCCGATCGCGCAGGCGCTGGCCGTATTCCAGCCAGCGCAGTTCCTCCAGCGGGCTGACCGACACCTGGCTGTCCGAGCCGATGCCGAAGCGCCCGCCGCGGGCGACGAACGCGGTGGCCGGAAACAGCCCGTCGCCGAGGTTGGCCTCGGTGGTCGGGCAGAGGCCGACCACCGCACCACAGGCGGCCAGCCGCTCGACTTCGTCGGCCTCGGCCTGGGTGGCGTGTACCAGGCACCAGCGCTCGTCCACCGGGCAATGGTCGAACAGCCACTGCAGGGGGCGGCGCCCGCTCCAGAGCTGACAGTCGTCGACTTCCCCGGTCTGTTCGGCGATATGCAGATGCACCGGCAGATTGAGCGGGGCGTCCGCCAGCACCCGGGCGATCTGCTCCGGCGCCACCGCGCGCAGGGAGTGGAAGCCCAGCCCCAGGTATTGCCCGGCCTGCTCCAGGACCGGGCGCAGGCGCGCCAGCAAGGCGAGATAGCCATCGACGTCGAGGATGAAGCGTCGTTGCCCGTCCACCGGCGGCTGGCCGCCGAAACCGCCGTGGCTGTAGAGCGCCGGCACCAGGGTCAGGCCGATGCCGGACTGACGGGCGGCGCGGGCGAGGCGCAGAGACAGCTCGGCCGGATCGGCGTAGGGCCGGCCGCCGGGGCCGTGGTGCAGGTAGTGGAACTCCACCACGCTGGTGTAGCCGGCCTTGAGCAGCTCGATGTAGAGCTGGCGGGCGATGGTTTCCAACTGGTCGGGGTCGAGTTGTCCGACCAGCCGGTACATCCGCTCGCGCCAGTTCCAAAAGCCGTCCGCGCCGCCGGCGGCACTTTCCGTCAGACCGGCCAGGGCGCGCTGGAAGGCGTGGGAGTGCAGGTCGGGCATGCCCGGCAGCAACGGGCCGTGCAGGCGCTCGGCACCCGCAGCGGGGGCGTCGACCCGGATGTCGTCGATACGGCCGGCGGCGGAGATTTCCAGGCGCACATCCCGCGCCCAGCCCGATGGCAACAGGGCGCGTTCGGCGAGCAGGGCAGTCATGCAGGCTCAGCTCCTCAGGCGGGCGCTGGGCAGCCAGCGCTCGAAGGCGCCACCCTCGACCCAGGCGCGCGCGGCGGCGATGTCCGGCGCGAAATAGCGGTCTCGGTCGTAATGCGGCACCTGGCGGCGGATCAGCGCCAGCATCTCGGCCAGCGACGGCGATGTGGTCAGCGGCGCATGGAAGTCCACGCCCTGGGCCGCCGCCAGCAGTTCGATGCCGACGATGGCGGCGGCGTTGCCGGCCATGTCCTGCAGGCGGCGCGCGGCGAAGGTGGCCATGGAGACGTGATCCTCCTGGTTGGCCGAAGTTGGCAGGCTGTCCACCGAGGCAGGATGGGCCAGGCTCTTGTTCTCCGAGGCCAGGGCCGCGGCGGTGACCTGGGCGATCATGAAGCCGGAGTTGAGCCCGCCGCCTTCGACCAGGAAGGGCGGCAGGCCGGATAGCGCCGGGTCGATCAGCAGGGCGATGCGCCGCTCGGACAGCGCACCGATCTCGGCGATGGCCAGGGCCAGCACGTCGGCTGCCATGGCCACCGGCTCGGCGTGGAAGTTGCCGCCGGAGAGCACCGCGTAGTCCTCGGCGAACAGCAGCGGGTTGTCGGTCACGGCGTTGGCCTCGCGCAGGAACACCCCGGCGGCGAAGTGCAGGTGGTCCAGGCAGGCGCCCATCACCTGCGGCTGGCAGCGCAGGGAGTAGGGGTCCTGAACCTGCTTGCAGTGGGCGTGGGAACGGTTGATCTCGCTGTCGTGGAGCAGTTCGCGGCAGAGCGCGGCGACCTTGATCTGCCCGGGCTGGCCGCGCACCGCCTGGATGCGCGCGTCGAACGGCACGAAGGAGCCTTTCAGCGCCTCCACGCTCAGGCTACCGGCGATCACCGCGCCGGCGAACAGCCGTTCCGCGGCGAACAGCCCGCGCAGGGCAAGGGCGGTGGAGACCTGAGTGCCGTTGAGCAGGGCCAGCCCCTCCTTGGGACCGAGGACGAGGGGCCGCAGCCCGGCGATGGCCAGACCTTCCCCGGCGTCCAGCAGCCGACCGCGGTGACGGACCTGGCCGACGCCGATCAGCGCCGCGCCCAGATGCGCCAGGGGCGCCAGATCCCCGGAGGCGCCCACCGAGCCCTGGCTGGGGATGCACGGGTAGACCCCGGCGTCGTACAGCTTGAGCAGGGCCTCGATCACCGCCGGGCGGACCCCGGAGTAGCCCTGCGCCAGGGCGGCGATCTTCAGCGCCAGGATCAGCGCGACGCTGGCGTCGTCCAGCAGAGGACCGGTGCCGGTGCAGTGCGAGAGCACCAGATTGCGCTGCAGCTCGGTCAGCGAATCCTCGGGGATCGAGGTGCGCGCCATCAGGCCGAAGCCGGTATTGATGCCGTAGACGGTGCGCCGGCCGGCGACGATCTCGCCGACCCGCCGGGCGCTGGCTTCGACGGCGCCGGCACAGGCCGGGTCGAGGGCGATGGGGACCTGCCGGCGGTGGATGGCGCAGAGCTGTTCCAGATCGAGCCGGCCGGGGCGCAGGAGGAGAGGAACGGACATGGGGTTTTCCGGGCGATGGCCTTTCTTTCGGTATAGGCAAAAAGCCGGGGGCGCGCCGCCGGATTCCGTGCCGGCGGCTGGGCGGGCCTCAGAATTCCACCTGCAACTCCCGGCTGGCCGGCTCGGCCTGGCACGCCAGCACCCATCCCCGGCGCACCTCGTCCTCGTCGAGAATTTGGTTGCTGCGCATGCTGGCGCGTCCGGCCACCACCTTGCACCGGCAGGCGCCGCAGAGGCCGGCACGGCAGGCGTTGGGTGGTTGCAGGCCGGCCTGCTCAATGGCGTCCATCAGCACCTGGCCGGGGGATACCTTCAGTTCGTAATGCCGTCCCTGCAGCCGGACGTCGAGCCTGCTGTCCCCGCCGGTCGCCACCGGCCGCACTGGAGCCCCGACCCCGGGCGCGAAGCGCTCCAGGTGTATCCGCTCCTTGGGGATCGTCAGTCGCAGCAGGGCGTCCCTGGCGCTGGTCATGAACGCTTCCGGGCCGCAGATGAAGCAGTCCGGGTGCTGCCAGTCGTCGCTTATGTCGCGGATGGCCGAGGCGATCAGGGCGGCGTCCGGCAATCCCTCCGTGCTCGTCAGCCAGTTGACCATCCGCAGGCGCTGCGGATAGCGCTGCCGCAGGGCATTCAGCTCGTCGGCGAAGATCGCCGAGGACTGGTCCCGGTTGGTGTAGAACAGGCAGATCCGTCCGCGGCCCCGCTCCAGCACCGACTGCAGGATGGCGAACAGGGGCGTGATGCCGCTGCCGGCGCCGATCAGCAGCAGATCGGCGTCCAGGCTGGCTTGGGTGAAGCTGCCGACCGGCGGCATGGCCTCGATGCTGTCGCCGGGCTGCAGGTGGTCCAGCAGCCAGTTCGAGGCGCGGCCGCCCTCGACCCGCTTGACCGTGATGCGCAGCGGCTGGCCGGCGGAGGGGGCACGCGACAGCGAATAGCAGCGCAGCATCGGGCCGCTCTCGTGGGGCACCCTGAGGGCCAGGAACTGTCCGGGCTTGCCGGTGGACCAAGCGGCGTCGCCGGCCGGCGGGATCAGCTCGAAGGAACAGGCGTCGGCGGTTTCGGCGTGTCGTCCGCTCACCGTCAGGCGCTGGAAGGACGGCGCAGTCGCCTCCACGGTTGCGGGAGCGGCCTTGCGGGGAGGGACGGCCGGCGCCGGGCGTTTCGGCAGGCCGCGCAGCATCGACCATGCCATCTGCCAGCGGAACAGCAGGACAAAGCCGATATGCAGGCCGACCAGCCCCATGGCGAGATTGGCGAAGAATTCGTGCACCTCTTCCGGATCGTCCAGGCCGGCGAGGAAGTCGCCGCTGGCGGCGCCGAAGAGATCCGGTTGCACGCCGGGAATGGCCCTGGCCAGTACCTCTCCGTTGTCGACCATGCCCAGGCCGATCAGGCTGGCGACGGCGAAGCAGGACAGGGCGGCGAAGGTCAGCCACCTGCCGGCAGCGGCCCGGTCGGGCCTGCGCCACGCCCGAAGCGCCGGCGCCAGCCTGGGGAAGCCGCGAGGTTTGAACGGCGCCAGCAGCAGGCGTATCAGCAACAGGAGCAGCAGGCCATAGCCCAGCCAGACATGCGCCAGTTCGGCATCGTCGCCGGTCAGGTAGACCGCGACGAAACTGCCGGCCAGCAGCCAGTGGAACAATCTGAAACGGTTGAATGCAGCCATGACTCCAGGCTCCGGTGGGAACAGAAAACCGATGGCGCTCTTGTAAGCCTCTTCCCTTAAACGGAGCTGAAAAATCCAGGTGGCCTTTTTAAGCCAGGTTTAAGCGAGCGGATCTAGCGTGCGCTCCAGGTTCCCCCCTGGACGCATCCCCATGAAATCAGCACTGCTTGCCATGTTCGTCACTCTCACCCTGCCGCTGGCCCATGCCGAGGGCCCGGGTGATCAGCTCCTCGCGGGCTATGCCGAACAGGCCCGCCAGGCCGATCCCGGCTTCGCCGGATTTTCCGCCGAGCGCGGCAAGACCATGTATTTCCGCGAGGAGCAGCGGGACGGCAAGACCATGAGCTGCACCTCCTGCCACACCGCCGATCCCCGCCAGCCCGGCAAGACCCTGGCCATGCGCAAGATCGACCCGCTGGCGCCGGCCGCCAATCCCAGGCGCTTCACCGACCCGAAGAAGGTGGAGAAGTGGTTCCGTCGCAACTGCGACGACGTCTTCGCCCGCGAATGCACCGCGCAGGAGAAGGGCGACTTCGTCACCTGGATCAACACGCTGAAATAGGCCGCCCATCATGACCCGATCGACGTTTCTCGGTTGTCTTCTGGCCGCGCTCACCCTGGGCGGCCTCGCCGTCGCCGGCGACCACTCGTCTCAACGGGACGGCTACCGGCGTCCCAAACAGCTCGCCGTCCCCGCCGATGCGCCCGAGGTATGGAAGAGCGAATGCTCCAGCTGCCACATGCTCTATGCGCCGGGCCTGCTTCCCGCCGGCGCCTGGCAGCGGCAGATGGACAGTCTGTCCGAGCACTACGGCAGCAACGCCTCGTTGGCTCCGGAGGAGGAGCAGGCGATCCGCGACTTCCTGCTGCGCGCCTCGGCGGGCAACCGGCTGCCGGTGGAGGGCAAGGTAGGTTCCGGCGAGCCGCCGCGCATCACCGGAACCCGCTGGTTCCAGCGCAAGCACCACGAGATCGGCGCCGCGAAATTCCAGCGCGAGGCGGTAGGCGGCCCGCACAACTGCGTGGCCTGCCATCGCGATGCCGAGCGCGGCGATTTCGACGAGGACAGGGTGAAGATTCCGCGCTGATTCGGATGTCCGTTTCCCTGGACGGAAGAAGGGCGGCACGACTCGCGCACGAGTGACGGATTACATGACCCTGAATCGAGATAATTACCGTTTGGGAAGTTATATCGATGTATTTTCAGCGATTGTCGTATTTTTTAGACATTGCTACCTGTAATCGGAAGTCATGTGATGGCTTAATGTTTTCGCCACTGCGGCGTTGGCTGAGTGATCAGGGGGAGGCGCGAGCGGCTGTGCGGCCGCGCCTTGAGGCAGGCAATCTTTCAGGCTGCCGCTGCGTCTAGCGGGCGCTGGCGCGATCCTGCGCGGTCTGGCGGGGTGCCTGCCGCATATGGCGGGACTTCGGCAATGCCGCTTCCTCCCTGTCGACTGCAGAAGCGCTGCGGCGGCGGGAGAGCCTCTTCAGGCGCGTCTCGATGGCCTCAAGATCCAGGGACTTCCGCCCCGGCCAGAGCAGCAGGCGTCTGGAGAACGGCCGCCGGCTGGAGTATCGCAGCAGCAACGTCAGCAGTCCCTCGGCGGTCGTGAAAGCCTCCTCGTCGCCGACCAGCCGGTACAGCAGCTGTCGGGCCCCGTCCTCGAGCCGCGGCGATGACGGGCTGCGTTCGCCATTCATGACGAAGCAGAAAACCCCCAGATGCAGCGCCGCGGCGAGGGCCGGATCGGCATTCATATCCATCTTCCCGCAGTCGATGGTGCGCAAGGGGGCCTGAGGGTCGGGCGAGACCATGACATTGCCGGGATGCAGGGCCAGATGGGCGATGCCCGCATCGCGCAGCGCGGCGAGCATGGTCATCAGCTTGTGCAGCAGCTCGCGACGAAGGACTGGCGCGTCGATGGCCTGACGCCAGCGACTGGTGAAGGTTTGCAAGCCATCCAGATACTCCTGCAGTAGCACCTGTCGCACAGGCAGGCCGGCGCGGAACAGCTCGCCGAAAGCGAAGGTCCCGACTCCGTGACCGGTCCGCTCCTGCAGGGTCAGGTTGTGGGCCAGCTCCGTCGTGCCATGACCGCAGCCGAGCAGGGTGATCCCCGTCGCATGCCCCGTACGCAGGTACCTGTCCATCATCTCGGCGGGTTCGTAGGCGCTCTTGTCGAACAGCCACCAGTGCCACTCCGATTGGGAGAAGATCATCTGGCCCACCGAATACTGGCTCATGAAGGCGGGGCGGAACCTGTGCATGCTTCCGGACTCTCGACGGCTTTGGGAGGGGAGGGAGAGGGGAAAAACGTCTAAATCGAATCCCCTCTGGATGGTTGCCTGCCATCGGCCGATGAGTTCGGTGGGCAGGCCTGCCAGTAGTCTGGATGGCCCTGCGGGGCGATCTTGAGCGGATGACGTCAGTGACGGGCTGGCGGGAAATGGCCGGCTGATGGCCGGCCATGCGCGGCGGGAATTCGGTGAGCGGGTGGGCGAGGTAGCCGGCGCTTCAGTGCTGAGTCCAGCCGCCATCCATGGTGACGGTGGAAGCAGTCATGGAGGCTGCGGCGCTGGAGCAGAGGAAGATCGTCATGGCGGCCAGTTCCTCGATCTTGACGAACTCCTTGCGCGCCTGGGGGGCCAGCAGCACGTCTCGGATCACGTCCTGCGCGGGAATGCCGTGAGTCTTCGCCTGAGCGGCGATCTGCTGCTCGACCAGAGGAGTCTTCACGTAGCCCGGACAGATGGCGTTGCAGGTGATGCCGTGCTCGGCGGTTTCCATGGCCACCGTGCGGGTCAGGCCGATCAGGCCGTGCTTGGCGGCCACGTAGGCGGACTTGAACGGCGAGGCCTTCAGGCCGTGGGCCGAGGCGATGTTGACGATGCGGCCCCAGTGGCGCGCCTTCATCTCCGGCAGTACCGCCTTGATCAGGTGGAAGGCGGCGGACAGGTTGATGGCGAGGATCTCGTTCCACTTGTCCTCGGGAAATTCCTCGACCGGCGCCACGTACTGGATGCCGGCGTTGTTGACCACGATGTCCACCTTGCCGAATTCGGCGCGCGCGTAATCGGCCATGTCGCGGATCTCTTCCGGCCGGCTCATGTCGGCGGGCGAGTAGCGCACCTTCACGTCGTGGGCCGCTTCCAGACCATGGCGCAGGCTCTCGATGCTCGCCGCGTCGCCGAAGCCATTGAGCAGCACGTCCGCGCCCTCGGCGGCGAAGGCGCTGGCGATGCCGAGGCCGATGCCGCTGGTGGAGCCGGTGACGATGACGGATTTTCCCTTGAGCATGTAATTCTCTTTGTTGGATGCGAATTCGGGGAGCGGGACGACGCACAAGCTTCGCACCGCGACTGGAAAAGGTCTACGCACTAGAGCTTAGGCCGGTACGGCCGGGCCTGCCGGCCCATTGGACCCGGCGGGCCCGGAGTGGTTGCCCGCCGTCGCCGGCGGGGCGCCTGTCTATGCTTAGGGCAGACAGGAGGATCGTAGCCATGAGCCGATACCGCGACGTCGAGATCCGCGCCCCCCGGGGGACCACCCTGAACGCCAGGTGCTGGCTGACCGAGGCGGCGCTGCGCCTGTTGATGAACAACCTCGACCCGGAGGTGGCGGAGAATCCCAAGGAGCTGGTGGTGTACGGCGGCATCGGCCGAGCCGCCCGCGACTGGGAATGCTTCGACCGCATCGTCGAGACGCTGAAGCAGCTGGAGGCCGACGAGACCCTGCTGATCCAGTCCGGCAAGCCGGTCGGGGTGTTCCGTACCCACAAGCACGCGCCGCGAGTGCTGATTGCCAACTCCAATCTGGTGCCGCACTGGGCGACCTGGGAGCACTTCAACGAGCTGGACGCCAGGGGCCTGGCCATGTACGGACAGATGACCGCCGGCAGCTGGATCTACATCGGCAGCCAGGGCATCGTCCAGGGTACCTACGAGACCTTCGCCGAAGCCGGTCGCCAGCACTATGGGGGCGATCTGCGCGGGCGCTGGCTGCTCAGCGCCGGTCTCGGCGGCATGGGCGGGGCGCAGCCGCTGGCGGCGACGCTGGCCGGGGCCTGCGCGCTGATCGTCGAGTGCCAGCAGAGCCGCATCGATTTCCGCCGCCGGACCGGTTATCTGGACGAGCAGGCGGTCGGCCTGGACGAGGCCCTCACGCGCATCGACCATCACGTCAACGAGGGCCGGGCGGTATCGGTCGGTCTCTGCGGCAACGCTGCGGAGGTGCTGCCCGAGCTGGTGCGCCGCGGCGTGCGCCCGGATCTGGTCACCGACCAGACCAGTGCCCACGACCCGCTCAACGGCTACCTGCCGAGGGGCTGGAGCTGGGACGAGTACCGCGAGCGAGCGGCGCGCGAGCCGGCGGTGGTGGTCAAGGCGGCCAAGCAATCCATCGCCGAGCACGTGCGGGCCATGCTGGCCTTTCGGCAGATGGGCGTGCCGGTCTTCGACTACGGCAACAACATCCGTCAGATGGCCCGGGACGAGGGGGTGGAGAACGCCTTCGACTTTCCCGGTTTCGTCCCGGCCTACATCCGGCCGCTGTTCTGCAAGGGCATCGGCCCCTTCCGCTGGGTGGCCCTGAGCGGCGAGGCCGAGGACATCTACCGCACCGACGCCAAGGTCAAGGAGCTGATCCCCAACGAGCCGCACCTGCACCGCTGGTTGGACATGGCCAGGGAGCGCATCCGCTTCCAGGGGCTGCCGGCGCGCATCTGTTGGGTCGGTCTCGGCCAGCGCGCCAAGCTCGGCCTGGCCTTCAACGAGATGGTCCGTCGCGGAGAGTTACAGGCTCCGGTGGTCATCGGCCGCGATCACCTGGATTCCGGCTCGGTGGCCAGCCCCAACCGCGAGACCGAAGCCATGCGCGACGGCTCCGACGCGGTGTCGGACTGGCCGCTGCTCAACGCCCTGCTGAACACTGCGAGCGGTGCCACCTGGGTGTCGCTGCATCATGGCGGCGGGGTGGGCATGGGCTACTCCCAGCATGCCGGGATGGTCATCGTCTGCGACGGCAGCGACGAGGCGGCGACCCGCATCGCCCGGGTGCTGCACAACGACCCGGCGAGCGGGGTGATGCGCCATGCCGATGCCGGCTATCCGGAGGCTATCGCCTGTGCCCGCGAGCAGGGGCTGAAGTTGCCGATGATGGATTTCTGATAGGGCACTATCGCCTGATTCCCTCGTTCGTCTCCCGCTTTGCGGGGCGATGATGGGATTGGCTCGCTGCGCGCAGCCAGGATGCCCGTCGAAGAGGGGCTGGGGAGAAAAAGCGCTGCCCGTGTCCAGGCAGCGCGGAGGGACCGGCGAGCCGGAGCAGGGCGCCATCGCGGTCGGTTGGCCGGATGGCGCCCGGTCGCGGGCCTCAGGCCTCGATCAGCCGTTGCGGCTGCGGGGCCGGTTGTGGCGTGGCGGGGGACTGGGTGGCGGCCTGCAGGGCGGTGAGGGCGATGGTGAAGACGATGTCGTCGACCAGGGCACCGCGCGACAGGTCGTTCACCGGCTTGGCCAGGCCCTGCAGCATCGGGCCGACGCTGAGGCAGTTGGCGTTGCGCTGGACCGCCTTGTAGGTGGTGTTGCCGGTGTTGAGGTCGGGGAAGACGAACACGGTGGCCTGGCCGGCGACCTTGCTGTTCGGCGCCTTCTGCCGGCCGACGCTGAGCACCGAGGCGGCGTCGTACTGCAGCGGGCCGTCGATCGGCAGATCGGGGCGACGGGTCTGGGCCAGGCGGGTGGCTTCGGCGACCTTTTCCACCTCGGCGCCGCTGCCGGAGCTGCCGGTGGAGTAGCTGATCATCGCCACGCGCGGGTCGACGCCCAGGGCCAGGGCGGACTCGGCGCTCTGCAGGGCGATCTCGGCCAGCTCGGTGGCGGTGGGGGTGGGGTTCACCGCGCAGTCGCCGTAGACCAGCACCTGGTCGGGCAGCAGCATGAAGAACACCGAGGAGACCAGGTTGTAGCCCGGGGCGGTCTTGATCAGCTGCAGGGCCGGACGGATGGTGTTGGCGGTGGTGTGCACGGCGCCGGAGACCAGGCCGTCGACCTCGTCGAGGGCCAGCATCATGGTGCCGATCACCACGGTGTCCTGCAGTTGCTCGCGGGCCTGCTCGGGGGTGAGGCCCTTGGCCTTGCGCAGCTCGCACATGGGGGCGACGTAACGCTCGGCGATGACCTGCGGATCGAGGATCTCCAGGCCGGCCGGCAGGCGGATGCCCTGGGCGCGGGCGACGGCCTCGACGGCTTCCGGCTTGGCCAGCAGTACGCAGCGGGCGATGCCGCGCTCCTGGCAGATGGCGGCGGCGCGCACGGTGCGCGGCTCGTCGCCCTCGGGCAGGACGATGCGCTTGTTGGCGTCCTGGGCGCGCTTGACCAGCTGGTAGCGGAACGCCGCCGGCGACATGCGCCGCTCGCGCGGCACGCTGCAGTGGGCGCGCAGGGCCTGCGGGTCGAGGTGGCGGGCGACGAAGTCGGTGACGCGGGTGGCGCGCTCGATGTCGTCCGCCGGGGTTTCCTTGTTCAGGGCGAACAGGCTGGTGGCGGTGTCGTAGGAGCCGGTGGTCACGCTCATCACCGGCAGGCCGCCGTCCAGAGCGGCCTGGCACAGCGTCATGATGCGCGGATCGGGGGTGAAGTCGCTGCACAGCAGCAGGCCGGCCAGCTTGACGCCGTTGAGCGAGGCCAGACTGGCGGCGAGGATGACGTCGTCGCGGTCGCCCGGGGTCACCACCAGTACGCCGGGTTTCAGTAGCGGCACGGTACTGGGCACGGCGCGGGCGCAGAGGACGATCTGGTTCACCCGGCGCTCGCGGGCCTCGCCGGGGCTGAGCACCTGGGCGCCGAGCAGCTCGGCCACGTCGCTGGTGCGCAGGGCATTGAGCTCCTCGGCGAAGGGAACGGCGCCGAGCAGCTGGAAGTCGCCGCTGCCGAGCAGCGGCAGGTGCTCGCGCAGGCGCTCGACGAAGGCCGGGACGCCGTCCTGGCTGTCGATCTTGTTGAGGATCGCGCCCAGCACCTTGGGATGCTTGGCGCCGCCGAACAGCTGGGCCTGGATCTCGATGCGCTCGGCCAGCTGCTTGAGGCTGTCGCCGCCCTGGACGGCGATCAGGATGACCTCGGCGTCCAGGCTCTTGCTCAGCAGGGGGTTGAGGTAGGCGGAGTAGTCGCTGTCGCGGGTCGGCAGCATGCCCTCGACGATCACCACGTCCTGGCCGGCGGCGGCCTGCTGGAAGCGGCTGACCACCTCCTCGAGCAGCAGGTCGGTTTCGCCGTCGGCCAGCTGGCGCTCGACCTGATCGAGCAGGATCGGCTCGGGGGCGTGGCGGCCGAGGGCGTGCTCGACGAGCAGGCAGGAGCGCTCGCGGCCCTGGTCGATGGGGAAGGGTTGGGCGATCGGCTTGAAGAAGCCGACCTTCAGGCCGGCCTGTTCGAGGCTGCGGATCAGGCCGAGGCTGACGGAATTGAGGCCGACGGCACAGCCGGTGGGGGCGAGAAACAGGGTATGCATAGTGGGCTCGGGCTCGGACGGGGGAAGGCGGGAAGCCGGCGGACGCCCGGAAAGGGCCGTGCCGCCGGCGGAGGGGCCGTCGGCGGTTACACCGCTTCCTGCAGCAGGCGCGGCTGCTCGGCCGGGCGGGCATCGAGCAGGGCGAGGGTGTCGAGGGCGATCTGGCGCTCCTCGTTGGTCGGCACCACCAGCACGCGCGGGCTGCCGGCCGCCTGGACCTCGCCGGCCACGCCGCGGGTGCAGCGGACGTTGGCCTCGGTGTCGAGGCGGAAGCCGAACAGGCCCAGGTGCTCGACGGTGAGCTCGCGCACGGCGGCGGAGTTCTCGCCGATGCCGCCGGTGAAGATCAGGCCGTCCAGGCGGGGCAGGGCGCAGGCCATGCTGGCCAGGGACTTGGCCAGGCGGTAGCAGAACACCTCGACGGCCAGGGTGGCGCCGGGGTGTCCGGCCTGGCGGGCCTCGAGGAGGGTGCGCATGTCGTTGGACAGGCCGGAGAGGCCCTTCAGGCCGCTCTCCTGGTTGAGCATGCGGTCGATCTCCTGGATGCTCCAGCCGAGGTTGTGGGCCAGGTGGCTGTGCAGGTTGGGATCGACGTCGCCGCTGCGGGTGCCCATCACCAGGCCTTCCAGCGGGGTCAGGCCCATGCTGGTGTCGCGGCTCTCGCCGTTGACGATGGCGCAGGTGGAGCAGCCGTTGCCGAGGTGGGCGGAGAGCCAGGCGCTGTCGTGCTGGGGCAGGCCGGCCAGCTCGGCGGCGCGCTTGCTGACGTAGCGGTGGCTGGTGCCGTGGAAGCCGTAGCGGCGCACGCCGTGTTCCCGGTAGAGGAATTCCGGGACGGCGTAGCGGTAGGCATGGGCCGGCATGCTCTGGTGGAAGGCGGTGTCGAACACCGCGACCTGGGGCAGGTCGGGATACATCGCGGTGATCGCGGCGATGCCTTTCAGATGGGCCGGGTTGTGCAGCGGGGCCAACTGGGCGCTGCTGCGGATGCCCTCGATCACCGCGTCGTCGATCAGGTGGGCTTCGGTGAAGTGCTCGCCGCCGTGGGCCACGCGGTGGCCGATGCCGTCGAGCTGGCCGCCGGAGGCCTCCTCGACCAGCGGCAGGAGCTTGGCCAGGGCGGCCTGATGGTCGGCGCCCGGCAGGGCCAGGGTTTCCTTGATGTCGCCGAGCTGCCAGTGGAGGACGGCCTCCGGGCTGCCGAGGCGTTCGGCCAGACCTTGCAGGGGGAAGGTGGCGAGGGTTTCGTTGACCAGGGCGAACTTGATCGACGAGCTACCGCAGTTGATCACCAGAATGTTGCGAGCGGACATTGTGACTCCTGAATCTGTGCCGCATAGCCATCGAACCCGATGGCCACACAAATTTTTGTAATTGGATTTGGGTGTCCGGCGTTCTTGTGGAACATGGACGAATCAGGGTCTTGCCATTCTGCCACGCAAGATGGGGCTTGGCTGCTCTGCCTTAGTCGAATCCGAATTCCGCTAAGAGCTTGTCCTAGATCAAGAAATGGCGGGGTCGGGACTGGAACTGCGCAGGGGAGTCGTGCTCTGGCAGCGACCGGATCTCCCTGTTGCGACGCAGCTCAGGATGTTTGCGGGTAAGGGGAAAAATTGGGAAGCGCTGCCCGTGTCCAGGCAGCGCGGAGGGACCGGCGAGCCGGAGCAGGGCGCCATCGCGGTCGGTTGGCCGGATGGCGCCCGGTCGCGGGCCTCAGGCCTCGATCAGCCGTTGCGGCTGCGGGGCCGGTTGTGGCGTGGCGGGGGACTGGGTGGCGGCCTGCAGGGCGGTGAGGGCGATGGTGAAGACGATGTCGTCGACCAGGGCACCGCGCGACAGGTCGTTCACCGGCTTGGCCAGGCCCTGCAGCATCGGGCCGACGCTGAGGCAGTTGGCGTTGCGCTGGACCGCCTTGTAGGTGGTGTTGCCGGTGTTGAGGTCGGGGAAGACGAACACGGTGGCCTGGCCGGCGACCTTGCTGTTCGGCGCCTTCTGCCGGCCGACGCTGAGCACCGAGGCGGCGTCGTACTGCAGCGGGCCGTCGATCGGCAGATCGGGGCGACGGGTCTGGGCCAGGCGGGTGGCTTCGGCGACCTTTTCCACCTCGGCGCCGCTGCCGGAGCTGCCGGTGGAGTAGCTGATCATCGCCACGCGCGGGTCGACGCCCAGGGCCAGGGCGGACTCGGCGCTCTGCAGGGCGATCTCGGCCAGCTCGGTGGCGGTGGGGGTGGGGTTCACCGCGCAGTCGCCGTAGACCAGCACCTGGTCGGGCAGCAGCATGAAGAACACCGAGGAGACCAGGTTGTAGCCCGGGGCGGTCTTGATCAGCTGCAGGGCCGGACGGATGGTGTTGGCGGTGGTGTGCACGGCGCCGGAGACCAGGCCGTCGACCTCGTCGAGGGCCAGCATCATGGTGCCGATCACCACGGTGTCCTGCAGTTGCTCGCGGGCCTGCTCGGGGGTGAGGCCCTTGGCCTTGCGCAGCTCGCACATGGGGGCGACGTAACGCTCGGCGATGACCTGCGGATCGAGGATCTCCAGGCCGGCCGGCAGGCGGATGCCCTGGGCGCGGGCGACGGCCTCGACGGCTTCCGGCTTGGCCAGCAGTACGCAGCGGGCGATGCCGCGCTCCTGGCAGATGGCGGCGGCGCGCACGGTGCGCGGCTCGTCGCCCTCGGGCAGGACGATGCGCTTGTTGGCGTCCTGGGCGCGCTTGACCAGCTGGTAGCGGAACGCCGCCGGCGACATGCGCCGCTCGCGCGGCACGCTGCAGTGGGCGCGCAGGGCCTGCGGGTCGAGGTGGCGGGCGACGAAGTCGGTGACGCGGGTGGCGCGCTCGATGTCGTCCGCCGGGGTTTCCTTGTTCAGGGCGAACAGGCTGGTGGCGGTGTCGTAGGAGCCGGTGGTCACGCTCATCACCGGCAGGCCGCCGTCCAGAGCGGCCTGGCACAGCGTCATGATGCGCGGATCGGGGGTGAAGTCGCTGCACAGCAGCAGGCCGGCCAGCTTGACGCCGTTGAGCGAGGCCAGACTGGCGGCGAGGATGACGTCGTCGCGGTCGCCCGGGGTCACCACCAGTACGCCGGGTTTCAGTAGCGGCACGGTACTGGGCACGGCGCGGGCGCAGAGGACGATCTGGTTCACCCGGCGCTCGCGGGCCTCGCCGGGGCTGAGCACCTGGGCGCCGAGCAGCTCGGCCACGTCGCTGGTGCGCAGGGCATTGAGCTCCTCGGCGAAGGGAACGGCGCCGAGCAGCTGGAAGTCGCCGCTGCCGAGCAGCGGCAGGTGCTCGCGCAGGCGCTCGACGAAGGCCGGGACGCCGTCCTGGCTGTCGATCTTGTTGAGGATCGCGCCCAGCACCTTGGGATGCTTGGCGCCGCCGAACAGCTGGGCCTGGATCTCGATGCGCTCGGCCAGCTGCTTGAGGCTGTCGCCGCCCTGGACGGCGATCAGGATGACCTCGGCGTCCAGGCTCTTGCTCAGCAGGGGGTTGAGGTAGGCGGAGTAGTCGCTGTCGCGGGTCGGCAGCATGCCCTCGACGATCACCACGTCCTGGCCGGCGGCGGCCTGCTGGAAGCGGCTGACCACCTCCTCGAGCAGCAGGTCGGTTTCGCCGTCGGCCAGCTGGCGCTCGACCTGATCGAGCAGGATCGGCTCGGGGGCGTGGCGGCCGAGGGCGTGCTCGACGAGCAGGCAGGAGCGCTCGCGGCCCTGGTCGATGGGGAAGGGTTGGGCGATCGGCTTGAAGAAGCCGACCTTCAGGCCGGCCTGTTCGAGGCTGCGGATCAGGCCGAGGCTGACGGAATTGAGGCCGACGGCACAGCCGGTGGGGGCGAGAAACAGGGTATGCATAGTGGGCTCGGGCTCGGACGGGGGAAGGCGGGAAGCCGGCGGACGCCCGGAAAGGGCCGTGCCGCCGGCGGAGGGGCCGTCGGCGGTTACACCGCTTCCTGCAGCAGGCGCGGCTGCTCGGCCGGGCGGGCATCGAGCAGGGCGAGGGTGTCGAGGGCGATCTGGCGCTCCTCGTTGGTCGGCACCACCAGCACGCGCGGGCTGCCGGCCGCCTGGACCTCGCCGGCCACGCCGCGGGTGCAGCGGACGTTGGCCTCGGTGTCGAGGCGGAAGCCGAACAGGCCCAGGTGCTCGACGGTGAGCTCGCGCACGGCGGCGGAGTTCTCGCCGATGCCGCCGGTGAAGATCAGGCCGTCCAGGCGGGGCAGGGCGCAGGCCATGCTGGCCAGGGACTTGGCCAGGCGGTAGCAGAACACCTCGACGGCCAGGGTGGCGCCGGGGTGTCCGGCCTGGCGGGCCTCGAGGAGGGTGCGCATGTCGTTGGACAGGCCGGAGAGGCCCTTCAGGCCGCTCTCCTGGTTGAGCATGCGGTCGATCTCCTGGATGCTCCAGCCGAGGTTGTGGGCCAGGTGGCTGTGCAGGTTGGGATCGACGTCGCCGCTGCGGGTGCCCATCACCAGGCCTTCCAGCGGGGTCAGGCCCATGCTGGTGTCGCGGCTCTCGCCGTTGACGATGGCGCAGGTGGAGCAGCCGTTGCCGAGGTGGGCGGAGAGCCAGGCGCTGTCGTGCTGGGGCAGGCCGGCCAGCTCGGCGGCGCGCTTGCTGACGTAGCGGTGGCTGGTGCCGTGGAAGCCGTAGCGGCGCACGCCGTGTTCCCGGTAGAGGAATTCCGGGACGGCGTAGCGGTAGGCATGGGCCGGCATGCTCTGGTGGAAGGCGGTGTCGAACACCGCGACCTGGGGCAGGTCGGGATACATCGCGGTGATCGCGGCGATGCCTTTCAGATGGGCCGGGTTGTGCAGCGGGGCCAACTGGGCGCTGCTGCGGATGCCCTCGATCACCGCGTCGTCGATCAGGTGGGCTTCGGTGAAGTGCTCGCCGCCGTGGGCCACGCGGTGGCCGATGCCGTCGAGCTGGCCGCCGGAGGCCTCCTCGACCAGCGGCAGGAGCTTGGCCAGGGCGGCCTGATGGTCGGCGCCCGGCAGGGCCAGGGTTTCCTTGATGTCGCCGAGCTGCCAGTGGAGGACGGCCTCCGGGCTGCCGAGGCGTTCGGCCAGACCTTGCAGGGGGAAGGTGGCGAGGGTTTCGTTGACCAGGGCGAACTTGATCGACGAGCTACCGCAGTTGATCACCAGAATGTTACGAGCGGACATTGAGGAGACTCCTGAATCTGTTACGCATAGCCGTCAATGGCATGCAATTTTTGTAATTGGATTTGGGTGTCCGGCGTTCTTGGGGAACAAGGACGAATCAGGGCACCACTATTCTGCCACGCAGACGGAAGGTTGTCCCGCTGCTTTAGTCGAATCAAATGCTTGGGAACTCGGCGGGTCTGACGTGGTATCGCGCTCGCTCGACCCTCTCACCGCAATGCCAGCCGCCGCGTTCGTTCTCCTGTAGCTACGCTGATAAGGCAACGGAACCCTGGGGGACGAGGGCCATGAGCGATACCCGCTGCTGGTTCAACTGCCATGTCGCCACCATGGTCGGCGGGCATTACTCGGTCATCGCCGATGCGGCCATCCTCGCCCGCGGCGAGCGCATCGCCTGGATCGGGCGGCGCGAGCAACTGCCCAGCGACTGCCAGGCGACGGATCTGCACGGCGCCTGGGTGACGCCGGGACTGATCGACTGCCACAGCCACCTGGTGTTCGCCGGCGAGCGCAGCGCCGAGTTCGAATTGCGTCTGGAAGGGACCAGTTATGCGGAGATCGCCGCCCACGGCGGCGGCATCGCCAGCACGGTGCGGGCCACCCGCGCCGCCAGCGAGGAGCAGTTGCTGGACAGCGCCGAGCGTCGCGCCCGCCAGCTGCTGCGCGACGGCGTGACCTGCCTGGAGGTGAAGTCGGGCTACGGCCTGGATCTGGCCAGCGAGCGCAAGCTCTTGCGCGTCGCCCGCCAGCTCGGCGAGCGCCTGCCGCTGACGGTGCGCACCACTTGCCTGGCGGCCCATGCGGTGCCGCCGGAATACACCGGGCGCAGCGACGACTACATCGAGCATGTCTGCGACGAGATGCTGCCGGCGCTTGCGGCCGAGGGGCTGGTGGATGCGGTGGATGCCTACTGCGAGCACCTGGCCTTCTCGCCGGATCAGGTCGAACGCCTGTTCGAGGCCGCCACCGCCCTCGGCCTGCCAGTGAAGCTGCACGCCGACCAGCTCTCCGCACTCGGCGGGGCGGGGCTGGCGGCGCGCTACCTGGCCCTTTCCGCCGACCACCTGGAGTACGCCAGCGATGCCGACGTGGTGGCCATGGGCACGGCCGGCACGGTTGCGGTGCTGCTGCCGGCGGCCTTCTACCTGCTCAACGAGAGCCGCCGTCCGCCGATCGAATGCCTGCGCCGTCACGGCGTGCCCATCGCCCTGGGCAGCGACCTCAATCCCGGCACCGCGCCGGTTTTGTCGCTGCGCCTGGTCCTGGCGATGGCCTGCACCTCGTTCGGCATGACCCCGGAGGAGGCCCTGGCCGGCGTCACCCTGCACGCGGCCCATGCCCTGGGCTTGGCCCATCGCCATGGCAGCCTGGAAGTGGGCAAGCTGGCCGATTTCGTCGCCTGGGAGGTGCGCCGGCCGGCCGAGCTGGCCTATTGGCTAGGCGGCGATCTGCCCAGGCGGGTGATCTTCCACGGCAAGGAAGTGGGCGATGGATGAGGTTCTTAGTCTCGAACGCGGGCGCTTGCCGCTGCTGGTCAGCATCCCCCATGCCGGCACGCGTCTGACGCCCGAGGTCGAGGCCGCGCTGACGCCCCGCGGCCGCAGCCTGCCGGACACCGACTGGCACCTGCCGCGGCTCTACGACTTCGTCAGTGGACTGGGCGCGAGTCTGCTGGTCGGCCTGTACTCGCGCTACGTGATCGACCTCAACCGCCCGTCGGACGATCATCCGCTGTACGCCACGCCGACCACCGGCCTGTTTCCCGAGATCGTTCTCGACGGCGGACCGCTGTTCCGGCCGGGACAGGCGCCCGATGCGGCCCTGCGCGAGCGTTACCTGGAGCGGATCTGGCTGCCCTATCACCGGGCCCTCGCCGCCGAACTGGTGCGCCTGAAGCGGGAGTTCGGCTACGCGCTGCTGTTCGACGCCCATTCGATCCGCTCGCGGGTGCCCTATCTGTTCGAGGGGCGGCTGCCGGACTTCAACCTGGGCACCCACTCCGGGGCCAGCTGCGACCCGAGTCTGGCCGGCGGCGTGCTGAAGGTCCTGGAGCAGGCGCAGGGCTACAGCCGGGTGCTCGACGGGCGCTTCAAGGGCGGCTACATCACCCGCCACTACGGGCGGCCGGCCGAGCGCATCCATGCGCTGCAGCTGGAACTGGTGCAGGCCACCTACATGGAGGAGGACGAGCCGTTCCGCTATCGCGAGGATTTGGCCGCGCCGATCCGCCCGGTCCTGCGCGCAGTGCTGGAGGCCATGCTGGACTGGGGCGAGGCGCACGGGCGCCGTCGGCTCATTCCGCCTACGTATTGAGCCGGGCCAGCTGATCCAGGTCGGTCTGCATGCCCGAGGTTTCGCGGATGCGCGCGAGGATCTTGCGCTTGAGCTCGGTGAATTCCGGGGCGAGCTTCATGTCCTGATGGCGTTTGGCGGGCAGAGGCACTTCGTAGATCGAGTCGATGCGTCCCGGCCGGGGCGCCATCAGCACGATGCGGGTGCCCAGGTAGATGGCTTCCTCCACGTCGTGGGTGACGAACAGGATGGTGGTCTTCTCCAGGGCGTGCACGTGGCGGATCAGGTCGTGCATCACCTCGCGGGTCTGCGCGTCGAGGGCGCCGAAGGGCTCGTCCATCAGCAGCGTGGCCGGCCGCGGCATCAGCGCCCGGGCGATCGCCACGCGCTGCTGCATGCCGCCGGAGAGCTGGTTGGGATAGGCCTCGGCGAAGGGTGTCAGGCCCATCAGGTTGAGCAGCGCATCGGCCCGCCCGCTGGCCGCCTCGACGTCCGCGTCGCCGCGCACGCCGTCGGCGATCACCTTGAGCTGGCGGCAGAACTTGATGTTCTTCATCACCGTCAGCCAGGGGTAGAGGCTGTAGTGCTGGAAGACCATGGCGCGATCCACGCCCGGGCCGTCGATGGGGCGGCCATCGAGGAGGATCTCGCCGCGGGACAGGCCCTCCAGCCCGGCGACGCTGCGCAGCAGGGTCGACTTGCCGCAGCCGGAGGCGCCGACGAAGGTGATGAACTCGTTGGGCTGCACGTCCAGGCTGACCTGGCGCAGCGCCTCGACCTCGCGGCCGTTGCTGCGGAAGGTCTTGCCGACCTGACGGATCTGGATTTTCGGCGCGTTCATGGTCACTTCCTCAGCCAGGGAAAGGCGCGGCGGGAAACCAGGCGGAAGGCCTGGTCGGTGAGCAGGCCGATCAGCCCGATCAGCAGGATGCCGGCGAAGATCTTGTCGGTGTGCATGTAGCGTTGGGCCTTGAGGATGGCGTAGCCGAGGCCGGAGTTGGCCGCCACCAGTTCGGCCACCACCAGGTAGGTCCAGGCCCAGCCGCAGGTGATGCGCAGGGTGTCGAGCAGCGCCGGGCGCGCCGCCGGCAGGATCACCAGGCGGACGATCTCCGCGCGGCTGGCGCCCATGGTCTGGGCCGCCTCGATCTGCGCCATGGGCACCCGGCGCACGTCCTCGGCCACCATCAGGACCATCTGGAAGAAGGTGCCGATGAAGATGATGACGATCTTCGCGCCCTCGTCGATGCCGACCCAGAGCATCACCAGCGGGATGAAGGCCACCGCCGGCATGTAGCGGATGAAGTCGGTCAGGGGCTCGAGGGCCGCCTGCAGCGGCCGGTAGGTGCCCATGTAGAGGCCCAGCGGCACCGCCAGCAGGGCGGAGAGGGCGAAGCCGGCCATCACCCGGTAGACGCTGATGCCGATGTCCTGCAGCAGGCCTTCGGCGCTCCACCAGCGGCCGAGGCGTTCGAGCATCGCCAGGGGGCTCGGCAGGAACAGCGGATCGGCCAGCCCCAGGGCGGTCCAAGCCCACCAAAGAATGAAGGGCGCGAGCAGCCCGCCGGCGCCGAGCAGCCAGACGCTGCGGCGCGGCAGCTCGCCGCGGATGGTCCACCAGCGCGGCCGGCGGGCCGAGACGGGCGGGGCGGTGACGGAGCGGGGGAGCGGCGCGGTCATGGCGAGGTCTCCTGGGCGGGGATGAGCGGATCGTCGGCGCGGACCCAACCGCCGTTCGGCGCATAGAGGCCGAGGCGGGACAGGGCTTTCGCCGGCAGTTCGTCGGGGCTGGCCAGATCGTAGCTGGCCTTGAGCAACTGCTGGCCGGCCCGTCCCGGCAGGCTGGAGTGGGTGATCAGCCAGGGCGTGCTGCCGTGCAGGTGGCGGCCGAAGGACAGCTCGAAAGCCAGCAGGCCGAGGCGCTGCAGCGGATTGGCCGCGGCCAACTGGTCGCCCAGCGGCTCGCCGGGGCGCAGCGGCAGCAGCCGCTCGGCGGCGAACAGGAAATAGTCGCCGGCGACCAGCAGGCAGCCCTGGCGCGGCGAGCCGTCCGCCGCCTGCAGCCAGATCCCCCAGGTGCTGCCGCGCGAATCCGGCAGGCGTTCCCAGACCTCGTGATAGCTGTCGTCGAGGCCGTCCTCCAGCAGGTGGTTGGCATTCTCGAAGCGCATGCGGCCGATGTCCGGGCGCTCGCTCGGGGGCTGGTAGTCGATCACCCGGTGCCACTGGCAGATGTCGCCTTCCACCCGGGTCAGCCCGGCGAAGCCCTGCTGGCTGGCGAGGGCGCGGGCCTGCTCGACCGAGCAGTGCTCCAGCACGGTCTCCGGCACCGGACGCGGCAGGGGCAGGCGCAGGTCGGCGTGCAGGTGCTGGGTCTGCAGCCAGTACACCGCGCTGCTCTCGTCGCGCAGCCCGTCGCGGGTGGCGAGCAGACTGCGGCGCCAGACGCCCAGGTAGCGGTCGGGAACAGCGGTCATGCGTGGTACTCCGGGAAACGCTTGAGGGTCCGCCAGAAGGCGATATCGTGGTTCGGCCAGAGCTCGGCGCCGGTTTCGCCGGCCAGCGCCTTGAGCCGGCGGATGCTGTCCAGCGCCAGGTCCTCGCGGTCGCGCCAGCACAGGCCCGGGGCGACCTCGTCGTCGAGGTTCTCGCGCAGGTCGGCGGCGTCGCCGGCGAGGATCACCGGCGCGCCCTGGGGCAGCTCGATCAGCAGCGACATGTGCCCGGCGGTGTGGCCGGGGGTGTTGATCGCCCGCAGCCCCGGCAGCAGGTCGTAGTCCTCGCGCTGCAGCTTCCAGCGATAGTCGCCGGCGAAGTCGTCGGCGAAATAGACGTCGTCGGCCGGCTCGCGGGCGGCGACCATCTCGTCGGCGTGGACGTGCACCTCGGCGCCGCAGACATCGCAGAGCCCGCCGGCATGGTCGAAGTGCAGGTGGCTGAGGAACACCAGGTCGATGTCGGCCGGCGTCAGGCCCAGCCGGGCGAAGTGCGCCGGCAGGCGCTGCTCCTCGGTCATCCTCGGCGGCGGGAAACCGCTGTCGCCGCTGCCGTACCAGCGCTCGCGGGCGAGCGGGTCGACGATCTTGCGGTAGTCGCAGCCGACGTCGAACAGCACCCGGCCCTGCCGGGTCTCGATCAGGTAGGCGAGGATCGGCGCATCGATCTGGGTGCCCTGGCCGCGGCCGCGGGTGGACAGGGACTTGTCGTAACGGTGGGTGGCGGTGAGCAGTGGCCAGAGTTTGAGTACCTGGGTCATGCGGACTTCTCGTGATTCGCTAGATGGTCGATCAGCGCCCGGCTGTCGCAGACCGTGCCGAAGATGCCGCCCTCGACGCCGATCATCGCCAGCGCCGCCGCGTGCAGCGTCGGGTCGGGCGAGGCGCAGGCGTCGCTCACGGTGACGCAGGCGAAGCCCAGGTCCACCGCGTGGCGCAGGGTCGAGGAGACGCAGACCTCGGTGGTCACCCCGGTGAGGATCAGCTGGGCGATCCCGCGGGTGCGCAGGATCGTCTCCAGATCTGTGTGGGCGAAGGCGCTGTAGCCCGGCTTGTCGATCACCGGCTCGCCGGGCAGGGGCTGCAGTTCGTCGATCAGGCCGTGGCCGTGCTCGCCGCGCACCAGCAGGCGGCCGAGCGGACCGCGGCTGCCGATCGGCACTCCGGCGGCCTCGGCGCGCCGGCGCTTGGTTTCGGGCAGGTCGGACAGGTCCGGGCGGTGGCCCTCGCGGGTGTGCAGTACGAGCATGCCCAGCGCCCGGGCCCGTTCGAGCAGGGCGCGGATCGGGCCGATGGGCGCGCGCAGGCGCGCGATATCCAGCCCGGCGCTGGCGGCATAGCCGCCGGGGGCGCAGAAGTCGCGCTGCATGTCGATCACCAGCAGGGCGCAACGGGCCGGATTGAGGGAAAGCGGCGTACGCCGGGACGGGACGGCGTTCATTTCGCGCTGCTCCATACCTGGACCCGGACCGGGGCGCTGCGCTGCGGCCAGGCGGCGATCAGCGCGGCGGCGGTGATCAGCGCGGCGCCCAGCCATTCGCGGGGCAGGATCTCGCGCTCGCCGAGCCAGGCCGACGAGAGCACGGCGACCACCAGCTCCACGATCACCAGCAGCGCGGCGCGGCCGGCCTCGATATGGGTCAGGCCGTACTGCACCAGGGCCATGCTGGCGAACCAGCCGACCGCGAGCAGGGCGATGCGCCAGCCGAGGGCGAAGTCGACCGGCGGTGGCGCCTGCTCCAGCAGCACGCAGAGCACGGCTCCGACCAGGGCGCTGCCGACGAAGGCGGCCAGCGACTTGGAAGCCAGCGGCACGCGCTCGGCAGCGCGGGTGGCGAGGTTGTTCAGGCTGAAGGCGAGGCCGGCGCTGAGGGCCATCCAGTCGTCGGCCTCCAGCGGCCGCAGCACCTCGTCGGTGAGGCCCAGGGTCAGGGCGATGCCGACGACGGCCAGGGCCAGGGCGGCCAGGCGCAGTGCGGTCAGTCGCTCGCCCAGCAGCAGCCAGCTGCCGAGCATGCTCCACACTGGCGCTAGGTAGAACAGCAGCATCACCCGCACCACCTGGCCGCCGGCCAGGGCGCTGACCAACGCGGCGGTGGCCCAGCCGCCGAACAGGGCGATCGCCAGCAACTGCCGGGACTGCGGTGCCCACTGGCGGCGCTGCACCCAAATCACCGGCAGGGCCAGCACGCCGAGCAGGCTGTAGGTCAGCAGCACCAGGGGCATGCCGGTCAACCCACGATCGGCGAGCAGCTGCAGGGGAATCCAGCCCAGGCCCCAGAGGGCCGAGCCGGCCACCAGCAACAGTTGCGGCAGGAGATTCATGGACGCACCTCGCGACGTCTATCCGTGACCGGGCTCATGTTCACACCGCCGTCAGGAAGGAGACGCCCACGGCGCCGTAGAAATCGTCGGCCTTGTGCGGGCCCTCGGTGACCACGCCGTAGTCGTCGTCCAGCACCCGGCGCAGCCGGTGGCGATGGAAGCCGGCGAGCAGCGCACGCATCGGGATCACCTGGGCGTAGGCGTCGCCGTACAGCTCGCGGTGCAGCCGGGGCAGGCGGTACCAGGGCTCGGCGGGCTTCTCGTGATGGGCGTTGTGGTAGGCGAAGTTCAGCAGCAGCAGGTTCAGCGCCGGCCAGCGCAGGGAGACCAGGTTGCTGTAGGTGTTGAGCTGCTCGTAGGCGCGGTCGCGCAGCTTGTCCTCCGGCACCTTGGCGTCCTCGAGCAGAGCGTAGGCGTCGTAGGTGTGCTGGTAGGCGTCGGCGAAGCGCAGCACCGTGACCATGACCAGCCAGGCCAGGACGTACAGCAGCAGCGCCTTGAGCGACAGCCAGCCGAGCACGGCGAAGGCCACTGCGCGCAGCGCCAGCACCAGGGCGACCTGGCCGCGCCGGCTGCGGTGCTTTTCGTTGTCGGTGATGAACGGCAGGACGATCACGTAGAAGTGCATGATCAGCTCCACCGCCGGCACGTAGGCCCACTCCAGGGCCACCACCAGGCGGCGCGCCCAGGCCGGCAGGCCGTGGAGGAAGACCTTGGTGTCGAAGGTGATCACGTCGGCGCGGTCCACGTGGTGGCGCATGTGCTTGCGGCGTAGATCCTTGAAGTCGGCGTAGCAGCTGCCGGCCATCCAGCTGCACAGGTTGCCGGCCCACTCGTTGTGCTTCGGCACGCTGAAGATGCTGCCGTGGGCGAACTCGTGGATGAAGTAGGCGGCGACAATCATCGCGTGGGCCAGCAGCAGGGTGCCCAGGGCGTTGAGCCAGGGGCTGGCGGCGAACAGCAGCGCCAGCCCGCCGAGATAGCCGAGCAGGGTGTAGGCCATGGCCAGGCTGTTGGGCAGCAGGCCGTCGGCGTAGCGGAACAGGGGTTTCTTCTTGGCTGGGGTGGCCATGCTGGTCTCCTGCGAGGCGGGTCGGCGACCCGCCTTCTTGTTACTTGGCGAGGGCTTCGACGAACCGGGCGTCGTAGGTCTGGCTGAAATCCGGGATCGCCGCGATCTGCCCGTTGTTCTTCAGCAACTGGGCGATGATCGCGCCGCTGCCGTGGAAGGAGTGGGTGTCCTCGGAGGGGGCGAAGCTCTTGCCCATTTCCGCCAGCGGGGGGTTGTAGGCGCCGCTCATCTGCGCCTTGGCCTCCTCGGCGCTGACGCCCAGCACCTCGCCGACGATCTTGGCCGACTCCTCGGGGTGGGCCTGCATGTAGGCCATGCCGTCCAGGTAGCCCTGGATCAGCGCCTTGATCGCCTCGGGGCGCTTGGCGATCATCGATTCGTCGAAGGCCAGCACGTCGGTGATCAGGCCGGGGGCGTCCTTGGAGGAGAACACCACCTTGTACTTGTTGCCACCGCCCATGCCGAGGACCTGGGAGACGTTCGGCTCGTAGGTCACGCCGATGGGCAGGGCGCCGGAGGCCATGGCGCCGGGAACGCCCTCGGGGGTCATGTTGACCGGCTCGATGTCCTTCTCGCTCATGCCGTTCTGCTTGAGGGCGTAGGACAGCAGGAAGTCGGAGGGCGACAGCGGGTTGTAGCCGACCTTGCGGCCCTTGAAGTCCTTCACCGAGCCGATGGAGGACTCGGCGACGATGGCGTCGCCGCCGTTGGAGAAATCGATGGGCATCACCACGCGCTGCTTGAGGCCCTTGGCCACCGAGCTGACCACTTGGTCGTAGGTGAGCATGCCGCCGTCCAGGGCGCGGCCGGCGATAGCGGTGGTGATCAGCGAGGGGTCGCTGAAGAACTGCAGATCCACGTCGAGGCCGTGGGGCTTGAACAGATCGAGCTTGTCGGCCACGTAGAAGGGGCCGTAGCCGGCCCAGACGACGGTGCCGATTTTCATCTTCTCGGCCGCGTGGCCGGTCAGGGGAGCGAAGATCGAGGCGGCGACCAGGGTGGCGCCCAGCAGGGTCTTGTGCAGCGAACGGAACAGCGTCGACATGGCGTTAGGTCCTTCACGTTGGAATTTCGGGCACGGGATGACGTCGCATCTCCCGGGCTTTTATCCCGCCGTGTAGTCCCGTCCGTGGGACCGGAAAACTCTCGGACCAGCGCTCATCGGATGAGCCGGAACCCTAGTTCGCCTTGGTGTTGCTCCTGTGTGCCACGTATGAGTGCCGAGGCGACCCATCCCGTTCATCAGGGAATTAGCAGGATGCGTGCCAGTAACGCGGTTCCAGAAAAGCACCAAGAATCAAGGTGTTGCATTGCCATTGAGGCCGTTGGCGGCAGCTCGGCGCGAAGGCGGTGCGCGAAGGGGCGCAGCCGGTCCGTTTTGGTGCTTCCGCAAACGACGCGGCCGGCGCTGGGCCGGCCGCATCGGGAGGAACCGCGGATCAGTTGCTGCTACGTAGCCAGGCGCGCCAGCCGCCGTGGGCGGTGATGTCCTCGGCGCCCTCCAGGCCGTAGGCGTCGCAGATGAAGCCGGTCTCCCAGCGGCCGCCTTCCAACTCCACCTTGCCCAGGCCGAGCGGCGCAGGAATGCCGGTGAGGAAGGAACCCAGCTCGGCGCTCGGCAGCTCCCAGACCTCCACCTCGATGGCCGCGCCGCCCTCGCTGACCCGCAGCATGCCCGGGCGCAGCGGCGGGCCGCCGGCCAGGGCATAGAGCTTGTAGGCCGGCGCGCTGCGGGTCTTCTCCAGCAGCGCGCCGCCGCGCTGGAGCAGCTGCCAGTTCAGCGGCAGGCCCTCCAGGTGCGCGCCGCACACCACCAGTCGGGCGCGGTCGTTGCGCGCCGGGTTCTGCGGCGCCGCGGCGGCCGGCACGCTGCCGCCGACCAGGGGCAGGCCGGTGCGGCGTTGCAGGGCGGCGGCCAGGCTCAGCAGGTACTGGTCGGTGAACACGCGGCCGAACAGGGTCACGCCCCAGGGCAGCCCGTTGCCCATGAAGCCGGCCGGCACCGCGACGGCGCTGTAGTCCAGCATGTTCATGAAGTTGGTGTACCAGCCCAGGTCGGAATTGCGCGCCACCGGCTCGGCGTGCAGTTCGGCCAGGGTCACCGGACGCGGATAGGCCGGGGTCAGCACGCAGTCCAGGTCGGCCAGGGTGCGGTCGCAGATCGCCTTGAGCTGCTGCAGGCGGTACTGGGCGCGGAAGGCATCCACCGCGCCGGCGCCCGGCGCCTTCTCCAGCACGGCGCGGATCACCGGCAGCACGGCCTCCGGCTCGCGCTCGATCAGCTCGCCGGCGACGCTGTAGCGCTCGGCGACCCAAGGGCCTTCGTAAAGCAGGCGGGCGGCTTCGAGGAAGGGCGCGAAGTCGATCTCCACCGGCGTGCCGCCGATGGCCTTCAGCTGTTCGACGGTGGCGGCGAACAGCGCCGGGCTTTCCGGGCAGCCGAGAAATTCCAGCAGCTTCGGCACGCCGAATCGGAACGGGCGCGGCGCGCCGAAGGCCGTGGCGTCGTTCCACTGCGGATTGGCGCGGCTGTATTCGTCGCGCGGGTCCGGTTTCGCGGTCAGGGCCAGCAGCTGGCTGGCCTCGACGGCGCTGGCGCTGAAGAAGGTCACGCAGTCCAGGGTGCGGCAGGCCGGCACCACCCCGGCGGTGGAGATCAGCCCCTTGCTGGCCTTGAGGCCGACTAGGTTGTTCAGCGCCGCCGGCACCCGGCCCGAGCCTGCGGTGTCGGTGCCGAGGGCGAAGCTCGCCACGCCGAGCGCGACCGCCAGGGACGAGCCGGAGCTGGAGCCGCCGGAGGGGTAGTCCGGATGCACGCTGTTGCGGCATTGGCCGTAGGGCGAGCGGGTGCCGTTGAGGCCGGTGGCGAACTGGTCGAGATTGGTCTTGCCCAGCGGCACGGCGCCGAGGGCGATCAGCTGCTCGACGATGGTCGCGCTGCGCTGCGGCACGTAGGCGAAGGTCGGGCAGGCGGCGGTCGTGGGCACGTCGGCGAGGTCGATGTTGTCCTTGATGGCGAAGGGGATGCCGTAGAGCGGCAGCTCCGCCGCAGTCTTGCCGTCGAGGGCGGCCAGGTAGGGCTCCAGTTCCTCGACGGACAGCAGGTGGATGAACAGCTTGAATTCCGGGTTCAGCGCGGCCGCCCTCTCGCGCAGTTCGGCGATCAGTTGGCGTGGGCTGGTGCGGCCTTCGGCATAGGCGGCGCGCAGGGTGTCGAGACGCAGATCGAATTCGTGGGGCATGGTCGGTTTCCTTACTTGGCCAGGGCGTCAGGTGGGTCGGCCGCTACGCGGCGTAACCCACCACCGATGCCGCAGGCATCGCGAATGGGGCCGGCCTGACGGCCGGTTGGTGGACCGCTGAAGCGCGGTCCACCCTACGAGAGCGTCACGCTTCTTCCAGGACGACGACCCGCTGGCCGGCGCGCACCGGCGAGCCGGGTTGCACGCGGACTTCCTTGACCACCCCGTCGCGCGGGGCGGTGAGCGGGATTTCCATCTTCATCGACTCGAGGATCACCAGCACGTCGCCGGCCTTGACCCGCGCGCCCGGCTCCACCTGCACCTGCCATAGGTTGCCGGCGATGTGGCTCTCGATGCCGTGCTCGCCGGCGCCGAGCGGGGCGTCCTCGCCCAGGTCCGGGCCGACCTCCTCGCTCTCGAAGTGCGCCTGGCCGGACTCGATCCAGCGCTGGCGCTCGGCATCGAAGGCGGCGCGCTGCTGACTGCGGAAGGCGGCGATGCCCTCGGCTTCCTCGGCGAGGAAGGCCTGGTAGTCGGCCAGGGCCAGCGTGCTTTCCTCGATGCGCAGCTCATGGCGGCCGAGCGGGAAGTCGCGGCGGATGCGCAGCAGCTCCTCGGCGGATACCGGGTAGAAGCGGATCTGGTCGAAGAAGCGCAGCAGCCAGGGCTTGCCGCGGAAGGCCGCGACCTCGCGGTAGCGGTTCCACATCTGCAGGGTTCGGCCGACGAACTGGTAGCCGCCGGGTCCTTCCATGCCGTACACGCACATGTAGGCGCCGCCGATGCCCACCGAGTTCTCCGCGGTCCAGGTGCGTGCCGGGTTGTACTTGGTGGTGACCAGGCGGTGACGCGGGTCGAGCGGGGTGGCCACCGGCGCGCCGAGGTAGACGTCGCCCAGGCCCATCACCAGGTAGCTGGCCTCGAACACCGTGCGGTAGACCTCGTCGAGGTTTTCCAGGTCGTTGATCCGGCGGATGAACTCCAGGTTGCTCGGGCACCAGGGAGCGTCCTTGCGCACCGTGGTCATGTACTTCTCGATGGCCAGCCGGCAGGCCGGATCGTCCCAGGACAGCGGCAGGTGGACGATGCGCGACGGCACGGCGAGGTCGGTGGCGTTGCACACCGCGTCCCACTCGCCGATCACCTCGGCCAGCAGGCGCGCCAGCGACAGGGTTTCCGGCTGGTAATGCACCTGCAGCGAGCGGATGCCGGGGGTGAGGTCGATCACGCCGTTCAGCTGCTTCGCTTCCAGCGCCTGCATCAGCGCGTGGCCGCGGAAGCGCAGCACCAGGTCCAGCTCGGGCTGGCCGATCTCCAGCAGCAGGTGGGTGTCGCCGGAGAGGCGGGCCACCAGGCGCTTGTCCTGGCTGCCGATGTCCAGCACCACCGGCGGCTCCAGCGGGATCGGCCGCCAGTCGACGGCGACCGGGGCGAGGGTCGCGCTTTCCTGCTTGCGGGCCTTGGCCAGGGCGCGGGCGGTGTCGACGTCGACCGGCACGAAGCGTACCTTGTCGCCGGCCTTGAGCTGGCCGAGCTGCCAGAGGTCGGCCTCGATCACCGTCACCGGGCAGACGAAGCCGCCCAGGCTCGGGCCGTCCGGGCCGAGGATCACCGGCATGTCGCCGGTGAAGTCCACCGCGCCGATGGCGTAGGGGTTGTCGTGGATGTTCGACGGGTGCAGGCCGGCTTCGCCGCCGCTGTCGCGCACCCACTCCGGTTTCGGTCCTATGAGACGCACGCCGGTGCGGCTGGAGTTGAAGTGCACTTCCCAGTCGGTGGCGAGGAAGCGGTCGATGTAGGCCGGGGTGAAATACTCCGGCGCGCCGTGCGGGCCGTAGATCACCCGCAGGGTGCGCACGGCCGGCAGCGGCGCGCACAGTTCGGCGTCGAGCGCGGCGCCGGCGGAGGCGTCGGCCAGCGGCGCGAGGTGCAGCACGTCGCCGGCGCGCAGGGCGCGGCCGCCGTGGCCGCCGAACTGGCCGAGGGTGAAGGTGCTCTTGCTGCCCAGATAGTCCGGCACCAGCAGGCCGCCGCGCACGGCGAGATAGCTGCGTGCACCGGCACCGGCGATGGTGCCGAGGCTGAGGGTGGCGCCGGCCGGGACGAACAGCGCAGTGTTCATCGGCTGTGCGGCGCCGTCCAGGGCGACCGGGATGTCGGCGCCGGTCACCGCCACCACGGCGTCGGCGTTGAAGCGCAGGATCGGCCCGCTCATGGTGATTTCCAGGCCGGCGGCGCCTTCCGGGTTGCCGAGCAGGCGGTTGCCCAGGCGCAGGGCACGGTCGTCCATCGGCCCCGACGGCGGCACGCCGACCGCCCAGTAGCCGAGGCGGCCGGGGTAGTCCTGCACCGTGGTCTGGGTGCCGGCGGAGAGTACCTCGAAGGTCTCGGCCCGGTAGGCGAGGCCCTCCAGGCAGCGGGTCCAGGGATTGCCGGAGGCGAAGGGCGTATCCGCGAGGATCTGCCGCAGGTAGTCGCGGTTGGATTCCACGCCGTAGAGCAGCGTTCCGGCCAGCGCGCTGTCCAGCGCGGCGCGGGCCTCGTCGCGGCTTGGCGCCCAGGCGATGAGCTTGGCGATCATCGGGTCGAAGTAGGGTGGGATCTCGCAGCCGGCTTCGACCCAGGTGTCGACGCGCAGGCGCTTGCCGTTGGCCTCGGGGAAGTCGACGGCGGTGAGCAGGCCAGGGCTGGGCTGGAAGTCGCGGCCCGGGTCCTCGGCGTACAGGCGCGCCTGGATCGAGTGGCCGCTGGGTTGCAGGGTCTTGGCCAGCTCGGCAAGCGGGGCCAGCGTGCCGGCGGCCAGTTCGATCATCCAGCGCACCAGGTCGACGCCCCACACCTGTTCGGTGACGCCGTGCTCGACCTGCAGGCGGGTGTTCACCTCGAGGAAGTAGAAGCGCCGGGCCTCGCTGTCGTAGACGAACTCGACGGTGCCGGCGCTGCGGTAGTTCACCGCCTTGGCCAGCTTGATCGCCGCCGCGCAGAGCTCCTCGGCCATGCCTTCCGGCAGGTTCGGCGCCGGGGTTTCCTCCAGCACCTTCTGGTTGCGCCGCTGCACCGAGCAGTCGCGCACGCCGAGGGCGATCACCTCGCCGCGACCGTCGCCGAACACCTGCACTTCCAGGTGGCGGGCACGCTGGATGTATTTCTCGATGAATACGCCCGAGTCGCTGAAGTTGTTCTGCCCGAGACGCTTGACCGCCTCGAAGGCCTCGGCAAGCTCGGCGGCCGAGCGGCACACGCGCATGCCGATGCCGCCGCCGCCGGCGGTGCTCTTCAGCATCACCGGATAGCCGACCTGTTCTGCGGCGGTCAGCGCCGCGTCGAGGCTTTCCAGCAGTTCGGTGCCTTCCAGCATCGGCACGCCGTGTCGCTTGGCCAGGGCACGGGCAGTGTGCTTGAGGCCGAACACCCGCAGCTGCTCGGGCGTCGGGCCGACGAAGGCGATGCCGGCGGCCTCGCAGGCTTCGGCGAAGGCGGCGTTCTCGGAGAGGAAGCCGTAGCCCGGGTGGATGGCCTGGGCGCCGCTCTTCCTGGCGATGTCGAGAATCTTGTCCACCACCAGGTAGGTATTGGCGGCCGGCCCCTCGCCGAGGCTGAAGGCTTCGTCGGCCTGCTGGATGTGCAGGCTGGCGGCGTCGGCCTCGGAGTAAACGGCCACGCCCGCCACGTTCAGGGCGCGCAGGGTACGCAGGATGCGGCAGGCGATGGCGCCGCGGTTGGCGATCAACAATTTGGCGAACATTCGAGGAGTCCTCGAAGGGTGGCGGGTCGTCCCGCCGTCATTCGGTCAGCACCACGGTCGTCCGTGGTCGAAATCCTTCAGTGGGAAAGGCTGCTCCGTTTCCCGCCCTACGGCTGCCGGGGGCGGCGTAGGGTGGATGAGCGCGCAGCGTCATCCACCATCAGTCCCAGATCAGCACTTCCGCCGGAGTGGGGTTCCAGCCGTTGCACGGGTTGTTCAGCTGCGGGCAGTTGGAGATCAGCACGATCACGTCCACGTGCGCCTTCAGCTCCACGTACTTGCCCGGGGCGGAGATGCCGTCCTCGAAGGTCAGGCCGCCCTCGGGGGTGACCGGCACGTTCATGAAGAAGTTGATGTTGGCGCCGATGTCGCGCTTCTCCAGGCGGCCGTCGGTGAGGCTGGCGCGCAGGAAGTTGTCGCGGCAACTGTGCATGTAGCGCTTGTCCAGGGCGTAGCGCACGGTGTTGCTCTCCTGGGCGCAGGCGCCGCCGAGCGTGTCGTGGCGGCCGCAGGTGTCGGCGACGATGGTCAGGAGCGGATTGCCCAGGTTGGAGTAGAGCACCGTGCCGGTGGTCAGGTAGACCTTGTTCTGCCGGCGCAGGGTGCGCTGCGGATCGAAGCGCTCGCGCGGGTTCTGCGCGCTGTAGAACAGGGTATCGACCGCCTGGTTGCCCTCCAGGTCGAGCAGGCGGACGGTCTGCCCAGCCTTGACCTCGAACAGGTAGGGCTCGCCGGCCGGAATGACGTGGCGGAACATGGCGGCTTCGGGTTGCAGGGTGCTTTCGATCAGGGTCATGGCCGGGCCCTCAGACATACAGACGTTCGGTGTTGTGGAAGCCGCGGCCGTTCTCCGGACGCGAGGTGCGGCAGAGCACGCTGATGCCGTCGCTCTCGACCTTGTGCCAGCTCAGCTTGACCGGCTTGGGCGCGTACTGCGGGTTCGGGTCCATCGGGTGCTGCAGGGCGGTGAGCACCACCAGGGTGTCCATCGGCGCGTACAGCTCGACGTAATCGCCGGGCCGGGAGTTGCCGGGCTCGAAGCGGAAGCAGCCTTCGGCATCCACCGTGACCTTGCTGAACAGGTTGAGGGTCATCAAGAGGTCCTGCAGGTTCAGGTTCCACTTGCCCATTTCCACCAGCAGGTTGTCCATGCCGTTGCGGAAGAAACCGTTGCGCAGCTCCTGGTAGCGGCCCTCGCCGTACTTGTCGCGGGTCTCCTCCGCGTTCAGCACGCCGCCGAAGCTGTCGTGCCAGCCGCAGGTGTCGGCGGTGATGGCCGCCAGTACCCGGCCCATGTCCGAATACAGGCAGTGGCCGGCGGTGAGCTTGGCGGTGTGCTGGCACTTCAGGGTGTCCGGCAGGTTCAGGCGCTCGCTCTTTTCCACGGCGTTGAGCAGCAGCAGGTTGACGTTGGCGCCGCCTTCGACATCGGTGAGGCGCAGCAGCTGGCCGCGCTTGAGGACGAAGGAGGTGTGCCCGCCGCCGGGAACGGTTTCTTCGTAGAGGGTCGGACGCAGGGTCAGTGAGGTGCTCATGCTCTGGCTCCAAGGGAATCGCATTGCAGGCCGCCGGTCACGGCCGGCGGCAGGGCGGCGACGGCGGCGCGCGCAGCGCGGCGGTCGTCGTTCAGGGGAATGTCGTAGGTGACGCGGGCGCCGTAGGTGTTGGGCGACTGCGGGTCGTGGCGCACCTTGTCGAACACCAGCAGGCGGGTGCCCAGGGTGAAGCCTTCGGAAAGGTCGTGGGTGACCATGAACACGGTCAGCCGGGTTTCCCGCCACAGCTCCAGCAGCAGCGCGTGCATGTCCTTGCGGATGCCCGGGTCGAGGGCGCCGAACGGCTCGTCGAGCAGCAGCACGCGCGGCTTCATGATCAGCGCCTGGGCGATCGCCAGACGCTGCTGCATGCCGCCGGAGAGCTGCGCCGGGTACTTGTCCAAGGCGTGGCCGAGGCCGACCCGGGCGAGGATTTCCGCGGCCCGCTCGCGGGCCTCGCGCTTGGCGCCGCCGAACAGCCGACCCAGCAGAGGCGAGCGCGGCAGCTCCAGGCCGAGGGCGACGTTGTCGCGCACGGACAGGTGCGGGAACACCGAGTAGCGCTGGAACACCACGCCGCGGCTGGCGTCCGGCTCGCCGGGCAGCGGCGCGCCGTCGAGCAGGATCTGGCCGCGGCTGGGGCGTTCCTGGCCGAGCAGCATGCGCAGGAAGGTGGACTTGCCGCAGCCGGAGGCGCCGACGAGGGTGCAGAACTCGCCTTCCTCGACCCTGAGGTTGAGGCGTTCCAGCACCACCTGGTCGCCGTACTCCTGCCAGAGGTTCTTGACCTGGATGAAACTCATGCCTTGGCTCCTTCATACCAGGGGAAGGCCAGCCGGGTGAGCCGGCGCAGGCCGAGATCCATCGCCCAGGCGAGCAGGGTGATCCAGACCACGTAGGGCAGGATCACGTCCATCGCCATGTAGCGGCGGACCAGGAAGATGCGGTAGCCGAGACCGTCGGTGGAGGCGATGGCCTCGGCGGCGATCAGGAACAGCCAGGCCGAGCCGATCACCAGACGCAGGCTGATCAGCAGGCGCGGCAGCAGCTGCGGCAGCACCACGCGCAGGATCAGCGTCCAGGTGCTGGCGCCGAGGGTCTGCGCCTTGATCAGCAGCTCCTGGGGGATTTCCCGGGCGCGCTGCTCCAGGTCGCGGGCCAGCACCGGGGTGATGCCGATGACGATCAGCATCACCTTGGACAGCTCGCCGAGGCCGAAGACGATGAACAGGATCGGCAGTATCGCCAGCGGCGGCACCATGGACAGCACCGTCAGCAAAGGCGACAGCGGGGCGCCGAACAGCGGCAGGGTGCCGGCGGCGATGCCCAGGCACAGGCCGGCGGCCGCGGCGATGCCGATGCCGAGGCCGAGGCGCCGGAGGCTGGAGCCGGTGTCCTGCCAGAACAGGTATTCGCCGCTGCGCTTGTCCGGGGTGAAGGCCAGCCGGTCCACCGCCTCGACCATCTGCTGCGCGCTCGGCAGCAGCTTGTCGTTGGGGTTTTCCGCCAGGCGCTGCGCCGAGCCGCTGAAGTAGGCGAACAGCAGCAGGGCGAAGGGCAGCAGCACCAGCATCAGGCGACCGGCGCGGTCGGGGTGTCGATTGATCAGGCGCATGGGCGATTCTCGTCGGAAGTAGGGCGTCGGTGCATGGGCTCAGCTCTCAGAGCTGGCCGTCCGCAGCCATCTGCATGTACTTCGGCTCGAAGCGCAGCTTGAGGTTGTTCTTGCTGCCCTGGGTCACCCCGTTGGCGAAGCTCATGCCGACGGCATCGGCGCTGGGCGCGCCCTCGCCGAGCAGGCCATGATCGAAGGAGAACTTCGCCACCTTGGCCATGGTTTCCGGCAGCTGGGCGCCGGTGGCGAAGGCGACGGCGTCCTTGGCGGTGTAGAACATGCGGGTGGCGGCCAGTTGCGCCTCGAAGCTCTTCAGGTCAGTGCCGGAAGCCTTGGCCATGTGCTCGCGGGCGGCCTTGCCCTCGGCGGTGTCGGCGCTCATGGTGGCCATGATCTCGTACCAGGCGCCGGTCAGGGCTTTGCCGAAGTCGGGGTTGTCCTTGAGGGTCTGGCTGTTGACCACCATCAGGTCGATGATCTCGCCGGGAATCTGGCTGGAGTCGAAGACCTTGGAGACCCCGGGCGTGGCGGTCACTTCGGCCAGAAGCGGGTTCCAGGTGGTCACCGCCTTCACGTCCTGACTGGCGAAGGCGCCCACCAGGTCGGCGTCGGAGGTGTTGACTACCTTGACGTCCTTCTCGGACAGGCCGACCGTCTCCAGGCCGCGGGCCAGCAGGTAGTGGGAGACCGACAGCTCGACCAGGTTGACCGGCAGGCCCTTGAGGTCGGCGAGGGTCTTGTCCTTGCCCTTGATGACGATGCCGTCGTTGCCGTTGGAGAAGTCGCCGACGATCAGCGCGGTGGAGTCGACGCCGCCAGCCGCCGGGATGGTCAGGGCGTCCATGTTGGTCATGCTGCAGCCGTCGAACTGGCCGGCGGTGTACTGGTTGATCGACTCGACGTAGTCGTTGAGCTGGACGACGTTGATCTCGATGCCGTACTTCTTCGCCCACTTGTCGACGATGCCCTTGCTGGCGCCGTATTCCCAGGGCATCCAGCCGGCGTAGATGGTCCAGCAGACGTCGAAGTGGTCCTTGCGCTCGGCCGCTGCGTCGAAGCTGAAGAGAGCGGCCAGGCCGGCGGCGAGAACGGTGTGTAGACGGGGTTTGCGCATGGGGTTGTCTCCGGGCTGAGAAGGCATCGGGAGTCGCAGCGACCCATCGCTGGGCGCGTTCTCCCGGGCTTTTGTCCCGCCGTGTAACCCCCGGAGCGGCTGCGCCGTTCCTCGCTGAGGTCGCCGACTCTCGGACCAGGCGCTCGCTGCGCGAGCCGGAACCCTAGACGGCTATTAGCAAATTGTCAGACCTGCGACCCGATGCTCGGGTTTCCTGTGCAGCATTGCCGATTCAAGAGGCGTGCCAACCTATCGGTAATCCGGTCCGGGCAGGCTGGCTCGCCCTCCCGGACGGCGGTACTCGAGGAGTGCCGGTCTGGTGCACCTGAAATGTGCGGGGCTGAGACTAGTACGCCTCATGTTGGTGCGCGGCCCTCGCGTTACAGCTTGCCGTCCGCGGCCAGCTGCATGTAGCTGGCGTCGAAGCGCAGCTTGACGTTGCTGCGGTCGCCGGTGACGTCGCCGTTGGCGAAGCTCATGCCGATGGCGTCGGCGTCGGTCGCCTGCCGGCCGAGCAGACCCTGCTCGAAGGAGAACTTCGCCACCTTGAGCATGGTCACCGGCAGTTTCGGGCTGCGGGCGAAGTCGGCGGCTTCCCTGGCCGAATAGAACATGCGGGTGGTTTCCAGCTGCGCCTCGTAGCCGCGCAGGTCGGTGCCGGAGGCCTTGGCCATGTGCGCGCGGGCGGCCTTGCCTTCGTGGCCGTCGGCGCTCATGGTGGCCATGATTTCGTACCAGGCGCCGGTCAGCGCCTTGCCGAAGTTGGGGTTGTCCGCGAGGGTCTGGCTGTTGACCACCATCAGGTCGATGATCTCGCCGGGAATCTGCCGGGAGTCGAACACCTTGGTCACCCCGGGCTTGGCCACCAGTTCGGCCAGCAGCGGATTCCAGGTGGTCGCGGCGCGGACGTCGGGGGCGGCGAAATCGGCGACCAGGGTGGCGTCGGAGGCGTTCACCAGTTGCACGTCCCGCTCGCTCAGGCCGACCCGCTGCAGGCCGCGGGCCAGCAGGTAGTGGGAGACCGACTGCTTGACCAGGTTCACCGGCTGGCCCTTGATGTCGTTGAGAAACAGGTTCTCGCCCTTGATGACGATGCCGTCGTTGCCATTGGAGAAGTCGCCGACGATCAGCGCGGTGGAATCGACCCCGCCGGCCGCCGGAATGGTCAGGGCGTCCATGTTGGTCATGCTGCAGCCGTCGAACTGGCCGGCGGTGTACTGGTTGATCGACTCGACGTAGTCGTGCACCTGCACCACGTCGATATCGATCCCGTACTTCTTCGCCCACTTGTCGACGATGCCGCGGCTGGCGCCGTATTCCCAGGGCATCCAGCCGGCGTAGATGCTCCAGCAGACGCTGAAGTGCTGTTTGGGGGCGGCCGCCAGGCCGGAGCTGAGGGTGAAGGCGAGGGCGGCAGTCAGGATCGCGAGCAGGTGCTTGCGCATGGGATTCCTCCAGTTGGTCAAAGGGACAGCTCAGGAGCGCGCGGCTTGTTTTGGCGTGATCTCCCGGGCTTTCGTCCCATCGGCAACCTCGTCCGGAGGTCGGCCAGTGGAACCCTGGTCATCCATTTCTTCTTACGCTGCTATCCCGCACGGGCGGGTGCTCCTGCACGGCCGGCCAATGCGAAGCCCGTGCCAGAGCCTGCCGCAGGTTGTCGGTAGAGTCAGATTTTGCGAGCGGGTTGGCGAAAGCCGGCTGGCGAATCGGGGGGGAACGGGCGGAGCCGCTGCATCGTTCTGGGCAGAGGCATTTGCCGGGGTGCCCGCTCGCGGTGCGGACATCCCGGCCTGCCATGCCGGAGGCGGGCGCAGCGCGGTCGGCTGCGCCCGGCGGGGCTCAGCGGTGTGCCGGCCGGCTCAGCGCGAGGAGCCGCTCGACGCCCACCGGCTCCTGTTCCAGCAGCGGTACCACCGCATAGCGGCTGGCGTGCCGGGTCGCCACCGCCTGGATTTCCGCCAGCTCGTTGTGCGCCCGCTGGCGCAGCAGGGGCGAGCGGGGCCGAGCCGCGGCCACGCTGTTGTTGATCACCCAGGCCCAGGGTTCGATGCCGGCGCGGCGCAGGTCGGCCTGCAGGTTGGCGGCTTCCAGCACCGGGGTGGTTTCCGCCAGGGTGACGATCAGCACCTTGGTCTGCTTCGGGTCCTGTAGCTGCATCATCGGCGTGGTGAAGTGCTTGTCGCCCATCTGCCGGGCGATTTCCCGGTGGTAGGCGCCGGTGGCGTCGAGCAGCAGCAGGGTGTGGCCGGTGGGGGCGGTGTCCATGACCACGAACTTCCTACCGGCCTCGCGGATGACCCGGGAGAAGGCCTGGAACACGGCGATCTCCTCGGTGCAGGGCGAGCGCAGGTCCTCGGCCAGCAGGGCGCGGCCCTCGGCATCCAGGTTGGCGCCCTTGCTCTGCATCACGCGCTCGCGGTACTGCTCGGTGACCGTGCGCGGATCGATACGGCTCACGCTGAGGTTCTCCAGCGAGCCGTTGAGGGTGTCGGCCAGGTGCCCAGCCGGGTCGGAAGTAGTGAGGTGCACCGGCAGTCCGCGGTGGGCCAGCTCCACGGCCACGGCGGCGGCCAGGGTGGTCTTGCCGACCCCGCCCTTGCCCATCAGCATCACCAGGCCGTGGCCTTCGGCGGCGATCTCGTCGACCAGTCGGGCCAGATCGGGCGCTTCCAGCGCCGGCTCGGGCGCCGTGCCGGGCGCGGCGGGAACGGCTACCCCGTCGAGCAACTGGTGCAGGGCGTCGAGGCCGACCAGGTCGAACGGCTTGAGGGGGATGCGGTCGCAGGGCAGCCGGGCGAGCGTTTCGGGGACTGCCGCCAGCGCCGCCTCCTCGCGGGCATGGACGGCGGCGGCCAGGCTGTCCTGTTCGGCTTCCGCGGCCGGCAGCACGCCGTTGATCACCAGGTACTGCTGGGTCAGGCCGATGGCGGCCAGTTCCTCGTGGGTGCGCGCCACCTCCTTCAGCGTGCTCTGCTGGGCGCGGGCCACCAGCACCAGGCGGGTGCGCCGCGGGTCGGACAGCGCTTCCACCGCCTCGCGGTACTGGCTGCGCTGCTTGTCCAGCCCGGCCAGCGGGCCGAGGCAGGAGGCGTCGCCCTTGCCGGCTTCGAGAAAGCCGCTCCAGGCGCCCGGCAGTTGCAGCAGGCGGATGGTGTGGCCGGTCGGTGCGGTGTCGAAGACGATGTGGTCGTAGCCGGCGGTCAGTTCGGAATCCACCAGCAGGGCGGTGAACTCGTCGAAGGCGGCGATCTCGGTGGTGCAGGCGCCGGAGAGCTGTTCCTCCATGCCGCGGACCTCGTCCTCCGGCAGCACGCCGCGGGCCGGGCCGACGATGCGCTCGCGGTAGAGCTGGGCGGCGGCCTGCGGGTCGATCTCCAGGGCCGCGAGGTTGGGCACCGCCGGCACCGGGACGATATGGTTGCCGATGGTGATGCTGAGCACCTGGCCGACGTTGGACGCCGGGTCGGTGCTTACCAGCAGCACCCGCTTGCCGCTGTCGGCCAGGCGGATGGCGGTGGCGCAGGCGATCGAGGTCTTGCCCACGCCGCCCTTGCCGGTGAAGAACAGGAAGCGGGGCGGTTGCTTGAGAAATTCCATCTGCGTATTCCCTCAGTTGTGCGGCAGGGCGCGCTCGTACCAGGCGCGGCTGGCGTTGACCGTGCGTACCAGGACGAGCATCACCGGCACCTCGATCAGCACGCCGACCACGGTGGCCAGCGCGGCGCCGGAGTCGAAACCGTAAAGGACGATGGCCACCGCCACCGCCAGTTCGAAGAAGTTGGAGGCGCCGATCATGGTCGAGGGACCGGCGACGTCGTGGCGCACCCTGAAGGAGCGATTCAGCCAGTAGCCGAGAGCGGCGATGAACAGGGTCTGCAGCAGCAGCGGCACGGCGAGCAGGGCGATCACCAGCGGCTGCTCGACGATGGCCTGGCCCTGGAAGGAGAACAGCAGGACCAGCGTCGCCAGCAGGGCGAGGATGGAGAACGGCGAGATCCGCGCCAGCGCCGCCCGGAACGCCGACTCGCCGCGCCGGAGCAGACGGGCGCGGACGAACTGGGCGATGGCCAGCGGAATGACGATGTACATCACCACCGACAGCAGCAGGGTGTCCCAGGGCACCGGGATCGACGACACGCCGAGCAGCAGGGCGACGATGGGCGCGAAGGCGAACACCATCACCAGATCGTTGAGCGCCACCTGGGTCAGGGTGAAGTTGGCGTTGCCGTTGCACAGGTTGCTCCAGACGAACACCATCGCCGTGCACGGCGCGGCGCCGAGCAGGATCAGCCCGGCCATGTAGCTGTCGATCTCGCCGGCCGGCAGCCAGGCGGCGAACAGGTGCTTGAGGAAGATCCAGCCGATCAGCGCCATGGAGAACGGCTTGACCGCCCAGTTGATGAACAGGGTGATGCCCATGCCGGCCTTCTGCTGGTAGACCTCGTGCAGGGCGCCGAAGTCGATCTTCATCAGCATCGGGATGATCATCACCCAGATCAGCAGGCCGACCGGAAGATTGACCTGGGCGACTTCCAGCGCGCCGATGCCTTGGGCGACCGCCGGGGCGTAGAGGCCGAGCAGGGTGCCGGCGACGATGCAGAGGAACACCCAGAGCGTCAGGTAGCGCTCGAAGAACCCGAGCGGGGCGCCGGCGGCCTGTTTGCCGATGACATCGCATTGACTGGACATGGGGGGATCGCATCCTCGTGTCGGGGTATGGACTGGATCGCCGGCCGGTGGGCGGTCTGCCATCCGTTCGTTCAGGTTAGCCGCCGGTCGATCCGCTTTACTTGATATACGGCAATAAATATATTCGCTATCCCGTATATTTAACCAGAGGGCAGGCGTGCTCCCGCAGCGGCACGAACGACGACAGCGAGAATACCCATGGCCCCTCAACTGACTCCCCTAGAGGTTTTCAAGTGTCTCGCCGACGAGACCCGGGCGCGCATGACCCTGCTGGTCGCCGCCGAGGGCGAGCTGTGCGTCTGCGAGCTGACCGCGGCCCTGGAGCAGGGCCAGCCGAAGATCTCCCGCCACCTGGCGCTGCTGCGCAGCAGTGGTCTGCTGGCGGACCGTCGGCAGGGCCAGTGGGTCTATTACCGCCTGCATCCGCAACTGCCGGACTGGGTGCACGACATGCTGCGCACCGTTCTGGCCGCCAACCGCGACTGGCTGGCGGCGGACTCCGAACGTCTGCAAGGCATGCGCGCGCGCCCGGAGCGGGCCGGCGCCTGCGCCTGAGCCGACGCGCCGCCGTCGTCACCGTCCCCTCGCCGAGGAAACCCATGGAAGCCGATCTGCCCAACATCGACCAAGAGCTGCTGGATCTGCCCAGCCCCGACAGGCTGGAGCCGTCGGCGCAACCCGAGCACAAGCCGCGCATCCTGCTGCTCTACGGCTCCAATCGCGAGCGTTCCTACAGCCGTTTGCTGACACGGGAGGCAGCGCGCCTGCTCGACCACTTCGGCGCCGAGACGCGGATCTTCGACCCGTCCGGTCTGCCGTTGCCGGACGACGCGCCGGAGGATCACCCGAAGGTGCGGGAGCTGCGCGAGCTGGTGCTCTGGTCGGAAGGTCAGGTATGGTGCTCGCCCGAGCGGCATGGTGCCATGTCGGCGGTGTTCAAGGCGCAGATCGACTGGATTCCGCTGAGTCTCGGGGCGATCCGCCCGACCCAGGGCAAGACCCTGGCGCTGCTGCAGGTCTGTGGTGGTTCGCAGTCGTTCAACGCGGTCAACCAGATGCGCGTGCTCGGTCGCTGGATGCGCATGTTCACCATCCCCAACCAGTCGTCGGTGCCCAAAGCCTTCCTCGAGTTCGACGAAGCCGGGCGGATGAAGCCCTCGTCCTTCTACGACCGGCTGGTGGACGTCATGGAGGAGCTGATGAAGTTCACCCTGCTGCTGCGCGGGCGGAGCGCCTATCTGGTCGACCGCTATTCCGAGCGCAAGGAATCGGCCGAAGAGCTGTCCCGGCGCGTCAACCAAGGCTCCATCTGAGATTCCGATGTTCAAGACCCTGATCCTGTATGCGATCACCGCGGTGGCCGAAATCGTCGGTTGCTATCTTCCCTATCTCTGGCTCAAGCAGGGCCGGAGCCCCTGGCTGCTGGTGCCGGCGGCCGCATCGCTGGCGCTGTTCGCCTGGCTGCTGTCGCTGCACCCGGCGGCGGCCGGGCGGGTATATGCGGCTTATGGCGGGGTCTATATCGGTGTCGCCATCCTCTGGCTCTGGTGGGTCGACGGCATTCGCCCGAGCGCCTGGGACCTGGTCGGCTGTCTGGTCGCGCTGACCGGCATGGCGATCATCGTGTTCGCCCCGAGAAGCCAGTGATTTCATTCGATTTGCGGAGGTAAGCCCCCATGACCATCAAAGTAGGCATCAACGGCTTCGGCCGCATCGGACGTCTCGTGCTGCGCGCCGCCTGGGGCGGCCCGAAACTCGAGTTCGTGCAGATCAACGATCCGGCCGGCGATCCGGCGACCCACGCGCACCTGCTCAACTTCGACTCGGTGCACGGCCGCTGGCAGCACGAGGCGAGCGCCGACGGCGATTGCCTCGTCATCGACGGCAAGCGCATCCGCGTCACCGCCAACAAGGCCACCGCCGACACCGACTGGTCCGGCTGCGACCTGGTGATCGAATCCAGCGGCAAGGTCAAGACCGTGGCGGCGCTGCAGGGCTACCTGGAGCAGGGCGTGAAGCGCGTGGTGGTCAGCGCTCCGGTGAAGGAGCCGGGCGTGCTCAACGTGGTGATGGGGGTCAACGACGGGCAGTTCGATCTGGTCAAGCACAAGATCGTCACCGCCGCCTCCTGCACCACCAACTGCCTGGCCCCGGTGGTCAAGGTGATCCACGAGCATCTCGGCATCCGCCACGGCGCGATCACCACCATCCACAGCCTGACCAACAGCCAGAGCATCCTCGACCAGCCGCAGAAGGACCTGCGCCGTGCCCGTTCCTGCGGTTCGAGCCTGATCCCCACCACCACCGGCTCGGCCACCGCCATCGCCGAGATCTTCCCCGAGCTGCGCGGCCGGCTGAACGGTCACGCCATCCGCGTGCCGCTGACCAACGCCTCGCTCACCGACTGCGTGTTCGAGGTGGAGCGGGCGACCACCGTGGAAGAGGTCAACCGGCTGCTCAAGGGCGCCGCCGAGGGCGAGCTCAAGGGCATTCTCGGCTACGAGGAGCGACCGCTGGTGTCCATCGACTACCGCACCGACCCGCGTTCCTCCATCGTCGATGCCCTGTCGACCATGGTGGTCGACGGCACCCAGGTGAAGATCTACGCCTGGTACGACAACGAGTGGGGCTACGCCAACCGTACCGTGGAACTGGCGCGGCTGGTCGGCTGATCCGCAGGGCGGCTCCGGCCGCCCGTTCCCCTTCGCCGGCGGTCGCGCCCCTCTGGCCGCCGGCTTTCCTCCTCACCGATCCTCGAGCCCGCAACCGACCACCATGCCCGCGCTTTCCCGCCTGTCTCCCGAGATTCGCCAGTACCTGCTGGTCACCGGCAACTACTGGGCCTTCACCCTGACCGATGGCGCCCTGCGCATGCTGGTGGTGCTGCACTTCCACGGGCTCGGCTACAGCCCGCTGCAGATCGCCGCGCTGTTCCTGTTCTACGAACTCTTCGGCGTGGTCACCAACCTGATCGGCGGCTGGCTCGGCGCGCACCTGGGCCTGAACCGCACCATGAACCTCGGGCTCGGCCTGCAGGTCGGCGCGCTGCTGATGCTCGCCGTGCCGTCGGCCATGCTCGCGGTGCCCTGGGTGATGGCGGCGCAGGCGCTGTCCGGCATCGCCAAGGACCTCAACAAGATGAGTGCCAAGAGCTCGATCAAGCTGCTGGTGGCGGAGGGCGAGCAGGGCACGCTGTACAAGTGGGTGGCGCTGCTGACCGGCTCGAAGAACGCGCTCAAGGGCGTCGGTTTCTTCCTTGGCGGCGCGCTGCTGGCGCTGGTCGGCTTCCGCGGCGCGGTGCTGGCGATGGCCGCGGTGCTCGCGCTGATCTGGCTGGCCAGCCTGGCGACGCTGCGGCGGGACCTGGGCAAGGCGAAGGCCAAGCCGAAATTCCGCGACCTGCTGTCCAAGAGCCGGGCGATCAACATTCTCTCCGCCGCGCGGCTGTTCCTCTTCGGTGCGCGGGACGTGTGGTTCGTGGTGGCCCTGCCGGTCTACCTGGCCGATGCCTTCGGCTGGGACTTCTGGCAGGTCGGCGGCTTCCTCGCCGCCTGGGTGATCGGCTACGGCTGCGTCCAGTCCTTCGCGCCGCTGCTCACCGGCAAGCGGCACGGGCGGGTGCCGGACGGCCGCGCCGCCTTCGGCTGGGCCCTGAGCCTGGCCGGACTGCCGGCGGCCATCGCCGCGGGCCTGGCCGGCGGGCTGCCGGCGCAATGGGTGCTGATCGGCGGCCTGCTGCTGTTCGGCGCGCTGTTCGCAGTCAACTCCTCGCTGCACAGCTACCTGATCGTCTCCCACGCTAAGGCGGACGGGGTGTCGCTGGACGTGGGCTTCTACTACATGTCCAACGCCCTCGGCCGGTTGCTCGGCACCCTGCTGTCGGGCTGGGTGTACCAGCGCTGGGGGCTGGAGACCTGCCTGTGGCTCTCCAGCCTGTTCGTCGCCCTGGCCTCGCTGATTTCCCTGGGACTGCCGCGGCAACCCGGGCCCGCTTCGGCCTCAGGCCGGACTCCGCTGCGCGGCTAGCCCGAGCAGGGCCGGGCGCTGCGCGGAAATCTCCTGCAGCAGCGCGCGGCAGTGCCGGAGCAGGGGGGATTCGTCTCCCGCTCGCCAACTGGCGATGATCGGCGAGGTCGCCTTCTCGTCCGTCAGCGGCGTATAGCCGATGTCGTCCCGGTGCAGGCGCTGCACCGAGGCCGGCACCAGGGTCACGCCGATCCCGGCGGCGACCAGGCCGATCGCCGTCTGCAGCTCGTTGGCCAGCTGCACCACCCGGATGTTCAGCCCGTGGCCGGCGAACAGCGCCAGCACCTGGTCCGCGTAGCTCGGGCGCGGATTGCCCGGATAGAGGATGAAGGGTTCGGCGGCCAGCGCCTCCAGGCCGACCGGCGCGCCGAGCAACGGATGGCCGGCGGGCAGGGCGGCCACCAGCGGGTCCTCGAACAGCACGCGCTGCTCGATGGCCGGGTCCTCGATGCGGATTCGGCCGAAGCCGATGTCGATGCGGCCGCTCTTCAGGGCTTCCACCTGCTGCAGGGTGATCATCTCCGAGAGCCCGAGCTCCAGGTCGCCGTTGGCGCGCAGGCGGCGGATCAGCTCGGGAAAGGCGCCGTAGAGGGTCGAGGGGGCGAAGCCGATGCCCAGCCACTGCTTCTCGCCGCGGGCGATGCGCCGGGTGTTCTCGCAGGTCTGCTGCAGCTGCTCCAGCAGCTTGCCCGACTGCTCGTAGAAGAAGCGCCCGGCCTCGGTCAGTTGCATCGGCCGGCCGCGCTCCAGCAGGCGCACGCCGAGCATGTCTTCCAGCTGCTGGATCTGCCGGCTCAGGGGCGGCTGGGCGATGTGCAGCCGCTCGGCCGCGCGGGTGAAGTTCAGGGTTTCCGCGACGGCCTGGAAATAGCGTAGATGACGTAGCTCCATGAATACCTTCCGGGTATGGATGCAAACCAAAACCATATTGGACCCGGAATAATCGCCATATCAAGATCCTGTTCCACAAGAACAGAACCTTACGGATATGGAAATGAGCCACTCCCTGATCGAACGGGTCGAGACGGTCATCGTCGACCTGCCGACCATCCGCCCGCACAAGCTGGCGATGCACACCCTGCAGCAGCAGACCCTGGTGATCGTCCGCGTACGTTGCGCCGACGGCATCGAGGGCATCGGCGAATCCACCACCATCGGTGGCCTTTCCTATGCCGGGGAGAGCCCGGAGAGCATCAAGCGCAACATCGACAGCCACATGGCACCGCTGCTGGTCGGCCAGGACGCGAGCAACGTCAACGCCGCCATGCAGCGCATCGAGCGGGCGGTGAAGGCCAACACCTTCGCCAAGTCCGGCCTGGAAAGCGCCCTGCTGGATGCCCAGGGCAAGCGTCTGGGCCTGCCGGTGAGCGAACTGCTCGGCGGCCGCGTGCGCGACGCCCTGGAAGTGGCCTGGACCCTGGCCAGCGGCGATACCGCCCGGGATATCGAGGAAGCCGAGCGGATGCTGGACCTGCGCCGGCACCGCATCTTCAAGCTGAAGATCGGCGCCGGCGAGCCGGCCCGGGACATCGCTCACGCCGCCGCCATCAAGCGGGCCCTCGGCGAGCGCGCCAGCGTGCGGGTCGACGTCAACCAGGCCTGGGACGAGGGCGTGGCCATCCGCGGCTGCCGGCAGCTGGCCGACGCCGGCATCGACCTGATCGAGCAGCCCATCGCCCGCTTCAACCGCGCCGGTCTCGCCCGTCTGTCGCGGATCAGTCCGGCGGCGATCATGGCCGACGAGGCGATCGAGAGCGTCGAGGACGCCTTCGCCCTGGCCGCCGAGGGCGCCGCGCCGGTGTTCGCCCTGAAAATCGCCAAGAACGGCGGCCCGCGCGCCGTGCTGCGCACCGCCCACATCGCCGAAGCGGCCGGGATCGGCCTGTACGGCGGCACCATGCTCGAGGGCAGCGTCGGCACCCTGGCGGCGGCGCACGCCTTCCTCACCCTCGACCGACTGAGCTGGTCCACCGAGCTGTTCGGGCCGTTGCTGCTGACCGAGGAGATCGTCACCGAGGCGCCGGTCTATCGCGACTTCCAGCTGGAGGTGCCGCGCAGGCCGGGGCTGGGGCTGACCCTCGACGAAGACCGCCTGGCCTTCTTCGCCCGCCAATGAACCGTTCAACAGAGGAGACGTACCGATGCTGTTCCACGTCAAGATGATCGTGAGGCTGCCGCCGGACATGGAGCCGGCCCGGGCCGACAAGCTCAAGGCCGACGAGAAGGCCCTCGCCCAGCGACTGATGGAAGAGGGCAAGTGGCGCCACCTTTGGCGCATCGCCGGCGAGTACGCCAACTTCAGCGTGTTCGACGTGGGCAGCGTGCAGGAGCTGCACGACACCCTGACTCAGCTGCCGCTGTTCCCCTACATGGACATCGAGGTCAAGGCCATCTGCCGTCATCCCTCGTCGATCCGCCAGGACGATCGCTGACCAGCCGATCTGCGTTACCCCCCAATAAATATAAATAATGAGGTATGCACCATGACCGTTAAGATCTCCCACACCCCGGAAGTCCAGAAGCTGTTCGACGACGCCTGCGGCCTGAGCGCCGACCAGGGCAGCCCGCGAGTCAAGGCGCTGATGAAGCGCATCGTCAACGACGCGGCGAAGATCATCGAGGATCTCGAGGTGACCCAGGACGAGTTCTGGTTCGCCGTCGACTATCTCAACCGTCTGGGCAAGAGCTACGAGGCCGGACTGCTGGTGGCCGGGCTGGGGCTCGAACATTTCCTCGACCTTCTGGAGGATGCCAAGGAGGCCCGGGCCGGCCTCGGCGGCGGTACTCCGCGCACCATCGAGGGCCCGCTGTACGTGGCGGGCGCGCCGATCTGCCAGGGCGAGGCGCGCATGGACGACGGCAGCGAGAACGGCACCGTGATGTTCCTCAAGGGGCGCGTGTTCGGCGCCGACGGCAAGCCGCTGGCCGGCGCCACCGTCGATCTCTGGCACGCCAACACCAAGGGCAACTACTCCTTCTTCGACAAGAGCCAGTCCGAGTACCACCTGCGCCGGCGCATCGTCACCGACGCCGAAGGCCGCTACAGCGCCCGCACCATCGTGCCGTCCGGCTACGCCTGCTCGGTCGACGGTCCGACCCAGGAAGCGCTGAATCTGCTGGGGCGCCATGGCCACCGTCCGGCCCACGTTCACTTCTTCCTCTCGGCGCCGGGGCATAGCCATCTCACCACCCAGATCAACCTGTCCCACGACCCGTACCTGTGGGACGACTACGCCTACGCCACCCGCGACGGCCTGGTCGGCGAGATCCGCTTCGTCGAGGATGCCGCTGCGGCAGCGGCCCGCGGCGTCGAAGGTCGCTTCGCCGAGGTGGACTTCGACTTCCGGCTGCAGGCGGCCCCGACTCCGGAGGCGGAGCAGCGCAGCAGGCGTCCCCGCGCCCTGCAGAAAGCCTGAAGGCAGGGTAAGTCCCACGGGTTGGTACGGCCGCGCTCTAGCGCGGCCGTTTCGTTTCCGCCGTCCGGCGATAGCGCTTAGAATGAGGGAATCGCTCGGGTATTCCGCCGGCGCGGAATCGCCCCTCCAGGAAGAGGATACGGACCCCAACACCATGATTACCCTGAATCTGAACGGCAAAGACCAGCAACTCGACGTTCCCCCGGAGATGCCCCTGCTCTGGGCCATCCGCGACGTGGCCGGTTACACCGGCACCAAGTTCGGCTGCGGCCTGGGCCTGTGCGGCGCCTGCACCATCCATGTCGACGGGCTGCCGGTGCGGGCCTGTCTCACCACCGTCGAGCAGGCGGTCGGCAAGCGGGTGACCACCGTCGAGGCGCTGCAGGCCGATCCGGTCGGGCAGGTGGTGCAGCAGGCCTGGCTGGAGGCCGGGGTCGCCCAGTGTGGCTACTGCCAGGGCGGGCAGATCATGTCCGCCACCGCGCTGCTGAAGGACAACCGCAATCCCGACGACGCGCAGATCGAGGCGGCGATGGCCGGCAACATCTGCCGTTGCGGCACCTACACCCGGATCAGGACGGCCATCCGCAATGCCGCCGCCAAGCTGCAGGAGGCCAAGGCATGAGTCAGCGCAAGGACGAACTGGTCGTCGCCAACCTGAGCCGGCGCGGCTTCCTCAAGGGCCTGGCCGCCAGCGGCGTGCTGGTGGTGGCCGCCAACTGGGGCTGGCGCGACGCCTTCGCCGAAGAGCAGCAGTACGGCGCCGCCGGCATGCCCCACGGCTGGGTGGACAATCCCAAGGTGTTCCTCAGCATCGGCAGCGACGGGCTGGTCACTTTCGTTTGCAACCGCCAGGAGATGGGGCAGGGCATCCGCACCAGCCTGGCCATGGTGGTCGCCGACGAGCTGGAGGCCGACTGGGAGATGATGCGGGTGGTCCAGGCCCAGGGCGACGAGGAGCGCTACGGCAACCAGGACACCGACGGCTCGCGCAGCATGCGCCACTGGTTCGAGCCCATCCGCCGCTGCGCCGCTGCCGCGCGCGGCATGCTGGAGCAGGCCGCCGCCCAGCAGTGGCAGGTGCCGGTCGCCGAGTGCCGGGCGCAGGGCCACAAGGTGGTGCACCAGCCCAGCGGTCGAAGCCTCGGCTACGGCCAGCTGGCGGAAGCCGCCGCGGCTCTGGAGGTCCCTCCGCGGGAAAGCCTGCGCCTGAAGCCGGCCGGGCAGTTCCGCTACATCGGCAAGGATTCGACCCGCGCCATCGACGGCGCCGATATCGTCGGCGGCCGCGCCGTCTACGGGGCGGACGTGCGCTTCGACGACATGCTCTACGCCGTGGTGGCCCGTCCGCCGGTGTACGGCGGCAAGCTGAAGAGCCAGGACGCCGCCGAGACCCTGAAGGTCCCCGGCGTGGTCAAGGTGGTGGAAATCGCCGGCTCGCCGCTGCCCTCCGGCTTCCAGCCGCTGGGCGGCCTGGCGGTGGTCGCCGGCAACACCTGGGCGGCGATCAAGGGCCGCGAAGCCCTCAGGCTCGAATGGGACGACGGCCCCAACGCCGGCTACGACTCCAAGGCCTACCGCGCCGAACTCAGTCAGGCCGCCCGCGCGCCCGGCCAGCTGGTGCGCGATGCCGGCGACGTGCAAGCCGTGTTCGCCAAGGCCGAGCGCTTGCTCGAGGCCGAGTACTACATCCCGCACCTGGCCCAGGCGCCGATGGAGCCGATGGTGGCCACCGCGCGCTTCGCCGACGGCGCCTGCGAGGTCTGGGCGCCGGTGCAGGCGCCGCAGGCGACCCGCGAGAGCGTCGCCGAGCGCCTGGGCATTCCCGTCGACAAGGTCACGGTCAACGTGACCCTGCTCGGCGGCGGTTTCGGCCGCAAGTCCAAGCCGGACTTCGCGGTGGAGGCCGCGCTGCTGGCCAAGGAATTCCCCGGCCGTCCCCTGCGCGTGCAGTGGACCCGGGACGACGACCTGCGCTTCTCCTATTTCCATACCGTGTCGGTGGAATACCTGCGCGGCGCGCTCACCCCGAGCGGCAAGGTCAGCGCCTGGCTGCACCGCAGCACGGCGCCGAGCATCGCCGCGCTGTTCGGCCCCGATCCCAAGCACGAGATGCCGCTGGAGCTCGGCCTGGGCTTCATCAACTTGCCGTACACCCTGCCGAGCGTGCGGCTGGAGAACCCCGAGGCGGCCGCCCATACCCGGGTCGGCTGGTATCGCTCGGTGTCCAACATCCCCCATGCCTTCGCCGTGCAGAGCTTTATCGGCGAGCTGGCCGCCGCCGCCGGCCGCGATCATCGCGACTTCCTGCTCGAGCTGATCGGTCCGGCGCGCAAGATCGACCCGCGCAAGCTGGGCGACGAGTGGAACCACGGCGAATCGCCGGCGCTGTACCCGATCGACACCGGTCGTCTGCGCTCGGTGGTCGAGGTCGCCACCCACCAGGCCGGCTGGGGCAGGAAGCTGCCGAAGGGCCGTGGGCTCGGCCTAGCCGTGCATTACAGCTTCGTCACCTACGTGGCGGTGGTGCTCGACGTGGAGGTGAAGGACGACGGCTCGCTGCTGCTGCACAAGGCCACCATGGCGGTCGACTGCGGTCCGCAGATCAACCCCGACCGCATCCGCTCGCAGATGGAAGGCTCCTGCATCATGGGCCTGAGCAACGCCGCGCTGAGCGAAATCAGCTTCGCCAACGGCCGCGTCCAGCAGAGCAACCTGCACGACTACGAAGTGGCGCGGATGCCGCTGGCGCCCAAGGAGATCGCCGTGCACTTGGTCCGGCCAGAAGGTGAGGTGCCGCTGGGCGGCGTCGGCGAACCGGGCGTGCCGCCGATCGCCCCGGCGCTGTGCAACGCCATCTTCGCCGCCACCGGCAAGCGCATCCGCGATCTGCCGATCCGCGACCAGCTGAAGGGGTGGAGCCAGGCCTGATGGACAGCGCGGATCTGAACGTCCTGCGCAGCGTGCTGGCCTGGCGCGAAGCCGGCCAGCGCGTGCTGCTCTACACCGTGGTGCAGACCTGGGGCAGCGCCCCCAGGCCGCCGGGCGCCATGCTCGCGCTGCGCGGAGACGGCATGCTGATCGGCTCGGTCTCCGGCGGCTGCATCGAGGACGATCTGGTCGCCCGCCTGCGCGAGGGCCGGCTCGACTCCCCGCGCCCGCTCGTGGCCCTGGTGACCTACGGCGTGACCCGCGAGGAGGCGGCTCGCTTCGGTCTGCCCTGCGGCGGCACCCTGCGCCTGACCGAGGAGGAGGTCGGCGAGGCGGACTGGGTGCGCGAGCTGCTGCGGCGCTGCGAGAATCACGAGCTGGTCGCCCGCGAGCTGGATCTGGCCAGCGGGGCGGTGAGCCTCGCCCCGGCCAGCCGCGAGGATACGCTGAGCTTCGACGAAGGGCGCCTGCGGGCGGTCTACGGGCCGCGCTGGCGGCTGCTGCTGATCGGTGCCGGGCAGCTGTCCCGCTACGTCGGCGAGATGGCGCGAATGCTGGACTTCGAGGTGCTGATCTGCGACCCGCGGGAGGAGTTCGCCTTCGGCTGGGAGGACCGCAACGCCCGCTTCGTGCCTGGCATGCCGGACGACGCCGTGCTGGCTATCGAGCCGGACGAGCGCACGGCCATCGTCGCGCTGACCCACGACCCGCGGCTGGACGACATGGCGCTGCTCACCGCCCTGGAGTCCCGTGCCTTCTACGTCGGCGCCCTGGGATCGCGGGTCAACAGCGCCAAGCGCCGCGAGCGGCTGGCCGAGCTGGGGCTGCCCCAGGAGGCCATCGACCGTCTGCACGGCCCGATCGGCCTGCCCATCGGCAGCCACACCCCGCCGGAAATCGCCCTGTCGCTGATGGCCCAGATCGTCGCGCTGAAGAACGGCCAGGTCGCAGCCTCGCGGTCCCCGCAGCAGGCGCAGACGGCTTGAGTGGCGGAGTCTGCGCCATCCTGCTGGCCGCCGGCCTGGGGACGCGCTTTCGCCAGGTCGCCGGAAGCGATAGTGACAAGCTCCTGGCCTGCTGTTCTGGACACGACGGTTGCGAGCGGGCGGTGCTGGAACATGCGCTGCTGGCCCTGCATGGGCAGGTGGAGCGGGTCCTGCTGGTGACCCGTCCGGAGAACCGCGGGGCGATCGCCCTCGGCCTGGCCCACGGCTGCGAGCTGGTGACGCTCGCATCCGCCGGGATGGGCGAGAGCATCGCCGCAGCGGTGGCCCGGGTGCCGGACTGCGCGGGTTGGCTGATCGCCCTGGGCGACATGCCGTTCATTCGGCCCGCGACCTTCGCTCGGGTCGCCGCAGCCCTGCGAGAGGAACTGATCGTGGTGCCGACCTGGCAGGGGCGTCGCGGGCACCCGGTCGGCTTCGGTCGCGCCTATGGCGAGGGGCTGATGGGGCTGAGCGGCGATGCGGGGGCGAAGCGGCTGTTTCGCGACGGGCGGCTACTCGAACTGGCGGTGGATGATCCGGCCATCCTCTGGGACATCGACAGTCCCGAGGCGCTGTCCGGCCCCCGGACGTGAGGAGGGGGCCGGATAGCCGCCAGCCGCCCCATCAGCCGCATCGGCTGCTCAGCTCCAGCTGGTCGGCCAGCATGCAGGCTTCCATATGGCTGAGCCGCCAGCCCTTCACCGTCTCCGTGCGACTGTCGACGATTCTGAACAGCCCCTTGCTGACCGGCTCGACCCGGAAACGGTAGTGCTGGCCGGAACGCTCCAGGGTCGCCAGGGCGAGGCGGGCGCGACCGGATATGCTGGACACCTCGTGTTCCGGGGAAAACTGAGAGACTCGCTGCTGCATGGGGGACTCCTTTTCTGACAGGTGCTTCCTTCGGCCGTTTCCATCGGGCCGAAACAGGGCGTGCCGATCGCACGGTACGTACTCGGTCGGGGGAGAAATCGACCGGCTTTTTCGCCACTGGCGCCGGAACCAGCAATGGTGGATGGCCAGGCATGAAGACCACCCATGGCTTCCGGATTACTCGAACAACCGCGCGCTTTGATCCTGGGGAATTCGATCTGCGAATCTAGGGGTAGTCGCGCTAACGCGGTTGCATGGCCATCCGGCGGGGCATCACCAACCTAATGAGCCTTGGCCGAGCCGATGGGCCTGCGCGGCCCGCTGCCCGGTTTTCTCCTGGAGTCTCTGAACGGAGAGACCTCCTGACGGTAGAGTGCAACATGCGCCGGGGCCGCCAGCCCCAGCTTGACCTGGGAGCCGGATATGCCGACGACGGTGATGAGCACGTCGTCGTTGATTCGGAGTGATTCGCCGCTATGGCGGAGGATGGTCTGCACCGTAGAGCTCTTCCCTGTTGTCCTATAGGAATTCAGCCACTTTCCTTGGGGGCTGATGGAACAAAGGCTAGTGCATGCGAAGCGAAGCGGCAGGCACGGCCGATAGTTTCCTGAAATCGAATCACTCGCAGAGCCACGGTGCGGATGAGCCCGCCCGCAACACTCTCAGAACCGGTGTTCCAGACGGATGAAGCCATTGCCGGGCGCGCCGACGCCGTGAAGAGCGCGCTTCGCCCCCACCTGGCTGTGCAGCGGGGCCGGTTCTGGGTCCTGCTGATCGAGCCGGGCCGCTCCCTGGCGGACCATTTCGAGGTTGATGTTGCGCTTCCCGACGTACACTTCGGCCACGCTGCGGCCGATGGGGTCGCGTCCATACACCTGCAGGGTGGCGGTCTTGCCGAGAGTCAGGTCGCTGAGGGCCTGTCGCGCCTGGGCGCCGTAGGGGTTCGAATCCTCGGGGGCTTCGATATTGGCGAGCTGCACCTGGATGAGCCAGTTGTCCGTGGTCAACAGCGTCAGGGTATCGCCGTCGACGATGTCGACCACCTTTCCGCTGATCTCCTTGCCAGACGCCTGGGCGCCTGCCGCCATGAGCAATAGTGCGGACAGTGTACCGGTTAGATCGGCCCGGCTCCGGGTTCGTTTCTGCTCTTTCACCTTTCACGCCTCCATGCGCGGGATCCGGTCCGACGAGGCACCGGCATCTCTTGGTCACAGCATGCTATTCAACCGCTTCGCTGAGCACAACTGGCGATTTAGGCAGTCCTGACCGGATCGTCATGGCAGGCAATGAGGCGAAAACGCCGCCATGTGGCAACAGTTCCGACGAATGGACGGGAACATCCGCGAATCCGGGAAAAGAGCTCAGGGATGGGGCATTGCGCCGAGGCCGGGCACGGCTTCATTGGTCCATGTGCGGGAATCTGTGGTCGGCAGCATGAGCATCGCGCGGCACCGGACGACACTTGTCTCCACGCGGGCAGCCTGCTGGCTGCTGCTGGCACCGGCGCGGTAGTATCCAGGAAAATGGCAAAATCCGATTCGATTGAGGCCGAGTGGCGCGGGTGGGTGTTTCGAGATGAGTGGTCGACTGTTCTATCTGATGGGGCCTTCCGGCTCGGGCAAGGACACCCTACTGCGTCGCTGCCGCGAGCGGCTGATCGACGAGCCCTGCCTGATCGCCCCGCGCTACATCACCCGTGAGCCCGACCTGCTCGGCGAGAACCACTTGCGCCTGAGCGAGGCGGAATTCGACCAGCGCGTCAGGCTGGGCACCTTCGCCTTGCACTGGAGCGCCAACGGGCACCGCTACGGAATCGGCGTGGAGATCGACCAGTGGCTGGCCATGGGCCTGGACGTCCTGGTCAACGGCTCCCGCGGTCATCTGCAGCAGGCCCGGGCGCGGTATGGCGAGCGTCTGGTGCCGCTGCTGCTGCAGGTGAAGCCGGAGACGCTGCGCCAGCGCCTGCTCGCCCGCGGGCGCGAAAGCGCCGCGCAGATCGCGGCGCGGGTCGAGCGCGCGCGTCGACTGGCCGCCGATTCGCCGGCGGACGCGCAGGTGATCGACAATAATCAGGAACTGGAACAGGCTCTCGGACAACTGCTGAGCGCCATCCTGCACCGCGAGGAGGTGGTTTCCTGACACTGCGGCTCGATTTTCTCGGCACCGGCGACGCCCGGCGCGTTCCCGTCTACGGTTGCTTCTGCCGGGCCTGTCGGCTCGCCCGGGAACAGCCCGAGCGGGGGCGTCAGGCCTGCAGTGCGCTGCTCAGCTGCAGGGGCTGGCGGCTGCTGCTGGATGCCGGGCGTACCGATCTGTGCGAACGCTTCGCGCCGGGCAGCCTGGGCGCCATCCTGCTCACCCACTTCCACATGGATCATGTGATGGGGCTGTTCCACCTGCGCTGGGGCGAGGGGCAGAGCATCCCGGTCTACGCACCGGCCGATCCCCAGGGGTGCGACGACCTCTACAAGCATCCGGGCATTCTCGACTTCCGCCAGCTGCAACCCTTCGTCAGTCTGGCTCTCGGTCCCTTCACCGTCACGCCGCTGCCTCTGATCCACTCCAGGCTCAGCCACGGCTATCTGATCGCTGCGGCCGACCGCAGTCTGGCCTATCTCACCGACACCGTCGGCCTGCCCGTCGACACTCTGGATTACCTGCAGCGCCAGCGTCCGGACTTGGTGGTGCTGGACTGCAGCAAGCCGCCCTCCGCGGAAGCGCCGCGCAACCACAACGACCTGAATCAGGCGCTGTATCTCGCGGCAGCCATCGCCGCGCCGCTCTGCCTGCTCACCCACGTCGGCCACGATCTGGACGAGTACTGGCTGGACCGTCCCGAGTTGCCGGCCGGCGTTTCCGTCGCCCGGGACGGCCTGAGCATCGATCTGTAGCCCCCTCTCCGGGGCCTTCCATGCGCGCCGGCTCGCTGCGCCGCGGCCGACTAATATGAAAACTGATTCGGATTCTCTCGGAGATCGACCCATGAGTCAGTTTCAACGCCTGCTCCTGATCGCCAAGCCTGACACGAGCCGCAGTCCCGCCTTCGAGCGTGCCGTCGCCCTGGCCAAGACCAGCGGCGCCAACCTGCACATCGCCCTGTTCGTCTACACCGAAACCATCGCGGCGATGAGCCGGATCGACCGAGAAGGGATGGAGCAGGCGCGTAGCGCCTATGTGGCCGTGCAGCACGAGTGGCTCCAGGAAGAGGTCGTGATCCTGCGCAGCCAGGGCCTGCAGGCGAGTGCCGAGGTGGTCTGGTGCAAGCATCCGCTGGAGGAGATCCTCACCCATGTGCAGACGCTGCCAGCCGATCTGCTGATCAAGGACATCAATCCCGAAACGGCGATCAAGCGGGCCTTCATCACGCCGCTGGACTGGCAGCTGCTGCGCCGTTGCCCGGTGCCGGTGCATCTGGTGGCCGACTCCCATCACGCCTTGCCGCAGAAGGTGGTGGCGGCGGTCGATCCGCTGGTGGACGCCAAGGAGGCGACCGACTTCAACGACCAGATCATCCGCACCGCCACGGAGTTGGCCAGGCAATGCGCGGCCGAGCTGCACTTGCTATATGCCTGCAACGCCATGGCTGACCAGCCGTTCCCCACCGCCACCCTCAATCTGCCGTGGTTCGGCGATCTGCAGAAGAAGATGAAGACGGCCAGCCAGGACGCGTTCCGGATACTGGCCGAGCGTCATGGCATCGCCGAGAAGCAGCGCCACTTCCTGCTCGGGCCGGTGGTGCCGACCATCGCCGACTACGCCACCCGCAGCGAGGCGGACGTGGTGGTCATGGGCACCACCCTGCATCGGGGCCTGCAGCGGGAGATGATGGGCAGCACCTGCGAGTCGCTGCTCTACCGGCTGCCGTGCAGTGCGCTGGTGATCCACCCCGAGGGGATCGTGTCGAAGGAGAAATGAAGCATGGCCAAGACCAAGATCCTGTTTCGTAACGCGGCCCGGGAAAAGATCCTGCGCGGGGCGACGCAACTGGCCGATGCCGTGCGCGTGACCCTCGGGCCCAAGTCCAAGTCGGTGCTGATCCAGCGCCAGTGGGGCACGCCCACGGTGTGCAACGACGGCGTGACCATCGCCAAGCAGGTGGATCTGGAGGACGCCGAGGAGAACCTCGGCGCCGCCATGCTGAGACAGGCCGCCGAGCGCACCGGCGATAGCGTCGGCGACGGTACCAGCACTTCCACCGTGCTGGCCCAGGCGATCTTCGCCGACGGGGTGCGCAACGTGGTGGCCGGGGCCAGCGGCATCGACCTCAAGCGCGGCCTCGACCGCGGCCTGCAGGTCGCCGTCGCCTCGCTGCGGGCGCAGTCGCGGCCGGTCCGAGCGCGCAAGGAGAAGGCCCAGGTGGCCAGCATCTCCGCGCACAACGACGAGCAGATCGGCGAGCTGGTGGCCGAGGCCATGGAGAAGGTCGGCGGCGACGGGGTGATCACGGTGGAGGAATCCAAGACCACCGAGACCGTACTCGAGGTGGTCGAAGGCATGCAGTTCGACCGCGGCTTCGTCTCGCCGTACTTCGTCACCGACAGCGACAAGATGCAGGCGGTGCTGGAGGAGGCCTTCGTCCTGCTCTGCGACCAGAAGGTCAGCCTGCTGCAGGACCTCATCCCGCTGCTGGAGGAAGTGGCCAAGGCCGGCCGGCCGCTGCTGTTCATCGTCGAGGACATCGAGGGCGAGGCGCTCGCCACGCTGATCCTCAACCATATCCGCGGAGTGCTCCACGCGGTGGCGGTCAAGGCGCCGGGCTTCGGCGACCGGCGCAAGGACATGCTCCAGGACATCGCCGTGCTGACCGGCGCCGAGGTCATCAGCCGCGACCTCGGCCGCAGCCTGGCGGACACCACCCTGGCCCAGCTCGGCCGTGCCCGCCGGGTGGTGATCGACAAGGAAAGCACGACCCTGATCGGCGGCAATGGCGACCCGGCCGCCGTGGAGGCGCGGATCAGGCAGATCCGCGCGCAGATCGACCAGGCCACTGGCGACTACGATCGCGAGAAGCTGCAGGAGCGCCTGGCCAAGCTCTCCGGCGGCGTGGCGGTGATCCGCGCCGGGGCACCGACCGAGGCCGAGATGAAGGCGCGCAAGGACGCCCTGGACGATGCGATTGCCGCGACCAAGGCGGCAATCGCCGAGGGCATGGTGCCCGGCGGCGGACTGGCGCTGCTGCGCGCGGTTCCGGCGATCCAGGCCGAGGAGGCGAAGGCGGAGGGCGACGAACGCACCGGCCTGCAGATCCTCCGTCGCGCCCTGGAGACCCCGGTGCGGACCATCGCCGACAACTCCGCGGTGGACGACGGCGTGGTGGTCGCCCGGTTGCTGGCCGAGAAGGGCAATATCGGGTTCGATGCGGCGCAGAACCGCTACGTCGACATGTTCGAGGCCGGCATCATCGATCCGACCAAGGTGGTGCGGGTGGCGCTGGAGAATGCGGTGTCGGTGGCCAGCATCCTGCTGCTGACCGAGGCGACCATGACCGAGCTGCCCGAGAAGCAGAGCCCGGAGTCGAACATGCCGTCCCTGCCGGAGTGAGTCGGGGCGCCAGCGGGACGGGCCAGTTCCGCCTCAGCGGTCGAGGTGGAAGGCTCGTTCCGCGCCGCTCCGGAACCGGCAGGCGTTCCCCCGGCATTCGCGGTTCAGGGTGCCCAGCAGCCAGTGCCGCGCATCCTCGTCCTCGGCGTACTCCAGGCGCAGCTTGCGCATCCGGGTCGGCACCAGGTCCAGGTCCAGCAGCCGGCCTTCGCCGTCCAGGGTGGGGAAATACAGCAGGCCCAGTTCGCTGCGGTAGTGGCGGTGGCCGCCGATGCCCTCGTAGTCGTTCAGCAGGTCGCCGCAGCCGTAAAGGATCAGGCGCTCGCGGTAGATCTCCAGTCCCTTGATGTGGTGCGAGGAATGCCCGTGCACCACATCCACGCCGGCGTCGATCAGTCCGTGGGCGAAGGCGACCTGCTCGGGCGGGATCTCGAACCTCCAGTTGCCGCCCCAGTGAATCGAGACCAGCACGCGGTCGCCGGGTCGACTGGCGGCATAAATGCGCTGGGCCATGGCCTTGAGGCTGGCGCGGCTGAGGTCGGGGAGGAAGGCCACGCCCGGATTCGTCGGCCCCGCCGCCCAGTACGAAGGAATGCCGCTGTCCGGCAGGCCGACGGCGAACATCAGCAGCCGTCCGCCGTCGGCCAGGGGCAATGCCGCCGGGGCTTCGGCCGCCTCGCGATCCCGCCCGGCGCCGGCGCAGGCGATGGCCTGGGCGGCGAGGGAGTCCAGGGTGTCGATCAGGCCGTCCTCGCCCCAGTCCAGCACATGGTTGTTGGCCAGCGAGCAGGCATCGATGCCGGCCACGGTCAGCAGTTGCAGGTTGGTGGGCGGCATCCGGTAGTTGATGCCTTTGGGTTCCGGCCGGCCGCGGATGGTGATCGCGGTTTCCAGATTGACCAGCCGCAGATCCGGCTGGCGCTGGGCGAATTCCTCCATGACCACGCCCCAGGGGTAGTCGAAGTCCACCGGATGGGGAATGGGACCGTTCTGCTCTTCGGCGAGCAGCACGTAGTCGCGGGCGTCCTTCACGAAGCCCTCGTAGAGCCGCGGATCGCCGGGGTGGGGCAGGATCTGGTCGACCCCTCGCGCGCTCATCAGGTCGCCGGCGAGAAACAGACCGAGCGTTTGGTTGGCCATGGGCAGAGTGATCGCGAGCGATTCCGGTCGTTCATGGAGCGCATGCCTGGCCGGGGCGGTCAGGCATGCCGGATGTTGATGGGGGCTGCAGGGCGGTGGGCGGTCATTCCTCCGGCTGCTGTTGCTGCTCCGCCTGCTCGCCCTGTTCCATCTGCCCGCCCTGCGCCTGCTGTTCCCCGCGCTTGCTCTTGATGCCGATGACCTTCTCCTGCGGCAGCGCTTCGGGGCGCTTGGGCAGGGTGATGGTCAGGACGCCCTTGTCGAAGTGTGCCTCGATGTTGTCGACATCGATGTTCTCCGGCAGACCGAAGCTGCGCTGGAAGGAGCCGTAGGTACGTTCCGAGACGTAGTAGCCCTGGTTCTGCTCCTCGCGCTCGTCCTGCTTCTCGCCCTTGAGCAGCAGGGCGCCGTTGGCCAGCTTCAGCTCGATGTTGTTCTCGTCCATGCCCGGCAGCTCGGCGGTGATGACGATGGCCTGATCCTGCTCGACGATGTCCACCGCCGGCGTGCTGGCCGCGGTCGAGATGGCTCGCCCGAATGGCGCCATCTCGAAGGTGCTGCGACCGAAGGGCCAGAACGGGGTCATGCGGTCGAAGTCTTCGAACAGGTGATCGATCTGCCTGCGTAGGTTGGTCAGCGGTCGCCAGGGATCGTTGGCGCTGGTGCGAGCCGGGCGGTTCTGCTGTTCGCGGCCGATCGGCACGTTCTGCTGCGACTGCTGCTCGGCGGATGGCTGCTGCGTTTCTACCGATTGCTGCTGTTGTTCTGGCTGTGCCATGACAGGCCCCTCCCGAGCGGTTACGGAAAGTGATGTGGATCGCCTCACAGTGAAGCACAAGCAGTACGGCGTGCCGCCTCGGCGCAGCCTGCGGCGACGAACTGCCGGCTGCCGTCTCTCCGGTCGTTTCGGCGCCGGTTGGGAGGCCTGGACGGCGCGAGCGCGCGATTTGTCAGGATTCCTCGAACCGCCCTATAACGAACTTTTGGAAAATACTCCATAAGGAGTACAGAACTTTTCGTATTTAAGACGCACTTCAAATAAGCTAAACAATTATTAAAGTTTTTAAATGTGCGGACGAACTTCAATGACTGCCTCGAGCATATATATCCACAATAAAAAAGTGCTTTCTAATTAGGCCCAACTAGGGACAGCCAATGCGTATCAACCAGCCGGTTACCAATCGGGAATATGAACTCAACGACGATAATTTCCTGATTTCCAGGACCGACCTCCAGGGACGAATCACCTATGCCAATCCTGCCTTCATCGAAGTGAGCGGTTTCGCCCACGAAGAGTTGATGGGGGCCCACCATAACCTCGTGCGCCATCCGGATATGCCGCCCGAGGCTTTCGCCAATCTCTGGCAGACCATCCAGAGTGGCGAGACCTGGGAAGGCGTGGTGAAGAACCGGCGCAAGACGGGCGACTATTACTGGGTGCGTGCCACTGTCGCGCCCTATTACGAGGACGAGCGCCTGGTCGGCTACGCGTCCGTGCGGACCAAGGCCCGGCGCAGCGATATCGAGGAGGCCGAGCGCATCTACCGGGTGTTGCGCGAGGGCGGGAGCACCGGGATGACCCTGGATCGCGGGCGGCTGGTCCATCGCGGGCTGCGCGGCCTACCCGGGCTGCTGGCGCGCAACTCGCTGCGTACCCGCCTGTCGTTGCTCACCTTCGCCGCGGCCGGGCTCCTCACGGTCAACGCCGGGCTCGACCTCTACGCCCTGCAGGCGGCTTCGGAAGCCGGCAAGGGGCCTCTGTTGGTGCAGATCGCCCTGGCCGGTGTCGCCGTCCCCGCCCTGGCGCTGCTGGGCGGGCGGACCATGGGGGCGGTCCTCAAGTCGCTGCGCAATGCCCAGGCGTTCGCCGCTCAGCTGGCGGCAGGCAACCTCGGCGTGCAGATGCCGCATGCGGGCGACAACGAACTCGGCCGGCTGGGATGCCGTCTGGATACCCTGCGCAAGAGTCTGATCAGCATCAACACGGATGTCCGGGGCAGTCTCGACGCTTTCGCCCGTTCGGCCACCGAAGTCGCCAACGGCAGCGACGATCTGGCCGTGCGAACTGAACAACAGGCCGCATCCCAGCAGGAAATGGCCGCCAGCATGGAGGAGCTGGCCTCCACCCTGGGCCAGAACGCCAATCATGCCCGCGAGGCCAATCGGCTGACCGACGATGCCGCCCATGGCGTCCAGCGCAGTGGCGTGGTGATGAGCCAGGTGGTGGCCACCATGGAGGCGATACTGGCCGGTTCGGAGCAGATGACCAGCATCATCAAGACCATCGATTCCATTGCCTTCCAGACCAATATTCTGGCCCTGAACGCTTCGGTCGAGGCGGCCAGGGCCGGCGAGCAGGGGCGCGGCTTCGCCGTGGTGGCGAGCGAGGTACGCACGCTGGCCGGCCGCTCGGCCGAGGCGGCGAAGGAGATCGGCCAACTGATCGAGAGCTCCAAGGCGCAGATCGAGGAGGGCGCGCGGCTGGTACGGCAAGCCGAAGAGGCGACCGGGGGCGTGATCGCCTCGGTGACCCAGGTCGACGGCATCATGCAGAGCGTCGTCTGCGCATCCGACGAGCAGGGCCGCGCCGTCGGCCATGTCAGTCAGGCGGTTTCCCAGCTGGATCAGGCGACCCACCGCAACACCCAACTGGTGGTGAGCCTGGCCCAGGTCACGCACCGGCTGGAGACTCAGGTCAGCGAGGTCCAGCGGGCGATCTCGATCTTCCGTCTCGCCGAAAAGCCCCAGGCAGTGTCTCGACTTGCGGCAGGTGTCGCCAAGCCGGCTCCGGCCATCGCCGCCCAGATCGCCTGAGGGTTATGGCTCGCTGCTTCGTCAGTCGCGCTTCCAGTGGATGTCGACGAAGCAGTCCTCCTCCTTGTAGTGGGTGTGCAGTTCCCCGCCCTTGAAGGCCTCGTCCAGGGCGTGGGCCAGGCGTTTGGCCAGGTGCATGCCGGTGGTGGTCACCAGCAGGCCGTCGGCGGTGTCGCTGATGGCCATCAGCCGCTCCAGCGGATGCTCCGGCTTTTCCAGTTCCTCCGCATGGCGAACGATGTGGCAGATTTCCTCGCTGTGCGGTTTGACGAAGCTGCCGCTCATGGTCACCTGGCCGGCCGGAACCCGCTCGGCGATGCGCCGGCAGGCCGGGCAGGTCTCCTCTTCGGCCTTGTCCTTGTGCGCCAGATGCTGCCAGGTCCAGCGTCCCGCCTGATAGGTGACCCCGCACTGCGGGCAGAAGGTGTCGCCGCGCTCGTGCCAGGGCTTCAGGTAGGGGTCGTGAAATTCGGGCTGGATCAGCTTGTCGCTCAGACTCTGACGGTTCTTGTCCATGACAGGACCTCGCTTGGATGAAATCGGCTATCTCCGTGCTGCCAAAGAAGATTAGTTCATCCCTCGGGGGATGGCCGGAAGCAACCACTCGCCGCCTGTCCCGGCGGATGCCGATTTCTGGGCCAGACTGAAAAGAGTGTTTACTGGCAGCGGAGGTCGACATGATCGTGAGCATTCCTTTTCCCGATCGGGTCGAAGCCGGTCGAGCCCTCGCCGAGCGGCTGGCCGCCGAGGGCGACTGGAGCGGCGCTCTGGTGCTGGCATTGCCGCGGGGCGGAGTCCCGGTCGCCTATCAGGTGTCCACCCGGCTGGGGCTGGAGCTGGACATTCTGGTGGTGCGCAAGCTGGGCACGCCGGGCAATCACGAACTGGCCATGGGCGCCATCGCCAGCAGCGGCATACGGGTGATGAACGAGGACATCGTCAACTACGCCCACGTCTCGCCGGCTGCAATAGAGACGACCATCGAGCGCGAAACCCAGGAACTGCAGCGTCGCGAGCTGGCCTATCGCGGGCAGCGACCGCGGCCGGCGGTGCAGGGGCGGACGGTCATTCTCATCGACGATGGCCTGGCGACGGGGGCGACCATGCGTGCCGCAGTCAAGGCCGTACGCATGCAGGGGGCCGGCAGCATCACTGTTGCGGCTCCCGTCGCGGCGCCGGAAACCGTCACGCAACTGGAGAAGATGGCAGACAGGGTCGTCTGCCTACACACGCCCTTGCATCTCTATGCCATCGGCAATTGGTATCTGAACTTCGATCAGACTTCCGATCAGGAAGTACAGGATCTACTGCGGGATTCATGGACACACGGAGGAAAGGAGCATGAGTAATTCGTCGGCACGTCCGATGCGCTTCACCCTGGGCAAGGCCAGGTTGCATGGCGACCTGACCGTTCCGGACAACGCCGATGGCATGGTGGTGTTCGTCCATGGCAGCGGCAGCAGCCGGCACAGTCCGCGCAACATGAGCGTGGCGCGTTTTTTCAACGGGCTCGGGCTCGCCACGCTACTGTTCGATCTGCTCACCGAGGAAGAGCAGCCCGTGGATGAGGCGACCCGGCAATTCCGCTTCGACATTCCCTTGCTCAGCGAGCGGTTGAACGGTGTGGTCGATCAGCTTCGCGGCGATCCGAGCCTGCGCGGCTTCCGCCTCGGTCTGTTCGGAGCCAGCACCGGTGCCGCTGCCGCCCTGATTACCGCAGCTTCGCGGCCGGCCGACATCGGCGCCGTGGTCTCCCGCGGCGGGCGCGTCGATCTGGCGGGCGATTCGCTGGAGCGGGTGAAGGCGCCATCGCTTTTCATCGTCGGCGGGGCGGATTTCGAGGTGCTGGAGCTGAACCGCCAGACCATCGTGCACCTGAAGTGCCCCCACGAGCTGTTCGTGGTCACGGGCGCCACCCACCTGTTCGAAGAGCCCGGCAAGATGGACGAGGTAGCCCGTCTGGCGGGGGACTGGTTCCGCCTGCATCTCGCCCATCAGGGCTCCGCAGTCAAGCCCTGATCCTGCTGGCCGAATGGCCTGGCAAGGGCCGAGTTCAGTCGAGGGCATCAGCGATCAGGCCGAATCCAGGCTTCCTAGAATCGGTCTGGATGCCGCTTTGCGGCGTATCGAAAATCCCGTATACAGGCTCGTCTGATTCCTGAAATCACGGCCGTACCGGCTCCTGACCGGAGCCATATACGGCCAATTCTTTCCTTGAAAACATCACTACTGCGCCTTTGTGAGTTACTTGGTGATTTATTTCCTGTAATCGGAAGTCAACTGAGGGATAACAAGCTTCCGAAACCTCGCTGCAAACCCTAGCAATCAGCCAAATGGGGGGATGCCGGGGCAGCGCCGGTCACTCGAGCGGGAATGGGAAATTAAGGCGAGTTCTTCGGGAGGGCTGCCTGTTCGACAGTCGAGGCCGATGTACTAGTGCTATTCAGAGCTGTCGGTCAGCTGCGGGCGCAGGGCATCAGACAGCGAGGTGACCGGGCTTGCCGCCAGCCCGCCGAAGGAGATCGCCGGATCGATGTAGCGCATCGCCGATTTCATGTCCTTCCAGCCCACGTAGCTCATCAGCGCCTTCAGATCCCAGCCGTTGGCGCTGGCCCAGGTGGCGAAGCCCCGGCGCAGCGAGTGACTGGTGTAGGACTCGGCCGGAACGCCGGCGCGTTGCAGGATCTGCCGCAGCAGGGCGATCAGGCTGCCGGGGTTCAGTCCGTCCTCGGCCAGATTGCCCCAGCGGTCGATGCGTCGGAACACCGGCCCGCGCGCTAAGCCGGCGACGGTGATCCAGTCCAGGTAGGCCCGCACCGGACACAGCTGTTTCAGCGCCGGTGCCCGGTAGGTGGTGCCGAGATTGTCGCGGTCGGCCTTGCTGTGCGGCAGGTAGAGCTCCATGCCCACGCCGGGCACCGCCTGGATCTGCTCGACCTGCAGGCGGCACAGCTCGTCGCTGCGAAAGCCCCGCCAGAAACCGATCAGCAGCAGTGAGACATCGCGGCGACAACGCAGTAGGGTGCGTGGATCTCCCTGTTGCACGGCCTGCGTCGCTTCCTGTTCGAGCCAGTCGACGGCCCGTTGCAAATGCTGCAACTGTAGCGGCGCGGCCTGTTTTTCCCGTGCCGGGTGCAGGGCGCGGATGCCCTTGAGCACCTGGCGGACCATGGGTGCCTTGGTGGGATCGGGGAAGCCCTGGCTGACGTGCCATTGGGCCAGCCCGGCGAGACGCAACTTGAGCGTGTTGAGCGACAGGCTGTCGGCATGGTCGACCAGATAGCGGACGACGCTGTCGCTGGTCGCCGGCAGCAGCCCGCCCCAGGACACCTCGAAATGCTCGATAGCGGCCTGATAGCTCCGCCGCGTGTTCTCCCGCGTTCCCGCCTGCAGATAGCGGTCGACCTTGCTCGTCACTGAATACCCCGAATTCCGTACCGAAAGAACACCCGTTAGCGGGTGTTCGTGCCACTGATATCGGTTAATGCTCGATTATTTCATGCTGTAATGACCTGTAATCAAGCTTTACTTTTCGAATTTATAGTATGTAAATACATGGTACGTAAAACAGTACGAAATAGTAGGTGAAGCATGGCTCGCGGAGGCATCAACAAGGCACTGGTGAACAAGGCCCGGCAGGCGCTGCTGGCCCGGGGCGAACACCCGAGCATCGATGCGGTACGTATCGAACTGGGCAATACCGGTTCGAAAACCACCATTCATCGCTATCTGAAAGAGATCGAGGAGAGCGAGGCCGGGCGCCAGGGCGGTACCGCCAACCTCAGCGACGAGCTCACCGCGCTGGTGGCCCGTCTGGCAGAACGCCTGCAGGAGGAGGCCGAGCAAACCGTGGAAAGCATGCGCCGGCGCTTCGACGAGGAGCGCGGCGAGTTGGAGGGGCGTCTGGCCCAGGCGCAGCAGCGGATCCAGCAGCTACAGGTGCAGGTTGAAACTCTGGCGGGGCAGTTGCAGAGCGAGTCGGACGGCCATCTGCAGACCCGGCAGCGGCTGCAGGAGTCGCAGCTGGAGCAGGCGCGCCTGGTGCAGGCCAATCAGGATCAAGCGGCGCGCCTGGAGGATCGCGACCAGCAGATCCTGTCGCTGGAAGAGAAGCACCGGCACAGCCGCGAGGCGCTGGAGCATTACCGGCAGGCGAGCAAGGAACAGCGCGAGCAGGAGCAGCGCCGCCATGAGACTCAGGTCCAGCAGTTGCAGATGGAAATCCGCCAGTTGCAGCAGACGCTGATCGTCAAGCAGGACGAGCTCACCCAGTTGAACCGCGCTAACGAACGTCTTTCCACCGAGATCGGGCACATGGCCAGGGAGCAAGGCGAGCAGCGCGACCGACTCGCCCGACAGGCCGGGGAGATGGCGACCCTGGGCACTCAACTGGCCCAGTCGCACACGGCGCGGGATGTTCTGCTCGAACGCTTCAGCATGCTGCAGGGGGAGATGAGCGAGCTGAAGGCCGCCCTGGCGAAGGAACGGCAACAGACGCAGGATCTTCAGGTCAGTCTCAGTGCGGCGAACACGGAGCTGAATCTGCTGCGCCAGGCTACATTCACGGTGGAGCAGAACAGGGAGCCGGCCCTTGAGGATGCGTCCTGAGTATCGGTTGGTCGGGACGGGATTACGGTTTCTCGGCGAAACCGTGGAAGCTGGCGAACGCATCCACCGGCTCGCGCTCGGTCACCAGGCCATTCTCCGGCGCGTCTGGATCCGCGTATCCGAGCGCGATGCCGCAGACCAGTAGCTCCTCGTCGGTCAGGGGGAGGTGCTTGCGCACGACTTCGTGGAAGGTGGCGAAGGCGGCCTGCGGGCAGGCATGCAGTCCCTGGCCGCGGGCGGCGAGCAGGATGCTCTGGATGAACATGCCGATGTCCATGTAGCTGCCGGCGCTCAGTCGCCGGTCGAGGGTCACCAGCAGACCGACCGGGGCGTCGAAGAACAGGTAGTTGCGCAGCATCTGCTCCTCCCGCCGTTCCCGGTCGCCCCGGCCGATGCCGAGGGTTTCGTAGAGGGCGAAACCGCACCGGCGCCGGCGCTCCAGGTAGGGTTCGAACCACTGGGTGGGGTAGTAGTCGTACTCGGCCCGATAGCGCTCGGGGTTGTCGGTCGCCGCCTGCAGCAGGTCCCGACAGAGCTTGTCGCGGGCTGTGCCAGCCACCACGTGGACCTGCCAGGGCTGGATGTTGTTGCCGCTCGGAGAGCGCGCCGCCACCTGCAGGATATGCCGCACCACCGACTGCGGAACCGCAGTGGGCAGGAAGCGGCGCATCGAGCGGCGGGATTGCATGGCCTCGTCGACGTGCATGTCTGATTCCTCGAAGAAAGGAGGCGTTTGCCCGTAGGCAAACGCCGTTCAGGGTTTTCACCAGAACTTGAAGGTGTAACTGACGATCAGCCGATTCTCGTCCAGATCGGTGGTGTTGCTGCTGCGATAGGAGAGGTTGCGCCAGCGCAGGTTGAGATCCTTCAGCAGCCCGCTCTGCACGACATAGCTGATATCGACGTCACGTTCCCATTCGTTGGCATTCTGGTTGCCGATCTGGAAATCGCTGCCCCGCATGTAGCGGGCCATGAAAGTCAGGCCGGGCAGGCCGAGGGGGGCGAAGTCGTAGTCGTAGCGAACCTGCCAGGAGTCCTCGTGGGCGCGCAGGAAGTGGTGGTAGGTGGCGAGGTTGATGGTATAGGCGTTGGTTCCGCCGGCGATGAAGGGCATGCCGGTGTCCCCCGTCTGCCACACGTAGCCCCCGCCGAGAGCATGCCCCCGATAGAGCAGGGTGAGCATCGCCTGCGCGGTCCGGTTGTCCACCGTGCTGCGGCCGTCGTCGTCGCTGATGAAATAGCGCAGGTCAGACTTGAATTTCAGGCTCTCGGTCAGGGGCAGGGTGCTGAGCAGACCGATGTAATGCTGCTTGTAGTTGTTCTCCAGTTCGCCGTAGAAGTAGCTCGCGCTCAGCTTGGGCGACCAGGTGTAGGTGAGTCCGCCGTAGTTGAAGTGATCGCTGGGCATACCGCCGGTGGCGCGATCGGAGAACATGGTCATGTCCTCGTAGTTCGTCGAGTCGCGCAGGCGGGTCTTGCGGAACTGGCCGCCCAGGACGGTCATGTTCCTGATGTCCTTGGACAGCAACTGGGCGCCGAAGAAGGTCTGCGGCAACATCCGCGTGTCGTTGTAGTACACCACCGGCAGCGTCGGGAGGTGGGTGCCCACTGTCAGCGTGCTCTGGGAAACTTTCGCCTTGCCGGTCCAGCCGAAGAAACTGAACTCGTCCGGCACCTCGCCGGTGACGGGGTTGCGCGGCAGGGCGCCGCTACCGCTGGTTCCGGCGCCGGAATCCAGTTTGATGCCCAGCAGGCCCATGCCATCCACGCCGAAACCGATCGGCCCGGGCGTGAAGCCGGATTCGTAGCGCATGATGAATCCCTGCCCCCAGTCTTCGAGCTTGTTCTTGGGCTGGCCCTTGAAGCGGGGCACGTCGCTCTTGTCCGAGTCTCGGAAGTCGCGATTCAGGTAGAAATTTCGCGCTTCCATGGTGAGATGACTATCCTGGAAGAATCCGGCCTGGGCCGAAAGCGGGAGGAGGCAACCGCAGAGCGAAAGCAAGCGAGCTTTATGGCTGAGAGAAAAGACGGAGGTGGAACGGGTATCGCATCCAGCATGAAGATCGACCACGTCAACGGCGCTGAAGCCATTGAACTCCCTGGCCGACCCTCGCATTACGAGGGTCTTGTTGCTCATCGGTTATTCCTGCCAAGTGTTTTTGTTTTTATTCAAACGGCACCACGCACGAGCGTGGGATGAAACAGTGCGGCAGAGCCGCAAGCGGGTCAGCTTCCGTTGCTATTCCTGCTTATCTTGAATCTTTCGTCAAGCTTTTCAGAGTAGACAATTCGACTTTGGTCAAATCGCCCTGCAAGTTGTTGAGATAATGCAACAAGCTGATGCTGTCGTCGAAACCGAAACTGCCCAGTGCCTGCCGGTAGAACTCGGTGATCTTCGGTTGCAGGCTGTCCCAGAACTCCCGTCCTTGCCCGGTCATCTGCACCAGACGGGCACGTCCGTCCTCCGGGTGCGGAATGCGCACGATGTGCTTGTCCCGTTCCATGCGCTTGAGTACGCCATCCAGGCTCTGCCGGCTGACGAACAGATACTCGGTCAGCTGATTGAACGAGATTCCCTGCTCGTAGCCTTCGCGGGAAAGGGCGCCCAGCACCGCCCACTGCACGGTGCTGACACCCATCTCGTGCTGGATCTGCCGCTGGAGGATGTTCCCGGTCTGGAACAGTCGGAAGAACAACCGGTTGGCTACGCCTCTGGATGGGCTTTCGCTCATTTGGACTCCTGTTTTCCCAGTGGAAGGCTCGATGGCCGTCAAGCCTCCTTGCTGCCGGGACAGACAAGCAGTCATTTCGGGACGGTATCGCGTGCGATGATATTTTTCATGATCTGCGCCGTGCCGTCACCGATTTGCAGGCCGAGCACGTCGCGCAGGCGCTGGGCCAGGGGCAGGTCCTCGCCGTAGCCGGTGTGGCCGTGAGCCAGCAGGCACTGTTTTACCACGTCGAAGGCGAGCTTCGGCGCCCACCACTTGTTCATGGCGGCCTCGGCGTTGTGCGGCAGCCCGCTGTCCTTGAGCCACAGCGAGTAGTAGCACTGCAGGCGGGCGGCGGAGACGTAGGTCTGGTACTCGGCCAGGGGATGGGTGAGCCCCTGGAAGGCCGACAGCGGCTGACCGAAGGCCTGGCGCTCGGTCAGCCAGTGCCAGGTCTCGTCCAGCGACTGCTGGGCCACGGCCAGGCACTGCAGGCCGATCAGCGCACGGCTGTAGTCGAAGCCCTGCATCACCTGCCGGAAGCCCTTGCCTTCCTCGCCGAGGCGGTGGCTCAGCGGCACCGCGACGTTGTCGAAGAAGATCGAGCCGCGGCCGATGGCGCGCTGGCCGGAATCCTCGAAGCGGGTGGTGGCGATGCCCGGCAGGTCCATCGGCACGAGGAAGGCGCTGATCCCGCCGGCGCGCTGCTCGACGGTGCCGGTGCGGGCGAAGACCACGGCGACGTCGGCCTGGTCGGCCATGGAGATCGAGGTCTTCTCGCCGTTGAGCAGGTAGTGATCGCCCCGACGCTCGGCCTTCAGGCGCAGGTTGGCGGCATCCGAGCCGCCATGGGGTTCGGTCAGGGCGATGCAGACGGTCTTGCGCCCGGCGGTGATCTCGCTCAGCCATTCCCGCGCCAGCTCCGGCTCGGCGTAGTTGGCGATGATCTGCCCGTTCAGAGAGGCCAGCAGCGGCAGGTAGCCGACGTTGAAGTCGCCCTTGGCGATTTCCTCGATGATCACGCCGCTGGTGACGCAATCCAGCCCGCTGCCGCCGAACGCCTCCGGCAGCTCGCCGCCCAGGCAGCCCATGTCGCCCAGCTGCCGGATCACGGAGCGCTCGATGCGGCCTTCCTGCTCGCGCTGGCGATAGCGGGGGGCCAGGTCGTCGGCGGCCAGGCGCGCCACGCTTTCCCGGATCGCCTGTTGTTGTTCGGTGAATGCGAAATTCATGGTTGCCTCCGATGGAGAAATCTCGAACCTGCCGGCAGGAGGGAGGCGCCACCTCCGATCGCGGATGAGTCCGCTCCTACCGACCAGGGGATCACTTGTAGAACTTGCGGAAGTCCGGCCTGCGCTTTTCCTTGAAGGCGGCGACGCCTTCCCGGGACTCCTCGGTGTCGTAGTACAGGCTCAGGGCCTGCATGCCGAGGCCGCCGATGCCGGCGATGTTCTCGCTGTCGGCGTTGAACGAACGCTTGGCGATGGACAGGGCGGTCGGACTCTTCTCGAGGATTTCCTCGCACCACTTCTGCACTTCCGCATCCAGTTGCTCGTGGGGCACCACGGCGTTGACCAGCCCCCATTCCAGCGCCTGCCGGGCGCTGTACTTGCGGCACAGGTACCAGATCTCGCGGGCGCGCTTCTCGCCGATCACCCGGGCCAGGTAGGCGGTACCGAAGCCCGGGTCGACCGAACCGACCTTCGGTCCGACCTGGCCGAAAACCGCTCTTTCCGAGGCGATGGACAGGTCGCAGAGCACGTGCAGCACATGGCCGCCGCCGATGGCGAAGCCGTTGACCCGGGCGATCACCGGCTTGGGCACCTCGCGGATCAGCCCCTGCAGTTCCTCGACCGGCAGGCCGATCAGGCCGCGGCCGTCGTACTGCCCCTCGTGGGCGCCCTGATCGCCGCCGGTGCAGAAGGCCTTGTCGCCGGCGCCGGTCAGCACGATCACGCCGATCTCCTTGTTCCAGCCGGCGCGGTTGAAGGCGTCGATCAGCTCCAGGCAGGTCTGGCCGCGGAAGGCGTTGTAGCGCTCGGGACGGTTGATGGTGATGGTGGCGACGCCGTCAGTCTCTGCGTAAAGGATGTCTTCGTAGTTCATGGATTCGATCTCCTAGTTAGCCGGCCATGGTCAGGCCGCCGGACACGCTGATGACCTGGCCGGTGATGAAGTCGGCATCGTCGCTGGCGAGCAGGGCGATGATTCCCGGGTAATCCTGCGGCTGGCCGATGCGGCGCATGGGCACGGCGTTGCGGAAGGCTTCCAGCAGCTTTTCCGGGTTGCTCGCGCTGTCCGTCACGCTCTTCAGCAGGGCGGTGTCGGTCGGGCCGGGGCAGACCACGTTGAGGGTGACGTTCCTGGCCGCCAGCTCGCGCGCCAGGGTCTTCGACAGGCCGACCAGACCGGCCTTGCAGGCGGCGTACACGGCCTCGCCGGAGGAGCCGACGCGCGCGGCGTCGGAGGCGATGTTGATGACCTTGCCGCCACCGGCCTCGACCATCCTCGGCAGGACCACGTGGTGCATGTTGAGGGCGCCGGTGAGGTTGATGGCGATCAGCTGCTGCCAGAGCGCCGGCTCGGTCTTGAGGAACGGCATGAAGACGTCGAAGCCGGCGTTGTTGACCAGCACCGTGGGCACGCCCAGATCCCGCTCGATGACCGCCACGGTGTCGACGATGGCGGCGTAGTCGCTGATGTCCGCCGCGTAGGCGCGGGCCTTGCCGCCGGCCTCGCGGATCAGCTCCGCGGTGGCTTGCGCGGCCCCGGCGTCGCGGTCGAGCACCGCTACCAGGCTGCCTTCCTCGGCGAACCGCTGGCAGACCGCACGGCCGATGCCGCCGCCGCCGCCGGTGACTATCACGGTTTTTCCTATCAGACCTTTCATGTCTCGCTCCCTTCTTGTGAACTTGTCCTGGGACTGGTGAATGCCTGGCTCAGACGGGTATCTGGCGATCGCCGAACAAGTGTCGGGCCCGCTCGCGCAGCTTGAATTTCTGGATCTTTCCGGAGGCCGTACGTGGCAGCTCGTCCAGCACTTCGAGGTATTCCGGCAGGTACTGGCGGGTGAACTGCTGCTCCAGCAGGTAATCGACCACCTCCTGCAAGGTGAGCGGCCGCTCCCGGTCGTCCTTCTGGGTGACGTAGGCGCACAGGCGCTCGCCCAGGCGCGGGTCGGGGGCGCCGACCAGGGCGACGCTCTGAATCGCCGGGTGCTTGTAGAGGGTGTTCTCGATGTCGACCACCGGGATGTTCTCGCCGCCGCGGATGACCACGTCCTTGCTGCGCCCGGTGATGCGGATGTAGCCGTTCTCGTCCATCCGGGCGATGTCGCCGGTGGGGAACCAGCCGTCGTCGTCCACGCCGTACAGCTCCGGCTGGTGGAGATAGCCGACGAACATGCTGGCTCCGCGGACGAAGAGATCGCCTTCCTGGTTCGGCGGTAGCGGCGTGCCGTCCTCGCCCATCACCCGGACCTCCATGTGCGGCAGGGCGAGGCCGTCGCTCACGGCGGCCATGTGCGGGGGATCGTCCGGCCGTGTGGTGGTGACGGCACCGTTCTCGGTCATGCCCCAGGCCGAGACGATCCGGGTGTCCAGCAGGCCGGCGGCCCTTTCCACCAGGGCGCCGGGAATCGGCGCGCCGGCGGAGATGAAGGTACGCAGCGAGGCCAGTTGCTCGCGGTGCCGGTCGGCGATGTCCAGCAGATCGGAGAGGAAGGGTGTGGAGCCCAGGGTGAGAGAGGGGCGTTCCTCGGCGATGACGCGGACCGAGAACAGCGGATCCCAGATGTCCTGCAGGACGCTGGTGGCGCCCAGGTAGATCGGCGCCATCAGACCGTAGAGGAAGCCGAGCTGATGGGCCAGCGGGGAGGGCATCAGGACGGTGTGTGCCTCGCTCAGGCGGTGCCGCTCGCAGAACGGGCGGATATGGCTGAGCAAGGTGTTGCAGGTGTGCATGACGCCCTTGGGCTTGCCGGTGGTGCCCGAGGTGTAGATCACCTGGATCACGTCGTCGGCCGAGGGGCGGCGTTCGGCGAACAGGCGGGCGCTGTCGACTTCACGCTCCCAGCCCGGCTCCAGCAGCGCCTGCTCGAAGGATTCCTCGCCCTCGCCGCCGATCACCAGCACCCGCGCCAGGTCCGGCAGCTCGCCGCGCAGTCCGCGGATCATCGCCTGGTGGTCGAAATGGCGGAAGGTCTGCGGAATCACCAGCACCCGGCTGCGGGCATGGGCGAGCATGAAGCGCAGCTCGTGCTCGCGGAAGATCGGCATCAGCGGGTTGGTCACGGCGCCGATGCGGACACAGGCGAGGAACAGGGCGCTCATTTGCCACCAGTTGGGCAGCTGGCAGGAGACCACGTCTCCTGGCTCGACCCCCAGCGCCACGAGCCCTGCGGCGATGCGGGCGACGCGCCGATCCAGCTCGGCATAGCTCAGTGCGGTGCGGTCGCCGGCCTGGACCCGGTAGCCCACCAGGGCGTTGCGCGCCGGCGCTCTGGCGACGGCTTCGTCCAGGTAATCCGTAATGATCATGTCATTCCAGGCACCGCAGGCATACATTGCCGCACGCCGCACCCGATACAGGTTCGTTGTTGTTTTCATGCCTACCCTCCCTTGCGGGTTTTATTGTTATAGCGGGTACTGCATCGACTTCCCTGATGGGGGTGAAGATAGGTTTGCGATAATTTTATGTCAACATGTTGTCTTTGATGATCGCCGGCTCTATGCTCGACAACAGGTTGCAAGGAACGCCACGGTATCGTCGGCTGGCTAGCCGCCAGGTTGCCGACTCGACAAGAACAAGAAAGCAGGCGAGCGACGCCTGCAGGAGCTCGACCGATGTCATCCCTCGTGCATCTGGCCCGGCAGGGCGCCATCGCCCTGATCCGGGTCGACAACCCGCCCGTCAACGCTCTCGGCCACGGGCTACGCGTTGCACTGCAGGACGCCTTCCGGGCGGCGGAGGCCGACCGGGACGTACAGGCCGTGGTTTTGTACTGCGCCGGCAGAACCTTCATGGCCGGCGCCGACATCAGGGAGTTCGGCTTGCCGCCGAAGGCGCCGATCCTTCCCGAAGTGGTCGAGGCCATAGAGCGCTGCAGCAAGCCCAGCGTCGCCGCGATCCACGGCTCGGCCCTGGGCGGCGGGCTGGAAATCGCCCTGGCCTGCCATTACCGCATCGCCCGGCACGACGCCTCGCTGGGCTTGCCCGAGGTCAGGCTGGGGCTGATTCCCGGCGCCGGCGGCACCCAGCGTCTGCCGCGCCTGGTCGGCGTCGCCTTGGCGCTGGAGATGATCCTCGGTGCACATCCCATCGCAGCGGAGGAGGCGGCGCACAGCGGCCTGGTCGATGCGCTGTTCGAAGCTGAACCGGAGAGCGCCGGGCTGGCCTTCGCCGAGCGCCTGCTGGCCGAAGGCCACGGGCCACGCCGCACCGGCGAGCGCAACGACCGGCTGTCCGGCGATTTTGTCGGGCTCTTCGCCACCCGCCGGCGCGAAGCGGAGCAGGGCGGGCCCGAGCTGTTCGCCCCGTTGCGGGCCATCGCGGCGCTCCAAGCAGCGGTCGACCTACCCCTGGCCGAGGGACTGCGGCGCGAGCGCGAACTCTTCCTGGAGTGCCTGCAATCCCCGCAGCGGGCCGCCCTGGTCGCGGCCTTTCTCGCCGCGCGCCAGGCCCGCTACGCCGAGCCGCGCTAACGCCATCGCGCCGGGGCCGGCTCCGGCGAAGCGACCCGAGGAGGCTTCATGGACATCGATTACAGCAAGGAAGAGCTGGATTTCCGCGACCAGGTGCGCGCCTTCCTGCGTGCCGAACTGCCGGCGGACATCGCCGCCAAGGTCCGGCTCGGCAAGCGCCTGGGCAAGGAGGACCACCAGCGCTGGCAACGCATCCTCAACGGCCGCGGCTGGTACGCCGCCAACTGGCCGGTGGAGCACGGCGGCACCGGCTGGAGCCTGGTGCAGAAGCACATCTTCGAGGAGGAATGCGCCGCCTTCGGTGCGCCGCGGCCGATCTCCTTCGGCGTCAACATGGTCGCGCCGGTGATCATCGAGTTCGGCACGCCGGAGCAGAAGGCCCGTTACCTGCCGCGCATCCTCGACGGCCGCGACTGGTGGTGCCAGGGCTACTCCGAGCCGGGTGCCGGCTCCGACCTGGCTTCGCTGAAGACCCGTGCGAAGCGCGACGGCGATCACTACATCGTCAACGGCCAGAAGACCTGGACCACCCTCGGCCAGTACGCCAACATGATTTTCTGCCTGGTGCGCACCGATCCGGAAGCCCGTCAGCAGCGGGGCATCTCCTTCCTGCTGATCGACATGGCCACGCCCGGCGTCGCCGTGCGGCCGATCGTCACCCTGGACGGCGAGCACGAAGTCAACGAGGTGTTCTTCGACAACGTGCGGGTGCCGGTGGCCAACCGGGTCGGCGCGGAGAACCAGGGCTGGACCTGCGCCAAGTACCTGCTCACCCACGAGCGCACCGGCCAGGCCGGCATCGGGCAGTCCAAGGCGGCGCTGGCCCATCTCAAGCGGGGCGCGACTCGCGAGGGCGTGCTCGACGACCCGCTGCTGCGCGCGCAGATCGCCGAGGTGGAGATGCAGCTGATGGCCATCGAGATGAGCACCCTGCGCATCCTCGCCGCGGCGCGGGCCGGCGGCGTGCCGGGTGCGGAAAGCTCGATCCTCAAGATCAAGGGCTCGGAGATCCGCCAGGCCATCAGCCACCTGCTTCGCAAGGTGATCGGCCCCTACGCGCTGCCGTATCTGGAGGACGAGCTGAGCTCGGACTTCTCCGGCGAGCCGCTGCACGCCGACTACAGCGCGGCGCCCGCCTGCCAGTACTTCAACCTGCGCAAGCTGTCGATCTACGGCGGCTCCAACGAAATCCAGAAGAACATCGTCGCGAAGCAGATTCTCGATCTGTAGGAGAGCCCCATGGACTTCAATCTCAGCGAAGAGCAGCAGACGCTGCAGGACACCGTGGCCCGCCTGGTGCGCGATCACTACGGCTTCGAGCAGCGCCAACGCCACTACCGCAGCGAATCGGGTTTCAGCGGCGAGTTCTGGCGGCGGATGGGCGAACTGGGGCTGCTCGGCGTGCCTTTCGCCGAAGCCCATGGCGGCTTCGGCGGCAGCGGCGTCGACAACCTGCTGGTGATGACCGAACTGGGCCGCGGTCTGTGCCTGGAGCCCTATCTGCCGTCGCAGATCTTCGCCGGCGGGCTGCTGCAGCAGTTGGGCAGCACCGAACAGCACGAACGTCTGCTGCCGCCGCTGATCGGCGGTGAACTGCAACTGGCGGCGGCCTTCGAGGAGCCGCAGAGCCGCTACCGCCTGCACGAGGTGCGCACCCGCGCCGTTCCGGTCGAGGGCGGCTGGGAACTGAACGGGCGCAAGGCAGTAGTGATCGGCGGGCACAGCGCCAGGATGCTGCTGGTTTCTGCGCGAACCGGCAGCGAGGCCAGGGACGAGGAGGGCGTCTCGCTGTTCCTGGTCGACGCGCAGGCAGGCGGATTGCGCCGTCGGACCTACCCGACCGTCGACGGCCCGAAAGGCTGCGAGCTGTACCTCGAGCGCACCTTCGTGCCCGAGTGCGATCTGCTCGGCGAACCGGGCCAGGCGCTGGCGGCGCTACGCTACCAGCAGGGACGGGCCATCGCCGCCCAGTGTGCGGAAGCCGTAGGCAGCATGGAGGAGGCCTGCCGACTGACCCTCGACTACCTGAAGACGCGCAGGCAATTCGGCACGCCGATCGGCAAGTTCCAGGCTCTGCAGCACCGCATGGTGGACATGCGCACCGAGCTGGAGCTGGCCACTTCCATGGCCATTCTCGCCGCCTGCGTGGCCGACGAGCCCGACGGCGAGGAGCGCAGCCGTCGTCTGGCGGCCGCCAAGTTCATCGTCGTGCGCGCCGGGCGTTTCATCGCCGAGCAGGCGATCCAGCTGCATGGCGGGATCGGCATGACCTGGGAATACGTCCTGGCCCACCACGCCAAGCGCCTGGTCATGCTCGGCCACCAGCTGGGCGACGACGATCACCATCTGCAGGTCTACGCCGGGCTTCTGCGCTGTGCCTGAGCGGCGACCTGTAGGGACGGATAAGGCTGGGCGAAAGGAGGCTAGCATGTTCGAACGAATAGGCGTGATCGGCAGCGGACTGATGGGACGGGGCATCGCCCAGCTGTTCGCGACGGCAGGGATTGCGGTGCGGCTATACGACAGCCAACCGGAAGCGATCGAGCAGGCACTGGCCCACAACCGCGAGGCCCTGGAGCGGACGGCGGCCAGGGGGCGGATGACGGCGGAGGAGGCGAGTAGGAGCCAGGCTCGCATGTCCGCGGCCCGCAATCTGCCGGAGCTGGCCGACTGCGATCTGCTGATCGAAGCCATCGTGGAAAACCTCGAGGCCAAGCAAGCGCTGTTTCGCGAACTGGAAGCGGTAGTGGCCGCGGATGCGGTGCTGGCGACCAATACCTCGTCGCTGTCGGTGACGCGCATCGCCAGTGCCTGCCGGCATCCGGAGCGGGTCGCCGGATTCCACTTCTTCAACCCGGTGCCGCTGATGAAGATCGTCGAGGTGATCCGCGGCGAACGCACGGACCCGCAGGTGATCGAGCGTCTGGCGGCGCTGGCCGAACGGGCTGGGCATTTCCCGGCGCGTACCCCGGACAGCCCCGGCTTCCTGGTCAACCATGCCGGGCGGGCCTATGGCACCGAAGCGCTGCGCATCCTCGCCGAAGGCGTCGCGACGCCAGCCCAGATCGACCGCATCCTGCGCGACGGCCTGGGCTTTCGCATGGGGCCGTTCGAGCTGTTCGATCTGATCGGCCTGGACGTCATCCAGGCGGTGATGGAGTCGGTCTACCAGCAGTTCTACCAGGACCCGCGCTACACGCCGTCCCATCTGGTCTCGCCGCGGCTGGCCGCGGGGCTGCTCGGGCGCAAGAGCGGCGAGGGCTTCTACCGCTATGCGAACGGCGACCTGCAGCCGGAGCCGGAACCGAGCGCCGTGGCAGTGCCCATCGTGCGGCCATTCTGGCTCGACAGCGGGGAAGCGGGCATCCGCCGGCAGGTGGCGGCAGTGTTGGCGAAAGCCGGGGCCGAACTGGAGGAGGGCACCGAGCCCTCGGAGTCGGCCATCTGCCTGGTCACGCCGCTGGGCGAAGACGCCAGCAGCCTCATTGCCCGCCGGAAACTGCCGGTCGAGCGCAGCCTGGCGCTGGAAACCCTGACCGGACTCGAGCGGCGCCGCGTGCTCATGCGCCATCCGGGACTGGCCCCGGACGCTCTGGCCCAGGCCATACAGGCGCTCAAAGCCGACGGAGTGCCGGTCGAGGTGATCAACGACTCCGTCGGCTTCGTCGCCCAGCGTGTGCTGGCCTGCGTCGTCAATCTGGGTTGCGAGATCGCCCAGCGACGTATCGCCAGTCCGGCCGTGCTCGATCGTGCGGTGCAGCTGGCCCTCGGTTATCCCCACGGTCCGCTGGGCTTCGGCGAACGCTACGGCGCGGCTCGGATCGCGCGGATTCTGCAGGGGCTTTACCGCCAGTATCAGGAGCCACGCTACCGGACCAGCCCCTGGTTGCGTCGCCGGGTACAGCTGGGACTGCCGCTCGGCACTCCCGAAGATCAATCCTTGTCCGTATGAACACCGAATCGGCGATCGATCGTGCAGAGAGTCCGACAAGCGCATATCGAGTCGACAAGCTTCGGAGAAAAACGGAAAACTACGGATAATTCAGTAGGTTACCATATAAATATGGCTATAAAATCCGATTACGTCCATAATCGGAAATGGTTTATTATAGAAACGGAACCCACCCGAACCCCTCCTTCCCATGACCGATCTCCTCCCACAACCGCTCTTCGATACCTACTCCCGCTTCCTGGGTTTATCCGCGAACAACCTGGTTTCGGAAAACCGCTTCGTTGTGCGTTTTTTGAACAAGCTTGAACCGACCGTTCCGGCTCGCGAGGACTACCGACAGGCGCGGGATTTCCTGCGTTCCTATTCCGGCTGGGAAACCACCTTCAAGGCCTATCGCATCCAGGTGGAACGCCTCCTCCTCTGGAGCTGGCTGCGAAAGGGGAGCTCGGTCCTGAGCCTGAAACGCCAGGACGCCGAGGCCTTCCTCGAGTTCGCCCTCGCTCCCGATCCCGCCTGGGTCGGCAAGACGGTCCAGCGCCGCTTCATCCAGGACCAGGGCGAGCTCATCCCCAATCCCGAATGGCGCCCTTACGACACCCTCGGCAACAAGGCTTCGCGCAAGCTGGCCCAGGAGACCGGCCTGCCGCGCCTGACTCCCGAGCGCTACGAGATCACCCAGGGCTCGCTGAAACAGGTGTTCGCCATCTGCAGCTCCTTCTACGACTTCCTCAACGACCAGGACATCCTGACCGGCAACCCGTTCCGCGCCATCAAGCAGAAAAGCCGCTTCTTCCAGAAGAAGGCCCCCGCGCTGGGCGGCAAGGTGCTGGATCGTCTGCAGTGGGCGTTCGTGATGGAAACGGCGGAATGGATGGCCCATCAGGACCCGGAGAAGCACGAGCGCACCCTGTTCGTCATCGCCGCGCTGTTCTCCCTCTACCTGCGCATCTCGGAACTGGCCGGCCGCCCCGGCTGGAACCCGACCATGCAGGCCTTCCAAAAGGACCCCAGCGGCGCCTGGTGGTACGTGACCGTCGGCAAGGGCAACAAGGAGCGGCGCGTCTCGGTCAGCGACGAGATGCTGAGCTATCTGAAGCGTTACCGGATGTCGCGCAACCTGAGCCCGTTGCCGCATCCCGGCGAATCCACGCCGCTGCTGCTGAAGCTGGACGGCCGCGGCGGTCTGACCGACCGGCAGATACGCAATATCGTGCAGAAGTGCTTCGACACCACCCTCAAGCGGATGCAGGCCGAAGGCCGCAGCGAGGACGAGATTTCCAGCCTGCGGGCCGCCAGCGCGCACTGGCTGCGCCATACCAGCGCCACCTACGACGCGCCGCATCGGCCGCTCAAGCACCTGCAGGACGACCTCGGTCACGCCAAGGCCAGCACCACGCAGGACATCTACTACAACAGCATCGAACAGGAACGCGCCGCTTCCGGCAGGTCGCGGCGGCTCAAGGAGTGAGGCGTTCTCAGACCTCGGCAGGGGCGAAGCTGTCGGCCCGAGCCATCTTCCACATGCGCTCGTAGAACTCGCCGGAGATCTTGCCGCTCAGCAGCTCGCCCGGCTTGAGGAACACGTGCAGCTGGGAGAACAGCTTGATCTCGGTGCTCGACTGGCGACGTACCAAGTGCTTGGCTTCCAGCTGCGACGGATGCTCCAGGCCGGCGGCGGCGAGCATCTCGGCCAGGGCCTTGAGGGTGTTGCGGTGGAAGTTGTAGACCCGCTCGGCCTTGTCCGGCACCACCAGGGCGCGCTGGCGGGCCGGGTCCTGGGTGGCCACGCCGGTCGGGCACTTGTTGGTGTGGCAGGACTGGGACTGGATGCAGCCGATGGCGAACATGAAACCGCGCGCCGAGTTGACCCAGTCGGCGCCGATGGCCAGCACGCTGGCGATGTCGAAGGCGCTGATGATCTTGCCGCTGGCGCCGATCTTGATCTTGTCGCGCAGGTTGATCCCCACCAGGGTGTTGTGCACGAACAGCAGACCCTCGCGCATCGGCACGCCGATGTGGTCGGTGAACTCCTCGGGGGCCGCACCGGTGCCGCCTTCCTTGCCGTCCACGACGATGAAGTCGGGCAGGATGCCGGTTTCCAGCATGGCCTTGGCGATGGCCATGAATTCCCAGGGGTGGCCGAGGCAGAGCTTGAAGCCCACCGGCTTGCCGCCGGACAGCTCGCGCAGTCGGGCGATGAACTGCATCAGCTCGATGGGCGTGGAGAAGGCGCTGTGGCGCGCCGGCGAGATGCAGTCCTGATCCATCGACACGCCGCGGGTGGCGGCGATTTCCGGGGTGACCTTGTGCTTGGGCAGGATGCCGCCGTGCCCGGGCTTGGCGCCCTGGCTCAGCTTGATCTCGACCATCTTCACCTGCCAGTTCTGCGCCTGGACGGCGAAGCGCTCGGGGTCGAAGTGGCCGTCGCCGGTACGGCAGCCGAAGTAGCCGCTGCCCAGCTCCCAAATCAGGTCGCCGCCGTGCTCGCGGTGATAGGGGCTGATACTGCCTTCGCCGGTGTCATGGGCGAAGCCGCCGATCTTTGCGCCTTTGTTCAGGGCGCGGATAGCATTGGCGCTGAGGGCGCCGAAACTCATGGCGGAAATGTTGAAGATGGACGCCGAATACGGCTGCTGGCACTGCGGGCCACCGATGGTGATGCGGAAGTCGGTGGGATCGACCTGCCTGACCGGCAGCAGCGAATGGCTGATGAACTCGAAACCGGGACGATAGACATCCTCCAGGGTGCCGAAGGGCTTCTCCGCGCTCAGGTTCTTGGCGCGCTGGTAGACCAGGGTGCGCTGGGCGCGGGAGAACGGCAGATGGTCGTCTTCCGACTCCAACAGGTACTGGCGGATCTCCGGCCGGATGTATTCCAGCAGGTAGCGCAGGTTGCCGATCACCGGGTAGTTACGCCGGATGGCGTGCCGGGTCTGGCGCATGTCGTAGATGCCCAGCAGGGTCAGCAGGAAGCCGACCAGGGTCAGCGGCCAGAGCCACGGATGCTCCGGCAGCAGGCACAGAGTGATGAGGGTGAGCAATACGCAGCCGGCGAACGTCGCATACCGGCTCAACAGCAACAATTTCATCCGCGGGAACCTCGTTTCAGACTTCTTTCGCTGTGATGGGGGGCTCGACCTTGGGAGGGCTGCTGAACAGCGTTTCCAGATCGTCGTAGAAGGCATGCGCCGTCTTCAGCCGTTCGCTCTTGTCGTTGGCAACCTTGTGCATCGCCCGCAGCATGTTCTCGTCGTGCTGGCGGAAGCGCTGGATGTGGGCCGCCGCTTCCTGTTCGGAGACGCCGAGGCCGACCAATACCTGACGTCCCATCTCCAGACTGGAATGGAAGGTCTCGCGCACCGGTCCGGCGTCCAGATCGAGCAGGATGTCCAGCTGCTCCCAGTCGCGGGACCGGGTGATGACCTTCATGTGCGGATAGCGCGCGCGCACCAGGCGTGCCGTCTCGACGTTGGCCTGCCCGTCGTCCGTGGCGATGACGAAGAACTGGGCCTCTTCGGCATGGGCGGCGCGCAGGATATCAAGATGCAGCGGATTTCCGTAATAGATCGGCAAGTGGCTGATGTTGCGGGTCAGTTCCACCGTCTCGACCGAGGTGTCGAACGCCACGAAGGGCACGTGCTGGGCATGCAGAAGACGAGCGACGACCCGGCCGACCCGGCCCATACCCATGATGATCACCCGCGGATGGTCGTCGTCGGCGACGTGCGGCTTTTCCTCCACCGGGGCGGGGGCCGGCTTGGTCGGTTTGATCAGCCGGGACATCAGCATGATGACCAGCGGCGTCAGCGCCATCGACAGGGTGATGGTCAGCACGAGCATGTCGTGCACCTGGCGATCGAACAACTTGTTGGCTCGGGCCAGCGAGAAGATCACGAAGGCGAATTCGCCGCCGGAGGCCAGGATGGTCCCCATGCGCAGGGCCGCTGCGGGCTTGAGTCCTCCCGAGACCACGCCGAGCAGCGCGACCAGCGGAACCTTGACCAGGATCAGCAGGAAGGTGAGGCCCAGCACGGTCCAGAAGGAATGGAACAATAGACCGATGTTCACGCTCATGCCGACGCCGAGGAAGAACAGGCCGAGGAGCATGCCCTTGAACGGCTCGATCTTGGCCTCCAGCGCGTGGCGGTATTCCGAATCGGCCAGCAGCACGCCGGCGAGGAAAGCGCCCAGCGCCATGGAGACGCCGACCCATTCCATGAGGTAGGCGCTGCCCATGACCACCAGCAGCGCGGTCGCGGTGAAAATGTCGGGCAAGCCGGACTTGGCCACGAAGTGGAACACGTAGCGCAGCAGGTAGCGCCCGCCGATCACCAGGCCGGCGAGGCAACCGACGACCTTGAGCAGCTCCAGAAGGCTGTCCATCTGCCCGATTTCCGGCTGGCTGACGCCGCTGAGCAGCGGGACCAGGGCCAGCAGCGGAATCGCCGCGATGTCCTGGAACAGCAGGATGGAGAACGCCAGCCGGCCATGGGGGGTGTGCACCTCGTTGCGCTCGGAGAGGAGCTGGAGGGCGAAGGCGGTCGACGACAGCGACAGGCCGAGCCCCAGGATCACCGCGCCGTTCCATTTCTGGTGGAACAGCATGATCGCGACGGCGCCTATGCTGGCACCGCAGACCAGCACCTGGGCCAGCCCCACGCCGAACACCGCCCGGCGCATCAGCCACAGGCGCTTGGGAGACAGTTCGAGGCCGATGATGAACATCAGCATCACCACGCCGAATTCGGAAATCCGCATGACGCTCGCCGGCTGGTGGATCAGCCCGAGCACTCCGGGGCCGATCAGCACGCCGCCGATCAGATAGCCGAGGACGGACCCCAGCTGCAGGCGTTTGGCCAGAGGTACGAGAAGCACCATGGTAAGAAGACAGACGACACTGGCCTGCAAAAGATTCGACTCAGATTCCACAGCGATTTTCCTGTTACTGCTGCGCGGCTACGCGAAGGACAATCAGATCAACGAAGGCGGGAATACATGCGAGAGGCATGGGAACGACTTCACTCAGAAACTACGTTCAAGTGGCTCACGAATTGGTTACCAACATGCAAGCGTCTGATTTTCTGGGGCTTCGAGAATAAAAAAGTGCGGCATTTTGTCAATGTGACAGTAATGTAAGAATGTTTTGCGTACCCTTGACGGAACCTGGCGGCTGTCCTGATGCCTGATACCGTTTCTTCGCATAATGTATATTATGTTAAATTACGAATACGCCTGCGCATGGTCCTGTATGCCCTTCGGTCAGCGCCGCCTTCTGCCTTTACGCTGGCATCGGCCGGCTTCCGCCAGCGCCCTGCATGCCCCGAAAACCGGGCTCCCGCTGCTGTACCAGGCAAGTCAACCGGGCGCCGACTTGCCTCGCCGTGGGTCGGTCGAAACGGCGGCTTTCGATCCTGCCGCTGGCTCCTGGCGGCGATTCCAGAGCGGAAGCTGCTCCTATCGAGTCGGCTGTCTCCGAGCCGACTTCGTGCTCTCGCTGCCCGTCGTTTCGCATCGGGAACGGCAACTTCCCATTCCCGGAAATAATTGCTCGCACAGTTCCGCTCGTGCTGTTGGCAAAGTTCCAATGGGCAACGGCGCTATCGCGCGACACACATTTCTGATTTGAAATATCCGGAATTCGCGAGACCTCAATCTGGACAAGCGCTCGATATTACACATGCAGTTCAGTTGCAAACTTTGTAAATAATTGCCGCTATTTCCGAAGGTCGTTCGACTAGGGAAAGTTCCTGGCACAAGCGAACCCGACTAGAGCCGACCGACGGCCTCGCCGATCCTTTCGATCAGCGCCGGAACCAGGGTCAGCCGCTGCCCCTCCTCCTCCAGCACCCGCTCGAAGGCCCGCTTCTTCAGGACGTCGATCGCCAGCCCAGCACGCAGGTTGGCCGGCACGGTGCTCAGCAGGATGTCGAACAGGCGGTCGACGGCGTGCAGGCGTCCCCACAGGTAGTCGTTCTCGCGGATCGAACGGCCCAGGAAACCGCCGAAACTGGCCAGGGTGCTACCCAGGAGGACCGGCTTGGATTCGTCGAGGACGATGCTGTGCGCATCCTCCGGGCTGATCCGGTCCACTAGGATCTCCTCGATCGGGCCGGCCTCCAGGGACAGCGCGCTGGCGGTCGGCCGCAGGATGATGTCCCAGAAGAAATAGCCCAGATAGCCGGTGAGAATCGCGCTGCGGCTCTTCTCGCTGAGGCCCTGGACCAGCGGCGAGGCCAGCACCGCGTCGACGTTGTCGGCGGTGCGCGCCATGTCGCATTCCTGGGCCAGACGCTCGACCAGCTTCGATATCTTGCCGAAACGCGCGGCCGCATCCGCGCCCTGCTCCAGGAAGATTTCCCGGCAGGCCGACACCGCCTGCCGGCTGAGGAAGTCGCTGCCGTCGTACTGCGACAGCTCGTCGATGCACTTGTGGATCTTGATCTTCAGCAGGTCGAGCTGGTCCGACTCGGCGGCGAAGACCTCGTCGGCCTCGCCGCCGTACAGATCGTTGATTTCGTGGAGCACGAAGTTCAGCCGGCGTCGCTTGTAGATCAGGCCGAAATCCAGGATCAGCCTGGCGAAGGCCGGCAGATCGGCGTTGCGGTAGAGCCGTTCCGGCATCGAGTAGGATTCGGCGATCAGCCCCTGTGCCCTCGCCCAGGTCTCGAGGATCTCCTGAACCCCACGCGCCTGCGGCGAGTCGTCGGTGTACTGGCAGGCCGCGGCGACGAGATGCACGATGAAATCCAGGGCCTCGAACACCAGCGAGCGCATCCAGGCATCCCAGACGATGGAGGTGCTGGAGAGGATGCTGATGGACAGCAGGCGCCAGTGCCGCAGGTCGTCGATGCCGAACTCGCCCTTGAGCCGTCCCTCGGTTTCCTTTTCGATCAGCGCCGCGATCTGCGGCCGGGCGCTGAGGATCGCGGCCTTCAGCCGGCGCGCCTGGATGTTGAAACGGCTGAGCACCGCCAGTTCGTTGTAGACCGGGTCATGCCGCGGCAGGTCGGACAGCGCGCCGCGCAGGGTGGCGAAGAAGCCCGGCACGCCGATGCCGGGCAGCGGCCTGCCGCTCTTCGGGTGAGGGTCGATGTAGACCAGGCGGCGATCCACCTCGCGGAAGGCGCCATGGGTGCGGATCGCCTCGACGCAGGCCATGATCGGCTTGTTGTCGAGGATGCTGCCGTCCACCAGCACCGCCTCTTCCGGATTCTCGCCGCGCTCCCGGTAATGCCGGAAGTTGCGCTCGAGAAAGCGCGAGCGCGCCGGCCACGGCAGGTGGCGCGCAGCCAGGAGGTCGTCGATCTCGCGAATCTGCGCCGGCGGGAAGGCCCCGGGATAGGACGCCGAAGCCCGTCCGGCAAAGGCCAGGGAGGGAAAGTCGTCGGCTTCGAAGTCGCTGAACAGGTGGCCGGTCTTGCGGTGCTCCAGGTGGAAGCGCAGCAGATGGCGGTGTTCCCGCTCGTAGGCCACCGCCGGATCGTGGATGAAGATCGGCCGCTCGAGGCCGCGGAAGTCCGTGACCGTCACCATCAGATCGAGCTTCTCGCCCTCGGGGACCAGCGACTCCCAGGCCGAGGCTGCCCGGTCCATCGCCATCAGCCCGTCGAGGATCAGGCGGCACAGCTCGCGGCCGTCCAGCGGCGGCTTGAACCAGCGGGAGCGCAGGAACACCGAGATGCGCTTGGCGATCTCGGCGTCGACCTTGCCCGGGAGCAGCCCTTCGCGATCGAGCCGGCTCAGCAGCGGCCGCATCAGCGGCCAGAAGTACCACTTGCTCCAGAGCTTGGCTTTCGCCTCCGGGGCCAGCAGATTCATCATGTCGGCCTGTTCCAGCCACAGGTCGGTGATCGGCATCAGGCTGCGGTCGTGGGCCAGGGCGGTGGCCAGGGTGATGCCGTTGATGCCGCCCGCCGACGAGCCGGCGATGATGTCGACGATCACCTTCAGGGCCATGTCCTTGCCCAGCACCCGGAGAAACTCGTGGTAGACGTCGCCGGTGGAGTGCTCAGGCTCGTCCGGATAGTGCTGGTGGAAGCTGCGCCCGGGGCTGCCGCCGCCCTCCTCGGCCCGGACGCCGTGGTAGATCTTGGAGGCCCGCACCAAGTTGAGGATTTCCCGATTGATGCCGTGCTGGTAGACCGCCAGGGAAACGCCGCCGAAGAAGACCAGCGCCAGACGGAGCTCTTTCTCTTTCATGGTCAGTCAGTGCCGGCCGGACGACTCCCGGGCCGATGGCCATCGATTGGCGGATTGCTCGGATGGTATGGAACGCCGTCGCCCGGTCCGAGTGACGGGAGCACGGCACCGCATGCAGGGCAACGCCCGGGGCGGAATCAGTAGGAAAAGCTAGTTCAGAAACAGGGGAAGTAAAGTCCGCCCGCGGGCCACGGGGGCGACAGGCCGTGCGCCCTCCCCTTGACCCGGCGCCGGCCCGCCGGCAGCCTTGCCATCTTGGCGCCCATATGGAGTTTGTGCATTAGCCATGAATCGCAACGAGCTACGCCGTGTCGACCTCAACCTGCTGATCGTTTTCGAAACCCTGATGCACGAGCGCAGCGTCACCCGCGCCGCGGAGAAACTGTTCCTCGGCCAGCCGGCCATCAGCGCCTCCCTGGCGCGCCTGCGCACCCTGTTCGACGATCCGCTGTTCGTCCGCACCGGACGCACCATGGAGCCGACCGCCCGGGCCCAGGAAATCTTCGAACTGCTCTCCCCGGCTCTGGATTCGATTTCCACCGCCATCAGCCGGGCCAGCGATTTCGATCCCTCCACCAGCACCGCGGTATTCCGCGTCGGCCTCTCCGACGAGGTGGAGTTCGCCCTGCTGCCGGGGCTGCTTCGGCACATCCGCCAGGAAGCGCCGGGCGTGGTGCTGGTGGTGCGGAGGGTCAACTACCTGATGCTGCCGGCGCTGCTGGCCTCGGGAGAGATATCCATCGGCATCACCAATACCGACGAGCTGCCGGCCAACGCTAAGCGCAAGACCCTGCGCCTCAGCCGGCTGAAGCTCCTGCGTGCCGACGACGCACCCGGCCCGCTCGGCCTGGAGGAATTCTGCACCCGCCCCCACGCCATGGTCTCCGTCACCGGCAATCTCAACACCTTCGTCGACGCCGAACTGGCGCGGATCGGGCTCAGGCGCCGAGTGGTGCTGGCCATCCCCCAGTTCAACGGCCTCGGCACGCTGATCGAGGGCACCGACCTGCTCGCCGTGGCACCCGACTACGCCGCCGACGTCCTCGCCGCCGGCGGCCGGCTGCGGGCCGAACCCATGCCCTTCGCGATGACCACCCCCTTCGAGCTGTGCATGTCCTGGCGCGGCGCCCAGGACAACGATCCGGCCGAGCGCTGGCTGCGCTCGCGGATGCAGCAATTCATCGCCGACGCTGAGCATCAGGCGCCCTTCTCCGCCTGATCGACTTGGGTGTGCAGGGGGTGACCTGAACCGGTGGTTCCCTACCATGACTTCCGATTACAGGATCGATAGTATCCATTGGCTGGCCTATAGACTGCAAAGTGACGAATCAGACAACTATCGCCTAGGCAGGAATGCTGAAAACGCAAAGGCCCACAGCTTGCGCCAAAGCCCGATGCCGGCGCGAACTGCGGGCCTTCGCAGGGACAGCTGGTGTCAGTCCGGAGAGAGCGTCTTCATTTCTGTGCTGTCCCAGCCGCCGCCGAGGGCGGCGATCAGCTGCACGCTGGCAATGAGGCGGTTGCCGAGGATGCTCAGGCTGGTTCGCTCGTTGTTGAGGGCGGCGGTCTGCACGGTGACCACGGCGCTGTAGTCGACGGTGCCGGCCTTGTACTGGTTCTCCAGCAGGCGCACCGATTCGCGGGCGGCGTCCACCGCCTCCTGCTGCACCCCACTCTCCTGCTCCAGCACACGCAGCTGGACCAGGTAGTCCTCCACCTCGCGGAAGCTGTCCAGCACCACCTGGCGGTAATTGGCCACGGTCTGGTCGTAGCTGGCTTCGGCCTGGCGCACCTGGGAGAAGATCTGGCCGCCGTCGAAGATCGGCAGACTGAATTGCGGGCCGATGGACCAGAAGCGGTTGGGCAGCGTCAGCCAGTTGCTCCAGCTGCTGCTGCGGTAACCGCCCGAGGCGCTCAGGGTCAGGCTGGGAAACCAGGCCGCCCGCGCCACGCCGACCTGCGCGTTGGCGCTCATCACCTGGCGCTCGGCGGAAGCCACGTCCGGGCGGCGCTCCAGCAGCTGCGACGGCACCAGGTTCGGTACCGGAGGCAGCTGCGGCACGAAGTCCACCTCGGCCAGATCGAACTGCGCTGGCGGCAGGCCGATCAGCACGGCGATGGCGTTCTCCAGCTGCTCGCGCTGGTACTCGAGGTCGATGGCCTGGGCCTGAGTGCTCTTGAGCTGGGTGCGCGCCTGGGTCACGTCGGCCTTGGTGACGATGCCGGCCTGGTACTGGTTCTCGGTCAGCCGCAGGGTCCGCGCGTAGGCCGCCACGGTGGCGTCGAGCAGGCGCCGCTGGGCGTCGATGACCCGCAGCTGTAGGTAGTCCTGCGCCAGTTCCGACTGCAGGCTCAGGCGCGTGGCGGCGAAGTCCGCGGCGCTGGCCCACAGGCTCTCCTTGTCCGACTCCAGCTGGCGGCGCAGCTTGCCCCACAGATCCAGCTCCCAGCTGGAGCGCATGGTCAGGTTGTAGCTCTTGGAGATCCCCCCGCCGCCGCCGGTGGACACGGTGGAGCCGTCCGGCAGGCGCACGGTGCTGCTGGAGCCGCCCTGCCCGGAGCGGGTCTTGCTGGCGGTGGCGTCGAGCGTCGGGAAGAAGGCAGCACGCGCGCCGATCACCGTCGCCCGGGCCTGGCGGTACTGGGCCATGGCCTGGGCGAGGGTCTGGTTGGAGTCTTCCAGGCGCCGCTGCAGATCGTTCAGGGTGGCGTCGCCGTAGAGCTGCCACCAGGGGCCGCGGGTCAGCACGTCGGACGGCTCGGCGGCCTTCCAGCCCTCGGCCTGCTTGAACGCCTGCGGCGTGTTGATGTGCGGACGCTGGTAGTCCGGCCCCACGGCGCAACCGGAAACGGCCAGGCAGAGCAGGAGCGCCGGGGCGAGCCGGTACGGCCGGCCCGGCCCGAAAGAGGAAGATGCGGTCATAGCGGGTTTTCCATCGCGGTATCGCTGCGCACGCCGCGCCAGCGGTTGAAACGGTGACGCAGGCGGTCGAGGAACAGATAGACCACCGGGGTGGTGTAGAGGGTGAGCAGTTGGCTGAGCAGCAGCCCGCCGACGATGGCGATGCCCAGCGGCCGGCGCATCTCCCCGCCCTCGGCGAGCCCCAAGAGCAACGGCAGCGCGCCGAGGATGGCCGCCAGGGTGGTCATGATGATCGGCCGGAAGCGCAGCAGGCAGGCCTGGCGGATCGATTCCCGCGGGCTGAGCCCGCCCTGGCGCTCCAGCTGCAGGGCCAGGTCGATCATCAGGATGGCGTTCTTCTTCACCACGCCGATCAGCAGGAACAGGCCGAGCAGCGAGATCAGGCTGAACTGGTCGCCCACCAGCTCGATGGCCAGCAGCGCGCCGACGCCGGCCGAGGGCAGCGTGGAGAGAATGGTCAGCGGATGGATGTAGCTCTCGTAGAGCACGCCGAGGACGATGTAGACCACTACCAGCGCGCCGAGGATCATCAGCGGCTGGGCCTTCTGCGCCTGCAGCATGGCCCCGCCGGTGCCGCCGAGCGTGCCCTGCACCTCGGTGGGCAGCCCTAGCCGCGCCACCGCCTGCTGGATCGCCTGGTTGGCCTCCGCCGCCGAATGGCCGGGGGCGATGGAGTAGCCGATGTTCTCCGCGGCGAACTGGCCCTGGTGCTGTACCCGGTCCTCCTCCAGGCTGCGCTCCCAGCGGGCGACGGCGGACAGCGGCACGCGCTGGCCGTCGGTGCCGATCAGGTAGATGCGCTCCAGGGTCTCCGGGTACTGGGCGTACCGCGGATCGATCTCCAGCACCACCTTGTACTGGTTGAGGCTGTCGTAGATGGTGGAAATCTGCCGCTGGCTGAAGGCGTTGTTCAGCACCGTGGTGATCAGCTGCATGTCCAGCCCCAGGCGCTTGGCGGTATCGCGGTCGATCACCAGGCGGATCTGCTGGGCACCCTCTCCCAGCTTGCTGTCCAGGTCGGTGAGCTGCGGCAGCTTGGCCAGCGCGGCGTGCACCCGCGGCAGCCAGGTACGCAGCAGGTCCAGATCGCTGGACAGCAGCACGTACTCGTTCTCCGAGCTGCGCCCCTGGCGGCCGCCGAACTGCAGGTCCTGGTCGGGCATCAGGAACAGCTGGCTGCCGGGCTGCTTGGGCAGGTTCTTGCGAATCCGGTTGATCACCTGCTGCGCCGAGATCCGCCGCTCGGCGATGGGCTTCAGGCGGACGATGAGCATGGCGTTGTTGATCCCGCCGGCGCCGCCGATGAAGCCGGCCACGCTCTGCACCGCCGGGTCGGCCAGCAGCGCGCGGCGGAAGGCCGCCATCTTCGGCTGCATCACCTGGAAGGACAGGCCGTCGTCGCCGCGGATGAAACCCATCAGCTGGCCGGTATCCTGCTGTGGCAGGAAGGTCTTGGGTACCGCCACGTAGAGGTAGACGTTGAGCGCGATGGTCGAGAGCAGGATGAACAGCATCAGCCGGGCGTGGGCCAGCGCCCAGTCCAGGCTGCGCCCGTAGCCGGCCAGCACCCGTTCCTGCAGGTGCCCGGCCAGGCGCTGCAGCCGGCCGGGGGTCTGCTCCTCGCGGCGGGCGCGGAGCCAGCGGGCGCAGAGCATCGGCGTCAGGGTCAGCGAGACCAGCAGGGAAATCACGATGGCGACCGCCAGGGTCGCCGAGAATTCGCGGAACAGCCGCTCGACGATGCCGCCCATGAACAGGATGGAGAGGAACACCACCACCAGCGAGACGTTCATCGACAGCAGAGTGAAACCCACCTCCAGCGAGCCCTTCAGCGCCGCGGTCAGGGGCTTCTCGCCGTTCTCGATGTGCCGGGCGATGTTCTCCAGCACCACGATGGCGTCGTCCACCACCAGGCCGGTGGCGATGATCAGCGCCATCAGCGACAGGTTGTTCAGCGAGAAGCCCATCAGGTACATGGCGGCGAAGCTGCCGACCAGCGACACCGGTACCGCCAGTGCCGGAATCAGCGCCGCCCGCCAGTGGCCGAGGAACGCCAGCACCACCAGGATCACCAGACCGACGGCGATCAGCAGGGTGCGCTCGGCCTCGTGCAGGGTGGCGCGGATCACCGGCGAGCGGTCCATCGCCACTTCCAGATCGACCGTCGCCGGAATCGCCGCGCGCAGCGACGGCAGCTGGGCGCGGATCTCGGCGATGGTCTCGATGATGTTGGCGCCGGCCTGGCGGTTGACGATCAGCAGCACCGCGTCCTTGTCGTTGTAGAAGCCGCTGTTGTAGCGGTCCTCCACCCCGTCGCGGACCTCGGCCACGTCGCCCAGGCGCACCGGCGCGTTGTTGCGGTAGCGGATCACCAGAGGCCGATAGTCGTCGGCGCGCTCCAGCTGGTCGTTGGCCTGCACCTGCCAGTGGCGGTCCGCGTCGGCCACCGAGCCCTTGGGCCGCTTGACGTTGGCGGCGGCGATGGCCTGGCGCACCTCGTCGAGGGCAATGCCGTACTGGTCGAGCAGACGCGGCTGCAGCTCCACCCGCACCGCCGGCAGCGAGCTGCCGCCCACCTGCACCTCGCCGACGCCGGGGACCTGCGACAGCTTCTGGGCGACGATGGACGAGGCGACGTCGTAGAGCTGGCCCTTCTCCAGCACGTCCGAGGTCAGCGAGAGGACCATGATCGGCGCCTGGGACGGGTTGACCTTGCGGTAGGTGGGCATGCTGCGCATGCCGCTGGGCAGCAGGTTGCGCGCCTCGTTGATCGCGGCCTGCACCTCGCGGGCGGCGGCGTCGATGTCGCGGTCGATGTCGAAGAGGATGATGATCCGGGTGTTGCCCTGGCTGCTGCGGCTGGTCATCTCGCTGATCCCGGCGATGCCGCCGAGCGCCCGCTCCAGCGGGGTGGCCACGGTGGCGGCCATGACCTGCGGGCTCGCGCCCGGCAGCGTCGCCTGCACGGTGATCGCCGGGAAGTCCATGTTCGGCAGCGGCGACACCGGCAGCAGGCCGAAGCTCAGGCCGCCGAGCAGGAGGATCGCCAGGCTCAGCAGCAAAGTGGCGACAGGGCGGTGGATGAAGGGGGCCGAGAGGTTCACCGCCCGCCCTCCGCCGCCGCCGCCATCGCTTCGACAAGCCGAATCGCCCCGTACGCCGGAGTAGGAGCGGATTCATCCGCGATCCGCAGCGTCCCCCTCGTCCCTGAATGCGCTCCCACCCCGGGCAAGCGCGCACTCATACCGCCGCTCCCGCCGCACTGCGTCCCGCGAAGCGCCGGCTCAGGCGGTCGAAGGCCAAGTAGATCACCGGCGTGGTGAACAGGGTCAGCAGCTGGCTGACCAGCAGGCCGCCGACCAGCACCAGGCCCAGCGGCTGGCGCAGCTCGGCGCCCGAGCCGGAGGCCAGCATCAACGGGATGGCGCCGAACAGCGCCGCCAGGGTGGTCATCAGGATCGGCCGGAAGCGCAGCAGCGCCGCCCGGTGGATCGCCGCCTGCGGCTCCATGCCCTGATGGCGCTCGGCCTCCAGGGCGAAGTCGATCATCATGATCGCGTTCTTCTTGACGATGCCGATCAGCAGGATGATGCCGATGATGGCGATCAACCCGAGATCGTTGCCCGACAGCAGCAGCGCCAGCAACGCGCCGACCGCGGCGGACGGCAGGGTGGAGAGGATGGTGACCGGGTGGATGTAGCTCTCGTAGAGCACGCCGAGCACGATGTACATGGTCACCACGGCCGCCAGGATCAACAGCAGGGTGCTGGCCAGGGAAGCGCGGAAAGCCTCGGCGGCGCCCTGGAATTCGCTCTGGATCGCCAGCGGCAGGCCGATCTCCTGCTGCACCTGCTCGATGGCCGCCACCGCCTCGCCCAGGGCCACGCCCGGTCGCAGGTTGAAGGACAGGGTCGCCGCCGGGAACTGGCCGATGTGGTTAACCAGGAGCGCCGCCGGACGCTCGTCGATGCGCGCCAGCGCCGAGAGGCGGACCTGCCCGGTGTTGCCGGCGGCATCCGAGCTGGCCACGTAGAGCTGGCCCAGCGACTCGGGGCCGAGACGGTCGGCGGCCTGGCTCTCCAGCACCACGCGGTACTGGCTGGCCTGGGTGTAGATGGTGGAGATCTGCCGCTGACCGAGGGCGTCGTAGAGGGCGTCGTCGATGGCCGACACCGTCACCCCGAGGCGCGCGGCGGCGTCGCGGTCGATCTCCAGGTACACCTGCAGGCCGCGGCTCTGCAGGTCGCTGGTGACGTCGGTGAGCTCCGGCCGCCGGCGCAGGGCCTCGACCAGCTTCGGCGTCCACTCCTCCAGCAGCGCACCGTCCGGCGTCTCCAGGCTGAGCTGGAACTGGGTGCGGCTGACCCGGTCCTCGATGGTCAGATCCTGCACCGACTGGAGGAACAGCTCAATGCCCGGCACCTCGGCCAGCCGCGGGCGCAGCCGCTCGATCACCTCGCTGGCGGTGACGTCGCGCTCGGCGTGGGGCTTGAGGTTGATCAGCATGCGGCCGCTGTTGAGGGTGACGTTGTCGCCGTCCACGCCGATGTAGGACGACAGGCTGGTCACCGCCGGGTCGGCGAGGATGACCTCGGCCAGCGCCTGCTGGCGCTCGCTCATGGCGCGGAAGGAGATGCTCTGCGGCGCCTCGGAGATGCCCTGGATCACCCCGGTGTCCTGCACCGGGAAGAAACCCTTGGGCACCGCCAGGTAGAGCACCACGGTGAGGCCGAGAGTGGCCACGGCGATCAGCAGGGTCAGCGTCTGGTGGCGCAGCACCCACTGCAGGGCGCGGTCGTAGCCGGCGATCAGGCCGTCGATCCAGGCGCCGCTGGCGCGGTAGAAGCGGCTTTCCCGCTCCTTCGGCTCGTGCCGGAGGAACAGCGCGCACATCATCGGCGTCAGGGTCAGGGACACCACCAGGGAGATCAGGATCGCCACCGCCAGGGTGATGGCGAACTCGCGGAACAGCCGGCCGACCACGTCGGCCATGAACAGCAGCGGAATCAGCACGGCGATCAGCGAGAAGGTCAGCGAGACCAGGGTGAAGCCGATCTGCTTCGCCCCCTTGAGCGCCGCGTTGAGCGGCGTCTCGCCCTCCTCCAGGTGGCGGGCGATGTTCTCCAGCATGACGATGGCGTCGTCCACCACGAAACCGGCGGCCACGGTCAGGGCCATCAGGGTCAGGTTGTTGACGGAGAAGCCGGCCAGGTACATGACGCCGAAGGTGCCGATCAGAGACAGCGGCACCGTCACCGAAGGAATCACCGTGGCCGACAGCTTGCGCAGGAACAGGAAGGTGACCAGCACCACCAGGCCGACCGACAGCGCCAGCTCGAACTGCACGTCGTGCACCGCGGCGCGGATGGTCTGGGTGCGGTCGGTGAGTTGGGTCACCTGCAGGCTGGCCGGCAGGCCGGCGGTGATCTGCGGCAGCAGCTTCTGCACCCGCTCGACCACCTCGATCACGTTGGCGCCCGGCTGGCGCTGGATGTTCACCAGCACCGCCGCGTTGCGGTTGGCCCAGGCGGCCAGCCGCTCGTTCTCGGCGCCGTCGGCGACGGTTGCCACGTCGCGCAGGCGCAGCGCCGCGCCGTTCTGGTAGGCGAGCACCAGATCGCGGTATTCGCTGGCGGACTTCAGCTGATCGTTGGCGTCGAGCTGGGACACCCGGGTCGGACCGTCGAAGTTGCCCTTGGGCTGGTTGACGTTGGAGGCGGTGATCAGCGCGCGCACGTCGGACAGGTTGAGGCCCTTGGCCGCCAGCGTCTCGGGATCGACCTGGATGCGCACCGCCGGGCGCTGGCCGCCGGCCAGGCTGACCAAACCGACGCCGCTGATCTGCGCCAGCTTCTGCGCCATGCGGGTGTCCACCAGGTCGTGGACCTCGGGCAGCGGCAGGGTGTCGGAGGTGATCGCCAGGGTCATCACCGGCGTGTCGGCCGGGTTGACCTTGTTGTACACCGGCGGTGCCGGCAAGTCGTCTGGCAGCAGGTTGGTGGCCGCGTTGATCGCCGCCTGCACCTCCTGCTCGGCGACGTCCAGGTTCACGTCCAGGGTGAAACGCAGGGTGATCACCGAGGCGCCGCCGGAACTGGTCGAGGACATCTGCTGCAGACCCGGCATCTGGCCGAACTGGCGCTCCAGCGGCGCGGTCACGGCGCTGGTCATCACTTCCGGACTGGCGCCCGGATAGAGGGTCATCACGCGGATGGTCGGATAGTCCACCTCGGGCAACGCGGACACCGGCAGCAGACGATAGGCGATCACCCCGCAGAGGAAGATCGCCAGCATGATCAGGGTGGTGGCGACCGGGCGGAGAATGAACGGGCGCGAGATGCTCATGCGTTGGGCTTCGCCGGGGCCTGGGCCGGCTTGACCGGTTCGGCGCTGGCCGCCTTGCCGTCGATGACTTCCACCTGGGAGCCTTCGCGCAGGCGGTCGATGCCCTCCAGCACCAGGCGCTCGCCGAGGGCGAGACCATCCTCGATCAGGGTGGTCGGGCCGTCGCTGGGGCCGACCACCACGGTGCGCTGCTGCACCTTGCTGTCATTGCCGACCACGTAGACGAAGGTGCCCCTGGCGCCGTACTGCAGCGCCGCCGAGGGAATCAGGGTGGCCTGCTGGCGGGTGTCGACGCGCAGGCGCACGTTGACGAACTGGTTGGGGAACAGCGTCTGCGCGGCGTTCTCGAAGCGCGCCTTGAGGCGCAGAGTGCCGGTGGTCAGGTCGATCTGGTTGTCGGTGCTCTGCAGCATGCCCTCGGCCAGCTTGCCGCGCTCGCTGCGGTCCCAGGCCTCGACGGCGAGCTTCTGGCCGGTTCGCAGGCGCTCCAGCACCGGCGGCAGTTCGCCTTCGGGCAGGGTGAAACTGACCGCGATGGGCAGGGTCTGGGTGATGGTCACCAGCGGCGTGGTGTCCGAGCTGGTCACCAGGTTGCCGATGTCCACCTGGCGCAGGCCGAGACGCCCGGCGATGGGCGCGCGGACCTGGGTGAATTCGAGGTTCAGGCGGGCGTCGCCGACCGCCGCCTGGTCGGACTTGACCGTGCCTTCGAGCTGCGCCACCAGGGCGCGCTGGGTGTCGAGGGTCTGCTTGGCCACCGAGTCCTCGGCGAACAGCCGCTCGTAGCGGGTCAGATCGAGTTCGGCGTTCTTCAGCTGGGCGCGGTTCTGCAGCAGCGTGCCTTCGGCCTGCTGCAGGGCGATCTCGTAGGGGCGCGGATCGATCACCGCCAGCACGTCGCCGGCCTTGACCTGCTGGCCCTCGTCGAACAGCACCTTGACCAGTTGGCCGTTGACCCGTGCCCTGACGTTGACCGTGTTGTAGGCGATAACGGTGCCGATGGCCTTCAGCTCGACGGGAAAGTCGCCCTGACGCACCTCGGCCACGCGCACGGGCACCGGCCCGCCGAAGTCGCCGAAGGGCCCGCGGGGACCGCCTCCACCCTGGCCGCCGGGGCCATGCGGGCCGCCCGGGGCCTTGGCGCCGGCTGCCGGCCACAGCCACCAGGCCAGGAGCGCCACGGCGACCAGCGCCAGCCCAAGGAATAGCCAGCGGCGCGCTGTGCGGGGGGAGGAATTCAGACTCGGCTCGGACATAACGGCAAATCGCGATGAAGGGAGGCAGAACGATAAGTACTCGCGTCCGCGAAGCAAAGCCCCTTTACCGGTCTTTTACCTTTCGCCGGAGGAGCTTGCGCCGTGGCCCCGGCCGGGGCCGGAGATCGATGGACCGCAGGGGCGAGCGAGCCGCCCCTGGGTAAAGATGGCTTCAGAGCACCGCCAGGGCCGCGGCGTAGTCCGGCTCCTGGGCGATCTCGGAGACCAGCTCGGCGTGCAGCACCTTGTCGTTCTCGTCCAGCACCACCACGGCACGGGCGGCCAGCCCGGTCATCGGGCCCTCGGCGATGGCCACGCCGTAGTTCTCGAGGAACTCACGGCCGCGCAGGGTCGACAGGGTGACCACGTTCTCCAGACCCTCGGCGCCGCAGAAACGCTTCTGGGCGAACGGCAGGTCGGCGGAGATGCACAGCACCACGGTATTGGCCAGCTTGCTCGCCTCGGCGTTGAACTTGCGCACGGAGGTGGCGCAGGTCGGGGTGTCGATGCTCGGGAAGATGTTCAGCACCTTGCGCTTGCCGGCGAAGCTGGCGAGGTCGACGTCGGCCAGCTGGGCGTTGACCAAGCTGAAGGCCGGAGCCTGCTGGCCGACCGCGGGCAGTTCGCCCTCGATCCGGATCGGGTTGCCGCGCAGAGTCACTTGAGCCATGAGATTTTCCTTCTGGTTGGGAATTGGCGGCGCCAAGACTGGCACAAAAAGTCCCACTTGGGCAGTGGGACTTTCGCCAGACGCCGCCCCCTTCAGAAATCCCGCTTGTAGAAGACGTCCAGCGAGCTGGCCACGCCGCTGGCCGCCTCGATGTACAGCCGCCGGCTCAACTGGTAGCGCAGGGCGACGGAACTCAGCGAATCGAACACCCCCATCCCGTAGACCAGGCTCAGCCGCTCGGAGATCTTGCCGCTGGCCACCACGCTGGTCTGGGTGCCGCTGCCCTTGGTGCCCAGTTCGAACTCCTTGATGCCGAGCCGCTCGGCCAGGCTGCCGGTCAGCGGCGAGCTGCCGGCCAGGCCCAGGCTCAGGGCGGCCTGGGCGAGCGTGTTGCTGTCGGCGTTGTTGGCCCCCGGCGCCCGTCCCAGGATCAGGTAGGACAACGCCTGCTCCTGGCTCATGGCCGGTTCGGAGAAGATCTCCACCTGGGGCTGCAGGGCGCTGCCGCCGACCCGCAGCCCGGCGGTCACGTCCTCGACCTTGCGGATCGCCTCGACGTCCAGATAGGGCTGGTCGATCGCGCCGACGAACAGCAGGCGCGCCCGGCGGATGTCCAGGCGCTGGCCATAGGCGCGGTAACGCCCGTTCTTCAGGTCCAGCTCGCCGCGGGTGTCCAGGTTGTTGCCGACGTGCAGCTGCCCGGCCAGCTCCGCGTTCAGGCCGAAGCCCTCGAAGCTCAGCTTGTCGCGGCCGACCTCGACGTTGACGTCCATCAGCATGGTCAGGGGCTGCGCGGCCTCTGGCTCGCGCCCCGCCACCACGGCATCCTCGGAGACCTTCACCGAGGACGGCGGCAGTTCGCGGATGCGGATCCGCCCGCGCGGCACCTGCAGCTTGCCGCTCAGGGCCAGTTGCTTGCCGACCAGCCGCAGGCGCAGGTCGGGATCGACCTCCAGCGCGGCGTAGGGCTCGACGCTCACCGGCAGACGGTTGCCGCGGATGCCCAGGTTCAGGTCCGGGGCCTGGCGCCAGTCGAGGGTGCCGTCCAGCTCGCCGCGCCCCTTCTCGCCGCTGCGCCAGTCGCCGTCCAGCTGCAGACTCTCGCCGGCGATCAGCGCCTGCAGCTGGAGGGCCTCGAAGCGCATGGGCAGGCGGGTTCCGGCGATCAGCCCGTCGCGCAGCTCGATCCGGCCGTTGACCTGCGGCTTGCGCAGGCTGCCGCGCAGCGTGCCGTTGCCGTTCACCTGGCCCTGCAGCTCCTCCACCGGCCCGGCGAAGGGTCGGATCACCGCCAGGTCGAAGCCGCGCAGGGAGAACTCGCCGCTCAGCGGCGGGTCCTGCGGGCGCGGGTCGATCTGCGCGCGCAGGCTCAGCTCGCCCAGGCGCTCGCCGGCGAACGCCACGCGGCTGTCGACCCGCTCCGGTTGCAGCAGGCTTTCCAGGCTCAGCTGACGGTAGGGAAAGTCCCGCCACTGGCCCTGGTCGCGGATGCGCAGCACGCCATTGCCGGCGTCCAGAAAGATCCGTCCGCGCGGGCCGGCCTTCGGCAGCTCCAGTTGCAGATCGCCGTTCAGCCGGCCCTGCCAGGCGAAGTCCTGCGGCCAGAACGCGGCCAGGCTGTCCAGCGGGAAGTCGCGCAGACGTAGGTTCAGGTGCGGCTCCGGCAGCAGTCGCTGCCGGTCCTCGGCGCAGAGGCTGGCGGCCGCGGAGCGCCAGCAGTGCGCACCGAGGTTCAGGCTGCCGTCGGCCAGCCGCTCCAGGCTCGCCGGTTGCTGCAGGCGCCAGTCCTGGCCGCCGCTCTGCACCGAACCGCTACCGAGCCGCCCGCGCCAGTTCCAGCCGTTGGCTCCCTGCTCCAGCCGGCCGTCGAGGCCGAGGGCCAACTGCAGATCGGGGCCGCTCAGACCGAGGTCGAGGCGCTGCTCACGGCGATCGCCCTGCCCCACGGCCTTGAGGTTGCCCAGCTGGGTCGCGCCGAGGCGGATGCCGCTGCCGTTCAGCTCCAGGCGACCGCGCTGGGCGCCGTCCAGCGCGGCGGCGAGGGTCAGCCCGTCCAGGCTGCGCTCGCCCATGGCCAGTTGGCGGGCCTCCAGCGCCAGGCCGCCCTCGGGGGCCTGCAGGGAACCGGCCAGATCCAGGGCGCCGTCGATCCGCCCGCGCAGACCCGGCCAGAGCTGCCCCAGGCGCGGCATGGCGAGCACCAGCTGGCCCTTGAGCCCGCCATCCAGCCGGCCGCTGCCCTGGATGCGGTTGTCGCCCAGGCGCAGGTCGAGTCGGGAAAGATCCCAGACCTGCCCCGCCCCCTTTGCCTCGGTCTGCAAGCGCGCCGGTTGCCCGCGCAGCCGCCCGGCCAGTTCGACGGTGGTTTCCAGTTCGAGCCTGCCGGCGCGGAATTCGCCCCGGCTGCGCAAGGGGCCGTCGAGGTTGCCGGCCAGTTCGGAGCGCCAGTAGGCGGGGTTCAGGTCGCTCAGCTGCAGGCTGGCGTTCCAGGCGAGGCCGTCGGCGAAGTTCAGGCTGAGCTGGCCTTCGGCCTTGCCATGCCCGGCGACCAGCTGCAGCTGCGGCAGATGCACCTGGCGTAGGTCGCCGCTCAGGGGGCTGCTCAGGCTGAAGGGCCCGGCCGGGCCGTACAGGTCGGCGGCGAAGTTGCCCAGGTAATTGCCGTCCCGGTAGGACAGCTCGGCACCGAGCCGGCGCAGGGCCACCGGCGGCTCGGCGAGGCCCGGATACAGGCGCAGCCAGGGGAAATCCTGCCAGTCGAGGCGGGCCTCGGCGGCCAGCCCTTCGCGCCAGTCGAGCCTGGCGCCGAGGGCGACGCGCTGGCCGTTGCCGGCGTCCAGCTCCAGTCGGGACAGCTCGGCGTCCTGCTTGCTCAGCCGGCCCTGCAGCGCCAGCGGCATGGCCCCGCCCTCGGCCGGCAGGCTGGCCGTACCCTGCACCTCGTAGCCGTCCTGCAGGTCGCCGGCGGCGACCAGCTCCAGTCGGTCCAGGCGCAAGGTGTCGGGCAGGCCGGCTATCGGCTTGAAGCCGTCGGCGGTCAGACGCAGGCGCGCCGGAAGGCGTTCGGCCAGGGGCTCGACGCTGCCCTCCAGCCGTCCCGGGAAGAAGCCGCTGCTGTCGGCCTGCAGGTTCAGGGTGCCCTGCAGGGCGCCGTCGACCTGCAGGGCGATCCGCCACGGCTGACCGCCCGGCGCCGCCAGGGAAAGCTCGCCGCGGGCCGCCAGCGGCCAGTCGGCGGCCGGTTGCAGGCTGCCCGTAAGGCTCAGCGCCAGCCCCTGGCGGCGCAGCTCCAGGGATTCGATGGCGATACCCTCGCCGGTCCAGTTCGCCGCCGCCTGCAGGCTCTGCAACTGTTCCGTGCCGTTGAGCAGCAGACGCCCGACCTGCACCTCGCCCAGACGCAACCGCAGCGGCAGCTTCAACTGCGGCAGGCGCAGCGGGCCGGTGGTCGCCGGCTGTCCGCCCGGCGGGAACTGTAGAACGATCTGGCCGCTGGCCAGCCGGTCCACGCAGAGGGTCATCCCCAGCAGGCACGACGGCCGCCAGGCGAACTGCACGGCGGACAGCTCGGCGCGCCGCTCGCCCTGTTCCCAGAGCAGCCGTTCGGCCTGCCAGGAACCGCCGAGCCGGCCGGCGAAGCCTTCCACCTGCAGCCCCGCAATCCGGCCCAGCAGCCAGCGGCTGCCGGCCTCGGTGCCCAGCAGGCCCGCCACGCCGAGAAACAGCGCCAGCAGGAGCGCGAACAGGACGGCCAGGGTACGACGCAGATAAGTCATAGATCCGGCCCCATGGAGAAGTGCACGCGGAAGCCGCCGTCCTGCACCGCATGGGCCAGGTCGAGGCGCAGCGGGCCGACCGGCGAGATCCAGCGCACGCCGACGCCCACGCCGGTCTTGAAGGTCGGAGAGCTCAGGGAGTTGAAGGAGTTGCCCTCGTCGACGAAGGTGGCCACGCGCCATTTCTCCCGCACCGCGTACTGGTATTCCAGGCTGCCCGCCGCCATGTAGCGCCCGCCGATGTGGTCGCCCCGAGAATTGGTCGGCGACAGCGTCTGGTAGTCGTAGCCGCGCACGCTCTGGTCGCCGCCGGCGAAGAAGCGCAGCGAGGGCGGCACCTGGGTGTACTGGTCGGTGAGGTTGCCGCCGAACTGCATCCGGCCGAGCAGGCGGTGCTTGTCGGCGACGGTGGTGAGCCCCTTGAGCAGGGCGAAGCCGTGCACCAGGTCGGCGTCCGAGAGCAGGCCGCCCTTGGCCGCGGACACTTCGAACTGCAGGCGGTATCCCCGGCTCGGGTCGAGCGGGTGATCGCTGCGCAGGTAGGAATAGGTCACCCCCGGCAGCAGGAAGCTGCTCAGGCCGCTGTCGTCGCCCAGGCGATACTCCTCGCGCTGCCATTTCAGCGAGACCACCCGCTGCCAGCCGCTGGGCAGCTTGCTGTGCCACTCCGGCCCGAACGTGACCAGGTTGCTCAGGCTGTCGGTATTGGCCAGCTGCTGGTACTGGTAACCGCCGGCGATACGCAGCTTGTCGGTGGTCGGCGGGTTGAGGGGGATGTCGTACCACAGGCCGGCGTTGGTCTGGGGCGCCGAAACCTCCGCCTCGGCCCCGTAGCTGTGCCCCTTCGGGTTGAACCAGTGGCGCGTCCAGTTGGCCCGCCCGCGCGGACCGTAGTCGGTGGAGAAACCCACGCCGACGCCGAAGCTGCGCGGCTTGCGCATCGCCAGCCGGACGTTGACCGGCAGCCGCTCGCCACGCGCGTTGCCCGGGCTGGAATCGACGCGCACGCTCTCGAAATAGCCGCTTTCCTGCAGGTTCTTCTGCAGCTTGGCGATGAGATCGGAATCGTAGGGGGTGTCCAGGCCGAAAGGCACCATCCGCCGCAGCAGCTTGTCTTCCAGGATCGTATCGCCGCTGAAGGTCACCGGCCCCAGGAGATAGCGCGGCCCGGTGTCGTAGACCAGCTCGATGTCGGCGATCCCCGCCGCCGGGTCGATCTGCAGGCTGTGGCGGGTGAAGCGCCCGGCGAAGAAGCCGTAGCGCGAGGCCCGGCTCTCGATCAGCTTCTTGGCGTCCTCGTAGTGGCCATGATCGAGCCTGACGCCCGGCTTGAGCTCGGGGCTCTGCGGCAGGCGGAAGGCCTTGTCCCTGGCCCCCGGCCCCTCGATGCGGATGACCACATGGCGCAGGCGCACCGGCTCCCCGGGCACCACTCGGAGGATCAGGCGCAGCGGATCGCGTCGGACTTCGCTGCCGATCTGGGCCTGGTAATAGCCGAGGGCTTCGGCGGCGCTGCGCGCCTGGGCCTCGGCGGCCGTGCGGAAGCGGCGCAGGGCTTGCTCGTCGCGATCTTCCAGCGATCCGATGTGGCTTTCGATGTTGCTTTTCAGGGCGCCATTGCCCGGTTCCACCTGTACGTCCAGTCCGGCTTCGGCCAGGGCGGCGCCAGGCAGGAGAAGAAGCGACAACAGCCAGGGGCGTGGCGAAAACTTCATGTAAAGGCGTGCTTGGCCGTGTTCTTGCTGGCCCTAGAGCCTAGCATCGGACGGTCGGCGGGGACAGCCAAGCGGTCCGCTCCGCTCGGCTCAGGCGCTCGCCTTCTTGACCGCCCGCAGGGGTTGGGGATGGAAGAACACGTGCTCGGTCACCGGGCCGACCTGGATCTGCCCCACGTCCTCGTAGCCGTGACGGCGGAAGAAATCCAGATACTGGGGGTTGCCGGTATTCACCACTACGCCCTTGGAATTGGGGTCGTCGGCACACCAGTTGTGCAGCGCCTCGAGCAACTGATCGCCGTAGCGCTGCCCCTGGAACTCCGGGTGCACGCCGATCAGGGGCAGCACGTGGTAGGCCCCCGGCGGCAGGCAGCCCATTACCGCTTCGTGGTAGTCGAGATAGCGGCGGGTGCAGCGGAAGCCGGCGGTCAGCAGCATGCGCATGCGCCAGCCCCAGCTTTCGGTGATTTCCAGGCGGCGTTGCGGCGGCGAGATCAGCGCCAGGCCGATCAGCCGCTCCCCCAGCATGAGGCCCAGCGCCGGCAGCTCGTCGGCGAAATGCTGCTGGAGCAGTTCGCGCACGGTCGCCCGGATGCGCTGCTCGTAGCCGGGGCGCTCGGCTTCGAACAGATAGGCGAAGGTGGGCACGTTGCGATAGGCGTGGTACAGCAGCGAGCGTGCCTCGCGGATGTAACTGTCGTCGAGAACCCGGATTTCAGCAGGTGCAGGCATAGTCGTGACCTCTCGATTTTCCATTCCAGATGGCCGGAAAGCAGCGCGTGCGCCGTTGAACGTCCCGGTTCGCATCTTAAGGAACTTAGCACCGCCCCCGGTCCCTAGCCAGTTGACTGGCCGCCCCTCCCGGCAATCGGCTAGCATGGCCGCTTTTCTTCGGACCGGCTGCCCATGAAGATTGTCTCCTTCAATATCAACGGCCTGCGCGCCCGCCCGCACCAACTGGCGGCGCTGATCGAAAAGCATCGGCCGGACGTGATCGGCCTGCAGGAAACCAAGGTCGCCGACGAGCAGTTTCCCCGGGCGGAAATCGAGGCGCTCGGTTATCACGTGCACTACCACGGGCAGAAAGGCCATTACGGCGTCGCCCTGCTCTCCCGCCAGCCGCCCCTGGCGCTGGAGAAGGGCTTTCCCGACGATGGCGAGGAATCGCAGAAGCGCTTCATCTGGGGCACCTTCGCCGACGCGGACGGTCGGCAGGTCACCGTGATGAACGGCTACTTCCCGCAGGGCGAGAGCCGCGCCCACCCGGTGAAGTTCCCGGCCAAGACCCGCTTCTACGCCGACCTGCAAGCCCTGCTGGAGGCCCGCTTCGCCCCCGACCAGGCGCTGGCGCTGATGGGCGACTTCAACATTTCCCCGGAGGACTGCGATATCGGCATCGGCGCGGACAACGCCAAGCGCTGGCTGCGCACCGGCAAGTGCAGCTTCCTGCCGGAGGAGCGCGAATGGATGGCCCGGCTCAAGGGTTGGGGCCTACAGGACAGCTTCCGCACCCTGCACCCGGAGGCGAACGATCGTTTCAGTTGGTTCGACTACCGCAGCCGCGGCTTCGAGGACGAACCCAAGCGCGGGCTGCGCATCGACCTGATCCTGGTTTCCGAGGCCCTCAAGGGACGCCTCAAGGCGGCGGGCATCGACTACGATCTGCGCGGCATGGACAAGCCGTCCGATCACGCCCCGGTCTGGCTGGAGCTGGACTGATCGGCGGCGGGTGACGGCAATCACACTTCCGGCCGGGCATGTCCTGGCCGCGCTTATACTGAAACATATCAGTAACCGGACTGACTTATTCTCCCGGCACCTTCCAACCAATACCAAGAAAAGGTGCTTCAACCGATGTCGCGCACTAGTGCCAACGCAACAAGGAAACGTGCCGGTTCCCTCCTGATCGGACTTCTCTGCGCAACCCTGCCCTGGACCGAATCCGTCGCCGGCCAGGCGGCGCCGGCCGAACCGGCCGCACTGCGCATCCAGGGCTCCAATACCATCGGCGCCGCGCTGGCCCCGGCGCTGGTCAAGGGACTGTTCGAAGCCCAGGGGATGCGCGACATCCGCATCGAGAACGGCAACGGTGCCAACGAACAACGGGTGCTGGCCACCGATAGCGCCGGGCGTCCCGTCGTGGCGGAGATCGGCGCGCACGGTTCGAGCACCGGCTTCACCGCCCTGCTGGCGGGCCAGGCTGACCTGGCCGCCTCCTCGCGGCCGATCCGGGACGAGGAGATCGCCAGCCTCGCGGCGCTCGGCGACCTACGCAGTCCAGACGCCGAACAGGTGATCGCCATCGACGGTCTGGCGGTCATCCTTCATCCCGACAACCCGCTGCAATCCCTGAGCCTGGCGCAACTGGCCCAGGTGTTCGCCGGCGAACTGACCACCTGGGAACAGCTCGGCGGGCGTGGCGGGCCCTTCCACCTGTATGCCCGCGACGAGCAGTCCGGCACCTACGACACCTTCCGGGAGCTGGTGCTCAAGGCCCACGGCAAGAGCCTGGCTGCCAGTGCCAGGCGCTTCGAGTCCAGCGTCGAGCTGTCCACCGCGGTCAGCGCGGACCCGGCCGGGATCGGTTTCATCGGCCTGCCCTATGTCCGCGAGGCCAAGCCGGTGGCGGTTTCCGCCGGCGATTCCCTGCCGATGCTGCCCGACGCCGGTCTGATCGCCACCGAGGACTACCCGCTGTCCCGCCGCCTGTTCCTCTACAACCAGCCGGCACTGACCCGCTCCTGGACCAAGGCGCTGGTGGAGTTCGCCCACAGCCCGCGCGGCCAGGCCATCGTCGCGGAGAACGGCTTCATCGCGCAGCGGGTGCAGGCGGTACCGGTCAAGCCCCGCGTCGACATGCCGGAGAACTATCAGCAACTGGCGCGCGAGGCGCAGCGCCTATCGGTGAATTTCCGCTTTCAGGAAGGCAGCTCCACGCTGGACAACAAGGCCATGCGCGATCTGAACCGGCTGGTCGCCTATCTGCGCGACAACCGCAAGCTGGAGAACTCGGTGGTGCTGGTCGGCTTCGGCGATCACAAGCAGGATGCAGAGCGCGGCGTCCTGCTGTCGAAGATGCGCGCGATGGCGGTCCGCCGCGAATTGGTCAAGTCCGGCGTCACCTTCCGCGAGGTCATCGGTCTCGGCGATGCCCTGCCGGTGGCGGCCAACAGCGCAGACGAAGGACGGCACAAGAACCGCCGGGTCGAGGTCTGGGTCTACTGATTCAGACGAAGAGGCCCGCGAGCGGCGGGCCTCTCTTTCGGTGAGTGGCGACAGGCGTCAGGCCTTGTCGGCTTCCTCCGGCTCTTCCAGGGCCTCCAGTTTCAGGTCCAGCCAGGAAGCGCCGCCCTCTCCGTCCGCTGCCTCGGGCCGGGCCGGCGCGCTACCCGTCACCCCGCCATCGCGGTGCAGCTTCAGTTGCAGCCGTACGTTGTTCGCCGAGTCGGCGTTGCGCAGCGCCTCCTCCTCGCCGATGGCGCCCTCCTTCACCAGCTCGATCAGCGCCTGGTCGAAGGTCTGCATGCCCAGGTTGCGCGACTTCTCCATGATCTCCTTGATCTCGCCCAGTTCGCTGCGCTTGATCAGGTCGCGCACCGTCGGCGTGCCCAGCAGCACCTCGACCGCGGCCCGGCGCTTGCCGTCCTGGGTCTTGACCAGCCGCTGGGAGATGAAGGCCTTGAGGTTGTTGCCCAAGTCGTTGAGCAGCTGCGGGCGGCGCTCCTCCGGGAAGAAGTTGATGATGCGGTCCAGCGCCTGGTTGGCGTTGTTGGCGTGCAGCGTGGAGATCGCCAGGTGGCCGGTGTCGGCGAAGGCCAGGGCGTGCTCCATGGTCTCCCGGTCGCGGATCTCGCCGATCAGGATCACGTCCGGCGCCTGGCGCAGGGTGTTCTTCAGCGCCGCGTGGAAGCTGCGGGTGTCCACGCCGACCTCGCGCTGGTTGATGATCGACTTCTTGTGCCGGTGCACGTATTCCACCGGATCCTCGATGGTGATGATGTGTCCGCCGCTGTTGCGGTTGCGGTAGTCGATCAGCGCCGCCAGGGAGGTGGACTTGCCGGAGCCGGTGCCGCCGACGAAGAGCACCAGCCCGCGCTTCTCCATCACCACGTCGAGCAGCACCTTGGGCAGCTTGAGGTCCTCGAAGCGGGGGATGTCCAGCTTGATGTTGCGGGCGACGATGGACACCTCGTTGCGCTGCTTGAAGATGTTGACGCGGAAGCGGCCGATGTTCTGCAGGGAGATGGCCAGGTTCATCTCTAGCTCGCGGTCGAACTCGGCACGCTGCTCGGCGTCCATCAGTCCCTCGGCGATCGTGGCGACCTCGCCGGGCTTCAGCGGTTCCTGACTGAGCGCCTTGAGCACCCCGTTGAACTTGGCGCAGGGCGGTGCGCCGGTGGAGAGGTAAAGGTCCGAACCATCCTGGGTGGCCAGGATTTTCAGCATCGATTGGATATCCATGTGCTCAGTCTGCGGGGCGAAAGCGGGGGTGATGAGGCCGTGCCGGATGGCGGGCCGGGACCCTGGCGACTCTAAGAGCGGCCCTCCTCTGGCACAATGAGGAGATTTCCAAGATGAGGACTCCTTCATGGCCAAAGCGATGGCGCGGCACATTCTGGTCAAAACCGAAGCCGAGGCGGCGCAATTGAAGCAGCGCCTGGCCAAGGGCGAGGACTTCGCCAGCCTGGCGCGCAAGCATTCGATCTGCCCTTCGGCCAAGCGCGGCGGCGACCTGGGCGAGGTCCGCCCCGGGCAGATGGTGCGAGCGATCGACCAGGTGATCTTCCGCAAGCCCCTGCGCGACATCCACGGCCCGGTCAAGACCCAGTTCGGCTATCACCTGGTACAGACGTTCTACCGCGACTGAGCGATGCCTGACCTGTGCGATCAGCGCACAGAGGGGCGCCCCGTCCGCATGGCGGGACTTCCATCGGGACGGCCGGCTGCGCATCATGGGGTGGTGCACGGAACGCCAACCCGAACTGGAACAACAATAATGACCAGTGCCCTCTCTTCCCGCAGCGCCACGCTCCAGATCGTCTCGATCGTCTGCTTTTCCTTCATCGGCTATCTCGGCGTCGGCATCACCCTCGCGGTGATACCGGGACTGGTCCACGAGCGGCTGGGCTACAGCGCGCTGCTCGCCGGTCTGGTCATCAGCCTGCAATACCTGGTGACGTTGGGCGTGCGTCCCCTGGCCGGCCGTCTGATCGACAGCGCCGGGCCGAAGCGGGCGATCATCCATGGTCTGGCCGGCTGCGCCTGCAGCGGCGTGCTGATGGCGCTCGCCGCCCTGTGGCTGGACCGGCCGCCCCTCAGCCTGGGCTTGCTGCTGCTCAGCCGGGTGGCGCTGGGCGTCGCCCTCAGCCTGATCGCCTCGGCTTCCATCACCTGGGGAATCGGCCAGCTGGGCGGCAGCGGCACCGGCCGGGTGATTTCCTGGAACGGGATCGCCTGCTATGCCGGCATAGCCTTCGGCGCCCCCCTGGGGACCTGGCTGACCGGTCGATACGGCCTTTCCAGCATGGGCCTCAGCGTGCTGCTGGCGGCGCTGGCCGGGCTCGTCTTCGCCGGCGCGCAGACCGGCGTACCGCCACAGAGCGGCGAGCGTCTGGGGTTCATGAAGGTGCTCGGCCGGGTCACTCCCCATGGCCTGGCGCTGGCCCTGGGCACGCTCGGCTATGGCACCATCGCCGCCTTCATCACGCTCTATTACGGCAGCCATGGCTGGGCGCATGCGGAATACTGCCTGACCGCCTTCGGCTTCAGCTTCATCGCCGCCCGCCTGCTGTTCGCCAGGGCGATCGACCGTTTCGGCGGCTCGCCGGTGGCGATGGTCAGCCTGCTGGTGGAGGCTATCGGCCTGGCTTTGCTCTGGGCCGCGCCGGACCGCCTGGCGACCATGGCCGGGGCGTCCCTGACCGGCTTCGGCTTCTCCCTGGTCTTCCCGGCCCTGGGCGTCGGGGCGGTGAAGCTGGCCCCGGCCGCCAGCCGCGGATCGACCATCGGTGCCTATTCGCTGTTCCTGGACCTGGCACTGGGCATCTGCGGACCGCTGATGGGGCTGATCATCGCGAACCTGGGCTTCCGTTCGGTCTTTCTCCTCTGCACCGTCGCTGCCTGCGGCGCACTGGCCCTGACGCTGACCCTGCACCGACGCAGCGGCCCCGCTGCCGGGCTGGCCTCGCTCGAGGGCGAGCCCTGATACCCGACGGACTTCGTCGGTTCCGCTGCCCTTGGCGCCCTCGACTCGCTACAATCGGCACCTTTTGCGCCAAGACGTGGCTACCGGGACCAGATCGTGATTTCTACCGCCAACATCACCATGCAGTTCGGGGCCAAGCCCCTGTTCGAGAACGTTTCCGTCAAGTTCGGCAACGGCAACCGCTACGGCCTCATCGGCGCCAACGGCTGCGGCAAGTCGACGTTCATGAAGATCCTCGGCGGCGAGCTGGAGCCGTCGGCCGGCCAAGTGATGCTGGAGCCCAACGTACGGCTGGGCAAGCTGCGCCAGGACCAGTTCGCTTATGAGGACTGCACGGTGATCGACACCGTAATCATGGGCCATGCCGAGCTGTGGGCGGTGAAGGCCGAACGCGACCGCATCTACGCCCTGCCGGAGATGAGCGAAGAGGACGGCATGAAGGTCGCCGAGCTGGAGGTGCAGTTCGCCGAGTTCGACGGCTACACCGCCGAATCCCGCGCCGGCGAGCTGCTGCTCGGCGTGGGCATTCCGCTGGAGCAGCACTTCGGCCCGATGAGCGCCGTGGCGCCCGGCTGGAAGCTGCGCGTGCTGCTGGCCCAGGCGCTGTTCTCCGATCCGGACGTGCTGCTGCTGGACGAACCGACCAACCACCTGGACATCAACACCATCCGCTGGCTGGAAGGCGTGCTCACGGCGCGCAACTCCACCATGATCATCATCTCCCACGACCGCCACTTCCTGAACAGCGTCTGCACCCACATGGCCGACCTGGACTACGGCGAGCTGCGCCTGTTCCCCGGCAACTACGACGAGTACATGACCGCGGCGACCCAGGCCCGCGAACGCCTGCTGGCCGACAACGCCAAGAAGAAAGCGCAGATCGCCGAACTGCAGACCTTCGTCAGCCGCTTCTCGGCCAACGCCTCCAAGGCCAAGCAGGCCACCAGCCGCGCCAAACAGATCGACAAGATCCAGCTGGAAGAGGTCAAGCCGTCCAGCCGGGTCAGCCCGTTCATCCGCTTCGAGCAGACCAAGAAGCTGCACCGCCAGGCGGTGACGCTGGAGAAGGTCAGCCAGGGCTTCGACGACACGCCGCTGTTCCGCGATCTCTCCCTGCAGATCGAGGCCGGCGAGCGAGTCGCCATCATCGGCCCGAACGGCATCGGCAAGACCACCCTGCTGCGCACCCTGGTCGGCGAAATGCCGGCCATGCGCGGCGAGGTGAAATGGGCCGAAAGCGCCGAAGTCGGCTACTTCGCCCAGGACCATGCCGACGACTTCGCCGACGACATGACCCTGTTCGACTGGATGGGCCAGTGGACCCAGGGCGGCGAGCAGCTGATCCGCGGCACCCTCGGGCGCATGCTGTTCTCCAACGACGACATCCGCAAATCGGTCAAGGTGATTTCCGGCGGCGAGCAGGGCCGCATGCTGTTCGGCAAGCTGATCCTGGCCAAGCCCAACGTGCTGGTGATGGACGAGCCGACCAATCACCTCGACATGGAATCCATCGAGGCGCTCAACCTGGCACTGGAGAACTACCCAGGCACGCTGATCTTCGTCAGCCACGACCGCGAGTTCGTCAGCTCGCTGGCGAGCCGCATCATCGAGCTGTCGGAGAACGGCGTTACCGACTTCAGCGGCAGCTATGACGACTACCTGCGCAGCCAGGGCGTCGTCATTTGAGGAACCCAGCCGGCCTGCGCAGGCCGGCTGCATTTGTGCGAGAGCGGATGCATTGCGAGTTGCCGATCGCAGATGCATCCGCCGCTACATGAGCCCCGCCCATTGCGGCAGAATTTGCCGGCTGAACTTCCCGCCAAGCAACAGCCAGTCGCCCCAGAAGAGCTGGTGTAGCCCAACGATCCCCCAGAACACCCACTGATATGGAACCTTGCGTGTCTTGTGGCGGAAAAGCTGCTGTGCCACCAGCGCACCGGGCCAGCCGCCAAGCAGTTCGGCGACATGCAGGCTGTTTTCTGGCGTACGCCAGCGGCCCTTTTCGGCTCGGCTCTTATCGCTCCAGTACTGGAAGAAACTGATCAGACTGACCAGTCCGTAGGCACATAACGGCCATACGAAGCCCGAAACCCGCAGTATCTGCAGCGCGCCACCGAGCGGCAATGTGCAGAGCCCAAGGAACAACACCAGCTTGATCGGCAGGTTCTGAATTCCGCCTCGCCCTGGCTGCTCCTTGCGCGGCGCACTCTCAGGCTGGGCGGCCGCTGGCCTCGGCTTGCGCCGAATAGCCGGGCGGTCGAGGCTCAGCTCGTCGAAGCGCATGTGTATGGCCCGCATACGCCCCTGCGGATCTCGCTCGGCCAGATAAAGCACCGTCTCGCCGGTCTTGGGACGTCGCTCGCCACGCATCGCCGAGATATGCACGAACAAGGGCTCACTGCCCTTTTCGGGCTGGATGAAGCCGAAGCCCTTGTCGTCGTTCCAGTTTTTCAATACGCCCCGCTGTTCCATGGCCGATGTTCTCCTCACCTCAGCCCTGCGCCGTACTCCAGTCGATCACGCCCAGCCGCCAGGTGGCGAGGATCAGCAGGCCGAAACCGATGCGATACCAGGCGAAAACCGCGTAACTGTGGCTGGCGATGAAGCGCAGCAAGGCCCGCACCGACAGCATGGCGAAGACGAACGAGGCCACGAAGCCGAGGGCGAAGATCGGCAGGTCGCCGCCATTGGCGAACAGCGCCCGGTGCTTGTAGCCGGAGTACGCGGCGGCGCCGACCATGGTCGGCATGGCGAGGAAGAAGGAGAACTCGGTGGCGGCCTTGCGCGACAGGCCGAACAGCAGACCGCCGATGATGGTGGAGGCCGAACGCGAGGTGCCGGGAATCAGCGCCAGGCATTGGGCGCAGCCGACCTTGAGGGCGTGCTTCCAGCTCATCTCGTCCACCGTCCGGACCTCGATGCGGTGCTCGCGCTTCTCCGCCCAGAGCATCACCACACCGCCCACGACCAGGGCGCTGGCGACGGTAACCGGATTGAACAGCCAGTGCTCGATCAAATCGGCGAAGGTCAGACCGAGCACCACAGCCGGCAGGAAGGCGATCAGCAGGTTGATCGTGAAGCGCTGGGCCTGGCGCTGCGTGGGCAGCCCGACCACCACGCCGAAGATCCGCTGACGGAATTCCCACACCACGGCGAGAATCGCCCCGAGCTGGATGATGATGTTGAACGCCTTGGCCCGATCACCGACGAAACCGAGCAAATCGGCAATGATGATCTGATGCCCCGTACTGGATATCGGCAGAAATTCGGTCAATCCCTCGACGATACCCAGAATCAGCGCCTGCAGAGCGAGCCAAAGATCCATCAAACCCCCAAAAAATCAAACGCATAGACATCCCTCCCCGGCGCCTTGAACGGCAAGGGATACAGGAACGGAATATGCAGAAAAATCGAAAACCAACGAGTCAGGTGCAACCGTTTTTACAGGAGGGAATGCTAACAGACCCGATGTGACAGTGCTGCAGGCAGATACGGGAAGCTGTTTGTCAATCCCTTGCACAACGACGAACGCTTATCAATAATCGCGTATCTCCCTGGCCGTCGATTCCGACAGCAGCGAATGCTGGAACGCGAATGCACGCCAGCCCATGGATAGGGCTCGAATGAGACACAAGGAAGAATATGCGCTGCTACAGCTTGTCGGGATGGTTCGGACGTATTAGAAAATTTCCCATGCTTCGATTTGGCCTGCCGATGCCTGCCTATTAGGCGTGTCCCTTCCCCAGGCATCACGGATGCCTGATCGACCGCCGACAGTACGAGACCTTCGCTTGCGATTCGCTGCGATTAGCCATTGATCTCGAGTGCCCCATGATCAATATGAAGCATCAGGAAATCGATCTGAGCCGACAGGCGAACCCCGACCTCGTCTGGGATCTCGACCACATCGCCCGACGCGAACTGGCCGAGCGTTTCGTCAAGGTCTTCGAAAACCGCCTTTGCGTCTACTCCGAGTCGGTGAGGCAGTTGTACACCAACTACAACCTGCATTTTCCCAGCGATATCGGCCGCAAGATGGTGATCCTGCCCAATCCCTACGCCTTCCACGACACGCTGCACGACATCGACGCGCTCGCGGTACGCCGTACCGGGCTCTACATCCTGCCCGGCAAGCTCCTGGGGAAGCCCGGCCTGCTCCTGACGAAAAGGGTCGAGGACAAGAACCAGTCGACGCTGAAGACCATGCCCTTCAAGAAGGCGCTCGCCCAGATCATCAGCAACCAGAAAAAACTCGGCGATGTATTCCTGCCCATTCTCATCAAGGGGGATCTGCGCGAATTCGGCCAGCAGATGCCCTCCCTGCACCTTCACCGGCTGCAGGTGAGCAAGCTGTCGCACCTGTCGACGTTCGAGCGGGAAGACATACAGAACACCATCACCCGCAAGCTGCTGATGCTTTACAGACAGGCGGACGACCTGTCCTATTGAGGAGTTACGAAGAACCGAAGATACCTTGATCCGCATCATTCCAGGATCAGCAAGCCGAAGGAACTCGCTTGCCATTGTCAGCTCAAACTTCCGGTCCAGTATCCGTCTTTGACTGACAGTCGCGTTTCGCCTGCCGCCCGAACACAAAACCATAAAGGCGGCTTTTCATGGTAATAGAGAGGGAACCACCCATGAACGCACCACTCCGCTTCAACGAAGCACTTCTGATCACAGACCGCGCCTTCCATCCGCTCCAGTGCATCGCCTGGGCTCATGAGGGCGATGGCGAGCTGAGCCTGACGGTCATCGACCGCACCAGCACCCGCACTCTCGGTCGAAAACGAATTTCCACCGCCGCCTATTCGGATCCGCTGCAATTGGCGGCCTTCATCCAGCAGACGCGCCAGGAGCTCAGCGAAGTCGGCATCGATCTCGCTCCCTGGCGCATGCCGGATTGAAGCCGCGGGGCGGAGCCACAGGGAAGAAGCTCCGCCCCCTGACTCCCTCCTCTTCATGTTTCCCCAGTCATCGGTCTGGTTAGGCGAAGACTGCAGCTGAAACAATAAAGGCGGCCTAGGCCGCCTTTTGTTTCGCCGGACGATCGGTCAGTAGTAGGCATTTTCCCGGTTGCTGTGGTCGGTCACGTCGCGCACGCCCTTGAGATCCGGAATACGCTCCATCAGCGTTTTTTCCACGCCTTCCTTCAGGGTCACGTCGACCATGCCGCAGCCCTGGCAGCCGCCGCCGAACTGCAGCACGGCGATGCCTTCCTCGACGATGTCGACCAGGGTCACCTGGCCACCATGACTGGCCAGGCCCGGATTCACTTCGGTCTGCAGGTAGTAGTTGATCCGCTCGTTCAGCGGGCTGTCCTCGCCGATCATCGGCACCTTGGCGTTCGGCGCCTTGATGGTCAGCTGACCGCCCATGCGGTCGGACGCGTAGTCGACGACCGCATCGACGAGGAACGGCTCGCTGATCGCATCGATCCAGGCGGTGAAGCTCTTCAGCGCCAGCGCGATGTCGTCCGGCTTCTGCTCGCCCGGCTTGCAGTAGGAGATGCAGGTCTCGGCGTAGGGGGTACCGGGCTGGGTGATGAAGATGCGGATCCCGATGTCCTTGGTGTTCTGCTTGGCGAGCAGCTCGGCCAGGTAATCGTGTGCGGCGTCGGTAATGGTGATGGCGCTCATGGAAACTCCTTTCAGATCTGCCGGCAGTCTACGCCAAGCACTTTCGAGGGGAAAGCCCTAGCAGCATAGTAGGAATAAACTGCCAGGGCGTCGACGGTCGCTCGGCCTAGAGATTCTCGTAGCGGTTTAGGTCGAGCACGCCGGCATCCAGCGGCTCGGTCTCGTACAGATAGGCGGAAATATCGTTGAAATAGCGCCAGAACTTCGGGTGGGTACGGCGAACTCCCCAGCGCTCGACCAGACGGTCGAAGTCCTTCTGCGTACGCACCCGCTCGATCGCCTCGACGAAAGCGGGCACCTCGCCCTCTTCGATGTTGAAGAGGAAGTTCGGGTAGCTGCTCAGCACACCGGGATAGAGCGTGAGCTTGTCCAGCCCGGGGATGTAGCGCATCTCCTCCCCGAGCATGAAGGCCACGTTGCTCAGAGCCCGATCGCGCATCAGGCTATAGACCTCGCGCTTGCCTTTCCCGTACTCGACGCGCAGCAGGCTGGCCTCGGGCAGGAAATGGATGGCCGGCAGGCCGGCTTCCGGGCGCCCGCCCAGACGGGAAAACGCCAGCTCCGCATACTTCAGCTCCTGTGCGACGCCCGGCCGGTAGCAATGCGCATCGGTACAGCGATTGATCGGATCGGGCGCGGCGTCGATCGCCGCGTGACGGCGCAGCAACTGCTCGCCGAAGCGTTCCTTGGCCTCCTGCCGCGGCAGGCCCAGCCCGGACGGGGTGACGGTGTCGATATCGGTATAGGTGAGCCACAGCTTCAGCTTGCCACTATCCTGATACCAGTTATCGAGAATCGCCTGGCGCGAAGCGGAAGGCAGCAAACGCAGGAAGTTCCGCTCGGCGGCGTTGCGGATCAGGTCGAAATACAGGCGCGTCTGCGCCTGGTGGGAAATGTTGCCGAACACGTCGAAGTTCACCACCAGCTCGTAGTAGGTACTCTCGAGCAGCGGGTAGTCCAGCATCCACAGGGAGATCGGGGTGGTACCGATCAGCCCCTTGTGCACCGAAGCGCTGTCGTGCTGGCGAAAGACCGTCAGCAGCGCGTTGTCGTTGCCGCTCCAGATGTCCGCCCACTGCGCCGGACGACCCGCATAAGCCGCCGTCCGGATGCGGCTGTACTGGTTGCGCATGTCCCGGTGGGCCGCCCAGCGCTCCCAGAGATCGGTGAGATTGTCGAACTGGCCGGGCAGCTCCAGCAGCGGGGTCACTTTCTCGCGATAGGCCGCATCGGTAACGTAGAGGTCCCGGTCCGGAGCATGGAAGAGCGTCCAGAAACGGTCGCGAAGCACGTCGGTTGCGATCTGACCACGACAGACCGGCCCGCGGATGAAGGTCTTCACGAAGAACTCGGCGTTATCCAGCATGAACTGGTAGCGCGCCCGCACCGGAATGGCCTGGAAGGTCTTGAACGGATTGGCCTTGTCCAGAGCGCCATAGCTGGGTACGGCGGTGACCTGCCAGTCGCCGGCGAAGAACAGCTCACGGACCCGCGCCATTTTCTTCGCGCTGAGCGCATAGGCCGTATGGCTCTTGCGCACGATGACTTCCTGGATCGGCCGCAGCCGATAGAAGAAGCGCAGGCCAGGATCGTCGTTGGGCCTGCGCGTGGCGATTGGCTCGATCGGCTCGCCGCTGGGCGTGCGCGAACGCACCAGCTCGAAGAAGTGCCCCGGCTCTCCGCCCTCGAAATGCAGATGGGCCAGGTACAGGTGCTCGTACAACCAGCGCGCGACCAGATTCTCGCGGGCGCCGGGAGCATTGAGCAGGCGCTCCCAGTCCGCGATCTGCCCGGCCTCGACCGACGAAGGCCGCACCGGCTGCCAGTCCACCGGCGCCCCCTGGTCGAGCCACTGCCGCAAGAGGGCGAATTCCTTGTCGCTCAGTCCGGTGACGGCGTAGGGCATCCCGCCGTGCGGATTGTCCTTGGCGTACTCGGCGAACTCGCCGGGCATGGGGCAGACGTTCCTGCGCTCGATGCCCAGGATCACGTCCTTGGGTAGTTTCGCATTGGGCTCCAGCGGGTGGCTGCGACCGAGCTCCAGCATGCTCGCCAGCAATGCCGCCTGGCCGCCCCTGGCATCGAGCACGGAATAGAAGCCCTTGCTGCGCCAGCCCTGCTCGTCCTGGGCGTCCAGGAACAGGCGGCTGGGCTGGATGGGCTCGGTACGCGCGCCGTTGTACACCGGCGCCTTGCTGGCGCCGCGCTGGGTTCCCGGAGCGCTGCCCAGCTTGAGCTGGCAGGGGGCATCGTAGCAGGCGTGACAGGCCACGCACTTGGCCGTGAAGATGGGCTGGATGTCGCGTTGATAGGAGATGTTTTCCGCTCGCGCGAAAGCCGCACAAGTCAGGAGCAGAAAGAGCAGGACACGGAAATGCATTGTCGTCACGGATCCTTTGCAGGCGGCGCGATCTTACGCTCCGCTTCGGACGATGGCGACTGGCTTCTGGTCTATGGGCGCAATGGCGAGGAAGCGGATCTACATGAATCTATTTCATGCAAATCTCCTCTCGACACGAATGCCGTGCAGCTTTGTTATCATTCCCGACTTTCGATCACGCTTCATCAGGTAGCCCTCATGTCCGACCGCGCCGCCCGCCTCCAGGCCCTCCAGCAAGCCCTCAAGGAACGCATCCTGATCCTCGACGGCGGCATGGGCACCATGATCCAGAGCTACAAGCTGGAGGAGTCCGATTACCGCGGCGAGCGCTTCGCCGACTGGCCACAGGACGTGAAAGGCAACAACGACCTGTTGCTGCTCACCCGTCCGGACGTGATCCAGGCCATCGAGCGCGCCTACCTGGACGCCGGCGCCGACATCCTCGAGACCAACACCTTCAACGCCACCCGCGTCTCCCAGGCCGACTACGGCATGGAAGAGCTGGTCTACGAGCTGAACGTGGCCGGCGCACGCCTGGCCCGCCAGGTGGCCGACGCCAAGACCGCCGAGACCCCGGCCAAGCAGCGCTTCGTCGCCGGCGTGATCGGCCCGACCAGCCGCACCTGCTCGATCTCCCCGGACGTCAACAACCCCGGCTACCGCAACGTCACCTTCGACGAGCTGGTGGAAAACTACACCGAAGCCACCCGCGGCCTGATCGAGGGCGGCGCCGACCTGATCCTCATCGAGACCATCTTCGACACCCTCAACGCCAAGGCGGCGATCTTCGCCGTGCAGCAGGTGTTCGAGGAAGACGGCGTCGAGTTGCCGATCATGATCTCCGGCACCATCACCGACGCCTCCGGCCGTACCCTGTCCGGGCAGACCACCGAGGCGTTCTGGAACTCGGTGCGCCACGCCCAGCCTATCTCCGTGGGCCTCAACTGCGCCCTCGGCGCCAAGGACCTGCGCCCGTACCTGGAAGAGCTGGCCAACAAGGCCGACACCCACGTGTCCGCCCACCCCAATGCCGGCCTGCCCAACGCCTTCGGCGAGTACGACGAAACCCCGGCGCAGATGGCCAAGGTGATCGAGGAATTCGCCGCTTCGGGCTTCCTCAACATCATCGGCGGCTGCTGCGGCACCACCCCGCCGCACATCCAGGCCATCGCCGAGGCGGTGGCCAAGTATCCGCCGCGCACCATTCCAGACATCCCGCGCGCCTGCCGCCTGTCGGGCCTCGAACCGTTCACCATCGACCGCAACAGCCTCTTCGTGAACGTCGGCGAGCGCACCAACATCACCGGCAGCGCCAAGTTCGCCCGCCTGATCCGCGAGGAAAACTACGCCGAGGCGCTGGACGTGGCCCGCCAGCAGGTGGAAGCCGGCGCCCAGGTGATCGACATCAACATGGACGAGGGCATGCTCGACTCCAAGGCGGCGATGGTCACCTTCCTCAACCTGATCGCCTCCGAGCCGGACATCTCCCGCGTGCCGATCATGATCGACTCTTCCAAGTGGGAGGTGATCGAAGCCGGCCTCAAGTGCATCCAGGGCAAGGGCATCGTCAACTCGATCTCCATGAAGGAAGGCGTCGAGGCGTTCAAGCACCACGCCCACCTGTGCAAGCGCTACGGCGCCGCCGTGGTGGTGATGGCCTTCGACGAGGCCGGCCAGGCCGACACCGCCGCGCGCAAGCGCGAGATCTGCCAGCGCTCCTACGACATCCTGGTCAACGAAGTGGGCTTCCCGCCGGAAGACATCATCTTCGACCCGAACATCTTCGCCGTGGCCACCGGTATCGAGGAGCACAACAACTACGCGATCGACTTCATCGAGGCCTGCGCCTACATCCGCGACCGACTGCCCTACGCCCTGTCGAGCGGCGGCGTGTCCAACGTGTCCTTCTCGTTCCGCGGCAACAACCCGGTGCGCGAGGCGATCCACTCGGTATTCCTCTACCACGCGATCCAGAACGGTCTGACCATGGGCATCGTCAACGCCGGCCAGCTGGAGATCTACGACGAGATTCCCAAGGAGCTGCGCGACAAGGTCGAGGACGTGGTGCTCAACCGCCATCCCGGCGCCACCGAAGCGCTGCTGGCCATCGCCGACCAGTACAAGGGCGACGGCAGCGTCAAGGAAGCCGAGACCGAGGAGTGGCGCAGCTACGAGGTCAACAAGCGCCTCGAACACGCGCTGGTCAAGGGCATCACCACCTTCATCGTCGAGGACACCGAAGAAGCCCGCCAGCAGTGCGCGCGGCCCATCGAGGTCATCGAAGGCCCGCTGATGGCCGGCATGAACGTGGTCGGCGACCTGTTCGGCGCCGGCAAGATGTTCCTGCCCCAGGTGGTGAAGTCCGCCCGGGTGATGAAGCAGGCGGTGGCCCACCTGATCCCCTTCATCGAAGCGGAAAAAGGCGACAAGCCGGAAGCCAAGGGCAAGATCCTGATGGCCACGGTGAAGGGCGACGTGCACGACATCGGCAAGAACATCGTCGGCGTGGTGCTCGGCTGCAACGGCTACGACGTGGTGGACCTGGGCGTGATGGTGCCGGCGGAGAAGATCCTCCAAGTCGCCCGCGAAGAGAAATGCGACATCATCGGCCTGTCCGGCCTGATCACCCCGTCGCTGGACGAGATGGTCCATGTCGCCAAGGAAATGCAGCGCCAGGGCTTCACCCTGCCGCTGATGATCGGCGGCGCCACTACTTCCAAAGCGCACACCGCGGTGAAGATCGAGCCGCAGTACAGCAACGACGCCGTGGTCTACGTCACCGACGCCTCGCGCGCCGTGGGCGTGGCCACCACCCTGCTGTCGAAGGAACTCAAGCCGGCCTACGTGGCGAAGCTGCGCGAGGAATACGCCGAGGTGCGCGAGCGCACCGCCAAGCGCGGCTCGCGCAAGGAGGTGCTGTCCTATGCCGATGCCGTGGCCAACAAGCTGAAGTTCGACTGGGCGGACTACCAGTCCTCCAAGCCGAGCTTCCTCGGCCGCCACATTCTGGAGGACATCGACCTCGCCACCCTGGCCGAGTACATCGACTGGACGCCGTTCTTCATCTCCTGGGACCTGGCCGGCAAGTTCCCGCGCATCCTGGAAGACGAGGTGGTCGGCGAGGCGGCGACCAACCTGTACAACGACGCCCGGGCCATGCTGAAGAAGCTGATCGACGAAAAGCTGATCAAGGCCCGCGCCGTGTTCGGCTTCTGGCCGGCCAACCAGGTGGAGGACGACGACATCGAAGTCTACGGCGAGCAGGGCGAGAAACTGGCCACCCTGCACCACCTGCGCCAGCAGGCCTCCAAGCCCGACGCCAAGCCGAACCTGTCCCTGGCCGACTTCGTCGCGCCGAAGGAGTCCGGCGTGACCGACTATGTGGGCGGCTTCATCATCACCGCCGGCATCGGCGCCGAGGAGCTGGCCAAGGCCTATCAGGACAAGGGCGACGACTACAACTCGATCATGGTCAAGGCACTGGCCGACCGCCTCGCCGAGGCCTGCGCCGAATGGCTGCACGAGCGCGTGCGCAAGGAATACTGGGGCTACGCCAAGGACGAGGCGCTGGACAACGAAGCCCTGATCAAGGAGCAGTACAAGGGCATCCGCCCCGCTCCCGGCTACCCGGCCTGCCCGGACCACACCGAGAAAGGCACCCTGTTCCGGCTGCTGGACGCCGACGGGGTCAGCGGCGTTACCCTCACCGAGCATTACGCCATGTTCCCCACCGCTGCCGTCAGCGGCTGGTACTTCGCCCACCCCGAGGCAAAATACTTCGCCGTGGGCAAGGTGGAGAAGGACCAGATCGAGAGCTACTCGGCCCGCAAGGGCCAGGACGTGAGCGTGAGCGAACGCTGGCTGGCGCCGAATCTGGGTTACGAGGCCTGACACCACGCATCAAACGAGAAAGGCCCGCTGCAGTGGGCCTCTCTCGTTTTAGCCAATGCCACCAAGCCAAGTTGCGCGAGGTGAAGCGAGCCTGATCGCCGCACTGGCTGAAATCCGCCGTCATGGAGCTGGCCAAGGCCAACCCCAACGGCATCAGCAACTCGGATGCCGTTGGGGTTGGCCTTCAATCGGACTAGGCGACGGCTCAAAAGTCTACCTGAGCTACAGCCTACTTGGCCTGCTGATGAAAGAGGGACGCTTAATGCGTGCCGAGCATCGTCGCCATATCGCTACGGGCGAATAACTCTTAACTAATCAATGCTCGCTTTTAACACGCCGGATCCTGATGGAATACTCCAGCTTCGGCTTGCGCGTCACGCTGATCGCGCGGCGGGTAACCGTGTCGAGGGTAATGTTCCAGAAGCCACTGACGGGCACCCGAATCTTCGCCGGGAAGCGGTCGAAAGCACCGCCATGATAAGAGTGGCGACCGCCATTGCGGAAACTGCGGAAGTTCGCATCGTTCATCAGGCGGATATTGCAGGGTTGCGAGCTTTCGATGATGACCAGGTCGCCCTCGTCCAGCTGCTCGCGTTGGTGAATGAATTTCATCGGTGATTCCAGCGCACGTCACAAGGCGGCGGAACATAGCACGAAGCCAGGCTTCTCGCGGCCATGCTGTGATGAAATCCGACCACGGCAGTGAGCCTTTCACATTGACCATCTGATAGGAGTGAACCGATATGACCAAGGAAATCCGCGTCGTCGCCATCCTGCAGGCCAAGCCCGGCAAAGCCGAAGCGGTCCGCGAAGTGCTGCAGGCCTGCTTGGCACCTTCTCGGGCCGAGCCGGGTTGCCGTTTCTACACCCTGCACACGGAACAGGGCCGGGAAGGACGCTTCGTGTTCATCGAGCGCTGGGCCGACCGGAAAGCGCTGGAGGAGCACCAGGCCACCGCCCACTTCCAGGCCCTGATCGCGGGCGTCGAGGGCCTGCTGGCGGAGCAGCAGATCCTGATTCTCGACGAGATGCCGGCATAGACTGGAAAACCACCGCCTGCGCCTCGGCCATGCCCGAGCGGGAAATGCCGCACGGGCGCTTCGGGGACTGTGGCCGGGGCGAATGCCTAGTAGACTGCCCCCGACAACGGTCTCGGTCCGCAGGTGATCCATGTACCTTCCCCGCCACTTCGAAGAAACCCGCCCCGAAGTCCTGCACGCCCTGATGCGTGCCCACCCGCTCGCCACCCTCGTGATCCTGTCGGCGTCCGGGGACATCGATGCCAACCACATCCCCCTGTTCTTCTCCGAAGAAACCGGCGGTCTCGGCTCGCTGCGCGGCCATGTCGCCCGCGCCAACCCTCTCTGGCGCGCTCTGCTCGAGGGCGCCAAGGCACTGGCGATCTTCCATGGCCCGGATAGCTATATTTCGCCGTCCTGGTATCCGACCAAGCGGGAGCACGGCCGGGTCGTGCCGACCTGGAACTATACCGTGGTGCACGCCCACGGCTCGCTCCGAGCGATCGAGGAGCCGGCCTGGCTACGCGCCCAGGTAGAAGCCCTCACCACCCAGCAGGAAGCCACCTTCGCCGCTCCATGGGAGGTTGGCGATGCGCCCGCCGATTTCATCGACCGTCGCCTGGAGGCGATCGTCGGCATCGAGCTGGTGATCGACAAACTCACCGGCAAGTTCAAGAACAGTCAGAACCAGCCGGAGCAGAATCGCGCTGGCGTCGTCGCCGGACTCGAGAACCAGGACAACGACCGGGCCCTGGCCTTGGCTGCCCTGGTCGAAGAGGCGTCCTCTAGCCGGGAGGTCTAGCCGTCGTCTCCTCCCAACCCCGCGCCTCCCCATCGAGCCGGACCGAAGGCCTGGCCTTGCCCGGGGTACGCGACAGGCGCGGCGCGGGGGCCGCCTGCAGCGCCCCGCCGACCTCCCGATAGACCCCGCGCGCCCGCATATGGGGATGCTCCGGCGCTTCGGAGAGCGATAGCACCGGCGCGAAGCAGCCGTCGCTGCCCTCCAGCAGGGCACACCACTCCTCCCGAGTGCGGGTGGCGAACAGCTCGGCCAGGCAGTGGCCGTGAGCCTCCCAATTGGCCGGCTCCTCGCGGCCTTGGAGCAGGCTCTCCGGCGCCTCGATGCGTTCCAGCAGCTCGCGGTAGAACTGCGGTTCCAGGGGGCCGACGGCAATCTCCCGGCCATCGGCGCAGGCATAGCAGCGGTAGTACGGCGCAGCGCCGCCGAGCAGGCTGTGCTGTCGCTCCAGCGACAGACTGCCGCCGGCGAAAAAGCTCATCAGCGAGGACACGCCGTCGACGATGGCCGCATCAACTACCTGGCCCAGGCCGGAGCGCTCGCGCTCCCACAACGCCGCCAGGAGGCCGAAGGCGAGAAACATCGAGCCCCCGCCGAAGTCGCCGACCAGGTTGAGCGGCGGGATCGACGCGCCCTCACGGCCGCCGATGGCGGCGAGCGCGCCGGTGAGGGCGATGTAGTTGATATCGTGACCGGCGACGCGGGCCAGCGGGCCGGTCTGGCCCCAGCCGGTCATGCGCCCGTAGACCAGCCGCGGGTTGCGCGCGCACAGCACCTCCGGCCCGAGATCCAGGCGCTCCATCACGCCGGGGCGAAAGCCCTCGATCAGCACGTCCGCCCGGTCGGCCAGCTCGAGGCAGCGCTGGCGCCCCGCTTCGCTACGGATGTCCAGCGCCAGCACCGAGCGTCCGCGGTCGGCCACCGGATTGGGCCAGCCGTTGCCGCCTTCGCGCTCGATGCGCAGCACCTCGGCGCCCATGTCGGCGAGCAGCATGGCGCAGTGCGGGCCGGGGCCGATGCCGGCGAATTCCAGCACGCGCAGCCCGACCAGCGGCCCTTGACGGGCCTCCTCGTTGGTCGCCATTCAGAGCCCCTCCGCCTCGGCGGTGCGCACCAGATGGTCGCGATAGCGCTCGCGCAGCAGCTTCTTGTTGACCTTGCCGGTGGCGGTGAGCGGCACCTGGTCGAAGATCACCGCGTCTGGCATCCACCATTTGACGATATGCGGCTCGATATGGGCCAGCACCCGCTTCGGGCAGACCTCGGCATCCTCGTGCGGCTCGATCACCAGCACCGGCCGTTCCTCCCACTTGGGATGGAACACACCGACCACCGCCGCGAACTTCACCCCCGGGCAGGCCGCGGCGACGTTCTCGATGTCGATGGAGCTGACCCACTCCCCGCCGGACTTGATCACGTCCTTGCTGCGGTCGGTGATGCGCATGAAGCCGTCGCCATCCAGGGTGGCGATGTCGCCGGTGTCGAACCAGCCCTCGGCGTCGAGGGCGCTACGCTCGCTGCGGAAGTAGCGCTCGATGGTCCAGGGTCCGCGCACCAGCAGCCTGCCGGGGCTCTCGCCGTCGCGCGGCAGCTCCTTGCCGTCCTCGTCGACGATCTTCAGCTCGACGCCGAACTGCAGCCGCCCCTGGCGCGTCCAGATCACCTCGTCGGTCGCCGCCTGGCCACGCGCGGCCAGCCTGGGCGTCGGCGTGGCGACCACGCCCAGCGGGCTCATCTCGGTCATGCCCCACAACTGGCGGATGGTCACCCCGTAGCGGTTCTGGAACTTCTCCGCCATCGCCCGCGGCACCGCGGAACCGCCGATCACCAGGCGCTCCAGGGTGTCGGCAGCCTCGCCGCTGCGTTCGAGATGGTCGAGGTACAGGGTCCAGATGGTCGGCACGCCGCCGGAGAGGGTCACGCCCTCGCTCTGGATCAGCTCCTGCAGGCTGCGGCCGTCCATCCTGTCGCAGGGCAGGACGAACTTGCAGCCGTTGACCGCCACGGCGAACGGCAGGCCCCAGGCCGTGGCGTGGTAGAGCGAGGAGCACGGCATCACGCAGTCGAAGGCCGACAGGTCGAACGCCCCACTCAAGCCCGCCGCCAGAGCGTGCAGCACCACCGAGCGGTGACTGTAGAGCACGCCCTTGGGATCGCCGGTAGTGCCGGAGGTGTAGCAGAGAATGGCGCCGGCATTCTCGTCGAAGGTCGGCCAGTCCAGCGGCTGCTCGGCGGCGATCAGCCGCTCGTAGCCGGGCACCGGCTGCTCGCCCGCGTCGTAACAATCCCGGTCGGCGAGCACGATGAAATGGCGGATGCTGCGCAGCATCGGACGTAGCCGCGCCACGAGCGGCGCGAAACTGACGTCGAACAGCAGGACGCCGCTGGCGGCGTGGTTGAGGGTGTAGGCGATCTGCTCGTCGGACAGGCGCGGATTGGCGGTGTGCAGCACCGCGCCGATCCCCGGCACGGCGAAGAACAGCTCGTAGTGCCGGTGGGTGTTCCAGGCCAGCGAGGACACCCGATCGCCCGGGCCGACCCCGAGCCGCCGCAGCATCGCCGCGGCCTGGGCGGCGCGCCTCGCCAGGCCCTGGTAGTCGTAACGCCAGAGCGGCTCGTCGACCAATCGCGACACCACCTCCCGATCGCCATGGGCACTGGCGGCATGCTTGAGGATGCCGCTGATCAGCAGCGGAGCTTTCTGCATCAGACCTTCTAGCATTTCTATTCCCTCTTCTTATTCTTGTTTTCGACGGATATGCCGGCTGTTTGCCGTTGAATGCTCGATCAATCCAACTCTTGTTCGAAGAAGCTCATCCTCCCAGGTGGCGGGCGATCACCAGGCGCTGGATGTCGCTGGTGCCTTCGTAGATCTGGCAGACGCGCACGTCGCGGTATATGCGCGCCACCGGGAAGTCGTCGAGGTAGCCGTAGCCGCCGAGGGTCTGGATCGCCGCGGAGCAGACCTGTTCGGCCATCTCCGAGGCGAACAGCTTGGCCATCGAGGCCTCCACCAGCGCCGGGCGGCCGGCATCGCGCAGCGCGGCGGCGTGGTGGACCATCTGCCGCGCCACGGCGATGCGCGTGGCCATGTCGGCGAGGCGGAAGGCCACCGCCTGGTGCTCCAGCAGCGGCTTGCCGAACGCCTCGCGCTCGCGGGCGTAGTCGCGGGCCACCTCGAAGGCGGCGCGCGCCATGCCCACCGCCTGGGCGGCGATGCCGATGCGCCCGCCTTCCAGGTTGGCCAAGGCGATGCGGTAGCCGTCGCCCTCCTCGCCGAGGCGCTGGCTGGCCGGCACATGCAGGCCCTCGAAGGCGATCTGGCAGGTGTCGGAGGCGTGCTGACCGAGCTTGTCCTCGATACGCAGCACCCGATAGCCGGGGCTGTCGGTAGGGACGAGGAAGGCGCTGATGCCGCGCTTGCCGACCTGCGGGTCGGTGACGGCGAAGACGATCACCGTGCCGGCGTGCTGCCCGGAGGTGATGAACTGCTTGCTGCCGTCGAGCACGTAGTCGGCGCCGTCGCGCCGCGCACGGGTGCGCAGGTTGCTGGCGTCCGAGCCGGCCTGCGGCTCGGTGAGGGCGAAGGCGCCGAGCTGCTCGCCGCGCGCCAGCGGGACGAGGAAGCGGCGCTTCTGCACCTCGTCGCCGAAGTGCAGGATCGGCACGCAGCCCACCGAGTTGTGCACGCTCATGATGGTCGAGCAGGCGCCGTCGCCGGCGGCGATCTCCTCCAGCGCCATGGCGTAGGCCAGGTAGCCGGTGGCGCAGCCGCCCCACTCCTCCGGCACCAGCATGCCGAAGAAGCCGAGTTCGGCCATTTCCCGGATCGCCTCGGCGGGGAAACGGTGCTCGCGGTCCCATTCGGCAGCGAACGGGCGCAGGCGCTCCTGGGCGAACTGGCGGGCCAGCTCGGCGATGCTTCGTTGTTCGTCGTTCGGCAGCATGGCGGCCTCCTCAGTCCAGACGCTCGACGGCCACGGCGGTGGCCTCGCCGCCGCCGATGCAGATGGCCGCCACGCCGCGGCGCAGGCCGTGGCTGCGCAGCGCCGCCAGCAGGGTGACCAGGATGCGCGCGCCGGAAGCGCCGATCGGGTGGCCGAGGGCGCAGGCGCCGCCGTGCACGTTGACCCGCGCGTGGTCGAGACCAAGCTCGCGCATGGCGACCATGGCGACCACGGCGAACGCCTCGTTGATCTCGAACAGCTCGACCTCGTCCAGCCGCCAGCCGGTGCGCTGCAGCAGGTTGCGGATCGCGCCGATCGGCGCGGTGGGGAACAGGTTGGGCGCATCGGCGAAGGCGGCGTGGCCGCGGATCGCCGCCAGCGGGCGCAGGCCGCGGCGCTCGGCCTCGGAGCGGCGCATCAAGAGCAGCGCGGCGGCGCCGTCGGAGATCGAGCTGGAGTTGGCCGCAGTCACCGTGCCGCCCTCGCGGAACGCCGGGCGCAGGGTCGGGATCTTCTCCGGGCTGGCCTTGGGCGGCTGCTCGTCGTGCTCGACGCGCCGCTGCGCGCGGCCGTGCGGCACGTCGAGGGGCACGATCTCTTCGGCGAAGCGGCCCTCGGCCATCGCCTCTCGGGCGCGCTGCAGCGAGGCCAGCGCGTAGGCGTCCTGCGCCTCGCGGCCGAAGCCGTAGGCCTGCGCGCAGTCCTCGGCGAAGGTGCCCATCAGGCGGCCCTTGTCGTAGGCGTCCTCCAGGCCGTCGAGGAACATGTGGTCGAGCACCCGCCCATGGCCCATGCGGTAGCCGCCGCGCGCGCGGTCGAGCAGGTAGGGGGCGTTGGACATGCTCTCCATGCCGCCGGCCACCACCACCTCGGCACTGCCGGCACGCAGCAGGTCGTGGCCGAGGATCACCGCCTGCATGCCCGAGCCGCACATCTTGTTCAGGGTGGTGCATACGGTGGATTTGCTCAGCCCGGCGCTCAGCGCCGCCTGGCGCGCCGGCGCCTGACCGAGGCCGGCGGGCAGCACGCAGCCCATCAGCGCCTCCTGCACCGCCTCGGGGGCGATGCCGCCGCGCGCCACCGCGGCGCGGATCGCAGCGGCGCCCAGTTCGGGGGCGGTCAGCCCCTGGAGGTCGCCTTGGAAGCCGCCCATCGGCGTGCGCGCGCTGCCGACGATGACGATCGGATCTTGCTGGTTCATGGATTCATCTCCTGTCACTTGGCGGCCATGCGCAGGGCACCGTCGAGACGGATCACCTCGCCGTTGAGCATGGGGTTCTCGACGATGTGCCGCACCAGCGCGGCGAATTCCTCGGGCTTGCCCAGGCGCGGCGGGAACGGCACGCCGACGGCCAGCGACTCGCGCACCTCGGCGCTCATCCCAGCCATCATCGGCGTCTCGAACACGCCGGGGGCGACGGTCATCACCCGGATGCCGTGACGGGCCAGCTCACGCGCCGCCGGCAGGGTCAGCGACGCCACCCCGCCCTTGGAGGCGGCGTAGGCGGCCTGGCCGATCTGCCCGTCGAAGGCGGCGATGGATGCGGTGTTGACGATCACCCCGCGCTCGCCGCCCTCGCCCGCCGCGCCCTCGGCCATCGCTTCGGCGGCCAGGCGCAGCATGTTGAAGGTGCCGATCAGGTTGACGGCGACGATGCGCGCGAAGCTGTCCAGCGCGTGCGGGCCGTTGCGGCCGAGCAGCTTCTCGCCGCCGACCACCCCGGCGCAGTTGACCAGCCCGTGCAGGGCGCCGAAGGTTTCGACAGCGCCGGCCACCGCGCGGCGGGCAGCGCCTTCGTCGGTGATGTCGGCTACCAGGCCGCGGGCGTTGCCACCCAGTTCGGCGGCGCGCTCCTCCACCGTGGAGGCCAGATCGACCAGCAGTACCTTGCCGCCGGCTGCAATCAGCGCCCGGGCGGTGGCCTCACCCAGCCCGGAAGCGGCACCGGTGACGAGGAAAACCTTGTTCTGGATGTGCATGGCGAATCTCTCTCGAACGAACGCCAGCCCGGCTGGCGAAGTGAGACGTGCGGGTGCAGTCAGGCGACGTAACGCCTGGCTGGATTTTCCGGGTGCGGACGGCTAATCGGACGGGGCTGCCGGGGGATGCAGCAGAAGGGAGAAGTACGGCATGGCGGTTTCCTTTCTTGTTCTAATTGGAAATCACGACAAGCGTGGGTGGCTTCATCTTGGTCATCCGCAGGCGGCTGGACAATGGCCGTTCCTTTCAATCTGCGTGACCGTTTTGGCCAATCGGCGACTGCAGGATCAGGGCGCGGTAATGACCGGGATTGCTCCCGGTCCACTTGCGGAAGGCCCTGTAGAAAGCGCTGACTTCGGCGAAGCCCAGGCGCGCGGCGATCTCGCCGAAAGTCACCTCGGGGTCGGCCAGCCAGGCCGTCGCCATTTCCTGGCGCACCGCGTCCTTGATCGCCTGGTAGGACTGACCGACCTCGGCCAGGCGCCGGCGCAGGGTCGAAGGCGAAACGCACAGCGCTTGGGCCAGTTCCTCCCCGGTCGGCCAGCGCTCGGCCGGCAAGGTGCGCAAATGGGCCTTGATGCGGTGAGCCATGCTGCCGGTATCGCGGTACTTGACCAGGATGTTGGACGGCGCCCTGGCGAGGAAATCCGCCAGCTCGGCTTCGCTGCGCCGCACCGGCAGAGCCAGCACGTCCGCGGCGAAAATGATTCGCGAGCGAGGCCGGTCGAAACGCAGGTTGTCGGAGAACATCACCCGGTAGTCGTCGATGTAATCCGGCACAGCGCAGCGCGACTCGACCGCCAGCAGGGGGAAACGCCGGCCGACCAGCCAGCAGGCCAGTCCGTGCAGCAGCAGCCAGAAGGTGAAATAGGCGAAGGACCTCGCCGGTTCGGCGCTGCGCTCATGCAGCACCACCTCGGCCAGACTCTGGCTGCAGCTCAGACTGCCGCGGAAGCCCTCGAAGGTCAGGCCGAAGAAATCCAGCGCTATGCGCAGCGCCTCCTCCAGGGTGGCCTGGGTCCGGCAGACGCGACAGAGGAAGGCGAAGCTGCCCGCGCGCATGCGCCGCGGGTCCATGCCGAAGAACTCGTCGTCGAAACGCCGCGCGAGCAGCAGCCACAGGCGGCTGTATACCCTCACCTCCACCCGCGCTCCGGGCATTGCCAGGATGGCTGGCTCCAGACCGACCTCGCGCAGCAACTCGTCGGTCGACTCCCCCCGCAGCGCGAAGGCCCTGAGGGCTTCTTCGACCAGACGAATGGAGATGCTGTCCTTGTGCACTGGCACGGCGCGCTGATTCACCTGTTCCGGGCTCCGTCGGGAGGTGCGGATAACATAGGCAAGCCGACCGAGGAACGCCAGGCACCGAGTTCGAAAGCCCAACTACGGGCACGGTACCGAAGGACTGAAGGACAGGTTCATCCAGGCTGGCGTATCTCCGCTAAACGCCCCCTATCGCGGCGCCCTCTTCGGTCAGAATGGGCCTCTCCTTGTTTACTCTATCGGCATCGATGGTTGGCGGTGACAATTGCCGGCTAGAGGACTTCCGATTACAGATAATTTATTTCTTAATACCCAAGAATATGGAAGGATTCCTAGGATCAATTGGAACTGACGTTGCCATTCCGGGATGGAACACCCAGCGCCTTCCAGCTTCTAACGAACAGGCGCAGTCAGATCACGCGAGCACACCATGAACGAGGCAAACCTTCACCATGAGCCCACCCGGGCTGAGATCGATGCATTGGCCGGACCGACCGTCCTCGAGTTCGGCGCGACCTGGTGCGGTCATTGCCAGGCGGCCCAGCCCCTGATCGGCAAAGCGCTCGCCGGATATGCGCATGTGCGCCACATCAAGATCGAGGATGGCAAGGGACGACCGCTCGGACGCTCTTTCCGGGTCACCCTGTGGCCCACCCTGCTGTTTCTCGATCAGGGCAAGGAGGTCGCACGCCTGGTTCGCCCTATCGATGTGCAAGCCATCGAACGTGCCCTGGCGATGATCTGTCCGGGAGCTTGAAGCACGTTTTCCGAAGGCAAACTGCGCATTTCGTTCCGCTCCGCCAATCCGCACACCGGAAGGCCCTCGGTGATCATCCGCACTCGGGGAACAGTACCTGTGCGCCGCCCCACCAACGGTTGAACTTCGCTGCCTGATCGAGCATCGACCGAAAGCGGTCATCGAACCGTATTCGAGGAGTGTTAGGTTTCGATTTCCCGGCCGTTTTGAACCGGGAGCGAAGGCTGCGGGTCATCTATTGTGGTAAGTGCAACATGTTCATGGAAAGGACGGATGAACCATGAATCAAGCATTCAGGGACAACGCCTCGACCAGCTTCATCTTACAAGACTCAAGCTTGCACCGTCTGATGGTCGAGCTTCTAGAGCGTGCCGATATCCGTATCGGGGGCAACCGTCCCTGGGATATGCGCCTCAATGCCCCCGGAGTCCCCGAGCGAATCTTCGCCCAAGGGAACCTGGGGCTTGGCGAAGCCTACATGGACGGGGCCTGGGAGGCCGAGCGGCTGGACGAGTTCTTCCACCGGCTTTTGTCCGCACGCCTGGATCGCCAAGTGCAGCCCGTGCGCATGATGCTCCACGCCCTGCGCGCCCGCCTGGTCAACCTGCAAAGCAGCCGGCGGGCCTGGCAAGTGGGCAGGGTTCACTACGACCTAGGCAACGCCTTCTATACCGCCATGCTCGACCCGCGCATGACCTACACCTGCGGTTACTGGAAGAATGCCGGCAACCTGGCCGAAGCCCAGGAGGCGAAGCTGGAGTTGATCTGCCGCAAGCTCCGCCTGGAACCGGGGATGAGGGTGCTGGACATCGGCTGCGGTTGGGGCAGTTTCCTGGGCTATGCCGCCGAGCGTTACGGTGTGCAAGGCGTCGGCGTGACGATTTCCAAGGAGCAGGCGATCTGGGCCAGCCAGCGCTATGCTGGCCTTCCCCTGGAGTTCCGCCTGCAGGACTACCGCCAGATCGAGGAGCATTTCGACCGTATCGCCAGCGTCGGCATGTTCGAGCACGTAGGGCACAAGAACCATCGGGTGTTCATGGAAGTGGCCACGCGCTGCCTAGCCGAAGATGGCCTTTTCCTGCTGCACACCATCGGCAAGAACGATCGCAGCTCCTCGACGGACCTATGGATCGACCGGTACATCTTTCCTAATGGCGACGTGCCTTCTCTCGGCCAGATCGGCGATGCCGCGAACGATCTGCTGATTCTGGAGGACCTGCACAACTTCGGGGCGGATTACGACAAGACGCTGACGGCCTGGTGTCACAACTTCGAAAAAGCCTGGCCGCAATTCGCCGACCAGCTGGGCGAGCGCTTCCGTCGCATGTGGCGCTATTACCTTCTCTCCTGCGCCGGCGCCTTCCGGGCCCGAGATCTCCAGCTGTGGCAGCTGGTGCTCTCGAAAAACGGGGTCCCCGGGGGCTACGAGCGTCCAGCGATGTAGAGCGCCACCGCCATGGGGAGATACCGGGCAACCCTGGACAACGAGAAGAGCGATGCTGCTATGGACGAAGACAACGACGACAAGCCCCTCACTTTCCGGCAAATGCTGCAGAGCGTGCTGGCAGCAGCATTGGGCGTTCAGAGCGGCAAAAACCGGGCACGGGACTTCGCCCGTGGCAAACCCAGCCATTTCATCTTATTGGGCTTGGGATTCACAGCTATATTCGTGTTGATCATTCTCGGCGTGGTCAAGTTGATACTTCATCTCGTCCATACTTGAAGCGCATTAAACTTGTTGTTGGTGACATTGCCCCAGAATACGGCCGTTGCCACCGCCAGGCCGATCAGAGACACGACAGCCGCAGCCTCGATGACACTGTCCTTATCGTTCGAACGGAATAACTTGCCAGGATGCTTTCCCTTTCTTCAGAGGATTCGCCTCGAGTAAGTACAGGATTTTTTGTCGCCCAAGGCAACCTTTTAATAACTTAATATTATCTGCATATATTAAAACAGCACTTTTACGTATAAGAATGAACTGATATCTTGGTCCGCTCAGCCACGGTGAGCGGCCGTGCGCGCAGAAATAGCAGTAGCCGCCTGACTGACAGGACATTTCATGTACGTATACGACCAGTACGATCAACACATCATCGAGGACCGGGTTCGCCAGTTCCGTGATCAGACTCGCCGCTACCTGGCCGGCGAGCTGAGCGATTCGGAGTTCCTTCCTCTTCGCCTGCAGAACGGCTTGTATATCCAGCGCTACGCTCCCATGCTGCGCATCGCGGTGCCCTATGGCCTGATGTCCTCTACCCAGGTGCGCAAGCTGGCGGAAATCACCCGCAAGTACGACAAGGGCTATGCCCACATCAGCACCCGGACCAACGTGCAGCTGAACTGGCCCGAACTGGAAGACGTGCCGGACATCCTCGCCGAACTGGCGACCGTGCAGATGCACGCGATCCAGACCAGCGGCAACTGCATCCGCAACACCACGACCGACCAGTTCGCTGGGGTCGCCCGGGACGAACTGATCGATCCGCGCCCCTGGTGCGAAATCATTCGCCAGTGGTCGACCTTCCATCCGGAATTCGCCTTCCTGCCGCGCAAGTTCAAGATCGCCGTCAACGGTGCCGTGAACGATCGGGCGGCCATCGAGGTGCATGACATCGGCCTGGAGGCGGTGAAGAACACCGCGGGCGAGCTGGGCTTCCGCGTTTCCGTCGGCGGCGGCCTGGGCCGAACCCCGATCGTCGGCAGCTTCATCAACGAATTCCTGCCCTGGCGGCACCTGCTGACCTATCTCGATGCCATCCTGCGCGTCTACAACCGCTATGGTCGCCGCGACAACAAATTCAAGGCGCGGATCAAGATCCTGGTCAAGGCCTTGACCCCGGAGGTCTTCGCTGAACGCGTGAACGCCGAATGGGCTCATCTGAAGGATGGCGCGGGCACCCTGACCGAAGCCGAGGTCGAGCGCGTCAGCAAGTTCTTCGTTGAGCCGGCCTACAAGGCACTCGAAGACCAGGACGAGCCCCTCGCCGGTCAGGATGCCGAACATCCTGGCTTCGCCCGCTGGCGCCAACGCAACGTGATGGCGCACAAGAAGCCCGGCTATTGCGCGGTGACCCTGTCCCTGAAACCCACCGGCACCGCACCGGGCGACATCAACGACAAACAGCTCGACGCCCTGGCCGACCTGGCCGACCGCTACAGCTTCGGCGAAATACGCAACTCCCACGAGCAGAACATCATTCTCGCCGACGTGGAGCAGAGCCGCCTCTTCGAGCTGTGGAATGAACTGCGCGAGCAGGGCTTCGCCACCCCGAACATCGGCCTGCTGACCGACATCGTCTGCTGCCCGGGCGGCGATTACTGCTCCCTGGCCAACGCAAAATCCATTCCGATCGCCGAAGCCATCCAGCGGCGGTTCGACGACCTCGACTACCTGTTCGACGTCGGCGAACTCGACCTGAACATCTCCGGCTGCATGAACGCCTGTGGCCATCACCACATCGGCCACATCGGCATCCTCGGGGTGGACAAGAAGGGAGCCGAGTTCTATCAGGTCTCCCTCGGCGGCGACTCCCACCGCGGCGCCAGTCTCGGTCAGATTCTCGGTCCATCCTTCGCCCAGGAGGAAATGGCCGATGTGATCGAAAAGATCATCAAGGTCTATGTTGAGAACCGAAATGAAGACGAACGCTTCATCGACACCTTCCGCCGTATCGGCATCGATTCCTTCAAGGAGCGTGTTTATGCAGCGAATCATTAAGAACGGCCAGGTAATCGACGAATCCTGGCATCTGCTCGACAAGGACTCCAGTCTCGACGGGTTGTCCAACTCCGACGACCTGATCGTCCCCCTGGCCCTGTGGCGCGAGCATGCCCATGCCCTGAAGGTCCGCGATGGCGGCTTGGGCGTCTGGCTGGATAGCGACGAAGAGATCGAGGAAATCGTCGACGACCTATCACACTTTCAAGTGGTCGCCCTGAACTTCCCGATTTTCACCGATGGGCGTCACTACTCCAGTGCCCGCCTGTTGCGTGAACGCTATGGTTACCAGGGCGAAGTACGCGCCATTGGCGACGTCTTGCGCGATCAGCTGTTCTATATGCAACGCTGCGGCTTCGATGCTTTCGCTATCCGTCCGGATCGCGATCCCTACGAAGCCCTGCAGAGCCTGCAGGACTTCTCCGTGACCTATCAGGCTGCGGTAAATCAGCCCCCGTTGTTCCGTCGCCGACAGGCCTGAGTCCGCGCCCCCCAAACAAAAAGCCCCGCACTGCGGGGCTTTTTGCTTTCAACGCCTCACTGGTAATGGCGCTGACTGAGTCGCTCCCACCATTTCAAAAGGACCTTGTCCAGGGCGAGACTCGCGCCGAAACCGAAACGCTCCTGAAGACTCTTCTTCTCTGCGTAATGCAGGTGGAATAGATCGGCTTCGCGGGCACGCTCGGCCAAGTATTCGTCGCTGGTCAGCAGATCATCGACCAGATGCCTACCCAGGGCGGCCTGGCCCAACCAGATCTCGCCGGTGGCGATCTCCTCGATGGACAGCTGCGGACGATAGCGGGCGACGAAACCCTTGAAGAGCTCGTGGGTGGTTTCCAGGTCTTCCTGGAACTTCTCCCGGCCCTTCTCGGTGTTCTCGCCAAACACTGTCAGCGTGCGCTTGTACTCGCCAGCAGTGTGGACCTCGAAGTCGATATCGTGCTTCTTCAGCAACCGATGGACATTGGGCAACTGCGCCACGACACCGATCGAGCCGAGGATCGCAAAGGGGGCCGCCAGGATGCGCTCGCCGATACAGGCCATCATGTAGCCGCCACTGGCAGCCACCTTGTCGACGCAGACGGTCAACGGCACACCGGCCTTGCGGATACGAACCAGCTGCGAGGCGGCGAGACCATAGCTATGAACCATACCGCCGCCGCTTTCCAGCCGGACGACCACTTCATCCTGCGGCGTGGCCATGCTCAACAATGCCGTGATCTCATGGCGCAGATTGTCTGTGGCGGAGGCCTTGATGTCGCCATCGAAATCGAGCACGAAGACCCGAGCTTTATGCTTGCCGGCTTTCTTCGCCAGCTTCTCGGCCTTGGCCTCTTCCTTTCGCTGAGCCTTCAGACGATCCTTGTCCAGCACGACCTCCTCGAGGGTCTCGCGCAAGGCCCTGTAGAAATCGTTGAGCTTGTTCACCTCCAGGTGTCCGGCACTCTTGTGCCGCCCTTTGCTGCGCAAGGCAGCCAGTGCAACCAGCACCACCAGGATAGCTGCCAGCACGGTCACCACTCTGGCCAGAAAGCCCGCATAGTCGAGAAGAAAATCCACACCTATCCCCTTGATTCGCCATCCAGTGTGCCCGGACGAAGCCCACCCAAGCGCTCAAGCATACCGAGCGAATCCGTCATCGGCCAGAGATCGCCTGGAGGAAGGCGACAGCATCCCTATCGTTGAACAAACAAGAGCAGCACGAGAGGCCATTACGCAGCGAGATGGATTTACTGCTGTAATAAATACACAGCCAGCTAAGCATTTAGTCGCCCCGGCGATGTCCATTCATGCAGAACCCAAACCTGGAGACGCGTTTGGCAGGAAACGCCTTTCACCCTCTCGTGGAGCAACAATGAACGTCAAGGATCAGGATATGGGCAGCGTTTATTTGATCAGGCATGGCCAAGCTTCTCTGGGGGCATGCGACTACGACGTTCTGTCCCCATTGGGCATACGACAGGCAGAGATTCTCGGCCGCCATCTGGCCCAGCGGCAGATGGGCTTCGATCGCTGCATCAGCGGCTCCCTGAAACGGCAGAAGCAGACAGCCAGCATAGTACTGGAAGAATTCCGCGCAGCAGGCCAGCGACCACCGGCAATCGAAACGATGCCGGCTTTCAACGAGATCGATCTTGATGGGATGATCAAAGCATTCTTGCCCGATATTCTCTCGAGCGAACAGGGGCTATCCCTTCCCCAGCAACATGCGACATCAAGAGCCAGCGATTTCCAGCGACTGTTCAGCCGAGCGGTGGAACACTGGCTCGCAGGCAAGCAGGGGAAGGGAAACCTGGAGAGCTGGGAATATTTCCGCATGCGCGTGCGTGAAGGTCTCCAGCATCTGATCCGCGACTCGGGCCCCGATACCCGAATCGCAGTTTTCACGTCCGGTGGCCCTATTATCGCTCTGCTCCACCTCATCGCCGACGTACCTGCAGGCAAGGCCTTCGAGCAGGCATGGCAGATCGCCAATACTTCGCTCAGCCGGTTAAGCTTCCGGAACGGCGAGGTAACTCTGACCGCCTTCAACAGTCATGCCCACCTCGACCGAGAACTCATAACTTACATTTGAAATGACCAGCCATCGCTGTTCAAATGCCGCCTCCGAACCTGATAAGGGAGTTAGCCATGTCCTCAGCCGCCACCATCATTGAAACCATGAAATCCCGCTTTTCTCCCAGCGCCGCTAGCGGCCTGGATGTGATTTACCAATTCAACATCAAAGACGGCGACAATCATTACCTGGTCGTCAAGGATGGTACCTGCGAGGTTTGTCTTGGCGATGCCGAGAACCCCAACGTAACCCTCATCATGGATAAGGCGACCCTGAAGGGAGTCACCAACGGGACAATCGGCGGGATGCAGGCATTTCTTTTCGGAAAGATACGCGCGGAAGGTGAAATGATGCTGGCCATGAAACTGAGCGAACTGTTTCCCAACTGAGCGACGGACCAGCACCTAGTCTAGGCATCAGCAGGCATCGGACATGCCCAACTCCGCCCTTCCTCCGGCTTACCAGTCCTTCATCGCTTGGTGAGCCTCAGGACTGAGCGGTTGTACCAGCAAGCCGGTTGGCTTGAGGTCGAGCGCGTAGGTAGCATTGTCGGCCATGGGCAGGAACGTCACCCTCAGTGCCTGTGGATCGAAGAGCCCCAGATCGTGCCGGCTCAAGCGCAACCAGCGCCAGGTATCGATACCCCCAGGACTCTCCGCCAGGGTCACTTGGATATTGTGCGCCAGTTGCTGCTGTTCGATGGCAAGGTAGCGACCGCTCAACCGATCCAGACGATAGCCTGGCTCCAGACCGATCAGAGCGGCTAGGCCCTTCCATTTGAACAGGCGGGCGTCAAGCTGCCAAAGATCACCGTCGAGGGTCGTGCTGCGCGTCTTGCTCCCTTCCTCGATATCTACCCGGTAATGCTGAAGCCCATCGGCGTGAAAGCTCACCAGCGCCAGCCTCCCGTCCTCGGGGAGAGCCCGATAACTGAACAGGTCGCAGACGATCAATCCGATCACTCCGGCCGTGGCAAAAAATGCTAGACCGAGAGTGCCGCGCAGCCAGCCAAGCAGCCAATCGCGGTCGAACAACAGCCTGGCAGCAACGATCAGCACCAGCAGCCCCACCAGAGCCATCGCCCAAGCCACTCCACCATACTGCATGAGTTCCCGCCATTGGTTCCGCACATTGAGACGGCTGGATTATGGGCAGCCAGTCGGACTGCTACCACTCACACCAGTCCATAATAAGACGCAGGTCGAAAAAAGAACCCGCAACCCCGCCACACCTTCGACCATGGAAGACTGAGAAAGCGAAAGGCTTGATGAAGGAAGCGCAGCGCTCCGTTCGAGCGCAAAGGGCTCGATCGCTAGCCAGGTGGAAGCGGCTCGGGAAGCCCCAGATGGCGAGCCCGGTGAAGCTCGATGAGATAGCGGGCGATGGAGTATGGCGAGGGCAGCAGCGGCAGCCAGGCCAGATCGAACCAATGGGCCTCCTCGATTTCCCCGGGCTGCGGAACGATCTCTCCGCCTGCATACTCGGCATGGAAGCCCAGCATCAGCGAATGGGGATAGGGCCACGACTGGCTAGCGATGTACTGCAGGTTCTTGACCTCGAGCCCGACCTCCTCGCGTACCTCCCGCACCACGCATTGCTCGACCGTTTCGCCTGGCTCGACGAAGCCTGCGAGGGTGCTGAAAACCCCGCTGGCGAAACGGGGCGAACGGGCGAGCAGAACCTCATCACCCCGGGTAACCAGAACGATCATGCTGGGGGAAAGACGTGGGTAGTGCTGTTCGTCGCAACGCGAACAACGCATGGCACGCTCACCGGAAACGAGTTGCATGGGCTCACCACAGCTGCCACAGAAACGATGATGCCTGGCCCAGGTACCGATCTGCGCCGCATACCCCAGCAGCCTGAAGGTGTCGGCGTCCCCTTCGAGCATGAGCCGACGCAGGCTCTGCCAACTGCAACCGGCGATCTCGGCAGGCCTTTCCAATTCGAGAAGGCGGACGGGGATCGATCCGTACAGCCCGACCTCATGCTCGGCCAGTGCTGGCAATTGCAGCTCACGCAACCAATCGAGCGAAAAGAGCGGACCTTGCGAACTGCATAGGAAATCCTGTCGGCAATGAACGAGCACCAATGGCCCGTCACCCTTGGCCTCGCCCGATTCCGCCATATGATGACTGGCCATTATGCCGCTACCGGCAACGCCAGGGCACGAACGCTGTCGCTGGCAAGGTCGAGGATATGGGCCTGACCATCTGGAGCCCCGCCTTCGAGGTAATACTCGAGACTGGTCAGCGCATCGGCCAGGGTTTCCAGCATAGGCTCGGCGGGCATCTTCTGGCTCTCCAGCATGCGTTTCTGGATATATTCGCCACAGGCCGAGATGAGCGATGCCGCGCGTTGCTGCTCGAGGAACCAGAGGCCGCCACGCACCGCATCCAGACTTATCGGCACATTGGCCAAGTGCATCTTGTCGCCGTTGGACTCGATATAGGCAGTGATCGCCCGGCGGGCAAGGGCGAGGCCGGCCTTGGCCTCGTCGAGTACCACGATGCGCGCCTCGGCCAGTTGTTGGCTGGCAAAGGAATCGGACTCTTTCTCCGGGCGCAATGCCCGCTCGCCTCGCTCCAGATGGGTGACGACTCCCTCGACATAGAGCAAGGCCTCCGCGAGTTGGGTGAGCACCTGCAGCTCCATAGGCTTGCCGTCCGCACTGACCTCGGCGATCGAGGGCAAGAGGGCGCCGATCGCATTGCTGGCCGAGATCAGGCCGACCATGCTCAAGGTCTTCACCAGCTTGCCCAACCGGATATACAGGCCCTGCAGGCTTTCCCCTCCGCTGGCGCCTCTTTCGATCAGATCGAGAGAATCCTTGAGACTCGTCAGCTCTTCGCAGATAGCCATGGACAGGGAGCGCATCACGGACTGTCCTGGCCCGGCCAAGCGACGATACTCCTCCTCCAGGAGCTGATCGGTGAAAGGCAGCGGCTGAAGGACGAAAGCCTCTCGCACCTGCGTGGCAAGAGGTCCATGGCTGTCGGCGAGAGCCACGAGATAGAGCAGTTCCTTGAGCAGGCTCCGGGGAGGCTCATTGTCGGCGCAGGTCAGGGCTCGCCTGAGCTCGCGGTCGACTTGGGCGAAGAGGAACTTGCGCGACTTGCGCGGGATCAGCCTGCCATCCAGGTGCGACTCGAGGGCAGCCGCACAGATCCAGTACAGCCTGCCTTGCGAATTGGCGGCGAAGATGCGCTTCAGACGCTTCATCGCCCGGAGCATCAGACCGATGCTGGACTGAAGACTCTGCTCACGGATAAAGCCCAACAAGCCGAGCTGATACATGTGGCGCAGACGTGAGACCTCCCCCTCTCCGGCTGGCTGTGGGGTCTGGGGAGGCCGCGGCGCATCGAGTCGAACGCTGAAGAAGAGGCTTTCCGGCAAGGCAGCCTGGCCGCCAGCCAGGCGCAGATCGTTGATGGCCGGCAACAGCAGTTCGGGAATTTCCTGACGATGCAGATCCACGCTTTCCAGATAGCGACGCAGCACATGCAGCGCGCCGCTGAGGGCAGCCAGTTGCACATCCCATACCTCGCCGACACCGGCAGGGATATTCGTCGCCTGCTGCAGCACTTCCTGTGCCAGCATCTCGGCGCCGGTCAGCTCGATGAGCTTGAGGATGCCGCGCACCTGCTGCAGATTCACCACCGCCTGCTGCAGCAGGCTGCCATTCTGGCGCTCGACGATGAACTGTTCGAGACTCTGCTCGGCCTCGTCGATGGTGGTGAACAGCTCGTTACGCACCAGGCTGAGGGACGTAGCACCAGTGACCATGGATCTATTGCGCCTCCCGCGCGAAGCTCTCGTACGGCATCAGTCGGCGAACTCCGGCTTCTGCTTGCCCAAATGCGCAGCCATTACCACGCTTCATAACCAATCGCCCAAGCGGGCGGCCGTCAAGCCAAGCCCCAGGATATGAAGGGCCTGTCGAAAACCGCGCAACTATAGCAAGGGGCAAGGCGATTTCGATGCCGGCCTCTGTGATGCAGCACACGCCCTGCTCTTTCAATGGCTTAATGCCTCCCGTCAGCGGATGCAGTCGACGGTATAACTATAACCGGTCGACCCCACCACCCGCTGCAACCCATGAATGTCCGAATCGAACCCTGGAAAGCGCAAATCGAAGGCTCGGGCGGATCTGAGATAGTCGACGATGAAGCCGGTCGTTCGAGTGAAACGCTCACCGGGCATGATCAGGGGAATACCCGGCGGATAGGGCACCAGCATCACGGCCGAGACACGGCCCTCCAACTCTTCGATGGGCACCGCTTCGACCTCGCCCTTCACCAGCTTGTCGTAAGCCTCCGAAGGCAGGACAACGACCTCGGGGAGAACGCTATATAACCGCTTCAGCATCTTGGCGCGGGCGCTCTCGCGATAGTATGCATGCAGCTGCCCGCACAGGTCGCGCAGCCCCATCCCCGCATACAGCGGGCCGCCGGCGCGGGCAACCGAGGGCAACGCCTCGGCAAGCGGCAGGTTGCCATCGAAGTAACGCTTGAACTCGAGCAACTCGGTCAGCAGCGTGCTCCACTTGCCCTTGGTGATGCCCATGGAGAACAGGACCAGGAAGGAGTAGAGCCCTGTCTTTTCCACCACCAGGCCCCGCTCCCAGAGAAACTTGCTGACGACGGTAGCGGGAATACCCTGCTCGGCCAGTTCGCCGTTCACATTCAGCCCCGGCGTGACCAGGGTCACCTTGATCGGGTCGAGCAACAGGTAGTCCTCTGCCAGCCCCCCGAAACCATGCCATTCGTCTCCCGGGGCCAGCACCCAGTCCTGGGTATCGAACCGCTCCATGCCTTCACTCAGCGGCGGCTGCCAGATGTCGAACCACCAATCATCCGCCGCTAGACTCTGCCGCAGATTGGCGAGAGCACGGCGGAAACTGAGGGCCTCGTCGAAAGTCTCCTGAATCAACGAACGGCCAGCGGGGCCCTCCATCATCGCCGACGCCACATCCAGCGAAGCCAGAATCCCGTATTGGGGGGACGTCGAGGTATGCATCATGAACGCCTCGTTGAAGCGTTCGCAGTCGAGCTGGCGGAGGCCGCCATCCTGCACATGGATCATCGAAGCCTGACTGAAGGCCGCCAGCAGTTTATGGGTGGAGTGGGTACTGAACACCAGAGGGCTGTCCGGTCCGCGGCTCGTTCCCATGCCGTAGCGGCCGGCGTAGAACTCGTGGAAGGCCGCATAGGCGTACCAGGCCTCGTCGAAGTGCAGCACCTCGACCGAATCGCCTAGCTGCCGCTTGATCAGCTCGGCGTTGTAGCAAAGGCCGTCGTAGGTCGAATTGGTGACCACCGCCAGCCGGACCTTGGGCTCCCGTCCGCGGGCCAGCGGATTGGCAGCGATCTTGGCTCGGATCGACTCCCGACTGAATTCTTCGAGCGGAATCGGCCCGATGATGCCCAGCTCGTTGCGCTCAGGCATCAGATACAGGGGAATCGCCCCGGTCATGATGATCGCGTGTACGACCGATTTGTGGCAGTTGCGGTCGACCAGGACCAGATCGTTGCGGGCGACCATCGCGTGCCAGACGATCTTGTTGGCCGTCGAGGTGCCATTGGTCACGAAAAAGCTGTGATCGGCGCCGAAATTGCGCGCCGCTCGGGCCTCGGCCGCCGCCAGCGGCCCGGTATGGTCGAGCAGCGAGCCCAGTTCCGGTACCGACACCGACAGATCGGAGCGAAGTGTGTTTTCCCCGAAGAACTGATGGAAAGCCTGTCCCACCGGACTCTTGCGGAATGCTACTCCGCCCCCGTGGCCGGGCGTGTGCCAAGAGTAGTTGGATTGAAGGGTGTGCTCGACCAGCACGCTGAAAAACGGCGGCAGCAGGCCCGCCAGGTAGTTTCGTGCGGCCCGGGCGACCTGGCGGGCAAGAAAGGGCACCGTGTCCTCGAACAGATAGAGGATACCGCGCAACTGATTGAGCTCGGCCATGGCCTCGGCCGGTGCATTCTCGATGGTGACCTGCTCACCGATGGCGAAGATCGGCAGCCGCGGGGCCCGGAAGCGGACGATGCGGATCAGCTCGAGCATGTCCTGCAGCAAGCGCCGGTTTTCCCCCGCGCCCTCCGCGGCGACCAGGATGCAGGCCAGGCCGTGATGGGTCGAGGCGACGATGCGACCCTCCGCGGAACTGGCACTGGTAAGGGTCCCGAAACCGCCCTGCTCCAGCTCCCGGGCGATTGCCCGGATGCGCTCGCCGGCCACGGTGTCGGCCTTGATGTCGCGATGGACGATCAGGATGGGAAAATTGAGATCCTTGTACACATCGGCATCCCGAAAGGTTTTGTTTCAGGATAAGCCAAGCTGAGCACCGAAGTAGCAAATACCTCGGTCAAGGTCGTACCGCCTGCTCGCACCTATTGCTGCGGCGTTTCCAGTAGCTGCGCCCAGAGAGCCGGGCCTCCGGCGGCCTTCTCGATCGCCGCCAGGCGCGCCGCATGCGCCGCCAACTCCTCCTCGCTGGCACGGATGATCCGCGTCCGCGGGCGGTCGGAGGGCAAGCGGCGGATCGGTGTCACCTGGCGCCGGCCGTCGGCCCCCTCCTCTGCGCCTTCGCCCGCCAGGGACAGGTGGGTCTGGCCACCGGTCATCGCCAGCCAGACGTCGGCCAGGATCTCGGCGTCGAGCAGCGCGCCGTGCAGATCGCGGCCGGAGTTGTCCACGCCATAGCGCTTGCACAGGGCATCGAGGCTGTTGCGCTGGCCGGGGTGACGCTCGCGGGCCATCAGCAGGGTATCGAGCACGCTGCAGTGCGCGGTGATATCCGCCCGGTCGGTCTGGCCGAGTCGGGAGAACTCGCTGTTGATGAAGCCGATGTCGAACGCCGCGTTGTGGATGATCAGCTGGGCGTCCTTGATGAATTCGAAGAACTCCTCGGCCACATCGGCGAAGCGCGGTTTTCCGACTAGGAACTCGTCGGTGATGCCATGCACCGCTACCGCGCCCTCGTCGACCTGGCGATCGGGCTGCAGGTAGACATGGAAATGCCGCCCGGTGAGACGACGGCCGATGACTTCGACACAGCCGATTTCGATGATCCGGTGGCCGTCGGTGACGGGCATGCCGGTGGTTTCGGTATCGAGTACTACGCTGCGCATGGGTATGCCGTTCCTGTCAAACGCTGTGTTTCTGACTTTTCGCCGAGACGACGCCCCGATTGGCCAACTGGTCGGCCCGCTCGTTGCCGGGATGCCCGGTGTGACCGCGGACCCAGGACCAGGTGACCCGGTGTCGGTTCACCTGCTCGTCCAGTTGCTGCCAAAGATCGGCGTTCTTAACCGGCTGGCGAGCCGCAGTCTTCCAGCCGCGCTTCTTCCAGTTCGGCAACCATTCCTGGATGCCGCGCATCACGTATTCCGAGTCGGTGGTCAGCGACACCTCACAGGGACGGTTGAGCTCGGCCAGCGCCCGGATGGCCGCGGTCAGCTCCATCCGGTTGTTGGTGGTTTCCGCTTCGCCCCCCCAGAGCTCCCGTTCCACGCCCTTGTAGATCAGCAAGGCGCCCCAGCCTCCCGGCCCAGGGTTACCCTTGCAGGCACCATCGGTATAGATTTCGACCTTGTCGCTCACTTAAGCCTCATGCTTCGAATCGCGCCGGCTGATCTTGACCACCGGCAGCGGCACCAGCTTGCCGATGGGCTCCCGGCGGCTCTGTGGCAACGGCCGAAGGCCGACCACCAGCTTTCGGGCCACCAGCAGGTAGAAGCCGCCTCCCGGCATCTGCCCGGATCGGCCCCATGACTCGAGACGCTCGGTACGGGCTTGCCAGGCGGTGGATGAAAGCGGCGGACGATAGCATCCGAAACGGCGTTTCTCCAGCGCGAACCCCAGCAAGGCCAGCCAGTCGCCCACCCGATGCGAGCCGATGCAGCGGGCTTGGCGCAAGGCATCGTTGGCGAAATAGCGGCGCAATCCCCACAGGCTGCGCGGGTTGATACCGACGATCAGCAGATGACCGCCGGGACGCACGCTGCGGGCGGCTTCCCTCAGCAATCCATGCGGCGACAGGCTGAAATCCAGACCATGCTGCAGCACCACCACGTCCGCGGCATGCTCGACCAGCGGCCAGGCCTGTTCTTCGCAGACGATCTGAATCCCCGGCTGGGGCGGTCCCAGCCGCACGCAGCAACGGATCTGCCCGGCCGGGTCGGACAACCCAGCTGGCGGACCGTAATGCACCAGGTATCCGCCGAAAAAGCGGGCCAGTTCCTCCTTGAGCAGCCGCTGCTCCTCGCCGAGCAGTTGCTGCCCGGGCGCACTGGCGAACCATGCGCTGGATTCGGCCATCAAGGACAACCACCTGGGATCAGCCTGGGCGAAAGCTTGGTCGGTCATGAAGCACTCCTGGGTGCAGCCGCTCAATCAGTTGCCTAATATGGAGCCATTTATGGGATGGACCATTGCCCCGGTCAATAGCGTGGCGACAGCAGCGACTAGGGAGCAGGGGCACGCTCCATCTCCCCGATAGACGGCTCGGCCCCAAGGAGAAAGCGAGAGAAGGCGCCACCACTGGCTGGGCTCTCAAGTCCCCGGAGGCGATCTCTCCCGCCCCGTATCATGATCGACATCGAAGCACTGACTGCATTTCAGGACAACTATATCTGGCTGCTGCAGAACAGGGAGCAGCGGCGCTGCGCCGTAGTCGACCCCGGAGACGCATCTCCCGTCCTTCACTGGCTGAGCAAGCACCCGGGGTGGCAGCTCTGCGATATTCTCATTACCCATCACCATGCGGATCACATCGGCGGGGTCGAGCCGCTCAAGGCAGCCACCGGGGCCCGCGTGATCGGGCCGGACGAGGAGCGCATCCCAGGGCGAGATGCCACTGTCCGTGACGGCGATCGACTCGAGGTGCTGGGCAGCCAGTTCGAGACGCTGGAAGTCCCGGGGCACACCCGCAGCCATGTCGCCTATTTCCAGACCGACGGCGATGCCCCCCGCCTGTTCTGCGGCGATACCCTGTTCGCCGCCGGCTGCGGTCGGATCTTCGAAGGAACCCCGGAACAGATGTATCGCTCGCTGCAACGCCTGGCAGCCCTTCCCGATTCGACGCTCATCTACTGTGCCCACGAGTACACCCAGAACAATCTGCGATTCGCCGAGACGGTCGAACCGGAAAATCCCGCACTTGTCCGACGTATTGCCGAAGTGAAGGCCCTGCGGGCCAGCGGGCAGGGCACGCTGCCATCGAACCTGGCTCTGGAGCGGCAGACCAACCCTTTCCTGCGAGCAGAGACCGCCACGGTCATGCTCGCCGCCGCCCGTCATGCTCGATCCGAGTCCTTGTTGTCGGCCGTGCAAACTTTCGCAGCATTACGCGAATGGAAGGACCATTTTTAAGACCGATCTAACATTCGCAAACAGGCGAAGCCTTGACCCTCTTTGCAGGGGGTTCCTAGAATCCCCCCAATTTTTCCGTCCGGGCCACTCCTTCGCCAATGTCCCCACCACAACAAAAGCCCTCGTTTCCTGGTCAGTTGGTGCGAAGTGGCCGCGTTTTCGTCGTCGTTCTCGCGGCAGCACTGGCCGGTTGCCAGAGCACCGGCCACATCGAGGACGCGGACGAAACCACGATCGCCGTCAGCCTGCGGAAGGAAACCGAATGGCTGAACAACGTGGCGACTACCCGGCAGCCCGAGGACATATGGGAGCGCATGCGGGGCGGATTCGCCCTGCAGAATGAGATCAGCGTCAATCCGCGCGTCGAGCGTCAGCGCCTGTGGTTTGTTAGCAGGCCGGCGCACATCAACAAGGTGAGCGAGCGGGGCGCTCTCTATATCCACTACATCGTCGAGCGACTGGAAGAAAAAGGCATGCCGCTGGAGCTGGCGTTGCTCCCGGTCATCGAGAGCGCCTACGACCCGATGGCCTACTCCCGTGCCCAGGCGGTGGGGCTCTGGCAGTTCATCCCCTCCACCGGCCGCGATTACAATCTACGTCAGACCCACTGGTACGACGGTCGCCGCGATATCACCGCCTCGACTCGCGCGGCCATCGAATACCTGTCTCGGCTCCACGAGATGTTCAACGGCGACTGGCTGCTCGCCCTGGCAGCCTACAACGCCGGCGAAGGCACGGTCAGCCGCGCCATGGAACGCAACAGCAGGCTCGGCCTGCCGACCGACTATTGGAACCTGAACCTGCCTCAGGAAACTCAGGACTACGTTCCCAAGCTGCTCGCTCTGTCTCAGCTGATCATGACGCCCGAAGCCTACGGAATAGAGCTCAGCCCGATCGCCAACGAGCCCTACTTCGAGAAGGTCGAACTGAATCGCAGTGTCGATCTCTCGCGCCTCGCGGAAATGGCCGATATGGACAAGGACGAGCTGATTCAGCTGAACCCAGCCTACAAACGCGGCATTACCATGGACGGCCCCAGGCATCTGCTGGTGCCGGCCAGCAAGGCCGAACTCCTGCAAGCCAACCTGGCACTGATGAAGCCCCAGGATCTAGTCGAATGGAAGCAGCATCAGGTGCGCCCCGGGGAAAGCCTGCACGGCATCGCCAACCTCTATCAGATGACCGCGCGAACCCTCAAGGACATCAACAACCTGCCGAGCAACCGTCTGCGCGTCGGACAGGTTCTCAGCATTCCGGCCCAACCGGGCGTCAAGCCGATACCGCTGTACCAGAATCTCGCCAGCCAGGAGCCTGCGACGGCGAAGCCCGTAGCGAAGCTCGTAGCGAAACCTCGCACCTACCGGGTCAGGAAGGGCGACAGCCTTTGGGATATCGCCAAGGCGAACAAGGTCGACGTCGGCGATCTGCAGCGCTGGAACAAGCTGCGCAGCAAGAACCTGAAAGCCGGCCAGGTATTGGCCCTGCAAGGCTCCAGCCGTCCAGCGGCCGGCGGCAGCAAGAAGCGCGAGACCGTCACCTACTACAAGGTCCGCAAGGGCGATTCCCTCGCCCTGATCGCCAAGCGCTTCCAGGTCGACCTCAAGACGTTGCAGCGCTGGAACTCGATCGATAGCCGCCTGGTGAGACCGGGGCAGACGCTGACGCTCTATCTGCCGAATTGACCGAAGTAGACGGCCTTCAGGCATGGGAACCCGGGCCCGACGACGGCGCTCCGGGCCAACCGCATGATGCCTTTTTCCAGGCAGGACAAGCTGTTACTGTAGCCGCCCGTTTGCCTTGAAGTCACCATGGACCGGACCCGCCTAGCCATGCGTCCCCTGCTCCTGCTGTCCCTCACGCTGTTCCTGAGTGCACAGGCCTGCGCGCGCATCACCGAGAGCCATGGTTACGCCCAATTCGGCACGCTCAAGTATCCGTCCGACTTCAGCCACTTCGACTGGGTCAACCCCGCAGCCCCCAAGGGCGGCACCCTGCGGGTCATGGCGCTGGGGACCTTCGACACCCTCAATCCCTACACATTCAAGGGCTTCAGTCCATCCTCGACAGCCGACTTCCTGCAGTATGGCGTCTCCGAACTTAACGAACCCCTGATGGCCGGATCGGGTCTCTACGATCCCTCCGGCGACGAGCCGGCATCCAACTACGGGCTCATCGCCGAATCGGTGGAGTACAACGAAAGCCGCAGCTGGGTGGTCTTCAATCTGCGCAAGGAGGCCCGCTTCCAGGATGGAAAGCCGATCACCGCGCAGGACGTGGCGTTTTCCTACCGGGTGCTGAGCAAACAGGGGCACCCGCAGTACCGTACCGACCTCAAGGAGGTGCAGCGCGTCGACGTTCTCGGTCGCCACCGCGTCCGTTTCGTCCTGAAGCGCTCCGGTAACCCGCTGCTGATCCTGCGCCTGGGCGAACTGCCGGTGCTGCCGCGGCATTATTGGAAAGGAAAGGACCTCCAGGCCACGACCTATGTGCCGCCGCTGGGCAGCGGTCCCTATCGCATCGTCCAGGTACAGCCGGGCCGGCGCCTGGTTTTCGAGCGGGTGAAGGACTGGTGGGGCAAGGACCTGCCGGTCAATCGTGGCAAATACAATTTCGATCGCGTCGAAGTCGACTTCTACCGGGACAGCAACGTCGCCTTCGAAGCGTTCAAGGCAGGCCATTTCGACTTCTATATCGAACACCAGGCCAAGAATTGGGCGAATGGCTATAGCTTTCCGGCCGTTACCGCGGGTGAAGTGATCCGTGCCGAGATCCCGCACAGGATTCCCACGCAGACCCAGGGCCTGTTCTTCAACACTCGCCGCCATCTCTTCGGCAAACGCAGCGTCAGAGAAGCCCTCGGACTGATGTTCGACTTCGAATGGACCAATCGGGCCCTCTTCAACAACGCCTACCAGCGCGCCACCAGCTACTACCCGAACAGTGAGTTCTCCGCCACCGGCAAGCCGGAGGGCGAAGAGCGCCTGCTGCTATCCAGCTATCGCCGGAAACTGCCCAAACGGCTGTTCCGCGAGCCGTTCCAGATGCCGGTCACCGACGGCCACGGCATCCCCCGGGACACCCTGCGCCGCGCCCTCGCCCTGCTGGCCGACGCCGGCTGGAAGCTGTCCGGGGAGCGCCTGGTCAACGGCCAAGGCGAGCCGCTGAGCTTCGAGATCCTCCTGGTCAACCCCAACCTCGAGCGCATCCTGCAGCCCTACGCGGAAAACCTCGCCAGCATCGGCATCGAGGCCCGCTTGCGCACGGTGGATCGGGCCCAGTACAAGCATCGCCTCGACCAGTTCGATTTCGATATGATTCTGCTGACCTTACCGCAGACGCTCAGCCCCGGCCTCGAACAGTGGCTGTACTTCCACTCCAGCCAGGCCCGCCTGAAAGGGGGCAAGAACTATGCCGGCATATCTCATCCGGCGGTCGACGGCCTGCTGGACAGTCTGCTCGCCGCCCAGACCAGGGAGCAGCAGATAGCCGCCACTCGGGCCCTGGACCGCGTCCTGCTCTGGCAGCACTACAGCATCCCCAACTGGTACACCGGCCACCACCGTCTGGCGTACCGAAACAAGTTCGCCTTCGTCCGCACGCCGCCCTACACCCTGGGCCTGCGCGCCTGGTGGTTGAAGCCCACGGAGAAAGCCCAATGATGCGCCCCCTTCGTTCCGTCTTGCTATGCGCCGTAGGCGGGCTGCTGCTGAGTCTGGCCGGTCTGGTCCAAGCCGCACCGCAACATGCCCTGACGCTTTATGGCGAGGCGCCGAAATACCCTGCCAACTTCCGCCACTTCGATTACGTGAACCCCGACGCGCCACAGGGCGGAACCCTGCGTCAGGCCGGCTTCGGTGGCTTCGACAGCCTCAACCCCTTCATCAACAAAGGGGTGGCCGCGGACGACATCGGCCTGATCTACGACACCTTGACGCGTCATAGCCTGGACGAACCCTTCACCGAATACGGCCTGCTCGCAGAGAAGATGGAGAAGGCGCCGGACAACAGCTGGGTGCGCTTCTACCTGCGCCCCGAGGCGCGCTTCCACGACGGTCATCCGGTGACGGCCGAGGACGTGGTCTTCTCCTTCGAGATCCTTATGAAGGACGGGTCGCCGTCCTTCAAGGCCTACTATGCCGACGTCGAGAAAGCGGTCGCCGAGGACGAGCGCCGGGTACGCTTCGACTTCCGCCATACCGACAACCGCGAGCTGCCGCTGATCATCGGCCAGTTGGCGGTGCTGCCCAAGCACTGGTGGCAGGGCCGCGACTTCACCCGCGGCAGCCTGGACATCCCCCTCGGCAGCGGCCCCTACCAGGTCGCGGAAGTACAGCCCGGGCGCTCGATCCGCTATCAGCGGGTGAAGAACTGGTGGGGCAAGGATCTGCCGGTCAATCGCGGCTTCTACAATTTCGACACCATCCAGTACGACTACTACCGCGACAACACCGTCGCCCTGGAGGCGCTCAAGGCCGGTCAGTTCGACTACTGGCTGGAGACCAGCGCGAAGAACTGGGCGACCGCCTACAACGTTCCGGCGGTACACAGCGGCGCGCTGATCAAGGAAGAGATCGCCAACCACAACCCGGCAGGCATGCAGGGCTTCGTCTTCAACATTCGCCGCCCCCTGTTCCAGGATCGCCGCGTACGCGAGGCACTGGGCCTGCTGTTCGACTTCGAGTGGACCAATCGTCAGCTGTTCAACGGCGCCTACACCCGTACCCACAGTTATTTCGACAACTCCGAACTGGCCGCCCGCGGCCTACCCGATGCGGCCGAACTGAAGATCCTCGAGCCGCTGCGCGGGAAGATTCCTCCGCAGGTGTTCACCGAGGAGTTCAAGGTTCCGGTCTCCGACGGCAGCGGCATCATCCGGGATCAGCAGCGCCGCGCTTACCAGCTGCTCCAGGAGGCCGGCTGGCACGTCGAGGGCGACCGCATGCTGGACGCCAGCGGCAAGCCGGTCAGCATCGAGTTCCTCCTCGCCCAAGCCGAGTTCGAGCGCGTCCTCCTGCCCTACAAGCGGAATCTGGCCGATCTCGGCATCGATTTGGTGATCCGCCGGGTCGACGTCTCGCAATACATCAACCGCCTCCGTTCGCGGGATTTCGACATGATGGTCGGCGGCTTCGGCCAATCCAATTCACCGGGCAACGAGCAACGCGAATACTGGCACTCGCTCAGCGCCGACAACCCGGGCAGCCGCAACTTCATCGGTCTCAAGGACCCGGCGATCGACAGCCTGGTGGAGGGGCTGATCCAGGCCGACTCCCGCGAATCCCTGATCAGCCACACCCGGGCGCTGGATCGGGTCCTGCTCTGGGGGTATTACGTGGTCCCCAACTGGCACATCAAGACCTGGCGGGTGGCCTACTGGAATCGCCTGGAACACCCGAAGGTCACGCCGCTGTATGACATCGGCCTGTACACCTGGTGGATGAAGACCCAGGCGCAGCCTCAGCCGGCCGGGCCAGTCGCGCCGGGCGTCGGGGGACAGTAACCGATGCTTGCCTATATCCTGCGGCGCCTGCTGCTGATCGTACCCACGCTGTTCGGCATCCTGCTGCTGAACTTCGTCATCATCCAGGCCGCACCCGGCGGCCCGGTGGAACAGGCCATCGCCAAACTGGAGGGCTTCGAGGCGGCGGCCGGCGGCGCCACGGGACGGATTTCCGGCGGCGGCAGCGAGGTGGCCTCGGGCAGCTCCAACTACCGCGGCGCGCAGGGGCTGGACCCCGACCTTATCGCCGAGATCGAGCGCATGTACGGTTTCGACAAGCCAGCCCACGAGCGCTTCTGGCTGATGCTGACCAATTACCTCAAGCTGGATTTCGGCGAGAGCTTCTTCCGCGACGCCAAGGTGGTCGATCTCATCGTCGAAAAGATGCCGGTTTCGATCTCCCTCGGGCTATGGAGCACCCTGATCATGTATCTGGTGTCCATCCCCCTGGGCATCGCCAAGGCGATCCGCCACGGCAGCACCTTCGATGTCTGGACCAGTTCAGCAATCATCGTCGGCTACGCGATTCCGGCGTTCCTCTTCGCCATCCTGCTGATCGTGCTGTTCGCCGGCGGCAGCTATTTCGACTGGTTCCCCCTGCGCGGGCTGACTTCGAACGACTTCGAGGAGCTCAGCCTGGGCGGCAAGATCCTCGACTATTTTTGGCACCTGACCCTGCCGGTGACCGCTCTGGTGATCGGCAACTTCGCCACGCTCACCCTGCTGACCAAGAACAGCTTCCTCGACGAGATCAACAAGCAGTACGTGATCACCGCCCGCGCCAAGGGCCTGTCGAAGAACCGTGTGCTCTACGGGCACGTCTTCCGCAACGCCATGCTGATCATCATCGCCGGCTTCCCGGCGGCCTTCATCGGCCTGTTCTTCACCGGATCGCTACTGATCGAGGTTATCTTCTCCCTGGACGGCCTCGGCCTGCTGAGCTTCGAAGCGGCGATCAACCGAGACTACCCGGTGGTCTTCGGCACCCTTTTCATCTTCACCTTGCTGGGACTTGTCGTGAAATTGATCGGCGACCTCACCTACACCCTGGTCGATCCGCGGATCGACTTCGAGAGCCGGGAGACTTGAGGATGAAGCTGTCTCCCCTGAATCGACGTCGACTGCAAAGCTTCAAGGCGCACAAGCGTGGCTGGTGGTCGCTCTGGCTGTTCCTCGTCCTGTTCGGCCTGAGCCTGGGCGCCGAACTGATCGCCAACGACAAGCCCCTAGCGGTGCGCTACGACGGCGAATGGTACTTCCCGGTATTCAAGCGCTATCCGGAAACCACTTTCGGCGGCGAATTTCCCCTGCGCACCAACTACAAGAGCCCCTATATCCAGGAACTGATCGCGCAAAAGGACGGCTGGATGCTCTGGCCGCCGATCAGATTCAGCTATTCGAGCATCAACTACGATCTGACCGTACCCGCTCCGGCCCCGCCTTCGACGGTGAACTGGCTGGGAACCGACGACCAGGGCCGTGACGTGCTCGCCCGGGTGATCTACGGCTTCCGCATCTCTGTGCTCTTCGCACTGACCCTGACCATTCTAAGCTCCCTGGTGGGCGTTATCGTCGGCGCCCTGCAGGGCTTCTACGGCGGCTGGGTGGACCTGCTCGGCCAGCGCTTCATCGAGGTCTGGTCCGGCCTGCCGGTACTCTATCTGCTGATCATCCTGGCCAGCTTCGTGCAGCCGAACTTTTGGTGGCTGCTGGGCATCATGCTGCTGTTTTCCTGGATGACCCTGGTGGACGTGGTCCGCGCCGAGTTCCTTCGCGGCCGCAATCTGGAGTATGTCCGGGCAGCCCGGGCACTGGGCATGAGCAATGGCGCCATCATGTATCGCCATATCCTGCCCAACGCCATGGTCTCGACCATGACCTTCATGCCCTTCATCCTCACCGGTGCTATCGGCACCCTCACCGCGCTGGACTTCCTCGGTTTCGGCCTCCCGCCCGGCGCCCCTTCTCTCGGCGAGCTGGTGGCCCAGGGCAAGTCCAACCTCCAGGCGCCCTGGCTCGGTATCAGCGCCTTCCTGGTGCTGGCCGTGATGCTGAGCCTGCTGGTGTTCATCGGCGAGGCTGCGCGCGATGCCTTCGATCCGAGGAAGTGAGATGAGCAATCCGGAAAATCTGATCGAGATACGCGATCTCGCCGTCGAATTCGTCAGCGGCGACAAAGCGCAGCGTGTGGTGGAAGGCGTCAGCTTCGACATCCGCAAGGGCGAGACGCTCGCCCTCGTCGGAGAAAGCGGCTCCGGCAAGTCCGTCACCGCCCACTCCATCCTGCGCCTGCTCCCCTACCCCCTGGCCCGACATCCGAGCGGCAGCATCCACTACGCCGGAGAAGATCTGCTGAAGCTCGATGAGCGTAAGCTGCGGGGCATCCGCGGCAACCGGATAGCCATGGTCTTCCAGGAGCCGATGACCTCGCTGAATCCGCTGCATACCATCGAGAAGCAGATCAACGAGGTGCTGACACTGCACAAGGGCCTGAGCGGCAACGCCGCCACGGCGCGTACCCTCGAGCTCCTTGAGCTCGTCGGCATCCCCGAACCGCAGAAGCGCCTGAAGTCCTTTCCCCATGAGCTCTCCGGCGGCCAGCGGCAACGGGTGATGATCGCCATGGCCCTGGCCAACGAGCCGGAGCTGCTGATCGCCGACGAGCCGACCACGGCCCTGGACGTCACCGTGCAGCTGAAGATCCTCGAACTGCTCAAGGATCTGCAGTCGCGCTTGGGCATGGCCCTACTGCTGATCACCCACGATCTCAATCTAGTTCGGCGAATCGCCCACCGCGTATGTGTCATGCAGCGTGGTCGGATCGTCGAACAGGCGCCATGCAATGAACTGTTCCATGCTCCCCGGCATGCCTACACTCAGGAACTGCTCGCATCCGTACCGAGTGGCGGGCCGGCGGACAATCCGGTCGGCGAGCCGATGCTGGAAATCAAGGACCTACGTGTCTGGTTCCCGATCCGGAAAGGTCTGCTGCGCCGTACGGTGGACCACGTGAAAGCGGTCGACGGTATCGATTTCACCCTGCACAAGGGACAGACCCTGGGCATCGTCGGCGAGAGCGGATCGGGCAAGTCCACGCTGGGGCTGGCGATCCTGCGCCTGCTCGGCAGTCGGGGCTCCATCCGTTTCCACGGCCAGCCCCTCGACAGCCTGACGCAGGAGCAGGTCCGCCCCCTGCGCAGGGAAATGCAGGTGGTCTTCCAGGACCCGTTCGGCAGTCTCAGTCCGCGCATGTCGGTGGGACAGATCGTCGGCGAAGGCCTGCAAATCCACGGAATCGGAACACCGGTCGAGCAGGAGCGGGCAATCGTCGAGGCGCTCGTGGAGGTGGGGCTGGATCCGGAAACCCGGCATCGCTATCCCCATGAGTTTTCCGGCGGGCAGCGGCAAAGGATCGCCATTGCCCGTGCTTTGGTGCTGAAGCCGGCGCTGATCCTGCTGGACGAACCCACGTCGGCGCTCGACCGTACAGTTCAGCGCCAGGTAGTGGAACTGCTGCGATCGTTGCAGCACAAGTACGACCTGACCTACCTGTTCATCAGCCATGATCTCGCCGTGGTCAAGGCACTGAGCCACCAGTTGGTGGTCATGAGGCAGGGACGAGTCGTCGAACAGGGACCGGCGAAGGCAATTTTCGACGCCCCCCAACACATTTACACACGGCAGCTGCTGGAGGCCGCTTTCCTGGCCCCCGGTACTGCCGATTAACTAGAAGAGGAACTGATCCATGGGATTTCTCGCCGGTAAGCGCGTACTGATCGTCGGCGTCGCCAGCAAACTGTCCATCGCCTCGGGTATCGCCGCCGCCATGCATCGCGAAGGTGCCGAGCTGGCGTTCACCTATCAGAACGACAAGCTAAAAGGGCGGGTCGAGGAATTTGCCGCCGGCTGGGGCTCCAGCGCAGAGCTGTGCTTCCCTTGCGACGTGGCTAAGGACGAGGACATCGCCAAGGTCTTCGAAGAGCTGGGCAAGAAATGGGATGGACTGGACTGCATCGTCCACTCGGTAGGCTTCGCCCCAGGCGACCAGCTCAACGGCGACTTCACCGAAGTCACCAATCGTGAAGGCTTCAAAATCGCCCATGATATCAGCGCCTACAGCTTCGTAGCCTTGGCCAAGGCTGGCCGCGAGATGATGAAGGGACGTAACGGCAGCCTGCTGACCCTGAGCTATCTGGGCGCCGAGCGCACCATGCCCAACTACAACGTCATGGGCATGGCCAAGGCCAGCCTGGAGGCCGGTGTCCGCTATCTGGCCGCCAGCCTCGGCCCGGAAGGTACCCGCGTGAACTGCATTTCCGCAGGCCCGATCCGCACCCTGGCCGCTTCCGGTATCGCCAGCTTCCGCAAGATGCTCGCCGCCAACGAGCGTCAGACCCCCTTGCGCCGCAACGTGACCATCGATGAAGTCGGCAATGCTGGCGCCTTCCTCTGCTCCGATCTGGCTTCGGGCATCAGTGGTGAAATTCTCTACGTCGACGGTGGTTTCAACACTACCGCCATGGGCTCCCTGGAAGACTGAGTCTCCAACCCAATAAAAAACCCGCATTCATGCGGGTTTTTTATTGGCCAGAGCCAGCTCGGGATCAGAAGCGCTCGATCTCAGCCTTGTCCTTCAGCAAGCGACGATAGGCCGCGAAATCCTGCTGACCGATACGCGAGGCGAGGAAGCGGCGATACATATCGCGCTCTTCGTCGGTCAGCTCAGCATTCGGCTCGCTGACTCCATTCAGACGGACCAGCAGGTAGTCGCCGTTAGGCAGGGACAGCCCGGTGAAGGTCGGCTTGTCGGAAGCGCTCGGCTTAGCCATGCGGAATACCGCCTGAAGGACTGACGGGTCTATACCTTCCTGGCTGCGAGTAGCGGCCTCGACCACACGCCATCCTTCCCCCACTTTCGCCTGACTAGCAGGCGTCTGGCCACTGCGGAGTTCGCTCAGCAGCTTCTCGCCCTGGCTCTTCGCAGCTTCGGTGGCATGCTGCCGTTTCAACTGCAGGCGGATACCGTCGGCCACCCGCTCCAGCGGTAACTGCTCAGGTTTCCGATGCTCCTTCAAGCGCAGCACCACCACGGTGTCAGGATCAAGCTCGATAGCACCGCTATTGCTGCCCTCTTCCAGAATAGCTGGACTGAATGCGGCTTGAACGACTTGGCGGTTGGCAGTGATCCCCTCTCCTCCTTCACGCCCGAAGGGTGCGGAGGTCTTCACTTTCAGCCCCAGCTCTTGGGCGGGCTGCGCAAGATCGGCTGCCTCGAAAGAGGAGGACTCGAGCTCACGCGTAGCCTCGACGAAACGCTGTTCGACTTTTTCTTCTTTCAGATCACGTACCAGTTTTTCCTTCATGCTGTCGAAGCTAGGAACCTCTGGCTCTTGCACATCCAGCAGCTTGATCAGATGCCAACCGAATTCGGTATGTACCGGTGCGGAAACCTGACCTTTCAACAGGGCATAGAGCGCCTGCTCGAAGGCAGGATCATAGACGCCAGGGCCGGCATACCCCAGATCTCCGCCATTGGTAGCTGACCCCCTGTCTTGGGAGTACTCCTTGGCCAAAGTGGCAAAGTCTTCACCCTGATCAAGACGCTTTTTGAGCTCCTCGATCTTAGCCTTGGCCTGCTCATCACTTTGCTTGTCGTTCACTTCGATCAAGATATGGGCGGCCTGACGCTGCTCGGCGAGATTGGCAATTTCTTTCTGGTAAAGAGCTTGCAGATCCTGATCGGACACTTCGACCTGGCTGAAAAAGTCATCCTTCTTCAACTCGACATATTCCGCGACAACCTGCTCGGGGGTCAGATACTGACTGGCGTGCTCGTCGTAATAAGCCTTGATATCGGCATCTTGAACTTGCGCACCGGCTTCATCAGCCTTCACGTTCATAGTGGCGAAGTCGCGGGTCTGCTTTTCCAGCTGCACGAAGGAGTTGACCTGAGCATCGGTGACAAAGGCACTCCCAGCAAGGCCGGCTCGCAGCTGATTGATCTGCATCTCCTGCTCGAGCATCCGGCGAAATTGCAGGCGGCTATATCCCATCTGCATGATGACTTGATCGAATCGATTGGCGTCGAACTTACCATCGATCTGAAACTCCGGAGTTTGCAGGATCAGTTGGTCCAGCGCGGCCTGTGAGAACGCGAAGCCGGCGGACTGAGCCCCCTGCAGAAGAAGCTCTCGCTCGATCAAGCCATTCAGTGAGGCATTGCGCAGCAGCTTCTCGTCGAGTAGCGAGGCATCGAAATCCTTACCCAGTTGCTGGATCAACTGACGCCTCTGTATGTCGACTGCCTGATTCAAGTCGGTGAGGGTAATCTTCTCTCCGTTGACTTCAGCAGCATTCTGACTGTTACTGGTACTACTGATAATGGCATCGACCCCGGTCAAAGCCAGCAGCACAATAATCAGGCCGATAAGAGTTTTGGCAATCCACCCTTGTGAATTGTCCCTGATGTTCTGCAGCATGCTTCCCCCAGAACGGCTGCACGGAGCGAATACAGCCGCGTAGCACGGGTAGAGTCCTAATAGAAGAGAAAAGGCGCATCCAAGGATGCGCCTTCTCATAGCTAGAAGAGCGGGCGGGACTCGAACCTGCGACCCCCGGCATGGCAAGCCGATTCTAAACGGCTGAACTACCGCTCCGTTGCCCGATCAGGCATTCCTGATCTGGAAGGGCAAAGAAAAACGCTTAGTTCACAGCGTCTTTCAGAGCCTTGCCTGCTTTGAAACCTGGAATCTTGGCTGCTTCGATGCTGATCGGCTTGCCAGTCTGCGGGTTGCGGCCAGTGCGAGCAGCACGCTCTTTAACAGCGAAAGTACCAAAACCAACCAGCACCACGGAATCACCAGCCTTGAGGGCGCCAGTGACGGATTCGATCACTGCGTCCAACGCGCGGCCAGCAACAGCTTTCGGGATATCAGCAGATGCTGCGATAGCATCAATCAATTCCGACTTGTTCACTCTAAGTCCCCTTATTTCTGTTGGGTTATTTCTTAATTCTGATGTAGGCAAAGCGGGTGCTGAAAGCCTGCCGAAACACAAAGAGCCGCTTTATATCAAGGGCTCGAAAAGTGTGTCAAGGAAGTAACCCGGTTAGTGTGTACTGATTCGCTCCTTGGAATCAGAATCACGCTTCTCATCTTTGGCGACAATCTCGGGAGCCGCATCGGGCAAGGACTCCGGCGCGTATTGCAGCGCAATTTGCAGGACCTCGTCAATCCATTTGACCGGTTTGATCTGAAGGTCTTGCTTAATGTTCTCCGGAATTTCCTTTAAATCCCTTACGTTCTCTTCCGGAATAATGACGGTTTTGATTCCCCCGCGATGCGCCGCCAGCAATTTCTCTTTTAATCCCCCGATTGCCAATACTTGACCGCGCAAAGTAATTTCACCCGTCATTGCAACGTCCGCACGAACCGGAATTTGCGTCAACGCCGAAACCAACGCAGTGCACATGCCCACACCCGCACTTGGGCCGTCCTTTGGAGTGGCACCCTCGGGCATATGAATATGAATATCGCGCTTCTCATGAAAATCGGGAGCGATGCCAAGACTCTTGGCACGACTACGGACAACGGTCAGGGCCGCGGTAATGGACTCCGCCATTACATCGCCAAGAGATCCTGTCTTCGTCAGTTGGCCCTTTCCTGGAACAACCGCCGCCTCGATAGTCAGCAACTCGCCACCGACCTGAGTCCAAGCCAGCCCCGTTACTTGACCGATCTGGTCCTGCTGCTCAGCAAGACCGTAGCGGTGTTTGCGAACACCGAGAAAATGCTCAAGGGAATCAACCGTAACTAGAACGTGAAAACGCTTCTCTTGGGAATGTTCCTTGACTGCCTTGCGGCAAACCTTAGCAATCTGGCGCTCCAGACTACGCACACCCGCCTCGCGGGTGTAATAGCGGATCATGTCGCGAATCGCCGCCTCCTCGAACTCTAGCTCTCCTTTCTTCAACCCATTGGCCTGAGTCTGCTTAGGAGCGAGATACTTGACGGCAATATTGACCTTCTCATCCTCCGTATACCCAGGCAGACGGATCACTTCCATACGATCCAGCAACGGGGCCGGGATATTCATGGAGTTGGAGGTACAGATGAACATTACATCCGAGAGATCGTAGTCAACCTCCAGGTAGTGGTCATTGAAATTGTGGTTCTGCTCCGGATCCAGCACTTCGAGCAGCGCAGAAGCGGGATCACCCCGCATATCACTGCCCAGCTTGTCAATCTCATCAAGCAGGAACAAAGGATTGCGCACGGCGACCTTGGTCATCTTTTGAATCAACCGCCCTGGCATGGAACCAATGTAGGTACGGCGATGACCACGAATCTCAGCCTCGTCTCGCACACCACCCAATGCCATGCGGACGAACTTGCGATTGGTTGCGCGAGCGATGGACTCAGCCAGCGACGTCTTACCCACCCCAGGCGGGCCAACCAAGCAAAGCACAGGCCCCTTGATCTTCTTAACCCGCTTCTGGACGGCTAGGTATTCAAGAATACGTTCCTTGACCTCCTCCAAGCCGTAATGGTCGGCATCCAAGATATCCTCAGCCCGGGCCAAGTCTAAGCGGACCTTGCTTTCTGCTTTCCATGGAACATTGACCAGCCAATCGATGTAAGAACGTACAACAGTGGCCTCAGCTGACATCGGAGACATCTGCTTGAGTTTGTTCAGTTCGGCATTAGCCTTGGCCAAGGCTTCCTTGGGAAGGCCAGCAGCTTCGATCCGCTGCTTCAGGTCATCGATTTCATTATGTCCTTCATCGATATCGCCGAGTTCCTTCTGAATAGCTTTCATTTGCTCATTCAGATAGTACTCACGCTGGCTGCGCTCCATCTGCTTCTTAACGCGGCCACGGATACGCTTCTCCACCTGAAGCAGATCGATTTCGGCATCCAATAGAGCCAGAACATGCTCGACCCTAGCAGTGAGATCGGTGATCTCCAGAATCTCTTGCTTCTGCTCGAGCTTCAGAGCCATGTGAGCAGCCATGGTATCGACCAAGCGAGCCGGATCATCAATGCTGTTCAGGGATGAAAGAACCTCACCAGGCACCTTCTTACCCAGCTGGACATACTGCTCGAACTGGCTCAATAGACTACGAACGAAGACCTCCCCTTCCCTCTCTGGCACGGCAGTCTCTTCGACCAGCGTCACCTCGGCACGGCTATGCCCTTCGGCGTCGATGAAATGCTCGACAATCCCTCTCTGCTCACCCTCAACCAAAACCTTGACGGTACCATCAGGCAGCTTGAGTAATTGCAGCACAGTCGCCACGGTACCGACCCTATAGAGGGAGTCTTCCCGGGGATCATCGTCGGCCGGATTTTTCTGAGCCAGCAAAAGGATACGCTTGTCGCTGCTCATGGCCACTTCCAGAGCTTCGATGGACTTCTCTCGCCCCACAAACAATGGAATCACCATGTGCGGATAGACGACGACATCGCGTAGCGGCAGAAGAGGAATCTCGTATCTGTTCATAATTTTTACTCTATGCGGCCTACGACCGTAACGGATGGGATGCTCCCTTGCCGTCTAAGATGGAGGCAGCTCTAGGAAAAAACAAGCATTACAGCAGAAATACAAAGGGGCCCGAAGGCCCCTTCATAAGTCAGGCGTCAGGTGCAGCCTTCGCAGGCGGCTCTGAATTTTCATAGATGAGCAAGGGCTTGGATGCCCCATCGATAACACTCTCGTCAATGACGACTTTACTGACGCCAGATTGAGAAGGAATGTCGTACATAGTGTCCAGAAGAATGCCTTCAAGGATCGAACGCAACCCACGAGCACCAGTCTTACGCTCCAATGCACGATGCGCGACCGCATGTAGAGCATCGACCCTAAATTCCAGGTCAACGCCTTCCATCTCGAACAGTTTGCCATACTGTTTGGTCAATGCATTCTTGGGCTCGGTTAGAATCTGAACTAGCGCAGCCTCATCCAATTCATCCAAGGTCGCTATGATTGGCAGACGGCCCACGAACTCAGGAATAAGACCAAACTTGACCAAGTCGTCCGGCTCGACCTGACGCAAAGCCTCACCGATTTTCTTACCCGGCTCCGAGCTACGCACCTCGGCCTTGAAGCCGATCCCGCCCTTGGTCGAACGATTCTGGATCACCTTTTCCAAACCGGAAAAAGCTCCGCCGCAGATGAAAAGGATGTTTCGTGTATCGACTTGCAGGAATTCTTGCTGCGGATGTTTGCGTCCTCCCTGCGGAGGGACAGAAGCAACGGTTCCCTCGATCAGCTTCAACAGCGCCTGTTGCACACCCTCACCCGATACGTCACGAGTAATGGAGGGGTTGTCCGACTTACGGGAAATTTTGTCGATCTCGTCTATATAAACGATGCCCATTTGGGCCTTTTCGACATCGTAGTCGCACTTCTGTAGCAACTTTTGAATTATATTCTCAACGTCCTCACCAACGTAGCCAGCCTCAGTCAAGGTAGTAGCATCAGCGATGGTGAACGGCACGTTAAGCAAACGCGCCAGAGTTTCGGCGAGAAGCGTCTTGCCAGAGCCAGTAGGCCCGATCAAGAGAATATTGCTCTTGCCAAGCTCGACGTCGTCTTTACGCTCACGCTGATTCAGACGCTTGTAATGGTTATATACCGCTACAGCCAGAATCTTTTTGGCACGCTCCTGACCGATCACATACTGATCAAGAATAGTGCTGATTTCCTTAGGGGTTGGCAGTTTGTGGGCACTGCTCTCGGCCTGAGCTTCTTGCACTTCCTCACGGATAATGTCATTGCACAGGTCGACGCACTCGTCGCAGATAAAGACCGAGGGCCCTGCAATCAACTTACGCACTTCATGCTGGCTTTTGCCGCAGAAGGAGCAATAAAGCAGTTTGCCGTTGTCCTCGCCGTTGCGGGTGTCAGTCATTCGTTCGATCCAATCCGGTAGGCTTGCAACACAAGATGAAGGCAAATGCGGGTATTTTCAACCCCACGGGCGACCGCTTGCGCATGCCGCCCCTATCGACTGGGTCACTCGACCATCTGGCGCTGGGTGAGCACCTGATCAATAAGGCGGTACTTGACCGCCTCCTCACCGCTCATGAAATTGTCACGATCCGTATCACGCGCGATCACATCCAGAGGCTGGCCAGTGTGATGAGCAAGCACTTTGTTCAGCCGTTCGCGAATGGTCAGGATTTCTCGGGCATGAATCTCGATATCGGATGCCTGACCCTGGAAGCCACCAAGCGGCTGATGAATCATCATACGGGAATGGGGCAGACAGAAACGCTTACCCGCCGCCCCACCGGCCAACAAAAGCGCCCCCATGCTGCAGGCCTGGCCGATACAGATGGTTGAAACATCAGGTTTGATGAATTGCATGGTGTCGTAGATAGACATGCCAGCCGTTACGGAACCGCCCGGCGAATTGATATAGAGATGGATATCCTTGTCCGGATTTTCGGCCTCAAGGAACAACAGCTGGGCCACGATCAGGTTGGCCATGTAGTCTTCGACCTGGCCGACCATAAAGATCACCCGCTCCTTCAACAGGCGGGAATAAATGTCATAGGCACGCTCACCGCGGGCAGACTGCTCGATCACCATCGGCACGAGGCCACCAGCAGCCTGAATTTCCGGCATTTGCATCAGAGGATTACGCTGCATGTCCTGATATCTCCCTAATGGTCAGGTCTATAAAGCGCATAAGCCAGCACGAAGGCTGGCTTATGGTTGTGCTCGAACGAGGGAAGGATCAGGCGGCTTGCTTAGCTTCCGCCGGCTTGACAGCTTCTTCGTAGGAGACCGCTTTGTCGGTTACGTTGGCCTTCTGGAGGACAGTATCTACAACTTGCTCCTCCAGCACAACTGAACGAACCTCGTTCAACTGCTGCTCGTTCTTGTAGTACCAGGAGATCACCTGTTCCGGCTCTTGATAGGCCGCAGCCATTTCTTCGATCAGACCACGGACACGCTGCTCGTCGGGCTTGATCTCAAACTGCTTGACCATCTCGGCAATGATCAGCCCCAGAACCACGCGGCGCTTAGCCTGCTCCTCGAAAAGCTCGGCAGGCAGCTGCTCCGGCTTGATGTTGCCGCCAAATTGCTGAACAGCCTGGACGCGCAGGCGATTCACTTCGCTCTCCACCAGCGCCTTCGGCACTTCAACCGGGTTGGCGGCGAGCAAACCGTCCATCACCTGATTCTTGATCTTGGCTTTGATCGCTTGGCGCAGCTCACGCTCCATGTTCTTACGAACCTCGGCGCGGAACGCTTCCAGGGTGGATTCATTGATACCGAACAGCGCGAAGAATTCCGCATTCAGCTCTGGCAGCTTAGCCTCGGCGACAGAGTTCACCGTTACAGCAAACTCCGCAGCCTTGCCAGCCAGATCCAGATTCTGATACTCCTCGGGGAAGACCAGCGAAAGCACGCGCTCATCGCCAGCCTTGGCGCCAACCAGCCCCTCCTCGAAACCGGGGATCATGCGACCAGAACCTAATACGAGCAGAGTCCCTTTGGCAGATCCACCAGCAAAAGCCTCACCATCAATCTTGCCGACGAAATCGATGTTCAGCTGATCGTCGTTACGCGCCTCGCGCTCTACCTGCTCGTAACGGGTATTCTGCTTGCGCAGGATTTCCAGCATGTTGTCTACGTCGGCGTCAATCACCTCAGCTTGCAGGCGCTCGACAGCGATACTTTCCAAGCCGGTCACTTCGAATTCCGGATAAATCTCGAAGGTAGCGATGTATTCAAGATCCTTGCCCTTCTCGAACACCTTCGGCTCAACAGACGGAGCACCAGCCGGCTTCAGTTTCTGCTCGACTACGGCTTCATAGAAGGTAGCCTGAATGACGTCGCCAAGAGCCTCCTGACGAGCTGCATCCTCATAGCGCTGACGAATCACGCTCATCGGGACTTTACCCGGACGGAAACCCGGGATCTTGGCACGACGGGCGGTCTGTTCTAGACGCTTGGTGACTTCACTCTCGATGCGTTCAGCCGGCACGCCGATAGTCAGCCGACGCTCAAGAGCGGAGGTGCTTTCAACAGAAACTTGCATGGGTATTCCTCGTTGCACATACGTTAGCCGGCCGTAACGGCCCCGAATCAAGGGCATGCATTCTAGTGGGTCGATTGTGAGAAGTCACCCTAGAGAGCGCAGGCGGCAATCGGGAGGGATAAAAGATGGTGCGGATGAAGAGACTCGAACTCTTACGCCTTGCGGCGCTGGAACCTAAATCATAGGAATCAGGCACAAACGCAGTAAAATCAGCAACTTACGTCGCTCGCCATCGTTACACTGCGCAGATTCTGACGATTTATGTCACGCTAGGCAAGACTGTGTTTCACGTTTTCGCTACGCGTACTCACGCGACCAGTAGAAGAAATCTTTCTTCTTGGAACCGTCTCGCCCGTCCTTCCCAGGCAACTAGATCAATGATGAGCTGCCAAAAACAAAAACGGCGTCCCGGATTAAGCATGGGTAGAGCCACGCTCCGGGACGCCGCTACGGCATCCTGATTCATTTTCATTGCAGATAGCTCTGTCGATGAACACGGTACCGACTCCCCCACTCTAGCAGCCCTAGAATGACAGCGGCACGCATAATCACCAGCGTCTAAGCACTTCCTGAAAGAGCCATCCATGGCGACAGGATTTCAGCGGAGGCAAAGTACCATGCGCTCGCCCGCAGCGCTTGGCCCAAATCAATGATCGGCTGCACAAAGCGGTCGGCTCACAGGCTCCCTCCTCGCCCGTCCGGGCAATCTCAATCCCCCTTCGCAATCTCTCGCGCCCATCCCTGGAGCGCGGTCAGCTTCACTGCGCAGGCTGCGACCGCCTTAAAGAGTCTTCAAGAACTGCTTGAACATGGCGGCTACGGTGTCGGCATCATTCCGCTGCTGGGCCTCAACGAGCAACTGCTGCCGCTGCTTACCGGTAGTGCTATCTGTCACACTGAGCCAGTCATGGAACCTCGAGTCCGAATTTATTTTGCGGTAATCAGGCACTTGCCGCTCAAGGTCAGACCAGAACTGAGGTCCGTTTTTAACCTTATCGCCTGTCTGCTGCAGGCTCTGCGCAACTCGCATAGCCTCTGCCTTATCGTCATACCAGCCGAGACGCATCAAGCAACTCCGATACATCTGCTTTCTGGCCGACGATGCGGCAAGGACATTTCCCATTGCCACGCCATTGGCAAATCCGGCACTGAAACTGTCACTTGATAGCGGTGTTACCAAGCTGTTGCTGGTGTAATGGGCAGCCCCCCCTCGCCCATAAATATCTCCATAGCTCTGCACCACATAGGCGCTTGGCTGGCTTGGGTAGAGGCGAACATCCGGAATTGGTACCGATCCTTGAACTGCTCCATTGCAATAACCCTTATCGATCTCAAACTGCCGAGATGCCTGCTCTGAGGTCAAATGCGGGTTATACCAATTGGTGCCACAAGCGGTAACCGATAGCCCGGCACAGGACAAAACGAACAGCCGATAGAAAGACTGCTTCACTGGAGCGCCTCCTTGTGATCGTGAAGCGCCAATCATGTCTCAACAGCATCAGTGAGGCCAGATGCCATATAAGGGCCTGGCACTCGTCTTTCGCATGCCGGTATCATCGAAAATTCTGCAATATCGCAAGGAAGTGACCGATGAAAAAGCTGCTAGCCGCCCTCACCATTGCCCTCGCGACCCCTGCCGCCTTTGCCCAGTGCTTCGGCAGTGGATCGTTCAAATCTTGCACCGACTCAAGCGGCAACCACTACAACGTCCAGCATTACGGTAATACCACCAACGTGCAGGGGTATAACGCCGGCACGGGTTCGAGCTGGAACCAGAGCAGCCAGACAATCGGCAACACCACCTACCACAGAGGGACCTCTGCCGATGGCGGCTCGTGGAACGGCACCACCCAAAGGATCGGTGGCACCACGTACAACAGCGGAACCGACTCCAATGGCAATTACTACCATTCCACCTGCAACCAATACGGGTGCTACTGAGTGGAAGGTGCCAGCCTGATCATCCCGGGCGTCGCCAGCTTTCTTGTCTTCGGCGCCATATTCATGACGCAGATGCCCCGCCACTGGCAGACGACCCAGGGTTGGCTATTAATCAGCCTGGTCGGCATTCCAATGTTCATCCTGTTCGTTGGCCTGATGGTCAACATTCCCGCCCTGCTGTTCGGCGGATTGGTGCTGACCGGCTTCTTCGCCGGCCAGCAACCGCGCCGCCGCCGCTAATCAGCGCCTGGCCCGCACGGCTTCCACTCGCTTGCCGGCCATTTCGGTCAGGCGGTTCTTGACCACCAGCAGGCGGTCGAGCTCCCGCCGCTTGGCATCTGAGTCCTGCTCACCAAGCCGTACCGCATCCATGCGCGCATTGATCGTGGTCAGTCGGCGCTGAACCTGGTTCAACTGCTTGCGCAGAGCAAGCATGTCACGCTTCTCCTGCATGACCTGGCGCGCCTCATCCAAGCGCCCAAGCTCTCGCAGCTCCTTGACGTCGGCATAGACCCGCCCAGCCTCCTTCAGGCCCTCATAGAAGAGCGTGCTGTAGCGGGTATAGGCCGCAGGCGTGTCGAGGTCGCGGTAGAAGCGGCGGATCGGCTGGTATTCCTGCCAGTGCTTCGCCGGCTCCGTCTCGCCATTGGCCGAACGCCAGAGGGTGTCCATGATGCCAGCTACCCAGGCGCCGACCTGGCCCAGGTAGCCTTGAATCAGGTGATCGGCCTGGATCGGTGACACAGCCAACGGGGACTCGTCCCCGAATCGACGACTAACCCACGACGCCGCTTTGGCGGGCGCCGTAGTAGTGGACTTTACCCGAAGCCCAGAACTGAGCCGCTCCATGCCACCTGATTCGATCGGGCGTCCGGTGAAAGAATCCTTGTTCGAGTAGACGTCAAGTACCGGTTGAGCCATCTGGGGCACCGGCGAAAAGGAGAAGGTCTGAGTCAACGCGAAGCCAAGGCGCTCGGCAAACAGCTTGCCAGTGGCCTTGTCGTCGACGGCCTGCTGTAGCAGCCGCTCGGCCAAAGTGGCGATTGCACCCACCTCGAACGGTTTGGGAATGAAGAAGCCATTGCCGCCGATTCGAACGAACCAGTACGTATCCTTCTGCCACTCTTCTAGCTTGCGGTATTCCTCGTCGTCGTTGTTCGCCAGCAGCAAGGCCATGCTGGCCAGCGACAGGGCGCCGACAACCGTGGCAAAGCGGGCAGCTGCCTGCTTGTCCGAAGCATTGCCCTTGCCGAAGGCAACCAGCAGCGACGGCTTCACGCCGGAGCGGTACAACTTGTCCAGGCCCTGCAGGCGCGCATTGAGGAACGGCACGACGCGAATCAGAAATCGCACTGCCGGCCAAGCGCCGTGCACGCTGAAATCCATCAGGTCGCGCGCCTCGAAAGCTGCCGCCAGTTTGCCGCGGGCCTGGTTCTGCTCGAAAATGGCAGCGCGGTTGGCGTTCTCGGCCGTATTGGCGAGCGCACCCCACCTATCCCAGCCGGCCTTCAGCATCTCCGGTACCAGTCTTGGACTGGAAACCAGTTTTGCTCCACGCAGATCCCTGGTCAGGTTCGCCTTCACCTCATCCGGGTCATTGCTGTAGATGTGGCCGAAGCTGAAAGCGCCTCCGCTGGCAAGTAGGCGAGCTCGCTTCTTGGCATCCGTCCAGTCCTTTGCGCCGACGGCAATGTTCTTCAGGAAGTTCTTGCCCACCTCAGAGGTAGCCGTCGCTGACATTGAGTCGCGCAGTAGGTTGGCAATGATGAACTGAGGCGTCACCGTGGTCATATTGGTGAACACCCGCTTGAATGCGGACATCATCCGCACGGCCGCATTGTTCAGGCCGGGGTCGGCCAGCGAGGTCAGTGCCTCATAGACCAGTGGGTCGCTGATCTCGTACCACTGCTTCTGCCCATCCTTGAGGATAAAGGTACTGGTCTTGATATCTCGCTCGGCCTCCTTCACCGTATCCGCAATGCCCAGCTGCTCGGCATTACGGATCGCCTGGGTGGCGGCCTGATTCTTCAGGCTCGCCTGCAGCAGGTGATGGAAGTTCATCAGGGTGTTTTGCAGCAGGTCGTTGAGGTTCTGATCGCCGCCCTTCAGCTTCTTGTAAGCCTCCTGGCGAGTCAGCCCCCTCGAACCCTTCGGGCCAGCGAAGCCATCCTCATCGACAACCCGGTAGAACGGCACATAGAACTCATCTCGCCACAGGGCGCGGCTCTCGGAGCTGATGACGCCGGCCTGCTCGGCAATGGCCAGCACATCGTCGCGGTACTGCTGGAACTCCTTGAACACCTCCCGATACAGCGCGGCGCGATCTGCCCCCTGCTCCGTCGTACCTTGATTGAGAGTCTGCAGTGCGGTGATCTCCTTGGGCGTGAAGAGGTTTTCCCTACCCTCGGCCGCCAGCTTCGCTGAGCGACTACCGGCGATCCATCCCATGAAGCGCTCGATCTCGGCTGCCGAGCCCAAGCGGGACAGGGCAGCGCCAAGCCCCAAGCTGCCGTCGCCGCGCATATCGATGACCTTTTCCTTGGCATCCAAGTAGATCCGGCCATTGTTCAGCATGGCATGCAAGGCGCCGCCGGCAGCCGACGACATGCGGGCAAGGACCCAGGAGCTGTCGGTGATCGAGCTGCTCAGAATATCCTCACCACGGGCGGCTTCATCCAGATCACGCAGAGCGGCATAGCGGTCGACCAGCCCCTGACGGACCTTCAGCATGGCGCGATCGGACAGGCGCTTGAACCAGTCGATTGCGCGCTCCGGAGTGGAACGGGGAGCGATCTTGTTCAGCGCTGATTTCTGATCGTCGCTAAGATCAGTGAAGGCATCCGAGGTATGCGAGCGATTGGGGCGCAGGGAGTAAAGCGTGGCATCGTCGGGCTCCGGCGATTTATTGACTCGGTCGGTATCCGTGTCATTATTAGAAACACCCGCTCCCACGTCGTCGCGGGTACGCGAAGCGGCGGCGTGCGTAGGCCTGTCGGTAGCTCTCCCTGCCGCTCGTCCATCGGGTCTCTTCTCATAGCCGGTTACGACCCAAGCATTTCCTCCGCTCCGCTTGGCCAGCCAGACGATCATGTCACCGTGCTCGATGCCAATGCGGGTGGAAGCGCCTATCTCATTTCGACTGAACTCTTCCCCTCTCGCTACTGCCTCAACTACGCCATCCAGCAAGCGCAAGGCTTCCTCAGCGTTCGCTCCATCCTTGCGCTGGCGTGCCTCAAGAATATGAGATAGGCCCATGGCGCCGGCCGTCTTACCCGATGGCTTGACGCGACCTTCGCTTCCCCACACGAAATCGACCCAGCCGAGGCCGGCACGAAACATGGCGCGATGTACGCTCGTTTTTTCGGTTACGGCCCGCGCTAATGCGGCGCGCCCGCGCCGAATATTCGCCTCTACGCTCTTCATGGCAGAAAGCGAGTAGAGGTCTCCCGCTCCGGCCTGGACGCTTTGCTCACGCTGCAGCCAACGGCGAGACTGCTCACCCAGGGCCAGAATATCGGTATAGGTCCAAGGAACCTGTGGGAATAGCTTGCGCAGCAATTCGCGGATTTTCGACAGCACCCGCTGCAGAGCGGTCGACCGATCGCCGCTCTCGATTAGGGTGGCAACCAGTTCCTCGGCGATAAGCAGGCGCTGCTTTTCCGAGCTCAACCCCTCGAGGACCTTGGCGTAGTGCTCGCGGGTTTGGGCGATCCGCATACGCCCCTTAGCACGAGCAGCCTCACTGGCATAGATGCGCTCCATGGTGGGGTTCAATTCGTCGCCAAGCAGACCACGAATGCCCCGGTGTCCGACCTCCTCGTGCACGGCGGTATAAACAGCATCAGCGACGTCGACATGATTATCAGCGACGATATAGGCGTGTCCTCCGTTGTACACGCCGCGAACCTCGTCTGACCCTAGCCCATCGCGGCGCGCCTGGATCCTGGCCGAGAGCGGCAGGTCGTCGAAGGACTGCACGACCTTGACCCCGGCCAGCTCCGGGGAGTCGGCAATGGCAGCGGAGACGTCGATAGCACGCGGTGCGCCTTGGTGCAGGGCCGACTCATCAAGGCGGTAGCGGGCATCGGCATCGAGAGGGGCGCCCGGCTCTACAGATGACGAAGCTTGGTTGATGGTATCTGGGTCTGCGAGTACCCTTCCTTCCAAGCCGTGCGTTGTTCCCCCCTTGGGCAATTGGAGCCCTATGGACTGGAGCGACTCGCGGCTTTTTTCTGCGTGCCGATATAGCGGTCCGCCCTCCGCATCTCGACCAGCCTGGAACTCCGAAGCTGCCGGCTTCGTTTGATTGCCGTCCTTCAGCCACTGCTTGAACTCATCCACCGACATGGCGGAGACCGGACCTACCTTCCAGCCCTTGTCGAAGTTGGAGCGGTAGGCAGTCACAGCAGATGCCTCATCCGGATAGCCGAGCATGACCTTGTGCTCATCGAAGCTACCGTCCTGCTGATTCACCTGGTCGATGACGAATGCCTTATCGCTATCGTGCTGAGGCCCCACATACACATCCACCTGCTCGCCATCAGCGCCAGTGGTGCGCTTGATGTAGCCATAATGGTCGCTCATGGTATGGCGCCACTCGGTACCGTCCGGGCTGGTCCCGGCGCGCTCGGAGCCCTGCGGGTTCTCGATGGAAATATCCAGGCCGTGAAGGCGAATCCTTCCCTTCTTGTAGTTGCCAGCTCCGATCTGGGCCTGGGTAGGTGCCGGCAAGTCGTTGTTCGGCGAGGTGGCTGCTTCATGGGCCGCAGCATCCAGCGGGCGCATTTCATAGCGGGCAGGCTCAGCCGGTACGCGTACCACATAGCCGCCGGCTTTCTGGATCACCTCCGGCCCGCGCCCCGCTTTCATTGCCTCTCGATAGGCCTTGCTGGCCTTGGCTGCGCCCGGGGCCTGGAAAGGATTTCCGTCCGGCTTGGCCAGGTACTCGAACCGATCCTGCGGAAGTCGCTGTGCGGTAGGCGCCTGCTGGTCCATGCCGCGGCCGCCCTGGTCGTTGTACCTCACCCACGGCGCTGTCGGGCCGCGCTGTGCGTTGCCCTGTCTATCCACGACGATGGAGTCGGGCGCAGGCAGCGCAGCACGTTCCGGGGCGGCATCGATAGTCACCGGCTCGCGCGCAGCGGCGGCCTGGTCCTGTCGCCCTGCGTGCTCGAGCTGACCAACCAGCGGGGCAGGCTCACCGCGATCAACCTGGGCTTCCATACCTTCGCCGCCGACGATCCGGCCAGTGCGGTTACGGGGATTTACCCATTCGCGGCCCTGCAGATCAGGCTGCATCTCCCCATCGACGTTACGCACTGGGCCGACATCCTGCACGTTGCCTTGACTGTCGGCGTAGAAGGTTTGCTCAGGAGCCGGCAGAGCCAGACGCTCTGGGGCAGGAAGAGCCAGGCCAGAGGCGGCCTCTGCAGGTCTATCCGGAGCACCAGCCTGGCCATGCTCCCGCGCAGGCTCGCGCTCAAGCGCGGTGCCGAGACCGGCATGCCCGGCACCGCCCAGGGCGCCGAGGGCGAAATCGCCGAAGGTGTCTGCGGTCAGGTCACGCTGCTCGCCAAGAGCCTGGTTTGTGGCGCGGCGAGCTCCAATGGTCTCGCCGACCTCCTGCAGCCCTTCTGCGCCCGCCTCAAGAGGAACACTAATGCCAAGTTTGCGGGCCAGGCCGCCACCGATGGCCTTTTGCATCGGGCCAAGAGCGACTTGAATCGCCAGCCCACCGAGAGCGCCGACGGGCGCCGCCCCCTCAAAGGCCGCACTGCGAGCGGTGGTGATCAGGGCCTGCTTGGCTTGCGGCTCGTCGAGGCTCTTCCGCAAGTCTCGATAGACAGAGGATGTCTCCTGTAGAGCCGCATCCGGCACTTGCGCAATCCGTTGCTCTGCCTCGTCTGCTGCCGCACCGCCGGCCTGTAGGCCGCCAAGCCCCATCATGGCCGGGGTCTGCACTGCCCGCCCACGGGTGGCGAGCATGGCTCCCGCCTGGGGCGCGAACTGCCCAGCCAAATTGGCTACATGCAGGCCAAGGCCCGCCAGGCTTGGATCCTCGCCCATGCTCCAAGTCGACGGTTTGGTCAGGTCGCCGGTCGGCGTGCTGGCCTGCTTGGCACGCTTGGCTGCCATGCTTTCAGAGGCGGCCAGGGCTTTTCCTTTGTCGTTCAGCCACTGGCCGGCAGCCCTCACCGGCTCATCGATCGCATCGGAGATGGCGGTGCGAACCGGGTCAATGATGTGCTTGCCGATCAGATCGCCCAGCGGCATGAACTCGCCATTCGGGGTATTGATCGGCTGGCGCTCCTGCGGGCCTGGCCGGATCAGGTCAGCGGTGCCGCTTACCGTGGCCCCGGCACCGGTAAGCGCACCAGCTCCAGCCTCCCTGGCGAAATCGCTAGCCCTGACGCCATCGGAGGGCGCGCTGCGAGGGTCGAAATCTTCCGGCTCGGCGCTCTGATATTTCACCCAAGGCCCGGCCTGCTCGGCAGGCTTCCTGATGGCGGCCTGTTGGTACTTCTCCCACGGGCCTGCCATTACTTCTTCCTCCAGCTTTCGGGGTTGGCAGGATCTCCGCCAAGGAACTCATAACCGTCCTCAATGTGGCCGGCTTGCAGGGCTGCAGGCTGTTGCTGATTCGCCTGGGGCGCTTTCCTCTGCTGGGTGGTGGCTGACTGCCTTTGCTCCTGCGCTGACTGTATGGGCGCTCCAGTTAGACCAAGTTGACCAGCCATGTTATTGCGCTGTGCTACCAGTTGCGCGCGCTGCTGCTGAAGCGCAGTCTCTTCTTCAGGGCTTGCAGTCATGCTCGCAAGTTGCGAATCAATTTCCTTAATCTGCTTGCCAAGGAAATCAATCCGATAGCGGTCGCCGGCACTGATTCCACCATCAGCCCCTCCACGCTTCATACGGACCAGTTCGTTGCGCGCAGCCTGCGCGTCGAGGTTCCCGCCCTCTGGCGCCATCAGCCATTGCAGGGTCTTCACGTCGCTGCTGGGCGCATAGGCGCCGCCACCAGCCATACCCAAACGCGGCTCGCGCCCGAGAACGCTCTTCAGCTCGCCGGTTACGGAGTTACGCTGAAGCACGGAGCCATCCGGTCCCTGTACCTGCTCCCACTTCTCACCCTTCGGCAGATAACCGACGCCCTGCAGATAACCAAGCATCTTGTCTTTGTGCTGATTCAGGGCCTGATAAATCTGCTTGGCTCCCATCACCGGAGCAATCATCTGGTCGATGCCGTACTGGGCGACTTCGTCATCCTGGCCAGCAACCCCGCGATTGACGGTCACAGGAGCGAAGTATTCCTTCGAGTCAACGCCGTCCAGACCACCCTTCGGAGTAACGCCGACCTCGAATGCGAGGGTCCCCTCCCTTTGGCCCGGGTAGAGACCGGCCAGCCGAGTGCTTCGGCCCGGCATTCGATCGATGCGAGGCTGGAAGAAATTGTGCATGTGATCAGCAGTTTCCTTGCTGAACAGATTCCCTTCGCCGCTTGCCAGCTTGTCGGCGTACTGGACGGCTGCTTCGGTCTTGGGGTTAAACAGATGGCGGGGGTCGGCCATCGGGTTACGCTTGAAGGCCCGATCGAGCTCCTCCGTCATCGGAGCCTCGATGCCGTTTGACCATCCCGAGTAGAACTGACCGATCAGTTGCTGATCCTGCTGACGCCGCTGATCTTCTTGCTGAGCGGCAAACTCCTGCTCGCGCATCTGCAGGCCGCGCTCGTGCATGTCCTGCTGTCGGTTGGCGCGCTCGTCTGCCGCCTTGTTGTTGAGGTAATTATCAACCAGGCCGAAGCCCTGGGCGAAGCCATCAAAGACTCCGCGCGTATCAAGTCCTGCCATGTTGCCTCCCGGCAATATGTTTGATCTTGGCCCTCGGGCCGGCGTTAGAAGATCGATCCGCCCAAAAGCCCCGCAACACCGCCAACTACCGCGCCGACCGGCCCGCCCACCGAGGCCCCGAGCATCGCACCGGAAGTAGCCAGGCCGACCTGAGAAGAACGGCGCTGGGCTTTCTGTTGCTGCTGCAATTGGTCGTTCATGGCTTTCTGCTGTTGCTGCTGCTGAGAAAGCTGCTGAAGCCCCTGCAGCGCCTCATCCTGCATCTGGTTCTTGAGACCAAGTAGCCCGTAGCCCATGACTTACCCCTGCTGTCCGGTTGCGGGAAGGTTGGATAGGCCGCCGCTACCAGCCAGGATCTGATCCTGCAGATCGCGCGCGGAAATCTTCGCCTGGTTGTAGGCGCTGGCCGCATCTGCAGCCTGGCCGAGTGAGAGCTGCCGCTGTTCGGCAGCCTGCTGGGCGGGCGTCAGATTGACGCCCATGCCTTGGCGCTGCATCTGCAGCCCCGAAGCCGTATTGGCATAGCTGGTGTTCACTGCCGAAGCGGCAGTATTACCCTGCCCGGCAGCATAGGTCGGGTCCTGCGCCAGGCTCGTCAGCTGATCGATATACGGGCTGAACCGGGTCTTCCAGTCTTCCCACTGGGCCCGGTATAGCTGCCCGAGCGTGTTGGATGCCCCCTGGCTCCCCTTGAAGGAATCGGCCGGATTAATGTAGATCGCCATCATCTTCACCCAAAGCTGAGTCCGCCAACGCTTCCGCTGCTCAGGCCAAACCCACTGTCGAACGCGGGAAGGTCGAGACCGGCACCGCTAGAGGAAGCCCCAGACGCCCAAGAGCCCCCAGAGCCTAATTTGTTGAGACCATAGCTTGTAGCTGCGCCAGCGAGGCCGCCGAGCAGCTGCAGGTTCGCACTGCGCCGATTGAAATTGTTCACGGCCTTGTTCTGGGCATCGGCCGCAGACTGCGAGGCGATATCGCTGAGGCCTGATTGCGCCTGCGTAGACTGTCCTGATCCCATGGCAACGATGTTCTGCAGGCCTTTGACCTTCTCGGCGCTCTGCTGGAACTGGGCGCGTCCCATGGTTTCGCCACCCTGCTGGGCATTCTGCTCGGCATAGTCGGCCTGGGTGCCCGTCCAGCGCCCGCTGTTCGGATTGATGCCTGCCTGACCAAGCTGAGCGCCGATCTGCTGCAGCCCCTGGCTAAGCTGACTCTGCGATGCCTGATCAGTCACCCCGCGGATGTAGCTCATGCGGCCGGCTGAATCCATGTCGTTGACGTTGGCCATGTACTGGTCTTCCAAGGGAGCCAGCTTGGATTGGGCGTAGTTCCATTTTTCCGCCGCGATCTGCGCAGCATATCGCTGCTCTGGCGTGTCCTTGATTGTCGTGCCGCCACCGCTTCCGCTCATAGCGCAGCTCTCCCGGTCGCGAAGCTATTGAGGTAGTTATCCAGCCATTCATCGTGGAAGTAGCGGCGTACCTCTGCTCCAACCGTCTGCATCCAGTCGAAGCCGCCAACAATGCCTGCGCACTGCACTACAAGGCTGGTGAGCTGGTCGCGCAGGACGAAGGCAAGGGTACGGCCATGGTGATCGCCGTCACGCTCCAGGGTCACACTGTCGCGCCAGTCCTGAAGGGCGGCAGCCATCAGCGGGCGCAGGAAAGGCTCATGCTGACGGTAGAAGGGATTGGCCGGCAGCTCGATAAGCGCCTCCCAGAAGGCGAGATAGATTGCGTCGTCGGCAACCGGCTTGTCGCGATCAACGAGATCGTCGAGGGTCTGTGAGATACGAAATAGGGATTCGCAGAAAAGAATAGGCGCAGCCTGATCCTTCAGCACGCGCTGAAGAAAGGCCCGCTCATTAGGCTGAGGCATCGTTGTCTCCCGACAATGATTACGTGGGCAGTTTACCTGATCGTGATCCGAACGACAGCGGAGTAGTGGCCGAAACCAGGGCATCCGCTATCCGCACGACCTCTCATGCACTGACGCTGCCGATAATGCCGGGGGCCATGAAGCTGGCAGACGACTTGGTACCGTACTGGTTTACCAGCTTTAGCTGGGCTGTATTCATGTTTCCGATCACCCGAGTCGACATGTTCTGTCCTTCGGCATAACTCTCAATTCCGTTGAAGTTCTCAACGGCATAGGGATTCATCAGCAAATAATTTGCGGGGTTACTCAACTCCGCTCCTGCAGGTAGGTCCAGCGTGTAGAAGCGGTATTTCACGCCATTGTCCTGATCTGTGCCCGAATAGACCCAGGTCTTGAACTGGAAGGTCAGTTTTATGTAGCGGTCGCTGTCGGTGAAGATCAGCTGCCCGCTTGCATCGTAGAGATTCATGCCGTAGGTGCCGGGGTTCGGCGTCATGTCCCATGCACCAACGATGAAGTCCCAGCTGCCTTCGTTCCAGGCATAGAAAAACGTGTTGTAGGCATAGCAGGAGCGCACCGTGAAGCCAGTCCAGTTGCCAGCAGAGCCGTGGATGGTCAGGTTCAAGAACCAGGGGTTATTCCCGGCCGAGGGACGCAGGAAGATCCATGGCGCAAGCTGCGTCGTGACAGGATGGCTGAAGGTGTAGGTGACGTTGGCCGCCGCCGTGCCAGACTCTTTGAAGCGCAGGATGCGGTAGATCGAGTCAATCTGCACCGCCTGGCTGTCATTCACCACACGAAGGCCGAAAGTCACCAGGCTTTCCTCAGGATGATCAGATAGCAGTCCAGAAAGGTGCAGGTATAGCCGGCCGTATTGGCCATCCAGCGCACCAATATGCCGCCCGGCTGCGGCTCGATGTCCGGCATCATGTCCGTGTACAGATCGTAATTGGAGGTGTCCAGCTTGGGCGATGAGGCAAATACCAGGACGGCCCCGTCCACCGTCGGATCGAAACCGGCCACGCTATAGGTCTGCGTTTCGTTCACGCCGGGCGTGATGGTGCGCGCTCCGACGTAGATCGAGTCCGTCATGCGCATGGTGCTGTCGCTCAAGTCCAGACGCGCACCGCCAACCTCATTCCACGTCCTGAGACCAAAGGTCATGCGCTCAGATCCCCCAACTGCACCCGCAGCACGTCATTGGCATCGAACACCTTGATAGCTCGATTGGTGATCTGGACCCGGCCGCTGCCAGCCACGCCGCCGTTGATCTCAAGGGTGCCGTCCTTATTCAGCATGAAACCGGAAACACCGGGATCATAGTTCGTGGACTGGATAGAGATGCCAATCTTGGCGATCGCGGCCGTCAGCTGGTCGACATCGATCATGTCTGCGCGCAGCAATCCGCCGACGGTCGTTACGGAATTGCCATTGGCATCGATGAGTTTTCCGAAGGTAATCGGCCCGAGCTGCCCCTCTTGGATAGAGGCCTTGCGGATGATCGTTGTGTCGAGCACGACGGTAGGAACGCCATCGACATCTGCAATGATCAGCGGAAATACCGGGGCACTCCCATTACTCACCTTCACGGCAAGGCGTTTGGCATTGAGAATCAGGGTCTCGTCCGGCGCCCCCAGATCGACTGGCTCATCCTGTAGATTCCGGCTGAGGGTTTCGAGCAGATACCCCACGTCCTGCTGCGGCCTGGCAAACGTGCCGGCCGGGCTGTTCGGCGGACCCTCTACCCCGCTGGTGGAGGTGAAGGTGATCCAATAGTAATACCCTGGAATCTGGTCGCCGACTTGCACGTCATTGCGAACCTTGTCGCCATAGAACATCCCGGCCTCGCGCCCGACAACCTGGGCGCCCGCAAAATTATCGGTGTCGGATCGATAGATGGTGGTGTATGCGTGGTCGTTATAGCGCCCCTGCGGCGGATCCCAAGCCAGGTAAACCATCCCGAAATAGCTGCCGTCGGCCGTGAAGCCGGTGGGTACTGGCGGAACATCCATGTTTTGAGGCACATCGACCGGAGCCAGGCCGCCATCGACCTTGCCTGGAACCCGCAGCTTTGCCACGCCGCCATCCAACAGATCGCGCATGGTGAGCTTGCGATCTAGCGGGTTTCCCCGCACGCCCTCCCCGGTCTCGAGAATTTCGGCCATGGCGGCGAAAAGGGGTCGCAGCTCAGTTGGCGCCTGCGCCGGTACCGGCGGCAGGGTCTTGCGTCGTGTAGTCATCGGTGCCTCCCGGCAGGCGATTGGATGTCAGACGATCTCGCTGGGAGAGGATGCGATCTGGATCGATTGAACTTCGACTGCTCCCTCTACCTCAACCTCCCAGTCTCGGCACCCAGCGTATCCGGCCGGCAGACGGAACAGGTCGCGGCTTGGCACCAATAGCTCAAGCATGGTCGCGCCATCGGCGATCAAGCGGAAGGTAACCGGATAGGCTCTGGCGATCACCTTGGCACAGGTGAACCCTGATCCCCCGGGCTGCAGCTCATGGACCTTTGAGCGCCAACGCATCGTCATCGGATTACCCTTGCCCCAGGCAGTGATGCCTTCGCCCTGAATCAGGCAAAGCGTGTCCTTCTCGCGGTCGTAGTAGCCGGCAGTGGCGGTCACGTCAAAGAACTCGAAACCCTCGCCCGGGGTGAAGTAAAAGCTGCCACCCTCGTAGAAGGCCAGATAGCGACCATCGTAGCGGTAGGCATGGATGGTTTCCGGCTTCAGAGCCTGCCATTGCTCGCGGGAAATCATCGTAGCCGTGAGCAACTGGGCCGATCCGCCGGCAACAGACACCAAGCCGTTCGGCGAGGCGTATATCGCATAGTCGCCCATATCCACCAGCGAGCGGCCGGACAGGCATGGCTGATTCTCATCGAGCAGCATGTCGGCCATGGCGGCCGGCGAAGACCCGGTGATCAGATGCGGGCGGCCCTTGGTGGCCACGACCAGTCCATTGGCAACTGCCGCGATTCCCACGATGTCATCGCTGAATGCCAGCTGATAAGCGACCGGCCAGGCATGCGGATACCAAGCCTCGCTGAAGCACAACGTATTGCCGAAGTAGCCTGCTAGAAACCCGCCAGGCATTTCAGTCAGACCAACCAGGCGGTCATCCGGCATATCCCATTCCAAGGATGGCAGGGAGATTCCCAGACTCTCGCTCAGCACGCTATCGGTAAAACTGCCCTGCGCTGCCGGAACGTCAGCCACGAATTGGAATGCGCCTGCTGACTCCGCCCGATAGATCCGTTTGGTGATGATGTCGTAGGGGCCGCTGGGGATCTCCGGCAGATTCAATTCGACATTACCGCCCGCCGGGGCGCCATCCACCATGTCCCAACGAAGAATCGACGAGCTCGCTAGGCTGGGCGGCCCTTCCTCGCCAAATCGGCTGATCAAGGTAACCACATAGCTTGTCTGCACCGCTGTCAGCGGTTGATCTGCCGTTCCCACCCGGTCGGCAGGAGCTGAAACGACAGGTACGGTACCGGGAGCCGGAATGCCAAGGCGAAAACTGGTGCTCGGGAATGGCTCAGCACCAGCGGTAATCTCACCAATGCCCCCCATCTTCGGTACGCCATCGCCAGTCCAGTAGACCCGGTCCCAAACATCGTCGGCCAACTGCGACTTCACCACGCTGACCTGTTTGCCATTCCCCCAGACTAGCCAGAAGCCGGCGCCATCATTGCCGTTCGGGTACCGATAGATCGACGAGGGAGCAATCACGTTCGGCAACCCCTGCAGAGCGCCAGGCGATCGCTCAGGCTTGAGCGTGCCGCGTCGGAGATAGACATTGCGCGCTATCTGGCCATTCGTCTCCGGCAACAGGCGCTCGTCGACGATGGGCAGCTCGCCGCGGAAACCAGCGATGGCAATCTTCATTCGATAACCCTGAGCCTGGCAGCCGCGCGCTCGGTCAAAACGACATCCGGGATCGGAACACCCGTTTCCTGCTGCCGGGTAACGTACCAGTCGGTTCTGGCCAGATAGGCGCGAGCCTCGGCGTTGATGCGCTCCCGCTCTTTGGCGGCCCCATCGGCAGCCAGTTGGTCGGCCGTTCTTTTCTTGCTCCAGTCGATGCTCATTGCGGCAGCTCCACCGGGCCATCGCCCTGGACCTGCAGGGGCTGAGGAAAACGTGCAGCGTCGCTGGCATTGGCTCCCAGCGGCAGGAGCAGCATCAGCTGCAGCTCACTATTGGCCCGGCTCACGTCACCGATCACCCAGGGAGAGTCCACTGCATCGACGGGCAGCACCTCACCTTCCGCCAGCCGGGTGAAATCGAAAAGTTGACCGTTGATCATCAGTACATCGCCGGATTTTTCCAGAACCAGCGTCTCGTCCGAGCGCTGCGGGGTGAAGATTAATCGCATAGGAACTCCTTAGAACCAGCGGCCACGAGCCGAGACGTTGACGATGAGGGTATCGCCAGTGACGTTGGTGTTTTGCGGGTTGGTACAGACGGCCTTCAGGCTGGTTAGGGTCTCCTCCTGAACGCGGGAGTACAGGTACCAGCTGCGCACTGACACATTCCAGGAGCTGGTCGGTAACAGCGTGGCCACTGGTATTGCCGAGAAGGCCGCCGGAAAGGTCCAGATCGTCACCATATCCCCAGCCGAGTTATAGGTCAGGGTCAGACGTTGCCAGCACTCCTGGGTCCCGTCGGCATAGCGCACGTATTCGCCACTTGCATTGGAACCGCGCTCGATGATGGCGCCCGTGGGATTCCCCCCGGACTGACCGACCGTACCCAGTACGGTGGAACGGGTGAAGAGTGGCTCCCACGCCTGCCAGGTACTACTGACTCGTGATCTGGTCCAGATCGCTCGGCTGGTCTGTTCCTTGGCGATCTGCCAGACCATGGGCTGGCCCGTGCCGTTGCTGCCCAGGGTCAGGATGAAATAGTTGCCTGTCGCTTCCGGGCAGTTGGCATGGCGGGTGAAGCGAAAGCCGCCAACTGCCACAAAGGTGTTGGGATCGGCGGTCTCGTCGGCCATATCGATGGAGCCGATGCCGTAGTCGCCAACGCGCAAATCGGTACGCCAGCCGCTCCAAGTGCCGTTCATGTCTCGGGAGTTGCTGTACATCTGATTGCCAACATCGTTGGCCCAGAGCAGTACGGTCATCTGTGGCCCGGTCGCGGCGTCGATGTAACGGCGCAGGACCATCCCGTGGAACCCGGTACCGGGGATCGGGGTGTCGGTGACCGCCGTGGTGAAGCTGTAGAAGCCGGTCGGCCGATCGGCCAGGGCACTGCCCGCCGAGACCTCTATGGCATTGCCACCCAAGCCCATGGCCCCCAGCGGCATCAGTGCTGCCACCACCGAGGTATCGCCCAGGCCCGCCATCACATTGCGCAGGGCTGCGTTACCCAGCCCTAGCACGCCCTGCATGGCAGTGGAATCGCCGGCGGCGAGCAGGTCACGAGCCTCGGCGGTCAGCGCGCCCAGGGAGAGTGCCCCGGCGCCGGTGAAGTAGGGCAGCTTGTCCGCTGCTCCGGTCAACCCAGCCAGAGCCGTGAGGTTGTCGGCCTTGTCCTGCTTGGCATTCAGCGCCGCCTGCTGAGCAGTGGAGACCGGCTTATCGACGTCCGCGGTATTGTCCACGGCGCCCAGGCCGACGTCGGTCTTGTCCAGCGTAACCACCCCAGACTTACCGGCGACCGAGGTCACCGACTCGGTGTTATCGATCTTGTAGAAGGCACCGATGCTGGTCGAATACACCAGAGTGTCGCCGACCCCGTAGACCTCGCCGTCACTGGCAATGGTTCCGCCTGCCGTGACCTTCCAGAACGACGGACTGCTCGGTGCCTCCGGGTAGACCCCACCAGACAGATCGATGCCGCCTCTCTCGACAAGGCTGCCGGTCACCGTAGCTGCGGCAGTCTCTGCCCGCATGGCGGAGTCCTGGGCATCAGCAGCACTGGATGCCGCAGCACTCTGGGAAGCCTGGGCGGCTGCGGCCGAGCTGGAGGCATTGGTTTCGCTGAGAGCTGCCGCATTTTTCAAGACCACGGCGGCTGCCGCCGAATTGGCCGCATTGGTCTCGCTGGCTGCCGCATTCGCCGCCGAGGTTGCCGCAGCCGCGGCCGAGGCATCCACCTGCCCCTGCACAGCCTGCACTGCGGTCAGCGTTGCGGCAGCATCATTCGCCGAACTCTGGGCGCCGGCCGCCTGGGCTGCGGCACTGACCGCAGAAGCTGCTGCATCATTGGCCGAGGTGGCTGCCCCGCCCTGCGAGGCCAAGGATGCAGCAGCGCTGGCGGCTGCATCGGCTGCCGAGTTCGCTGCTGCCTGCTGCGAAGCCAGTGCATCCGTAGCCTTGGTCGTGGCAATAGCTTCAGAGTTGGCCGCTGCTGCTGCACTGGCAGCCGCGGCGTCGCTAGCGGCTTGTGCCTCCAACTTGTTTTCGGTGATGGCGATGATCGCCGCCTCGTCGTAGGCCATGGGGCTTGGAGGGGGCAGCAGCACGATATCCTGTAGCCACACCGGCATAGCCGAAACGGGCACTGAAACTAGTTCATCCAGCAGCTTGGAGCCGTCCTGGTTACGGGCCGTGATTCGGTACTGAGTCCCTGTCGTGCCCTCGGTGCTGGGCCACAGCTCCAGCGAAGCCTCCCCGTTGGCATCGGTCACCGCATCGACCAGGCTGCGGTCGATCAGGCCATCGCTTGGACTGACGCCCACGCCAGCCAATCTGGCTTGGACAGCCGCCCCCAGGACAGGCAGCCCGGTCGGTATCGATATCCTGACGCGCACGATCGTGGTTTGCATCAGACAACTCTCCTTGTATGCATGCGGATGCTGCCGTGCTGAAGGCCATCACAGGCCAGCGAGCGGGCATCAGCCTGTGCATCCATGAACTTGCGACGGTGGAACTCCGCCAACTGAGGGTCACGCCACGGCTTGGGCAGCATGAGCAGTCGATAGCGGGCGCCATCCATCAACGACTCGGCCCAGCGAGTGATCAGTTCTTCCGGCATGTCGACCCCGGGCAGCGGCCTGCATGCCAGTTCGCCATAGAGCGTGGATTGCCCAGGCCTACTCCGGAACGACACAGCATTAGGGCCAGTCTGGTGGTAGTCAGATCCAGGCCGGAGACGGCGCCCGCTGGAGAGCAACCCCACGATGCGCAAAGCTTCGGCGCCGACCGGCGCCTCCAGCTCGGCATAATCCGTATCGGCAGCTACCACTACCGGCTCACCGCGCACAACCCAGGCATTGCCCTCGGTGCACAGTTCTCGTTGCGCCCAGCGCAGCATGTCGCGGATGGTTGCCAGCGGGCAGCCGGGAACCTCGATGCTCAGGGTTTCAGCCAGATCGCTGGTGGTCATGCTGGCTTTCCTCCGTTCGGGCTGGAGGCGCTGTCGGCTTGTATCTTCAGACCAAGTGCAGCCTGAGCAGACTGCGAATGCATCGTCGCGCGCTGCAGATTCGCCGCCGACTCGGCATCCTTCGAAAAGGCCCGAGCCAAGACCAGATCCAGAAGGATCGGCGCGTAAGTGTCAGGCAGCCGGATCGCCTCGCTCGAGCTGGCAGATGCCTCGCTGGAGGCATGTGGCTCCGGCACCTTCGAGTAGAGGATCTGCAGCTTGGCTGTCGGCTTTGCCGGCGGGTAGACATAGAAGTGACGCGGATCGAGATCATCGAAGGCGAAATGCTCGATAGCGTCGGTTTGTGGCTCTCCGTGCCAGCGACGCCTGGTCGTGTCCAGCGTTTCGCGGGAAACCTGGGTCACCGCCAGCCCTGCAGCCGACGATGCGGTATTGCGGATGACATCAATCAGGCGGGCCGCCTCAGCAGGGATGTCCTGTCGAGCGCCTGCGACGCAGAGCAGCTCAGCGGTAACCGTGTTGGATGATGGCCGGATATCTACCACCACCGCATAAGCCTCGTTGAGCCAGTCCAATAGCTCGGCATTGGTCCAGCGAGTGCCGTCCTGGGTGATCTCCTGCAGGATCTTCCTGGCCCTGGTCAGCAGTTGCCCGACAGTCGTAGCCATGGCTTAGACCTCTTCCAGCTCGGACATGGCAGCCAGTTCCGGGGTCCAGACCAAGAGGCGGCCGGTCTTCTTGTGCCGCAGCATGCGCTGCTTCGGCTTGATCGGCTCAGATACCGGCTCCGGCTCCGGCTCCAGCTCAGGAAGCGTCAGGCCGGGCTCCGGGGGCACTTCAGCCAGGGCATTGATAGCCATGCCCGTGACCAGCAGTCCACCATCCATCAAGGGCTCGCTCAATGCCACGGCGGGCGCTTCGAACGCAGCCGCAGCGGCCGGCACGGCCTTATCGGCTATCGCGACTGCCACGGCAGCATTCTCCCCCACATCTTGGCCAGCCTCCGGCAATGCAGCAGGTTGGGCCGCCCCCAGCTCCGGCAGTGGCTCGACCGCAGCAGCAGAGCCCAAACTGTCTGGCCCAACATCGCTCACAGCACCAGTCAGCCCTACCAGCACTTCGGCACGCAGTGTCTCCAGGCTCTTGCGTCGGTCGATGCTGACCTCCAGTTCTTTCTGTACCAAGTCGGCCAAGTCCTCCTTGGTCGTCGCAGCCTTCACGGCCTCAATCAGCTCATGCAGTCCCATAGGGGGGGCTCCTGAAACGACAAAGCCACCCCGGAGGGTGGCCTTGATCATGGGTGGGACGACTTAGCCGCGGGTGGCGTACAGGTGGCCAATGGCTTTCGGGTCGATGACCTTGGAGCCGTAGACGTTGAGGCCGCGCACCAGCTTGCCGAAGTCCTGCGGGTTGGGCAGGGTCTCCATCTGGGTCATCTGGCTGGCGAAGGTCAGCGCCTTCTTGTGGCCGAAGATGATGTTGGTGCACTTCTTGGCCGCAGTCGCATCGTCAACCACGCTCAGGTTGTTGCTGACGTAGACCGTGAAGCGGTCGAGCTCGCCAATCTTCCCGTTGCGGAAGACAGAGGTGGTATCACCCATCATCTGAGCCTGGCGCAGGTCGGACTTCTTCAGCAGGCCAGTCGCCCAGGCCGGCAGAATGATCCAGCGGTTGGTTTCCGGCACGTTCTGCTCATCCAGCACGCTGCCGCAGTCGACGACCACATCCAGGATGTTGGTCTTGTCGACCACCAGCGGAGTACCTGCTACGCCCAGGTTGTAGCTGGCCGACTTCACGCCGGCGGTGGCGCCAGCATTCGCGGCGGCGGTGTCGGCGTAGTGGCGCGCGAGGATGTCGGTGTCGATGGCGATCTTCATCTGCATGCCGCCATCGTTCGAGAACTCGTCCATGAGCTTGATATCAGCCTGATAGCGGTCGATGTCGTTGACCTCGAAGGCGAAATACTTTGCCTTGTCGATCTGCAGCTCTACCTTGTCGCTGGTCGGCTTCTCGTAGTTGAGGCCGCCGCCGATCTGGTAGTCGCGGATGGTGATGGTCGGCACGGTGCGGATCTGCACCGTGTCGCCCTGGTTGCGGATCACACCTTCGTAGTCGGTGTTGGCGATCTCGCCGAAGCAGGTGGAAGCGTAGAGCTTCTCGACCAGCTTACCGGCCCAGATCTCGGGAATGAACCCGGAGGTGCTGCCGGAGCTGTAATCGGGTACGCCAGCGGCGCGAGTGGGACCAGCCATGTTGAATCTCCTAAAACGTGACGCCTCCCGGCGTTACACAGGGCGCTTAGCGAATGCGGCCCTGGGTCTGGGCGGCAAAAATGTCGGCTTCGATGGCGGCAGCCTGTTCTGCTGGCATGCTCGCCTTCTCCCGGTAGAACTGGCTGATCTCAGCGCGCGTCCATACCCTCTGTGCTGCCGGCTCGGGGGCGGCAGCACGGGTCTGGCGAGGCTGAACCAGTTCATCGGGAATCGGTTGTTTCTTCGGCGCAGCAGTTCCAAAGGACCGGAAGATCACTGCGACCCGGTACGGATCGAGGGCCTGCTGCGCCCTTGCCAGCAGTTGCTGGCGTTGCTCCCCGCTCAACAGATCGACTTCTGCCAGCCAGGCCAGGAAGGCCGGATCGGCATTGATCTCTCGGTAGTTCGGCACCTGCTCCTCGAGCACGGTCCAGAAACGCGCCACGGCATCCTGCTGTCGGTCATCGCGCATCTGGTTGAGCTCGCTCTTGATCTCCTGCAGCTCGTCGCTGCTGTCACCCTTCCCGGCGACACTTCCAGCGACACGCTTGATCAGGTTGACCAGGTCGGGGCCGAACTCCTGAATTTCCGCCTCAGTCAGATCGGCGACCGCATTCTGAGCACGCTGCACGGCAGAGGCCGGCTGTTGCTGTTGGGCGGCAGCGAGCTGCTGCTCGAGCTCGGAGACTTGCTTGCGCAGCGCGGGAACCTCGGCGTTGTATTTGCCTTGCAGCACATCGAAGCGGTGACGCCAGTAGGCGGCATCCCGGGTTTCGGCTTGCTGGGCAGCTTGTGCCGGGTCTTGGGCGGGTTGCGCGCCTGACTCAACGGCCGGCGACTGCGGTTGGGGGGCAGGAGCCGCCTCGGAGGCGGGATTCTGTGCGTCCCCTTCTGCCGGCTGATTCAGCTGGCTCTGCAGGGTGTTGGCGGCATCGATCTGGTCTTGCACAGAGCGGGGAAGCATCGTTGTTACTCCTTGGACGTCATCGCGACGTTCGGGTGAGCCGGCTGTAGCCGGGGTTCACGTTTCGGGGTTTCTGGGTTCGCCTGGCTTGGCCTTGTCCGGCGAGCAGTCGCCCATAACAAAACCGCCTCGACGGGCGGCTTTGTTATGAGGGCTGCGGGGCGCTACTGGCCCCGTTCGGCATGGATACGAGCCATTTCCCGGCTACGGCCAATCTCTTCCAGCAGTTCGCTCCAGGCCGAGGCCCTGCCCTGTAGCCGGTGAAGGCATCCTGGATCCGTCTCGCGCTCCAAGCCGTCGCGCTCAGACTCCCGGGCCAGGCGCAGCAGGCTCTTGACCTCCTGCCACTCCGAGCTGTTGCTGACCTCCATCCGGGCCAGCGCCTTGTACTGCTCCGCCGATAGCTGCATTGAAGGCTCCTAATGCCTGTAGCTGGCCCAGTAGCGACTGGATCTCCAGCAGGATCTTCTGTGTCTCGGCCTGCGTTTTATCCGCACTGGCCTGTTTCTGCGCCGTTTCGGCCTGGGCCTTGCCCGCCTCCAGCTGCATTTGCTGTTGAGCCTGCTGCGCTTGCTGCTGGCCCTGCTGCTCGAGTCGAGCCTTGATCGCGCCTTCGTCCGGAATCAGGTCTGGCATGTCCAGCTGCTCGCTAACGCTACGCAGCAGCTTGGCGCGCCCCTCGACTCCCAGGATCTGCATATCGATCGGGTTAGCGGTGCCGGCCAGGAACTGCTGGCGAGCCTGCTGGGTCTGGTCGCGCAACAGCTGGGCCGTCGCCCCCATCGGCACGACCTTGCAGTCGCCCTTGATCGATGGGTCGTTGCTGTAGCGCATGTTGTGCAGCCACAGGGCATAGATCACCCGGCGGGTCACGCCGCGGTCGATATGCCGGATCGCATCCTTGATGCCCTTGTTCGCGGACTCGAACAGCATGGACAGGCCGCTGGCCGTGTTTCCGGCGCCGCCGACCTTCTCGTTGCCGTAGGCGTAGCGCGGGATGTTGGTGGCATCGTCCGCGCGCTGCTCCCACATCGAATAGACCTGCATCAGCTCGCCGGCGAGACTGTTCGGCTGGTAGAAGCGGATGGCAGGCTGCTGAGTGCCGGCTCCGGTGCGGTCGCTCTTGGTCCGCCAGCGCTTCATGGGGAAGATCTCGTTGGGATTTTCCTCCGGCATCAGTCGGTCGGTAGCGATCTCGATCTGAGGACCACTGGCGAAGGCCATATTGTTGGCCTGGGCCCGGGCGACGGCGCAGCACATATCCTGAATGTCAGCCATCAGCTCGGGGATTGCGACACCCCAGAAGCTGCCCGGCACCAGTTGGAACGACGCCTTGTGATAGGGCCGCTCGCCCATCGGGTTGCGGTTGATGACGCAACGGATGACATGCCGGCCGACCAGGATGGCGTCGATCTCGTACTCGGCCAGCGGGTCAGGGATCTGCTCAGGCGTCATGCCCCACTGGAGGAGCAGCAGGCCTTGCGCGCTTCCCCAGTAGTGCAGGCCCTCGATGGTCTCGCCGGCATTGTTCAGCCATTCGTGCCGACGCTCCTCAAGGCGGGCCCGCTCGGTGTCCGGAGCCAGCCACTCTCGCAGCCCGCCACGGCCATGATCGCGCAGGACCTCCTCGAGCTCCTCGTCGTTGTAGCCCGGCACTCCGCGCAAACGGTTCAGATCGGCACGGCTGTAGCGCTCGCGCTCGATGAGATAGGCACCGTCATCGATATCAGAGGCATCCGGGCTCGGGTAGACATCGAACGGCGAGACCCGGACGAATTGCGGCTTGATCTCCTCGACCTCGATCATGTTCCAGCCTTCCTGCCATGAGAGTTCAGGCACTCGCTGCAGGAGTGGGCCGCGGATGAACGCGGCCGGGTAGACGCAAAAGTCGTCAATGAAGCCTTCGAGCGCCTCGTACCAGCCGCCCTCGGTCAGTTGGTCATCGATCAGCTGCTCATGGCGATCGGCAACCTTGCGGGCCTTCGCCTGCACCATCTGGCGTAACTTCTCCTCCAGCTTCTCCGGGTCAGGCTGTGGAGGCTGGGTAGGCGCACCATCCTGCCCCGGCGGCCCGCTCTGGGCCTGCTGCGCCTGCAACTGCTGGGCGAACCGAGCCAGGTACTCCGGAGGAATTTCAGCCACCGGGGTTGGCTCCAGCCCCCACGGCCGCCCACTGGCCGGCATCAGCACATCGCGGATCCAAGCAGCTGCTGCCCGGGTCTTGGTGGTGGTCAGCTTCGGATACAGGGCGCTGCCACCCTCTTCCTCGATAGCCTTGAGCTTATCCGGATCGTAGACACCCTTCTGCCGACGGGCGCAGTCCAGCAGGCGAATCTCGATCGGACGCTTGGCGGTCTTGGCATCCTCCCAGGCACGCCGGATATGAGCGGCGAGAGAGCTCTCGACCGCATGCTGCCGCTGCTCCTGCTCGCGGCGCTGCTGTTCGTCCACCTCCGCTGCCTTCAGATCGGCGGCCGTTCTGAAATTCAGCAGGCCCAGGGTCATTGCTTGCCACCCATCAGGCTGTACACGGCATCCACCTCAGCCTGGCGGCCGGCACGTCGCTGCAGGGCGGCATGACGAATGCCCTGCAGATTCTCCAGTAGGTCACGTATATAGGCAGCAGGGCTTGCCGCGAACTCTGCCAGCTTCACTCGGATCTCCAGCCCCATCCCTTCCGCCACATCGAATTTGAACTGCAGGGCCGGGTGCGCCTCGTTGTTCTCGACCAGATTGATCCGATCCACCTGGATCGGCCCGATGTCCTGGCGCAGACGGGTAGACGGCACTGCGATCTCGGCCAACTTTCCGGCGATGAAGTTCGCCACTTGTGCCGGCGAAACGGTGATGGTCGTGGTGCTCATGTGTGTGCGTTCCAGTGTCTGCGCCCGCGGTCGGTATTGGCCGCCTGCGGCGTATGAATAGCGCCGATAGCTCGCTCGAACAGGCCGCAGCGGGCCAGGGTCTCGAATGCCTTGGCGCCGTGCGACGCCCAATCGTGACGGGGAGTCGAGCGGTACACGCCCAGCCGGTCATCCCAGTCCTTGCGGTAGTTGTCCAGGCAGTCGATCAGGCGATCGACTCCAACTGCCTTGCCGTCCTCGCTAGGCTTCTCGTCCCGCGCAGTGTTCTCGGCGAACCAGCACAGCGGCAGGAACTGACGGGAAGCCTCGATGCCCTCGGCGTGGTTACTGATCCGCGGCACGATCTCGAAGCGAATGCCGAACTGCGCAGCCACGTCGATCCGCGCCTTGCCGGTCCCCAACTCCCGCACCGCCAGGTCATGCGGGCCGTAGTGGGCGCCGTAGACGTAGCCCTTCTCGTTGAGCTTCCGGGCGTAGTACTCCAAGCCCTCGCCACTGCCCTCGAGGTAATCGATGATGTGCACCTCGCGGCCGACCAGTTGGCAGAACACGATCGACATGGAGTCGCTCATGCCCAAATCCCATGCAGTGATGACCGGCAGGCTCGGGTTGTACTTCACTCGGCTGGTGATGCGACCGTTCGTCCTGAGCCAGCGCATCTGCTGCATGAAGTAGGCGCCATCGACCGACTGAGCAAACGCTTCGTCCGGGGTCGACGGGTATTCCCGCTTCATGTCGTCCTTGAGCGTCTCGGCCTTCTTGGCGTACCAGGCCTGCTGCTCTGGCGTCGTCTTGATGCCGTACTTGGCCGACAGCTCGGCGAAGTAGTCATGCAGCCAAGATGGAATGACTACGCCGGCAGCCTCCAGCTGATAGCCCGGCTCATCCCACCAGGGGAAGAAATGGAACTGCCAGTCCATGTCGGTCGGGATCTTGCCGGCTTCCTTGATCTTCTGAGCCAGTGCGCAGTAGTCGAAGAAGTAGCCTTCCCGGCCCTCGGCGGTCGACTCCAGTGTCACCTGGTTGCCCAAACCGACTGCCTCGAACGCACCGGTGACGATCTCCTGCGCCTTGTCAGGAAACTTGCGGCAGATCTTCCCGAACTCGCTGACATGCAGCCGTTGCAACGTGCCGCCCCGGTAGCTGGTGGAGACGCGGATGCTCGACCCGTTGTCGAAGACATAGCCCTCGCCCTTGTCGCTCACCGTGCCGGCCAGCTTGAGGCCGATTAGCTGGAAGATCGCTTGCCAAGCCGCGGACTGCCGCAACTGGTCATAGGCGAACTTGATCTTGTTGCGGAAGATGTCCTTGGCATCCTCCAGTGTGTGGGCGATGCAGCCGGCGCTGAAGTTGGCGATCCAGAGACAATCATCCAGGGCGTCGATCATCTCGAACGTGGTGAACCCAAGCTGCCGCGCCTTGAGGATCACATCCCGGCAATGCCGTTCAATGAAGCGCTGCCGCTGCTGCTTGTTCGGGCGGAACGTCCGGACCTTGCCCTCCTTGTCCTTGATCTTGTAGAGCGTGTTGAGCCGGTACCACTTGTTGGCCAGCGCGCGGATCAGGTCCTTCCTATCCTTCAGCTGCCCAGCGCGGTGCATTGCCAGGTAGCGGTCGCCCTCTTCTACCAACTGCGCTCGAACGCGAGCGGCCACTACTCGGCAACCTCGGCCATCAGCTCATCCAGCGACTTGCCGGACTGCTCCTTACCAGCCTCATCCAGCCCGTAGGCTTGGCGCTCAAGGCGCACCACACGCTCCAAAGCCATGGTGGCATTCCCCAGTGTCTTGCCGGCGTAGTCGAGAGGCACATCAACCTCGTCAGTTTCGCCGCTCTTGAGCTGGACGGTCATGGTGCCCTTCTCCAGCTGCTCGCCCAGTCGATCCATCAGGGTCTCAGCCAGAGTCTTGGCCTGCATCAGCAGGCGCTGGTGGCCACGGATGATCTCGGTGCAAGCATCGGCCGCGGTTTCGACGATCTCTGCGTCGGACGCAGCCTTATCCTCGGGCGCCGCGGCTCGGCAAGCCTTCTCGCGAACGCGCTGGCGGATCTGCGCGGAGAGATCTTTCGACCAGCCTTCGGCCTTGGCCTTCTTGCGGATGGCTCCCTCGCTTGGGCCATGCCGCGCGGACAGCTCGCGCAGCGAGTGCAGGCCGAGCCGATAGTCCCGCTCGACTGCCTCCCAATCGTATGCGCGTGCCATGTCTACCTCTGTAAGGTGCGGAGCGCCTCCCGGCGGGCCGCGAAACTGTTACTGCCCCCGGCAGGTCGTGCCGGCACACTCCTGCCTGAGCGCTTTGACCAGCCCGTTATGCAGCGTCCTGCACTCCTCGTACTGGCCGGCCAGGGCGATGTCGGCTTTCACCACGTCCCCCATAGGGGCGGTACCGTCCTCAGCGGCCGGTATCGCCTCCATCGGCGGACACTCCTGCAGCAGCCCCTCGTCCATCTGCTCCGCTCCGCGCTGCGTTGAGCAGCTGCACACCATCAGCAGGCACGCGGCAATTGATATAAACCGGATCACGGACAATCTCCTTCTCGGCCTTCTGGTAGACGGTCCGCTGCTCGATGCGGATATTCCCGATCGCGCTCAGCGTCTGCCGGGTTACGTCGGCGACCAGGGCGCGCTGGCGTTCCTGCTGCTGGCCCCTGACGAGCTCCGCGCTGTCGGCCTGCCAGTCGCGGATCTGCCAGCCACAAGCGAAGCCGGCGCCAGCCAGGCCCGCATAGGCCAGCAGGCGCAGTCCATCCACGGGGAAGATCATTGCTGCGCACTCATGCACTGCTGGTAGACGCGCTGACGGTCAGCCCATAGCCCTGGACAGATCCGGTTGCCCGGCTTGGAGCAGTCGTAGCCATTCGAGTACTTGAACAGCAGGATCGCCTCGCAGGCGCCGCGGTAGTCCTCAGCGTTCAGCCGCTTGACGATGGTCGAGCCGCAGAAGCGCCCCGGACCGATGTTGTGCGCCAGGGCCAGGTAGGCGTCGTACTCGGCCTGATAGAGCGGGACGTGGACGCACTGTTTGACTGCCCCCTCGAACTCCGTCACCTCGCGCAGGCTGCGGTTGATCGCCGCGACCGGCGTGATGGTGTCACCCATCCGCACGCCGGAGGTCGAGCCAAAGCCGAGGGTCGGCAGCTCCGTACCTCGGGTCGGGTCCGGGTAGGCCTCGGGGCTGAAGCCCTCGCGGGTCAGGATGCCGGCGAAGGCCGCGGCACTGAGCGACAGGGCGGCGATGGCGATTCGGCCCTTCACAGCTGAGCCGCTCGCCGACGCTCGGCCCGGCGCTCACGGATCAGTTTCCGCACCAGGACGAAGATCTGCAGCAGGACGTAGAGCCCAGTCAGAACCGTGACCCAATCGTTGATGGTCATACCGGCGATCATGGCGCTGGCCACGGCCACAGGCGGAGCCGCCTTGGCGGCCTCGGCAGCAATGTCAGAGTGCACGGACAAAGCAGCTCTCCTCGGATAAGTGCCGGGGCGAACCCGGCGGGTTTGCAACGTCTCCCGACGTGGCCTGGCAGCGCTTCACAGCGGGGCCAAAAACGACGAAGCCCCGCAATCGCGAGGCCTCAGAATCTTGTGCGGTCTTTCCCGCCGTCCGCCAAAGGCATCCCCAGCGCCAACGCCTTAATGCATCGGTCTCGCCAGTTCAGCCACGCGCCCGGCCCGGACTTCTCCGAGGAAGCGGCCTACGCGAGCTGCCGGTGTTTTCGTAACCGCCCCACCGCCGGCCGGGAGCGTCCAGAATATTCCCCAGAAGGGACCGCCCTGGCCGCGGATCGCAGCTATCCCCGCAAACGAAAAAGCCCCGCACTTGGCGAGGCTTCGGATTCATCGCGCCACGATTCGAAACATGGAAAAACGTGGCGCAAACAAAAAAGCCCAGCTCAATGGCCGGGCTTTGTTTGGGGTGCTGCTTCACAGCATGGGTAAACGGTACGGAAAAGCTCGACATGCGTCAAGCGCCTCGCTTGTGTCACGGCAGTACATCGCGCTCATAGTCATGCAGCCTCCCGCTCCTCGGTAATGGCCTGCTCCACCGGCTCCAGGGCCTTCTGATCCAGCTCGGTGATTGTGCGTAGCAGCCCTTCCCAGATCGGCGCCCAGTCTCTCGTCCACTGGCTGATACTGATCCTCTCGCCGTACCAGTCGGCGACGAACTGCGCGATCCTGCTTGGCCCCCACTCCTCTCGCCCACCAACCACCACACCAACGTAGGACATTAGGGCAGGCATCACCATGCAGTAGGCGCGCGACTCCTTCACCTTCGACATCCCAGCCGGACGACTCCAGCTAAACCAGACCAGGGTGCGAGCCACGTCCTGATCCCGGACATTGTTCAGCGGGGAATACAGGTGGTGCCCGAAGTGCTGCAGGGGTTTCGGCAGGCTTGAGATTGCAGCCTGAATGCGCCCCATGGTCGCCATGTGCGCGGATCGCGCCGTGCTGTTATCTCGCGCAGTGCGGCGGGTCTCCTGCACCTCCATTCGCTGGGCGGCAATCTTGATCCGATCCTCTTCGTCGTCGCCTACTGCGGCAAATACCGCCTCAATGGTCCGGCGCTTCTCTGCGGCGCGCTTGGTCTTGATCTTGGCATGGTCCAAGATCGCCGCCGTGATAGATCCACGCGACTCGTATTGAGCGTCGTGCCATGCTTGCCGTGGGCTGATCAGTCGCATATTTCCCCTCTAAATTCCGTGCCTGCGTACCTTGCGTACTCGTTGCGTACTTTCTGCGTACCTACTGCGCACCACCATGCCGAGCGATCAGGATCGCATCGGCCACGGCCTGCCCCTTTGCTTTCGAATCCAGCACACGCAGATCCGGATAGAGCTGGATCGCCCTGCTCCTGGCCGCATCCTTATCGGTCCCTACTAGGCCCGCGCGCTTCTTCCACGTCTGCGGTGTCACCAAGCTGTATGGAATGCCCAGCCCCTGGAGAACTCCCTCCACTACGCCAGCAGCATGGCCAAACGTGAACATGGAGCTGACGCCCTGCCCCGGCATCGCCCCAACCTGCTCCAGGTACGCATGCCTAACTGCCCCTTGCTCGCGCAGCCAAGCGGCCACAGCGGCGCCGTTGACCCTGCTCTTCGTCCCCACCTTCAGGGTCGGCATGTTCAGCGTGCCGAGCACCTCGCCTGCATTCCCCAGCACTACCAGGGCGCCACTGCAGCCCGGATCAATCCCTACAATCACTCCCCGCCCTCCTCGATCCACTTCACGTCTTTCATGCGCGCACCTCGATCAGCCCCATACGGGCCAGCTGTGCAACCGTCTCGCAGATAGCCTTGTCGAGCAGCGCCCGGCGCTCGTCGCGGCTCAGCTGCCGGCCGTTGTCGATTTCGTGATGGCAGGCAGGGCAGATCGCCGCCGTCAGGCAGTCGTCCGTCTTCTGGCTCATGGATTTTCCGTAGTTGCGGTGCGCGGCCTGGACCCCGTAGGCGCCGCAGAGCACGCAGTTCTCGATCTGGCGGACCGCGTCCAGCCATTTGCGGGAGCGGTACGGTTGCTGGCGTTGGCGGAGCATCAGGCATCCCCCTTCTTCGGGAACACCGTCCAGTTGCCGATACCCTTCCAGCAGCCGGCCCCACCCATGCTCGACACGTTGCCCTTGGGGCCATCAGCCAGCAGGATGAACATGTCGAACCAGACCTTTGGGGCGTACAGCAGGCGCGGGCAGCGCATCGGCCTGAACCCATGTTCGCGGCCGCAGGCCCATGCGAACCGGACGAACGATCCGGCGGCGATGGCTGCATAGATCAGGTTTCCGGCAATGCGCCCCAGCTTCCAGAAAATCCACGCCTGAGCAGCAATGCCGCACGCCATCAGCCAGAGCACGTACCAGTCGATATTCATGCAGCACACCCCCAATGATCCGCAGTCGTGAACTTCACGCCCCGCTCAGCCGCGAACGCCTCCATCACCTCGAACATGTCGGAGAACCAGCGCTTGCTCTGCTTGCGGGTGGACACACCTAGGACGACAAATCCGCCGTCGAGGCCGGGCACGGCACGCTGCTTCTCGACCGAGGCGCTGAAAATGTGCTTCCAGTCCTCATCCTTGAGCTTCTGGCCGTACCACTCCACCTGGCGGGAGATGTCGCGCAACATGGCCCACATGCGGCGGTTTTGCGGGTCGCTGCGGGCCTCTTCGCGCAGGCTCCAGACCATGCCGGCCTCTAGGTCTACGCGCTGAATGATCTGGATGGCCCGGGCGCGGTCCATTTCGTTGCGGAGGGGGAAGGTTGGGTTAGCCATCTGCACGCCCTCCCTTGCCCGTGGCGACGTCGTGCGGTAGGCGCATATCCCGACGCGCATTCACGGTCTCGATAACGGCAGCCGTCGCTGCGCAAATCTTCGCGGTCTGAGATACGCTCAGTTCCTCCCAGGGGATGGAGGCATGCGCCGTCCGCTGATGCAGCGCCCTGGCGGCAGCATAGAAGTCACCGGCGTATAGATGCCCCTCTGCGCTTTTCGCTCGCTGCTTCCAGTACGCAGCGCGCTCTGCATCCTTCCGCAGCGCCTCGACCTCGGCGCGGAGCTGGTCACGCTCAGCCGAAAACCGCACATGAGCCTGGGCAGCCTCAGCAGTCGTTCTGCCAATTGAAGTGAACAGGCTGTAGATCTTCGGCACGCAGTCGGTATGTAGGTCTGAACCTGCAGCAAGCCCCAGCGCACTGCCGATCTGCTGCAGTAATCTGTCATGAGCTCGACTGGAACCCGCTTCCTCCTGCAGCCGCTCGTTCTCAGCGATCAGGGCCAGAACAACGCCAGGCGAGATGGCCGACATGAACTCGATCTCTGCCTCTGCCGGGTCATACGATCCGAACTCGTCCGCAGCGGCGAGGGCCTTCTGCTTCAGCTCACTCCAATCGCCCGGCTTAAATTGGTTACTCATGGGTCATCTCCTGGCGTTTCAGAGCAGCACGAAGTCCGGCCAGCGCATTGCGGCCTACCTCCGGCGTGCAGTTCGATACGGATGCAGGCAAGGCCTTCGGGATCTCGCGCAGCGGTTCGCCAGCCATGACCATCTCCACGGTCGCGGCGTAGTTGCGGTCGAACAGCTTGCGGCTGCGCTCTTCCGGCAGACTGGCGAGCTCGTAGAACCCGGTCTGGCAGGCGGCGTGGTAGACGGCCTGATGCGACCAGTTGCCGGAAAATGCCGGGTGCGCCTTGCGGCAGGCTTCCCGATAGGCTGCATCGCCGGATGGTAGACCGAGCATTTCTGGGGTCGGCTTGCACCACTGGATGAACCGACCGACGCTCGGGGCGAAGTCGCTGCCGGACTGTCGGCACTGCTCGAGGCCGAAGCGGATCTGCTCCAGGGTGTTGATCCCCGCAGCGGCGAACCCCTTGATCCACGAGCGCTTGGCGGATGCCAGAGACTTATCGCTCGGCCAGGCCTGGCGCCAGGCCGGGAAGATGCACTGCAACTCAGCGAACAGGCGGTTGACGACCTCGGCAGTCGCGTCGTCGATCTGGCGCGGCGGCTTTACCATCACTGACGGCAAGCGAGCCGCGGCGCCAGGGATGATCTCCTTGGCCTGGCGCATTACAGGTCCCCCAGGTCGTGCGCCCAGCTGGTATCGCCGCTGTGGAAGTCAGGGCCGGCATGGCGGGAAGGCATGCGACCGAACTTCTCCAAGCGGTTGACCAGCCAGTCGGACTTGAATCCATGCCAGCCAGCCATCAGCGCTTCCGTCATCGCGGTTTCGGCGTCGATGCCGGCCTCTGCGCACCTCACCAGCTCGGCGTTCAGGGCACTCCAGACGGTCGCAGAGATCGGCGCCTTCTTGGTTTTCCGCAGGGCGATCCAGTCCTGGAGCAGTTGCTCAGGGATGGCGTGGGGATTATCGGCCAGAAGTTGGGCCAGTCCGAACGGCTTCTTGCGCTCAGGCTTCGGCTCGTCGGCCTGGGCCTGATCGGATGGGGGGGCAATAACCTCTTCCGAAGGAAGAGTGTTATTAGGGGTATTCTTAGAATAAAGAAGGGAGTCGTCGGTTTTGGTCTGTCTCGGCAGAGGTACGATTCGGCTCTGTTGGTCCGAGTCAGACCTGTTGGTCTGTTTCGGGCCTTCATAGAAGACCCACTCCTTCGGATCGCAGAGGCCGATCTCGCCACGAGAACCACCCTCACGGAAGATCACACGACGCTTCAGCAGATGGCTGATCGCCTTGGATGCGACGTCCGGGTGAATGTTGGTGGCCTTGGATACGTCGGCCGCGGTGATACGGGCAGTGCCTGCCTGGAAGTTGATGGTCGCCTTGGCGACATACAGAGCAACCTTCAGCTCGCGAGCTGGGAGGTCGATCTTCATCAGGGCGTCCATGACACTGTTGTCCATCCGGGTGAACCCCCTGGATGTGTTGCCAATTGGGACTACGTTGGTCATACTCTTTCTCGTTTGTTTGTGGCGCTTTGCGCTGCTATGAAGAAGCCACCCTGCCCGGTGGCTTTTTTGTGCCTGTCATTCAGGCGCCAGCCCTACCAGGGCCTCGAAAAACACCGCCGTAGCGGCGCCCTCCGCTATCCCTTCACCAGCTCAAGCCGGCCTCTCGCGGAACTGCGGGACAGCGCGTAGAGCTGCTGCTGCAGGTTCTCCAGAGAAACGGCCAGCAGGGCCTCGTTCAAACCACAGCCGCGCCTCCTGGCCTCCCTATGCAGCTCCTGCTGCTCTGCCGGGCTCAGCTGTGCCCGGGCGGCATCACATACGTCTCGGCTTGCGTACATCGCCGCACCTCCTGGTGCTTTTCAGGCCCTTTCAGGCCGTTTTCAGATCGTCGAAACTCGTGTCCAGCCCCTGCTTGGCGAGATCTGCAAGCAGGTCGCTCAGTTGGGCCGGCTCGAGCTGCTCGCCGCGGAACAGCTTGGCGAGCGCATGGGCCTTCTGTTGCAACAGCGTCATGGCGAGGATCTGCTCGCGCTGGCCGCCCTGCTGCAGCTGATGGCCGATCCACATGCAGTCACGCGCATAGCCGGTCACGTTCTCGTGATGCGAAAAGCGGGAGGCCTCGACCAGTTCGAGGTACTCGACTGGGCGAACGCGGACCTTGATTTCTTTTTCCAGGTGATCGCCGGGAGCCTTGCGGCGCCGGTCATGCGGAAGCTTCTCGGGCAATTTGGGTACCTCGGGTGTTGGTGGTTGAGATGAAAAGAGTGTCAGGCTGCGTTTTTCTTGGGCGCGGACTCAGCCAGGAGCCAGGCTGGGTCGAACGGCTCTCCACGCATGGCAGCAGCATTGGCGAGGCGAGTGGCGTAGTCGGTTTCACCGGTGTACTCGGTACGCGGCAAGGAGCCTTTGGCAATCCACTTATCAACCGCCTGGCGCTTCACGCCGCAAACCTTGGCAGAAGCCACTGGACCTCCTGCAGCATCAACCGCAAGAGAGATTGCGCTCATGTCGAACTCCTTTTATCAACTTTCGGTTGATATTAAAGATCAACTGACTGTTACGCAAGGCGCATGCAATGATCAACCAATGGTTGCCAAAGAAAATTTACGTCAAGCCTTCTCCTTGAGGCTCCATAACGCTTGCGATAAGGCGGGAATCCGCGTGCGCGGGCGAGCTGTTGATATTCAGGCTGAGCTAAAGCGGCGCGGCGTTCATGCCACGACTACTGCGATAGGAAAGTGGCTGAACGCTGAGGCTATCCCGGAAGCAGATAAGCTTCGCGCCTTGGCAAGATGGCTTGGGATTAGGGCTGAATGGCTGGAATATGGCGAAGGAGAAATGATTCAGCCAGAGAAGGCTGGGGATCTTGCCTCTGAGCCGAGCAACGTATTACCAGCCATTCAGCCCACTCGCCTCTATCGCTATCCCGTTGTCAGCGAAGTTCAGGCTGGAGCATGGACCGAAGCTGTCCAGCCATATGAGCCCGGCGCCGAAGATCATTTCGAGCTGACCGACTACAAGGCAAAGGGGCCGGCCTTCTGGCTCGAGGTCTCTGGCGACTCAATGACTTCCCCGACCCGACCAAGCATCCCTGAGGGGCATTTCATCCTGGTGGATACCGGCTTAGCTCCACAGCCTGGCGACCTAGTGGTGGCCAAGCTGGACACCGAAGAGAAAGCCACCTTCAAGAAGCTGGTCAGCGATGCTGGCCAGCTCTACCTAAAACCGCTGAACCCTGCCTACCGGATGATCCCTATCGACGGAAACTGCCGCCTGATCGGGGTTGTGAAGGAAGCGAAGATGAAGCTGTAGCTCTATTGCATCGAGGGACGCAATGCTTTTTCGGCGTTTGTGTTTTTTTGCTCTTCTCATAACCTCGTCCTCTGTCTTGCAGGCTGCCGACGAGCAGGCTGGAAGGTGGCAGCTATTTCAAGGCGAGTACCCCTTCATCAACTTGAGCGGGGAAGAGCATTGGATTAGGGGGCTATTCAAGCTCGATACAGCAACTGGCAACATGTTTGTCTGCGCTGGATATCAAATTGACGGCGTGCGCATGAGCAAGCCGAATACAGTAATGCAGATTACAGAATGCAGGCCATTCGAGAAGAAGCTGGAATTCCCTAAATAGCTGTTCCGGCGATTACCGGATCAACGAATCATGCAGTCGGGTGCGCTCAGGCGCAGCGCTTGCCCAGGAATAATCGCGCCATTTTCAGAGGGATCAATATGAAGAAGTTTGCCGCACTCCTGATCAGCACCGTTCTCGCCGCCAGCTCCACAGCCGTATTCGCTCACGGCGGCAGAACCGATGCACAAGGCTGTCACATTGACCACCGCACCGGAATCAAACACTGTCATTGATCTAGATTCGGAAGCCCCCTGACATCCCGGCTGGGAGGCCTCTACGCAAGGAAGCATTATGCGCCCGCTGTACGCATTTCCTCTGCTGCTCACTTTCCTCTCCCCGTTCTCGTCGGCCTTCCAGGCCACCGAGGCGCCCCGCACGTTTGCCGAAGCCAAAAAGATCGCCTGGAAGATCTATGCCGAGCGGCCGGTCGACTTCTACTGCGGCTGCAAGTACCAGAGCAACCGCATCGACCTCGCGAGCTGCGGCTACGTACCCCGCAAGAACGCCAACCGGGCCGAGCGCGTCGAGTGGGAACACATCGTTCCGGCCTGGGTGATCGGCCATCAGCGCCAATGCTGGCAGAACGGCGGCCGCAAGAACTGCACGGCCAACGACCCGGTGTTCTCCGCAGCCGAGGCCGATCTGCATAACCTGGTACCGGCGGTCGGTGAAGTGAACGGCGACCGGAACAACTTCGCCTACGGCATGCTGGCCGAAAAGCCCACCCAGTACGGCGCCTGCCCCATGGTGGTCGACTTCAAAGCGAAAACCGCAATGCCGCCGGAAAACGTCCGCGGCGCGGCAGCCCGGGTCACCCTCTACATGGCCGACCGCTACAAGCTGCGCCTCTCCAGCCAGGATCGCCGGACCTACGAGGCATGGAATCGGCAGTACCCGGTCAGCGAATGGGAGCGGTGGCGTAACCAGGCTGTTGGCTGCGTCATGGGCTGGGGGAACCCCTACGTGGGGAATGTCGATCTGTCCAATTGCTCGAGCAAGCAAAGCCATGCAGCCCTTGCGGCGCCTACCGAAGCCCCTTCGCTAATCAGGGCGAATTACACGACCTCGCCGGCCGAGACCGACGGCTTCAGCTGCTCTGCGCGGAAAACGTGCGGGCAGATGACGAACTGTGCCGAGGCTCGGTTTCAGCTGGAGCAGTGCGGGAATCGGAGGCTGGACCGTGATGGAGATGGGGTGCCGTGCGAAAGCCTTTGTAGGTGATGAGCCGCCTCGCGTGGGGCTTCTCGCTTTCCTAACGCCAACATGACGAAACGTTCACGCCACAGCCCCTAACCTACAGGGGTTGTGTTGTGCATTATTTGGCCCCGCTTCCCCTGGCGGGGCTTTTTGTTTCTGCCACCACGCTCTTGGTCTACGCTGAAACCTTCGCCTAGGAGGTTGCCATGACGGATCAGCTTGCCACCCTGCTCCACCGTCTCAATCAGAACCAGCTTGCCCTCGGTGCCGCTATCGAAGAGCTGGCGATCTGGGTCGAGCAGCGCGGCTCTGTCGATACGGCTGAAACCGTAAAGCGTCACCTCTCCACCCTTGAGCAGAATGCCGAATTCATCGGAGGCGCTATTGTCGAGCTGATGGCCGGCAAGTAACCGATCGCGCGCTGGGCTTTTTCCGCCCTGATCCTCACCACCTGCACCACCTGCACCACCTGCACCACCTGCACCACCTGCACCACCTGCACCACCTGCACCACCTGCAGCTTTGCGCCTCTCCTGCATTACCTGCTCGAAAAGTTTACACAAGACCAAAGTGATATCAGCCGAACGCTTGCCCTATGCGCCTGCCTCAAATACTGTATATATAAACAGTAGTAGCAGTAAGGAAGCACCATGGCAAAGCAACGCGCCGCCCGTTCAAGCACCAGCCAAGCACCGGTCTCCAGCTATGACCAGTTGGCTCGCCGCATCCAGGGCGTGATCAGCACGCCCCGCGCCCAAGTTGAGCACCAGGCCGTTATCCATCGACAGGATGATGAGTCGCCGCAGGACTGGGGTCGGCTCCTTGAGGAAATCCGGGACGCCGAAGGCGTGACCATGACCGCGCGCGAGGATGGAGGCGTGCATCTGGCCTGGTATGTCGAGCCGTCTGATTGTTGATTATCAACCTGCCTTGATCTGAGCCCGCCGAGTGCGGGCTTTCTTTTCTCCCAAAAATCAACTTTTGGTTGTTGACTTAATATCAACTAATGGTTGATATTTATCTCACAGCCGCATCACACCGCGGCAGGCCCTACCAGGGCCCCGCTCTTTAGTTCCAAAGGCCGCAGCGAGCCAAGGCCTTGCCAAATGGCAGAACGGGTACAGGGGGAGCCTCGCCCCGTGGCCAGCAGCGTAGATGGCCCTAGATCAAGGGAGAGTCAGTAGGCGAAGAGCCGTGACTGACTGTCGGCACCTCAGGTGCCCCGAGAAAGTCATCGCCCATCCGCAGGTGGCGAGTAACAGCGGACAACAGCCGATTTCCCGGTGCGCCTCACGCGGGGCGCATCAGGGGAAATCCACTGGAGAGTCAACATGACCGAGAGAACGTACCCATACATCGGATGGAGGCTGACGCCTGCGTTCAGGATTGCCCAGGTACTGATTTCCCAAAAAAATACCTGGTATGAACATTACGATGTTGACTGCAATGGGAAAACTTACCCGCGCGAGGACATCCATCTCACTCGCGAAGAGGCAATCGCCGCCGGCCGCAAGAAGATTGAAGCGCGCCGCGAATATCTCAAGAAGCAGGCCGAGCGGCTAGACAAGCTGTCGGCTGCTCTGGACAAGGCAGAGAGCAACTAGACACATCCCGGGCCAGCGGACCGCCTAGGCGGATATCTGGACGGGGATTAGCCGGAAGTGCCCTGGAGTCAAAAACACCGGCAGCAGGCGGTAAGACTGCCATCAGCTTTGCCCTCCCAGCTTACTGAGCCTGCCGACTGGCCCGCGTAACGGGCCATTTCCTCAAAGAGGCTGCATCGGAGAGTGATCTGCCAAGTAGGTAACGCATGCGCGGGGATGTAGACGTTCATTCCGCTGGCGAGCGGAATGTCGGACAGGCTAACCCGGGGACTCCTACCAGATCACTCTACCGATGCAGATGAATGCGCGGTGCTGATGCGCAGGCGAACATGCTGCTGGCCGACTGAAGAAAGGCAGGAAGGCGCAACTGTAATAGGCGGACAAGGGTGTTAGGCCTTAGCCCCCGCACATATGAAGACCGAAAGGTCGTCGAGTCATGCCGGGATCAGCTCCGGCCATCTGCATCACCCCTTCCCTCCGCACCCATCCGACAGCCGTTTCCGTCCCCACCCATGCGCTTGGTCCCGCAATGAGCGAAGACGGCTGCCTGATGCGTGCGCAAACAGCGAGGTAATCGACATGAGTACTGAATTGCATGCGCCCTACACGGCGCGAAACAGCGAGCGCTGGCAGCCGAAGCCGTCATCGCCTGCCGGTATTTCCCGGGACGCCCGGATCACCCGGGAGCGCGAGCAGAAGGCCGCCGCAGCCAAGCGGGAGCGAATCGAAGTGCTGGCCGCTCGTCAGCAAGAAGCAGAGCGAGTCGCATTCGATGGCACGCCGATGGAACGCGGCCTGCACGGCATCGAAACGGAGCTGCTCGGCATTTCCGAGGCCCACAACCTGACATCCATGTACGCCCATTACTGGCGCCTGTACGGGATGCTCAACGCAGCAATGGCCTTCAGTTCGCTGTCGTTCGAACAGGTCAGCGAATTCAGGAAGCGGCAGTCCGAGGCGTATTCCACCCGGGTCAAGCAGCTGGAGGGGAGGCTGGAGAAATGATCAAGCATCGCAGTTTTGCCTTGCTGATCGCTAAGGCTAAGCGGCGCGGCCTGCGCACCCTAGCCGACTTCGCCCGCCAGCCCGTGCGCGTCGGCGGCATCTGGTATGCCGAAGTGCGGCCATGACTAAGCGCCAATGCACCCTGCGTCGCGCTTTCTGGCGCAGCGCCTTCACCGTCATCGCCCTCTGGACAGCAATCTGCTGGGCCATCACCGGCTAATCACGGAACCCCAACTCCATGCACACACAACCAGCACAGGTATCCCCTGCTGTTGCGGCTCAGCTCGACTGGATGACGCTCGGAGAGTTCTGGCCTGAGCGGTTCCATGATCCCGAGCAGCGCCGGCAGTACCAAGAAGCAGCAGCTCGCATCGAGCAAGAGTTCGACAACCATCCGAGGTAATCACCATGGCAACTGTCACGCTGATCCTGGGCAAGTCCGGAAGCGGGAAAAGTACCTCGCTGCGTAACCTTTCCCCAAATGAAACTGCGCTGATCCAGATCATCCGCAAGCCCCTGCCCTTCAAGGGTGCAAAGGACTGGAAGCCCTACGTCACTGACGACCACGCCAAGATCATCGGCGCAGCTCGCAAGACCGAGCGCAAGATCATCGTCATCGACGACTTCCAGTACATGCTGGCCAACGAGTTCATGCGCCGCAGCGATGAGACCGGTTTCGGCAAGTTCACTGAGATCGGCCGGCATACCTGGGACGTTTTCGACGCCCTTCTCAAGCTGCCGGACGACGTGCGGGTCTACATCCTTAGCCACACCGAAGAAACGGAATCTGGCCAAATCAAGATGAAGACCATCGGCAAGATGCTCGACGAGAAAATCACCCTGGAAGGCATGGTGACTATCGTTCTGCGCGCCGTGGTTCAGGACCGCAATCACTACTTCAGCACCCGCAACAGCGGGTCGGACACAACGAAGGCCCCAATGGGCATGTTCGACGACGACATGATCGACAACGACCTGGCGGCAGTCGATGCCGCGATTTGTTCCTACTACGAGCTGATGCAAGCAGCCTGACGGAGACACTGAATGTTCAACCTTGACCCCAGCGCCGCCCGCGCCGCCGATAACAAGTCAGCCTTCATCGATGAGGTCGGCAAGTACATCGGCATCTTCACCCGTGCCGAGTACATGGAAAAGCAGTCGACCGGTTCAACCGGGATCGGCCTGACATTCAAGAGCCGCGAAGGAGCCGAGGCGCAGTTCTACGTCAACCTGAGCTATCAGCACGGCACCCGCAACAAGGGTGGCTATGAACTGGTGAACGCCATCATGGCTTGCCTGCAGCTGCGCAACGTCGGCAACCCTCGGCCTGTCACAGTCGAGAAATGGAACGGCGACACCAAGCAGCGTGAGCAGGTCAGCGTGCAAGGCTTCCCGGAGCTGATGGGCAAGCCGATTGGCCTGCTGGTCCAGATGGAAATCGAGAAGAACAGCGAGAAGGGCCTGCCGCGTCCAACTATCTACGCGCCATTCAGTGCCGAGTCGGAGAAGACTGCCTCCGAAATCCTTGACCAGAACTGCAGAGCCCCGGCCAAGCTGGAAAAGATGGTCCAGGCAGTCATGACCAAGCCGCTGATCGATCGTCGCCCAAAGGGGGGTCAGTCCAACGCTGCGCCAGCTGGATACGACCAGTATCCGCCGTATGACGATCTCGACGATATCCCATTCGATTGACCTCACCATGGGCGCCACTGAGCGCCCTTTTTCATGGAGCGAATCATGAGTATTTCCCTGTACCACATGACCGAGCAGTACCGCCAGGCGATGGCCGAACTGACAGACGCCAACCTGCCGGAAGAAGTCGTCGCAGACACCCTGGAAGCGCTGGAGGGCGAGCTGCTGCAGAAGGGCCAGGCTGTCGCCGCCTTCGCCTTGAATCTAGGCGCCGAAGTCGAGGCGATCAAGGCCGCCGAGAAGGCCGGCTATGACGTTCTGATCATCGACAGCTATTCGCATGAATGGACCGGCCCGGGCGGCTGCCTGGAGATCAATGATCTGTATGCCAAGACCAACTGCAAGGGCAACACCTGGGCGGCCTGGAACGAAACCACGCCGCGCCACCGGACTACGACAGCTTCGACGACGACATCCCTTTCGCTCCCCTTCACCACCTGGTCGGTGCCTAATGCCGGCCCTGCTCATGGAAAACACGATGACTGCCTACATCTTTGACAGCGAAACCACCGGCCTCAAAGAGCCCCATCTGATCGAAGCCGCATGGCTGCGCCTTGGTGACGTCGCCGGCCTGCCGGTAACCGAAGAGTTCCTAATGCGCTACAGGCCGGGCAAACCGATCGAACTCGGCGCCCTGGCCACCAGCCACATCCTCGATGAGGAATTGGTCGACTGCCCGCCGCACAATACCTTCAAGCTGCCGGCTGATGTCGAGTATCTGATCGGCCACAACGTCGACTACGACTGGGGCGTGATCGGCAAGCCGGATATCAAGCGGATCTGCACCCGGGCGCTCGCATCTGCCCTCTGGCCAGAGGCTGATTCCCATAGCCAGTCGTCCATGATCTACCTGCACTACCGCGGCGAGGCACGCGACCTGCTGCGTAATGCCCACGCCGCACTTGATGATGTGCGGAACTGCCGCCGGCTGCTGGTCAAGATCATCGAGGCCCTAGCTGGGCGGCAAGGCCGTCCCGTTGCGTCCTGGGAGGAGCTGTGGCAGCACTCCGAAGAGTGCCCGTATCCCCAAGGTCATCAACTTCGGAAAGCACAGAGGCATGGCCATTGCCGATCTTCCCAGCGACTACAAGGCATGGCTGCTGCGCCAGCCAGACCTTGATCCCTACCTGATCAAGGCTCTGCAGAGCCGGTAATCGACTAGCCAGGGCACGCCCGGCGACCTCCCGGAGTATCCCAATGTACGACGCAATCAACACTCTCGCCTCGAAGGAGCGGGAGCGGCGGCGCCTGGCCGCTCTCATGGATCAGCATGTCTCTTCCGGAAACAGCGTGACCACGCTGGCCGGCTTCACGCCGAAGCCCATGCCGTCTCGCGGCAACAAGATCGATCCGGACACGGTCCTCAAGCGCCGGCGCCCCGCAATCACGGCAGCGGATCGTCGGATTCTCCGGGAACTCGCGGAGGCGCTATGAAAAAGCGCACTTCCTACTCGAATGACGACCTGGCACTGGCCTACGAGCTCCACCACGAGGGCTGCTGCTGGAAATTGATCGCCTGCTATCTCGGGCTGGAATGGGAGGCGCTGCGGGAGGCGGTGTATCGGGCCGAGCGTGAGGGGTTGGGGAAATGACCGCCAAGACCAATGCCGAGCGGTCAGCCAAGACTGCCACCAAGCGCGCCGCCGTCGGCGAGATCGAACTCCGTCACCGCGTACGTCTCGGCATCCGCGCCATGCTGGCCGACCTGATGGCCTGGCATGGCATCGAGGAGCAGGCCGAGGCGATTCAGCTTCTCGCCCTGAACGCCGACAGCGTGCAGTTGCTTCCGCCAGCCGCCGGCGCGGAGCTGCTTCGGCATCGCGCTCGGCCCGGCCTGATCGCCAAGCTCGAATCGCTGGCGGGTAGAGATCCGCAGCTCATCGGGCTGGTGGTCGAGTCGCTGATTGCTGCGGCTCACGCTGCTGGACAGGAAGGCTCGACGTTCATGCTCGCCATTCCGCGCCACGAAATACGCATTTCCGAAAACGTGGCGCACGCGCTCTATCTGGCCGGCGCTGCCGAGGCATCAAGGCTCGACCGGGCCGAATCCTGAATCCACATATTCCGCTCCTGCTGCACACGCGGCGCGGCGGCGCTTTGCTTGGAGAAAACCATGAGCACCTTCGCAGTATTTGGAATGACGGAGCACTTCGCCCGCGAAGAAGCTCGCAAGAAGACGCCGACGAACGTCGGAAAGACCCAGCTGACCGAAGCT